>Ga0310122_10000005_pt1 | contig 232572 bp, 195 predicted proteins | sample CB6_Bottom_1051__FD_203503 | JGI IMG/M metagenome (GOLD analysis project Ga0310122, IMG submission 203503) | Marine microbial communities from Western Arctic Ocean, Canada - CB6_Bottom_1051 | ecosystem: Environmental > Aquatic > Marine > Oceanic | place: Canada: Western Arctic Ocean... | reverse complement strand
ACTTGGCTTACGACTGCCAATTTAAAGGCAAGAGAATAATCTCGTTGAGTACGTCTACTTGTTGTTTTCATGACACTCTCCAATTTCATGTTGGAAATGTGTCAACCATATTTAGGACGGTACATAGATCAAAAAAAGAGCGCTCTAGGGCGCTCTTTTTGCATTTATATCATTAACGTTTTTGTACTTACTTTCTAAAGCTCTGAGGCATTAACTTATGCTTGCTGCTTAGTAAGCTCTGCCGCTTCTTCAGTTTCAACGGCTGGTGCTGTTGGTTCACACTTATCAACGAACCAACCCATGTAAGAGGTCACGATAGTCACGATGATACAGATGAAGCTTAGCCACATGAACGGTGCGTAAGATAGTGTTGCAACGCCTAGAATACTCGCCATGTAGATACCGTTATCACTCCAAGGAACCATACCTGACGTTAACGTGCCACCAAACTCAGCATTACGAGATAGGTTCTTACGTTTGTAGCCCAAGCGGTCGTAGTTCTTTGCACAGATTTTTGGCGTAAGGATTAACGATACGTACATCGCAGAACCGAACACGTTACCCATGAAAGCCGTACCAATGGTGCTGGTTGCTAGAGAACCTGCGCTGTTTACACGGCGCTCGAACACTTTAGCAATTGTCTCTAGTACGCCCACTTTATCCAGTAAGCCACCAAAACCTAGACCAAATACGATAACCGCAACCGAACCCAGCATTGAAGACATGCCGCCACGGTTAAGAATTGAATCAATGAATTCTACGCCAGATGAGATAGAGAACGGTGCCCAAGCAGTGTTGAATGCCGTTAGGAAGTCGATCTCTTGGATCATGACTGCCCAGATAATACCAAGCAGAGAACCAAAGCTGATTACTGGGAATGAAGGCATACGGAAAGCCAACAGGCCAAGCACGATAAGTACTGGAACGAATGAGTAAGGCGTGATGTAGAACTGAACTTCCATTGCTTTGATGACAGAATCTACTTGGCTCATGTCAACATTACCTGCGTAGTGGAAACCAAACGCAGTAAACATGATGCCAGTAATAATGTAGCTGATTAGCGCAACAGGCAGCATACCCTTGATGTGTTCAACCACTTCGACACCAGACATTGAAGAAGCCAGAATCACTGAATCAGAAAGTGGAGACATCTTGTCACCGAAGTAACAACCTGATAGCACCGCACCCGCTGTAATTGGTGCTGGAACACCTAAGCCTTGGCCAATACCCATCATCGCGATGCCTGCAGTACCCGCAGCACCCCAAGACGTACCGGTCGCCAATGCGGTTAGAGAACAGATGATCATGGTCGCTAAAAGGAAGATAGAAGGGTGGATAGCTTTCAGACCATAGTAAATGATAGTAGGTACGATCCCGCCTGAGATCCAAGTACCAACAAGAGCGCCAACGGCTAAAAGTATTAAAACCGCGCCTAAGCCATTGGATATTCCTTTGAGTGCTGCTTTTTCTAAGTCTTTGTATTCGTGGCCAAGACGAATACCAAGAACCATGATAATGAACCAACCAATATACAAGGCAAGTTGAATTGGAAGGTCAAGCTTTGCTGTAAAGGAAAAAGCAAGGGATAGAAATAGTCCTAACGCGATGAATACCTGTAATAGGTTCGGTAGGCGAGTTTTACTCTGCTTCATAAAAGCCTCTTGTTAATTCGAGCATTTATAGTGCTTCGTTATAGTGTGTGGTGCAAAACGGACACTACAGTAATTAGTTTATTATATCGAAAAAATACGCCCAAGTTGTGATATTTGACTGTTAACTCAATCAATTGTGGTTTCATAATCTGAAATTTTGTTAAATTCATGATTGTTACATGTTGAAGTTTGTCGCACGTTGTTTTCGTTTTGTAAAATATAATTCTGATTAACCTTGGTTTAAAAGAGGGATTTACTGTTTGTGATGGGTGTCGATTCAAGCGGTTTTGGCGATGTAAATGTTTGAATTTGACGATAATGGGTGCTTTAACAATGGTGTAGACATTGAATGTCGATACAGAGATAACTGCACGATTCATTACGTTCACTTAAAAGAAACGAAAAAGTTACACTTTTTGACAAAAAGCGCTTGAGTTCTGTTTCTGAAAAACTTATAGATGGGGGAGAGCAATTTTTAATTTATACATGGAGAGTGAGCGATGAGAGTAGGTCTAGTTGGTTGGCGCGGTATGGTTGGTTCTGTACTAATGCAACGTATGGTTGAAGAGAAAGACTTCGACTTGATTGAGCCTGTTTATTACAGCACATCTCAGATTGGTATTCCTGCCCCTGTTCTAGGTGGTAAAGATGCGGGTCTACTTCAAGACGCCTTTGATATTGATAGCCTAAAACAGCTTGATGCTGTGATTACCTGTCAAGGTGGCGATTACACATCAAAAGTATACCCAGCATTGCGTCAAGCAGGTTGGAAAGGTTACTGGATTGATGCGGCTTCTACCTTACGTATGGACGCTGATTCAATCATCACTCTTGATCCTGTTAACTTGGCTCAAATCCAGCAAGGCATTCACGGCGGTACTAACACTTTCGTTGGTGGTAACTGTACTGTGAGCTTAATGCTTATGGCTTTGGGTGGCCTTTACGAGAAAGGCATGGTCGAGTGGATGAGTGCCATGACTTACCAAGCGGCTTCTGGTGCAGGTGCTAAGAACATGCGTGAACTGATCTCACAAATGGGTGTGATCAACGATAGCGTAAGTTCAGAGCTAGCAAACCCTTCAAGTTCCATCCTTGATATTGATAAAAAAGTCGCTGATACCATTCGTTCATCTTCATTCCCAACAGACCAATTTGGTGCTCCGCTTGCGGGCTCACTAATCCCTTGGATCGATGTGAAGCGTGAAAATGGTCAAAGCAAAGAAGAATGGAAAGCAGGTGTTGAAGCGAACAAGATTCTTGGCCTAGATGGTCAGCCAATCCCGATTGATGGTACTTGTGTACGAATCGGTGCAATGCGTTGTCATGCTCAAGCACTAACAATCAAGCTTAAGCAAGACGTGCCAATGGACGAGATCGAAGAGATCATCGCGACGCACAATGATTGGGTTAAAGTGGTTCCTAATGACCGTGACATCACGGCACAGGAGCTAACGCCAGCGAAAGTAACAGGCACAATGTCTGTACCAGTTGGTCGTCTGCGTAAGATGTCGATGGGTAACGACTTCCTGAACGCGTTCACTGTCGGTGACCAATTACTTTGGGGTGCTGCAGAACCACTACGTCGTACTTTGCGCATTATCCTTGCTGAGAAAGCGTAATAGGCAAGATTGCTTAAATTCTATTAGCTGATAAACCGAAAGGGTTGACGATAAACGTCAACCCTTTTTAGTTTATTGATATCTCGTTATTCGGCCCTCGAAACTGCCCTTAAATCTCTTCGCGTCTCGCATCTCGTGTCTGCTTTTATTCCTCGTCGGTGACGACACGCTTGTCTGGGTCTGCCAATTCACTCGCACAGTGTTTGCAATACATGGCATCCGAATCATGGCCGGCTCGGTTGCAGTTCGGGCACTTAACCAACTCTTTGTGTGAGTTCATCTCATTACTGAGTTCTGCGGTAATGATCCCGGTTGGCACCGCTAAGATAGAGTAACCCAATAGCATGGTAAGTGAAGCGATCGCTTTACCTAACGCGGTTTGGGGGATCATGTCACCGTAGCCAACCGTGGTGATGGTTACGATTGCCCAATAAATACTGTGGGGAATACTGGTGAAGCCATTTTCTGGTCCTTCAATAACAAAGATCAGAGCGCCGAAGATAACGACCAAGATACCCACTGTACTGAAGAAGATCAGTATCTTTCGTCGTGCCATCAACAGTGAGCGCAACAAGATATTGGAATCTTGCAGGTACCGAACCAGCTTTAGGATTCGGAAGATACGCATCACACGCAGCAGTCTCACTACCCCCATAAATGAAGCGCCCGGGAAGATGATCGCTAGGTAGGTTGGAAGAATCGCCAATAGGTCAACGACACCATAAAAGCTGGTGGCGTAGGATTTTGGTTTTGGAGAGCAATAAAGTCTCAGCAAATATTCGAGAGTAAAGAGGGCTGTAAAGGTGTACTCGATATAACGCAGCTGCTGTGACCATTCGGTCATGACATTAGGGATGGACTCTAAGATCAGAACCAACAGCGAAGCCAAGATTGCAACGATCAGAGAGATATCAAATGCGCGTCCGGCTGGCGTGTGAGTACCAAAGATAATGACGTACAAATGATGCTTTAGTGGCTTGCGTGACATAAGGAAAGATTCATCTTCTGTTAAATGCATTAACAATCATTATACAAGCTTCATAATAACGAGGCGAGTGAAAGCCCAATTGCTTTACTCGCCTCATCTATATTTCAATATTGTTGCCCTTTATAGAGCAACCGAAATGCCGTTAAACGTTATGCCAAACCTGGGAACAGATTACGTAGGCCATTGGCGATGAACTCGATGCCCAATGCGCCAAGAATCAAGCCCATGATACGAGTGATCACGTTGATACCCGTTTGACCTAAAAAGCGAACGATAACCGGCGCTGAACGGAACAGAAGCCAAGAGCATGTTGCAAACGCGATGATACTAATGCCGATGCCTACGGTATCAATGGCTGCTGGATAGCGAGACCCATAAACAATGGTCGAGCTGATTGCACCCGGACCCGCCATTAGCGGCATAGCCAGTGGAACAACTCCGATTTGCTCTTTGCTGATGTATTCAGATTTCTCTTGTTTGTTCTGTTTATCTTCACCGAGCTTACCGCTCATCATCGAAAATGCGATGCTCAGCAATAGCAAACCACCTGCAACACGAAATGAATCTAGCGAGATGCTGAACATATCAAGCAGCATTTGCCCCGCAACAAGCGACACAATCAGGATAACGGCAACAGCAATGTTTGCTTGTAAGGCTGTCCTGTTCCTCTCTTCTGGCGGCATATGAGCAGTAAGAGAAACAAAAACAGGCATGATGCCGATAGGGTTTACGGCAGCAACAAGCCCAAGGAAGAATTGCATAAAAATTGCGAGTTCTAAGCCTTGCATGAGAGCGGTCTCCAGTTAGCGTACTTAAAGTAGAAGTGTTGATCTGTGAATAGTCAGAGCGCGTAATGTAAGGGACAAACTGATTTTGCACGAATGAAAAAAACTAACCTGAAATAGGGGATTTTTTTTAGAAAAACTAATTGAATCTCACTTTTGTATTCGCCTTGTTGAAAGCTAGTTGTTAGTGTTTCATTTTGTAACTTGTTATTGAGTAACTGTTAACCATCGCACGAATTTAATAAAAATTATGTCAGAATCTAGCCGCTGCAACGGTATGGATATACTCTCAGTAGCACGAATATAGCTGTATACATGTAATTTAATGGACTAAAAATGAAACTTTTTTACAGTTTATGACGCTATGTAGAAAAAAGTTGTCTGTTTGCTTGTTTTTTGCGCTAACGAAAAGTGTGATTTTAATCTATGTAAATCATGCTCTTAAGTTGATTTTTGCGATTGCCTTACTACTTTCTGGTTAATTCTTTTTGGGTAACTGATCTGGGTCAATTTTTTTCACACAGTGAAATAATATACTCAGTCCTGAAAGCAATTTACTAAGAACGCTGATGTTTAAGGTTAAAAGCAAGCAGCGAATTTAATAAAAAGTTTTTAATATTTATTATTTTAGGAGATCCACCATGCCTGTAACTAACTTAGCGGAACTTGATGCTCTAGTAGCTCGCGTTAAAGCAGCACAAGAAGAATTTGCAACATTCTCTCAAGAGAAAGTAGACGCAATCTTCCGTGCAGCTTCTCTTGCTGCTAACCACGCTCGTATCCCACTTGCACAACAAGCAGTTGCTGAATCTGGAATGGGTATTGTTGAAGATAAGGTTATCAAAAACCACTTTGCATCTGAATTTATCTACAACAAATACAAAGACGAAAAAACATGTGGCATCTTAGAAGAAGATGACAGCCTAGGCACAATGACTATCGCTGAGCCTGTAGGTATCATCTGTGGTATCGTTCCAACAACGAACCCAACTTCTACAGCAATCTTCAAATCTCTAATCTCTCTTAAGACACGTAACGGCATCATCTTCTCGCCACACCCACGTGCAAAGAACTCTACTAACGACGCTGCTAAACTTGTTTTAGATGCGGCTGTTAAAGCGGGCGCACCAAAAGACATCATCGGTTGGATCGACCAACCATCTGTAGAGCTTTCTAACGCGCTTATGAAGCACGACGGTATCGCGCTTATCCTAGCTACTGGTGGTCCAGGCATGGTTAAAGCAGCATACTCTTCTGGTAAGCCTGCTATCGGTGTTGGCGCTGGTAACGTTCCTGTTGTTATCGATGAAACAGCTGACATCAAACGTGCTGTAGCATCTATTCTTATGTCTAAAACATTCGATAACGGCGTAGTATGTGCTTCTGAGCAAGCTGCAATCGTAGTTAGCGAAGTATATGACGAAGTTAAAGAGCGTTTTGCTTCTCACAAAGCTCACGTTCTATCTAAAACTGACGCAGATAAAGTACGTAAAGTTCTTCTTATCGACGGCAACCTAAACGCTAAAATCGTAGGTCAACCTGCTCCAGCAATCGCTGAAATGGCGGGTGTTAAAGTTCCTGCTGATACTAAAGTTCTTGTAGGTGAAGGTCTTGGTAAAGTTTCTTACGATGACGAATTCGCTCACGAGAAACTGTCTCCAACTCTAGGTCTATTCCGCGCAGACGATTTCGAAGACGCTGTTGCTCAAGCGGTAACGATGGTTGAAATCGGTGGTATCGGTCACACGTCTGGTCTTTACACTAACCAAGACGTAAACGCAGATCGTATCCGTTACTTCGGTGACAAGATGAAGACGGCTCGTATCCTAATCAACATCCCTACTACTCACGGTGGTATCGGTGACCTGTACAACTTCAATGTTGCACCTTCTCTAACTCTTGGTTGTGGTTCATGGGGTGGTAACTCTATCTCTGAGAACGTAGGTCCTAAGCACCTTATCAACAAGAAAACTGTAGCGAAGCGAGCTGAAAATATGTTGTGGCACAAACTACCTAAGTCTATCTACTTCCGTCGTGGCAGCCTTCCAATCGCAATGAGCGACCTAGAAGGTAAGAAACGCGCATTCCTAGTAACTGACCGTTTCTTGTTCAACAACGGTTACGCAGATGACGTAGTACAAATCCTGAAATCGCAAGGTATTGAAGTTCAAGTATTCTTCGATGTAGAAGCGGATCCAACATTGTCTGTTGTTGAGAAAGGCGCTGAAGCAATGAAGAGCTTCCAGCCTGATGTAATCCTTGCTCTAGGTGGCGGTTCTCCAATGGATGCTGCTAAGATCATGTGGGTTATGTACGAGCACCCAGAAACTCACTTCGAAGAACTTGCAATGCGCTTTATGGATATCCGTAAACGTATCTACAAGTTCCCTAAAATGGGTAAAAAAGCTGAGCTTGTATGTATCACTACAACTTCAGGTACGGGTTCAGAAGTTACGCCTTTCGCCGTTGTTACTGACGACAAGACTGGTGCTAAATACCCACTAGCGGATTACGAAATCACGCCAAACATGGCTGTTGTTGATGCTAACCTAGTAATGAACATGCCTAAGTCTCTAACAGCGTTCGGTGGTTACGATGCCGTAACTCACGCTCTTGAAGCTTACGTATCAGTTCTTGCGAACGAATACTCTGATGGTCAAGCTCTACAAGCTCTTAAGATGCTTAAAGAATACCTACCATCAAGCTACAAAAACGGTTCAGCAGACCCAATCGCTCGTGAGAAAGTACACAACGCTGCAACGATTGCTGGTATTGCCTTTGCGAACGCATTCCTAGGTGTGTGTCACTCAATGGCTCACAAAATTGGTGCTGAGTTCCACATACCACACGGTCTTGCTAACGCACTACTTATCTCAAACGTTGTACGTTACAACGCGAACGATAACCCAACGAAGCAAACTGCATTCTCTCAGTACGACCGCCCACAAGCACGTCGTCGTTACGCTGAAGTTGCTGACCACCTAGGCCTAAGCCAAGCTGGCGACCGTACTGCTCAGAAGATTGAACGTCTACTAACTTGGTTAGAAGAGCTTAAGAACGACCTAGACATCCCACTATCAATCCAAGCTGCGGGTGTTAACGAGTCTGACTTCATTGCTAAACTAGACGAGCTAGCTGTTGAAGCGTTCGATGACCAGTGTACAGGTGCTAACCCACGTTACCCACTAATCACTGAGCTAAAAGAAGTACTAACAACGTCTTACTTCGGTACTCCTTACGTTGAAGGTGAAACTTTCGAAGGCACTACAGTGATTCTTAAGAAAGCTGACCAAAAGCCAGCTGACGCGAAAGCGCCAAAAGCTAAAAAAGAAAAAGCTAACGCGTAATAAGTAAGCATTAGTTTTGAGATAAGTTTTCGCTAGCACGAACCTTATCTATCGGGAAAAGATCAAAGCCCTAGTCGAGAGACTGGGGCTTTTTTTATGTTTGTTGCCTGATCTACGCGGCTTGAAAGGCTAGAGAAATGTCACTCGATTAGAAATGAATGGCTCAAATGTGCTTGGCATCGGGGAAGAACTAAACCTCAGCAGCGACCACTCGCCCACTAAAGTAATCATTAGAGACGATGTATTCCGTTGTTCTGGTCAGCTCATCTTGCAGCTGAGCCCAGTGGCATCGGTTGAGCTTGCCATCGGAGTTATGGATTGCTGGGACAACACCGCCGACTCGAATACCAAATGGAGTCAGTTCTTTGGCCCAGCTATGGGTAAAGCCAGTAATCATTGAGTTCGCACTCTCTAAGCCGGACACGTCATGGAAGTCATCGTGAGAGATCACATTCACAATAACGCCTTCTTTATCCTCCTCTCGTAATCTCTCGGCACTGATTTGCCCAAATGCGAAAAGAGTCGTAGCCATAGAAGAAAGATCATTGATAAAGCTACTGACAGGTTGATCGCCAATTAGGCTTGGCATCGGGGAGCTTATCCAATTATTGACCAGTACATCGGGCGTAGTGTTGAAGGTGGTTTGAATAAAATCAAACACGCTGAGAATTGCTTGGTTGTCATTACTTTTGAGCGTGTAGTGGTAAACCGAGTCAGAAAAACGAGCACATTGTAAATAGGTCGCTTGAAGTGCTTCCGTGTCTTTATCACAAAGGATGACTGTGGCCCCAAGGTTAACAAAGTGGTTCGCAATCGTCCCTCCGAGTTGCGAGCCTGCAGATGTCACCAATATGATTGAGCTTTTTATTTCCATCCCAGCACCTAAATAAATCGTCCATGTCGGATAAGGATGGGTTAAATTTCATACAATGGGTGTGAAGAGGTTCAAACTAAGGCGTGCCAATTGATAAGTTTTTATGAACTTAGTGGCAGCTCACATTTCGCAGTAACTTCAAGTAGTAATCGACAACTCGTATTTCATGTTCACCCAAGGCTGGTGGTTCATATCACGCATGTGAATGATTTGAAATGCGCGAACTAATCAAGAATAGCAGTGGATAGAGAACGAAAAAGAGGAAAGGTAAGTGACAGCTATACTTGAGCTTGAATTTGGTACTGACGCTGAGCAGTTGATAGTTCATTGTAGAGCGTAGCAAGTGGCAAATCAGGAACCTGTTTGTTTGCCAATTTACGTCGGTCATGACCAGAAAGGTTTTGGTAAACCTCTTCGGGTAAGTCGGCTGTATCTTCAGGCATGAAGGCAAGCGCTTCCGGTTTCAAGTAATGGCTGAGTTTTGCGCTGGCAAGGCTAGCTTGATGAAAATGATTAGATTGCTGAGCTGAAATTTCATACGAAGATTGGTTCGAACGCAGCTGCTGCGGTTCTGCAACGCCGAAGTGTTTACGCAGGCGATCTTCAGTTGTCTCTGTGACTTCAATGGTGTCAATCGGCGTGCAATCACGAACGTCATTAGAAAACATAGACAACAGCAACGCGAAATCTGCACGGCGACCTTGCTCAACCGCTTGGCTGATCCCGATGCCGAACTTCAGTTCGTTGATGATTCCTGCTTTGTCTAAAGTATGTATTTGCATGCTGCCTCTCATTGGATACACCTTTAACGGCATGGAGTCGGCAAACTTTAGTGTTTAATTACAGGCAAATAGAGAATTTATGCAGGGCGGGGAAGAGTGCTAGGAATTGGTCGAGAAGTAAGCTCTCTTGGCTAACTGGTTAACTGGTTAACTGGTTAATAGGCTAAGAAAGGTCTAGATTTTGTGGAATACGACAGATACAAAAAAGCTCACGCCGAGGCATGAGCTTTCAATAGATAACTCGCTATAAATAGCGCAGCGTAAGTAATAATTACTTAGCTAGGTTGTCTTCTACGAAAGACCAGTTTACTAGGTTCCAGAATGCAGCCATGTAGTCAGGGCGAACATTGCGGAAATCGATGTAGTAAGCGTGTTCCCATAGGTCAACAGTTAGAAGTGGAGTAACACCTTCTTCTGTTAGAGGAGTAGCAGCGTTAGAAGTGTTAACGATGTCTAGAGAACCGTCAGCTTTCTTAACTAACCAAGTCCAAGAAGAACCGAAGTTGTTGATTGCTGAATCAGTGAATTTCGCTTTGAATTCTTCGAAAGAACCGAATGCAGCGTTGATAGCTTCTGCAACAGCGCCAGTTGGTTCGCCGCCTGCTTTAGGAGCAAGACAGTGCCAATAGAACGTGTGGTTCCAGATTTGAGCAGCGTTATTGAAAACACCACCAGTAGAAGTCTTAACGATCTCTTCTAGTGTTTTGCCTTCAAACTCAGTACCTGGGATAAGACCGTTTAGCTTAACAACGTAAGTGTTGTGGTGCTTACCGTGGTGGAAATCTAGCGTTTCTGCTGAGATGTGTGGTTCTAGCGCGTCTTTCGCGTAAGGAAGAGCCGGTAGTTCAAATGCCATTGCTCAATTCTCCATTGATATGAAAGAGTTAACTCTTTCGATTGCTTCCAGTGATATTATTATTCATGGTTCGCTTTACAGCCAACCATGGTCAATTTGCTGACTTGCGATATAGTTTAGCAAGTTTTTACTTTATTAAAAGCTTAATTCATCACTTTTGTGTGAATTGTTAGCTTAGCTCGTAAACCGCTTTTTTTATATGGTTTTTATTCTTTTGGTTTGGGGTAGAATAAAGGCAATAAAAGCCGTAATCCATTAACGAGGAAGCAATGGAAACTATCGATAAAATCAAACAGCAAATTGAAGAAAACACCATTCTACTTTACATGAAAGGTTCTCCTAAGCTGCCAAGCTGTGGTTTTTCTTCTCAAGCATCTCAAGCTCTAATGGCATGTGGTGAAAAATTTGCTTACGTAGATATCCTACAAAACCCTGACATCCGTGCAGAGCTTCCAGCTTACGCACAATGGCCAACGTTCCCACAACTTTGGGTTGACGGTGAGCTGATCGGTGGTTGTGACATCATTCTTGAGATGTTCCAAAAAGGCGAACTTCAGCCAATCGTTAAAGAAGCGGCTGCTAAAGTAGCTGGCGACGACGCTGAGTAAGCTTTAAGCCTTTGCGCTTAAATATTGAATGGAAGGGGCCCTTAATGAGGCTCCTTTTTTGTTTGAATGGTTTGAAAGACTCGATAAGGAATGAACAATGGACGTAAAACTTCATTATGTGCATGACCCAATGTGCAGTTGGTGCTGGGGTTATAAGCCAACATTAGAACTCTTAAAACAGCAGCTACCTGCGAGTATTGAGTTTAACTACGTAGTCGGTGGTTTGGCCCCTGATTCTGAAGATCCAATGTCAGAAGAGATGAAAGGTAAGCTGCAAGCTATCTGGAAGCAGATTGAAGCTAAGTTGGGTACTGAGTTCAACCACGAATTTTGGACTGAATGCCAACCAGTTCGCAGCACTTACCCTGCTTGTCGTGCCGTGATCGCTGCTGGTTTTCAAGACCATTACGAAGCGATGCTTGAAGCAATTCAACACGCTTACTACCTTCGTGCGATGTTGCCACACAGTCAAGAAACGCATTTGCAGTTAGCTGAAGAGCTAGGGATGAATGTACAACAGTTTGAAAATGATCTTTCTAGTAAGTTATTGGAAAGCGAATTAGATGACCAGTTAGGCTTTAAAGAAGCGATCGGTGTGCATTCTTACCCGACGTTAATGCTCGAAGTTAATGGTATTTTTACAGCAGTAGAACTGGATTACCATTCAACGGAAGCGACGCTTAAGTCTATTCGCGAAGTATTGGTGAATAACGCTCCCGCTGCATAATTCAGCGAGAGTTGTCTGTATTAAAGCAAATTATTTCCAAGGCTTACTCATCAGAGTAAGCCTTTTTTGTTTGGCGTTGCCGGTTCATTGAGAGTGAGAGGAAGAGGAAGGAAGAGTGGAATGAATCCCAGGAATAAAAAAGACCGCACGAGGCGGTCTTTATAATGTCTTTCATTAGCTTACAGCTTACAGCTTACAGCTTACTACTTACGGTTTATTGCGTATCGATTCTTAGCTAAAGAACCCAATTACAGAACCATAGCCGCAACCCAACCGAATACGATCAGTGGGATGTTGTAGTGTAAGAATGTCGGTACAACGGTTTCCCAAACGTGCTCGTGTTGACCATCAGCATTTAGACCAGACGTTGGACCTAATGTTGAGTCAGAAGCAGGAGAGCCCGCATCACCTAGCGCTGCAGCTGTACCTACTAAAGCGATCGTTGCCATTGGTGAGAAACCAAATGCTGCCGCTAGTGGAACGTAGATAGTTGCAAGGATTGGAATCGTAGAGAACGAAGAGCCGATACCCATTGTTACCAACAGGCCAACGATTAGCATAAGCAGTGCCGCTAGAGGTTTGTTGTCACCAATGCTTGTTGAAAGTGCTTCAACCAGAGACTCAACGCCACCCGTTTGCTTCATAACTGCCGCAAAACCTGCCGCTGCAATCATGATGAAACCGATCATTGCCATCATGTGAACGCCCTTAGTGAAGACATCGTGTGTCTCTTTCCAAGCGATTACACCACCGAAGGTGAATACCATGAAACCAGCCAAAGCACCGATGATCATAGAACCCGTCGATAGCTGAACCGTTAGCGCAGCAACAATACCAGCAGCAGCCACTAGGATGTGCTTCTTGTTGATCTCTTTCACTTCGGTTGAAACAACAGTGTGAGAGGTTTCTTTGTATTGACGTGGCTTACGGTAAGTAAAGAACACGGCCGTAAGAAGGCCAAAGATCATGCCTGCAGCTGGTAACAACATTGCCATTGGTACTTGGCTTGCTACTACGTTTTCAAGACCGTTGTCGTGAAGGTTTTTAAGCAGGATGTTGTTTAGGAAGATGCCACCAAAACCAATCGGTAACACCATGTAAGGTGTAATCAGACCAAAAGTCAGCACACACGCAACCAGACGACGGTCTAGGTTCATTTTTGCGAATACGCCTAATAGAGGTGGGATTAAGATTGGGATAAAGGCGATATGTACAGGGATTACATTTTGCGAAGACATGGTCACTAGGATCAAAGACGCTAGGATGCCATATTTTAGACCATTAGATGCTGCACTGTTCTCTTTACCGTGAATGCGCTTAATGACGCTTTGAGCAAGCAGGTCTGTGATACCAGAACGTGAGATAGCAACAGCGAATGTACCAAGCATAGCGTAGCTAAGTGCGATAGTTGCACCGCCACCTAATCCACTTTCGAAAGCCGCGACTGCGTCGTTCAAGCCCATACCAGAGGCTACGCCACCGATAATTGCGCTGAACGTGAGAGCAACGACTACGTTTACGCGCATCAAAGCTAAAACAAGCATGATGCAAACTGAAATTACAACAGGATTCATATTATTCTCGGGATGTTGTGTTTTTTATGAAGGCAATACGAGTGAACGTTTACCGACTCTATTTTTTATTCTTCGTCAACAAGAGGCCAACCACCAAGGGCTTTCCATTTGTTTACAATGCCGCAAAATAACTCTGTGGTTTTTTGCGTATCATACAAAGCAGAGTGTGCTTCTTTGTTGTCAAATTCCATCCCTGCAGTGCGGCAAGCTTTAGCCAAAACGGTTTGACCGTAGGCAAGACCACTAAGAGCTGCAGTGTCAAAAGTAGCAAATGGATGGAAAGGGACGCGTTTAAGCTTACAGCGCTCACTTGCTGCATTAACGAAGTTCAAATCGAATGTAGCGTTGTGAGCAACCATGATTGCGCGACTGCAATCTGAAGCTTTTTGTTCTTTTCTCACTAGCTTGTAGATTTCTTTAAGGGCTTCTTGTTCCGACACAGAACCACGTAAGGGGCTAAATGGGTCTTTAATTCCGTTAAAGTCTAATGCTGCCTGCTCTATATTTGCGCCTTCAAAAGGCTCAATGTGAAAATGAAGCGTTGATGCAGGGTGCAGATCTCCGTTCTCATCCATTTTTAATGTAATGGCACAGATTTCTAATAATGCATCGGTTTCAGCGTTAAACCCTGCGGTTTCCACGTCGATGACCACTGGAAAATAGCCACGAAAGCGTTTTTTTAGGGTCAGAGCTTCGTTTTCTACAGTCATGTTAGCCCAAATAAGTGTGATTAAGGCTGCATTATTGCAGATAATAGCAGTGATAAAAACTAGGGAAGGGCAATAAATCATAAATTACCTAATCCATTGCGGCTTGATAATTGCATATTTAAACGTGAGAGAAAAATGCGGCAATTGGCTGCATTGTTAAACGAATTGCTTAAGAGATACTCCACTTTATGAAGAAACAACTCATAACAGGTTCAATGCTATTTTCGCTACTTATGTCGTCACCAGTAATGGCACAAGAAAAGCGTTACGGAGCATCTCCTCAACAGTCAAAGTGGGAGATGGTGGCCAACACGCCACTCGAATGCCGCTTGGTTCACCCTATCCCAAATTTTGGTGATGCTGAGTTCTCATCTCGCGCGAGTAAAAAAATCATTTTGGACTTTGAGCTTAAAATGCGTCGCCCAATGGGTGCTACGCGTAATGTCAGCTTGATTTCGATGCCGCCACCTTGGCGTCCGGGTGAAAGTGCTGATCGCATGACAACCATTAAGTTCTTCCAACAATTTGATGGCTATGTCGGTGGTCAAACAGCTTGGGGGATTTTGAGTGAGTTGGAGAAAGGGCGCTACCCGACATTCAGTTACCAAGAGTGGCAGAGCCGAGATCAGCGAATCGAAGTGTCGTTGTCGTCGGTGTTATTCCAAGAAAAATACAATGTGTTCAGTGACTGTGTTGCTAACCTGTTGCCTTACAGCTTTGAAGATATCTCTTTCACTATTTTGCACTACGACCGTAATAGTGATCAGCTGAACAAGTCGTCGCGCAAAAGGCTGAGCCAGATCGCCGATTACGTTCGCTATAACCAAGACATCGATCTTGTGCTGGTGGCAACGTACACCGATTCTGTCGACAGCAAAGGTATTAGCCAAAACCTTTCAGAGCGCAGAGCGGAATCGTTAAGAGAGTACTTCAAATCTTTAGGCTTGCCAGAAGATCGTATCCAAGTTCAGGGCTATGGTAAACGTCGTCCGATTGCAGACAACAATTCGCCAATTGGTAAAGACAAGAACCGACGCGTTGTTATCTCTTTAGGTCGTACGCAGGTTTAATCATAATAATTGCTTGTTTTGAAATCAGATAGCCCGTCGTAATGATGGGCTTTTTTGTCTTTAAAATTTGGAGCCATTGTCTAAACGTAACTCGTTTAGTTCAAGCGGAAACGAGCGATCATTTCACAGTTGGTCGCGGTATCGATCTTTTCTACCATAGAAGCAATTTTAGGATTGGGATGGCGTTTCATGAAATCGATCAGCGCTTTCTTACAGCAACCAATAGAATCGATAAAGCTGGAACATTGAGTGTTAGGGCACTGCGGGATCAGTGTCAGCACTTTTTCTGAAGCCAATTGAAGATACTTGAGCTCGTATTCGGTATCACCAGCCCATCGCCAGAATTGCGCGAGATTGTGACAAGAGATCACTGAGATCAGTAGGCGTTCGTCAGCCTGAATATCGGTACGCTCAGTGATTTCTTCGCTCAAGTTCAATGCTTGCTGATAGTGAAGAATACTTCGTACAGGATCGTCGAGCTGCAATGCAGTATCGGCAAGTAACGTGTGTTTTTCCCATTCGCTAATCATTGTATTACCTCACTAATCAATAGGTGGTTAATTTAAATGATAATCATTATCATGTAAAGTTTCATTGGTGAGATTGTTAATAATAATTGGTGAAGGGTATTGTTCATGCGTGGAAACATAAAAAAGAAGCGAGCACTTTGCTCGCTTCTTTTTTTCATTTCATCAGGTGTTCAAGCCCAACTTTGCAAAGAGGTTGAGGGATTAACCTTCTAGACCTGCGCTTGCTTGTTTGTTCTGAATCAGCTCAATCATGTAGCCATCAGGATCTTTAACGAATGCGATGTGTGTAGAGCCGCCTTTAACAGGGCCAGCTTCACGTGTTACGTTACCGCCTGCTGCTTTAATTGCATCACACGTTGTGTAGATGTCATCAACACCGATAGCAACGTGACCAAAAGCTGAGCCAAGGTCGTATTCAGTCGTGCCCCAGTTGTAAGTCAGCTCAATCACAGCGCCTTGAGATTCGTCACCAAAGCCAACGAAAGCCAGCGTGTATTCGTACTCTTTGTTTTCGTTCTTACGTAATAGCTGCATGCCCATTACATTGGTGTAGAACTCGATAGACTTGTCTAGATCACCAACGCGTAGCATGGTGTGTAAAATACGACCGTTTGACATGATTTGCTCCTAGCTTTAACTATGTATACGTTTTTGTAATTCTGTTTTATGCCGCTAGATAAACGCGGCGCTTTTGGCCAATAGGCTTGTTAGCTTCTTTCGCTTAGGGCTAACAGCTTATGAGCCTAGACGTCCGTCTTCTCTTTGAACTCACATAGGTCTTCTATGATACAGCTGCCACAGCGTGGTTTACGCGCAACACAGGTGTAACGTCCATGAAGAATGAGCCAATGGTGGACATCCAGTTTGAATTCTTTGGGGATAACTTTAAGTAGTTTTGCTTCGACATCGTCGACAGTTTTACCCATCGCTAGCTTAGTTCGGTTTGATACACGGTAGATGTGAGTATCAACGGCAATGGTTGGCCAACCGAATGCAGTATTTAACACTACGTTTGCTGTTTTGCGGCCTACACCTGGAAGAGCTTCTAATGCAACGCGATCTTCCGGTACTTCACCATTATGTAGGTCAAGCAGCATACGACACGTTTTGATGGTGTTTTCTGCTTTTGAGTTAAATAGGCCGATGGTCTTGATGTACTCTTTCAGGCCATCAACACCTAGGTCGAAAATAGCTTGTGGAGTATTGGCTACAGGGTACAGCTTATCCGTCGCCTTGTTCACGCTGACATCGGTTGCTTGTGCAGACAATAGCACGGCAATCAGCAGTTCGAATGGGCTGTTCCAGTTAAGCTCAGTCTCTGGCTTTGGATTGTTTTCTCTTAAACGCTCAAGTATTTCTACTCGTTTTACATTGTTCATAGCGACATTACTTTCAAATAGTTAGGGCATGAAGCTTGGATTGCTTCTGCTTTATCATCGGTTACGCGCTCTTATGAGCGTCATTATTATATGTACTGTTTAGATCTGATTTTCCCCGCTGAGTGGTTGAGCTAACTCAGCGAGGTTTAAGCTAATTTAACTTATTAGGCATTGGTAACGCGAGCGCGTTCAATAGCTGGTTTTTCTTGTTTGGGCTGTCTAGCTTTAGCTTGGTTGTCGATGATATTTTTCAAAGCAATCAAGAAACCAACACCAATAAAGGCACCTGGTGGTAGCAGGGCTAACAAGAAGCTGTTATCAAATTGGAATATCTGGATGCGCAATACCGAAGCCCAATCACCAAGGAGCAAGTCTGCGCCATCAAATAGGGTTCCGTTACCAATAACCTCACGCATCGCACCCAATACAACCAGTACCGATGTCATGCCAAGGCCCATCCAGAAACCATCTTGAGCAGCAGGTAAAACTTCGTTTTTAGACGCGAAGGCTTCAGCTCGGCCAATGATGATACAGTTGGTTACGATCAGTGGGATGAAAATACCCAAAGAGAGGTAAAGGCCATACGCGTAAGCGTTCATCAGAAGTTGAACACAGGTTACCAGTGAAGCAATGATCATCACGAATACTGGAATACGCACTTCTTTTGGCACATGGTTGCGAACCAAAGAGACAGAAACGTTCGAACCGACCAATACAAGCAAGGTAGCAATACCTAAGCCAAGTGCGTTCGTCACTGTCGAAGAGACAGCCAGCAGCGGACATAACCCAAGAAGTTGCACTAGGGCAGGGTTATTGGCCCACATGCCATTTTTGATCAGTGTTTTATGGTCACTCATTATTCACCACCACAATTTAGAGGTTGAGCAAGCAATGCTTGGTTGTTTTGGTTAACGTACTGCACCGCCTGTTTGACGGACTTAACGACAGCTCTTGGTGTGATGGTCGCGCCAGTAAACTGGTCAAAGTCACCACCATCTTTGCGAACTTTCCAGCGATCAAGATTCGACTCGGTTACTTGTTTACCTGCAAAAGAGAGTATCCAATCACTCACTCGAAGGTCAATTTTATCGCCTAACCCCGGAGTTTCCCTGTGGGAAAGCACACGTGTACCCAAAATGGTACCGTCAATTTTCATACCAACAATTACTTTTATTGCACCATTGTAGCCATCAGGAGCAATGGCTTCGATCGCAATCGCGCTAGGTTCACCGTTGAGTGTAGCAATATAAGCCGGCATTGCTTGTTCTGTTCCAAGCTCCTCAGCTTCCACCAAAGTACAAGCTGAAAACAGCTCGTTGTCATGAAGATCGTGCGGGATCACTTGGTTAAGCACAGACAGTAACTGAGCCTGTTCTTGCTGTTTGATCTGATCTTTGGTCAGGTAGTGAGTAACGGCCACCAAACCTGTCGAAGCGCAGGCAAAAATCGCAAGTACAAGACCGTTTTTCTTAATTGCATTTAGCATAGTATCTGCTTCCTTAGTGGCCGTATGTACGAGGTTTGGTGTAGTAGTCAATCAGTGGAACACACATGTTGGCTAACAATACCGCGAACGCTACACCATCAGGGAAGCCACCCCAACTGCGGATAATAAAGACTAACCCGCCAATCAGAACACCAAATACCAAGCGACCTTTCACTGTCGTCGAGGCTGAAACCGGATCGGTTGCAATGAAGAATGCACCAAGCATGGTTGCGCCAGACAATAGGTGAATGGTTGGCGAAGCGGTTTCACCTGGAGTTAAGATTAAGAATACCAGGCTAAACAGCGCAAGGCTGCCGATGAAAGCTACCGGAATATGCCATTGAATCACACGTTGCTTAATCAACACTAGGCCACCAACAAGGTAAGCAAGGTTTACCCATTCCCAACCCACGCCAGCTAACCAGCTAAATTGAGGTTGAGACAGAGCTTCAGAAGCCGTGTTACCTGCCGTTAATGCTGTTTTGAAGGCATCGAGTGGCGTCGCCATAGTGGTGCCATCAATACCAAGACGAGCTTGTTGTAGAGATAAACCTTCATTATTGAAACCAGTAAAGATCATCAAGAAGGAGTCAACAAAGCTTGTTGCTTCAGCGGTTAAGCTGGTCGGCGCATTCCAACTGGTCATTTGAACTGGGAATGAGATCAGCAAAACAACGTAAGCAACCATCGCTGGATTAAATGGATTTTGTCCAAGGCCGCCATATAGGTGCTTAGCGATGACAATAGCGAAGAACATACCTATCACTAGAATCCACCACGGAGAGTGTGGGGGAATCGCGACACTGAGTAGCCAAGCGGTCACAACAGCGCTGTAATCACGTAATGCCATCACTGGCGGACGTTTTCTTAGCAGCATTACAGCGGCTTCAAAGGTAACAGCAAGTGCAATAGCAAATACTAACTGGATGAGCGTACCCCATCCAAAGAAGTAGGTTTGAGCTAGTAGACCTGGCAATGCACAAATAGCGACCCATTTCATGAGATCTGGGGTGCTTCTACGATTGTGTGCGTGCGGTGAGCTGGCGATAAAGAAGGCCACTACTCTTTCTCCTCATTATTCTTTTTGTCTTGCTCTTGCTGCGCCTTTCTTGCTTTAGCACGAGCAATTGCGGCAGCAACAGCTGCTTTTTTAGGATCGACTGGTTCTGATCGAATCTCAGCTTCCACTTCAATTTCAACTACAGCTTCAGGAGCGGTTGCTTCTGCTTCGACCTGCTTAGCTTGCTGTGCTTTCTTCGCTTTAGCACGAGCAATGGCCGCAGCGACGGCATCTTTCTTAGCATCGCCAGAGCTTTTAGCTGGAGCTTCACTTTCGGTTTGAGCTGCTGATTCCGCTTGTTTAGCTTTCTTGGCTTTAGCACGAGCAATGGCCGCAGCGACTGCGTCTTTCTTGGCATCGCCAGAGCTTTTAACTGGAGCTTCACTTTCGGTTTGAGCAGCTGATTCTGCTTGTTGAGCCTTCTTCGCTTTAGCGCGAGCGATAGCTGCAGCAACAGCATCTTTCTTAGCGTCGCCAGTACTTTCAGCCGGATCTTCACTTTCGGTTTGAGTGGCTGATTCAGCTTGTTGTGCTTTTTTGGCTTTAGCGCGAGCAATGGCCGCAGCGACGGCATCTTTCTTAGCGTCGCCAGAGCTTTTAGCTGGAGCTTCACTTTCGGTTTGAGCAGCTGATTCCGCTTGTTGAGCTTTCTTCGCTTTAGCGCGAGCGATAGCTGCAGCAACAGCATCTTTCTTGGCGTCGCCAGTACTTTCAGCTGGAGCTTCACTTTCGGTTTGAGTAGCTGATTCCGCTTGTTGAGCTTTCTTGGCTTTAGCGCGAGCAATAGCGGCAGCGACTGCATCTTTCTTAGCGTCACCTGATTTTTCAACCGGAGCTTCAGAAGCAGATTCTGCCTGCTGAGCCTTCTTGGCTTTAGCACGAGCAATAGCTGCAGCGACGGCATCTTTCTTAGCGTCGCCAGAGCTTTCAGCTGAAGCTTCAGACGCTGACTCCGCTTGTTGAGCTTTCTTGGCTTTAGCGCGAGCAATAGCCGCAGCGACAGCATCTTTCTTAGTATCGCCAGAGTTCTCTGCTGGATTATCCGTTGCAGCTTGTTGTGCCTTACGTTCTCTAGCTTGTCTCTTACGCTCTTCTCGTAACTTAGACATTTCAGAGTTATCAGGTCCGGCGTCGTTTGCTTTTTGAGCTGCAGCTTGTTTCGCTTTTGCCTTAGCAATCGCAGCGGCTACCGCAGGTTTCACTGCTGGTTCTGCATTAGGTGTTTGGTCTGCTGCTGTTTTTTGAGCTTTAACGCGAGCAATCGCAGCTGCAATCGCATCATCACCATCCGCAGACTTCATATCTTTACGACGGTTATCAGCGGCTTTCTTGAAGCGATTTTCACGTTCAGCTTTGTCACGCTCCATACGAGCGTTTTTCTCTTCGAAACGAATCTTGGCGCGCTCTGCAGCTGTCGCTTCGTCTTTTCTTGTTTTGATTTCTGCTTTCGCTTGGCGATAGTACTGAACAAGAGGGATTTCACTTGGGCAGACAAACGCACAAGCACCACATTCAATACAGTCTTTAATATTCAGCTCTTCACACTTATCCAACTCGTTGGCTTTCGCATGCCATTGCAGTTGTTGAGGAAGTAGAGACGCAGGACAAGCTTCAGCACACGCGCTGCAACGAATACATTCCATCTCGTAAGTGCTTGGTGAGATCTCACGACGCGTTGGCGCTAAAATACAGTTCGACGTTTTGGTGATTGGCACATTGGCATGCGGCAAGGTAAAGCCCATCATCGGGCCGCCCAAAATTAAACGCGGCAGTTTTTTATCTGCTTTGTAGCCAAACTCTTCAAGTAACTCATGTACTGGTGTGCCTAATAGCGCCCAAACGTTACGAGGTTGCTTAAAGGTTTTACCGGTTAATGTCACAACGCGGTTAACCACAGGTTCGCCGTCAATTACCGCTCGCTTAATCGAGTAAAGAGAGCCGACGTTCTGAACCAAAACACCAATGTCTGCAGGGATGCCGCCAGCTGGAACCTCTTTGTTGGTGAGGATCTTGATAAGTTGCTTCTCACCACCAGAAGGGTATTTGGTTGGGATAACGCGAATGACGATATCTTTGTCTTTCGCAGCAATCTCCAGTGCTTTTATCGCATCTGGTTTGTTGTCTTCAATGCCGATAACCGTCAGCTTTGGTTGAAGGATGTGTTCAACCACTTCGATGCCTTTCAATACTTCTTCGGCATGCTCTTGCAGCAACTTGTCATCTGAGGTGATGTAAGGTTCACACTCAGCAGCATTGATGATCAAAATGTCGGTGCGACCTAGACCTGATTGAAGCTTCTTAGCCGTAGGGAAGCCTGCGCCGCCCATGCCTGAGATACCAGCTTGGCGAATCACATCAAGCAGTTCGTCAGAAGTCTTTGTCGAAAAATCTTCAACTGGTTTTTTTTCAATCCAAGTGTCTAAGCCATCAGGTTTAATAACCACGCACACGTCGCTCAAGCCTGAAGGGTGAGCGGTGGTTCGTGGTTCGATAGCTGTAATCACACCCGATGTTGGTGAATGTACTGGCAAAGTGAAACCAGTCTCTAAGGCCGTCAGTTGTTGACCTTTTAGTACGGCATCACCGACAGCAACCAACAAGTTACCAGGCTTACCGATGTGCTGTTTCACCGGAAGAACGATTTCTTCAGGAAGTCTTGCATGCACGATATCAGTAGTATTCGACTGTTTCTTGTTTTCAGCAGGGTGCACACCGCCTGGGAAGTTCCAAATAGAGCCCGTGCGAATTTGTTCAATTAAAGAGATCATACTAACCCTATGCTTTAGGCTCTGACGCGGTCGCATCAGTTGCTTGGTTAGTGATGTCAGTAACAGGGATGATGTTCATCTGCCATTTCCAATTTTCAGTCGTTGTTGCCACTGGAATCATTTCGATACAGTCAGTAGGGCACGGTGCGACACATAGATCACAACCTGTACATTCATCTTTGATTACTGTGTGAAGTGCCTTGGTGCCACCAACAATAGCATCAACAGGGCAGGCTTGAATGCATTTGGTACAGCCAATACACATATCTTCATGAATGAAGGCAACGGTTTTTACTTTGTTATCTAAGTCATGAGCGGAGTCTTCAACTTCTACGCCCATTAAATCTGCAAGCTTCTCAATCGTAGCTTGGCCGCCGGGAGGGCATTTGTTGATCTTATCTCCGTTAGCGATCGCCTCTGCGTATGGGCGACAGCCAGGGTAGCCACACTGACCACATTGAGTTTGCGGCAATATGGTGTCGATTTGATCAACGATCGGATCGGCTTCCACTTTAAAGCGGATAGAAGCAAAGCCTAAGATAGCGCCAAAAACGGCGGCTAAAACGGCGAGTGCAATGATTGCAATTAAGATGGTACTCATGCTTACTTCACCAACCCAGTAAAGCCCATAAATGCCAGAGACATTAGGCCTGCTGTGATCATCGCAATCGATGCGCCTTTGAAGGGCATTGGAACATCAGCAACCGCAATACGCTCACGCATTGCAGCAAATAGGATCAATACAAGCGAGAAACCAACCGCAGCGCCGAAGCCATAGATGATCGACTGAATGAAGTTGTGGTTTTCATTGATGTTCAGAAGTGCCACACCTAATACCGCACAGTTGGTGGTGATAAGCGGCAGAAAGATACCCAACAGGCGATATAGAGTTGGACTGGTTTTGTGAACGACCATTTCCGTAAATTGAACAACCACCGCGATAACCAAGATAAAGCTCATGGTACGCAGGTATTCAATACCCAGAGGGGTAAGGATGTAGGTTTCTACTAGGTATGCAGATACCGACGCTAACGTCAGAACGAAAGTCGTCGCGAGGCCCATGCCAATCGCAGTCTCCAGTTTCTTGGAGACTCCCATAAATGGACATAGTCCTAAAAACTTCACTAGCACAAAGTTATTGACTAGCACTGTGCCAACCAACAACAAAAGGTATTCGGTCATAATGGATTAATTCTTGAGATTCCGATCCCGATATTATCCTGCTTTGCTTACCTAATAACAACCAAGGATCACTAGGGATTTAGACACTTGGTGAAAAAAACATCAGGTAATCGATTGATTATTAAAGTTACCGTAAGTATAGACGGCCAATTTTTACTTCGTGAGACAAGTTTGTAGGAGTAGTTGAATTGGATCTTTCATAAGATCATTCTTGAATTGAGCTCGATTTGCTTCCTAAGAATAGGGTCATATTTGTGGATTTTGGTGCTCAGAACTATCAAAAAGAGAAGGAAAGCTGCGAGTCGAATACGTTCCCAAACCGCTAAAACGCAAAAAGCCGCATCGAGTGATGCGGCTCCTTTAAATTTGGCTCCCCTTGCAAGACTTGAACTTGCGACATACGGATTAACAGTCCGCCGTTCTACCAACTGAACTAAAGGGGAATTGCTTGTTAGCGACGCGAATTCTAATAATAGTCCGAATTTCTGTCAATAAAAAATAGCAGAAAAAAATAATATAAAAAACTTTACTTTCTTGGACGCCTTACCGGATTTAGCCTTTCTTTAGTTATCCACCAAAATTGTGGATAAGTGTGTGTGTGAAACTTTAACAACAATAATTGGGATAAATCTGGGAATATAAAAATTTGAGGTAAGGTAATGTATTTAAAAGATTTGTATCAAAATATCACTATTGTATAACTTTTGACGATTATAAAATATACAGTAAAACAAGTGCTATTTTTAGATTTTTTGGGGAAAAGTAGTGGATGAAAAATTGAGTGATTTAGCTGAAGAGATCTTGCAAGGGCACGGATAATACCAAGTTCTAAAAGTAAAAGCTATCACTGATATCTAATCTTAAGAAGCATTTCTCTAGATAATAGTTGCAACTACACTCCTCCTAGAGTGACAATGACCTGATTATAAAAACAGTATGGAAATGGCGACCTATGAGTAAACTCTTTGACTTGGTATCGGACTATAGCCCGTCCGGTGACCAGCCGACAGCGATAACCAGATTACTAGATGGATTAGATTCTGGTTTGGCACATCAAACTCTATTAGGGGTAACGGGCTCTGGTAAAACCTTTACTCTTGCCAACGTCATTTCTCAATCTCAAAGACCAGCAATCTTGTTAGCGCCTAACAAAACGTTGGCAGCTCAACTTTATGGCGAGATGAAATCTTTCTTTCCGAATAACTCCGTTGAGTACTTTGTTTCTTACTACGATTATTACCAACCGGAAGCCTACGTTCCAACCACGGATACCTTTATCGAGAAAGATGCGTCGATAAATGCTCATATTGAGCAAATGAGACTTTCAGCGACCAAAGCTTTGTTAGAAAGAAAAGATGCCATTATTGTTGCGTCTGTATCGGCAATCTACGGTCTTGGTGATCCTAAGTCTTATTTGAAGATGATGCTTCATTTGAGTCGTGGTGAGGTGATGGATCAGCGAGACATTCTACGCCGCTTGGCTGAGCTGCAATATTCAAGAAACGATGTCGCGTTTGAGCGTGGGCAGTTCCGTGTTCGTGGTGAAGTTATTGATATCTTTCCCGCTGAATCTGACCAAGATGCGGTTCGAATTGAAATGTTCGATGACGAAGTGGACTGCATTAGTATTTTTGATCCTCTGACTGGTGCGGTGAAACAAAGAGACTTACCGCGTTTTACCGTTTATCCAAAAACTCACTATGTCACCCCAAGAGAGAAGATCCTTGAGGCGATTGAGAAGATTAAGGATGAGTTGCGCGATAGGGCTCAATATTTAAAAGACAACAACAAACTGTTAGAAGAACAGCGTATTTCTCAAAGAACTCAGTTTGATATCGAGATGATGACTGAGCTGGGTTTCTGTTCCGGTATCGAAAACTATTCACGATACTTGAGCGGCCGTGCGGAAGGGGAAGCGCCTCCAACGTTATTTGATTACCTGCCTGATGATGGTTTGCTGATCATCGATGAGTCACACGTAACTGTGCCGCAAATTGGCGCCATGTATAAAGGTGACCGCTCTCGTAAAGAGACTTTGGTTGAGTTTGGCTTTAGGTTGCCTTCTGCGTTGGATAACCGTCCGATGAAATTTGAAGAGTTCGAATCGATCGCGCCACAAACCATTTTTGTGTCGGCCACGCCGGGTAATTATGAGATTGAGAAATCAGATGGTGAGATTGCTGATCAAGTGGTGCGTCCTACTGGCTTACTTGACCCGATTATTGAAGTAAGGCCTGTCGCTACTCAAGTTGATGACTTACTGTCTGAGATAAGAATACGTTCTGTTAAGGAAGAGCGTGTGCTTGTCACGACGCTAACTAAGCGAATGGCAGAAGACTTAACCGAATACCTTAGTGAGCATGGTGTTAAGGTTCGTTACTTGCACTCAGATATCGATACCGTTGAGCGTGTAGAGATTATTCGAGACCTACGTTTGGGCGAGTTCGATGTGTTAGTAGGTATTAACTTACTTCGTGAAGGTTTGGATATGCCTGAAGTGTCGCTGGTGGCTATTCTTGATGCAGATAAAGAGGGCTTTTTGCGTTCTGAGCGTTCTCTGATCCAAACCATTGGTCGTGCAGCTCGTAACTTGGAAGGTCGAGCAATTTTGTATGGTGATTCAATCACCAAGTCGATGAGAAAAGCGATTGATGAGACTGATCGTCGTAGAGAAAAACAACAAGCTTACAACGAAGAGCAAGGTATCACGCCACAAGCGCTTAAACGTAATATCAAAGATATTATGGAGTTGGGTGATCTAACCAAGTCGAAGCAGCAGCGCCAATCGAAGCAAGTTCCTCTATCTAAGGTTGCAGAGCCTTCTGAAAGTTATGCAGTACTTACACCGCAACAGCTTGATAAAGAGATCAGCAAGCTAGAAACTGCGATGTATCAGCATGCTCAGAACCTAGAATTTGAATTGGCCGCACAGAAGCGTGATGAAATTGAGCAGCTAAGAAAGCAGTTTATTACCAACAGCTAATCTCACTTTTCATTCGAAGAATTGTTCCCCTCAATACAAGAATTGAGAGTGTTTCAGGCAAAAAAACAGCCAGTAGTAAATGTTCTACTGGCTTACGTTTGTGAACACTCGGTCCACTAACAACGTCAGTTGGCTAGGTGACCCGAAGGTCATTTATACCGTTGCATCGTTCGTGCCAGATAGATAAAACATTGATTATTTGAAGTAAGTAAAAAAACACACTACAAATATTGTGGCTAATTTGCATAATGCAAAGCGGAATGCGACTATAATAAGAAATGCAAATTATAAATGGCTAGGATATGCAATCAAAAACGCTAGATAACAAATCGAAGTATTTGTTGATGGTCGAGGATACCGCTTCGGTAGCAGCTTTATATCGCTCGTATCTTACACCGCTCGAAATTGATATCAACATTGTCGGCACTGGCCGCGATGCAATCGAGAGTTTGAATCATCGAATCCCAGACCTTATTTTATTAGATCTACGTCTGCCTGACATGACGGGTATGGACGTGCTATTTGCTGTAAAACAAAAATACCCTGAAGTTCCGGTTATCTTCATGACGGCTCACGGTTCTATCGATACCGCCGTAGAAGCCATGCGTCATGGTTCTCAAGATTTCCTTATCAAGCCGTGTGAAGCCGACCGACTCCGTATTACGGTGAACAACGCGATCCGCAAAGCCACCAAACTTAAAAACAGCTCGGAACATCCGGGAAACCAAAACTATCAAGGTTTCATTGGCAGTAGCCAAACCATGCAACAGGTTTACCGAACTATCGACTCTGCAGCATCGAGTAAAGCCAGTATTTTCATCACGGGTGAAAGTGGTACGGGTAAAGAGGTATGTGCAGAAGCTATTCATGCGGCGAGCAAGCGTGGTGACAAGCCTTTCATCGCGATTAACTGTGCGGCTATCCCTAAAGATCTCATTGAAAGTGAGCTATTTGGCCACGTTAAAGGCGCCTTTACCGGTGCTGCAACTGATCGTCAAGGTGCCGCTGAACTTGCTGATGGCGGAACACTATTCCTTGATGAATTGTGCGAAATGGACTTAGAGCTGCAAACCAAGCTGCTGCGCTTTATCCAAACCGGTACTTTTCAAAAAGTTGGCTCTTCGAAGATGAAGAGTGTCGATGTTCGTTTCGTATGTGCAACCAACCGTGACCCTTGGAAAGAAGTACAAGAAGGTCGCTTTAGAGAAGATTTATACTATCGTTTATACGTGATTCCATTGCACCTGCCGCCATTGCGCGAGCGCGGTGAAGATGTCATCGAGATTGCGTACTCGTTACTAGGCTACATGTCGGTTGAGGAAGGTAAGGCGTTTGTGCGTTTTGCTCAGGAAGTGCTTGATCGTTTTAATCAATATGAGTGGCCGGGTAACGTTCGTCAGCTACAAAACGTATTACGGAACGTGGTGGTATTGAATAACGGTAAAGAGATTACTCTCAACATGCTTCCACCACCATTGAACCAACCGATTGAAAACAGCCTGCGCTTGAAAGAGAAGCAGAACGAAGACATCACGGTAAAAGATATTTTCCCATTGTGGATCACTGAGAAGACGGCTATCGAACAGGCCATAAAAGCGTGTGACGGCAACATTCCCCGCGCGGCCGGTTTCTTAGATGTCAGTCCATCGACGATATACCGTAAGTTGCAAACGTGGAATGCGAAGCAGTAATCACCAAACAATAAGAAAATCATAATGACGAAAGTATTAAATCAGCAAAAAGTTGATGAGCTCGCCGGTGAAATAGGGCAAGAGAATGTACCAGTTTTGCTGGAAATCTTCTTAGGTGAGTTGAAAGGCTACTACGAACATCTAGAGATAAATAAAGCGTCGGATACATCTAAGTACTTGGCTGATATAAGCCATGCACTTAAGAGCAGCGCAGCAAGTTTTGGTGCGGATTCTTTGTGTAGTTTTGCGATTAGCTTAGACGCAAAAGTGAAGCAAGCATTGCCTGTAACCGAGATTGATTTCCAAGATATGCAAGAGCTACTGTTATCAACGTACACTGAATATCAGCAGTTGATGACGGATCTCTAAAGCGGCTAGTTATTAAAGAGACTAAAAAAGGAGCATGATGCTCCTTTTTTGTTTTTACTGGTCTCTGTCGTTTAGCCTAAGCTACAAGCATTAAGCCAGTTGATCCCTAATCGCTTGTTGGAGTTTTAAACGGTCGTGTCGCCAATCTCGGTTAGGAGAGGCAAGATCAGTGGTCACACAATTCCATTGCCCTTCTAATTCAGGGTGTGGTTCATTGCCCAGTACAATGTCTATTTTTCTTGCCTTACAGGTACGTTCACACCACTCCAATTGTTCTTGAAGCGTCATTTTTCCTGCAGGGCCGTGTTCTGGCGAAAGGTTTTCAACGAAGATAACTTTTGCCTTGGTATTTTCCGCGATTGCTTTGCCAATTTCTGGCAGTAGCAGCGGGGGCATCACACTGGTTAAAAAGCTTCCTGGTCCAAGGACAATGCAGTCTGCTTGCTCAACTGCAGCAACAGCTTCTTTGGTTGCCGGTACTTCTGGAGATAAGTCCATCATGCGCAGCTTTTCTGTCATGTCATCAACGTTGGTTTCGCCAGTTACCCAACGACCGTCCATTGATAAAGCCGTGAGATCGGAAGGGTGCTCGGTCATTGGGACGATATTGACATCGACCTTGAGCATATTTCGAATTAGGTTAATTGCTTCCAATGGGCGAACGGAAAGGTTGTCTAACGCCGTTAGCATTAGGTTACCTAAGTTGTGACCATCGAGTTCACCTTGACCGCGAAAGCGATATTCAAACATCATCGAACTGATCGAAGGTTCTGTGATTAATTGGTTGATACAGTTACGAGTATCTCCCCAAGCAATACCCCCTTGGCAGTCTCGAATTCTTCCGGTGGAACCACCATTATCTGTCGTTGCAACAATGCCAGTTGCGTTGTTACCAAAGTCTTTTAATGCAGCTAGCATGCGACCTAAGCCATGGCCCCCGCCGATTGCTACGACTTTCTTTGAAGAGTAAATATTCATTTTTTGTTCTTGTTAGATTATTACCAACTATAATTTAGGTTAAATGCTTCTCGTCAGATACTCAACAAGAGTTATTTTGAGGGTTTGATACGTTTTTTTTGCCGATGTGACCCGTTTTTTGTCATCAGAGCTAGATTCACGTACAAATATTAAGTATTTTATTACTCAGCTACTGCGCGTGTGAATATAACGTGCAGTTGCCATAACTCCGAGCTCTCGCATGCTAAGTCGCACAGTGGTATTTGCTGTACCGATACGCATCAAGAGCCAGTGACATGTTGTCACAAGGGCTTAATTGGAAATGATTATGCCTCCCGTGTTTGGAAAGGTGTTCCGTGGCGCAACAATTCGAAGATAGATTCCATCGCAAGTTTTATTACTTGCGCTTGTCGGTTACAGACGTCTGTAACTTTAAATGTACTTACTGCTTGCCAGATGGTTATAAACCGTCAGGGCAAAAAAACTCGTCTTTTTTAAGTGTTCCCGAGATCAAACGTATTGTTAAAGCGTTTGCAGATTGTGGCACCTCTAAGATCCGCATTACTGGCGGAGAGCCGAGCCTGCGTAAAGACTTTCCTGAAATCATACATACTGTTGCTTCTACTCCAGGCATCGAAAAAGTAGCCACGACAACGAATGGCTACCGCATGGAGAAACAAGTAGGGCAATGGCGTGATGCTGGTTTAACCCATATAAACGTGAGCGTGGATAGCTTAGATTCGCGCATGTTCCATCAGATCACTGGTGAGAATAAGTTTACAGAGGTTATGCGAGGCATTGATAAAGCGTTTGAGGTTGGCTTTGAACAAGTCAAAGTCAACGTCGTATTGATGAAAGACCTCAATAGTCAGGAATTACCAGCCTTCCTTAATTGGATCAAAGACAAACCTATTCAATTACGTTTTATCGAGCTGATGAAGACCGGCGAGATGGACGAGTTGTTCGATAAACACCATGTGTCTGGCGTTGCGATCCGCAACCAGCTTATTGCTAATGGTTGGCTGTTAAAAGTCAAAGCCGTTAATGATGGCCCCGCGCAAGTGTTTGTCCACCCAGACTACAAGGGTGAAATCGGTTTGATCATGCCTTACGAGAAAGACTTTTGTGAGAGTTGTAACCGACTGCGTGTTTCTGCGACCGGTAAACTTCACTTATGTCTGTTTGGCGACCATGGTGTTGAACTGAGAGATCTAATTCAAGAAGATCAACAAGAGCAAGAGCTCATTGATCGAATTCAGGCTCAGCTTCAAACCAAGTCCGTTAGCCACTTCTTACACGATGGCAACAGCGGCATGACTCCAAACTTGGCGTCAATCGGCGGTTAACTCGCTATATACTCTAAAGCATTTTATCGCTTAGCTTCTTTAAGCTGGGTGAATCAGTCTAGGGCGTGTTGCTCTTTCGAGCTGATTTTTGCAGCGAGTTGCTGGGTATTTATATAAGGCAGAGGCTTTGATGTGTAGCTAGCCTACATGAGAAGCCGATAACGTAGTAGAAATGACCAGCAAACGCTGCCCGAAGGGTTCGGCTAAAAGCGTTTTACTCTTTGTTGAGGGAGATTTGCTTAGAATGACTAGGCTACTTCCCCCTCGCCGCGATTAAAACGCTTTTATCTCGAACAAAATTTAATCACGAAAGGTCAACACGCCCTCATAATTGAAAAATTTATATAGGTGAACAAATGGGTCACGCAGAAAGCAAATTTCAAGCAGCAAACATCGCAGTACTAACCGTTTCAGATACTCGTACAGAAGAAAATGACACGTCAGGTGGTTACCTAGCTGAGCATGCTAAAGAAGCAGGCCACAACGTGGTTGATAAGCAAATCGTTATCGATGACATGTACAAGATCCGTGCGATCGTATCTCAGTGGATTGCTGATGACAGCGTTCAAGCGATCATGATCACGGGCGGTACGGGTTTTACATCTCGTGACAGCACGCCTGAAGCACTTAAGCCACTGTTCGACAAAGAAGTAGAAGGCTTTGGTGAACTTTTCCGCCAAGTGTCTTACGAAGAGATTGGTACATCGACGATTCAATCTCGTGCGATTGCGGGTTTTGCTAACCACACAGTAATCTTTGCGATGCCAGGTTCTACAGGTGCTTGTCGCACAGGTTGGACTAAGATCATCAAGCAACAGATGGATGCTAGCCACCGCCCTTGTAACTTCATGCCACACCTTTCTGTATAAGGTGGTTTGAGCATGAGCCAATTTACACATATTAACGCGTCTGGCGAAGCGAACATGGTCGATGTATCGGCTAAAGCAGAGACAGTACGTGAGGCGAGAGCAGAGGCTTTCGTTCAAATGTCAGCAGAAACGCTAGAGCTGATTGTTTCTGGCAGCCACCATAAAGGTGATGTTTTCGCAACGGCACGTATTGCTGGTATCCAAGCAGCGAAGAAGACGTGGGACTTGATTCCACTGTGTCACCCTTTGCTACTCACTAAAGTAGAAGTACAACTTGAAGCCATTGAGTCTGAAAACAAGGTTCGTATCGAATCGGTATGTAAGCTTGCAGGTAAGACAGGCGTAGAAATGGAAGCGCTAACGGCCGCTTCTGTTGCCGCGCTAACGATTTACGATATGTGTAAAGCTGTTCAGAAAGACATTGTTATCGAGAATGTGCGCCTGTTAGAGAAGACGGGTGGTAAATCAGGTCACTTCAAGGTGGAATCATGATTACTGTACTTTTCTTTGCACAAACTCGTGAACTTGTCGGTGTTGATAGCCTAGAGATCGATGCGCAATACAATACTATTGAAGCGATTCGCAGCCACCTTGTAACACAAGAAGGCAAATGGGATATCGCATTGGAAGAGGGCAAGCTGCTGGCAGCACTCAACCAATCAATTGTACCTTTGACGACTGAAGTGAAAGACGGCGACGAAGTGGCTTTCTTCCCACCTGTTACTGGAGGTTAGCCATGAATGACTCTCGAGTTATTGATCCAAGAGTATTAGTTACTGCTGAAGACTTTTCTGTGGGTGACGAATACGATTATCTAGCTCAAGGTACGGCTGCGGGAGCGGTTGTGACGTTTGTAGGTAAAGTTCGCGACATGAACCTTGGCGACAACGTGATTGGTTTGTCTCTAGAACATTATCCGGGGATGACAGAGAAGTCTCTGAGTGAGATCTGTGATCAAGCTGAAGCGCGCTGGCCTATCCAGAAGATGCGAGTGATTCACCGCGTTGGTGACCTAGATATCGGTGACCAGATTGTTTACGTTGGTGTATCCAGTGCACATCGTGGCGCTGCCTTCGAAGCGTGTGAGTTTGTTATGGACTTTCTGAAAACCAAAGCGCCGTTTTGGAAAAAGGAACGTACTACTGAGGCGACTCGTTGGGTTGACTCTCGAGACTCCGACGCGAAAGCAGCGGAGCGTTGGAAGAAGTAATCCACTCCATAGCGTGCTTCGCTCTTAACGTGAAAGTGTATTTCAGGTTGGGACGTAGATAGTAAGAAAGCCGACGTTTGACGTCGGTTTTTTTGTGCGTGCTACAAAGTGATTTATAAATAAAAGGTTCTTTAATAAATGGTTAAGCAGTCAAGTTGCATATGAATTCAGCGCGTGATTTAGTCTGTCTTGGTGCATTTCCAAATCTGTTTTGGTGCAGTGCTTTATGCTGTTTTGTATAAAGTGATAATCCTCACAAATAGTGCAGTCTATTTAGGGGATATGTGATGTGCAATTAGATTTCATGTGGCATTAATGTTAATTTGCCGACAGTGTTCTAGCATAAGATGCTAAATAAAAGTATCAATTCAGATACATCAACACTAAAGGCTGTTTTTTAATTAATTCCTATGTGTAATTAACTATTCATTAGGTTTTTATTAGAGATTTACACTGTGACCTTGAGTAATTCGGAGAATTATCCGATTTTTTGCGACTTGTTTATGGCAAATTACTTCAATGGTTGATAGTGTGTGCCTCAATCTTTGTAAGGTTTTAGATTTTTATGCTTAAATTTTGAGCTAAATAAATCTAAATCACTGCCGTTCAGTGAACTTAGCAAAGAAGTCATGGATGCAATACGTAAAACTTGGAGTTTATTAAATGTACAAGAATAAAATCACTCAGGCCCTTCTTCTAGGTGCTGGTTTGGCAGTGGCTGCCACTTCTACTCTTTCTATCGCTGCTGAAGTTCCAGCAGGCACAGAACTAGCAAAAGTTCAGGAACTTGTTCGCGGTAACGGTACTGAAGTTGCGACTATCGACCCACACAAATCTCAAGGTGTACCAGAATCTCACGTAATTCGTGATCTTCTAGAAGGTCTAGTGAACCAAGATGGCGAAGGTAATACAATCCCAGGTGTAGCCGAAAGCTGGGAAACGACGGACAACAAAACATTCACTTTCCACCTACGTAAAGATGCAAAATGGTCTAACGGCGATCCTGTAACAGCTGAAGATTTCGTTTACAGCTGGCAACGTGCAGTCGATCCTGCCACTGCTTCTCCATATGCTTGGTACATGGAATATACCAAGATGGTGAACGCGAAAGACATCGTAGCGGGTAAGAAAGACAAGAGTGAGCTAGGTGTTAAAGCTGTAGATGCAAACACGCTTGTTGTTGAACTAGATACAGCGGTACCATATTTCGTAATGATGATGGGCCACACAACAATGAAGCCGGTACATCAGGCGACTGTTGAAAAATTCGGTGACCAATGGACTAAGCCGGGTAACTTTGTAGGTAACGGTGCATTTGCTGTCGATAAATGGGTTGTTAATGAACGCCTAGTACTAAAGCGTAACGATCAATACTGGAACAATGATAAAACTGTTCTTAATAAAGTAACGTTCCTACCAATCGAAAACCAAGTTGCGGAAATGAACCGTTTCCTATCTGGTGAAATCGACTTTACAAATGAACTTCCAACTGAGCACTTCAAGCGCCTTAAGAAAGAGTATGCTGAAGATGTATCTGTAGCGGGTAACCTATGTACTTACTACTACATCTTTAACACTAAGAAAGCACCATTTGATGATGTTCGTGTACGTAAAGCAATTTCTTACGCAATTGACCGCAATATCGTAAGTGACGCAATCTTAGCGCAAGGTCAAAAACCAGCTTACTTCCTAACGCCTGAAATCACAGCTGGCTTTAACCCTGAACTTCCTGCTTACGGCAAGATGTCTCAAAAAGAACGTAATGAAGAAGCTGCACGCCTTCTTGAAGAAGCGGGTTACGGCAAAGACAACCCACTAAACTTCAACCTACTTTACAACACGTCTGAAAACCACAAGAAGATTGCTGTAGCGCTAGGTTCTATGTGGAAGAAAACACTGGGTCTTAAAGTAACGCTTGAAAACCAAGAGTGGAAAACTTACCTATCTTCTAAAGATTCAGGTGATTTCGAAGTAGCACGTGCTGGTTGGTGTGGTGACTACAACGAAGCGTCGTCATTCCTAACGCTAATGAAGAGTAACAACACTACCGGTGGTGTTCACTACGATAGCGCTGAGTACGACCAAATCATTGATAAAGCACTTAACTCTACATCAGCAGAAGAGCGTGAAGCACTTTACCTTGAAGCTGAGGCGCTAATGGCTAAAGACATGCCTATCGCACCTATCTACCAATACGTGAAATCACGTCTACTAAATCCGCACGTTGGTGGCTTCCCTACTAACAACGCGGAAGATAAGATCTTCTCGAAAGACTTATACATCAAAGCTCAATAATAAGAGCTTAGATTCTAAAAAGTTAATATAACTATAACGATACAGACACTACATGCGCAGGGCGCGCATGTAGCGTCTTTCTAATTTTAATTGTCACAGACTGAAAGAGTGAGTTTATGCTTAAATTCATTATGAAAAGGATATTTGAAGCGATTCCAACCATGTTGGTGTTGATCACTATATCTTTCTTTCTCATGCGTTTCGCACCGGGTAACCCGTTTTCAAGCGAGCGTCCATTACCGCCAGAAGTTATGGCTAACATCGAAGCTAAATATGGCTTAGATAAACCTGTATTTGAACAGTACACCACGTACTTGACCAACATCCTTCAGGGTGATTTTGGTCCATCTTTTAAATACCAAGATTACACAGTAAATGAGCTGATCGCGGTTGCGCTTCCAGTATCTGCGAAGGTAGGTTTTGTTGCCTTTATCTTCACATTATTGATGGGGGTAACGGTCGGAACCATTGCCGCCTTGAAGCACAACACCTGGATCGACTACACCATAATGTCGACCGCCATGCTCGGGGTGGTCATGCCATCCTTCGTGTTGGCTCCAGCGCTTATCTACCTATTCTCTCTACACTGGCATATATTTCCAGCAGGTGGTTGGCACGGTGGTACGTACATGTACATCGTCCTACCCGTTATCGCGATGTCTCTTCTATACGTAGCAACCTTTGCTCGTATTACTCGCGGTAGCATGATTGAAACCCTAAACAGTAACTTTATCCGTACCGCTCGTGCTAAAGGTCTAAGTTACCGTTATATCGTTCTTAAACATGCGCTTAAGCCAGCAATGCTACCTGTCGTTTCATACATGGGGCCTGCGTTTGTAGGTATCATTACAGGTTCAGTTGTTGTTGAAACCATCTTCGGCCTACCGGGTATTGGTAAGCTGTTTGTTAATGCCGCGTTTAACCGTGATTATTCGTTAGTAATGGGTGTAACCATTTTGATTGGTTTCCTATTCATCTTGTTCAACGCAATCGTTGATATTTTACTAGCGCTTATTGACCCGAAAATTCGCTACTAGCAGGGACGCATGGTTATGTTGAAGAAAAAAGAAAACTTAGAAGCGATCGAAAAATTCTCTGAGAGTTTGGAAATTGAAGGTCGTAGCTTGTGGCAGGATGCGCGTATTCGTTTTATGCGCAACAAAGCCGCAATGATCAGTCTGTTCATTCTAATTGTTATGGTGCTATCGGTAATCTTCTTACCTATGTTGGCACAGCATGCTTACGATGATACTGACTGGTACGCAATGCACGTAGGCCCAAATGCTGATCACTGGTTTGGTACCGACAGTTTAGGCCGTGACCTATACGTTCGTACGATGATTGGTGGCCGTATTTCTCTTATGGTTGGTGTGATGGGCGCATTCGTAGCGGTACTGATAGGTACGCTTTACGGTGCGGCTTCAGGCTTCATTGGCGGTCGCACTGACCGAGTGATGATGCGTATCCTAGAGATCCTATACGCAGTGCCATTCATGTTCCTAGTTATCGTACTGGTGACATTCTTTGGTCGTAATATCGTACTTATCTTCGTTGCTATCGGTGCGATTGCTTGGCTCGATATGGCGCGTATTGTACGTGGCCAAACATTGAGTTTACGTAGTAAAGAGTTCATTGAGGCTGCTCACGTATGTGGTGTCAGTAAATGGAAAATCATTACACGTCATATCGTACCGAACGTATTGGGTATTGTTGCGGTTTACTCAACGCTACTTATTCCAAGCATGATCCTTACTGAATCATTCTTATCTTTCCTTGGTCTTGGTGTTCAAGAGCCTATGACAAGTTGGGGAGCGCTGTTACAAGAAGGCTCGCAAACAATGGAAGTTGCTATTTGGCAACTGGCATTCCCAGCGGCATTCATGGTAGTTACGCTGTTCTGCTTTAACTACGTAGGTGATGGTCTGCGCGACGCGCTTGATCCAAAAGACAGATAAAGAAATAGCAATTAAAAGCTATAAAAGATTAAGGAAGCAATAATGAGCTTATTAGATGTCAAAGATCTGCGCGTCGAATTTACCACGCAAGATGGTATCGTAACCGCAGTAAACGACCTGAACTTCTCACTCAACCAAGGCGAAACGCTGGGTATTGTTGGTGAGTCGGGTTCGGGTAAATCTCAAACGGTATTTGCACTAATGGGACTGCTGGCTAAGAACGGCATCATCTCAGGCAGTGCAAAGTTTGAAGGTAATGAGATTCTCAATCTACCTGAGAAAGCACTGAACAAGGTTCGCGCTGAACAGATCGCGATGATCTTCCAAGATCCAATGACGTCACTGAATCCTTACATGAAAGTATGTGATCAGCTGATGGAAGTTCTTATGCTGCATAAAGGCATGGGCAAAGCGGAAGCGTTCGAAGAATCAGTACGTATGCTGGAAGCGGTGAAAATCCCTGAGGCACGTAAACGTATTACCATGTATCCACACGAATTTTCTGGCGGTATGCGTCAACGTGTGATGATTGCAATGGCTTTGCTATGTCGTCCAAAACTACTGATTGCTGATGAACCAACAACGGCGTTGGATGTAACCATTCAAGCGCAAATCATGGAATTGCTGAACGAGCTTAAAGATGAGTTCAATACAGCAATCATCATGATCACCCATGATTTGGGTGTAGTTGCCGGTTCTTGTGACAAAGTTCTAGTGATGTACGCTGGCCGTACCATGGAATACGGCACAGTAGATGAAATATTCTATGAGCCTAGCCACCCTTATGCGGAAGGCCTGCTTAAAGCAATTCCTCGTTTGGATACCGAAGGTGAAATTCTGCCGACGATTCCAGGTAACCCACCTAACTTACTTCGCCTGCCAACAGGCTGTCCTTACCAAGATCGTTGTCATCGGGTAATGGACCGTTGTAAGCAAGAAGCACCAATTTTGCAGCCATTTGCGAAAGATCGTCAGCGTGCTTGTTTTTCTGACTGGGAGACTTGGACAAAATGAGTAAAGAATTACTATTAGATATTAAAAACCTTAAGGTTCACTTTAGCATTGCTGCCAAGTCTGCTTGGCCTTGGGCGAAACCATCAAACCTTAAAGCGGTTGATGGTGTGGATGTTCACCTTTACGAAGGTGAAACTCTGGGTGTAGTAGGGGAGTCTGGCTGTGGTAAGTCAACATTTGCACGCGCAATTATTGGCTTAGTTGAGGCAACTGAAGGCGAAGTTATGTGGTTAGGTCAAGACCTGACTAAGATGCAGGAAGTGAAGCGTCGTGAGACTCGTAAAGAGATTCAGATGATCTTCCAAGACCCACTAGCATCGCTTAACCCACGTATGTCAGTTGGAGACATCATTGCTGAACCTCTACAAACTTTCTATCCAGAGCTTTCTAAACAGGAAGTGAAAGATCGAGTTAAAGAGATGATGGCAAAGGTTGGTTTACTACCAAACGTGATCAACCGTTACCCACATGAATTCTCTGGTGGCCAGTGTCAACGTATCGGTATCGCGCGTGCACTTATCTTGAAGCCTAAGATGATCATCTGTGATGAGCCGGTTTCTGCTCTGGATGTATCTATCCAAGCTCAAGTTGTTAACCTTCTTATGGAACTACAGAAAGAGTTAGGTTTGTCTTTGGTATTCATCGCGCACGATTTGTCAGTGGTGAAACACATCTCTGACCGTGTATTGGTGATGTATTTAGGTAATGCTGTTGAACTAGGTGAATCAGATGCCTTGTTCTCAGATCCTAAGCACCCATATACCAAAGCATTGATGTCTGCAGTTCCAATTCCAGACCCTCGCTTAGAGCGCAGCAAAACGATTCAGATGTTGGAAGGTGATTTACCATCGCCAATCAACCCACCATCGGGTTGTGTGTTCCGTACTCGTTGCCCTGAAGCAACCGAGGCCTGCGCGCAAACCAAGCCAACCATTCAAGGCGATGACGTACACGCAGTATCTTGCTTGCACGTACAAGTCTAGAACCCGTTTGATACGGTTCAGCCTGTGACAGGCTTAAGCGCAACTTTTTATAGGTTGCGCTTTTTTTATGCTTACGTATTCGAGGATCTTCACCTTCATCAAATTATTTGAACAACTAAGCCAACTTCTTCTAGTTTTGAAAAAGTTGGCTTTTTTTATACTAATACCAATCGTAGTAAATAACTGCTCATCCTAGCTTGTTAAAACGCTCGATAACGGCGTTAGAATTTTTGATTGTAGAATAACTACTAACAGAAAAATTCTTCCTTGTTCTCAAGCCTTTTCTCTGCGCTATTTCTGAACATTTACTTACTGTGATTGGTATAAAAAATTTTGGATGACAGAGGTTTGGATATGGGTAAGTTAGTTGAAGGTGTTTGGCATGACGTTTGGTATGACACCAAAGAAAGCGGTGGCAAGTTTGTTCGCGAAGATGCAGGCTTTCGTCACTGGATAGAGAACAAAGCCGGTGCACAATTTCAGCCAGAAAGCGGCCGTTATCACTTATACGTATCATTGGCTTGCCCCTGGGCGCACCGAACTTTAATCTTCCGTGAACTTAAAGATCTAACCGATCATATTGACGTGACGGTCGTCTGCCCAGACATGATGAGTGAAGGGTGGCAAATGGGGTTACCTGAACCTTTATTCGGCCATACTCGTATGCACCAAATTTACACTCAAGCCAAGCCTGATTACTCAGGACGAGTAACGGTTCCTGTACTGTGGGATAAAAAGACCAATACCATCGTGAGTAACGAGTCCTCTGAAATTATCCGCATGTTCAACTCAGAATTTAATGAGTTAACAGGCAACACGGATGATTACTATCCATGGGAGTTGGCAAAGAAGGTTGATGAGTGGAATGATTATATTTATCCGAACATCAACAACGGCGTTTATCGTACTGGCTTTGCAACGACACAAGAAGCTTATGAAGAAGCGTATGACGCGTTATTTGAGGCGTTAGACAAAGTAGATGCACATCTTAGTGAACATCGTTATCTAGCGGGTAATGACATCACAGAAGCAGACTGGAGGTTGTTTACCACTCTGGTTCGATTCGATGCAGTGTATGTTGGTCACTTTAAGTGTAACAAGCAGCGAATTTCAGACTATGTCCATATTCAGGGTTACTTAAAAGAGTTGTACCAAGTAGAGGGTATTAAAGAGACTACTGATTTCTACCATATTAAGCGTCACTACTACTACAGCCACACTGGCATTAATCCGACTCAAGTTGTGCCCAAAGGACCAGCATTAGATTTAGAGTCAGCCCATGGGCGAGGCTAGATTAATCTTAAAAGTATCAAATAACCTTAAGCGTTAGACATAAAAAAACCCTAGATAAGAATCTAGGGTTTTTTGCTTTCTACAAAAGAAAAATTAGTTAATCACTTTTTCTTCAGCTTGAGCTGCTTGGTCTGCTTGGATAGCCGTTAGAGCTACTGTGTAAACGATATCGTCTACTAGAGCGCCACGAGACAAGTCATTTACTGGCTTGCGCATACCTTGAAGCATTGGACCGATAGATACTAGGTCTGCTGAACGCTGTACAGCTTTGTAAGTCGTGTTACCCGTGTTTAGGTCTGGGAATACGAATACTGTCGCTTTACCTGCAACTGGAGAGTTAGGCGCTTTAGAAGCGGCTACGTTTTCCATGATTGCTGCGTCGTACTGAAGAGGACCGTCGATCACTAGATCAGGACGTTTCGCTTGAGCAAGTTTGGTTGCTTCACGTACTTTATCTACGTCTGCACCTTTACCAGATTCACCAGTAGAGTAAGAGATCATAGCAACGCGTGGGTCGATACCGAATGCCGCAGCAGAATCTGCAGATTGGATAGCGATTTCAGCAAGCTGTTCAGCTGTTGGATCTGGGTTGATCGCACAGTCACCGTATACAAGCACTTGATCAGGCAGAAGCATGAAGAAGATTGAAGATACGATAGAAGCATCAGGAGCCGTCTTGATGATCTGGAACGGAGGAACGATTGTGTTCGCCGTTGTGTGAACAGCACCAGAAACTAGGCCGTCAACTTCACCAGCTTCAAGCATCATAGTACCTAGGAATACTGAATCGTCTAGCTTCTCACGAGCGACAACTTCAGTCATACCTTTAGCGCCACGAAGTTCTACTAGACGAGCTACGTAGTTTTCGCGAACTGATGCAGAATCGATGATCTCAACGCCAGCGCCTAGTTCAACACCTTGTTGTGCAGCAACGCGACGAATTTCGTCTGGGTTACCAAGAAGCACACAAGTTGCGATACCGCGTTCAGCACAGATAGAAGCTGCTTTAACAGTACGTGGCTCATCACCTTCAGGAAGAACGATACGCTTAGCCGCTTTACGAGCGAACTCTGTTAACTGGTAACGGAATGCTGGTGGGCTTAGACGACGAATACCTTGAGTGCCTTCAGATAGAGAATCAATCCAAGGGCCATCAATGTGGCTTGCAACGTGATCGTTAACGAACTCGATACGCTCTTTATCGTCTGCAGGAACTTCTAGGTTGAAGCTCTGTAGGTTTAGAGACGTCTGCCAAGTGTTACCTTGAGCCTTGAAGATCGGTAGACCTGACGCGAATGCTGGTGCACAAAGGTTAGCAATGCTTTCTGGAATGTCGTAACCGCCAGTCAGTAGGATTGCGCCAATCTCAACACCGTTTTTCGCAGCAAGAGCCGCAGCAACGATAACGTCAGGACGGTCTGCAGAAGTTACTAGCAGTGAACCTGGTTTGAAGTGCTCAATCATGTGCGGTAGAGAACGTGCACAGAAAGTGATGCTCTTAATACGACGAGTTGAGATTTCACCTTCGTTAACGATTTCAGCGTTAAGGTGCTTAGCCATATCAACCGCACGAGTAGCGATTAGGTCGATGCTCCATGGCACACAGCCAAGAACACGGATAGGGCTAGAGTTGAAGATTTGCATTACTTCAAGGTTCGCTTGTTGAGCGCTATCTGCATCATCGAAGATTTCAGAAAGGTCAGGGCGAGTACGGCCAGCTTCATCAACAGGTGCATTCAGTTTGTTAATAATAACGCCTGAGATGTTCTTGTTTTTAGTGCCGCCGAAGTTAGAACATGCTACTTCGATGTGCTCTTTAAGCTGAATAGGGTTGTATGTACCCGGAGTCGCAACGAATACGATCTCTGCGCCTAGTGTTTTAGCGATTTCCGCGTTCACTTGGTTAGCAAATGGGTGCTTACGAGTAGGTACTAGACCTTCGATAAGCGTTACTTCTGCGTCTTTGTTGATCTTGTTGTATTGCTCAACAACAGACTCTAGAAGCTCGTCCATTTTTTCGCTACCGATCAAAGCTTCAGCTTTAGTCATTGCGATTGGCTCACCAATCTTAATATCGCTGTTTGCGCTGATGATAGTAGACGTTAAATCAGGTTGGTTACCACCGCTGCGAGGTTGAGCGATTGGCTTGTAGAAAGAAACACTTACGCCCTTACGCTCCATAGCGCGAAGAACACCCATGCTAACACTAGTAAGACCAACACCAGCGCTTGTAGGGATAAGCATAATAGTACGGGACATTGACGAACACCTTTGACTATTGGAAATAAAAAAAGCTCAACTGCTATTCCCACCGATATTTAAATTGGGGTAGGAATAGAAGTTGAGCCCCATTTTCTTGATATGAAAAACTGACTAGCTTCGAGTGAAGCTAGTCAGGAAAATCAATTAAAGACCTGCTAGTTTCGCAGTGTCTTCAGCAATTACTAGCTCTTCATTAGTAGAGATAACCATTGCAGGGATACGGCTGTTAGCTGTAGTGATAGTACCTTCGCCGCCGAAACGTGCTTTAAGGTTAGCTTCGCTGTCAACTTCGATGCCGAAGATGCCTAGGCGGTTAAGAACCATTTCACGGATTGGGCCAGAGTTCTCGCCGATGCCGCCAGTGAAAGTGATTGCGTCTAGACGACCTTCTAGAGTTGCAGTGTAACCAGCAACGTACTTAGCTAGACGGTGACAGAACACGTCCATTGCACGAGTTGCTTCTTCTTTCTCACCGTAGTTGTCTTCAACGAAACGACAGTCAGAAGTCACTTCAGTTAGACCAGCAAGACCAGATTCTTTAGTTAGCATGTTGTTGATTTCTTCAACAGAGTAACCAAGAGCGTCGTGTAGGTGGAAGATGATCGCAGGATCTAGGTCACCACAACGAGTACCCATTACTAGACCTTCAAGAGGAGTAAGACCCATAGAAGTATCTACTGATTGACCGTTCTTGATTGCACATACAGATGCGCCGTTACCTAGGTGACAGTTGATGATGTTAACTTCTTCAACTGGCTTGTTTAGTAGACCAGCAACTTCACGAGTAATGAACAGGTGAGAAGTACCGTGCATGCCGTAACGACGGATGCCGTGCTCTTTGTACAGGTTGTACGGTAGAGCGTATAGGTAAGACTCAGAAGGCATTGTTTGGTGGAACGCAGTGTCAAATACAGCAACGTTTTGTAGACCAGGGAAGTTCTGTTGAGCCGCTTCGATACCGATAAGGTGAGCTGGGTTATGAAGAGGTGCGAAAGTCGCAGCGTCTTGAATACCCTTAAGAACTTCATCAGTGATAAGTGCAGAAGAAGTGAACTGCTCGCCACCGTGTACGATACGGTGACCGATAGCGCCAAGGTTAGCTTTAAGCTCAGGCTTAGAAGCAAGAATAGTTTCTACCATGAAAGATAGTGCTTCTACGTGAGCTGCGCCCGCACCTAGTTGTGCTTCATGCTTGCCGTCAAGTTTCCACTTCATACGAGCTTCTGGAAGACCAAGACACTCAGCAAGACCAGTTAGGTGCTCAGCACCTGTTTCTGCATCAACAACAGCAAATTTAAGAGAAGAACTACCACAGTTTAAAACTAAAACTAGCTTAGACATTAATGACTACCTGTTTATTTTTCTGATCGAAATCAGTTAAGGATGAAAATTAATCTCAAGAATAGTCGAAGCACATAGGCTTGCGTACTAACCTTGGTCAAAAAAACGTTAATTTCCGTATTAAGTGAAAGCGCACTTTTTCAGAAAAAGAGGCTTTTGCATTCCTTGCAGAAGTCGTCTCAAAGTTGCTTAAATTGTAAATAAGGGCAACAATGAGATTGAGGTCTGCAAATAATAGCGATATTGTGCAAATATAACAAAAAAATTTGAAAGAATATTATTTTTCGTCAAATTTTTGTGTTTTTAGTTGATGATTTCAACTTTTTTTTAATGGGAGACTCATATGAGTAATAGAGTTGGTTTAGCGAGCAGTTTAAAAGATGGCCAAAAGTACATGGATCTCTGGCCTGTTCGAAAAGAGTTAAACGCTATCTTCCCTGAACAGCGCATCATTAAAGCCACGCGTTTTGGTGTGAAAGTGATGCCAGCGATAGCTGCTATTAGTATTCTTACACAAATGGTCTTCAACAATTATAATGCGATGCCGCAAGCTGTGGTTATGGCGTTGTTTGCGATCAGCTTGCCGCTTCAAGGCATGTGGTGGTTAGGTAACCGTTCGAACACTCAATTACCGCCAGCATTGGTTTCTTGGTATCGAGAGTTGCACGAGAAGATCAGCGAAACAGGTTTTGCATTGGAACCAATGAAACCACGCCCTCGTTACAAAGAGTTGGCGATCATTTTGAATCGCGCATTTCGTCAGCTAGACAAATCTTCAATGGAACGTTGGTTCTAGCAGGTCGTCTTATCTCTCCCTCTAGTCTGAGAACAGTCATACATCATCGATAGCTCGTTCTCAGATTTGCTCCTCTTTTCTAATCGCTTCACTTGCCTTTTATTCACTTGTCTTTTATCCACATAGCCTTGCCTTTATCTACCGTGCTTATCTTGTATTCACTGAGTTTCTTAACTTTAAATCAAACAAGCCCGCTTATCCCCGCATAATTCGAACCTTGTTGTATTTTTGTTAAATATCACTTCAAGTTATCAATGGTTACTGGTAATAATGTCAATAGTGATTTTTGATGTTGTTCTCTTCGAGCGAGTAATAACGAGTAGAGCTTGATTTAGGGAGCGATAATGAGTTCTGTAAGAAAGGTATTGGCAGCAGTTTTAAGCTGTCTGTTGTTGCTATGGACTGGCAATGTAATGGCGAACGTCGCCAAAGTGTCGGTTTCACAAGTTGTCGACCATCCAGATCTGAATGCGACGCGTCTAGGGCTTCTTGAAGGGTTAAGAGCCAAAGGTTACGAACCGGGAAAAAATTTAGAATTCTCCTATGAAATGGCTGATGGTAACCCCGCTCAGGCAGCAAAAATTGCCAGAGAGCTCGTCAGCGAAAACCCTCATGTCTTAGTTGGCATCGCGACACCGACTTCGCAAGCTTTGGTTTCTGCGACTCGCTCAATACCGATTGTATTTACCGCGGTTACTGACCCTATCGGTGCAAGGCTTGTTAAACAATTGGATAAACCGGGACGAAATGTCACGGGCCTTTCTGACTTATCACCTATTTCCCAGCACGTATCTCTTATTAAAGAATTACTCCCTAATGCGGATTCAATCGGGGTGGTTTATAACCCCGCCGAGGCAAATGCTGTCGCGTTAGTTGGGCTATTAAAGAAGTCGGCACGAGATTTTGGTTTTACTCTGCACACTGAAAAAGCGCTAACCATCGATGATGTAGAATCAAAAACCGAATCCATTGCTAAGAAGTCTGATGTTATTTACGCATTGACAGATAACACTGTTGCAAGTGGTATCGAAGGGCTTATAGAAGCTGCGAACCGGGCTGGAACGCCAGTGGTTGCCGGAGCGACGTCTTATGTGGGTAAGGGGGCGATAGCTGGCTTAGGTCTAGACTACTATGATGTTGGGGTGCAAACCGCCGATTATGTGGCTGCTATTCTGAACGGACAAAAACCGGGAAAGCTGAGTGTTAAAACTGCACAGAGTTCGCAACTGGTTGTGAATTTGGATGCTGCTCGTGAGCTTGGTGTCACATTGCCTCAGTCTGTGATTGATCGTGCGATAGTTAGCCGTTGATGGAGTAATTGAAAATTGGACCTCCTCTTGAAAAATGGTCGATTCATTTGATCATTTTGAGAGAAATCGACTTACTGTAAACAAAGTGGATCTACAAAGCGTGATCTACTTTGACTGATGTTATTTTTCTCGTTGTGGTCAAAGAAATTTTTCATATCTTAAGCAAATTAAATATTGCTCGAGAACCGCTATGAATCCTTTTATCTTTCATGCTCAAACCTCCGATTACTTCCACGAAAAAGAAGGTGTGCTAACCGTAACATTAGTGTCTGAACGCACTGACTGGAATAAGGTACAGCTGAGGCATGAGCCAGATAATGAAGAGTATTTACTCGACATGGTGCAAGTTGGTACTGAAGGGCGGTTGACGCTGTGGCAAGCCTCTTTCCCTGCGAATACAGACAGAAACGTTACTCACTATGCGTTCAAGCTTGTCGATTCAAAAGGACAGTATTGGCTTGATGCTAAGGGCGTCCATAGCCGCGTCGCGAGTCGTGAGTTTCACTTTAAGTTTAATACCCAACATCACCCACCATCATGGGTGTCGGAGCAGGTATTTTATCAAATCTTCCCTGAGCGATTTTGCAACGGAAATCCGAGTATCAGTGTCAAAGCGGGCGAGTATCGCTTAAAAGAAGATACCTTAGATGTCGTAGTGAAAGAATGGGGCGAGTCTGTCGAAGGACACAATGGAACGGGCGCCGCAGAGTTCTTTGGTGGTGACCTCGCGGGTATTCATAGCAAGTTAGATTACCTGCAAGATCTAGGCATCACCGCGTTGTATCTCAACCCCATTTTTCAGTCACCGAGCAACCATAAATACGACACAACCGATTACTACAATGTCGACACCCATTTCGGGACCAATGATGAGTTCTCTGCACTTTCAAAAGACATTCACACGCGTGATATGAGAATCGTTTTGGATGCGGTATTTAATCACACTTCGGTTGAGCACCCTTGGTTTGATAAACTGAAAGCCACTGACTCCGGTGCATATGACAACCCAGGTTCGGCATTTCATGACTATTATTTTTTCGACCCCGAAAACACTCAGCAATATGTTAGTTGGAAAAATATTAGCTCACTTCCAGTTTTAAACTTCTCCAATGTTTCCGTGCGAGAACATATATTCCAGTCACAAGACTCTGTGATTAAGCACTGGTTAAAAGCACCTTATAACATCGATGGCTGGCGCTTCGATGTGATTCATATGTTAGGTGAAGGGGAGGGAGCCTATAACAACGCACATTATGTGAAAGCATTCCGTGACTCAGCAAAAGCAGAGAACCCCGAAGCCTACATCTTGGGAGAGCACTTCTTCGAGGCCACATCATGGTTACAGGGAGAGCAAGAAGACGGGTCGATGAACTATTATGGATTTGCTCACCCAGTTCGTGCGCTATTGGCAAAGCAAGACATCGCGTACGAGCCGATTGATATTGATATGTTGGCTTTTTCTGATTGGTTAGCTGAAGCGAGAGCTAAAGTTCCTTGGTCGAATCAATTATCGCAGCTAAATCAACTGGACAGTCATGATACGGCTCGACTGCTAACGCTTCTAAATGGTGACCAAGCTAAGCAAAAACTGGCGCTGACGTTACTGTTTACTTATGTCGGAACTCCATGTTTGTACTATGGGACAGAAGTGGGCTTGGAAGGTGGTCAAGACCCAGATAATCGAAGGTGCTTCCCTTGGGATAAAGAAGATACTTCGCATTGGTTCCCTTTCCATCAAGCGTTGATAAAACTAAGAACAGAACGCCGCAGCTTACAAAGTGGTGCTTACCTAGAGTTATATTGTGATGCAGAGACGTTAGTGTTTACTCGTTGCCTTAGGGGTGAAAAGACACTGGTTGTGCTCAACCTATCTCAAGATGAAAAAGTGTTGTCTTTACCTGTGTGGATGCTCGGACAAGAACAAGGGAAGTTGATTGACTTACAAGATGAGTTGGTTGACTTACAAGGTAAAGTGAAGGGCGAGCCAATTGTTAATGGTGTCGTTGATCTTGTGGTCACAGCGATGAAAGCTAAGATTTATGACGTGGTAAATCGTTGAATTTAAACTGACTAAGACAGTATCCGCTAACCCTGCTCAATGCAGGGTTAGTTTTTTAAAGGAGTCGATTGTTCAATGATACGGCCTGATTCATATCAACTTACACTCTTTTACCTCGAGGAAAATGTCCATTAATGTAATAATATTAATGGAGTAAATGAAAACAGCTGATCGCTAAGAGCACATTATATGAAAGTAAACAGGCACTTTAGCCTTACCTTTGTCTTCGGGTTTCCCGCAGTGATCGCCGCGATGCTACTTGGCCTAATAGGAAAGAACCACTTTGACGCGGTAGAAAAAGACATCAGCAGCGAATTCAACCGTATTGAAGACGTGTTCAAAGGAACTACTAAAGTTGTCACCGCCTTAGACTACAGCTTCTCAAATTACTACAAATCCGGTAACCCTCTTTTCCTCGACCACAACAAGCAAGTGGTTGATGGCCTTTGCCGTATTTGGCCTATCGATAGCCTGCTTCTTGCCGATGGCAAAACTACCGACATTCCTTCCGTTGATATTGATTACATGCTGGTCGGTGAAGAATCTTTGTGTACAGAAACCAGCGGTACTTATAAAAGTGCTTCCGAGAAAATAGCTCTAGCACCTATTCTTTCATTTCTCTCTCAACTTGATGAATTCCACAATGGTGTGCATTTTATTGATAAACGCGGATACGTTATTTCGTCACCGGAAGATTTTGCTAAAGGGTTAGGAAAGGAATTACTTTCGACCATCAAAAGCCGTCCATATTGGCAAAGAACCGCTAACAACCCAGATCTACTGACTTTATCTGGCCCTGCATATCGGTTTGACTCCCTTGATCGAATTATTAGTATGACGATTCCCGTGTTCCATCAAGGAGTGCACCAAGGGATGCTCTCAGTAGATATTGATGCTGACAGGTTACTCGCGAGCTCTAATGATCACCTAGCGGGTCGGATCGATATTATTGATACGACTTTAGCTAACCCGATTGATACGGCCACGTTCTATCACGAGATTAAACTAGAAGGGGTCGCGTCTCATCATGCGATGTACTACGAGTTGGATCTTGCTAACGAAGTGGAGCACTTTTTCGTTTATGAAAAAGACAGCCTAATCGTCGCTATTATCGTGTATCTGTTCTCGGTTACGATTTTCTTTTATGTTAACTCCAATATTGAACGTGGTTACTTCAAAGAACTAGCAGCTAAAGACCCAATGACCGGGTTGTTGAATCGACGAGGCTTAGAAGCGTTCTGGCGCAGCGTAGAGCACGATCAACTGTTTGCCTTAACGGTATTTGATATAGACGATTTTAAGTCAATTAACGATACTCATGGTCACGATAAAGGTGATGATGTGATTCGTTATATGTCACGTCAAATTAGTAACAGTGTTCGAAGTAGTGATGTGGCAGCACGGTTTGGCGGAGAAGAGTTTGTCGTTTATATGAAAGGCGATGATCGTGAGACGCTGATAAGGACATTAGAGCGTGTAAAAAATGCGGTCTGCGCAAACTCGGCCGACATTGTTCCTAATGGTTTTACGGTGTCTGGCGGTGTTTGTATTGTTGAAACGGAGCAAAACAAGCTTAACTTTGAAGAGATATTTAAATACGCCGATGAAAAACTGTACGTGGCTAAGACGACAGGTAAAGACCAGATCGTATTTTAGCCACTCTATGAAGTTCAATATCGCGATAGGGGGGGGGGGGGAACTAACTCAAACGGGTTGGTGGTATTCTTCTTGATAACGTTGAAGGCGCTCTACAATGGGTGGCGCTTTTTTGAAAGTACGAATTTCTTTAAATAGTTCGTTCGCTTCAGGGTAGCCTTTACTTAAATAGACAAACCATTGTTTCACTCTATTGGGGTAGTACATGCCTTTATCCCCTTTAATTTGAAACTCGGAATAGCGCAGTAAAAGTGCGATTACTTTATCCCATGGCATTTTCTGGTGGTTGTGCTTAACAACGTTGCCAAGATTGGGAATATTAAAAGCGCCGCGGCAGACCATCAATGAATCAACACCTGTGGCTTCTATGCAATCTTGACCATCTTGGTAGTTCCAGACTTCCCCATTAGCAATCAACGGCAGAGAGGTTTTCTCTCTTATTTGATTGATGTAATCCCATTTGATTTCACTGGCTTTATAGCCGCCTACTTTGGTTCTTGCATGCACAGTGAGTTCGTCAGCTTTTGCTTGCTCGATAGCGTCGACAATTTCAAAGCACTCTTCCGGGTGCTCCCAACCCAATCGGATTTTTGCGGACACGGGAATGTGCGCAGGGACAGCTTCTCGACAGGCGTTCACCACTTGATAGATGAGTTCTGGCTCTTTTAGCAGTGAAGCCCCACCATTACTTTTGTTTACCGCTTTTGCCGGGCACCCAAAATTAAGATCAATGCCTTTAGCGCCTAAGTTTGCCGCTTGAAAAGCATTTTCGGCCATCCAGTTCGGGTGTTGCCCTAGAAGTTGCAGATGGATTGGAACACCAGCCATGGTTTGAGAGCCTTGATGCAGCTCTGGGCAAATACGGTGGAACACATGCGGAGGAAGAAGTTGATCAACGACGCGCACAAACTCTGTCACACAGAGATCGTAATCATTGATCTCTGTAAGAATCTCACGCATTAGGTGGTCTAGTACGCCCTCCATAGGGCCAAGTATTACTCGCATGCTGCTTTACCGAAACTAAGTGAACCGAAAAATTCGAGGCGTGATTGTACGGTTTGTTAGCTAGATTGTCACTAAGGAGCGGTGTTCGCCATTTCTCGGGTTACTCTCACTTCTCCGGTAATCGGTGAATAATAGAGAATGGGTAAACGTTCAGAAGTTGTAAAGCTCGGAGTGTAATAGTAATAGCACTCGGGTGTTCCTGTATACCAACTAACAATCGCTTCGTCAGAAGGAAGGATAAAGCCAGTGTCATATTGAGAGCGAGCGACTAAATCAGAATCAATTAAAGAGTTCCAAAGTGCCACACATTGGTCACCTTCTACTTGCGGATCTCCTGTAGGCGGTTGTTCTCGAACCGAAATTGGAAAACCAGTTTCCGACGGATATACATCGCCTTCACCATAATTCACCACTTGATCAAAAGCAGGCTCACCATCGACAAGCCATTGCGAGTGGTACATATCGATGCTGTTTCTAAATGCTGAAAACGCACCTTGCGCTAACGCTTCATGAGCGTCTCGCTGAACACCAAGAAAACGAGGCGCCGCGGTTACCGCTAATACACCTAAAATAACGACCACCACAATAAGCTCGAGTAATGTAAAACCTTGGGACCTTGATTTCATGATGAATACGCCTATATGTAACTGAATGTTTCAGTGAGCGTTTTACACCCAATATTCTGATTATCAAAGCGAAATAAGTGAAATATCGACGATATTTGAATAGCAATGGTTTGCGTATGGTTATTGGCGGGAAAACAGAGGAAAGTGGTTGGCGACATCTTGGGGAGTATGGCGTTATAATATCGAAAATGCCCCAATATTCAGAGCTTTCATGACATATCAATTATTAAGCCTACCGGAATCAATCACTGACATTACTTCACAGTTCATTGAAGGTTCAATCCTTGCTTCCAACTTAGCGACCAAACCACTCGATCCAGAAGAATGGCTAGCTATCGTTGCACCTGAAACAGGTAAAGAGCTTGTAACAATCGTGACGGAACAGATTAATCGCCAGCACAACCTAATTCAGCGTAGTGAATACTTACTGACAGACGTACTTGTTGATGGTGACTTTAACGAACAATTCGCGGATTTCGCTGAAGGCTTCATGATGGTTTGGCCAACAGTGGAAAAGCAGTGGCAAAGTGTGACTGTCGCGGATGGTACTCTGCGTATGCTGCAAGCACTCCTAACGACCTTGATGCTTGGGATTGATGAAGAACAAACTCAGCAACAAATGGTTGCGGCCGGGCTCGAAAATCCACCAGCGCTTGCCGATTTAATCGATCAGATAGATCTGATGATTTCAGAGGTTGCAATGGCGGCTGATGAGGCGATGCTGGGTAATAAGTCACAGAGTGTGAACCCATTTAAAGATATCGGTCGAAACGACCCTTGCCCATGTGAAAGCGGCAAAAAGTTTAAACAATGCTGTGGCAAAAACAGCTAATCACGGCTTGTTGAGTAACTCAGCTTGAGTAACAGACTTTCTTTAAGTGATAAAAATCTTTAGCGATAAAAAAGTCGACCTTGTGGTCGACTTTTTTGTTGTTCTAATTTAGATGATCTAGTGTTAATCGTTTTTCGATTTTACAAATTGAGATATAACCACAAAACCGAAAGCAACCAAGTTACCCGCAAAGATAATCACTAGCCATTGAGGCATTGAAAGCTCTAAGAACTGCCATACCACCTTGCTACAGTCACCGTAAGCTTCAAACATCCACGGAGCCCATTGGTTTAAAGGTGCCCAGCTAGGGAAAGTAACGAATAAATCACAGGTTGCGAAAGGAGACGGATTAAACTGGTAATCGACGTGCTCTAAAGCCAACGTCAAACCTTTGTAGGCGCCAAATCCCCAACCAGCAAGGCCTAACCAACGTGATATCGGGTTATTCGGAGCAATAGCACCAATCATTGCAGCGACACCGATAGCAAGCATAGCAACGCGCTCATAGATGCACATCACACAAGGGCCAAGCATCATCACGTGTTGAAAGAAGAGAGCGCATGCCTCAAAAAAGACAATAAAAGCCAGCAGTAAAAGCCAAGATAAACGTCCCTTAGAGAAGTCTTTGAGCATTGCAAAAAAGTTCACGAATTTAATCCCGTCTATAAAATAAAAAAGCTCTGAATACTCAGAGCTTTTTATCTTGGATAAGTTTCCTAATCAACTAATATTTTTGATTAGTTAGACACACTTATTGTGCCTTGCTAAACAAAATCGGATTAGTGACCACCAGAGATAACTGGAGCGATAACCTCACCAGTACGCTGAATGATCCAACCTGCATCGTAGAACCAAGCAGTCATCGGCTCAACAAAGAACACGATACCAGCAAGGCCAACAAGAGCCAGTACGATAGTATATGGCAAAGCCATGATAACCATGCGGCCGTAAGACAGTCTAATTAACGGGGCAAGTGCCGATGTTAATAAGAATAGGAATGCAGCTTGACCATTTGGCGTAGCAACAGAAGGTAGGTTAGTACCTGTGTTGATAGCAACAGCAAGTAGGTCAAATTGGTCACGAGTGATGATGCCTTCAACCAGTGCAGTTTTCACTTCGTTGATGTAAACCGTACCAACGAACACGTTATCTGACACCATCGATAAGATACCGTTGGCCACATAGAATAGTGCGAGCTGTGCGCCTTTATCTTCAACGTGAAGTACTGCATCGATCACTGGCTTAAACAGTCCCTGGTCAATGATTACAGCAACGACAGCGAAAAAGACAGCAAGAAGTGCAGTAAATGGTAGCGCTTCTTCAAAGGCTTTACCCATTGAGTGCTCTTCAATTACACCAGTAAACGCCGTTGCTAAGATGATAACTGAAAGGCCAATCAAACCGACTTCAGCGACGTGAAGCGCAAGGCCTACGATAAGCCAAACTGCGATTGCACTTTGAACCCATAGTTTTGCTACGTCTTGTTTTGTACGGTTTGCGCGTTCTTTGTTGTCAAATTCAACTAAGATTTGGCGAACGTTATTTGGCAGTTTTGCACCGTAGCCAAATACTTTAAATTTCTCTACAAGTGCACAAGTGATAATGCCGCAGATGAATACAGGCAATGTTACTGGTAACATACGGATGATAAATTCACCGAATTCCCAGCCTGCTTGCTTAGCAATCACTAAGTTTTGCGGTTCGCCTACCATGGTCATTACACCACCGAGTGCAGTACCTACACCAGCGTGCATAAGTAGTGAACGTAGGAAAGCACGGTAGTTTTCTAAATCGTCACGTGTAAGCTCAGAGATCTCTTCATCATGAGTATGATCGTGCGCTGACGTTGTGCCCTTACCTGATGCAACCTTGTGATAGATAGAGTAGAAGCCAACCGCAACGCTAATAACAACGGCGATTACTGTTAGAGCATCTAAGAATGCTGACAAGAAAGCAGCAGCGATACAGAAAGCGACAGAGAGTAGGACTTTGGATTGAATGCCAAGCAGGATCTTCGTGAAAATGAACAAAAGAAGTTCTTTCATGAAATAGATGCCGGCAACCATGAATACTAATAAGAGTAAAACTGGAAGGTTTGCTTGTAGCTCATGATAAACCATTTCGGGTTTGGTCATGCCAATGGCGACCGCTTGAATTGCCAATAAACCACCCGGTTGAAGAGGGTAGCATTTTAGAGCCATAGCTAGAGTGAAAATAAACTCAACCACTAATAGCCAGCCCGCAACAAATGGGTCAACTAGGAAGAAAACAAACGGGTTGATGATTAAAAAGGAAATGATGGCAAGTTTATACCAATCAGGAGCCTTACCAAGGAAGTTCTTGATAAAAGCGTTTCCGAGAGACATCGGCATGTTAATACTCTTTTATGTTGATTATGAATAGATAAGCAATACAACATTTGAGAATCGAGCTATAGAGGTTGTTAAAAACTATAACTAACAGTGACTTAGAAAAACTACATTCCATGTAATGTTCTGTGGTCTTGCCAAGTCACTCCCTTAGAAACTCAAGCACTGCTAATTTTTGAGCGCAACTCTACTCTTAGATAACATTTAGTCAACAGGAAAACCCCTGTAGCCCTAAAAATACCTCTTTTTTGTTGAGAAACGCGATCAATGTAGCGCAAGCATACCACTTAAAATGTGATAAAAACCGACTAGAATCAATATTTCAGCGAAATGATTGAAATTAACAGAATAACGACGGTTTATATATGATTATTACAACTTAATATTGCAAATTAATAACTTTGAAATTATGACCAATCTCATTGATTTTAAAGAAAATTTGTTGTGTTAATGGTTTGTTGAAATGGTGGTTTATCGTTGCTTGCTTTTCAAATCTAGGGTGCAAACGTGTGCTGAACTTTAGAGTTTTAACTCTACTGGTGTTTTGGGGGAGTAAAATTTTTGATGGTGTTTCCGCTGGGTGTGAACTAGTGGTATGATGAGTAAATTAGAACAGAATAATTAAATTGGATTGAAGTGTAGATGGTCATTAAGGCTAAAAGCCCGGCAGGATTTGCAGAAAAGTATATCATTGAAAGTATTTGGAATGGCCGTTTCGCTCCAGGTTCTATCTTGCCCGCAGAGCGTGAGCTTTCTGAGCTGATTGGTGTTACACGTACTACGCTTCGTGAAGTACTTCAGCGTCTTGCTCGTGATGGTTGGTTGACAATCCAACACGGTAAGCCAACTAAAGTTAACCAGTTTATGGAAACGTCAGGTCTTCATATTCTTGATACATTAATGACGTTGGATGTTGATAACGCAAGCAAAATGGTAGAAGACTTACTTGCTGCACGCACCAATATCAGCCCTATTTTTATGCGTTATGCATTTAAAGCAAATAAAGAAGCTTCTGAGCGTACGATTACTAACGTGATTGAATCTTGTGAAGCTTTACTTGCGGCACCGACATGGGATGAATTCCTAGAGTCTTCTCCGTACGCTGACAAGATCAAACAATCAGTGAAAGAAGACGCAGAAAAAGATGAAACGAAGCGTCAAACGATCTTAGTTGCTAAAACTTTTAACTTCTACGATTACATGCTTTTCCAACGTTTAGCATTCCATTCAGGTAACCAAATATATGGTCTGATCTTCAACGGTGTTCGTAAATTGTACGACCGTGTTGGCAGCTACTACTTCTCTAACCCAGAAGCTCGTCGTTTAGCCATGGAGTTCTACAAAGACTTGTTTGTTATTTGTGAAAGTGGTGAGCGTGAAAACTTGCCACTTGTGATTCGTAACTACGGTATCGCAAGCGCACAGATTTGGAACGAGATGAAAACAACGTTACCAACAAACTTTACTGAAGACGACAGCTAGGTCTTTTCATTAAAGTCTTGTTAGGTTGGTTTACTTATTAAGTAAACGACGTAAAGAAAACGAAAAAGCGGCGAGATAATCAAATTATCTCGCCGCTTTTTATTTATCGATAGTTGGTGAAAACTTATCAATAGGCAGTAACTTACCCTGCAAACTCTTCTGAGTCTGGACGGTTAGTAAATTGCACGCCATTTAGAAAATCGCAAAGTAGTTGGTCTTCACATACTTTGTAGTTCTTGTTCTCTGGCTTACGGAAGTAGGCACCAATTTCGTACTTACTTAGGCTGATGCCTACCACTTCTAATATATCTAATACATCTTCTGCTTTCATGTTCAACGCAATACGCAGCTTCATGAAAATCATGTTGTTAGTCAGAGCAACTTCAGGTTTAGGCTGAACACCCTCTTTTTTCCCACGCTTAAGGTTGATAAAACCATTTAGGAATACCGCTAACTCTTTATCTTTCATCGTAGAGCATGACTTGTCGTTGTCGTCTTTTAGCCAGTTGATCACTTGGTCATGAGCAACGGTCACATCAGCTTGCTCGATAGCTTTAATGATCTGTGCATTTTTAAGGTTTAGCGCGTGTTGAATACGACGCAAGATTTCGTTGTTAGTCACTGGGGATTCCTAAAAAGGGTTTGGAGAGTAAAGAGGTGTTGGTTAGCCCGTTATCGTCGATAAACCAATTTCTACTCTACATAGCATAGTTGACGGCGACTCTAACAGAGAACGCTTATTTTCGGTAGATATAAAAAATCCCCAATGCTGATTAACTCATTCAAGTTAAAAGTGCATTAGGGATTTCGCTATGAGTGCTTGTTATCTGACTGAAGCCAGAATTACATTACACGCATACCAGGTTGAGCACCTTCGTGTGGCTCAAGGATCCACAGGTCGCTGCCACCAGGGCCAGCAGCTAGGATCATGCCTTCAGACATACCAAACTTCATCTTGCGAGGTTTAAGGTTTGCTACCATGACAGTTAGCTTGCCTTCTAGCTCTTCAGGTTTGTACGCTGACTTGATACCAGAGAATACTTGGCGAGTCTCACCACCGATGTCCAATTGGAACTTCAGTAGTTTGTTCGCTTTTGGTACTTCTTCACAAGAGATGATACGAGCAATACGCATATCGACTGCTGCAAAGGCATCGAACTCAATCTCATCTGCGATTGGCTCTTTGTCTAGTTCAGTTTGGCTTGCTTGTTCTTTTTCAGCTTCTGCTTTTTCTTTCGCAGCTGCTTCTGCGGCTGCATCTTCTTTAGAAGACTCGATCATTGCTTCCACTTTCTTCGGATCAATACGGCTAAACAGCGCTTTGAACTTAGTGATTTCGTGATCAGTTAGCGGTGTAGCAATCGCTTCCCACGTTAGCTCTTCGTTTAGGAAAGCCTCAGTGCGAGCCGCAAGCTCTGGCATAACTGGTTTCAGGTAAGCCATTAGCACGCGGAATAGGTTAATACCGACAGAAGAAATTTCTTGAAGCTCTTTCTCTTTGCCTTCTTCTTTTGCAAGAACCCAAGGTGCTTTTTCGTCAATGTACTGGTTAGCTTTATCTGCTAATGCAGTAATTTCACGGATAGCGCGGCTGAACTCACGAGTTTCGTATAGCTGACCGATACGCTCAGCAGCAGTAACGAATTCGTTGTATAGCTCAGGTTCTGCAAATTCAGCAGCAAGTTTGCCTTCAAAACGTTTCGTGATGAAGCCAGCGTTACGAGACGCTAGGTTAACAATCTTGTTTACGACGTCAGCGTTTACACGTTGAGTGAAGTCTTCAAGGTTAAGGTCAAGGTCATCAATACGGCTGTTTAGTTTCGCTGCGTAGTAGTAGCGTAGACATTCAGGGTCTAGGTGGTTTAAGTACGTACTTGCTTTGATGAATGTGCCTTTCGACTTAGACATCTTCGCACCGTTCACCGTTACGTAGCCGTGTACGAATACGTTGTTTGGTTTACGGAAACCAGCGCCTTCTAGCATTGCAGGCCAGAATAGGCTGTGGAAGTAAACGATGTCTTTACCGATGAAATGGTAAAGCTCAGTTGTGCTGTCTTTCTTCCAGTATTCGTCAAAGTTTAGATCGTCACGCTTGTCACATAGGTTCTTGAAAGAAGCCATGTAGCCAACAGGAGCGTCTAGCCATACGTAAAAGAATTTGTTTTTCTCGCCTGGAATTTCGAAGCCGAAGTAAGGTGCATCACGTGAGATATCCCACTGTTGCAGACCAGACTCGAACCATTCCTGCATTTTGTTTGCAGTTTCATTCTGTAGAGAGCCAGAACGAGTCCACTCTTTAAGCATGCTTTCGAACTGAGGTAGGTCGAAGAAGAAGTGCTCAGAATCTTTCATTACTGGAGTTGCGCCAGAAACCGCTGATTTAGGGTTAATTAGCTCAGTTGGGCTGTATGTCTCACCACAGTTATCACAGTTATCACCATACTGGTCTTCTGACTTACACTTAGGGCAAGTACCTTTTACGAAGCGGTCTGGTAGGAACATCTCTTTCTCAGGATCGAAAAGCTGAGAAATAGTACGGCTAGAAATGAAGCCGTTCTTTTTAAGTTCTAGATAGATGTGAGAAGCCAGTTCGCGGTTCTCTTCGCTATGTGTGCTGTGGTAGTTATCAAAGCTGATATCAAAGCCAGCGAAGTCTTTTTGGTGCTCTTCACTAACAGCAGCGATCATCTCTTCTGGCGTGATACCCATCTGTTGAGCTTTAAGCATAATTGGCGTGCCGTGAGCATCGTCAGCACAGATGAAGTTTACAGTGTTGCCACGTAGACGCTGGTATCGAACCCAGATATCAGCTTGGATATGCTCAAGCATATGGCCAAGGTGAATAGAGCCGTTAGCGTACGGAAGCGCACAAGTTACCAAAAGTTGTCTTGGATCAGTTGCCATACTTAATAATTCGCTTTTTTGATAGGTATAAATTTTGAGAGGTAATACTACTTTATAACGTGTGATACGCCAAGGTATCAGACAAAGGATTCCCCTAGTTTTTTAGGGGTTCAGTCTTCATCTCGTGGGTGATAGCATAAATAAAAAAAGGAGCCCCAATGCGTAACTTTACTTCTAAGCAAGATTTCTGTTCATGGTTGAATGAGTTCGAGTCACCAATCCTCATCCCAGAGTGGGCGCTACACCAAAATATTGTATCGGTTGATCCTCGTGGGTCATTTGTCATTACCTTGCCTTTTGCAGCTAATCAGCTCGCGGTTGAACTGGAACAGTGGATCCACTCCCAGATTGAACAACAGCTTGTCAGCACTTTTCAGTTTGAAGTAAAAGTGAAGCCGTCTGCGCTAGAAACTACAGTCGCAACACCATTGAAAGGCGTTAAGAACATTATCGCCGTGACGTCGGCAAAGGGTGGGGTGGGTAAATCGACAACTTCAGTAAACCTTGCGCTTGCGTTATCTAAATCAGGTTCAAAAGTGGGCTTGTTGGATGCGGATATCTATGGTCCATCTGTGCCTATGATGCTCGGTCAGTTGGATGCCAAGCCAGAAGTACAGAACAACAAATGGATGATGCCAATCGAGGCGCATGGCATTTTTACTCATTCTATTGGCTATCTTGTGTCGAAAGATGATGCTGCAATCTGGCGTGGCCCAATGGCAGCGAAGGCTTTAGGTCAGCTTGTTAACGAAACCGTATGGCCAGAGTTGGATTATCTTGTTATCGACATGCCACCGGGCACAGGTGATATTCAGCTAACGCTTTCACAGCAGATCCCAGTAACGGGCGCGGTAGTCGTGACGACTCCTCAAGACTTGGCTTTAGCCGATGCACGTAAAGGTGTAGCGATGTTCGATAAAGTGAGCGTGCCAGTTGCAGGCTTAGTGGAAAACATGAGCTACCATATTTGTAGTCACTGTGGCGAAAAAGAGCATATCTTCGGTGCTGGTGGTGCAGAAGCCATGTCGGAAGAGTTCTTCCTCGATATTTTGGCGCAAATCCCACTGCATATTGATGTACGAGAAGACATCGACGCGGGTTGCCCAACGGTTATACGTCGCCCGGACAGCGAACACACTCGTCATTACTTAGAATTGGCTGAAAATGTGGCTGCGAAAATGTTCTGGACGGGAAAAGCGAGACCGGAAGCGATCAACTTTTCTATGGTTGATTAGAGTAGATAAGTCTTAAGGCCGTATAAATAATGTTTGGGTGAGATAAATAGCTTTTGTATTTGGCTAAAGAGCCGTTGGGTTTGTGCAAATAGTTGTACGCCAATTATTCGAAAGCAAACGATTGTATTCATTTAATGTATAGATAACATCAATTTGACTGCAATTAGCTAGAATGGCGACTAGAATCTATGTTGTTTAGCCCCTATAATCAGGCGGTTTATCTCTTCCCACCACCAAACCATATCGGGTGCAAAATTAATGTCTGATAATAATCAATGTGTCATCGTAGGTATCGCTGGCGCTTCAGCATCAGGAAAAAGTCTGATTGCTAGTACAATTTATAATGAGTTGCGCGAGAAAGTAGGCGACCATCAAATTGGTGTTATCACGGAAGATTGCTACTACAGCGACCAAAGCCACTTGAGTATGGAAGAGCGTGTTAAAACTAACTACGATCACCCAAATGCACTGGATCATGATCTATTATGTGAACACCTACAGCAGCTAATGAGTGGCAATGCGGTAGAAGTTCCTGAATACAGCTACACAGAACACACACGTACTTCTGAAACGACTACACTTACACCTAAGAAAGTGATCATTTTAGAAGGTATTCTGCTTCTAACAGACCCGCGTCTTCGTAAACTAATGCACGCAAGCGTGTTTATGGATACACCGTTAGATATTTGTCTACTACGCCGTGTTAAACGTGATGTAGAAGAACGTGGTCGTACAATGGACACGGTACTTAAGCAATATCAAGAAACAGTACGTCCAATGTTCATGCAGTTTATCGAGCCTTCAAAACAACATGCAGACATCATCGTTCCTCGTGGTGGTAAAAACCGTATTGCGATTGACGTGCTAAAAGCGCACATTGCGAAGTTGTTGAAGTCTTAATCGAATAAAAATTTGCCTAAGTGACTCACTTAGCTTTATTTTTTACCGAATCAGTGGCACTTTTATAGTGCCACTTTCTTTTGGAATCTAAGCAAGGAATATGCGGATGAAGAAACTACTCATTTTCATAGCTGTACCAGTGTTTGTTGTCGTTGCAGCAATTCTGGCACTAGTGCTGTTAGTGAACCCTAACCAATTTAAGCCATTAATTGTCGAACAAGCCCAAAAACACACAGGCCTAGAGCTCGTGATCGAGGGCGATATCAGCTGGCAATTCTTCCCATCTATTGGCTTCGAACTTGGTCAAACTGAATTACGTAACCCTGAAGGATTCACCCAACCAAACCTGTTTAAGGTTGATACCGTTGGCGTTGATGTTTCGGTTACCCCGCTATTTAGCAACCAACTAGAGATCGGCAACATTACTCTAGATGGTGCAGAATTCTATTTAGAAACGCTTAAAGATGGTCGTAAGAATATCGACGCGCTAACGCAAGCATCAGCTCCTCAAGAGTCTGAGCCTGTAGCCGACGCAAGTTCTGAATCAACACCTGCGCCTCAAGAGCAAAGTGCGACAGACGCATCTGGTTGGACGATCAACCTTGCAGGCGTCACTGTTTCAAATGCATTGTTTGAGATGGACGACAAGCAAGCAGGTTCATTTACTAAGCTATACGATGTGTCTTTGAACCTTTCTGAGTTTGCCGTTGATACATGGACAACCGCGACGTTTGCGGCTTCTGGTGAAAACAACCAACAGAAGTTCTCTGCAAACGGCAGTGCAGAATTCAAATTAGCGGAAGGCTTCGCAAGTTACGCACTACGTAATATTGACCTAAACGCTAAGTTCAATGATCCAGCAACGTCGATTGAGTCAGCAAAGATTGGTTTGAATACGTTTGAGTTCGATAAGGTAAACCAACTGACTTACGCTGTAATCGGCAATGCGGCTGGCCTTGACCTTGATCTTAAAGGTGGCGGTGAACTTACCGTCGATAGCGCGATTTCAAAAGTAACGCTGAACAAATTAACGTTAGACTCAACATTCAAAGGCGACACGCTTCCTCAGTCTCCAATGAAAGTCGACATGCTGTCTGATTTAAGCTTCGATCTTAATAAGAGCCACCTGAGCTTTGTGTTAGAGAAGCTACAAGCTAACGCTATTGCTTTAGACGGCAAAGCCGACGTAACCCTATCTGAAATACCAAAGGTTCGTTTCTCTCTTCATAGCCCGAATATCGACTTGGACGAGTTCTTAGGCTTAGGCAATACAACAGAAACAGCGAGCACAGCTCCTTCTGGTTCTGCTGGTGGCTCAACGTCAAACTCTGGTAGTTCAGCTCCTGCTAAAGAAGTGGAACCTGATCTGTCGGCTCTGAAAACGTTAGACGTGAAAGGTGATATCACAATTGATAAGTTCAAGGCGAACAACGCGAAGATGCAGAATGTTAAAACGGCATTTTCGGTTAACCGTGGTATCGCAGAGCTAACCTCATTCACATCGAATCTTTACCAAGGTTCTATTTCTGCGACCGCTAAGCTAGACGCTCGTAAAACACCAGCGACTTACACGGCTAAGAAGAAAATTAGAGGCGTGAAGGTTCAACCGTTACTGGTTGATGTAGCGAACAACGACATGCTGGAAGGCACGGGTAATATCGATGTTAACGTTAAAGGTAAGAGCCTGACGCCAACAGGAATCAAGAAGAACCTAGTCGGTACTATCGTGATTAACTTTGAAGATGGTGCGGTGAATGGCATCAACGTTGCTCAACTGATTCGAGAAAACTACGCTAAGATCAAAGGCGAAAAAGTTGAAAGCACAAATGAAGCTCAAAAAACGGACTTCAGTGCAATGAAAGCGACACTGAAGGTCGACAAAGGTTGGGTTTCAACGAACGACTTATCGGCACAGTCACCACTGCTACGCGTGACAGGTCAAGGTAAAGCAAACTTCATTAATGAAACGGTCGACTTCCTTGTACGTACATCGATTGTTGGTTCGCTTGAAGGTCAGGGCGGTAAGAACATTGATGACCTGAAAGATGTGACCATCCCAATTAAGGTAACAGGCCAATGGGCTGACCCGAAATTTGCGCTTGTTTTTGATGATGTGTTGAAGCAAAAAGCACAAAAAGAGATCGACCGTGGTGTGAATAAGCTAACGGATAAGATCAAAGACGAGAAGACCAAAGAAGCGGTTGACGGTTTGTTGAAAGGTTTCTTTAACTAATCTTTGCCTAACTCGCATATAAAAGAAGCGCCATTCCTACTGTAGGAATAGCGCTTTTTTTTGGATGCTGATTATTATCCGGGCTTAGTAAGCAAAGAGATTCCCTATGAGACTCGTTCCTCGTTCTAGGGAATGACGATCGGTGCTCGTCCTTTATTAAGGGGAGTAACACTGAAGGGTCGTCGTCCTCTAGAGGGAAGAATGACCGAGTCGGGGATCTCTAGTTGAATGCGATTACCAGTCAACGCCTTGAAGCGCTTTCACACCCGATTCGAAAGCGTGTTTCACGTTACGAACTTCAGATACCGTGTCCGCCATCTCTGTAAGAGTACGGTGCGCACCACGACCGGTAATGATCACAGATTGCATTTTGGGACGGTTGTTGAGAGCCTCTACCACTTCATCTAGCTCGATGTAGCCATAGCTCACCATGTAAGTCAGCTCATCAAACAGAATCACGTCAATGGACTCATCAGCCAACATACGCTGACATTCTTTCCAGATACGTTGTGCGGCTTCAATATCTTTTGTTTTGTCTTGGGTTTCCCATGTAAAGCCGGTTCCCATAACTTGGAATTCCACATCCAGTTTTTGAAGAACGTTCTTTTCGCCGTTATCCCAAGTTCCTTTCACAAACTGAGCGACTGCACACTTCTTACCGTGACCGACGGCACGAGTGATAGTACCAAAACCGGATGTTGATTTACCTTTACCGTTACCAGTGATAACCAATAACAGGCCTTTCACTTCTTGTGCTGCAGCCACTCGTGCATCAACTTGTTCTTTTACTTTCTGTTGTCTTGCTTTATGACGTTGTTCTTTGTTGTCTTCGGTCGACATAACAAATCCTTTTAAGTTGTGATTGCGCCTATCATAGCCTAACTTAACGATAGCAAAAACCATCGGAAGAACAGGTGATTACGGATGAAAAAGATACTCGTTGTTTGCATGGGGAATATTTGTCGTTCGCCAACAGGTGAAGCGGTGCTTAGAAAGAAAGCTCAACAGATGGATATTGATGTAACGGTCGACTCCGCGGGGACGATTGGCTTTCATCAAGGCAACCCACCAGATTCACGTTCTAAGTCAGCAGGTGAAAATCGTGGCTACAGCTTCAAAGGTATTACGTCTCGCAAGGTAGTGATGAATGATTTTGATGAGTTTGATTTAATACTAGCCGCAGATCAGGCGAATTTAGATGATTTAACGAGTCAGTGCCCAGCCCACCTTCAATACAAACTTGCGCTATTCTTGAGCTTTGGAGAGTCACAATATCAAGAGATACCGGATCCTTATTATGGTGAGGGAAATGGCTTTGAGTTGGTGTTGGATTTAATCGAAGAGTCTAGCGAAGCGATACTGCGTTCAATGTAGTGGGGAACAATGTTCGTCGTTGGGTGATAAGTCTAAGGGCTGACCGGTAGGTATAAAAAAGGCCGACATCGAATGTCGGCCTTTCTAAATCTAACTTAAAGCTACAGCTAAGATTACTTAGACATTACTTTGTAGATTGGGTCTTCTGCAACGTTCGCTTCAACTAAGCTACCTGCTTTGTGCAGCATAGCAACACAGTCTTGGCTTAGGTGGCGAAGGTGAAGTGTTTTACCTAGCGCCGCGTAACGGTCAGCAATCGTGTCGATCGCTTCAATTGCAGAGTGGTCTGTTACGCGTGAGTTGGCGAAATCAACGATAACATCTTGTGGATCGTTGTATGCGTCAAACAATTCAAGGAAGTTAGCGGTTGAACCAAAGAAGATTGGGCCGTTAACTTTGTACTCTTTAGAGCCTTCAGCGTTAACTGATTTGTCTGCGTAGATGTGTTTAGCATGTTGCCATGCGAACATTAGTGCCGAAGCAACAACACCCACACCAACAGCGACCGCAAGGTCCGTTAGTACTGTTACCACGGTAACCAGAACGATAACGAAGAAATCTTGCTTGGGAACGCGACGCGCAAGCTTGAAGGTTGCCCATTCAAACGTACCGATAACAACCATGAACATTACGCCCACAAGTGCTGCTAGAGGAATCATTTCAATCAGTGCAGAACCAAACAGGATGAACATCAGTAGTGCGACTGCCGCTACGATACCTGAAAGACGACCACGACCGCCTGAGTTTACGTTGATCATCGATTGACCGATCATCGCACAACCACCCATCGCACCGAATACAGAACACGTTACGTTAGCCATACCTTGACCAACACATTCACGGTTAGATTGGCCACGAGTGTTTGTCATTTCGTCTAGTACCGTTAGTGTCAGTAGAGACTCGATCAGGCCGATAGCTGCAAGGATAATTGCGTATGGCAGGATGATCTGAAGTGTCTCGAAAGAAAACGGAACTGCAGGAATAGAGAACGTTGGTAGAGAGCCCGCTAGCGTAGCGGCTTCGTCACCAGACATAGTACGTAGGAAGTCAACAACAGTACGAGTTTCAAGATCAAGGCCTACAACCAAAGCCGTTACCGTTACAATAGCTACCAATGAAGAAGGTACTGCTGTAGTGAGTTTAGGTAGGAAGTGGATGATACCCATAGTGAGTGCGACTAGGCCTAACATCAGTGTCATTTGACCGCTTGGTAACCAAGTTAATGCACCCGTTACGTCTGGCGCTTTAAATTGACCAAGCTGAGCTAGGAAGATCACAATTGCTAAACCGTTCACGAAACCAATCATTACTGGGTGTGGAACGATACGGATAAATTTACCTAACTTGAATACACCCGCTGCAATTTGCAGAAGGCCAGCCAGCATAACGGCTGCGAATAGGTATTGAACGCCATGGGTTGCCACTAGGCTCACCATTACCACGGCCATTGCGCCAGTTGCACCAGAAATCATACCTGGACGACCACCGAAGACGGAAGTGATTAAGCCTACGATGAATGCTGCGTAAAGACCAACCATTGGGTCAACGCCAGCAACAAAGGCGAATGCTACGGCTTCAGGTACCAGAGCTAGGGCTACTGTAAGACCTGAAAGCACGTCATTCTTTACAGAGTGCTTTGAAAATTGTGGGAATTCGAACATGTTTGCTCAGCTATGCTAAAAATGGATTTACCGACACGAGTGTATTGCGTAGCCAAACAGTGATGGAAAAGAGCGGCAATAGCGAAGTGTCGAAAAGATAAGTGCGCGAATGCTACCCAAAAATGTGACTAAGTTCAAGGTTGAACCTAACTTTGAGTAATATATCTGTTAATTTTTATTCGATTAGTAGATATGAAAAAGGCTGCTTTAATAAGCAGCCTTTGATTCTATTTACTTGTGATTATCTATCAGTAATCGTTAGTAGTTTGGCTTAGTCATACCTGCGCCAGCTTGGTTCGACGCTGCCTGACTACCTGCACCTTTCGGTACAAAACGTTCAGTGCGGAACGGAGCTGCAACAACTTCAATCTCTTTGATCTCTTGCGGACCAGGAGCTTTAGTCATTGGGGAGCCTGCTTGCTTCTTAGCAACCGTTGCTTTTGGTGCAGCTTGAGGAGCTTCTGCTTTTACAACAGGCGCTTCAACTTTTGCACTTTCAGCTTTAGGTGCTTCAGCTTCAACAACTGGTGTTGTCTCTTCTACTGCAACAGCCGCTTCGACTTTCGTCGCTTCTACAATCACTGGAGCTTCAACTTTCTCAGTTTCAACAACCACTGGTGCTTCTTCAACGACTGCAGGAGCTTCAGTTACCTGATCTTCAGAGCGAGTTTCTTCAGCAACAACTGCGTCTTCACGAGAGATGATTACTTTACCCATAGCTAATTCAGGACAAGCAAAACCGCCAGCCATCACTACGTTGCTTTGAGGTGCATTCTCTTGAGCTGTATTTTGCTCTTGAGCTTGAACAGCAACTTGAGTTTCAGTAGCAACTTGAGCTTCAACAGCAACGTCCATTTCCGCCACTTCAGGTTTTGTCTGATTGTGGTGAGGTTTTGGAATGAAGCGAGGCATCACTTTACCCATAGCCATCTCAGGAGAAGCTACACCACCTTTACGTAGGCGGAATGGGTTAGGGCGACGATCACGACCGCGACGACGACGTTGACCACTTGCACGTAGGTGACGTGGAGAACGACGGTTACGACGTTGCTTCGGCTCTTCCTGTTCTGTTTGCTCAGCATTTACTTGAGTTGCTTCTACTTGTTCCGCAACTTTTTGCTCTTGAGCTACAGCTTGTTCGTGATTTGCTGTTTGTGCCTTTTGCTCTTTTGAAGCGTTATCGGCATTGTTGTCAGCTTCTGCTTGAGCTTGTTGGTCTTTAACTCGAACTAGTTTGTTCAGTTTACGACGTTGACGACGCTCTTTAATTTTCACAGCTTTTGCTTCAGGCTTCGCCTTTGGCGCTTCTGGTTTATCAGCTTGAGCTTCTGCCGCTAGCTGTAGACCTTCTTCTGCTAATTTAGATGGTACTTGCTCTTCTTGTTGCTTCTGCTCATCACGTGGCTTATTGCGACGATCTTGCTTAGGCTTACGAGGCTGACGAGTTTGCTGTGGAGCTGCTTCTTTTTGCTCTTCAGGTTTCTCATCACGTACAGGCTTACGACGGCGTTTGTTGTCACGGTTTTCGTTGCGATTGTCACCACGTTCGTTACGTTGTTCGCTACGGTCACCACGCTCGTTACGTTGTTCGCCGCGGTCACCACGTTGGTTACGACGGCGGTTGTCGTTACGATCACGGCGTTGACGGTTACCGTTGTTGCGATTGTTCTTAGGTTTTTCTTCTTGCTTCTCTTCTTCTTTCTTCTCTTCTTGAGTTGAAGAGCCAAATAAGAAGCTACCGATAGCTTTGAAGAAACGGCCAATTAGGCTAGGTTCTTGCGTTGCAGCTGGTTCAACTTTCTTCTCTTCAACAGCTTTAGGAGCTGGTGCAGGAGTAGGTGCTGATTGAGCTGGAGCCGCGAAACCTTTCAGAGCAGGCTCTTCGATCTTCTTAGGACGAATAGTTTGTTCTACTGGTTCTTTGCTTTCTGCTTCTTTTAAAGCTTCTAGCTTGGTAGGCAGCAAGTAAGAGAGTAGATCGAACTCTTCACCTTCACGAACACGGATAACCTCAAAGTGTGGCGTTTCCATGTCAGAGTTAGGAACAACAGTGATCTTAACTTCTTGGTTCTTCTCGATGTGGTTTACTGAGCGACGTTTTTCGTTCAGAAGGTAAGAGGCTATTGGAACAGGCACAACAGCAAGTACTTGTGCTGTGTTGTCTTTCAGAGCTTCTTCTTCAATCAAACGTAGAACAGAAAGTGCTAGAGATTCGTTATCACGAACAACACCAGTACCTGTACAACGAGGACAAATGTGGTGGCTTGCTTCTGCTAGTGATGGGCTCAAACGTTGACGAGACATCTCTAGAAGACCAAAGCGAGAAATACGGCCAATCTGAACACGTGCACGATCTAAACGAACGGCATCACGTAGACGGCTTTCAACTTCGCGTTGGTGGCGAACCGGAGTCATATCGATGAAGTCGATAACAACAAGACCACCTAGGTCACGTAGACGTAATTGACGTGCAATTTCATCGGCTGCTTCTAGGTTAGTATTTAGCGCTGTTTCTTCAATATCGCTGCCCTTTGTTGCACGAGCAGAGTTGATATCGATAGAAGTTAGAGCTTCTGTTGGGTCGATCACGATAGAACCACCAGACGGAAGACGAACTTCACGTTGGAAAGCTGATTCGATCTGGCTTTCAATCTGGTAATGGCTAAATAGTGGCACTTCACCATCGTATTTCTTAACGCGATTCATGAAATCTGGGCGTATTAATTGAATGTGCGCTTGTGCACGTTCAAAAATAGTATTGCTGTCGATTAGAATCTCGCCAATATCACGACGTAGATAGTCACGAATCGCACGAACGATAACGTTACTTTCTTGGTGAATAAGGAAAGGAGCTGCATTTGAATCAGAAGCTTGCTTAATAGCGCCCCAGTGATTCAATAGAACGTTCAAGTCCCACTCTAGCTCTTCTGCACTTTTGCCAACACCTGCTGTACGCACGATTAAGCCCATGCCTTGAGGAAGCTCAAGAGTGCTTAATGCTGCTTTCAGTTGAGTGCGTTCATCACCTTCGATACGACGAGAAATACCGCCAGCACGAGGGTTATTAGGCATAAGAACTAAGTAACTACCAGCCAAAGAGATGAAAGTTGTCAGTGCAGCGCCTTTGCTACCACGTTCTTCTTTCTCAACTTGTACGATTACTTCTTGTCCTTCTCTTAGCACTTCTTTAATGCTAGGACGGCCTTGGTATGTATAACCTTCAGGGAAGTATTCGCGGGCAATTTCTTTAAGAGGGAGGAAACCGTGACGTTCTGCGCCGTAATCAACAAATGCCGCTTCTAGGCTTGGTTCAATACGGGTAATACGTCCTTTGTAGATATTCGCTTTCTTTGACTCGTGACCTGGACTTTCGATATCTAGATCGAACAGTCGCTGGCCATCAACCAAAGCGACACGCAACTCTTCTTTTTGAGTTGCGTTAATTAACATTCTTTTCATTTAGAAATTCTCATTGTCTTTTCTTATTTTCATCATTGGTCTTATCGCTTTATTCGTTTCTCATGGTGCCAGATCCCATGGCTTTATCGGTGCAGCCTCCCGGCTGGAGTAGGGATGCTCTGGGGCACGTCAGTCATCATAGGGAGTTAGCCTATGATCCGCGATGTGGCGGTGAATACTCAACATGAGTGTACGTGAGTAGAGCGATAAGGAACTCAGTTGACCGTGTCTTACGCCGATTGCAGCACTGTCTAATCTGAGTCATCTACTCATTTACTTGCTTATGAATGGTTAGCTGTTTAAATATTAGTCAATCCATTGATAGCAGCTGTGAACTATAGCAGTGGTCGGTAAACACAGCAATCTGCTTTGTCGTAATGCGGTAAAAAAAACAGTTTTTGTTTGGGTTTTGATAGCTCTAACTCACTGTCTATAAATAATTTATCAATTGATATTTTAATTTGCAGGAAGCTTGGTGCTTTTTTGTTCGAAGAATCAAAGAAATATAGAACTTCAATGACCTTTTAGGGATAGATCGGCAGGGATTATAGATAAATAAGTTCAGAATAGGGTTAAGAAAATCTCAATTATCAAAAGTGACAGTGATACAATGGCCCAATGAGCGAAATTAGAACCCAAGTCCAATTTGTCGACATTGACGAAGATATGGCTGGTCAGCGTATTGATAACTTCTTACGCAACCAATTAAAAAACATCCCGAAAAGCATGATTTACCGAATCGTGCGTAAAGGCGAAGTCCGCGTAAACAAAAAACGCATCAAGGCTGAATACAAACTAAAAGCAGGTGATTTAGTTCGAATCCCGCCAGTCACTATTGAAGAGAAAACAGAAGAGAACGTGCCAAGCACGAAACTCAATAAGGTTTCTGAATTAGAACAGTGCATCATTTATGAAGATGATCACATGCTGATTCTGAATAAACCATCAGGAACTGCGGTTCATGGTGGTAGCGGGCTAAAGTTTGGCGCGATTGAAGCATTGCGTGCACTTCGCCCTGATGCTCGTTTTCTTGAATTAGTGCACCGTATTGATAGAGATACGTCTGGCATTTTGCTTGTTGCTAAGAAGCGCTCGGCGCTAAGACACCTTCAAGCACAGTTCCGTGAAAAAACGGTTCAAAAATACTACTTCGCTTTAGTGATGGGCGAATGGAAGAACAGCTGTAAAGTGGTTAATGCCCCTTTATTGAAAAATGAAGTAAACAGCATTGTTCGCGTTAACCCGAATGGTAAGGCTTCTGAAACTCGTTTTAAGGTTTTGGAAAAATTCCAAGATGCGACGTTAGTTCAGGCAAGCCCAATTACCGGCCGTACGCACCAAATTCGCGTACATGCTCAGTATACTGGCCACCCAATTGCTTGGGATGACCGTTACGGTGATCGTCGTTTTGATGCTTACACGGGTAAAGTAGGATTGAATCGTTTGTTCTTACATGCCGCCAACATTAAGTTTACCCACCCAGGTAGCGAAGAGAAGATGGATATCTCGGCTCCAATGGAAAAAAGGCTAGAAAGAGCACTCACTGGTCTACGTAAGCTTTAAGAAGATACGAGATACGAAAGGGTTAGCTGTTTCTAGCCTTACCTATCTACTAACAAAAAAGGTTGACGAAATTCGTCAACCTTTTTTGTTTTCATCTGTTGTCGAAGATCCCCAACTCGCTCGTTCCTCGCTCTTGAGGATGACGACTTTTTAAAGTCAGGTCCTACATCATGAGCTGATTGGATAATGTAGCTATCCTCGTCCTTCCCTAGACTGACGAAGGAAGGAGTAGGGAATCTCTAACAAAGAGAGGGTATCCGTTATAGTACGCTCATTCCTTGCGCTTCTAACATATCAACCAGATCGATCAGAGGTAGACCGATCAAGGTATTCGGGTCCTTACCTTCCATCTGTTTAAATAGCGCGATACCTAACCCTTCACACATAAAACTGCCCGCGCAGTAATAAGGCTGTTCTTTCTCAACATAAGAAATGATTTGCTGCTGTGTTAAATCACGGAAATGCACGATGAAGGTATCTAAGCGAGTGTCGGCTTTATTGGTTTCGCTGTTCCATACGGTTACCCCAGTATAGAAAGTGATGCTTTTGCCGCTTTGGCGAGATAGCTGCTCAATCGCTTTTTCACGAGTGTGTGGTTTACCAATGATTTCTCCATCAATCACACACACTTGATCGGAACCAATCACTAGGCTTGGTTGTTCGATAGTACAAGACTTGGCTTTTGTCTCGGCAAGACGCATCACTAACTGTTGAGGTGTCTCTTCTGGAAGTGGTGTTTCATCGCAGTCAGGCTTCGCTGTGACAAAGTCTAACTGTAGTTTTTTGAGGATCTCTTGCCTAAATGGAGATGTAGAAGCTAAAACTAGTTGGTAATTTCTCATTTTAATTTACAATTCGTGTAAGCATTTAGTTCAGGATAACGTAACTTATCCTGCTATTCATAATGCTCTGAACAGGAAAGGTAGGAAAGTACATTTTTTTTGCCATTTCCTTTGACTAAACACGATTTGGAAGATAAGATTCGCGCCCTATGCAAAAGGAAAAAATACCGCGTACAGTTGATCCGGCAAGAACGGCTCAAAAACGACTCGATATGGATGGTATCATTCAAGTCAGTCTTTTAAAGCGTTTAACCGAAACAACTGAAGGCGTAAAACGTGACGCGCAAGTCTCAATGTCATTTGGGCTTGATGAACAACGATTAGTCGTTATCTCTGGTAAAGCTAACGTCGAAGTCGATTTAGAGTGTCAACGTTGTAATGAGGTTTTCGCACATGAGTGCGATGTCCAATTTACTTATACTCCTGTTTACAGCGAGAAAAGTGAAGAGGAAGCACCGGAAGAGTACGATTTGGTAGATCTGAACGAGTACGGTGAGTTAGACCTGATTCAATTAGTTGAAGACGAGTTCATCCTTGGATTGCCACAAATAGCAATGCACGACGATGCGAAATGTAGCGTTAACTCAAATAACTTGGTGTTTGGTGAACTTCCTGAAGAAATTGAGGAAGATAAAAAGCCGAATCCATTTGATGTTTTAAAAAACTTAAAGAAGTAACTTATTAGTAAGTATCTTTAAGAATTTACATAGGAGTAGGGTCAATGGCCGTACAAAAGAGCAAGAAATCACGTTCAATGCGTGGCATGCGTCGTTCACACGATGCGCTAACTACAGCTGCACTTTCTGTAGACGCAACTTCAGGTGAAACTCACCTACGTCACAACGTGACTGCCGAAGGTTTCTACCGCGGCAAAAAGGTTATCAACAAGTAAGGTTGACCTTTGCAAAATCTAACCGTTGCGCTTGATGCAATGGGCGGGGACTTCGGTCCTCGTGTAACAGTGCCTGCCGCCGTGCAGGCACTGTCGTATTTCCCAGAGCTAAAAGTCATTCTCATAGGTGATCGAACTGCGATCACATCTCAATTATCTTCATTAGGTCGAATGCCTGATTCTCGTTTGAGCATCCAGCATTGTGATCGAGTCATTTCCAATTCTGAAAAACCTTCACTAGCCTTACGTAATAGTCAGGGTAGTTCTATGCGTGCTGCTATCGATCTGGTTGCCGAATCACAGGCTGATGCTTGTGTGAGTGGTGGTAACACTGGCGCACTGATGGCGTTATCTCGTTTCAGACTCAAACTCCTTCCTGGTATTGATAGGCCTGCATTGGTTTCAGCTTTGCCTACTGCTTCTGGCAACCGTACATGGATGCTTGATTTAGGAGCGAACGTTTCTAGTGACGCAGATTCACTGTTTCAGTTTGCTGTAATGGGCAGTGCATTAGCGGAACAACATTTAGGTCGTGCTCCACGTGTCGCTATCTTGAATATCGGTGCAGAAGAAATCAAAGGCAATGACCTTGTGAAACGATGCGCGGAAATGTTGTCTAATACTCAGTCTGTGAACTTCATAGGCTATATTGAAGGTAATCAATTACTTCAAGATGCCGCTGATGTCGTCGTATGTGATGGTTTTGTGGGCAATGTCTGCTTAAAAACGTGCGAAGGTACAGCTCAGCTCTTTATTGATAAGCTAAAAACGCGCATGATGGCTTCAACAATAAAGGGTTGGATCGCCAGAATGTTGTTTTCTGAGCTATTTACTGAATTAAAAACCTTGAACCCCGACCAGTATAACGGCGCAAGTTTGTTAGGATTGCGCGGCATTGTCATTAAAAGTCATGGAAGTGCTGATGTGTCTGCAGTCGTCAACGCGATTGGTGAAGCAGTACACGAGGTCAAACGACAAGTCCCCAGCCGCATTAGCGATCGTTTGGAAGCGGTTTTACTCGAGAGGCATTATTAGTCTTCATGTATAGCAAAATTTTAGGTACTGGCAGCTACTTGCCATCTCAGGTGCGTACTAACGCAGACTTAGAGAAAATGGTAGAGACTAGCGATGAGTGGATCGTTGCTAGAACAGGTATTAAAGAGCGTCGTATTTCAGCGGAAAACGAAACCGTTGCGGATATGGCGTTTTACGCTGCTGAGAATGCCATTGAGATGGCAGGTATCGACAAAGAAGATATTGATTTAATCATCGTTGCGACAACCAGCAGTAGCCATACATTCCCGTCTTCGGCATGTCAGGTACAAGGTAAGCTTGGTATCAAAGGCTGCCCTGCGTTTGATTTAGCTGCGGCGTGTTCTGGCTTTGTCTATGCACTGTCTGTTGCTGATCAACATATCAAGACTGGTATGTGTAAAAACGTTTTGGTAATCGGTGCGGATGCACTGTCAAAAACCTGTGATCCGACTGACCGCTCTACTATCATCTTATTTGGTGATGCTGCAGGCGCGGTGGTTGTAGGCGCAAGCGAAGAGCCAGGTATTTTGTCTACTCACATTTACTCTGATGGTAAATATGGTGAGCTTCTAAGCCTAGAAGTTCCAGAGCGTGGCGGTGATGCAGACAAATGGCTGCACATGGCGGGCAATGAAGTATTTAAAGTGGCGGTAACTCAGCTTTCTAAGCTAGTTAAAGACACATTAGCCGCGAACAATATGGATAAGTCAGAGCTTGATTGGTTAGTTCCACACCAAGCGAATTACCGTATTATCTCGGCAACCGCTAAAAAGCTGACGATGTCGCTTGATCAAGTTGTGATTACTCTTGATAAGCACGGCAATACGTCGGCAGCTACCGTGCCAACGGCCCTTGATGAGGCTGTTCGCGACGGGCGAATTAAACGTGGTCAAACGCTTCTACTTGAAGCATTTGGCGGCGGCTTCACTTGGGGTTCTGCGTTAGTTAAATTCTAACCCCAATCGATAATCAACAAACAAGGCACATAACTTATGTGCCTTATTCAATTTTTTGCTTTGCTTAAAGGAAAATTACAATGAGCAAATTTGCTATCGTATTCCCAGGCCAAGGCTCTCAAGCTATCGGTATGCTTGCTGACCTAGGCGAACAGTATGATGTTGTTAAAAAGACATTTGCTGAAGCTTCAGAAGCACTTGGTTACGATCTATGGGCATTGGTTCAAGATGGTCCAGTAGAAAATCTAAATGAAACTTTCCGTACTCAACCAGCTCTACTCACTGCGTCTGTTGCAATCTGGCGTGTATGGCAAGAGCTTGGTCTAGAGCAACCTGCAAACCTAGCAGGCCACAGCCTAGGTGAATACTCTGCACTCGTGTGTGCGGGTGTTATCGACTTTAAAGAAGCGATCAAGCTGGTTGAGCTACGTGGTCAACTGATGCAAGAAGCGGTTCCTGCTGGCGTTGGTGCAATGTACGCAATCATCGGTCTAGATGATGAAGCGATTGCTAAAGCGTGTGAAGAAGCGGCACAAGACGAAGTTGTGTCTCCAGTTAACTTCAATTCACCTGGCCAAGTTGTTATCGCGGGTAACAAAGCGGCAGTAGAGCGCGCTGGTGCACTATGTAAAGAAGCAGGCGCTAAACGTGCTCTTCCTTTACCTGTATCTGTGCCGTCTCACTGTGCCCTTATGAAGCCTGCAGCAGACAAGCTAGCGGTTGCTCTAGAAGCTCTAGAGTTCAACACACCGGCACTGCCTGTTATCAATAACGTCGATGTTATTGCTGAAACAGACCCTGCAAAAATCAAAAGCGCACTTGTTCGTCAGCTATACAGCCCAGTTCGTTGGACTGAAGGTGTACAAGCGATGAATGAGCAAGGCGTTGAAAAGCTACTAGAATTAGGCCCAGGTAAGGTTCTTACTGGTCTAACAAAACGTATTGTTAAAACTATGACAGCTGCTGCAGTTAATGACACTGCATCACTAGACGCTGCTAAGTAAATAACCAATTAATAGAGAAGTTATGATGAATTTAGAAGGCAAAGTTGCACTAGTTACAGGCGCAAGCCGTGGCATCGGTCGTGCAATCGCTGAGCTTTTAGTTGAGCGTGGTGCTAAAGTTATCGGTACTGCTACGTCTGAAGGCGGCGCTGCTGCAATCAGCGAGTACCTTGGTGAGAACGGTAAAGGTCTTGCTCTTAATGTCACTGATGTTGACTCAATTGCTGCTACACTGAAAACCATCAACGATGAATTCGGTGCGATTGACATTCTGGTTAACAACGCAGGTATCACTCGTGATAACCTTCTCATGCGTATGAAAGACGATGAATGGAATGACATCATTGATACTAACCTAACGCCTATCTTCCGCATGTCTAAAGCTGTATTGCGTGGCATGATGAAGAAGCGTCAAGGCCGTATCGTAAACGTTGGTTCTGTAGTAGGTACTATGGGTAACGCTGGTCAAGCTAACTACGCAGCAGCAAAAGCTGGTGTGATTGGTTTCACTAAATCAATGGCTCGTGAAGTTGCGTCTCGTGGTATTACAGTGAACACTGTAGCGCCAGGTTTCATCGAAACAGACATGACTAAAGCGCTAAATGATGACCAACGTGCAGCAACTTTGGCGAATGTACCAGCAGGTCGACTAGGTGACCCTCGCGAAATCGCTGAAGCTGTGGTATTTTTGGCGTCACCTGCGGCAGCTTATATCACAGGTGAAACACTTCACGTCAATGGCGGTATGTACATGGTGTAAATTATGTGCAACATTTGTGCATGATTTAAGTCAAGATCATACGTAATTTCGGTTAAAATCGTGAAAATTGTGGTTTGACCAGAAAAGTTGACCTTGCAACTTTCAATAGATTGAATAAACTACGGAAAACATCGCATAAAGCGAACTCTGTAAAGGAAAAGAAAAAATGAGCAACCTCGAAGAACGCGTAAAGAAAATCATTGTTGAACAGCTAGGTGTAGACGAAGCTGAAGTTAAAAACGAAGCTTCTTTCGTTGATGACCTAGGTGCAGATTCTCTAGACACAGTTGAGCTAGTAATGGCTCTAGAAGAAGAATTCGACACTGAAATCCCAGATGACGAAGCTGAGAAAATTACTACTGTTCAAGCTGCTATCGATTACGTAACTAGCGCTCAGTAATAATCTCTCCCAGGCGGTCACCTTGACCGCCTGTGTTTTATCTAACTCATCTATCCTCATCTTAAATCACCTCAATCCCCGGAGTGTAATATCGTGTCCAAGCGTCGTGTAGTTGTCACTGGCATGGGTATGTTGTCGCCGGTAGGCAACACTGTAGAATCTTCTTGGAAAGCCCTGCTAGCTGGTCAAAGTGGTATCGTTAATATCGATCATTTTGATGCAACCAATTTCTCAACTCGTTTTGCAGGTCTAGTTAAAGACTTTAACTGCGAAGAGTATATGACTAAAAAAGATGCTCGTAAGATGGACTTGTTCATCCAGTACGGCGTCGCAGCAGGTATTCAAGCTTTAGATGATTCAGCCCTAACTATTACTGAAGAAAACGCTCCTCGTGTAGGCGTTGCTATCGGTTCTGGTATTGGTGGTCTTGGTTTGATCGAAGCCGGTCACAAGGCTCTAACTGAAAAAGGCCCTCGTAAAATCAGCCCGTTCTTCGTACCGTCGACGATCGTGAATATGATTGCGGGTCACATGTCTATCATGCGTGGCCTACGCGGTCCAAACATCGCGATCTCTACAGCATGTACGACTGGCCTACATAACATTGGCCACGCGGCTCGTATGATTGCATACGGCGATGCTGACGCAATGCTAGCGGGTGGTGCTGAAAAAGCATCTACACCACTAGGTATGGGCGGTTTTGGTGCGGCTAAAGCACTGTCTACTCGTAACGATGAGCCTCAAAAAGCTTCTCGTCCATGGGACAAAGGCCGTGACGGCTTCGTTCTTGGTGACGGTGCAGGCATGATGGTTCTTGAAGAGTATGAACATGCTAAAGCTCGTGGCGCTAAGATTTACTGTGAGCTAGTTGGCTTCGGTATGTCGGGTGACGCTTACCACATGACATCTCCAAGTGAAGATGGCTCTGGTGGTGCACTAGCAATGGAAGCGGCTATGCGTGATGCTGGCATTACTGGTGAACAAATCGGTTATGTTAATGCACACGGTACTTCGACTCCTGCAGGTGACGTAGCGGAAGTTAAGGGCATCAAGCGTGCTCTTGGCGAAGCAGGCAGCAAGCAAGTCTTGGTTTCTTCTACGAAATCAATGACAGGCCACCTTCTAGGTGCTGCAGGTTCTGCTGAAGCGATTATCACAGCGATGTCTCTAATTGATCAAATTGTTCCACCAACAATCAATTTAGATGATCCTGAAGAAGGCTTAGATATTGACTTAGTACCCCACACTGCGCGTAAAGTTAGCGGTATGGAATATGCTGCATGTAACTCATTCGGTTTCGGTGGTACAAACGGCTGTTTGATCTTCAAAAAGATTTAATCATCTTATTAAAGATGTAAACATTCGTAGATAGTCATAATTAGACTTGTTTTTAAACGGCTTGATGCTTTAGCATTGAGCCGTTTCTTTTTATGGGGAAAAACATGTTTTGGGTTGATGGAGAAAGCCAGCAAACTGTCGATATCTTGGATCGTTCGTTTCAGTACGGGGATGGTTGTTTTACCACCATGCTTGTCCAAGAGGGTCAGGTTCAGCATTTTTGTGATCATCAATGTCGTGTCGACGAATGCCTTAAAGCGTTACGTATTCCAACACTTGATTGGGATGTAGTTAGCCTTTGGATCGATAATGCACTTCAACATATCCAAGATAACGATCTTCATGGAACAAAGAGCCTTTATGGTTCAAAGATCCTCCATGATACAAACAAGCCTCATAATCAAAAAGCTGGGATTAAGCTACACGTTAGCCGTGGGGCAGGCGGTCGTGGCTACAGTGCCAAGAATATCGCCAAGCCAACGATAACCATCAGTACGTTTGATTTCCCTAGTCATTATTCAGCGTGGCAAGATTCTGGTGTAGAACTCGGTATCTGCCAACAAGCACTAGGTTTGAGCCCACTGCTCGCAGGCCATAAGCACAATAATCGTCTTGAGCAGATCTTGATGAAAGATGAAATGGATCAGGCCGATGAAGCTGATGGTGTAGTTCTTGATATCTCGGGCAATGTGATTGAAACCACCATGGCCAATCTGTTTTGGCGAAAAGGCCAGATGATATATACACCTCAACTCACGCAAAGTGGTGTGGCGGGGGTTATGCGTAAGCAAGTGTTAACCGCGCTGAATCAAGCTGAACTTTCCGTTACAATTAGTGACTACTGCTTATCTCAACTCATGCAAGCTGATGAGATTTTCATGACCAACTCCATCTTAGGGGTTGCCCCAGTTACCCGTATTAGTGATACCCAATTCAACATTGGAACCGTTACTCGTAGCCTTCAAGGACAACTAAACTCGTGATCAAAAAGTTATTTATTTTTATTACCTTGTGCTTAATCGCAGCCGCTGCTGCTGGTTTTTATGTTTACAACCAAGCGCAAGATAACCTGAAACAAGTTATTCAATTAGAAAATCCGCAGGTGGTTACCGTTGCTTCAGGTAGCAGCTTTAACCGTGTTCTAGCACAGTTGATTAACGAGGGGCTTTTTGAGGCTTCTCCTTACGAGAAATTAATTCGTAAGTTACATCCTGAGCTTGTAGACGTAAAAGCGGGTACATTCCTGCTTGAACCCGGTTTAACCCTAGAGCAGGCGCTACAAGTGCTTGTAGAAGGGAAGGAGCACCAATTTACCATTACCTTCGTAGAAGGCAGTCGTTTTGACGAGTGGCTTGTTCAGCTAAAAGACAACGAATTCATTCAGCAGACGTTGAATGATGTCTCTGAAAAAGAGATCGCACAAAAGCTTGGTATCGAAAATGAAAAGCTAGAAGGTCTTTTCTTAGCGGAAACATACCACTACACCTATGGCACAACGGATTTAGATTTGTTGAAACGTGCCCACCGAGATCTGATGAACGTGGTCAATGATGAGTGGGAAAATAGAGCCGATAAACTACCTCTTAAATCGCCATATGAAGCGCTAATTCTTGCGTCTATCATTGAGAAAGAGACTGCAGTAGCGTCAGAGCGTGAACGTGTGTCTTCTGTGTTCGTTAATCGCTTGAACAAGCGTATGCGTCTGCAAACTGACCCAACGGTTATCTACGGCATGGGCGATAGCTACAAAGGCAACATTCGTAAGAAAGACTTACGTACTCCAACGCCATACAACACCTATACAATGAGTGGTTTACCACCGACGCCGATTGCAATGGCGGGCAAAGCGTCTATCAATGCTGCGCTGAATCCAGAGAAGAGCAACTACCTGTATTTCGTTGCGAGTGGAACCGGCGGTCACGTATTTTCAAAGAGTTTGACTGAGCATAACCGTGCAGTACGAGCTTACTTAAAGCAATTAAGAAAAAACAAATAAAGAAATTATTATGAATCAGTCGAAATTTATCGTAGTTGAAGGCCTTGAAGGTGCTGGCAAAAGTACAGCAATCAATGCCATCGTTGAGACATTAAAAGCATCGGGTGTTGAAGATATCGTCAATACTCGCGAGCCGGGTGGCACTGTCTTAGCTGAAAAGATGCGTTCATTGGTTAAAGAAGAGCACGAAGGTGAGAAGCTTCAAGATATGACGGAACTATTGCTGATGTACGCGGCACGTGTTCAATTAGTAGAAAACGTCATCAAGCCCGCATTAGACAGCGGTCAATGGGTATTGGGTGATCGCCATGATATGTCTTCTCAAGCTTATCAAGGTGGTGGTCGTCAGATCGCACGCACTACGATGGAATCACTGAAAGCAACCACGCTAGGCGGCTTTAAGCCAGATCTAACGCTATATTTGGACCTAGACCCTAGAGTAGGACTAGAGCGTGCCAGAGGCCGTGGTGAGCTTGATAGAATTGAAAAGATGGATATCTCATTTTTTGACCGAACGCGTGAGCGCTATCTAGAAATCGCAGGGCAAGACGATTCTGTACTCGTGATTAATGCGCAGCAAGAAATTGAGCAAGTAGCCGCTGATATTAAAGTCGCGCTAAGTGCTTGGCTCAATAAACAGTAGGTAGTCATGGCTGAAGTGTATTCTTGGCTCACACCGGTATGGAGTGAGTGGAAAAAAAGTCTCGATGCAGAACGTTTTCCTAACTCTGTTATTGTTAATGCACCGGAAGGGCTCGGCGTTGATGCGCTGATTAGCCAACTTACCGATGCATTGATGTGTACTAATTACGAAAGCGAGTCGTGTGGATTTTGCCACAGTTGTGAATTGATGAAGTCGGGGAGTCATCCTGATTTCCATGTGATTGAACCTGAGAAAGAAGGTAAATCGATTACCGTTGACCAAGTACGTGCGAGTAACCGCTGGGCTCAACAATCGTCCCAGTTAGGTGGTTTGCGCGTTATCTTGCTTAACCCTGCCGAGGCGATGAACGAATCGGCGTCGAACGCATTGCTGAAAACTCTAGAAGAGCCATCAAGTAAGTGCATCTTCATTCTTTCTACTCGTAACAGTAATCGCTTAATGCCGACTATTATTAGCCGCTGTCAGCAATTCAATGTGGTTAGCCCACAGTTGGATACTGGATCGACTTGGCTAGATGGGGAAGTAGGTAAAGCGGTTCCGCAGTATATTCTAGCGCTCAATGACAACGCGCCTTTGAAAGCGAAAGCCATGTTTGAGCAAGGCGGTGTTGAAGCCTCAACAAAAGTGCTCGATGGCTTTGTCAATGTAATCAAAGGCACTCAACCTGACATGCTGAAGTTTTCCACAGAGCTTAGTAAAGACCCTTTGGTTCAACTAGGCTGGCTATGGCACTTACTGTCTGACGTGCAAAAGCTGCATTTTGGTTTGGCGAATCAGGCGATGACTCCGAGTGCGAAAGCTTTGGTTGAGGTAATGTCTTATCAAAGTGCTTACGCAGCATCGAATAAACTGTTGATATTGATTGAGCAGTTAAAGCAACACCCCGGGCTCAATACGGAGCTACTCATAATGAACTGGCTGATTGCCACTTGCGAGGAAACATGTTCGTAGATTCCCACTGTCATTTAGACAAACTGGATTACCAAGATTTACACACCAGTGTAGAAGACGTGGTTAATAAGGCGAAGGCAGCAAACGTAGACCAACTGCTTTCTGTCGGTGTGACATTAGACTCGTTTGAAAATATGCTTGAGATGATCTCGCCGTTCGATAACGTTAAAGCTTCTTGTGGCGTTCACCCTCTCGATGTAGAGAGCGATTTCTGTCTAGAAAGAATGCGTGAGTATGCGAGCAATCCCAAGGTTGTGGCGATAGGTGAGACAGGCTTAGATTATCACTACCAGCCAGAGACGGCAGAACTACAACAGCTTAGGTTCAAGCAGCACGTTGAGTTGGCTGTTGAGCTTAATAAACCTTTGATCATCCACACGCGTAACGCGCGTGAAGATACGTTAGCTATTTTACGCGATGGTGGAGCAGAGAAGTGCGGTGGTGTGATTCATTGCTTTACTGAAGATCAAGCGTTCGCCGAAGCGGCAATGGAATTAGGTTTTTATATCTCGATCTCAGGTATTGTGACCTTTAAACAAGCCACAGAACTTAAAGATGTTGTGAAAAACCTACCGCTAGATAGGTTGCTGATCGAGACGGATTCGCCATACTTGGCTCCGATTCCATATCGAGGTAAACAGAATCAGCCTGCATATGTGGTCGAAGTGGCGGCTTATATCGCGCAGTTGAAAGGGCTGTCAATGAAAGAGGTTGCTGAACAAACAACCAAAAATTACCGAAAACTTTTTTTGCGATAAAAAACTAACTAAACAAATAAAAGGGAGCGAAAGCTCCCTTTTTGTGTTTTTGATCACCAAAAGTACGTTTTTTTTTAATGTTTACTAATTATGTTGAACTTGAGAGCACTATTTACATCATTTGTAATTTTGTTACTAAAAATAACATTAGCTCCTATTTTATTTACCCAGTAAAATAATACACCCATCAAAAAATATATTTATATTTCAATGATTTAATGTCTTGTAAAGCATTGCATTTCTAGATTTGACATGTGATCCAAGACGTGTTTTGAAACTAAATTTCGTAAGTGACTAGAAAGTTAGTTCCGCATCAATATATATTTAGCGGCAGAAAATATAATGCAATACATGGTTACATTTTCACTGGGTGCTAACATATAGGCTACGGGGGTGTGCCGTTAGAACCCATATAATTATTTTATCTTTATCAGGAGCATAAACATGTTTAAGAACCTTTTTGCTAACCTGCAGAAAGTTGGTAAGTCTCTGATGCTACCAGTATCAGTTTTACCAGTTGCGGGTATTTTGCTAGGTGTCGGTGCAGCAGACCTTCCTTTCATTCCAGAAATTGTTTCAAACTTAATGGAACAAGCGGGTGGTTCAGTATTCGGTCAAATGGCACTACTGTTCGCAGTAGGTGTAGCACTTGGCTTTACTAATAACGACGGTGTAGCTGGTCTAGCTGCTATCGTTGGTTACGGCATCATGACTGCTACACTTGGCGTAATGGCTGGTGTAATGGGCGTTGATAAAATCGATACTGGTGTACTAGGTGGTATCCTAGTCGGTGGTGTTGCTGCTTGGGCATTCAACCGTTTCTTCCGTATTCAACTACCAGAGTACCTAGGCTTCTTCGCTGGTAAGCGTGCCGTGCCAATCATCACAGGTTTCTCTGCGATTGGTCTAGCAATCCTACTATCTGTAGTATGGCCACCAGTTGGCGGCGCTATCTCTGCGTTCTCTGATTGGGCTGCTCACCAAAACCCACAAGTGGCGTTTGGTATCTACGGTATCGTTGAGCGTTCTCTAATTCCATTTGGTCTTCACCACGTTTGGAACGTACCTTTCTTCTTTGAAGCTGGTACTTGTGTAAACGCTGCTGGCGAAACTCAAAACGGTGTTCTTACTTGTTACCTAGTTGCTGATGACGCATCTCGTGCAGCGGGCAATGGCTTCGGTCAGCTAGCTGGTGGTTACATGTTCAAGATGTTCGGTCTACCGGCTGCTGCAATCGCAATTGCACACTCAGCTAAGCCTGAAAACCGCGCTAAAGTAATGGGCATCATGGCTTCTGCTGCGTTGACTTCATTCCTAACGGGTATCACTGAACCAATCGAATTCTCATTCCTATTCGTTGCTCCAGTACTGTACGCAATCCACGCTCTACTAGCTGGTTCTGCATACGTTCTTGCGAACACTCTAGGTTTTGTACACGGTACATCTTTCTCACACGGTCTAATCGACTTCCTAGTTCTATCTGGCAACGCGTCTAAGATGGGCCTAATGGTTGTATGTGGTATTGGTTACGCTGCAATTTACTACATTGTATTCCGCACTGTGATTAAAGCACTTGACCTTAAAACTCCAGGTCGCGAAGACGAGTCAGAAGACGACATCGTTGCAACTGGTACTGAGCTTGCTGGTGAGTTAGTTGCTGCATTCGGTGGCAAAGCGAACATCACTGGTCTTGACGCTTGTATTACTCGTCTACGTGTTGCAGTAGCTGATACAGAAGCTGTTGACCAAGACAAACTGAAGAAACTAGGTGCTGCAGGTGTTGTTGTAGTTGCTGGTGGCGTACAAGCTATCTTCGGTACTAAGTCTGACAACCTTAAGACAGACATGGATGAGTGGATTCGTAACAACGGTTAATTCACTGATTCAATAAATTGAAAGGAGGCCGAAAGGCCTCCTTTTTTGTTTTCTGCAACATAAAGACCTTTCTACGTTTCATCTTTTCTAAATCAGTGAATTACCACTTAACTCGATGTGTTGTTACTCGTTCTTGATCGTTCAATGGCTGCGATCTTTAACCAAGTGATGACATCTTTAGCTATGATTCAAGTAACCTACCGTTTTTTCAAAACAGTCTGAGAATATTATGAAACATCGTTACTTGATCGGCCTTATGTGCTGCAGCGGAGCCTCGTTTGCTCACGCTTCTGAAGCTCCAGCTTTGGAAGTTGGACTCGCCATCGACCAAGACCTGAGTGTCGTTGTGGAATTTGATCAGAAATACCGTGCTACGATTGGCAATGACGGCGCTGCATTTGACTATATTTTTAAGCGTGGTCAGTTTGAAACTGAAGCGCCTTTAAGTTGGTATGTTGGTGCAGGTGCTTGGGCTGAATGGAATGACGACTTTGGTTTGCGTTTGCCGTTAGGCGTGAAAGTGAATTTCTATGAAGGTTGGAATGCTTACGCACAAGTTCACCCTGAGCTCGACATGTACAAAGGTGTTGAGTTACAAGTAGGCGGCGCACTAGGTGTGACCTACAAGTTCTAAGTTGAACTGAAAACCGTTTTTATAATGAAAAAGCCAGCATCAAGCTGGTTTTTTCATTTCCTTAGAATACTTCTAGTCTAAAGACTGATTGATCCAATATGGGGACTCAACCTAGAAGGTAAAACTCAATCCGACATTGGCTTGGAATTGGTTCATCCAGTCAGTATCAAAGCGGATGATACAGTCTTGGCCATTGCTCGGTATGTTACAAACACCAGAGGTGTCGTTGTCGACCACAGTACCTAGCCAACGTAATTGTGTATTTAACGCTAAGCGGTCACTGAATTTGTACTCTAAGCCACCAAAGATAGAAGTTGAGAACCCATATTTATCTTTCGCCCAATCTACATCAACGTAAGAAGCACCAAGACCTAACCCTAGATAGCCTGACAACGCAGATGAAGCAGGGTAGTAGATACTGCTTTGAAAGTGCAGGTATTGAATTGAGGAGCTTAGATTGAGCGTTTCTAACTCAGAGCTCTGATTGGAATAGAAAAAGCCGATACGACCTTTCTCAAGCGGAGTTTCAATGGCGAAGGTGAAGTTTTCTGAACCTTCCATATCATAAGTATTACCATCCTGGTCTTCGACGCTACCACCACCTGTATAACCAATCATCGGAGTGATAATAATTTCCGGTGCTGCATACAAGTTTGAAGCGGAAATGAGCGCAACAAGCGCAATCATATTTGCTTGGTTATTCATGAGTATATCCTTATCCATACACTTACTAATTGTGATGGTTACATCAATATTGTGCGACTAATTTCGACGATTCTTGAAGATACTTCACACACCTGATAATACTTAAATAGAGACTCGACAAATTAATAATAAGCCAGAGGTGTTTATGGACCATAATCTGAAAAATGCGCTACAAATAACAGTAGTAATCTACACCATCATTCTTTCGTTTGGCTTTATTGCGATTGGTAGCTAATACCATCTATTGCGAGGCTGAGTTTTTATACTCAGGGAATAATGAATAGTGGGATTATAACCAATATTGATTCGGCAATAGACTTAGATTACTACGCTAAGTTTATTGCTGGAAAAACAGCACTGGTTGCCCAAGGCGGCGGACAGCGAAGTATTTTTACGGCTGGTGTGCTGGATGCCTTTCTTCTTTCTAATTTTGACCCTTTCGACGAATTCTTTGGCACCTCCGCGGGTGCGCTTAATTTATGTGCCTATCTGTGCCGTGATAAAGGGTTGGGTCGTTCTTTTGTTCTTGATCTAACGACGGCTCCTGAATTCTTCAATCTGTTCTCTTATATACGAAACCGTCAGAACTTAGGTTTAGAGTGGGCCTTAGAACAAATCATGGCTTACCCATACAAGCTAGATCTTGATTTGGGACGACAAACCTTAGGTGATCGACATTTCTCGGCGGCAGTAACCGATTCTAAAGACTTACGAGACCATTATTTTCCTCTGATGGGAGAAGACTGGTACAAAGTGATGATTGCGACCTGTGCCATCCCTCGTCTGTACAATGATGAAATCTTCATTGGTGACAGTGCTTATGTTGACGGTGGCGTGTCTGCGTCTATTCCTGTGCAAGAAGCATGGCGTAGGCAAGCTCGATCGATAGTCGTGATACGTACTGAGCCTGTATTGGAAGAGGGAGCCGAGCTATCCAAGGAGATTCAAGGTAAACATGCCTTAATGAAAGCACCTAAGCCTATATCGGCTGAGGAGTTGGAATGGTTCCGTGAGTCGTTTGATAGTGTGCAAGATCATTGGCAACAAAAAGTAGAACAATGGAAAACCGATTGGACGTCATTCTTTCAGCAGCAAATTCTCCGTTCAAAGGAGCAAAAGCGCGATAGAGGGCACCTTGATCTGCTCAATGGTGGACGATGGCTATTTGGTGCTGATGATATTTATCGTTTAAGTCATTTGATTGGCGATAAGTTTGATTCTGGCTTAGCTGACATGTTGATGGTTCATTATCAGACCTACTCATTAACTCAGAACTTTTTGAACTCTCCACCGGACGATGCGTTTGTTGTTCAAATTGCACCCAGCAAACCGCTTAAGTCGAGCTCTTTGATGAGTGACAAGGAAGATTTGCTGTACGATTACGACTTAGGTTTAGAGGCGGGTTACCGATTTGTAGAAACCTATACTTCAACGGAAAACGCTCGCAGCTCACATATGCCACAGTTGGCGACTTGCGCTGCTGATAAATAATATTCGAAATTGATAAGTAATACTCGAATTTGAAAGTTAGTACGCAATGAGCTAACAAGGTTCTGAAGTGAAAAAGGGTTACTGAACTTAGTTCAATAACCCTTTTTTGATCTTGGCTGGGTCGCTAATCAACGAACTGACCTAATCAAACACTAACTGATTAAGTGACAGGCAAGATTCTCATACAGTTGGTTGATCCTGCCACGTCCATAATGTCGCCTTGAGTGACGATCACGAGATCGCCAAACTTAAGATGCTCTTTCTCTTTTAGGCAAGTGAGCGTAGATAGGGCAATGTCAAAGCTATCCTCGGCTTCTGTCTCGAAGTAGATAGGTGTCACACCGCGGTACAAGGTGCAGCGATTAAGTGTTCCTTCGTTACGAGACAGCGCGTAGATAGGCATATCAGCACTTAGACGAGACATCATCAATGCAGTACGGCCTGACTCGGTGAGAGTGACTACGCCCTTAATGCCCTCCATATGGTTTGCAGAGTAGATGGTTGCCATTGAGACAGTTTCTTCAGCGGTGACAAAAGTACGATCAATACGGTAATTAGATTGGTTATTAATGCCCGCCATTTTCTCTGCGCCAATACAAACTTCTGCCATCGATTTTACGGTTTCAACCGGGTAATCACCGGCAGCGGTTTCACCTGAAAGCATGACCGCATCTGTTCCATCAAGTACCGCATTGGCAACGTCCATCACTTCGGCACGGGTTGGCATTGGTGCCGAGATCATTGATTCCATCATCTGAGTTGCGGTGATGACGGTTCTGTTAAGCGCTCTAGCACGGCGTATAAGCTGTTTTTGTACTCCGACCAATTCAGGGTCGCCAATCTCTACTCCGAGGTCACCACGAGCCACCATGACCACATCTGAAGCCATTATGATGTCATCCATGTTCTCAACAGTGGCAACGGTCTCTGCTCGCTCTACTTTTGCTACAAGGTGAGCTTCTAAGCCCGCTTCACGTGCAAGCTGACGAGCGTAGTGCATGTCTGCGCCGTTGCGAGGGAAAGACACTGCGAGGTAATCCACTTTGATTTGGGCTGCGGTGACGATGTCGCGCTTATCTTTTTCTGTTAGCGCTTCTGCGGAAAGGCCACCGCCTTTTTTATTGATGCCTTTGTTATTTGACAGTGGGCCGCCAATGATCACTTCTGTATGAACGCGACAGCCTTCGACTTCGGTCACTTTCAGCTGAACACGACCATCGTCGAGTAACAGGATGTCGTTAGCTGAAACGTCGTTAGGTAGTTCTTTATAATCAAGACCAACCGCTTGTTGGTTGCCTGCACCTAAACCTAGGCTACTGTCGAGAGTGAATTTGTCACCCACAGCAAGTTGGATTTTGCCATCTTTGAATGTCGATACTCGAATCTTGGGGCCTTGTAAGTCACCGAGAATAGCGATTTGAGTGCCAAGTCTTTTTGCAATTGCTCTGACGTTTTCTGCGCGTTGTATATGGTCGTCGCTGGTGCCGTGAGAGAAGTTCATACGGACGACATTGGCACCGGCTTTGATGATCTCTTCAAGCACGTTACCTTTATCAGTAGAAGGGCCTAGCGTTGTGACGATTTTCGTTTTTCTTAATTCGGCTGTCATGAATACTCCTAGAGTGAGGCCAAGTAATCTTTTAAAAGACTGAATTAAGTATATGCATTAATTGATTATTTATTGGGAGCTAGGGAGATATTTCATTATTTGTCTCTAATTATTGAATTCAGGGCTCAATAACGATGTTTTATTCTGAAAATTAAGTCTCAATTTATCGATTTTGGTGTTAATTTTCCTCGAACTATTTGACTCGATACACAAAGATTCATGTATATACGTGATACTGGTCACGGCGATATACCAAGTGACTTCACAATTACTTCGCAAAGTAAAAAAATTAACTCGTTGATGATTTCTGGAGCGTAAAATGTACATGGCTCAACCGGGCCATATTGATCATATCAAACAGGTCAATGCTGGTCGTGTATATAAACTAATTGACCTTAAAGGTCCTATTTCTCGTATCGATCTGTCCAAGCAAAGTGAGTTGGCTCCGGCGAGTATTACTAAAATTACCCGTGAACTCATTGAAGCTCACCTTATTCACGAAACGACGGTTCAAGAAGCCACGACTCGTGGGCGTCCTGCTGTCGGTCTGCAAACCAATAACGAAGGTTGGCAGTTTCTGTCGATGCGTCTTGGTCGCGGATACTTGACGATCGCGCTCCATGAATTGGGCGGCGACGTGCTTATCGATACCAAGATTGATATTCATGAACGTGACCAAGATGATGTGCTTGCGCGTCTTCTACATGAAATTGATGAATTTTTCCAAACCTATGCTGAGCAACTCGATAGGGTAACAAGCATTGCGGTTACGCTACCGGGTCTTGTGAATTCTGAGCAAGGTATTGTGTTGCAGATGCCGCACTACAACGTTAAAAATTTAGCGTTGGGCCCTGAGATTTACAAAGAAACCGGTCTGCCTGTTTTTATTGCCAATGATACCCGAGCTTGGGCATTAGCAGAGAAGCTGTTTGGTCACTCACAAGACAACGATAATTCAGTTCTTATCTCGATTCACCATGGTGTCGGTGCTGGGATCATCCTTGACGGCCGAGTGTTGCAAGGTCGCCACGGTAATATCGGTGAACTTGGGCATATTCAGATCGATAAGCAGGGCAAACTTTGTCATTGTGGTAACCGAGGCTGCTTAGAAACAGTCGCGAGTTCTCAGGCGATCCGTGATCAAGTGAAAGAGCGACTGGCTAATGGTGAAGCATCGTCATTAACTGTGTTTGAAGATGTCACTATTGAACAGATCTGTGCTGCCGCTGCTGATGGCGATCCATTGGCTGTTGAAGTTATTGAACAGCTAGGTCGTTACTTAGGTGCCGCGATAGCGATTGTGATTAACCTTTTTAACCCTGAGAAAATCTTGGTGGGTGGTGTTATCAATCAGGCTAAAAGCGTGTTGTACCCTGCGATTCAAAAGTGTATCGAAGAGCAGAGTTTATCGGTTTACCATCAAGATTTAGAGCTGGTGGAATCTCGATTCTATAAACAAGCAACCATGCCTGGTGCTGCGCTTGTTAAACAAGCCTTATATGATGGCCAACTGTTAATGAAAGTTGTTGAAGGTTAACTCCTTATACTCGTCTTTTAGCCTCACCCGAAATCTTTCCATGTACTTAAGCTTTGTATAACATCATTTGTTGTACTTAGTTTAAGCATTCTGTGCATTGGCGCTTTGCTTTAACCTATTGAAGTAGGCTATTGTAGCCACAGTTATTATTTGTCACTAAGGTGTTGTATGTCTGGCGTTTTAAATTCGGTTGATCAGAGAACCAAACTGGTCGGTGAAAACCGTCTGGAGCTCTTGTTATTCAGCTTAAACAGTCGTCAACTTTTTGCGATTAACGTATTTAAAGTGAAAGAAGTCCTAAAAGTGCCAGTACTCACTCGCTTGCCGGGCTCTCACCACCATATTACGGGTGTTGCGTCTCTACGTGGTGAATCGGTGCCTGTTATCGATTTGCGCAGCGCGATTGGCTTCCCACCGTCACGAGATGAGACTCAAGAAAATAACTTGATCATCACGGAATACAATCGAACTGTACAAGGTTTCTTGGTAGGACAAGTGCGTAATATCGTGAATACGACGTGGACTGAAATTCAGCCGCCTCCAAAGACAACGGGTCGTGCCAATTACCTGACGGCTATCACGCATATTCAAGAAGAAGAGCAGCACAAGATCGTTGAGATTATTGATGTTGAAAAGGTACTCGCTGAAATCATCGATTATGATGTTTCGATTTCTGACGGTGTATTAGATGAGCAACTTGCCAATGAAATGGTTGGACGCAATGTACTTATCGTTGATGACTCTTCAACCGCGCGTAACCAGATTAAAGGTACCTTATCGCAACTGGGTTTGAACATTATTGAATGTTGTGATGGTTTAGAAGCACTGACCTTACTTAAGGGTTGGTGTGATGAAGGCAAAGACATCAATCAAGAAATATTGTTGATGATCACCGATGCCGAAATGCCTGAAATGGACGGCTATAAACTGACGCATGAAGTGCGTACGGATCCAAGAATGCATGACCTATTCATCACGCTAAACACTTCATTAAGTGGAAGTTTTAATGAAGCCATGGTTGAGAAAGTAGGGTGTAATCGCTTTATTTCTAAGTTCCAACCGGACCTTCTGGTTGAAGTGACTCAAGAGCGAATGCGTCAGATTTTATAATTAAGACTGCTGTACGGTTATTTTAAGTGACCTTATGGAAAACGTTTGCTAATATTCATGCAGCATATTTTTCTTAACGAAATATGCTCAACTACTAGCGTAACTTTTCACACACAATCTAAGGTAGTTCCTCTTAATGATATGGTTGACTTCTAAAGTCGTAATGACTTTGAGCTTATTACTGTATAGGGAATTTAAGAAAAGACGTACGGAAGCTGAAGTTGAGTCATAACTCAACAAATTGAATTGAAGGGAAGCTGATGCTTCCCTTTTTCGTTTCTCTGCCTCTCGTTTCTGTAGTCAATGAACGATAGAAAAACAGCTGGTACATCGCTAATGAAAATCCCGAGACTTGGTGTTCAAGCCAACAATCTCTTCGGTAATATCGATGAGCTTACCCGCGATAACATGCACGACTTCCCCTTCTTTTTCTAATATCCCTTGTACCTTTAAAGCCTTGGCTGTGAGATAAGCTTGTTGTTGCGCGCGCGCGGTGGCTCCCCAGACCACAACATTAATATTGCCTGTGTTATCTTCCAATGTGACAAAGGTGACCCCAGCTGCGGTGCCGGGTGATTGCTTACCCGTGACTAATCCGACAACGGTGACCATGGATTTGTGTCTTTGTTGTATTAAGTCCTTCATGTGTGTGAATCGACCTAATCGATTGGCTTCTTCGAGCAAAGTGATTGGGTGTTTGTTTAATGAAATCCCGACACTGGTGAAATCTTCGAGTAGATCTTGCATCTCATCGGGTTGATGCAATGAGAGCTCGCCATTATCTGCTTCAGCATCGTCATAGGCTTGGCTAAATAGAGGTAAATCCGACGCCGAGTCCATGATCGCCCAGCGAGTCTGGAAACGATCTCCGGAGACATTATTCAGCGCATTTGCGGAGGCCAGTAGTTCGATGTCTTTCTTATTCATCGATAACTGTTTCACCTGGCTAGGGTGGCGATAACCGGATTGCGGGCGATTGGCGAGCACACTTTGAATTCCATGTTCGCTGAATCCTTTGATTTGTCGCAACCCTAAGCGAATCGCTAAACCGTTCTGATGTTCAACGACTATGTGGTTGTCTTGTGACGCGTTTACACATACCGGAAGAACCACCACACTATGTCGTTGTGCGTCTTGTACCAACTGTGAAGGGCTATAAAAGCCCATGGGTTGGCTATTCAGCAAAGAAGCGTAGAAACATTCTGGGTAGTAACATTTCAACCAAGCTGAGCAATACGCTAATACTGCAAATGAAGCCGAGTGGCTTTCTGGAAAACCGTACTCGCCAAAGCCGCATATCTGTTTAAAGATCTGTTCGGCAAATTCTGTCTCATAACCGCGTTTTTGCATGCCTTCGATGAGCTTGTTTTTAAACTTAAAGACGTTGCCATTTTTCTTCCAAGCGGCCATCGCGCGTCTGAGCTGATCTGCTTCACCACCGGTGAACCCTGCAGCGACCATCGCGAGTTTAATCACTTGCTCTTGAAAGATAGGTACACCCAAGGTGCGCGACAGTACCGATTCCACGGCTTTAGACGGATAGCTGATGGGCTCAATACCGTCTCGACGTTTTAGAAACGGATGCACCATATCGCCTTGAATAGGCCCTGGACGTACGATAGCGATTTGAATCACCAAGTCGTAATAAGTCCTCGGTTTAAGCCTTGGTAGCATGCTCATTTGCGCTCGTGACTCAATTTGGAAGATACCGACCGTGTCTGCCCGTTGAATCATGCCGTAAACCTGAGGATCGTCTGTGAGGCGGGTGATCTCTGCGATCGTTAGTGAGCGACCATGAATGCGTTTGATTTGGTCGAAACATTTACGAATCGCAGAGAGCATACCCAATGCAAGCACATCGACTTTAAGCAGTCCTAAGGTTTCTAGATCATCCTTATCCCATTGAATTATGGTTCGTTCGTGCATCGCGGCATTCTCGACAGGAACCAGTTCATACAAAGGCCCAGAAGAGATCACAAAGCCACCGACGTGTTGAGATAAGTGACGTGGAAAACCGATGATTTCATTGACCAAATGGATAAACTGCTGACCTTTTAAAGAGTCGGGTTGTAGTCCTAATTGAGTTAATTGTGCCTGCCAACCTAAGCTTTTGTCTCTGCGGTTGGTGTTCTTTATGAAGTAATCAAGTTGGGTTTCCTGTAGTCCTAACGCTTTACCGACATCTCTTACTGCACTTTTGAAACGATATGAAATCACAGTTGCGGCAAGCGCAGCGCGTTCTCTACCGTATTTTTGATAGATGTATTGGATGACTTCTTCACGTCGTTCGTGCTCAAAATCGACATCAATATCGGGCGGCTCATCGCGCTCTTTACTGATGAAACGTTCAAACAGCACTGAGATCTGTCTTGGATCGACAGAGGTGATTTCTAGGCAGTAACAGACCACGGAATTGGCCGCAGAACCTCGACCTTGGTAAAGAATGCCTTGGCTTTTGGCAAACATGACGATGTCATGAATGGTGAGAAAGAAGAAAGGGTAGTTGAGCTCACCAATCAATCTGAGTTCTTTATCTATGATTTGTTGAATATTGCTAGGCACACCTTGTGGGAAGCGAGCTTGCTTCCCTCTCTCGACCAACATGCGCAGATAACTCATGGGTGTCTCACCTTGAGGAATCAGTTCACTGGGATATTCGTAGCGCAAACTGTTTAACTCAAATTCGCACAGTTCTGAGATTCGGTTGCTCTCTTCTAGCCACTCCGCTTTGAAAATACGTGAGAGCTTATTGATGCTTCGCAAACAGCGCTCGGCATTGGCCAGTAAGTGACTACCCACTTCAGTAATGGGCTTTTGGTACTTTATCGCAGTGAGTGAGTGCTGCAAGGGTAAGCGGTTAGCATTGTGCATCAATACACCGCCGCAAGCCGTTATCGGCAGGTGATGATGTTGTGACAGCTCGACACAGTAATCGATGTACTGCTGGTCGGTTTGTTTTAGGTGTCGTTGTAAGCCGATCCACAACCGACCTGAATGATGCTGGGAGAGCCATTGCCCCCAGTGTGCGTCTTCATTTTTCTGTTGAGGGAGCCAAAGAATAAAACAATGCTTAGCCGACATGATATCCCACTCAGAGAGCTGATAATGTCCCTTGCTGCTACGGCGTCTCGCGTTGGTAATAATACGGCACAGTTCGGCGTAGGCTTGTCTGTTTGGGCATATCAAGATCACTTGGCACTCTTCATTTAACCAAAACATACTCCCGACAATTTGCTTGAGCGACAGTTTATGTTGCTTGATTGCAGAGTGAATCTTAACGATGCCCGCTACTGAGCACTCATCAGTGACAGCGAGTGCTTTGTAACGTAAGAAGTCGGCCTGTAAAACAAGCTCTTCTGCGTGTGAGGCTCCCTCAAGGAAGGAGTAATTACTTTGGCAAAATAGCTCTGAGTATTGCTGAGACATAACGTAATCTCACTTAACCATTGCGAGTGAACATGATTGAAAAGGGATGTTGAAATTGAGTAAGTGGAACGGACGAGCTAACGAAGTTTCTTACTGACTTTTTTACAGACTAGCTTTCTTACTGACTTACTTTCCTACAAGCTAGCTAAATAAGCCGTGCAAAAACCACTGTTTATCTGGCGTTCTAAAGATCCATAGCCACCGACCGTTTTCGCTGTGAGCAATAAAGTAGTCACGAATGATTTTCTCGCCATCCCACCAGCCAGACACAATACGCTCAGGGCCTTGAGATAAGGTGACATTTTCGGTTAGGGCTTCGGGCTCTGGCAGTAAAATACTTGGCCTGAGTCGTTGTTGGCTGATGTTGGAAGCTGTCATAGTTTGTTGCGCGATATCTTGGGAGACTTGTCCCTTTTTTACCGTATTCCCCAGTGTCGGTAGTGAATATTGGTTGGCCTTCTCTGGTCTTGGGTCATGCTGTATTTTGGGAGTCTGAATACAAGCTTGCCCTAACTTAGCTTGCAGTAATGAGAGCAAATCTAACGCGGCAAGTGTTCCTGTATTGCCATCAAAAAGATCACGGTAGGCCATTTGCGGTTCTCCATGACGAATTACGGAAAGGGTCAGCCCCTGAACCGGTGCCGTGATCTTCAGTGACTCTAAGGTTAGATGAGTCAGGTTCGCCCACTTTGCAGCAAGGTAATCGCCTTGTGCTGAATAGAAAGAGACAGGGTGGTCATCTTTATCTCTCAGATGCAAAGTCAGTGTTAACTCGAAAGCAACTCGGTCGCGTAGCTTCAAAAAACACTCGAGTTGATTTAATAATTTCAGTAACGGCTTTTCGATAAACAGGATGTTTTCAATATCAAACAACAGCTCCAAATATTGCTGGAAATTCTCTGGTGGATGATAGAAATCAATCGGGTGCTTGAACTGGCCGTTAAGGCGACCGACATAATTCACCAAATCGATATCAAAGCGACGTGCGACATCTTGCAAAGGCAGTTTCAATAGGTCATCCACTAAGTTAATGCCGACACGGTTCAGACGCTCCACTTGCTTAGTTGGCAGCTCGCTGGAACTTAATGCTTGTTGATTAACCCAAACTTTCATTTGCTCAACATTATTAGTGACTTGGTTGATGGATTGCTTGCCCAAAAGGATCGTAGAGAGTGGCGAGTAACCCGTCGCGAAGCTGAACTGGATATTGAGCGTTTCTAAGTGGCTTTTGAGCTCATGCCAGTAGTTATCTAGCCCATCGTAAAGTGACAGCATATTAGAAGCTTTAATCAACAAACCATTCGGTGGTAGTAAAGCCATGTCAGAAGTGACCAAATACGCCCATTGAGCGATCTCTTTGAGCTTACTTTTTTCTAGCTCAATACTGTAAGGGTGGACGTGTAAGTTGTGACACAGCGCCGCCGCAGACCCTAGCCCCATACCAAGTGAAATTCCCGATTGCAGCGCAGCTTGGTTAGCTTGCAGCACACGGTGATCTTTTTCATCCACGATGATAATAGGTTGCTCGTGTGACTCTTCATTAGAGTGAACTTTCTCGGAGTTAGATAGCTCAGAATTAAACAAGGTATCCAACTGCAGAGATGGAAAGTGCAGATAAAGCCACAACATACGCTAGCCTTGTTTCGCAATAGGAAAAGCCAGCACGGTGTTATTTGATAAAGCACTATGTGAACTGTCTTGAAGGGTAATTTTTTCAGTGAGTAACGGCCAATTTTGGCTCATGTCTAGAATAAAGCTGCCATATGACCAACTGCCTTTCCTTTTTGTGACCTCAACCTTTAACCCTTGGGCGTGAGAAGATAGCTTCATGCTTAGAGAAACGGGTAGGGATAACTGATTATGGCTGGTGGCCTTAAAGTGAAATTGCAGACACTTACCGGTTTCGCTTGCTGCTTGCAGGCGCTTGGTTTGGTGTATTTCTAGATCTGCTCCCCATAGCAATACCGAGTGACAGGCGCCGCTTTTAAGGCACTGCTCTGCTGCCCACAATGCATCGAGATCGCGCTGAGGTTGGATAACGAGGATGTTCTCTAGTTCAATACCTTGGCTGCTAAAAAACTCGGCACAGATCTTCCCCGGTGGGTTAATGAAGATGGCCAATTTTTGTGAGTTTTGTTGAGCTAAATAAGGTGTAATCAGACGAAGTTCACCGATCCCTTGTTGCGATTCAACCTCAATAACACCATGCGTCGGAAAGCCACCATCAAGCTGCTTATCCAGTTGAGGATAGCCTGTTGAAGTAGTACTTCCTTGCGCTGTTGATTGTAACCCTGTCCAGATTAGCTGGCGGTCTTGTAAGTTTTTTATTAGTTCATGCATAATTAAATACCTGTATATTTATACAGTATATTTAACAATTGAAAAGATGCAAAGAGAAATGATGAAAATTAGCGGAAGTAAGTGTTAGTTGATTGATTTAGATACAAAAAAAGCCGCTATGGAAGCGGCTTCTTACTGTTGGTTAATGATATCAGTTACTTAGGTTGAGCATCGATACATTGGCCATTAATGTCTGTCACAATTGGGTTCATTAAGTGTAGGTACAGCGGGATGATGTCGAGTGGCGTTTTCAGCTTGTTCGCATCTTCACCTGGGTACGCTTTTGCACGCATGCGTGTTTGAGTGCCGCCAGGGTTGATCGCGTTTACACGGATGTTGGTGTCTTCAAGTTCGTCCGCTAGGATTTGCATCATACCTTCGGTAGCAAACTTAGAAATCGCGTAAGTGCCCCAGAATGCACGGCCAGAGTGACCAACTGTAGAAGAGGTGAATACGATACGACCGGCTTCAGCTTTTTTAATGACAGGCAGTAATGCTTGAGTCATTAGAAATTCAGCTTTAACGTTGATTTGCATAACGCCATCAAACGTCTCTTCATCGATTTGATCAAATGGACTTAACGTGCCAAGCACACCTGCGTTATGCAGTAGGCCGTCTAAACGACCGAACTGTGATTCAATGGTTTCAGCCATATCAATGTAGTTCTGCTTTGTTGCTCCTTTGAGGTCTAGCGGAATGATCGCAGCCTGAGGGTAACCAGCACTTTCGATTTCATCGTAAATGAATTCAAGGTTTTTAACATTGCGGCCTAACAGAATGACAGTTGCACCATGTTGAGCGAAGCTTAGTGCGGCTTGGCGACCAATGCCAGCACCGGCACCTGTAACCAAAATTACTTTATCTTTGAGGGCATCTGTAGAGATTGGGTAATCCACTGTGCTTATCCTTCTTTCTTTTATTATGTTCGTCATTCCATTGGTGTTTAATCACACAGATAAACGCAGGAATGATGAGAAATTCTTGGTAATCGTGACAAGATGGTTACAATACACTAATTCATACATTAGGGGATATGACATTGGAATTTTTGTTGGACTACGGCTTGTTTTTAGCCAAGATTGCGACCGTTGTAATCGCCATCATTGCAATTTTAGTGATTGCTAAATCGGTGGGTGGAAAATCAAGCGCGATTAAAGGTGAGCTGGAAATCACGAACCTATCTGAGCACCATAAACAGACGATTGAACAATTAGAGCACCATCTACACGATGATGCTTTCATCAAAGCCCGTGATAAAGCAGAAAAGAAAGCGGAAAAAGAAAAAGTAAAATCACGTGGCAAAGAAGTGAAAAAAGCAGCGAAAGAGGGTGAGCTTGATAGCAAGCGTGAACCACACCTATTCGTTCTCGATTTTAACGGCAGCATTGATGCGAAAGAAGTGGCTTCGCTACGTGAAGAGGTAACGGCGGTGTTGGCTGTGGCTCGTGAAGGTGATGAAGTATTACTTAAGCTTGAGTCTGGCGGTGGCATGGTTCACGGCTATGGTTTGGCGTCTTCTCAACTCGACCGTATCAAAGCAGCAGGCCTGCCTCTGACTATCTCTGTAGACAAAGTAGCCGCGAGTGGTGGTTACATGATGGCATGTATCGCAGACAAAATTGTATCTGCACCTTTTGCTATTGTTGGCTCTATTGGTGTTATTGCTCAACTGCCAAACTTCAATAAACTGCTTAAAAAGCATGATATTGAGTTCGAACAGCTAACGGCGGGTGAGTACAAACGCACACTTACTATGTTTGGTGAGAACAGCGATAAAGCACGCGAGAAGTTTAAAGAAGAGCTCGAAGATACACATGGCCTATTCAAAGACTTCATCCGTGACCATCGTCCAGCACTCGATCTTGAAAAAGTAGCAACGGGTGAACACTGGTTTGGTACACAAGCACATGAGCTTGGGCTGGTGGATGAGATCAGCACTTCTGATGATTTAGTCGTAGCGGCATGTAAGGACAAAACGGTTCTAGCGATTCACTACGTACAGAAGAAAAAGCTGTCAGACAAACTAGCGGGCGTGGCAGGTAAATCTGCAGACAGCGTGCTGATGAAGCTGATTGAACGCGGCCAAAAGCCGATTGTTTAAGCTTATTTAGTTTTAGCTCTAGTATCTAGGTTTAGTGCCTTGCGTCTATTGAAGACGTTTGAGCCTTAAAAAGAAAGCGCATAAGTCATCAGACTTATGCGCTTTTTTATTGCTCCACTTCCGAGCGGGTGACCACTATGTTGTAGGGGGAGCGGAGTTTTATACCAAGCACTTACTTACTGTGATTGATATTAAATCTTGGCTCCATAATCATTACGTTTTGGACAAGTCGTCAGAATCTCTCTATGACCCGTATCTTTGAGCTCTTCCAAAATCACATCAAAGCCCCATAAGCGATAGAGATGTTTCATCACTTCGTCGTAGCCTTTATCAAGCGGTATACGGCCGTGAGGCACATACTGCAGTGTCATCGAGCGATCACCACGAACATCGACGTTAAACACCTGAATATTCGGCTCAAGGTTACTTAGGTTGTATTGCGCCGCAAGCTTTTCACGAATCAAGCGATAGCCTGGGTCATCGTGAATAGCACTTATCTCAATGGTGTTTTTGCGGTCGTCGTCGAGCACAGAAAATAGTTTAAAGTCTCGAATGATCTTTGGTGAAAGGTATTGGCTGATAAAGCTTTCATCTTTGAAATTGTGCATGGCAAAGTGCACAGCTTCTAACCAATCACTTCCGGCTAACTCAGGGAACCACTCTTTGTCTTCATCGGTTGGTTCTTCACAGATGCGTCGGATGTCTCTAAACATCGCAAAGCCAAGCGCATAAGGGTTTATCCCACTGAAATAAGGGCTGTTGTAGGCGGGTTGAGCAACCACGCTGGTGTGACTGTGTAAGAACTCTAAGATGAACTTATCACTCACCAAACCTTCGTCGTAAAGGTGGTTAAGAATGGTGTAGTGCCAGAAGGTTGCCCAGCCTTCATTCATTACTTGAGTTTGCTTTTGAGGGTAGAAGTATTGGCTCACCTTGCGAACAATGCGAACACACTCACGCTGCCAAGGTTCAAGTAGTGGTGCGTTCTTCTCGATAAAGTAGAGAATGTTTTCTTGAGGTTCGCTAGGAAAGCGGATTTTGGTCTCTTTTTCCTTGTCTTGATTTTTAGGCACAGTTCTCCACAGCTCATTGACTTGAGATTGCAGATACGCTTCACGTTCTTCTTGCCTTGCTGTCTCTTCAGCTATGGAAATCTTCTCAGGGCGTTTGTATCTGTCTACGCCGTAATTCATGAGGGCATGACAAGAATCGAGAAGTTGTTCGACTTCGGCAACACCGTATTTTTCTTCACAATCGGTAATGTATTTTTTAGCGAATAATAGGTAGTCGATGATGGAACTGGCATCGGTCCAAGTTTGGAATAGGTAGTTGCCCTTAAAGAAAGAGTTATGGCCGTAACAAGCATGAGCCATTACGAGCGCCTGCATCGTGACCGTGTTCTCTTCCATCAGATATGCGATACAAGGATCTGAATTGATCACGATTTCGTACGCTAATCCCATCTGACCATGCTTGTAGTTTTGCTCGGTTTGAATGAATTTTTTGCCAAATGACCAGTGATTGTAATTGATCGGCATACCGATGCTCGAGTAAGCATCCATCATCTGCTCAGAAGTAATCACTTCAATTTGGTTCTGGTAAGTATCTAAACGGTAATGCTGCGCCACACGCTTGATTTCTACGTGATATTGTTCCAAGAGGTTGAATGTCCAATCTGGACCATCAGGCAGCATCTTGTCGTTTCTCTTCTGTGTCGCTTTATCTCTATCTGCAATGTTTGATTTCTCTGCAACGTTTGATTTCGCTGTCATGGCAAGCCCCCTTACGCTGTCTCTTTCTGGAACAATTCTCTAAACACAGGAAAAATATCATCCACCGTTTTAATATTTTTCATGGCGAAGTTGTCAAAGCTACTCTCGAGTTTTTCGTATTCGTGCCAAAGTGTTTGATGAGAGCGGCGTGTTATTTCGATGTAAGAGTAATATTGGCAAGTTGGCAGAAGTGTATTGACTAATAGTTCTTTACAACGAGGAGAGTCATCAGCCCAGTTATCGCCATCAGAGGCTTGTGCTGCATAGATGTTCCACTCATTAGCAGGATAGCGATCTGCGACAATTTCTTTCATTAGTTTCAGTGCACTAGAAACGATGGTACCACCGGTTTCTTGTGAATAGAAAAACTCGTGCTCGTCGACTTCTTTAGCCTGAGTATGGTGACGAATAAACACAACATCGACGTTTTCGTAGGTGCGGTTTAGGAACAGATACAGAAGGACATAAAAGCGCTTCGCAATGTCTTTCGTGGCTTGATCCATTGAGCCAGATACATCCATTAGGCAGAACATAACGGCTTGGCTAGATGGAATAGGGCGCTTCTCGTAGTTTTTAAAACGCAGGTCGAAGGTGTCAATAAATGGCACGCTTTCAATTTTTTTACGTAACTCGGCAATCTCTTCTTTTAAACGACTTTCTTCAAAGGGTTGTGCGGGTTCCGTCATTTTAACTTGGTCAAGCTGCTCCATCAGTAGGTTAAGCTCGCGCTTTTTACCTGCTGTCATCGCGGTTCGACGAGCCAGAGATTGCTGCAGTGAACGAACGATAGCGATGTTAGATGGAATCCCGGCGCTTTGGTAACCAGAGCGGTGTGTTTTCCATTCGGTGATTTTGTTGACCTGATTCTTCTCTAGATTAGGCAGAGCTAAATCTTCAAAGAGAATATCAAGATATTCATCTTTTGAAATTTGGAATGTAAATTCATCTTGGCCTTCGCCATCAGGGCTTGCGTCACCCTGGCCTGAGCCACCACCTTGACCGCCACCTTTAGGACGTTCAATTTTATCGCCCGTGATGAACTGGTCATTACCTGGGTGAACGCGTTCTCTTACGCCGCCTTGACCTTGGTGAAAGCTTGGCTCTTTGATGTCTTTATGAGGAATAGTGACGTCTTCACCGGTTTCAGTATTGGTGATTGAGCGTCGGTTGACTGCATCGGCCACAGATTCTTTGATTTGCTCTTTATGGCGTCGTAAGAAACGCTGTCTATTCACAGCACTCTTATTCTTGCCATTGAGCCTCCGATCGATAAATTGTGCCATAAGAACTCCCTCTCAGCTGATGTCGCGATCCTACTTTTTATACGGGTATAAGAGTTATTGGTTTACTAAGGTATAAAAGTTATTGGTTTGTACGAGCTGCCCAATTGAGCAGCTCAATACGGTTTGGTTATGAGGATTTGCGAACTCTTAGGTACCACTCGGATAGCAGTCTCACTTGTTTCTCGGTGTAGCCTTTTTCCATCATACGAGCAACGAAGTCGTCATGTTTTTTCTGATCATCCGTTGAGGTCTTAGCATTGAACGAAATAACAGGAAGCAGTTCTTCTGTGTTAGAGAACATTTTTTTCTCAATCACAGTGCGCAGTTTCTCGTAGCTCGTCCACACTGGGTTTTGACCGTTATTGTTGGCTTTGGCACGAAGCACAAAGTTCACAATCTCATTTCGGAAGTCTTTAGGGTTACTGATACCGGCTGTTTTCTCGATTTTCTCTAGTTCACCATTCAGAGAAGCACGGTCAAATAGCTGGCCTGTTTCTGGATCGCGGTACTCTTGGTCTTGAATCCAGAAGTCTGCGTAGGTGACATAGCGGTCGAATATATTCTGGCCGTACTCAGAGTAAGACTCTAGGTAAGCGGTTTGAATCTCTTTACCGATGAACTCAACGTAGCGTGGCACTAAGTATCCTTTCAAGAACTCAAGGTACTTCTCAGCGGTCTCTTGAGGGAACTGCTCACGTTCGATTTGCTGTTCAATCACATAGAACAGGTGCACTGGGTTTGCGGCTACTTCGGCTTGGTCGAAGTTAAATACACGAGACAGGATCTTAAAGGCGAAACGCGTTGATAGCCCAGACATGCCTTCGTCAACACCCGCATAATCTCGGTACTCTTGGTAGCTCTTCGCTTTTGGATCGGTGTCTTTTAGAGTTTCGCCATCGTAAACACGCATTTTTGAGAACAGAGAAGAGTTTTCAGGCTCTTTCAGTCTCGATAGGATGCTGAATTGCGATAGCAGATCGAGTGTGCTCGGTGAACAAGGGGCTTTGGACAGCTCACTGTGTTCAAGTAGTTTCTGGTAGATCTTAACTTCTTCAGAGACGCGCAGACAGTAAGGGACTTTTACAATGTACACACGGTCGAGGAAGGCTTCGTTGTTTTTGTTGTTACGGAAGGTCTGCCACTCGGATTCGTTTGAGTGAGCTAGAATCATACCGTCAAATGGCAGTGCAGAAAGTCCTTCAGTACCGTTGAAGTTACCTTCTTGTGTTGCCGTTAGGAGTGGGTGCAAGACTTTGATTGGCGCCTTGAACATCTCTACGAATTCCATCACACCTTGGTTTGCTTTACACAGTGCACCAGAGTAACTGTAGGCATCAGGGTCATCTTGAGAAAAGTGCTCAAGTTTACGAATATCGACTTTACCTACAAGTGAAGAGATATCTTGGTTGTTTTCATCACCAGGTTCTGTCTTCGCGATCGCAACTTGGTCGAGAATCGAAGGGCGTAGTTTGATGACTTTGAATCTAGAGATATCACCACCGAAATCATGGAGGCGTTTCGCTGCCCAAGGAGACATGATAGAGCGTATGTAACGTTTCTCTATTCCGTACTCTTGTTTCAAAAGGTCGCCATCTTCGTTTACGTCGAATAGACAGAAGGGGTGATCATTCACAGGGCTTCGTTCACCATCTGCAGACAGCACATAGATTGGTAGCTTTTGCATCAGTGCTTTGAGTTTTTCAGCAAGGGAAGATTTACCACCGCCCACAGGGCCAAGCAGGTAAAGGATTTGCTTCCGTTCTTCTAAGCCTTGTGCAGCGTGTTTTAGGTAAGAAACAATCTGTTCAATCGCATCTTCCATGCCGTAGAAATCTTTAAATTCGCTGTAGCGTGAGATGACACGGTTCGAGAAAATACGACTTAGATGGGGGTCTTGAGCGGTGTCTATAACCTCCGGTTCGCCGATGGCCAGTAGTAAGCGCTCAGCAGCGTTAGCGTAAGCACTTTTATCGTCTTTACACAGCCCTAAGAACTCTTGCAATGTGAGCTCTTCTTCCTTGGCTGCTTCATAACGTGATTGATAGTGGTCAAAAATACTCATAGTCACATTCCCCTTGTTAACCAGTCAAAACTGATGAGCGATTGAAAAATAGGCTCTCCCTACATTTTAAGGTTAGACCCGCTTGCACAATTTTGCTTAACAATTATGTATTTATTTACAATTTTGCGTGTGAAAAACCTAGCGAGCGCAATAGGCAACTTGAGGCGTGTAGAATCCAATTATTTTACATTCGAGGGGATCTAGCCGTTTGTTTTGTGATTTTAGGTCGCTTAATAATACTCACACTGGATTTATGTGTATTAGATGTATAACTGAGTTCTATTGATTTGCTGGAATGAAGTACCATATAATGCGCAGCGTTATCAAAAATTGCTCAATAAATAGGTAGATGTAGTGAAGAATTATGGGTTAAAAATAGTGGCTATCAGTGTTGCGTTACTGGCTTCGACAGCAACACATGCAAAAATCTCACAGTGGTCACTGGGCGTTGCCGCTTCTTATTCTCCTGCTGTCTATAAAGATACACCGTCAAACCGTGCTGTGATCCCTATGATTGGTTATGAAGGTGAGCACTTTTTCATGCGTGGATTCAGTGCGGGTTATCGCTTACTTCCTGCGGGCTCACCACAGAATATCGTGTTTCGAGCGGTTTATGATTCGAGGACATTGAAGCCGGGTGATTCTGATAACGTTGATATTCAAAAGTTAGATGAACGTAAAGCATCAGTATTAGGTGGCATTAGCTACCAAGTGATCACCTTGGTCGGGATGTTTGAAGCGACAGCAGGCTCTGACTTAGGGTTTAGGCATAATGGTATCTATGCGGAAGCTGCATGGCGTTTACCGATTCGTCGCAATGGGTGGGCGATTATACCCTCTATTGGTTATGCTTATAACAGTGAGCGCTTGAATAACCACTTATACGGGGTGAGTTCAGCAGAAGCGTCGAGAACTAATTTGAATGAGTTCGATGCAGACTGGGATGGTCAGTACTTTATTGGTTTAGGTGGTTACTTGCATGTGACGCCAAATATCCGGGTCACTGGTGGCGTTCGTTATACCAACCTTGAAGGTGATATTGAGAACAGCCCAATACTTGAAAGTGGCATCAACATGGCCGCAAACGTCGGGGTTGCTTACGTCTTCTAGTTGCTTTGGTTTCTCTCTCTAAATGCGGACATTAAAAAAGAGTTACTCATGATGAGTAACCCTTTTTATTTATGCGAAGTACCGACCGATTATTACAGTAATCAAATCAAATCAAATCAAGGAAAGACATGACATGGCTAGATTTATCACCCACCAGTGACTTTTTTACAAATCAACGTACTACCAAACTCTTCACCCAGTGGTTTAAAAACTTGGGGCAGCGGTTAACGCTAAGATACCAAGAATAGCAATAACTATGATCAGCTCAATTAATGTAAAATCTTTCTACTTCATACCTTAGAAAGTGAAACCGGCCTGTAGACCTAGAGTGCCGTCACTGCCTAGATTTAGACCACCTGAGCTGAAGTCGTACCAATCAAAACCAACACGTGCCATAAACTTCGAGTTACCAAACATTGGTTGCACTGACTTAAATTCAGCACCGATGCCGTAAGTTGCCCCCCATTCACTATTTGAATGCTTGTTATTCACTGAGCCATCTTTATCAGTGATCGTTGATTTAGAATTAAAGTTTGAGTAAGCAAGACCAACTTTACCGTAGATAGCAAAAGATTCATCGAAACTATATTTATACATTGGCGCTAGAGACATTTTGAAGTGTTGGTAATCGCCCTTGTGCTTAGTTAGGTCGCCGTTTACGTCTGAAGTAACATCGCTGATATCTGAATCGATGTAATTCATGGTTGATTCTAAATAAAAGTTTGTATCAAGAACTTGTGAACCAACAGTGAATTGTGCGCCTGTGTCGTCTTCGTTAATGCCAACGCCGCCAAGTACGTACATTTCGTTAGCTGCGAAAGCTGAAGTAGACATGATAGCTAGTGATGCAAGGATGAATTTTCTCATTTTGTTTATCGCTCTGGTTAATAAATTTCGGGGAGCATTCTAGCTATCTTATTTAAAATAAAAAACACCGTTCAAAATCGAACGGTGGTTTTTAATTTGTATTAAATGTTTCGAAGTGGAATTAATAAAGATGAATGACTTAATTGGTTATAAATACTAGGTTTGTGTTCGTTGGTTAATGGGCGATATCAGAGAAATTAATTGGAAATGGTTCAACATTTAATATCTTATCTTTATGATTCATTTGCGTTTTCTGTATCTGAAGTACACTTTTCATCCACATTGCTTCATAAGTCCCGTTTTCTGTTTGTATGCGAACATTAAAAAAGGGTTACTCATGATGAGTAACCCTTTTTTGAAACTTTTTAAAAGTTAGAGCTGATCAATAAATGTATTAAGCACTAAAGATTTGAGATAGCTCTGTCGCACATAGGTGGTACTGACGAGGGCAGTTGCGCCATGTTGTTAGCATGCGGCGGTATTTCTCTAGCATTGGCATTTGGCTATTGAAGTGGTGATCTGCTTTGTCGAATTGAGGGTAAAGACCTTCGGAATCAACAAGGAAACGCACGTAATGTACGCTCTGAGCTTCAGAAGCGATATCAAAACCTAGGAACTGTAGGCGACGTTGGTCTACTTCAGCTCGTTCTTGTTCTGCAAGCATTTTATTCGACTCTTGCATGGCATGGTACATCTCCATGATGTCGATAACTTCGCGACATTCGGCTTCAGTCAAACAGCCAAATTCTTTATTAAGTTCACGCATTTGAAGTTCGTAACCACGTTCTACAACCGTTTGTAGACGTTGGTATTTAGCGGAGTTCTCAGGATCCATTTGAGACATTAGGTAGTATTGATTTGATAGAATTAGACGCTGAGCATTGGTCATTTCCATGGGAGGAGCCTCACTAAAAAACTAAATGTTATATTCTTTTGTTGCAGTAAGAGTAACAGCATTCCTACGAGTGGAAACATGATCTCAACACGGATTTAATATGATTTTTTGAATTGATAAACAAAAGTTGTAAAGAAAAGTGAAAGGATTATTTTAATACCAATCACAGTAAATAAGTGATCATAAATAGCGCAGGAAAAAGGCTTGAGAACAAGGCAGAAAGTTTCGATAAGTGGTTATTCTACAATCAAAATTTCTAACGCAGTTATTGAGCGTTTTAACCAGCTAGGATGACCAACTATTTACTACGATTGGTATAATCATAAAACAAAACGCCCCAATCGAAATTGAAGCGTTTAAATAGAGGTTGAGCACCGTCTTTATTCGAACTTTAGCAGTATTAGTATTTTACGTTTGAATGGTACTGGCTTAGAACAGCAACAATCTCGTCCATTTTCTCTTTGCTTGGCGGATTTGTACCTTCAAGAGGGTAGTCATAACCAAGCGCTTCCCATTTATGAGCACCAAGCTTGTGGTATGGAAGCAGTTCTATTTTCTCGATGTTATCCATGTCTTTAATGAATTCACCAAGAAGATGAGCATCTTCAGGCGTATCCGTGTAGCCAGGAACTATCACGTAACGAATCCACGTCTTCTTACCGATTTTGTGCAGGTAGCGTGCAAAATCCAGAGTACGTCTGTTTGATACGCCAATGAAATCGTGGTGTATCTCATCTCGCATATGTTTAAGATCCAACATCACTAGATCAGAGGCTTCTAGTACTTCATCGACCACTTCAGTGTGCTTACGAATGTAGCCATTAGTATCAAGACAAGTGTGAATGCCTTCAGCTTGCGCCGCTTGGAAAAAGTCACGAACAAACTCAGGTTGTAGCATCGCTTCACCACCAGAACAGGTGATACCACCGCCCGATGCTTTCATGAAATGACGGTATGATTTTGCTTCGTTGATGATCTCTTCGACCGTTACTTCCTTTCCGTCATGAAGATCCCATGTATCGCGGTTATGGCAGTACATACAACGCATTAAGCAGCCTTGAAGAAACACAATGAAGCGGATACCAGGGCCATCGACAGTACCACAAGATTCGAATGAGTGAATGCGACCAGTTGTAGACATGAGCTATTCTCGTAGAGGAATTTATACCGTTTATTTTATTACAAAAACGGTACATAAAATAGGGTCAAATGGTAACGAGACCTTTAAAAATAAAGGCAATCACCGGTGAAGATGATTGCCTTTATTAAACTTGAAAAGTAAAGGACGAAAGCCCTTACTGGTGGCTAGAAGAAAGCAAACATTGTGATACCACCAGTGGTATAAACCGACTCTTTTGCTTCTTCGTAATCAGGGGTTTTTGCGGTTAGCGCGAAAGAGGCACCAACGTATTGGTTATACCATGCCACACCAAGCACAGCAGTAGCTTGAATGTTTTCTAAAGTTACATCGTAGATAGCGGGATCTTCGTTGTTTTTGTTAGCGTATTCATCAACACCAGAACGATCACCTTCGATAGTTAGGTCATTGAATCGGTAACGACCCTCAAGGCCTGCATAGGTGAACCAACCTGTGTTTGATGCGCCGATCATGCCCGGTTTGAAAGGGTTTTCCGTGGTGATGTTGGCTGCACCAAAGTTACCGCCTAAGTCCGTACCCCAACGAAACATAAAACCAGTCGAGATATCACTTCTAAAGTTACCGACGTTGATTTCAGAAACGTTAGATATCTCGAAGTCTGTATTTGCTAGTGCTTGATTACGCATTAAGTTGAAATGGCTTAGGTAACCAACGCTTCCCGCCCACTCATCATCAACTTGGTATTCCCAACCCATCGGCTCATCTGATTTTGTGATCGAGTGAACCAGCTTTTGAGCATCTTCAGACAGTGCACGTTCGCCCGTAGTACCAAACGTGATATTAAAACGCTGGGCTTGCTGTGGGTTCAAGCTGATGTAGTTGAATTCGGTGTGAAGGTAACCTGCGTATGGGCGATCATTAGGCGATGGTGTTTCTAACTCAATGTCAGAAGGCGTATACATCTTATGCCCAATGGTGATTTCCCACTTGTCTAGAGAGCTTGCGCCCCAGTAGGAAAGACTCAATGGTTTTACCCAATTATATGGCGTAATACTTGATGATGTGTAACCCAGAAATAAGCCGTTGGTATAGTCTTGGTCGACACCAAAAATACCATCGTTATCTAAAGCAAAAGTCAGCGTAGAACGATCAGATGCCAAAGATGAAAAAGAGAGGAGAATCAGGGGTAAACAACGCAGGTATTTCATGGAGCAGTTACTCTTAAATTATGAACTGAGATATTACCGTAATTTAAGTGAATTTGTGGAAAAAAAGTGAATGATTGGGTGCTTTCTTGCTCAACCTAACATTTTGGGAGGTAGGTGAGTTCAGTGCGATTTACAGCAGATATAAAAAAGCCCCGCACATTGGCGAGGCTAATAATATTTACCGTCTATTTAGCGTGAGCTTATAGAGACTCAGTAAATGTACGTGCGATTACGTCAGCTTGCTGCTCTGTAGTTAGAGAGTTGAAGCGTACAGCGTAACCAGAAACACGAATCGTTAGCTGAGGGTATTTCTCAGGGTGCTTAACTGCGTCTTCAAGAGTTTCGCGGTTAAGAACGTTAACGTTAAGGTGTTGACCACCTTCAATGCCAGCTTCGTGGTGGAAGTAACCATCCATTAGGCCTGCAAGGTTAGCACGTTGGCTGTCTTGTTCTTTACCTAGCGCGTTTGGCACGATAGAGAAAGTGTAAGAGATACCATCTTGAGCATCAGCAAACGGTAGTTTACCTACAGACGTTAGTGAAGCTACAGCGCCTTTCTCATCACGACCGTGCATTGGGTTAGCGCCAGGAGCGAAAGGAGCGCCAGCACGACGACCGTCTGGAGTGTTACCTGTCTTCTTACCGTATACCACGTTAGACGTGATAGTAAGAACTGACTGTGTAGGGATTGAATCACGGTAAGTCTTAAGCTTACGGATCTTGTTCATGAACGTAGAAACTAGTTCACAAGCAATGTCATCTACACGAGAGTCGTTGTTACCGTATTTAGGGTAATCGCCTTCGATTTCGAAGTCAGTTGCGATGCCATCTTCGTCGCGGATTGGTTTAACAGTCGCGAATTTGATTGCAGACAGTGAGTCAGCAGCAACAGATAGACCAGCAATACCACAAGCCATAGTACGACGAACGTCACGGTCATGAAGAGCCATTAGAGACGCTTCGTAGCTGTACTTGTCGTGCATGAAGTGAATGCTGTTTAGAGCTGTCACGTATTGCTTAGCTAACCAATCCATGAATGTGTCTAGGCGACTCATTACGTCATCGTAGTTAAGTACTTCGTCAGTGATCTTGTCGCCAACTGGGCCAACTTGCATCTTAAGCTTCTCATCAACACCGCCGTTGATTGCGTAAAGCATAGTTTTTGCAAGGTTAGCACGAGCGCCGAAGAACTGCATTTGCTTACCAACGATCATTGGTGATACACAACAAGCGATTGCGTAATCATCAGAATCAAGGTCAGGACGCATTAGGTCATCATTTTCGTACTGGATAGAAGAAGTATCGATAGATACCTTCGCACAGAAACGCTTGAAGCCGTCAGGCAGTTGCTCAGACCAAAGAACCGTGATGTTTGGCTCTGGAGAAGGACCCATAGTGTATAGAGAGTTAAGGAAACGGAAGTTCGAACGCGTTACTAGCGTACGACCGTCGATGCCCATACCACCCATAGACTCTGTTGCCCAGATTGGGTCGCCAGAGAATAACTCATCGTACTCAGGAGTACGTAGGAAACGAACCATACGCAGCTTCATTACGAAGTGGTCGATCATTTCTTGAGCTTGGTCTTCTGTAATTTTACCAGCAGCGATATCACGCTCTAGGTAGATGTCTAGGAAAGTCGAAGTACGACCTAGAGACATTGCAGCACCGTTTTGAGACTTAACAGCAGCTAGGTAGCCGAAGTAAGTCCACTGGATAGCTTCTTGAGCAGTTTGAGCTGGCTCAGAGATATCGAAACCGTATTTCTCAGCCATTTGCTTGATTTGACCTAGAGCACGATGTTGCTCAGAGATCTCTTCACGCAATTGCATTGTTGCAGAAAGATCTTCGCCGTTCTCGAAACGCTCTTGTAGAGATGCGAATTGAGCCGCTTTGTCTTTCATTAGGAAGTTGATACCGTATAGTGCAACACGACGGTAGTCACCAATGATACGACCACGGCCGTAAGCATCAGGAAGACCAGTCAGAACACCAGACTTACGACATTTTAGGATATCAGGAGTGTAGATATCGAAAACGCCAGCATTGTGTGTTTTGCGGTATTCTGAGTAGATTTTTGAAACCATTGGGTCAAGAGTTTCACCGTATGCTTTACAAGAACCTTCAACCATACGTACACCACCGTTAGGGATGATTGCACGTTTTAGTGGCTTCTCAGTTTGTAGACCAACGATAGTCTCAAGATCTTTCTCAATGTAACCTGCATCGTGAGCAGTAATGGTAGAGATAACAGAAGTATCGAAATCTACAGGTGCTTTAGTTGCGTTTTCCTGTTTGATACCTTCCATTACCGAAGACCAAAGCTTGTTAGTTGCTTCAGTACCCTCAGAAACTAGGAAAGACTCGTCGCCTTCATACGGCGTGTAGTTCTTTTGAATGAAATCACGAACGTTTACTTCGCTTTGCCACTCACCTGCAGCAAAATCTTCCCAAGCTTTAGCAAATTGCTCTGCCATGACATACCTACCTTTTTAGTAGAAAAAATACGTACATTAACACTGTTGAGCCAGCGCCCCTCGTAAGGGTAGTACACTCTTATTAATAACAATATATATGAGCATATTCGCATCATATGGTTATATATATTGTCACTACCTTTTATATGTTGTCTTTACTCTATGTATTCAAGACTACGCTAAAAAATTTCTGTAAACCTTAAACTAAATCAATAAATGCCAAAAAAAGTTGAAAAAAAATGGGTGGCAGGGGTTGCCACCCAAACTTTTTTTTAATCCCAATACTACTTTTGTGTAGTTAGAACCATTATAGCCAAGCTTTTAGGCCATATTGACTTTCTAGCATACCAACTGCAAGCATTGCTACTAAACAGATAACTAAAACGCCAACTGGGATAACAATCTTGTCTACAAATGATAGACGCTTCGCACGCTCTTTATCACCAATTAGACCGTTATTATCTAGAAGCATAGTCAGTGCCCATGCTAATACTGGGTTAACAACCGCTGAGCCGAAGATACAGATACCCGCTGCTTGAGAATCTTTTGAATCCTTAACCATTTGCATACCCGCTTCAAGTAGAGGCAGAGATACACCTACAAGCAGCGCAACACGCATCACTGGTGGCCATACAGCTACGTCCATTGGGAAACCAAGAATCGCAACAATAATACACAGAGAACCAAGCAAGATTGCGCCGCCAGGAATTGGACGTTTCGCGATTGCTGCTGGGATCATGTAAGTACCCCAAGAAGATGTGATGTTACCACCACCAACTGCAGTACCCACCATTTGACGAACTGAACACATAGTCATTGTGTCATCAACATCCATCAGAACTTTTTCAGAACGTTTAGGGTAGTTCAGTTCTTGGAAGATACGGTGACCTAGGAAATCTGGCGACCACATTGCTACAGCAAGAATTGCGAATGGTAGAGAAGCAATGAAGTGTTCAACGTTTGGCAAGCCAAGCATCCAACCTTCAGAAGTAGAACCCCACCAGTAAACTGGGTTTAGGTTTGGAATGCCCATTTCAGTTTCGAATACTATATCGAAACCAGCACCTAGTGCTAATGCAATAGCAAGGCCTGTGAATGCACAAACTGGGATAGCCAACCAACGCTTGTTCACTTTTGCTAAGAAAGCGTAGATAGCAATCGTAATAGCAAGAACGATCAAACCAACGTAACCCATGCTGCCCGCTTCAACAGTAGAAGATTGAAGACCAACCGCCCATTCTTGAATCGAGTTAATTTGGCTCATGGTGCCTGTTAGGCCTAAGAAAATGAGCAAGCCGCCAGCGGTACCTTCGGAAGTCAGGTTAACCAGCTTGGAGCCGCCTTTTAGGAAACTTAGGATTAGACCGAAGACACCGATAAGGATTGCCAATGCAAGAGGGTGAGCACCAGCGAGAGCGATGGTACCAATAAGAGGAATCATTGGGCCGTGGTTACCGGCAAGGTTTGCTTTAGGGTTGAAGAAACCAGAAGCAAGAATACAGAACAGCAGTGCAGGAATCAGCATTTCTACACGAGCAACTTCGATTGCGAAGTCTTTACCTAGGTTTACGTGATCCCAAGCTTGAGTTAGGCCATCAGCCCAAGACATCATTACTGCTGAGTACATCGCGATGATACCGATGGTACCAGCAAGTGCAGGAACAAGGTCTTCAAGTTCAAAACGGAAATCACGGCCTGGAAGATTTAAACCGAAGCGGCGAGGCTTCATGATTTGAAGTTCGTGATCTAGATAATCTGAGCGGCTCTCAAATTCCGAAGAAGGGCGGTGTAGCTCTTTATAGCTTTTCTCTTCTACTTCAGAGTTCGCATTATTCACAACGTCTGACATAGATTCCTCATATTTTTATGTTAGTAATTCTAAAATTGAATTAAATAAGTTCGCGTAATTGCGTTATTTCTTAGTTATAACTTATTAACATTATGTTGCACGGTTTTGATGTGCTTTATGCAGCTAAGTTAAAAGAAATGTTTGGCATTTTTAATGCCTTATTTTGTATTGAGGAGTCTAACAAGCTTACCCTTTAGGGTGATTGATCTTGATCACTTTATGAGTGTATGTGAAAGAAAGCTACAAAACGCAGCGATTCATTAACGTACCGTTGATAAAAAGTGTAATTTGTTTTCACAAACTGACGTTTTCCAATCTTCTTTGAGCCTCTCCCGTTATGGCATTAGCTGATTCTCAACGCCAACTGAATTATTTCACTATTATTCGATTGTCATCCATTCCTCTTGAAATACTTACCATGTAATGACTTCAAACAGAACGTTGATTGATGGAAGGGATGTGCTGAATGCTCTGGTTGCATGTTTTCGACAGCGATGTTTCTAAGTTCACAAAACGTGTTTTTCTTGTGAGCTATCAGGCTACGAGAATCTCATTTTGATTAACTTTATTTAAACAATGTAAGAGTGGTAATTACGACTTATTGATAGAACTCATTCATTAAATTGAGGTGAAAACGCTACCTTTTGCATAATAAGTCAGAGTGAATCGCTATTTATTCCAAATTATTAGGTTAATAATTTGTTGCATGTTATTCCGTGTGGTGCTAGTTTGTATCGCATGAAAAGGTCGGAGTACCTTGCATTTTCACAAACTTGGGAGAGAAAGCGCATGAAAGATGTACCAGCGCTGGACATAAAGGATCTACACAAAACGTTTGGTCAAAATGAAGTTTTAAAGGGAATTTCACTTTCTGCGCATAAAGGCGATGTAGTCTCGATTATCGGATCTTCTGGGTCGGGTAAAAGTACTTTCCTTAGATGTATCAACCTTTTAGAGACACCTACCGCCGGCGAAATTTGGGTTAATGGCGAATTAATTCAAATGAAAAACAACCGCCAAGGTGTTTCAGTTCCTGCCAATGAAAAACAAGTACAGCGAATCCGTTCTCGCCTGGCGATGGTTTTTCAGGGTTTCAATCTGTGGTCTCACCTGACCGTTCTCGAAAATGTTATCGAAGCGCCTGTTCACGTCCTAGGTGTACCTAAAGCACAAGCGATTGAAAATGCAGAGTTACTACTGAAGAAAGTCGGTCTATATGAGCGTAAAGATTACTACCCAGGTCATTTGTCTGGCGGACAACAACAGCGTGCTGCTATTGCGCGAGCGCTAGCGGTTGATCCTGAAGTTATGCTGTTTGATGAACCAACATCGGCATTAGACCCTGAGTTAGTAGGCGAAGTGCTTGGTGTAATGCGCGATCTAGCAGAAGAGGGCAGAACCATGCTTGTGGTAACACACGAAATGGCTTTCGCACGCGACGTATCAAATCATGTGATGTTCTTGCATCAAGGTCTAGTGGAAGAACAGGGCGATCCAGCTAAACTGTTTACGGAACCTGAATCTGAGCGTTTACAACAGTTTATCTCTTCTATCTATTAATGTTCTAAACGTTAGATAGGTTTCTAGCAATAGAGCGCAGTAGAAAATAGATAGCTTCTTAAAGACAAAGCAAAGCGTTTAGACGAATTAAGATTGAAATACCGTCGCTAAGGAAAATGGCGACGGTATGAACAATAAAACACAACAAGTAAGTTAAATAAGCAACAACAAACACAATATTAAAATTAGCAAAACATAAAAACCTAAATCACAGGAGTAGGGATATGAAAAAGTGGTTATTAGTCGCGGCACTTGCTGCAACTGCTGCAACGGGCGTAGCTCAAGCAAAAGAATGGAAAACAGTACGTTTCGGTATTGAAGGTGCTTACCCTCCATTTAGCTGGACAGAAGCTGACGGTTCACTAAAAGGCTTCGATGTTGATATGGCTAACGCGCTTTGTACCGAAATGCAGGTGCAATGTAAGATCGTTGCACAAGATTGGGATGGCATTATTCCTTCTCTACTTGCTCGTAAATATGATGCGATCATCGCGGCAATGTCTATCACGGAAGAGCGTAAGAAAAAGATCGACTTCACTGGTAAATACGCACTTATCCCAAACAAGTTCATCGCTAAAAAAGGTGCAGGCCTTAACTTCGATGATCTAAGCGGTCAAAAAATTGCCGTTCAACGTGCAACAACTCACGATAAGTACCTAACAGACAACTACGGCGACACAGTAGAAATCGTTCGTTACGGTTCATTCGATGAAGCTTACCTTGATCTAGCTAACGGTCGTGTTGCTGCTGTATTGGGTGATGCATCGGCTCTAGAAGAAGGCGTACTAAACAAAGCGGGTGGTGAAGACTACGAGTTTGTTGGTCCATCATTAACCGATCCTAAATGGTTCGGCGATGGTTTTGGTATTGCTCTACGTAAGCAAGACAAAGATCTGACTAAGCAATTAGATGCAGCAATCCTTTCACTACGTGAAAAAGGCATCTACCAAGATATCGCGGCTAAATACTTCAACTACGACGTATACGGTCAGTAATATCTAGCGTCAATTCTTAAGGGAGAGGTTCTCCTCTCCCTGTCTTACCAACTTTTTCGCAGTTCTGTTGGAATTCATTATGTTTGATTTACAAGGATATGAAGCTTCGATCCTGAAAGGGGCGGTGCTTACAATCGAAGTTGCCTTGCTGTCGCTAATTTTAGCTATGGTTCTTGGTATGCTAGGTGCCTTAGCAAAACTTGCGCCTTATCGCTGGGCTCGTGCAATTGCAACCCTCTACACAACCGTCATTCGAGGCATCCCCGATCTCGTATTGATGATGTTGATTTTCTTTGGTGGACAAATCCTTTTAAACAACAGTTTGTATTCCATCAATGAGTGGCTCAATGAGTGGTTCACATCAAGTGATCCTAACCACGAGTGGACCGCTTACTTACCAGATTATATTGATGTTAGTCCATTTATTGCTGGTGTCTTAACCATTGGCTTCATCTTTGGTGCTTACATGGCTGAAACTTTCCGTGGTGCAATCATGGCTGTCGACAGCGGTGAGATGGAAGCCGCAAAGGCCTACGGCATGGGGCCCGTTTTAGCGTTCCGCCGTATTTTATTACCTCAAATGATTCGTCACGCACTGCCGGGTTTTGGTAACAACTGGTTGGTTCTACTTAAGACCACCGCGTTGGTTTCGATTATCGGCCTAGAAGACATGGTACGTGTTAGCGCGTTGGCTGCAGGCTCAACTAAAATGCCATTTACCTTTTATATGACAGTGGCACTTATTTTCCTATTCTTCACCAGTGTTTCGACGGGCTTGCTTAAGTTGGTTGAACGTAAATTCAGTATCCACGCGAGGTAGTTATGGACTTTTCATTGATAATTGAAAGCCTGCCGATTTACCTTAGTGGTTTATGGACAACGGCTTGGATGGTTTGCGTCGCTTTGATCATTGGCTTATGTGTAGCCATACCATTAGCTATTGCTCGTAACAGCCCTAATATGCTGATTAACGCTCCTGCTTGGTCGTTCATCTATTTCTTCCGTGGTACGCCATTATTGGTGCAGTTGTACCTGATTTACTACGGAATGGATCAGTTCTTCCCGGTAAAAGACACACTTTGGGAAAATGCATGGTTTTGTGCTTTGGTGGCATTCATTCTTAACACATCGGCATACACAGCAGAAATCATTCGTGGTGCTATCAACGGCTTGCCTAAAGGTGAGGTTGAAGCAGCAAAAGCGTACGGTATGAGCACACCTAAGACATACCGCCGCATCATTCTGCCAAGTGCTTTACGTCGAGCATTACCGGCTTACAGTAATGAGGTTATCTTTATGCTTCATGGCTCAGCGGTAGCAGGTATCGTAACTATTATGGATCTAACGGGTGCTGCCCGTTTGGTTAACTCACGTTACTACGCACCATTTGAATCGTTCCTAACAGCAGGCCTGTTCTACATGGGGTTAACGTTTATCATCATTGCGATTTTCAAATTCGCAGAGAAACGTTTCTTAGCTTACTTAAGACCACTTAGCTAATCACACGTTACAAATCATAGTTAAAAAAACGGCGCTTCTATAGCGCCGTTTTTAATAGCATTAAACAAGTCGTGTGCTTTTGAATTCCACGAACTTTCGAGAAGCTACATCCCAACGAAATAGTTACCTTGCTTCAAATTAAACTCACGCATTCATGAGATTGATTGCTTTAGGTTTGGCGATAGATAGACTCATCGAAATTTTGTTGTTGTATGGAATAATGATGAAAAAGAGTTACTTACTGTCGAATTTGGTTGTTTGTGTTATCGCGTTATCACTTTTAGGATGTGGAGGTGGTAGTGGCGGTGAAAGTGCCCAAACTGGTTCTGGAGGTTCTGGAGGTTCTGGAGGTTCTGGAGGTTCTGGAGGTTCTGGAGGTTCTGGAGGTTCTGGAGGGGAAGGTAATGAAGGCGGCGGAAGTGGCGAGCCTGGTATCACTCCGGTTCCACAAACTGCTGTTCAAAAGGCGTTGTCCACAGGTGACGCTTCTTATGTAGCAGACTCCAATGAATTCATTGATGCAAGCCAAACGTTAGTTACTGAATACAACTCGAACTACAACCACATTAAGCAAGCTCTATCACAAAACTCTGATGGTGAGCCTTTACGCAATCTTCATTGGGATCCAACACACGATACGGCAATTATCTTACCAACTTATGGTTTTAACGATGTCATCTTGCAAACCAATAAAGCGATGCAAGATGGGTATTCCGACCAAGAGCTTGTCATTGGTATCGCGGGTTATACGTCAGATAACAGTCGCTATGCAGCATTGGCAAGTAACCCGTTTCGAACTAAGCAACGCTTTCCAGATTCTGTCAACGAAGAGATGGATATTTGGCTAGAAAACTTGGTTAAGTGGGCTGCTGATAATGATTCACCACAAAATGTCGTATTAGCTCAGCTCGATCAATCTCATTATTTTCCTGACGACCAAGCTACACGCAACTGGTTGACTAGCAATATCAATCCTTCAATGGTTATTAATGCCGACAATACTTGTGATGGTGGTAAGTTGAGTCAATGCATTGAAAACAATAACCCTGATTTACTGGTTTTGTCTCAAAAGCTGAATGATGGTGATGACATTGAAGATGTGATTACGGGTTTACGCTTGGCGTTCAATAAAAATATACCAGTGTTATATCTACACCTTGATGGCGGCATGACGGATTTAGGTAACGCGCTATTTTCAGAAATGCACATGACTTACGTTGGCGACAACTATTGGCGTAAGCTCGGTTTATCGAACTGGGATTCTACACAGCTGATAGATCGAATGCCGGATAATATTGTTCAACAACAAGCGCTTTTACAGCGACTGAAAGACAACAGCTTCACCGTCGATCTGAATTCCTGTGATGACAAATCTTGTCCTGACGATTCCAACATGAATGAAGAGTTCTATGCCGCTGCGAACAGTATTCGTTCACACCTAACGACTCTTGATAGCAAAAAAATTGATCTGTTTGCAACCGATGATTACGAATATGAAAAGTTGTTGCTGTTACTCGCTGATCGTTATCGCCAAGATGTTCAATACCCGATGGGTAAAGGCGTAACTGAGAGAATCGAGTTTCTCCATTCTTACTATAGTGATTACGCCACATACAACAGCCGTTTGTATAATGCAGCGCAACCAAGCTTAGGTAATTTCAGCTCTAAGAGTTTTGATAATGTACCGTTGGTCACCAAGCTTATTTCCTTAGAGTCTAAGAGAAACTTTCGTGCGGCTGGTGTTTATGCTTTGCCGGGTAAGACAATCAAAGTGACTCGTTTGGACAGTAATGAGGTGGCGACATCGATAGCATTTAATACCCTACGTAGTGGCGCGACTCACGAATTTTCGGGCGATGATGGCTATGCTAGGCCGAAGTTTTTGACCTCAGTAACCTATCCCGTGAAAACAGGAGAGACGATTTATCTGACTTCTGCCTATGGCGGAACATTACAGGTTCATTTTGATACCAATGATATTGATGTTGAACTGCGTTTTGAGAATGTTGCTCAACACCCTGTTTGGCGAAGTGAAGCCGACAACGACAGTTTTGTCGCCCAGCTTGAAGAAGGAAAGTTTGATTGGGCCGAGTTGGTTACACCTGGGTTCGAAGTCCATTCTAAACTAGACAAGATGAAAGAGTCTATCGGTGCCTCAGATTGGGCTCAGCCGCATGATATGGCACTCGCCACTGAGCGTTATGTACATAACTTTCCTCATGCGCTTGCAGGTTTTAGAGGTCCTGGGATTGATGAAATTACTGAGGTACATCAATACGGTGAGGCAAAGGGCTGGGAAATCGCGAACATTGATATCGTGAAGCACATGAATGCCGATCAAGCGAACTGTGGTTACGGCTGTTCAGGAAATCCTTACGATGCTTACTGGTCTTTTCACCCGTTAGGGCATGGTGATCTTCATGAGTTAGGGCATGGCTTAGAGAGAGGTCGTTTCAGATTTTCTGGATGGGATGGTCATTCAACAACCAACTACTATTCGTATTTTAGCAAATCGAAATACTACACAGACACCGGAAAGGTATCTTCTTGCCAAGGCTTAGATTTTAAAGGGCAGTATCAGCTTTTACAGCAGAGCCGGACTCAAACTGATCCAAATGCTTTTATGGCGGCTCAAAATCAAACTGGTTGGAGTTGGGGAGCTCGTATCTACATTCAAATGATGATGCTTGCAGAGCAGCAGGGTGTATTGAATTCGGGTTGGCATTTATTAGGGCGCTTGCACTTGATTGAGAGAGAGTTTAATCGCTTGAAAGGCGGTGATGAACTTTGGAACGATCGAAAAGGCTCGATTGGTTTTTCAGATTATACGAGACAAGAAGCGGTAGATATTACAAACAATGATTGGCTGCTTATCGCACTGAGTTACGTTGCAGAACGGAATATGACGCAATACTTAGACATGTGGGGGTTCAGTTTCAGTGATAAAGCGAAGCAACAAGTCACGGCTCTTAGTCTAAGTAACATGCCCTTGACATATTTTGCATCATCTAATCAAGGGTATTGTTTAGACGAGTTTGCTAAGACAGCGCTGAATGTTGATGGCACGACTGCTTGGCCGCTGAACTAGACCATACGATATATAAAAAAGAGAGGGGATATTATCTCCTCTCTTTCGTTATTAGCTTCTGATCAGCGTTGTGAGCACTATTTGCCTGCTGCTTGATCTGGCTAAGTTTTGTGACCTAAAAATAACTATTTAAACGTCGACCAAATCGGAGCGTGGTCTGATGGTTTTTCAATACCGCGTAGCTCGTAGTCGATGCCCGCTTCAGTACACTTATCAGCAAGCTTCTGAGTCGCAAGTACCACATCAATGCGCAGGCCGCGGTTGTCCACGAAGCCTTTTGAGCGGTAATCAAACCACGAGTATTGATCGTTCACTTCAGGGTGTAGTAAACGGAAGCTGTCCACAAAACCCCAATCCATCAGTGTTTTCAACCATTCGCGCTCTTCTGGTTGGAAAGAACACTTACCTGTTTTTAACCAACGTTTCGCATTAGGTTCACCAATACCAATATCAATATCGGTAGGGCTGATATTAATGTCGCCCATTACGATCACTTGTTCATCTTTGTTGTGGTAATCGTTCAGGTACGTCATTAAGTCTTTGTAGAACTCACGCTTATACGGGTATTTGGTTTCATGCTTAATGTTATCCCCTTGAGGGAAGTAACCATTTAGTACGGTAACCTTTTCACCGTTGTCATCTTCAAACGTCGCCATGATCATGCGCTTTTGATGGTCTTCATTGTCAGTAGGAAATCCCTTCTGCACAGAGATAGGTTCTTGCTTACACAGCATTGCTACACCGTAGTGCGCTTTTTGGCCGTGGAAGTAAACCTTGTAACCCATTGCTTCAACATCGAATAATGGGAAGGCTTCATCGTGCACTTTTATCTCTTGCAGACCAATCACGTCGGGTTGGTGCTTATCGATAATAGCTTGCAGTTGGTGAAGACGGGCTCTAAGGCCATTTATGTTGAAGCTAATGACTTTCATTTGTTTTTATACCTCTCGTAAACCCTTGTGCTTGCTTGTTTATCAAAGGTTTGTTGATTTGGTGGATTTCATGGTTAATCGTATTTAACCATGCTTAATAATTTCTGTCGCCACTTTATAAAGACTAAATGGCGACGTTAAATTGTGTGAATACCTACAGTTACGCTGAGTCTACTGAGTTTTTAGTAAGTCTAAAAAGAACGCGTATTCAAGTGCGTCTTCTTTCAATCTTTTGAAGCGACCAGAAGCCCCGCCGTGACCAGCTTCCATATCGGTTTTGAACAACAACACATTATTGTCTGTTTTCATTTCACGCAGTTTCGCCACCCACTTCATTGGTTCAAAGTACTGTACTTGTGAGTCATGCAGGCCTGTTGTTACTAACATGTTCGGGTAGCTTTGAACTTTCACATTGTCATATGGTGAGTAACCTAGCATGTAATCGTAGTAGGTTTTATCGTTGGGGTTGCCCCATTCGTCATACTCGTTTGTGGTGAGAGGAATCGATTCATCAAGCATAGTCGTCACCACGTCTACAAACGGAACATGTGCACCAATACCACGGTACAGTTCTGGTGCTTGGTTGATGATTGCGCCCATCAATAGACCGCCAGCAGACCCGCCTACCGCAAATACTTTATCTTTAGCGCCATAACCTTCTTCAACAAGCCCTTTAGTGACATCAATAAAGTCGTTGAACGTGTTTTGTTTGGTCAGTTTCTTGCCATCTTCATACCAAGGGCGACCAAGCATTTCTGAACCACGGATATGTGCGATAGCATAAACGAATCCGCGATCAAGTAAGCTGAGGCGAGCCGATCCAAAGGTTGGTTCGATTGTGTGGCCGTAAGAGCCGTAGCCGTATTGGTAGATAGGGTTGGTACCGTCTTTCTTGAATAGATCTTTACGATAAACCAAAGAGACAGGAACTTGCTTACCATCGCGAGCCGTTACCATGATTCGCTCTGATTGGTAGTTATCCGCTTCGAAATCACCTAATACGGGGGTCTGCTTCATTAGCTCAGATTCACCTGTACTTAGATCGAAATCATAGTAAGTACCTGGCGTAGTTAAGCTGCTGTAATAGACACGAACTTTTGAGTTATCTAATTCATAGTTACTCGTGAGGTAAGCGGCAAATGCGGTGTCGTTAAATTCAAGTGGGAACTCGTTGCCTGTTGAGAGTTGGCGAACTTTCACTGTAGACCAGCCATTCGCACGTTGCTCGTAAACAAGATGGTCATCAAACAGTTCGAAATCGACAAGTTGAGTGTCGTCGTCTGCTGGGATGACGTCGACCCATTTTGAACGGTCATGCATGTCTGCCGTGTTTACTTTCATTAAACGGAAGTTGACGGCTTGGTAGTTGGTGTCGATGTAATACCAATCATCTAGCTTAGCGATGCTGTACTCGATGCCAGCCTCTCGTGGGTAGAAAGGTTCTGCTTTCGCGTTTGGGTTGTTGGCATCAATGATCGAAACACCACTGGTTTCAGTGCTCGAGTGCCAAATGTAGACCTGTTCACCATCTTTGCTTTTACTCAAAGAGGTGTAGTAAGCGCTGTCGGTTTCTTCGTAGATTAGCTCATCGCTTGTCTGAGATGTGCCCAATACATGTCGTAAAACTTGGTAACCCAGCAATGTTTGTTGATCTTTCTTGATGTAGTAGAAGGCTTGGTTGTCGTTTTGCCACGCAATTGCACTCGAGGCACCTTCAATTTCATCTTTCAGATATTCACCTGTCGTGAGGTCTTTAATCTTGATGGTGTAGATTCGGCGGCTAAGCGTATCTTCGCCATAGGCCAACAAGTTTTCGTTTGGACTGATCGTCAAGCCACCAACACTGAAGAATTCATGTTCTTTTGCCAGTGCGTTAACGTCTAAAATGATTTGCTTGTCTGCGCCTGCAAAGTCTTTTGCACGTAAGTGAACGGGGTATTCGTTGTCACCTGTGACTTCATTCGAATAGAAGTAGCTGCCTTTGCGAACCGGTACTGAATTGTCGTCTTTTGCGATTCGCCCTTTGATCTCTTCAAATAATTGTTTTTGTGCCGCTTCTGTATGTTTAAGCACCGTATCTGCGTACTGATTCTCTTGCTCAAGTTGTTTCAAGATCTCTGGGTCTTGGCGTTCATCATCGCGCATCCAGTAATAATCGTCGATTCGGGTATCACCATGAATCGTCATTGCATGAGGGACTTTCTTAGCAACAGGAGCTTGTGTTTGCTGGGCGACAAGTTGCGATGGAGAGTAGTGGTTCATGGTTGTTATTCCTTGATTGCTGCATCCGGCGACAAGCGCGACCGATACGGCTAATGTGGTTAAAGCGATACGCATCTGTATATCCTTAGTGTGCACCTTACTCGTTTTAATGCCAGCATCCTTTGTTGTGAGAGTCTAGGTACGTTGGTGTTCTTCCAGTGATATTATTTATAATTGGATTCTGGATATGCACTTTCAGCGTAAGTGTCTGTTATTGTTTTCAAAAAATCAAAGTAATGTTAAATGAAATTGCTGATACGTGAGAGTGGAAGGAATAAGTGCGAAACAAAAAAGGGACACACTTTTCAGTATGTCCCTCTTCGTTGTTTGGGCAGGGTTCGAGTTTTACTTTAGATAGCCAATGGCATTTCGTTTGAGTGGTCAGGTTTACGATTAACCCAACGTAAACCAAGCATAACGATAAATGACATTACGATCATCAAGCAACCTAGTGGCAACTGGTCTTGAGCCGGGAAGAACGATGCCAATAGTGTTGCGATACCAGCACCTAGGTTCTGCATGCCACCTAAGATCGCTCCTCCTGTACCAGCATGGTATGGGAATGGAGATAGTGCCCCTGTTGTTGCGGCTGGAAATAGGATACCAGCGCCCAAGAAGTAAATAGTTGCACCGCCAATCAAAGTTAATGCTGTTGTTTGACCAAACAGACCCGGTATCAACACCACTGTTGAGCCTACCAAGATAGCAACTAGACCAACATTCAGTACGCGGCGCTCACTGCGACGTTGTGCGATGTAACTAGATAGGCCTGCACCGACTAAGTAACCTGGAATGGGTAAGACAAACAACAAGCTTACTGTGGTTGCTGGTAAGCCAAGTACGCCGCCAAGCAGCACGCCTGCCGCTGCTTCGAATACCGCTACGCCAGCAAAGGTTGCGACTAATACCAATAAGAAACCTTGGAAACGTTTGTCAGACAGAACGAATTTGTAGCTGTTGGCAACTGATTCATGCATGCGTCGTTCTTTCGGTAGTGTTTCCATCATGCTCGTCATCATGGTAATCACAACGGCGATACCAAACAGCGCAAGGAACAAGTAGCTAGAACGCCAGCCGAAAGCTTCTGTTAGGTAACCACCCAATACAGGAGCCATCAATGGTGAGAAAATCACACACATGCTAATTAAGCTGTTTGCACGGTGCAGTTCTGCGCCTTCAAAACAGTCGCGAGTCAATGTACGAGACATCGCACCGCCACAACCGATACCCAAACCTTGGATAAAGCTACCCGCTAAGAACCATTCATACTCGTGAGCGAACAATGCCACCAGAGTGCCGATGATGTAGATGATCAAACCAATCACGATGATCGGTTTACGACCTAGGCGATCAGAAAGTGGACCGTAGACAAATTGCGACAGACCATAAGGGATCAAGTAACACGCCATCACTGCTTGGAGTGAAGACGCCGAAACCAAGAACTCACCCGACATATGACCGATAGAAGGCACGTACATCGTTTGAGTCATTTGACCTACGGCAGTTAGAATAGCGATTAAAAAGGTAAGTTTCGCTAATGGAAACGAGGCGGACATTTGCGTATCTCTCCAAAAAATAAAGACGTAAAAAGCCTTAGCGCTCCTTTGAGGAGAGCCAAATGAATAAAGTGTTCAGGAAATCTAGGCGCGAGATATTAGATCTTGAATGCCGAGTTAGCAATCAAAAAGTGTGAAGTTGATCAAGATAAAAATCTATAGTTTGGATTATTAAAACTAATCCGAAGTTGCTGTGTTCTCAAAGATCAAAAGGGGGAATGTTTTTCCTAGAAATATCGATGCTATGGTTATGCCTAAAGTGTTAGTTCAATAGTTACATGGCCCATGATGGCGTGAATACATTTAGTTGAAATCACAGAAAAAAGGCAAAAGACACGGCCTATTAACATTTATGTAAACTTTCGTTTTATATGTAAGCAATTTGTGCTGTAATTATCCGCTAAGCTATTCGTCAAACTTATTTACATTGTGCTCTTCAATTCATCTCAATGTGGTAGTTACGGTTATGGAAGTCTTTTGGCTTGAATAAGGATATTAAATGCGCTCACTATCGGTACAGTGGAAAATCACCCTGCTTGCAGGCTGCTGTCTAATCATTACTTCACTGTCTCTTATTGGTTTTTCAATCTATAACGCGACCAGTAACCAACAAGTCATCAAATCTCAAAGCTCAGAATCAGTTATCAATAAAACTCAGCAGTTGCTGGCGTCTGTTTCTCAGCTTAATGCTCAAGAAACCCAACGCTATGTAGACGAAGCGGTTTACCGCGCAGAAATGTTAGCAGCCAGTGCTCAGTTTCTAAAGAACAATGCGGATGAAAACTTTACCCCAAGTGAAGAGCTACGTACTGCGTTAGATGAAATGGTTCGTCGCTCAGTTTTGAACTTTGATTCTATTCAAGGTGCATATTTAGTTTTCCAACCTGATTTACTTGATGGTGAAGATGCGAATTATGTCGATGCGGACTATGTTGGATCTAATGAAAAAGGTCGTTTTGCTCCTTATTGGAAGGTGGCGGATAACGGCGAAAATGTTCTAGCGAACGTTCTGTCAGAACCTATCTTGAGCGATGATAGCAATAGCGAACGCTTTTATTGTCCTTTGTCTTCAGGGCAAACGTGTATTAGTACTCCACGAGTCGTGAACAGCGGTGGTACTGCATTACTTACCTCTTCAATTTCAGTACCTATCTTAGTTGATGATGTTGCTATTGGCTTCTTGGGTATTGACCTAAGGTTAGATGGCTTGACCAGTGTGGTCACGCAATCAGATCAAAGCTTATTTGATGGCGCTGGTGCCGTTTATGTTGTCAGCCTAGACGGTTCGGTTATTGCTTCAGATGACTCAAGTATTGCCGTCGGCTCGGTCTTTCAAAGTGACAATACCAACAGTGATTTAATGACTGACTTTATCTTCGGTGGTGAAGTGACGACTCAATGGAGTGAGAATGGTGAGTGGTTACTCGCATTTGCTCCTGTTACCGCGGCAAACCAAACTTGGGGCGTGCTGTTTGAGATCCCGCGAGAGAGTGTGGTTGCCGATGCTAACCGATTGGATTCAATCATTAGTACTAAAGTAAGCGAAGGCATCCAAACGGAAGTGATTGCAGGCGTCATCTTTATTCTTTTTGGTTTAGCTATTATCGCGTTTTCTTCATTGTCTATTGTTAAGCCTATCCGACAGGTAGTCGAAAGGCTCAATGATATCGCTTCTGGTGAAGGTGATTTGACTCAGCGTTTGGAAGTGAAATCTCAAGACGAAATTGGTCAGTTATCACAAGGGTTTAACCTGTTCTTAGACAAGCTTCAGCACACGATTAAAGAAGTGATTCAAACCACTGAGCAAGTAGCGAGTACGACAAGCCAAGCTAAGGCATCAGCATCAAGTACACGTGAAAGCAGTGAATCTCAATTTAAAGAAGTTGACCTAGTGGCAACAGCCGCAGAAGAGATGACGCAGACTGCTGGCTTAGTGGTACAAAATGCAGAAGTTGCAGTTGATGCTGCTTGTGAAGCGAACCGTTCTGCTCGACAAGGGCAACAAGTCATCGAACTCTCAGCTGGAGAAATGAGAAAGCTGGTGGAGCGTATGTCGAGCGCTGTTCCTATTGTTGAAGAGTTAGCTAAAAATAACGGTAACATCACCGAAATCTTAAGTGTTATTGAAGGGATCTCTGAGCAAACCAACTTACTAGCATTGAATGCGGCGATTGAAGCGGCGAGGGCGGGTGAGCAAGGACGAGGTTTTGCTGTTGTAGCTGATGAGGTAAGAAACTTAGCAAGTCGTACACAATCATCGGTTGGTGAAATCAGAGCGGTGATCGACAAGGTTCATGCTGGAACTCAAGATGTTGTCGAAGCGATACAAGAAGGTAATATCTTAGCCAACGATACTGCGTTGCATGTTCAAAATGCAGTTGAAGATCTTGGTTCGATTTTCACTTCAATTGAAGAGATCAGCGATATGAATAGCCAGATAGTGAGAGCAGCAGAAGAGCAGCAATCGGTTTCCGGTGAAGTGAATCAAAGTGTGGTTAACATTCGCGACTTAAGTGCGAAAATTTTGGAACAAGCTGCAGCTTCTGAGCAAGTGGGCAGCGAAATCGAGCAACTATCTCAACAGCAACAGAAATTGGTGAATCAGTTCAAGGTCTAGTAGTTGACAGTCTAGTTGTTCACGCTTTGGCTATTTAAGTTTAGCTAACGGCTGAATCGAAAAAGGGACAAATGAAGATTTCATTTGTCCCTTTTCTGTTTTTTTAAGGCTATTAGGTTCTAAGGCTCGGTGATATTCATCGAAACCAATTAACCAAGTTAGTCTTCGATAAACCAGTAACCTTTGTTTACCAATTCAGTCACGACAGTGACACCTGAAGGAGTCAAAGTGGTTGCTGAGTTAATCACCGAGTCATCACACAGTACGTTTAGTAGCGATGAATCCGCTTCTTCAACCTTGACCACTTCACCATTGATGTAAGCCGTGTTGCTTTCATTCTCATGGTAGAGCGCTTTTAAGCCCGATACTCGGCAGATCTCGCCTTCTGACTCTAAGTGCTGAGCGATCTCTTCTTCTGTCCATAATGGCTCAGGAGCGACGATATCAAGCTGGTGGCGTGATTGGCTTAGCAAACATCCCATGAATTCGCTGATGGTTTCAGGTTGCTCTAATGCAGATTTCAACATATCAGTTAGATTGCTTAAATCCGATGAACGAATCTTGCCATAACCATCTTGCGTTTTAAATTCTGGATCGTGAAGATGAACGTCACCCATATCATGAGCAAGTACAAAATCGGCGAAGTTGCTGATTAGCTCTTGTTCTTTAGGGGAGCGATAGCCAATAGAGTAGCTCATTGACGGCTCTAACGTGTTCCCTTCATGCGGGAAACCCGGTGGGATATAAAGGATATCGCCCGGCTCTAAGGTTTCATCAATGATCGGCTCAAAACCTTCGATTTGACGAAGTGCAGAAGCTTGAACGGTCTCTTTGTATTGGCCCACATCTTTTGCGCCGACTTTCCACTGGCGTTTACCTTGACCTTGAATGATGAATACATCGTATTGATCAATATGGGGGCCAACGCCACCTTCTGGTGCTGAGTAGCAGATCATTAGGTCGTCGAATAACCAGTTTGGTAAAGCTTGGAACGCTTCTGTCAGCTGATTTGCACCTTGGTGCCAGTGGTTCGCTGCTTGAACGATCAATTGCCAATGTGTTTCAGTTAGCTCGCTAAATTTCTCTTCGGAGAATGGACCATGTTCTGCAGTCCATTGGTTGTCGAGGTTAGAGACAAAGCGAGAATCCACTTCTTCTTCCATCGATAAACCAGCAAGTTCTTCCGGCGAAATTGGGTCGACGAAGTTTTGGAAGCCACCTTTTAAGATGGTTGGTTTTTTATGCCAGTAGTTTTCAAGAAATTCGGGCATAGAAAAGCTAAGTTGGTACATGTGAATCCTGTATGTTTTTATGCTAGATGCTAGATGCTAGATGCTAGTTTGGCTTGTAAATCTTGTTGGACAATCTTAATTGCTTCTAACGCCACTTTTGGGTCGATTTCGTTGCTTTCGAGCAGATAGATCAGGTCGACAGCTAACTTAACTTCTTCTGGCGCATTATCCAGTGGTGATGATGTGTTATCAGTGTTCATTTCGCTTAGGGTTCTCTAAGTTAATCAGTCTCTCAATGTTTTTCATTGAGTCTTCACAGCGTTCTAATCGTTCTTTTGCTAATTGCCAAGCCTCGTCCGCTTTTTTCTTACTGTGGCGAGGCGCAGAATCAAACGCTAACTTTCGTACTCGTACTAAATCGACCAGTCGTTTTTGCCAATCTTGGTGCTGAGCGAGTTCGTTGTATAGGTCGTTGAGATTCTTGCCTGACTTACTTTTTCGGTCTAAGCGTAAATCATGGTTAGCGAGCTCTCTTTGGATTGCAGCTATCTGGTTAGTCAGCTTTTCCGTCAGGTAGTTGGCCCGAGATGCGGTCAGTTGATTTGTATTTTGTTCACGAATAATGGTGTTGTACGTTGCTTGAGTTTCAAGTGCGTAGGGCATTAAAATAGAAGAGCTGCACTTAAATAAGGTTCGGTCAAACAAGGCTTGATGATAAGCACCACGGGCTTTGTCGACCTGAGAACTGTGCCCAATTAATGTATCCAGTACACTTTTAAGATTTGAAAAATGGTTCATTTCGCTTCCCATTGGCTGGTGGCTATAAGTTTACAAACCACGCTTCGTAAGCCAGTTTAATCGCAAGGACACTCACAACAGTCACAAAGACAGGTCGTATAAATGTAGCACCAAAGCGAATAGCAGAATGTGCTCCAACAAATGCACCAGCCATCAAACAAAGCCCCATGGTTAAACCTAGAACCCAATCAATATGACCGAGAATCGCAAAGGTCACCAAAGAGGTGAAGTTGCTAGTGAAGTTCATCGCTTTAGACAAACCAGAAGCCAGTAAGATATTTAAGCGATAAAGCGCCATAGAACTCACAGTCCAAAACGCGCCAGTACCTGGGCCTGCAACACCATCATAAAAGCCAAGAATGAACCCTTGGTACTTTTGTTTTCTTTTAAGTACTGGACACGGTTTAGGAGACACATTATGGCTCACATCCGGAGTTTTATGAAAAATGGTATAGACAGCAGCGGCAAGAATAACTAATGGCAATACCTTCTCTAACCACTCTGTACTAATGGCATCAACAGTCAGGGTGCCGATTGTTGCACCTATTAATGTCGATATGAATGCATTGGTCCAACATTCAGGTTTGAACAGTTTCTTACGATAGTAAGTAAAAGCTGCAGTTGATGAGGCAAACGTTGCGGCCAGCTTATTAGTTCCGAGTGCAATATGTGGCGGTAAACCAAGCGATAGCAAAGCTGGGACGGTTAACATCCCTCCGCCACCGGCGACAGCATCGATAAAGCCTGCTGCAAATGCAACCAAGGCAAGTATGACCAACATGGTTGGCTCAATCATTTCCATAAATAGCTAGTGTTCTCGTTATCGGCTGTTAGGGCAGCCACATGAATAATCAATGGATTAGTCATGTTGGGTTGTGAATGCGAGGGCCTAGCGATGACAGGCCCATAACTACCTTGAGGGCAGTAAAATTAGTATTTTATTGTTCTTTTAAAAGGCGGTAGCGAATCGAGTAGGGATTTCCCGTATCGCTTCGTGACTATGCGTCTATCAAGGATCGTGACTCTACCAGAATCTCGTTCTTTACGCAGCAATCTACCCACAGATTGAATAAGCTTTTTACTCGCTTCTGGAACAGTAATCTGCATAAAAGGATTACCGCCGCGTGATTCAATATATTCTGAATGTGCTCGCTCTACAGGAGAGGTAGGAACACCAAAAGGAATCTTGGTAATAACGAGGTTTTCAAGTAGCTCACCAGGTAGATCAAGACCTTCAGAAAAGCTACCCGTTCCAAAAAGGACGCTGGTTTTACCTTGGTCTATCAGCTTTTTATGTTTTTTTAGGATTTCGGTTCGTGAAGTATCACCTTGAACCTGCAATGCCCACGAATTTTTAACGAAATCTGTTGCCAAAGCTTCTGCAACTTTATTCATTTGCCAGTAAGAAGAGAATAAAACGAGATTGGCTTTGTTGTCTTCTATTACCTTAGGCAATATTTCAATAAGATATTCAGTAAACTGAGGTGCTTGTGGTTCGTACTTCATTGCAGGAACAACCAGCTCAGCTTGGTTCTGATAATCAAACGGCGATGCCAAAGCAAGAAATTGTACACCGTCTTCGGCTTTTTGACTGATACCTGCTTGATGGCAGAAAAAGTTGAAGGAGTTGAGTGCTCTCATTGTCGCAGAGACGAGTACTGCACCAACACAACGACTCCAGATCTGTTGGTCCAGTTGCCAACCCACCTCTAGTGGCGAAACATTCACAACGAAATCGCCTTCACTTTCTTTATTCAGTTCAAGCCAACGCGCTAAAGGCGCTCCTTTCTCTCTCTTAGGTTCAGCCATTAAGCGCCAAACCTGAGCAAGGTTTTCTGTCCTTTGTATATAGAAACCAATTTCTGCAAGCGCAGGCTCTGCCAGCTTTGCTGAAAGCTCTCCGTCTTTAACTCGCTCTGCAATCAGGTCTGCAATCTTCGCAACGGCTTGGCTCGTCTTTTGTGCGAGTTGCTTGAGATCTTTAGATTCATTCTCTAGCCAATCAGGTAAGTCGCCATGCTCGAAGCGATACAAGCCGTCTTCAAAGTGGCTAGCATCAAACTGTTTGCTCATTTGAGTAAGAGTAGGAATCAGCTGTTGTACAGAATCCTGCAATTCATTTCTGAATCGACCCACTCGCTTTTCATCCGCCAAGCCCGAAAGCTTGGTGATTGATTGATTCAAACGCTCGAGCCACGATGCCGCGCCTTTTAAGCTCGCCGCTGCAGAAGAGTGATCTCTGGCTACGTGTGGTAAGTGGTGAGCCTCATCGAATATATAGATGCTATTTTCTGGTTCGGGCAGTATTACGCCGCCACCAAGGTCGGCATCAGCCATCACTAGACTGTGATTGGCGATAATCACGTCTGCTTTATCCAGCTCTGATCGAGCTTTTTGGAAAGGGCAGTCTCTATGAGTAGGCATACTGTTGTTACAGCTATGCTTATCACTGACAATCATCAGCCAAATCATATTGTCGATTGGCTTTGGCCACGAATCACGGTCACCATCCCATTTACCTTGGGTTAGGCTTCGATACATGGTTTGAAGTTGGTCGATATCTTTCTTCTTTGGCTTAGATTCGAACATTGCCATTTGTCCGCCATCAATTTGTCCACCATCAAGCCCACAAGCAGCGGCTAACTTCTCGGAGCAACAATAACGCTGTCTTCCTTTCGCTAATATAAAAGAAAACTCTCTATCAGTAAGTCTTCTATATAGAGGGAGATCTTTATTGACGAGTTGTTCTTGTAGGGCAACCGTAGCTGTCGAAATGATGATTTTTCGATTATTTAGCACAGCGACAGGAATCGTTGCCATGAGATAGGCGAGTGATTTCCCGATTCCTGTTCCCGCTTCAGCCACAATCATGCGATTACTTTTGTGGTATTGACCACAAAGTGTCTTAGCTATTTCTGCAACTAGGTAATTTTGAGCACGTCGAGGTACAAAGTTGTCCAACTGATCTTGGAGGTTTTGATAACTGGTGCGAATGGATTTTTGAATTTTAGTAGTTAGCATACTGTGACCTACATAACGGAGCGAGGATAGTAGCACATATCACTAGTCGGTACATTTGCGGCGAAATAGCTTGCTTTTAAATCAAAGGTAGATCTTGTTCACAAAAAAAAACTGAACCATCAGGAACTTAACGATTTTATTTATGTTGTGAAATATAAATATTAAAAAAGACTGACTTGTAGGTGTTAAGTTCTGATTTGTTGTTTGTTTATTGGTTTATCTAGTTTTAAATGCTGTTATGTTCTTTTTTTATATTATTATATTTCCTGATAAAACTAAGGATAAGTTACTCGTAAAACAATGAAAAAAAATGTAAGTCTTTGATTGTTATTGGTTTGTGTTTTTTTTAGATGTGTTTTTAGTTTATTTGACACGCAGGATAATCTTTTGCAATCTAGACCTCGAAATTTAGTGACGGTGATTAACCAACAAAGAGTGGTAATGACCAGTCATAAAAATAATAGGGAACCGGGCAAGGATCTCCCATTCTTAGAAAAGGCAGTGGATTTATTATGAAAAAGACTCTATTAGCACTAACTATCGCAGCAGCTTCAACTTCAGCTTTCGCGAACGTAGGTCTAGAAAACTCAAAACCAACATTTGAATTTGACCCTATGCACAAAGAGCAGTTCTCTGTTTCTGGCGCAATCGGTGTGGGTGGTTACTACGATACAAAAACTAACGCTATCTACGATGACTGGGCTACAGCTCTTACTCTAGCAGTTAGCTACAAAAACAACCGTATCCTTGGTTACTTCGAAACTGATTTCGAACTTAACTGGACTACTGACGAAAAAGACAATGGCTTCGGCGTTAAGAATGACTTCGGTACTGACGTTGATAAAGCATGGTTAGGTTTTGACACTGGTGTTGGTGTTGCATCTTTCGGTTGGGAAAACGACACTGCTCTTGATAAAGTAGATGGCGCTGGCGACATGACTTACGAGTTCGGTTCTTCTGCTGGTGACGCATCTGACGCATTTAACGTAGTTAAGTTCCAAGGCGCAACTTCTGGTTTTGCTTACGGTGTTTCTTACTTTGAAACTGATGATGACCATTCTGCTGCTGATAAAGGCGTGAACGGTTACGTTGGTTTTGAAAGCGAAGTTGTAAATGTTTACGGTGGCTACGAAACTCGTGACGAAGCTGATTACCAAGTTTACTCTGTATCTGGTAACTCTAAGATTGGTGAGCTAGACCTAGGTGTTAACTTCTGGATCAACGATGGTTCAGACGACAAAACAGCTACTAAGAACACTACTAACCTAGAAACAGTTGGCTACTACCTATCTGCCGGTTACCCAGTAACTGAGCAACTAACTCTTGCCGCTGGTTACAACGCTAACTCTACTACTGAAGATGGCCAAGCTGACAAAGACATCTCTCGCGTAAACGTTGCAGCAATGTACACGCTTAACGACCGCGTAGACATGGGTATCGATATCCTTCAAGACATCGACGCTGGTAAAGGCAACGACGAAGAAACTTACGTATTCGCTGCTGCATTCTACAGCTTCTAATAGTTACTTAATTAGTAATTGTTAAATGTTGATAAAAGCCAGTCTTATGACTGGCTTTTTTGTGTCTGAAATTCATCAATGCATATAAAAAAAGACCGCTATGTGAGCGGCCAGTCATTTGATTAAAATGGTGTATTTTAAATCTCTTTCCACTCACCAGGCTGAAGCTGCCCCACGTTCATGTTGCCCATTGAATAGCGAATAAGACGCAGGGTAGGGAAACCGATATTTGCTGTCATTCGCCTTACCTGACGGTTGCGCCCTTCAATGATAGTAATCGCTAACCATGTTGTCGGTATTGCGGCTCTGAAACGCACTGGAGGGGTTCTTTCCCACACAACAGGTTCAGACATCACCTCAACCTGAGCAGGCAGTGTCATGCCGTCTTTTAGCTCCACGCCTTTTCTCAATTTATCTAAATCTTCCTCAGAAGGTGCGCCTTCAACCTGCACCCAGTAAGTCTTTGGTGATTTTGAGTTTGGTTGAGTTAACTTAGCTTGGAAGATGCCATCATTGGTCAAGACCATTAATCCTTCACTGTCGCGGTCAAGTCGACCCGCCGCGTAAACATCTTTAACCGGAATAAAGTCGGCGAGTGTTTTCCTGCCTTCGCCATCAGTGAACTGGCTGAGAGTATCGAAAGGCTTGTTGAACAAAATGACTTTACGATCTTCGATTGCCACCTTAGGTTTCACGTTGGTAGGTTTGCTTTTATATCGGTGCTTACTCGAGTGCGATTTTTTATGCGAACTACCCGTGTTATTTTTATCACTGCTTCGGTTTTGTCTATTACCGCTTTGTTTTAATGTTGCACCAGCACGAGCTGGTTTGTCTGAACGAGATACGCTGTGTGAGCGAGTAGACATGTTAACTACCTTGCAAAAATGTAAACGAAGTGTGCTGAAAAGTTTTCACTGAAACAGAATTGAGCTATCATTTGCGCGCCTAAAAGACACAAAATAGAACAAGTTGATGGACTCTTAAGCCTGATTTGTTTAATTATACCTTCGTGTTTTATTATAACAACGCACTCACGGATTTGGTTCATGCTGTCATCAAGATTGCATGAAAATAAGATAGAGTACGACTATCGAGTAAGCAGTTTTCACTCTTTGAGTGGCTTACTGGTCAATTTATAACATGCTCAATACTTTAAATGAGCTTGTAAGAACTATAGGGAAATTTCATGCCTACTGAAAAACCAACGATCATCTATACCATTACAGACGAAGCTCCGGCGCTAGCAACTTACTCTCTGCTGCCAATCATTCAATCTTTTACAGCTTCTTCTGGTATTAACGTTGATACTCGCGACATTTCACTTGCAGGGCGTATTATTGCCAACTTCCCTGACTATTTGAACGAAGAGCAACGTATTGGTGATGCATTAGCAGAACTAGGTGAATTGGCTAAGACACCAGAAGCGAACATTATCAAGCTTCCAAACATCTCGGCATCTGTACCTCAGCTTCAAGTAACGATCAAAGAGCTACAGTCAAAAGGTTACGCACTTCCTAATTACCCAGAAGAAGCAAACACCGACGAAGAGAAAGCCGTTAAAGCAACTTACGATAAAATCAAAGGTAGCGCAGTAAACCCTGTGCTACGTGAAGGTAACTCGGATCGCCGTGCACCACTTTCTGTTAAGAACTATGCGAAGAAGAACCCACACTCAATGGGTGCATGGTCTGCAGATTCTAAGTCGCACGTTTCAAGTATGGATGACAAAGACTTCTTCGGTAGTGAAAAGTCAGTAACGATTGAAGGTGCCACAGAAGTGAGCATCGAATTTGTTGGCAAAGATGGCGCGAAGAAAACACTGAAGCCAGCTTTTGCACTGCAAGATAAAGAGATCATTGATGCGTCAGTGATGAACAAAGCTGCTTTGGTTGCGTTCTTTGAGAAAGAAATCGCATCGGCTAAAGAGCAAGGTGTACTGCTTTCTCTTCACATGAAAGCGACGATGATGAAAGTGTCTGACCCAGTGATTTTTGGTCATGCGGTTAAGGTTTACTACAAAGACGTGTTCGCTAAGCACGGTCAACTGTTCAATGAGTTAGGTGTTGATGTAAATAACGGCATCGGCGATGTATACGCAAAAATCGCTGCACTTCCTCAAGATCAGAAACAGGCAATCGAGGCTGACCTACAAGCAGTATACGAAACTCAGCCTCCACTAGCGATGGTTGACTCAGACCGTGGCATTACTAACCTACATGTTCCAAGTGACATCATTGTTGATGCATCGATGCCTGCAATGTTACGTTCTTCAGGTCAAATGTGGGATCCAGAAGGTAAGCAAAAAGATACGAAAGCAATGATTCCAGATCGTAGCTACGCGAGCATCTACCAAGCGGTTATTGATTTCTGTAAAGAGAACGGTGCTTTCGACCCTACAACGATGGGCAGTGTACCAAACGTTGGTCTAATGGCTCAAAAAGCGGAAGAGTACGGTTCTCACGATAAGACTTTCATCCTTGAAGCTGCTGGTCAGGTTCAAGTTGTAGACGCTTCAGGTTCAGTGCTTCTTGAGCAAGACGTAGAGGAAGGTGATATCTTCCGTATGTGTCAGGTTAAAGATGCACCAATTCAAGATTGGGTTAAGCTAGCGGTTACTCGTGCTCGTGCATCGGGTGTTCCTGCGGTATTTTGGCTAGACGCGTCTCGCGCACATGACGCTCAGCTTATTGAGAAAGTAGAAGCTTACCTTCCTGAATACGATACTAATGGTCTTGAAATTAAGATCCTTGCTCCACTTGAAGCAACTCAATATTCATTGGTTCGTATCAAAGAAGGTCTAGATACTATTTCTGTTACAGGTAACGTATTACGTGACTACCTAACGGATTTATTCCCAATTCTAGAGCTTGGTACGTCAGCTAAAATGCTATCGATTGTTCCACTAATGAACGGTGGCGGTCTGTTTGAAACCGGTGCTGGCGGTTCTGCTCCTAAACACGTGCAACAAGTAGAGAAAGAGAACCACCTGCGTTGGGATTCTTTAGGTGAATTCTTGGCATTAGCGGCATCTCTAGAGCACCTAAGCGTAGTCACTGGCAATGCTAAGGCACAAGTTCTAGCTGACGCGCTTGATAAAGCGACGGGCGAGTTCCTAGATAAAAACAAATCTCCTTCACGTCGAGTAGGTGAGCTTGATAACCGTGGTAGCCATTACTACCTAGCAGCATACTGGGCTAAAGCGCTTGCTGAGCAAACGGTTGACGCTGACCTTGCTGCTGAGTTTGCAGGTGTGGCAAGTCAATTGGCTGAAAGTGAAGAAGCTATCGTTGCTGAGCTAAATAACGCTCAAGGTCCAGCAGGCGATTTAGGTGGTTATTACCTACTTGATGATGCATTGGTTTCATCACTCATGCGTCCAAGTTCAACACTGAACGCATTCATTGACGCATAGTGATTAGACTCATCGTTAGCAAATTATGGTCATGATTTACTAACGAGTGGCTTGGTATGACAGTTAAGTCAAAGACCAATACAAAACGAAAGACGCTTTAACGATAACGTTAAAGCGTCTTTTTTGTTTATTCATAATGCTTTCCTAGACCTAGACCTAGACCTAGACCTAGACCCAGAAGTGCCTTGGGGGCAAAAATCCTCGAGCGAATCGTATTGTGAGCAACGTTATAGCTTCTAGATCGAAAAACCGCTCATTTAATCCTGTATTAGAGGTATCAAATGAGCGGTTTCAATATTCTGCTTACCTGTCAGCCGTTAATTAGGACTGATGGAGGTCAACATGATTTGGCCATCGCCTATTTAGCGGCGCTGCCTTCTACAGGAACAACAGAGCTAGCGTGCGAGCCTTTAGGTCCACTTTCTACTTCATAGTCGACCTGCTGACCTGCCTTTAAGGTTCGATAACCTTCCATCTGTATTGTGGAGTAGTGCGCGAAAATATCGCCGTCTTCACCTTCTGGACAAATAAAGCCAAACCCTTTGGCATTGTTAAACCATTTTACTGTACCTGTAGCCATGCTATACATCCCTCATGCATTTTGTTACTAACGTTGTTATATCAATTGTTGTAAGTGCGATTGATATCATTCCTACCAACTAAAGAATTTCAGCTGATAGCTTGAATCTCATACATTGCTTACGGAAATTAACGCTACCCTGCGTAATTATTCCTTATTGGTCATTCTTAACGCGTATTACTCGATTTCGAATCTTGTTATAAAGTTGTATCAGAAAAACCTTTTAGCTCCAATGTAGCTAATGATTGAGCGCAGTCAATAGTAAATTGGTATAAAAGTGATCAATTTTAATAACAAATCACATTCGAGATTAACTGCAAACTATTAACTAAATAGTAACTTAGCGGTAATATTATCGTTAGCATCAATAGTTATGGTGTCTTTTTAATCAATCACATATGTTAATCCTGTTAATAGAGATCTTTTATTTGCAGCGATGGAAATGGTGGATTAGGCTCAGTATAGAGGAATATTTTTTGGTACTGTTTCTCGGTGCAGTTTCTTAGTACACCGTAATGCGTGAATGTGGTAAATTTGAATGACGTAACACTCACGACTTCCGAAAAATAACTCTTAGCAAAGCGATATGAGCAGAAACTTTGAATGGGCATCTCCAGGCTCAGATTTACTGGAGAAAGAAGAGACAAAAGTAAAGCCACCGGCGATGTATAACGTTGTATTGAATAACGATGACTACACGCCTATGGACTTTGTAATCGAGATCCTAGAGCGATTCTTCTCACTAGATATCGAACAAGCAACGGAAGTGATGCTCAAGGTTCATTATGAAGGTAAAGCTATATGCGGCACATACAGTGCTGAAATAGCGGAAACAAAGGTAGCGCAAGTAAAGATGTACTCAAAGGAAAATGAGCATCCGCTACTATGTACAATGGAGCAAGTATAAATTGCTCGAACAACACTGTTGTTCCCTTAGGAGGTACTTATGCTAAATAAAGAATTAGAGACGAGTTTAAATGGTGCATTTGCTCGTGCGCGAGACAAGCGACATGAATTCATGACTGTCGAACACCTCCTACTAGCATTATTAGAAAATGATGCGGCCAAGGAAGCGCTCCAAGCTTGTCAGGCTGATCTCGATGCTCTTCGCAATGAGCTCGATATTTTTATCGATCAAACAACCCCACTTATCCCAGAAAGTGACGAGACTCGTGAGACTCAGCCTACACTGAGCTTCCAACGAGTACTTCAACGCGCTGTTTTTCATGTTCAGTCTTCAGGTCGTAGCGAAGTTACAGGTGCAAATGTACTTGTGGCTATTTTCAGTGAGCAAGAATCTCATGCGGCATATTTACTTAAGAAAAACGACATTAGTCGCTTAGATATTGTTAACTTTATTTCTCATGGCATTACCAAAGCCAGTAACGAAGGTGATAGTTCATCACCGTCTGATTCATTTGGTGGTGCAGAGAATGCAGAAGAAGCTAACTCTGAAGATCGTCTAGAAAACTTTGCAACTAACCTTAACGAAGTGGCGAAACAAGGTAATATCGACCCGCTTATCGGGCGTGATAAAGAGCTTGAGCGTACGGTTCAAGTTCTATGTCGTCGTCGTAAAAACAACCCTTTGTTAGTGGGTGAAGCGGGTGTGGGTAAGACCGCAATCGCTGAAGGTCTTGCTTGGCGTATTGTTGAAGGTCAAGTACCTGAAATCATTCAGAGTAGTGTGATTTATTCTTTAGATATTGGTTCACTTCTAGCTGGGACTAAATATCGTGGCGACTTTGAGAAACGTTTTAAATCGATTCTTAAGCAATTAGAGAAAGAAGAAGACGCAATCCTATTCATTGATGAGATCCACACCATTATTGGTGCAGGTGCAGCATCGGGTGGTCAGGTTGATGCGGCAAACTTAATTAAACCACTACTAAGCAGCGGTAAATTACGTTGCATCGGCTCAACGACATACCAAGAGTACAGCAGCATTTTTGAGAAGGAGCGTGCTTTAGCTCGTCGCTTCCAGAAAATTGATATTATTGAACCATCGTTAGATGACACAACCAAGATTCTGATCGGTTTGAAGCCAAAATACGAAGCTCACCACGAAGTGCGTTACACCAACAAAGCGTTGCGTGCCGCTGTGGAGTTGTCAGCTAAATACATTAATGAACGTCACCTTCCAGATAAGGCAATTGACGTGATTGATGAAGCCGGCGCTCGTAGTCGTTTGGCACCAGCAAGCCGTCGAAAGAAAACGGTAAGCGTGGCTGATATTGAGTCAATGGTCGCGAAAATGGCTCGTATTCCTGAGAAGTCAGTATCATCTTCAGACAAAGATACGTTACAGAAACTGGATGACCGCATGAAAATGTTGGTATTCGGACAAGACCCAGCGATCGATGTATTGAGCGAAGCGATTAAGCTGACTCGTGCAGGATTGGGTGCAGACAATAAACCTGTTGGTTCATTCCTATTCGCTGGTCCTACTGGTGTAGGTAAAACAGAGGTGACTGTACAGCTGTCTAAGTTGATGGGTATTGAACTGTTGCGCTTTGACATGTCTGAGTACGGTGAGCGTCACTCTGTGAGCCGTTTGATCGGTGCTCCTCCTGGTTATGTTGGTTATGACCAAGGTGGTCTGCTCACTGATGCTGTAATCAAGAATCCACACTCTGTTGTGTTACTTGATGAGATAGAGAAGGCTCACCCAGATATCTTTAACTTGTTACTACAGGTGATGGACAACGGCACGCTAACTGACAACAACGGTCGTAAAGCGGATTTCCGTAACGTGATCCTTGTGATGACGACCAATGCTGGTGTTGCTGAAACTGAGAAGAAATCGATCGGTTTGATCCAACAGGATCATGCGCCAGACGCGATGGGTGAGATCAAAAAGGTATTTACACCTGAGTTCCGTAACCGTCTTGATAATGTCATTTGGTTCAACAGCCTTGATCCAAGTGTGATTAACCAAGTTGTCGATAAGTTCATTGTTGAGCTTCAGGTTCAACTGGACGCTCGAGGCGTGTCTTTAGAAGTTTCTGAGGATGCTCGTCATTGGTTAGCTGAAAGAGGTTATGACAAGACTATGGGTGCGCGTCCTATGGGGCGAGTGATTCAAGAGAAGCTTAAAAAGCCTCTTGCTAATGAGTTGCTGTTTGGTAGTTTGGTTGACGGCGGTACGGTTAAAGTATCCCTGATTAAAGACGATCTAGATTTCATCTATGTTGGTGCTAAAGAAGAGGTTATGCATTAAGCCTATTTCTTAACAGCTTAAGCTGTTGCTGACTGCTTATTGAGAGCGCGGTACAGCTAATCACGATAATAAACGCATGACTTCGGTTGTGCGTTTTTTTTAGTTATAGAGTAGCTGAAACAAAGAAAAAGCTGTGGATTGGGGTTGTGGCACTGTTTGACCATAAACCGTTTATGCTGGCTAACCTGCGCATATACAAACAGCGATTGGTGACACTGTTATTGGTGATACAGTTATTAGGGAAAAGTGTATTGCAGGGGAATGTTACGAGAGACTGAAGGTATTGTTGGGGCTCTTGGAGAGCTAACCAGGTGTTTCTTTAGTATTTGTTTGGTCGATAAAAAACGGAGCATCAAGCTCCGCTTCTTATCGTATTCGGTAATTAAAAATTAACGAGCACGGAAGACGATGCGGCCTTTAGAAAGGTCGTATGGAGTCATCTCAACAGTTACTTTATCACCAGTAAGAATACGGATGTAGTTTTTACGCATTTTACCAGAGATGTGTGCTGTCACTACGTGACCGTTTTCAAGCTCAACACGGAACATCGTGTTTGGTAGAGTATCAAGGACCGTGCCTTGCATCTCGATTACGTCTTCTTTAGCCATCTAATCCTCTTTCGAAATTTGGCGGTTTTCAACGGCTTGATTGTGCCGTTAAAATCAAAATATGTAAAGTTGTCGCGTATTCTACCCTTGCCACCGCTGATTTACTAGCCTTTGATGACGTTGAAATCGTACTTTATAGTTCATCGCAGGACATTCATCGATTTGATAACCCAAATATAACCACTGCTTCTGTTCTTTCTGGGCGTGCTGGATTTGAAACAGAACACCTAGTGTTCCCATAGATATGTCGATATCAGGATCGAAGAAGGTATAAAATGCGCTTGTGCAGTGAGACATCACATCAGTGACGGCGATGCCGACTAACTGGCTATCATCATAGATGTGCATGAACTTTGTGGCAAGCCATTCATTTTTAGAGAATTGTAGAAACTCTTCTTTTTTGGGGGGATACATGGTTCCGGAACGGTGACGAGCGGTTATATAGCGACTATATAAGTCAAACCAGTTGTCATCCATCTCGTCTTTCAACTCCCAACGTAGTGATTTGGCTTTGTTGAGGATTCGTCGTTGGCTTTTGGAAAACTTGACCTCGGGAATCGAGAGGCGAATAGCTTGGCACGCGGAGCAATTATCGCAATGTGGCTTATAAATGGTCGCTCCACTGCGGCGAAATCCGTTGGCGAGCAGAACTTCATAATTATCTGAAGTATGCATGTGTTCATCAAGCGTGACCGCCACTCTTTCTTGAAGATGTGGCAGGTAGCTGCAAGCATGGTTATCGGTCAATCCAATTCTGATTTGTTGTAAATCTGAACTCATGAAGGCGTTCCCTCTAGCCATTGTGATTTAAAACATCCACCGCTAAGTTGATTTTCTTTAAGTATTTTCAAAGCACTAAGGAACTCATCTCTTTCTACTTCGATAGCGCCCAAGGATTCCAAATGAGGGTTCATGACTTGGCAATCGATGAGCTTTCCTCCGAATCGTGTAAAGTGTTCACAAAAGTACCAAAGTGCAATTTTAGAGGCATTGGTCTTCAGACTAAACATCGATTCACCACAAAAGACTTGGCCTCTTTGTAAACCGTAAAGTCCGCCGATAAGCTCGTCTCCTTGCCAAACCTCAACGGAGTGGCAGAAGCCTAATGAAGAAAGTTCGCGGTACGCTGACTGCATGTCACCGTTTAGCCAAGTTTCTTCTTCGGGTCTTAGCGAGGAGCAGTAGCCAATCACTTTGTCTGTCGCTTGGTTGATGCTGACACGGTAATTATGCTTTCTTTGAAACTTTTTAAGACTTTTTGACGGTTCGAATGTCTTAGGATTAAATACCGCTCGTGGTGCTGGGCTCCACCAAAGTATAGGCTCCCCTGGGCCGTACCATGGAAATATACCTTGGCTATAAGCGTTTAAAATTCGCATGGGTGACAAATCACCACCGAAGGCGAGCAGGCCGTTAGGTTCATCAAGCGCGTCGAAAGGCGAAGGAAACTCTATACTAGTAGTATCAAGTTCGGTTAGGTATATAGTCATAAGTACCGCGTTACAGATTAATCACTGACCAAGAGGTCTTTAGGAGTTTTACCATGAAAAAGTTGCTTTGGATTTTACTTGTTTTGCCCATGTTGGCAAATGCAGCTTACAACAGAAACCAAGCTCGACCAGTCAATGAGGTCGTTTATGGTGAGATTGACACAGTCAGATACATTACCCAACAAGAGATCGTAGAGTCGAAAGCGAATGGTTGGGAAACCTTGTTAGGTGCGGCTATTGGTGGCTTGATAGGTAATCAATTTGGTGGCGGTACCGGCAAAGAAGTCGCAACGGCCGTCGGTGCTGTGGCGGGCGCCGGGATTGCTCGCAATCGAGGTAACACACAATACAAAGTGGAATATAAGCTCGTCGAGTTATTGGTTAAAACTAAAGATGATAAGTTGGTTAACATCATTCAAGACGTCGATAACTCGATGTTGTTTAACCGAGGTGATGATGTGCGAATTCTCTATTTTTCAGATGGCGTTCGAGTTGATCTAGTGTACTAGTATGCAAATGTGTTTGGTTGGCTAATTAATCGCCTTTATCGAGGGGATTAGCTCTGGAGTTCATTGGAAAAGTTCGTTAGTCTGCAAGTACGAAGAATTATTCATCACCCGAAAATAAATACGCGCCAGTGACTTCGGGTGGTACAAGGACTATAAGATTTAATGGAAAGCCTTACGTTACAACCAATTCAAAAAGTGAGCGGGGAAGTTAATCTACCTGGCTCAAAAAGTGTTTCCAACCGTGCACTTCTTTTGGCTGCACTTTCAACGGGAACCACGCGCCTAACAAACTTACTAGACAGTGATGATATTCGCCATATGCTGAATGCTTTGACGCAATTAGGTGTTGATTATCAGCTGTCTGCAGACAAAACCGTCTGTGAAGTGACGGGTGTGGGTGGTGCATTCTCAAGTGACAAAGCCCTAGAGCTTTTCTTAGGCAATGCGGGTACGGCGATGCGCCCGCTGGCTGCTGCACTTTGTTTGGGGCGTGGTGAATATGTTCTGACTGGCGAGCCTCGCATGAAAGAGCGACCAATCGGTCACTTAGTGACTGCACTGCAAGAAGCCGGCGCCGACGTTGAATACCTAGAAAACGAAAATTACCCACCATTGAAGATCACGGGTACTGGCCTTAAAAGCGGTACGGTTTCAATCGATGGTTCTATCTCTAGCCAATTCTTGACGGCATTTTTGATGGCTGCGCCTTTAGCTGAAGGTGAGGTAACAATCAAAATTGAGGGTGAATTGGTCTCTAAACCTTACATCGATATCACGCTACACATTATGAAACAATTTGGTGTGGATGTGATCAACAACGATTACCAAGAGTTCGTAATTCCGACTGGGCAATCTTACTCAGCACCGGGTGATTTCTTGGTTGAGGGTGATGCATCATCTGCGTCATACTTCCTTGCAGCCGCAGCGATTAAAGGCGGTGAGATTAAAGTAACGGGTATTGGTAAAAACAGTATCCAAGGTGATATCCAATTCGCTAATGCGCTTGAAAAAATGGGTGCTGAAATTGAATGGGGTGACGACTACGTTATTTCTCGTTGTGGTGAGCTGAAAGGCATTGATATGGACTATAACCATATCCCAGATGCAGCGATGACTATCGCAACGACAGCTTTGTTTGCTAAAGGTACAACGGCAATCCGTAATGTTTACAACTGGCGTGTGAAAGAGACAGATCGCTTAGCGGCTATGGCCACAGAGTTACGTAAAGTCGGCGCTGAAGTCGAAGAGGGTGAAGACTACATCATTGTTAACCCTGTTGCTCAACTGACACATGCGGCGATCGATACCTATGATGATCACCGTATGGCGATGTGTTTCTCGTTGGTGGCGTTGAGTGATACACCTGTGACAATTAATGATCCAGGTTGTACTTCAAAGACTTTCCCTGACTACTTCGACAAGCTGAAAATGCTGAGTCAATAAAAATGCTAAGCATATAACGGTCCAGGAAGTAAAAAAGCTTGCCTAAATGGCAAGCTTTTTCGTTATTGCTGAAGCGTAAATTCTTTTGAAAGATGGTGCGCTAAGTATTTAAACATGTTAAATACTGCGGTTGTATTCTCTGTCGGCATTCCATTGCTGTCTAAGAAGTATTCACCTTTGAAGATGAGGACATCGTCTTTTTCTACTACGCTGTTTGCGCGCATGCCTTCAATGTAGTCATCATGTGATTGGATAATTTGGTTTGCGATAAGCAGTAAATCAAATTCTGCTATTACTTTCTTTGTCATGAGTTTATCTCTGATAACTGAATATAACGTTGAGTTTATGGTGTCGAACTAGAAATTCAATGATTTCACAACCGATTAAGAGAGTCTTTTCAAACATCCACAATTTATTTTGTGATTTACGGCAAAAATAATTGAATGGGGCTCGCGTTAGATTCGCGGACAAGCTTAGTATGAGCCCGTTTAGACGTAATGCCTGATGAATAGGCTCTTGCAAGTATTCTTAGTGAGTACTTTATAGCTTCTTTATATTGTGCCCCTTTTCTCTATGAGTCGTCGAATTGTCGAGCGATCAGATCCAATTTTGAAAAAAGCGGTTGATCTTCTAGTAATCTCGCACAATAGTAAAAAAAGAAGCAATGAATTTAGAATATCATGCGTAAAAGCCCACAAGCTAAATTGTTGGTGCTGAAGCATCGTGATTAAGGACGTTAGAGTCAATATGGGTAAATCGCTCGTTATAGTGGAGTCGCCAGCCAAGGCTAAAACTATCAATAAATATCTTGGCAAAGACTTTGTCGTTAAGTCGAGTGTAGGTCACGTACGTGATTTACCAACGGCGGGTCAAAGTACTGGTCAAAAGGCTGCTGCAGTTTCAACCAAGGGTATGAGCCCAGAAGATAAAGCTCGTATCAAGAAAGAAAAAGATCGCAAAGCTCTCATTAAAAAGATGGGTATCAACCCATATCAAGAGTGGGAAGCGAACTACCAAATTTTACCTGGTAAAGAAAAAGTTGTTGCTGAATTGCAAAAACTGGCTGAGAACGCAGACCATGTTTATCTCGCAACCGATTTGGACCGCGAAGGAGAAGCTATCGCATGGCACCTTCGTGAGATCATCGGTGGTGATGAAACGCGATACAAGCGAGTGGTGTTTAACGAAATCACTAAAAATGCTATTCAACAAGCTTTTGAAACTCCAGGTGAGCTAAACATTGATGGTGTAAACGCACAACAAGCACGACGTTTTATGGACCGTGTTGTTGGCTTTATGGTGTCACCACTGCTTTGGAAGAAAGTAGCACGAGGCCTATCCGCTGGCCGTGTTCAATCAGTCGCTGTAAAACTACTGGTTGAGCGCGAGCGCGAGATCAACGCTTTTATCCCCGAAGAGTTCTGGGATGTGCATGCTGATACCAAAACAGCAGAGAAAACAGATTTCAGACTGCAAGTCGCTCAGAAAGACGGTGTTGCGTTTAAACCTGATAATGAAGCGCAAACACAAGCTGCAGTTAGCGTTTTAGAAAAAGCTCAATACGAAGTATGTAAACGTGAAGACCGCCCAACTAAGAGTAAGCCGTCTGCACCTTACATCACGTCTACGCTGCAACAAGCGGCGAGTACGCGTCTTGGTTACGGCGTGAAGAAAACCATGATGTTGGCTCAACGTTTGTATGAAGCGGGTTACATCACTTATATGCGTACTGACTCAACCAACTTGAGTTCAGAAGCTGTAGAAGCCGCTCGTGAATACATTGGTTCTGAGTACGGCGCGCAATATCTTCCACCTAAAGCACTTGTATACGGCAGCAAAGAGGGCGCTCAAGAGGCCCACGAAGCGATTCGTCCTTCAAGTGTAGATGTTAAGTCGGAAGACCTAAACGGCGTAGACGCAGACGCACACAAGCTATATTCACTGATTTGGAATCAATTCGTTGCTTGTCAAATGACACCTGCGCAATACGATTCAACGACAGTAAGCGTTAAAGCGGATGAGTACACGCTAAAAGCGAAAGGCCGTATTCTTAAGTTTGACGGTTGGACTCGCGTTCAACGTCCAATGGGCAAAAATGAAGATACTATTCTTCCTGCTGTACAGGTTGGTGAAAAGTTAGACTTGATCGCACTCGACCCTAAACAGCACTTCACTAAGCCACCAGCACGTTTCACTGAAGCTGCGCTAGTTAAAGAGCTTGAGAAGCGCGGTATTGGTCGTCCTTCAACTTACGCATCAATCATCTCGACGATTCAAGATCGCGGCTATGTAAAAGTTGAACAGCGCCGTTTCTATGCTGAGAAGATGGGTGAAATTGTTACTGACCGTCTAGATGGCAGTTTCAATGATCTAATGAACTATGACTTTACTGCTCGTATGGAGCAGAAGTTAGACCAAATTGCAGAAGGCGAAGCAAGCTGGAAAGGCGTGCTAGATAACTTCTTCGAAGACTTTACTGGCGATTTGGAAAAAGCGGATTTAGACGAAGACGCTGGTGGCATGAAGCCAAATCATATCGTAGAAACCGATATTGAGTGTCCAACTTGTAGCCGTAAAATGGGTATTCGTACAGCTTCGACAGGCGTATTCCTAGGTTGTTCTGGTTATGCACTTCCACCAAAAGAGCGTTGTAAGACAACAATCAACCTTGGTGATGAAGAAGGTATTATCAACGTTCTTGAAGAAGACGTTGAAACAGCAGCACTTCGAGCGAAAAAGCGTTGTCCTATTTGTGAAACGGCAATGGATGCTTATCTGATTGATGATAAGCGTAAGATGCACGTGTGTGGTAACAACCCTAACTGTGAAGGTTATGTGGTTGAACATGGCGAATTCAAAGTCAAAGGCTACGATGGTCCACTTGTTGAGTGTGACAAATGTGGTTCTGACATGGTTCTGAAGAACGGTCGTTTCGGTAAATACATGGACTGTACGAGTGAAGATTGTAAGAACACTCGTAAGATTCTGAGAAATGGCGAAGTAGCGCCACCTAAAGAAGACCCAGTGCATTTTCCTGAACTTCCATGTGAAAACTCAGATGCGTACTTCGTACTTCGTGACGGTGCTTCTGGTCTATTTATGGCAGCGAGCAACTTTCCTAAATCACGTGAAACACGTGCGCCATTAGTGGAAGAGCTGGTGCGTTTTAAAGACCGTATTTCACCTAAATTCCAATATCTGACATCAGCACCAGTTGCTGATCCTGATGGCAAGCCGACAGTCGTTCGTTTTAGTCGTAAGACAAAAGAGAACTACGTTCGTACTGAAGCGGATGGTAAACCATCTGGTTGGACTGCTTTGTACATCGATGGTAAGTGGGAAGTTACGGATAAACGTAAAAAGCCTAAAGAGAAGTAACTGAACGTTATTTGAAGAAAAAACAGCCATTAGGCTGTTTTTTTTTGACCAAAATACGACTAATTATGCAACTGGTTGATTTGGTGTGTCGATTGCGAGAATTTATTAAATTCACAGGGTAAAATAAATGGAGATGATTAATTATATCTTCTTATGCAACTTTAACTAGAATGTAACTTAATTCAAATATTGTAACTCAAAGATCAGTGTTTAGTTGTATACCTGATGTGTGACGGGTGTTAATGTAATGTTTCGCCCGCACGGTGTAGTGTGAGCTGCTTTAAGTCTTAGGAAAGCAATCAGCTTACATAGCACAGAATGGCGTATTAAAAATTGAAATCGACCGAAAAGTCGATAATGTATATAAAACCAAGTGCAAAGAATAGTGCACGCATAACAACGTTTGGCTTAGGATATTGTCACTGTATGTGAATGAATATTCGTTAAGTACCGAAATAAGTGTTAGTGCTCATCCCCCAGAGGAAGACACCTCTACGAGTACTGACATCGACAAGCTATAGATATATGGAGAATAAAATGGCTGGTGTATTGGGAATGATTCTTGCTGGTGGTGAAGGCTCTCGCTTAAGACCTTTGACTGAATCTCGCAGCAAACCCTCGGTTCCTTTCGGTGGTAGTTACCGCTTAATTGATTTCGCTTTGAACAACTTCGTTAATGCTGATCTTATGAAGATCTACGTATTAACACAATTTAAGTCACAATCTCTGTTCCACCACATGAAAAAAGGTTGGAATATCAGTGGCATCACAGATCGTTTTATCGACCCAATTCCTGCGCAAATGCGTAAAGGAAAGCGTTGGTATGAAGGCACAGCAGATGCTATCTACCAAAATATGGGTTTTATGGAGCTGGAAGAGCCAGATCAAGTCTGTATTTTTGGTTCTGACCATATCTATAAAATGGACATCAAACAAATGCTTGATTTCCATAAAGAAAAGAAAGCAGCGTTAACCGTCTCTGCACTGCGTATGCCGCTTGCTGAAGCATCAGAATTCGGTGTTATCGAGGTGGATGCTGAAGGCCGCATGATTGGCTTTGAAGAGAAGCCTGCAAATCCGAAGTCGATTCCAGGAGACCCAGAGTCAGCGCTCGTTTCAATGGGCAACTACGTGTTTGAAGCGAAAGAACTTTTTGCTGAACTAACGGAAGATGCAGATAAACCTGAATCTTCACATGACTTTGGGAAAGACATTATTCCAAACATGTTCCCACGCGGTGATGTGTTTGTTTATGATTTCAGCACCAACCGCATTACTGGTGAGAAAGAAGAAGTTTACTGGCGCGATGTAGGTACGATTGATGCGTACTGGCAAGCACATATGGACCTTCTTAAGAAAGATGCACCGTTCTCGCTATACAACCGTAAATGGCCTCTACACACTTACTATCCGCCACTACCACCAGCTACGTTTACTGACTCTGCTAATGGTCGAATTCAGATCATTGATAGCCTTGTGTGTAGCGGTAGTTACGTACGTGGTTCGCGTATTGAAAAGAGTGTATTAGGCTTCCGAAGCAATATCGCATCAGCGTGTGATATTAGTGAGAGTATTTTATTAGGTGATGTGAAGGTGGGCGAGGGTTGTATACTTCGTCGCGTTATCATTGATAAAGATGCAGACATCGCACCAGGCACTCAAATTGGTGTAAACCTGACAGAAGACAAAAAGCATTACCACGTATCTGACGATGGTGTAGTTGTTATTTCTAAAGGAGCACGAGTTGGTTACTAAAACTCTCTCGGTACTTTTTGTAGCGTCTGAAGTTGAAGGCTTGATTAAAAGTGGTGGCTTGGCTGATGTAGCCAAGGCACTGCCGAAAGCGTTACAAACACTCGAACAGGACGTTCGAGTGACTATCCCCGCGTATAGAAACATTCCAAACATTGATGCAGCCGAAGTCATTTTATCGACCGAGCTCGATCATTGGCCTCATACCGCTTACCAAGTCAAAAAACTGAGTGTAGAAGGTGTTCAAGTTTTTGGTATAGAATGTGCCAAATATTTCGACCGTCCAGAAATGTACGCAGAAAATAATCAAGCTTACGCAGATAACGGAGAGCGTTTCTCGTTCTTCAGTGCAGCCTGCCTTGATATGCTTCCTAAGCTTGCCTTCCAACCTGATATCATTCATGCAAATGACTGGCATACAGGCTTTGTTCCTTTTTTGCTTAAGTCACGTTATCAACAACATGATTTCTTTGAAAATACGCGCAGTGTTATCTCAATTCACAACGCAGTTTTCAAAGGTGTGTTCGCATACGATGAACTGCAATTTCTACCAGAAATGCATAGCTACAATGTGCCTGAAGCTTCAGTGAGTGACACGCATGTCACAATGCTGAGAGCCGGCGTGATGTGTGCTGATAAGGTGAACGCAGTCAGTCCAACGTATGCCGAGGAGCTGAAAACGGAATTAGGCAGTCACGGTATGGCAGCAGAATTCCAGTACAGATCCGCGGATCTTTTTGGCATTTTGAATGGTTGTGATTACGGAGCTTGGAACCCGGAAACGGACGCTTTCCTTCCTCGTAAATTCAAAGCGACAAAGCACAGCATGGTTCGTGGGAAGTCAGCTTGTAAGCAAAAATTGCAACAAGATGTTGGCCTCCCCGTCACCGATTGTGCGGTTTATGGCATGGTTTGTCGTTTGACTAATCAGAAAGGTGTTCATTACTTACTGCCTATCATCGAACAGTTTTTGAAAAACGATCTTCAGATCGTGATTGTCGGTACTGGTGATCCAGTTTTAGCGAGTCAGCTGAAAGAGCTGTCGGCACTTCACTCAGATAAGTTCTCGTTTGTAGAAGCGTATAATAATGAGCTTGCGCACTTAGTTGAAGCGGGTTCTGATTTCTTCTTGATGCCTTCGGAGTTCGAACCTTGTGGCTTAAACCAAATCTACAGCATGGCTTACGGTTCGTTACCGATTGTTCGCTCTGTGGGCGGTTTAAAAGACAGTGTGAATGATTACGATCAGAATCCCGAGATAGCGACCGGCTTTGCTTTTGAAGAGCCAACACCGCAAGCGTTACTGGCAGTATTGCATCGTTCATTACTACTTTATGCACAAAATCCCGCTGAAATTAAGCGTGTTCAACTTTACGCGATGCAACAAGACTTTAGTTGGGAAGATGCGGCAAAAGAATATCTTACGATGTACTATTCTGCATTTTAACGTGCTGAATTAGCTGTAAAATAAGCTGATGTATAACAACTGAACTTAATAGTAGAAGGCGCTCTGATAGTAGAGTGCCTTTTTGTTTTCTGGTCAGGTCACATCACGTTTAGGAAGAGAAAACTTGCAAACTCATTTTAGTCAGGTAGAAAAGGTGGGGTAGGTATTCACATGACTAATGTTAGGTTTGACACTATTATCACTTAAATTTCTTGATTGCGTGATATCCTTAGCCATCGCCTTGTGATGAGGCAGAGCTCCATTCCAATAATTAAAGCGATAGGTATGTCTGAGAGTTTACTATTTCATAAAACATTTACTCACCCTACGAGCGATGAGTGGGTTGTATTTGTGCATGGCGCAGGAGGCAGTTCCTCCATTTGGTTTAAGCAGATCAAAGCGTATAAACAGCACTTCAACTTGCTTCTCATTGATTTGAGAGGGCATGGTAAATCAGACAACATCCTCAAAGAGCTGATTTCGAATCGTTATACGTTCAAAGCGGTAACGCTCGATATTCTTAAGGTGTTAGACCATCTGAAAATCCGTTCTGCACACTTTGTAGGCATGTCTTTGGGCACGATTATTGTCCGTAATGTCGCAGAGCTAGCAGCTGGCCGAGTACGTTCAATGGTGCTAGGTGGTGCCGTGACCAAACTCAACACTCGCTCTCAAGTCTTAATCAAGTTGGGTAACTTGAGTAAGCACATCATTCCTTATATGTGGTTATACAGCCTTTTTGCTTACGTTGTGATGCCACAAAAAAGCCAAAAAGAATCACGTCACCTGTTTATCCGCGAAGCCAAAAAGCTGTGCCAAAAAGAGTTTAAACGCTGGTTTATCCTTACGGCTGATGTAAATCCATTGATGAAGTACTTCAAAGACCGAGAGTTGCCGATTCCAACGTTGTATTTGATGGGCGAGCGCGACTACATGTTCATCAAGCCAGTAAAAGAAATGGTAGAAGCGCATAAGTCGAGTGAGTTGGTAGAAATTGCCAACTGTGGGCATGTGTGTAACGTAGAAAACCCTGAAGAATTCAATCAACGATCTATCGCTTTTATTCAAAAGCAAATTCAGTGATTCTTTAGCAGAACAGATGCTCGAATAGAATTGAAACAAAAACGGGAAGCTAATTTTAGCTTCCCGTTTTTATTTGGAGGAGGTATCTGACCGAGTTGTTAGATAAGGCCGTTGGAGCCACTTTACCTTTCAAAACCTGCTATTCAGGTGAAGCAGCACCGCACTGCCAACAAGAACCGAATTGTGCTTCGTTGACTTCATGACATTCTCCGCAACGCCACTCTTCATAAATGATCGAATCTTGCTGTTTCTGGTAGTCATTAACAATTGCCCGGGCTTTGCTCGCCAATTCTGGCTCATATAACCATACGTAAGGGTCAGTCTCTTCGGTAAATGGGATTTCCCCTTTCAAACCGAATAACCCTTCACCACGAACTTCACACGCAATATTCACACTTTCTAGTAATCCACAGATGATGTGGGCTTCTGTCGGATTCGATGCACTGAAGATTTTCATTAAGATAGAACCTTATCTGGCTATATGCGTTATTTAGCTATTATAAGTATACGTTATTCAGTGATAGACGTTATTCAGCCACAGGTGCTGAGCGAAATTTATTCATCAACCATTTAGCAATGATTGGGAATACACCCAGTAAGGCAAATGACAATAGTACTGAAGGGGACACGATACCCGAAAGTGAATCAATTTCCGCGAGTTGAGTACCAGCATTCAAGAAAACAGCAGTACCCGGTAACATCCCTATTTGACTTGTAATGTAATAGCGACTCACAGACATAGGTGTTAGACCCATCAACAGATTGATAAGGAAAAATGGGAATACAGGAATCAGACGCAGAGAAAACAAGTAAAATGCTCCGTCTTTTTCAACGCCCTTGTTAATCGTTGCTAATTTGTCACCAAATTTGGTTTGGATCCAGTCACGTAACAGGTAGCGGCTACTTAGAAATGCGAGAGTTGCACCAATGGCACTGGCGAAAGAGACCAGCAGCAAACTATTCCAGAAACCAAATAGCGCAGCTCCTAACAAGGTCACAACAGCAGCACCAGGAATTGAGAAAGCAGTAATCATTACATATGCGACAAAATAGATAGCAGCGGCAGCAATGAAGTTGCTATCAATGTAGTCATTTAAAACGGCTTGTTGGGCCTTGGCATTTTCAAGCGTTAGGTATTGGCCGAAATTGACGCCTAACAAGACGATGGTTACGACCAACACAATACCCAATATCATTTTCTTACTCATTGATACTTCCTCTAAATTTTCAATGTATACCATTAGTATAGATAGACAGGCAAAGCATAGATTAACTTTCAGCAGATATAAAAAAAGCCGCAGTAAATGCGGCTTAGTTATATAGATAATTTGCACTGACAATGTTAATTGACGCGATTGATAAGCTCTTCACGACGCTGCTGCGGTATAACAGACCAATGTGTGCCATTGATCGCGCCTTCTAACGCCCAAAGTAGTTCAATACTGACAGAAGACGCATGTGATTCTTTGATGGCGTTAAATGCGTTTACAGAGCCAGATTCATATAAACGTTCTACGGAATCGATCCCTGCTTTTTTCAACATACGCTCAGTGGCGAGTCGAAGGTTGGGCAGATCTTTGAGTCGAGTAGGCTTAGCTGAAGATTGCTCAGCTTTTTCTTCTTTAGCAAAACCCAGAGACGTCGTTGCAAGCTGCAAGATTTTCTCTTGGTCTTGCCACAGGCCTTCAGGTAAAGCGAAATATTTAGTAACGACAGGGAAACCACGTTTTTTGTAGACGTACGGTTGAAACCCTTGTTGTTCGAACTGTTTCGTTGTGCATTTGTCTGCTCGTATGTGCAGCTGGTCATTTACAACCAGAGCAAACATAGTGTCATCAGCAAAAAGACCGAAGCCACCAAACATCGAGCGTGATTTTATTTTTCCTAGGGATTCAAATAATTTCATTGAATCCTTTAGTATCGGTTTATCCATGTTATTTATCTCGGTGTATTTGAACTACGCCACCAAATAAGCAGGTCCGAGAGATTAGCAAAATGTTGCAATTAAATTGTCAATTAGCCGTAAATTACTAAATTATTAGTAGTTACTGCATTTTGCCATCGGTAACCCCGCTACCATACCAACGAGTGGTTTAGGCCGGAAGCTTTGCGTCTCACTCTTTCAAGTGATTTGCCCTGTGCGTGACTGATTGAATAGAATAAAGTTTTTGTTGAATGAGGCTCACACTTGTTATTTCAAAATGTGATATTGCTTCAATTAATGATCTTTCCAGTATGATACCAGGTTCATTCATGTTGTTGATAAAAAAAGCGCACCTAAAGGTGCGCTTAATTATATTAAACTGAATTTATCAATTAATTTAACGTTTTAACTGTGCTTCGCTCAACAATTTCAGGATGCATTTCGAACACACGCTTTTCATGGTCTTTATCTTTAATGCGTTCTAACAAAATTTCGAAAGCGTTCTTACCAACACGACGTTTGGGTTGGTGAACCGTTGTTAACGGCGGAGAGAAGTATTCAGCCAACTCGATGTTGTCATAGCCGATCACTGAAATATCTTCAGGGATACGAATTCCTTTCTCTTGCAGTCTGCTCATTAGGCCGAGTGCCATCGTGTCGTTAAAACAGAATACTGCCGTTGGGCGATCTACCATCTTAATGATTTTCTCTGCCGCAAGAACCGCCGTATCACACTCGAAGTTACCTTCAATGATCATGTTATCATCGGTAGCAATCTTAGCTTCGTTGAGTGCGCGTTTGTAACCCGCGATGCGTTCAACACATGCCGCTTTGTCTAAGTGGCCACTTAAACAAGCAATCTTGGAGTGACCGTGCTCAATGAGGTACTTGGTCGCTAGGTAACCACCTTCTTCAGAGTTGTCGATGATCTTATCTGCTTGAGAACTCTCAGGGCCCCAATCCATAATCACTTTAGGGATGTCAGCATGACGGTCTAACATGCCTCTTAGTTCTTCAGTTAGGTCAGAACACATAACTAAGATGCCATCTACACGTTTCTCTGCAAGCATTCGAATGTAATCACGTTGCTTCTCATAGATACCGCCCGTATTACACAGGATCAAAGTGTAGCCTTGACGGTAGCAGTAGCTTTCAACACCATCGATAACTTCAGAGAAGAATAGGTTAGTTGACTGAGTAACTAGCATGCCGATAGTGCGGGTTGTATTGCACTTCAAACTACGAGCAACGGCACTTGGTGCATAGTTCAGTTCGTCTACGGCTTTATTTACTTTTTCTTGCGTCGCTTCTGCAACAAAGCGAGTTTTGTTGATTACGTGAGAAACGGTTGTTGTTGATACGCCTGCTAAGCGAGCGACATCTTTTATAGTGGCCATGGTTTTATCCTATTAGAAGCTACTTTCCCAAAGTACGGAATGAAGTAGCCGTTAAGCTACCTAACTAAGAGCTTAAATTTGTAGGGCTCTTTGGGTACTAAAGTGCTAAAAAACAAAAAACCGCTATTGAGCGGCTTGTCTTAACACCGAAATGCTCAAAACTATAATAAGCATAGCATTTCGTGAATGTTTCATATTTTATCGTTTGCGGTCACAATTTTAGACTGACTAGAAATTACTCGCAATAAAATTCACCCGGAAATCCGGGTGAATTGTCACATTCTTCTGAATTTATTTAACGAGTCATCCAATAAGCTTATTCACCAGCAAGGTATTGGGTGTCCAATTTACAGAATGCAAGTAGCAGAGATGAGACTGAAGCGTAGAAACCGAATTCGTCAACGTCATGACATTTAACGTTGAACTTTGGTATCCAAGTAAGAAGTTGTTGCTCGATAAATTGATGTTGAACAATGAACGATTTTTCTAGCTCTTCTTCAAGTTCCGTTTCATTAGAACGGATGATCAAGTTGCCAAGGAAGTCGAGTTCGATAGCGATATGGTCAGCTGGTTCTTTTAGGTCTTGGTTCACCACTAAGTTGTGCTTAGCCATGATCTCTTCCATATCTTTTGCTGGCTTATCATTCAAAAGGCCAGTCTCACCGATATACATAGAAGCGTAAGGAAGTGCGCCATGCTTATCTGTTTTTAAGAATAAGTCACAGAAGTCTGCAGACAATTCTAGTTGAGCATCTTCACGCGTTTGTAGGCGGTTTAGCGCATCCACTAGGCTATCGATCGCCGGCTTTAGTGTTTCATTTTCGCCTAAACCAGTTAGGAAAGAACGAATTTCAACAGAGTGGTAGTGATCGAGTTCTTCTTGAGTGAGCTCTTTAGCGAATAAGCTTGATAGCCACCAGTATATTTCTGCTCTTTGCTCGTTGAACGCTTTCGTATCTTTCATTTCTTCGATCCTGATTTAGTCTTGTGGTGTTACTTATATGCGTCTTGAAGTCACTAGTGCATAAGCACACCAAGGCTGAATAACAAGGTTATTTGCGAAACGCAAAGTTACTCGTTAGTAGTAATGTCTATATTGAATTGCGATGGACGATAAATAGCAAGGTTTAAGATTGTCTTGTATCAAAAAAGATCCATGTTTCTGGCTTTTATCTTGTGTACCACTAGAATTGTTACGAGTTATGAATAGAATAGTCACTGAAACTATTAAATAAGAAAAGTGGTGTAGATGAGCTATCACGTATTAGTCGTAGAAGATGATGTGGTAACCCGCAGTAAACTGGTCGGATACTTCCAGAACGAAGGTTACACAGTAAGCGAAGCAGAAAGCGGCGCTCAAATGAGAAACGTGTTAGAAGAAAACAACGTTGACCTCATTATGCTGGACATCAACTTACCAGGCGAAGATGGATTGATGCTAACTCGCGAATTACGCAGTCAATCAGACATTGGAATTATTTTAGTTACTGGACGCACGGATAGCATCGACAAAATCGTTGGCCTTGAAATGGGCGCTGACGATTACGTTACTAAACCCTTCGAACTTCGCGAGTTATTGGTTCGAGTTAAAAACCTACTTTGGCGCATTTCTGCCGCTCGTAAAACAGCAGCAGGTAAGGTTGAAGAGACTGAAGACGAATCTGTGGTTCGTTTTGGTGAGTGGACGTTTGATATCCCTCGTCGTGCGCTAAGCAAAAACGGCGAACCGGTAAAACTGACTAAAGCTGAATATGAACTGTTGGTTGCGCTCTCTTCTTATCCTAACCAGGTATTAAGTCGTGAACGCATTCTGAATATGATCAGTCACCGAGTGGATGCTCCAAACGATCGAACTATCGATGTGTTAATCCGTCGTATGCGTGCGAAAATGGAGTTTGACCCTAAGAATCCACAAATTTTTGTAACGGTTCATGGTGAAGGTTACATGTTCGCTGGTGATTGATTTCCTTCGGGAATGACTAATCAACAACGATATTTAAACGTAAAAAGCCGAGACATCATTGATGTCTCGGCTTTTTTATTGCTTAGATTTTACTGTTTACGAACTGGAAACCTGCAAATTATTTGGTTAATCAGTTTTGCCTATCTGGCCGAACCTACAGATAAGACTATTTCTACAGGTAAGACTATGTCTACTGATAAAATTCAGTTTACTGATTCGGTTGAGTTTATTGAGGCTGAGCCGCAGAAATACCACCGTCATCTTCAACTAAGCGAGATGTTTCAGGAACAACAATGGGTTCTTCAACAGTGTCATTGCTTGTATCAAGCCAATCACGCAGGCTTTGCCACATCAACCCCATTGTTTCGTGCCAGTAACGCTCAGTTTGCTCAAGGTAAAGAGCTTTAGGCATGTACTTATTCCAAGGTTCAACAATCCCTTCTTGTGCAAGGTAATTGGTTGGGGCTGGTAATGGCTTCATGCCAGCTGCATGGAATTCATTCAATGCGCGAGTCATATGGCTAGCGGAAGTTACCAGTACCATTCTTTTATTTTTAACGAACGCAGCGGCTTGTCGGGCTTCTTCCCATGTGTCTTTTGCTGTTTCAAGCAGAATGATATCGGGCTTTGCGACGCCTAGAGCCAACGCAACTTTGGCCATCATTCGAGCGTTGCTCACTTCAGTGCCTGCGCCATAGCCAGACAAAATGAGTTTTGCACCAGGGTAAAGGCGTAGAATACGAATCCCTTCACTTAAACGCATTAGACCAGTGCGACTAAGCTCTGATGTTGGTGGGATTTGGTCGTCTACGACGTGACCACTTCCGAGAACCATCACGTAATCGATAGTTTCATCGACAGGTAAAAAAGCGGTGTGTTGCCTTTCCATTGGCATTAAAAGTTGATTAGAAACTGGTTGGAAAGCGATGAGGAAAATACCACATAGGGCTGAAAGGGTGATTAGGCAACCCGTCTTCCTTTTGGTAGTAAACATCACTAGGGCTAAACCCAGAAAAGCGAGAATTAACATTGCTGGCAGTGGCATCAGTAACGAAGACACTACTTTTTTCAGCTCAAACATATCCGAATAGTCCGAAAAAACATCACTTAGTAGTAAAAAGAGACATCGCCTCTTTATTCCTGAAATTCCTGTGACAGAATAGCAGGCACGATAGGACATAATAACTCAAGTAGCCGTGACTGAAGACCGTAATTTCGACGATATTGCCCACAAATTTGCAAAAAATATTTACGGCTCTGACAAAGGAGAGATCCGTCAGATCATCGTATGGGAAGATTTAGAACAAGCTTTGAGCAAATTTGAGCAATCAGCTTCGCCGCTGCATGTGCTTGATGCTGGAGGCGGCCTTGCGCAGATGTCGCAAAAAATTGCGTCGCTTGGGCATAACGTTTCTCTTTGTGACCTCTCTTCTGAAATGCTGAAGCTAGCAGAAGAAAGTATCAGCGAGGCGGGTTTGTTAGATCAGTATCGATTCATCCATTCTCCGGTACAAAAAGTCGCAGAACATCTCGATGAAAAAGTCGATTTTGTGATGTTTCATGCGGTAATGGAATGGTTAGCCGATCCTAAAGAGGCGCTTGATTTATTGTTGGAGCAAGTAAAACCCGGTGGCGTTGCTTCGATAATGTTTTACAACCACCACGGATTAGTCCTGAAAAATGTGATTTGTGGCAACATTCCTCATGTATTGAATGGGATGCCACATCGAAAACGGTTTAAGCTGCAACCACAAAAAGGCTTGAAGCCAGAAGAGGTTTACCAATGGATAGAAGACGCCGGTCTAGAAATCTGTGGTAAATCAGGCATTCGTTCTTTCAGTGACTACATAGGTAATATGGAGTACATGGGCGATTACCAATTTGAAGATGTATTGGAACTAGAAAAACAGCTATGCCGCCAAGAGCCATATCTGTCACTAGGCCGTTATATTCACGTTTGGGCTCAAAAACCTGCGCAATAGCAGCGGTGAATGTGGTAAAAGAAGCCACAACATGCGCTATGCAATCGTAACAAGCCCGCGTCATAAAGAAATAGGCGTCATATCTAATACGTTCGATATGACGAAGAACAGTAACAGGAACCACAATGAGTGAAATGACTCAAACTGCCGAAGAGCAGCCAATTGATGAGTTGGTGGGCTGGGTCAAGCAGCATGATTTTTCATTAAACTTGCCACCAGAGCGCTTAGCATTCTTGATTGCTATCGCAGTACTAAGCAATGAAAGGTTCGATGAAGAGTTGGGCGAAGGTGAACTGCACGATGCATTTACCATTGTCACTCGACTGTTTGAAGATACTGGCGAAGCGTCTGCGTTTCGTGCCAACAATGCCATCAATGAGCTAGTTAAACAGAAGTTGATCAGCCGCTTTACCAGTGAAATCACCGATGGTGCGAGCATCTACCGCTTATCACCGTTGGCCGTTGGTATCTCTGATTATTACTTACGTCACCGTCAGTTCTCTAAATTAAAACTGTCTATTCAGCTTTCTATGGTTGCCGATGAGATGGCAAAAGCCATTGAAGCTGCGCAGAAGGGCGGAACTCCGGGGCATTGGAAAAAGAACGTTTACGGCGTGCTCAAATATTCAGTTGGTGAAATTTTCGATCAGATTGATCTTAACCAACGTGTTATGGATGAGCAGCAACAAACCGTTAAGCAGCAAATTGCCGACCTTTTAAATAAGGACTGGCGAGAAGCGATTAATAACTGTGAAGCTTTGCTATCAGAAACTTCTGCGACGCTAAAAGAATTGCAAGATACCTTGCAAGCGGCGGGTGATGAACTGCAAACACAGATCCTCGATATTCAAGAAATTGTTTACGGTGACGATGAACTCGAGTTCGTTGGCGAAACCCTGTTCGGTTTGCAAATGAAGCTTGACCGAATCACCAGTTGGGGTCAGCAAGCAATCGACTTGTGGATCGGCTACGACCGCCACGTTCACAAATTTATCCGTACCGCTATCGATATGGATAAAAACCGTGCCTTTAGCCAGCGGTTGCGTCAGTCAGTCACAGACTACTTTGATGCGCCTTGGTTATTGACCTACGCCGATGCTGAGAAGCTGACAGATCTTCGTGATGAAGCGCTCGTGCTTCGTGATGATGAAGTGATGGGACAAGCGCCAATCGACGTTGAGTACGAAGAATTTGAGCAAGTGAATGATCTGCTTTCAGAACGAATTGCAGAGATGTTAAAAGCTCATAAACAGCAAGGCGCGCCAATTGACCTTGGCCTTGTGCTACGCGATTACCTCGCAGCACACCCTCGCACACACCATTTTGATTTAGCCAGAATTGTTGTCGACCAAGCCGTGCGCTTAGGTTACTCAGCGTCTGACTATCAGGCTATTCAGCCGGATTGGCAGGCAATCAACGATTTCGGTGCAAAGGTACAAGCAAATGTCATTAACAAGTACTGATGATTACATGCCAGAGAAACTGGTAAAAGCGATAGCGAACCCGTTGTTCCCTGCGCTAGATAGCATGCTGCGTTCAGGTAAGCATGTTTCAACAGAAGACCTAGACAACCACGCGTTGCTTTCTGATTTTGAAGTGGAACTTCAGCATTTTTACCAACGCTACAATACGGAACTGGTAAAAGCGCCGGAGGGTTTCTTCTACCTGCGTCCGCGTTCTACGTCTCTGATTGGCCGTAGTGTGTTGTCTGAATTAGACATGCTGGTTGGTAAGGTGTTGTGTTTCTTATACCTAAGCCCAGAACGTCTTGCTCATGAAGGTATCTTCACCAATCAAGAACTGTTTGATGAATTGATGTCGTTAGCGGATGAGAAAAAGCTCATGAAGCTAGCAACGAACCGCGCATCTGGTTCTGACTTAGACAAAGAAAAGCTCTTTGAAAAAGTACGTACTTCTTTGCGTCGTTTACGCCGTATCGGCATGCTGATTGCGATTGGTGAAACCGGCAAGTTCCGTATCAGCGAAGCGGTATTCCGCTTTGGCGCTGACGTTCGTGTTGGCGACGACATGAAAGAAGCTCAGTTACGTCTTATCCGTGATGGTGAAGCCGTGGTTCATACCCAAGAACCTAACCAAGGCAGCTTGTTGAATGAAGAACAAGCGGAAGCTGCATCAGAACTAGAACTAGACGTAGATGAAAACGGTCAACAAGACATTTTTAACGATCAAGCCGGCTTTGACCTTGAGTCAAACGATGGCGAACAAACAAAAGTAGAAGGTGAAGCATGATTGAAAGAGGTAAGTATCAATCATTAACCATGATCAACTGGAACGGCTTCTTTGCGCGTACTTTTGATATCGATGGATTGGTTACAACGCTTTCTGGCGGTAACGGTGCGGGTAAGTCGACCACAATGGCGGCATTCATCACTGCACTGATCCCTGACCAAAGCCTTCTGCATTTCCGTAACACAACGGAAGCCGGCAGTTCACAGTCATCTCGTGATAAAGGCCTTTACGGTAAGCTTCAGCCGGGCGCATGTTATGCCGCGCTAGATGTTGTGAACTCTCGTAATCAGCGTCTATTGTTCGCAGTAAAACTGCAGCAAGTTGCGGGTCGTGATAAGAAAGTCGACATCAAACCGTTCGTAATCCAAGGTCTTCCAAGCCATGTGAAACCAACGGATGTATTGATTCAGAATGTTTCAGACAGCCATGCTCGCGTATGCCAACTGAACGATGTTAAAGCGGCGGTTGCACAATACGAAGGTGCGCATTTTAAAGCGTTTTCTTCGATTGTTGATTACCACTCACAGATGTTTGAATACGGTGTGGTACCGAAGAAACTGCGTAACAGCAGCGACCGTTCTAAGTTCTACCGCCTGATCGAAGCATCGCTTTACGGTGGTATTTCTAGTGCGATTACGCGTTCTCTGCGTGATTACCTTCTGCCGCAAAATGGTGGCGTGAAGAAAGCATTCCAAGACATGGAATCAGCACTTCGCGAAAACCGCATGACGCTAGAAGCGATCAAAACGACTCAGTCGGATCGTGACTTGTTCAAGCACTTGATCACTGAATCTACGAACTACGTGGCAGCAGATTACATGCGCCATGCCAACGATCGTCGCAACAAGCTTGATCAAACTATGAAATTCCGTGGTGAACTGTTTGGTTCTCGCGAAACCTTGCTTGATCAAAACAACTTGTTGAACCGCGTTCAAGAAGATCTTGAGCTGTTGGTCGATCAAGAATCGGCACTAGAGCAAGATTATCAAGCGGCTTCGGATCATCTTCAATTGGTTCAAACTGCACTTCGTCAGCAAGAGAAAATTGCTCGCTACAGCGAAGATCTAGAAGAGCTTAATGAGCGTCTAGAAGAGCAGATGATGGTGGTTGAAGAAGCTCAAGAACGAGTACTTCTTGCTGAAGAACAGGCAACCATTACTGAAGAAGAAGTGGATAGCCTGAAAACTCAGCTTGCTGATTACCAACAAGCGTTGGATGTTCAGCAGACTCGTGCGCTTCAATACCAACAAGCGGTTCAAGCATTAGAGAAAACTAAGCAGCTACTTGGTGATGAGTCTATTACTGCAGAAAGCGCGTTAACTCTGGTTTCTGAGCTAAAAGCACAAGAAGAATCAAGCACTCAAACGCTACTGTCGACTAAACATAAGCTAGACATGTCTTCTGCTGCCTCTGCACAGTTCGACAAAGCGCTGTCTCTTGTTAAAAGCATTGTTGGTGATGTTGAGCGTAAAGATGCCTCTCACAGCGCTAAACAAACGTTAGAGAAAGGCCGCAACGCAAAACACGTTGTTGAAAACGAACAGCAGTGGCGTGCACAGCACCGCGATATGGCTCGTGATGTAGCGCAGCAGCGTCAAGCTAAAGAGCTAGCGACTGAATACCAAAAGCAACACAACATCTCACTGACTGACGAAGCGGTTTTCGATGAAGAACGTGAACGTCATGCAATGCAGATCGAGTCTCTTGAGTACGCTCAAGAAGAGCTGCGTGAAGCGAAGAGTGAGCAACGTCGTGTGCAACAAAACCACGACCAAGAGATTCAAAAACTTGAATCTATTGCTCCAGCGTGGATCACGGCGAACGACGCACTTGAAGCCCTAAGAGATCAAACAGAAGCTGAGCTAGAAGATAGCCAAGCAGTAATGACTCAGATGCAGAAAGTGCTTGAAGACGAAAAGTCTCAAGCGGTAGCGAAAGATCAATTGGCGACGCGCCGTTCTGAACTTGAGCAAGAGATTGAACGTTTAGCTTCTCCGGGTGGCTCTAACGATCCTCGTTTGAAAGGTTTAGCGGATACGCTTGGTGGCGTGCTGCTTTCTGAGATTTACGATGACATTACCATTGGTGATGCGCCGTATTTCAGTGCGATGTACGGTCCTGCTCGTCATGCGATTGTGGTCTCTGATCTTGATGGTATTAAAGAGAAGCTGGTGGATCTTGATGATTGTCCAGATGACCTTTACATCCTTGAAGGCGATGTCGATGCATTTGATGACAGCTCATTCAATGCTGATGAGTTAGAGGGCGCGGTGTGTGTTCAGCTGAACGATCGCCAAATGCGTTACTCTCGTTTCCCTGAGATCCCTCTGTTTGGCCGTGCGGCTCGTGAACAACGATTAGAGAAATTGCGTGAAGAGCGTGATGTTGTTGTGGAAAACCACGCGAAAGCGGCGTTTGATGCACAAAAGCTGAATCGCCTATACCAAGCATTCAATAGCTTTGTTGCTAAGCACCTACACGTTGCATTTAACGCTGACCCTGAACAGGCACTAGTGTCTATTCGTGACAAGCGTAACCAGATTGTACGTTCTTTGGCTGAATTAAATTCTAAAGAGCAACAACAACGTAGTCAGCTACAACAGAGTAAACACGCGTTGGGTGCGCTAGACAAATTAGCACCAATGGTTCGTATTTTAGAAGACGAAACATTGGCTGAACGCCTAGCTGAATTAGAAGCGCAACTAGAACGCTTGAGCGAAGCTAAGTCGTACTTGAACAACCATGGCAAAGCATTGGCGTCTTTAGAGCAGATTGTTTCTGCACTAGACGCAGACCCTGAACAGTTCGAGACACTAGAAGCACAATACCAACAAGCTGACCAAGCTCTACAAAGCCTGAAAGGTAAAGTGTTTGCTCTGTCTGACTTGATTGAACGTCGTCACTACTTTGCCTATGCGGATTCTGTTGATCTTCTAAACAAGAGCAGCGAACTGAGCGAGCAATTGAAAGCGAAGTTGGTTCAAGCAGAGCAAGCAAGAACCAAAGGCCGTGATGGCTTGAAGCAAGCTCGCGAACAGATGAACCAATACAACCAAGTATTGGCAGCACTGAAGAGCTCACATCAAGCGAAGCAAGAAACGGTTCAAGAGTTCAAACAAGAGCTGCAAGAGTTTGGTGTCAATGCTGATGAAGGCGCTGAAGAGCGTGCTGTACGTCGTCGTGACGAACTGCATGAGCGTTTGCATACTTCACGTGGTCGTAAGAGTGAATACGAGCGTACCATTACATCAACTGAACTTGAGATGAAAGCCTTGGCTAAGCGTCTTAAGAAAGTTCAAAAAGAGTACACAGAGCTTCGTACCTTCGTTGTTGCAGCGAAAGCGGGTTGGTGTTCAGTACTTCGTTTAGCGCGTGAGAATGATGTTGAACGTCGTCTGCATAAACGTGAACTGGCTTATCTAACGGCAGGCGAGCTTCGCTCTATGTCGGATAAATCACTAGGTGCGCTACGTCTGGCGGTAGCCGACAATGACGACCTGCGTGACTCGCTGCGTTTATCTGAAGACAACGCGCATCCAGAGCGTAAAGTTCTGTTCTACATTGCGGTTTACCAACACCTTCGTGAGCGTATTCGCCAAGACATTATTCACACGGATGATCCGGTTGAAGCAATCGAAGAGATGGAAGTTGAGCTAGCTCGACTAACAGAAGAACTGACGCAGCGTGAAAATCGCCTAGCAATCAGCTCTGAGTCTGTAGCAAGCATCATCAAGAAAACGATTCAGCGCGAGCAGAACCGTATTCGAATGCTGAACCAAGGTTTGTCTAACATTTACTTTGGTCAGGTTAAAGGCGTACGTCTGAACGTTAAGATCCGTGAAAGCCACGAGATCTTGCTATCAGGGCTAGCGACTCAACAAGAGCAACACAAAGACTTGTTTGAATCAACGCGCTTTACCTTCTCAGAAGCGATGGCGAAGTTGTTCCAACGAGTGAACCCGCATATCGATATGGGTCAACGTTCTCCACAAGTTCTTGGTGAAGAGCTACTGGATTACCGTAACTACCTAGAGCTGAGTGTTGAAGTTAACCGTGGTTCAGACGGTTGGTTACAAGCTGAATCGGGCGCATTGTCTACGGGTGAGGCGATCGGTACGGGTCAGTCAATCCTATTGATGGTTATTCAGAGCTGGGAAGAGGAATCTCGTCGACTTCGCAGTAAAGACATCGTTCCATGTCGTTTGTTGTTCCTTGATGAAGCAGCACGTTTGGATTCTAAGTCGATCTCTACGCTGTTTGAACTGTGTGACCGTTTGGGTATGCAACTTCTGATTGCAGCACCTGAAAACATTAGCCCAGAGAAAGGTACAACCTACAAACTGGTTCGTAAGGTCTTCAAAGACCACGAACACGTACATGTTGTTGGCCTGCGCGGTTTTGCTCAAAACAAACCAGCATCTCCGGTGCAAGAGCTTATCGAAGAAACTGAGCAATAACTTTGATAGCCGAGTTATAACCTTGATAGTCGAGTTATAACCTTGATAGCTTAGCTATAAGCTCGAAAGCGACTCAATGATATTTGTCCAAAGCCCCTAATCAATAGGGGCTTTTTTTGTACCTTGAATCTAATTTCTTATTCCTTACTTCTACAACTGAACACCTTCCGCCTAATCGTCTCGTCGATACTGATAAGACCACTCATACCTTATGGTTATTATCAATGGAACTTGTTTGAGGTCACACGCACAAAACCACAAATAATGTATGGTAATGACATAGATTTAATAATATTAACAATATTGTATTACTTAAATTTTAATTATTGATAACTCGCGAGTGCGAAAGGTAAAGGTAGGACTTAGGTATGATTCAAATCGTTATTGATGGGAAATATCGAATCGTCGAGCAAGGACAAACCGTTCTTGAAGCGGCAAAAACATGTGGTTTAGAGATCCCATCTTTATGTGGTTTGAACAAAACAGCGGATAAAGTACCGTGTGATTTGTGTGTCGTTGAAGTTGATGGCGTTGGTGTCACTCGTTCTTGTGAGCTTGAAGTGTCTAATGGGCTGAATATTACTACCCAGTCAAAACAGTTAACGATTCATCGGCAAGATTCGTTGAACCGCATCATGACCGATCATTACGCCGATTGTGAAGCGCCATGCCAAACAGCGTGCCCTGCTGGGGTCGATATCCAATCTTACCTGCATCATATTGCGCAAAATGATCACATCAAAGCGATAGAGGTTATCAAAAAGACACTACCAATGCCCCTGTCGATTGGTCGAGTATGTCCTGCTTTCTGTGAAACGGAATGTCGTCGCAACTTGGTCGATGAATCCATCGCGATTCGTCAACTCAAACGACACGCTGCCGACGCAGATTTAGCCGCTCAAGAGAGCTACATGCCAACTAAGAAACCAATCAAAGGCAAGAGTATTGCGATTGTTGGTAGTGGCCCCGGTGGTCTTACAGCAGGTTATTACCTATCTAACGAAGGCTACGATGTTAGTGTTTATGAGTCGATGCCCAAAGCGGGAGGTTGGTTGCGTTACGGTATCCCTGAATATCGCTTACCTAAGTCGATTCTAGATAAAGAAATCGAGCTGATGTGCCGTAACGGGATGTCGGTGGAGTGCGGCAAGAAACTCGGTATTGATTTTACACTGTCTGATTTGAGTAACGATTTTGATGCGGTTTGTTTAGCCGTTGGCGCGTCGCAAGCGGTTGAAATGAATTATCCGGGCAGCGAGCTTGGCGGTTGTTATCTAGGCGTCGATTACTTGAAAGATTACGTGACCGCTCAGCAGTATGTCACTGGTAAAAAGGTTGCAGTGATCGGTGGTGGTAATACCGCGATTGATTGCGCTCGAACAGCGGTGCGTGATGGTGCTGACACCACGCTGATCTACCGTCGTACTCGAGATGAGATGCCTGCAGAAGATTACGAAATCGAAGAAGCTGAGCATGAAGGTGTGAAGTTCCATTTCTTAACCAACCCGGCAGAAAACATAGCCGATGAAAATGGTCATGTATCAGAAATACGATTAGAGCGTATGGCTTTGGGTCCGGCTGATGCTTCAGGTCGTCGCAGCCCTAAACCAACAGGCGAATTCTTTGTTGAAGCGTTTGATACCGTTATTGCTGCCGTGTCGCAAAAGCCGGATCTGAGCTTTATGGACAATGAAGCGATTGATATTCCTCTTACTCGTTGGAATACCGCTGATGCCGATCCGCAAACCATGCATACAGGTACTGGCAATATCTTTAGTATTGGTGATTTCCGACGCGGCCCTGCAACCGCAGTGGAAGCGGTGGGGGATGGGCGCATTGCTGCACAGGCGATTGATCGCTTCTTTCATGGCGACATGGATAACATTCCGGCTAAACCGTTTAATTCAAGAAAGCACAAGCAGCTCAAAGCGGTGGATCCTGAGCAATACAAATCCATACAGCGTATGGCGCGTAAGATCATGCCAGAGCTAACACCCGAGCAGCGTGAACAAAGCTTCGACGAAGTAGAAACAGGATTTGATAATACCGATGCAATTGCGGAAGCAGCAAGATGTCTAGAATGTGGCTGCCAAGCCAATACCGATTGCGACCTACGAGACTACTCGACCGAATACAAGGCAACGCAAACACATCCAGAGTACAAAATCGATGTTGCTTCGAATGAGAGTTGGCAGGCGATTCGCGCAGAAGAAGCGAAGGTCGGTTTAACAAGACAAAAATTTTCAGTTGATGACAGTTCAGAATTTATTATCTTTGATGCCAACCGCTGCATCAGTTGCGGGCAGTGTATCCAAGCGTGCCGCGAACAGAATGTCCATGGTGTTTTAAGCTTCATGAATCAATCTGATGGCAAGCCTGCATCAAGACCTGAATGTCGTCCTAATTTTGGGGCAGACAAGACCTTAATGGGCGACTCAAACTGCGTTCAATGTGGATCGTGTATTCAGGTATGTCCAACTGGTGCAATGGTGGATGCTCGTGATAGAAAGCAGGGAGACACAGACCTACTCAAGAAAGTCGATACCATCTGCACCTATTGTGGTGTGGGCTGTAAGCTAACCATGCATATCGATGAGCAGAAAAACAAAATCCGTTATATCGAAGGCGGTGACTCTCCGGTTAATGAAGGCATGTTGTGTGTTAAGGGGCGATTCGGTTTCGATTTTGTGGGCAGTGATGCGCGTTTAACCACACCATTAATTCGTAAAGATGGCTGGTTGCAACCGGCAAGTTGGGAAGAAGCGATTAAACTCATTGCTGATAAATTTACCGCGATTAAACAGGGCTTTGGTAGCAATGCTTTGGCGGGCTTCTCGTCGGCGAAAACCACCAATGAAGACAACTATGTCTTCCAAAAATTCATACGTCGCGAACTAGGTACCAATAACGTCGATCACTGTGCACGTCTTTGTCATGCTTCGACTGTTACCGGTTTAGAGGCTTCGCTGGGTAGCGGGGCGATGACCAATGATATTCCAAGTATCAAGCATTCAGATGTGATCTTTATTATCGGTTCAGATACTACTTCAGCACACCCAATTATTGGCTCGCACATCAAGCAAGCGGTTAGGCATGGTGGAGCACGATTGATCGTTGCTGATCCAAAACGAATCGATATTGCTGACCATGCTGAGCTTTACTTAGCGCACCGACCGGGCACCGATGTGATGCTGATTAATGGTGTGATGCAGCAGATCATCAAACACGGTTGGTACGATCAAGATTATATTGATGATCGTGTTGACGGCTTTGATACCTTGTTGCAAGAAGTCATGTCACCAAGCTACTCACTTGATAAAGTCGAATTGGTGACTGGCGTGAAAGCGGAAGATATCTTCGCGATGGCTCGCTTGATTGGTACTGCAGAACGCACCGCAGTGTATTATTCGATGGGTATTACGCAACACACCACTGGTCACGACAACGTACGTTCAATCGCTAATCTACAACTATTGTGTGGCAACATTGGTATCGAAGGTGGTGGTATAAACCCATTACGTGGTCAATCCAATGTTCAGGGCGCGTGTGATATGGGGGCATTGCCGAACAACCTTCCAGGTTATCAGAAAGTGTATAACCCGATAGTTCGTAAAAAATTCGCGATGGAGTGGGGGGGTTCTGACTTACCAGCGGAAGCGGGGTTAACGCTCACCGAAATTATTGATGGAGCGTGCCATCGAGATGTTCGTGGTCTGTATGTCATGGGTGAGAACCCAGTGTTGAGTGACCCGAATCAAGCGCATGTGATTGAAGGTCTTGAAGCGTTGGATTTCCTAGTGGTTCAAGATATTTTCTTAACCGAAACCGCTCAGTATGCCGATGTGGTTCTGCCGTCTTGTTCGTTTGCTGAAAAGTCTGGCCACTTCACCAATACAGAGCGCCGAGTCCAGCGTATTAATCCTGCTGTTAATCCGCCTGGTGACGCGAAAGAAGATTGGGTGATTATTCAAATGCTCGCCAACGCAATGGGCGGCGGTTGGGACTATAAAACCGTTGCTGATATCACCAATGAGATAGCACGTGTAACGCCGCAGTATGGTGGTTTACGTTGGGAGAATATTACGGTGAACGGCGTCCAATGGCCAACTAATAAGAACAACCCTGATGGCACACGTATCATGCACCAGACTCAATTCACTCGCGGGCGTGGTCAAATGGAAGCGATTCCGTTTAGATACGCAGCAGAACTTCCTGATGCGGAATACCCGCTAGTATTAACGACAGGTCGCATCCTAGAACAGTTCCACACAGGAACCATGACACGTAAAACCAAAGGGCTTGATAACTTGGCAGGACCACGTGCGATGGTGAGTGTTCATGATGCCGAAGCGTTAGGGATCTCGAATGGCCAGATGCTCAAAGTATCAACCCGTCGTGGAGAAATTGAAATCGCGGCATTTGTGACTAAGCGAATGCAAAAGGGGGTGGTATTTATTCCATTCCATTTTGTCGAATCTCCAGTTAACCGCTTAACTACGACTGCAACCGATCCGCACGCTAAGATCCCAGAGTTTAAGGTGGCGGCAGTCCGCATTGACCCAATTCGTGAGTCTGAAGCAGAAACAACAGAAGCTTAGTTCCGAGCGTTAAGTTAATTAACGATAGGCATTAAAAAGCCGCGTAACTCTCAGAGTTATGCGGCTTTATTTATTGAGCTAGACTCGGTGTCAAATGGCCGAGTTAGTCGCTTAGTTGGAAGCGAGTTCGTTACCGTGAACACCAAATTGCTTTGCGGCGTATGCCACGCGCTCGGCAGGTTTTGGATATTCAGCTGGCGTGCCTAGGTTTTCAATATGATGCAAGCGAGGCAATAAACCTGCGCCGTTTGCAATCTGTATTGCTAATCCTGGACGAGCGTTTAGCTCTAGTACCATTGGGCCTTCTTCTTGGTCTAAAACCATGTCAGTGCCCATGTAACCAAGGCCTGTCATTTCCCACGCGCTTGATGCTAGCGTAAGCAGCTTTTCCCAATGCGGTACTTGAAGTTGTGCCAACTCTTTGTCCGTGTCCGGGTGGTGAGTCACAGGGTGGTCAAATTGAACCGCACGAACGGCTTTACCCGTAGCAATACAGATACCCACACCCACAGCGCCTTGGTGCAAGTTTGCCTTGCCGTCAGAAGCTGAAGTAGAAAGACGCATCATCGCCATCACAGGGTAGCCTTTGAATACGATAATTCGTACATCTGGCACACCTTCATAACTGAAGCCATCAAAACACTCGTCAAACTTGATGAGGTTTTCAACCACGGCTACGTCGTTCTTACCACCCAGTGAGAAAAGACCCGCGAGAGCGTTACTGATGTGACGCTCTACGTCTTCTTCATTGATAGTCGAACCCGATGGCTTGGTATAAACACCATCCTTGTGAGAAATAACAACAAGGATACCTTTACCACCACTACCTTGAGCGGGCTTGATTACAAACCCCGGCCACTCTTTAACCATCTTGTGGATTGTTTTTACTTCAGCTTGGTGACCAATAACGCCAATCAGTGTTGGTACGGTTGCACCAGCTTGTTCAGCAATAATCTTAGTCTTAAGCTTGTCATCAACGAGTGGATACTTGGAACGATCATTGTAGCGACCAATATAGCTATGGTTACGCTTGTTCATTCCCATTATGCCTTTGTCTTTCAACTTAAACGGTGAAGTAAATTGATCAAACATAACTTAGTCCTCCGCTAGCGGTTTAAAGCGACGAAGCTCGGTTAGACGGTAGCCTGTGTAGTTACCTAGTAGCAAGATGGTCGCTAGAATAACAAGCTGTAAACCAATAAAGTTAAACGTTAAATGCTGGATGAACGGGTTAGTCATGCCTAAGTAAACAAGAACAGCGGTAAATAGAGAACCACCACCTTGTAGCACTACCTCTTTCGCCCCTTCTTCTTCCCAAAGGATAGACATACGTTCGATAGTCCAAGATAGGATAATCATTGGGAAGAACGTAATCGATAGACCTTCAGTCAGACCGACTTTAAACGCCACTACAGTAAACACAGAGATAATCATGATTACCGTAATGATTACGGCGGATATCCTGGCGACCAGTAGCAAGTTGAGCTTGGATAAGTAACTTCGAATAATAAGACCTGTACCTACGATAAGTAGGAAGCCGACAATACCCGTTACCAATTGTGTTTGTACAAAGGCTACCGCAATCAGTACAGGCATGAACGTACCAGACGTTTTCAGACCGATGATGACACGTAGGAACACAACAATCAGAGCACCGATAGGAATCAGCATGATGGTTTTAAACATCGCTTGCTCTTCTAGCGGCAGACTATGAATGGAAAGGTTTAACAGTTGATCCGCAGAGACTTTACTGTTGGTTGCTTCAGTGGGAGTCACCTCCTGAGCAATCATCGAGAAGTGAACTTTACTGTTCTGACCGCCAACCACGTCTAATAGAGATACATTTGATTCATCCCAAATTAGCAGGTTTGGCTGAACTTGCTGTTCGCTTGATTCAGGAGAGAATAAAACCCATTGGTCGTTATCCCAGATCTGGTTCATTTGCTGGATAGATTGACGACGACGTCCATCTTCTAGCTCGATAACACCAACCACTTTATTGTGAATGTTTGCTGCTGAAAGTAGCTTGTGTGTTGCTTCAACTTTGCTCATGTTATTCAGAATCAGCGCAGAGTTTTGGCTGTCTGGATCATTAAGCGTTTTGATAAGTTCACGAGTGAAGGTGATGTTGTCTGCTGAGCGCTTAGTGGCTCGGTCAATCAGTGCCAACGCTGCTGCTTCTTCTGGACCATCAAAGCTTGGTTGCGTAATTTCACCTTCTGGTGGTATCGCATCAATTTTTGCTTGGTTATCAACTAGGAATTGAGTCTTGTAGTAGATAGTTTGCGGGCCATCAGCGTGGCGAATAGACCATTCTGCACGACGACCTGACTCGGTGTTCAAGTAAGAGATGCCGTAACCTGGAGATGAAGCTGACTCACCAATAAGTGTGTAATTAGATTGAGTGTGAGGAGCAGCTAATGAAACTTTTGCTTCTTTACCAACCGCATTGAACTCGATACGAGCTTCAACGTCCCAAACCTGCCTGGTTTCCCCTGGAGTCCAAGGTACACCGTAGGTTGTATGTCTGAACATACTCAGTGTTATACCTGCCACGATGAGCAGGAAAATAGAGATATAAAATGGAATTCTTGACGTCATAGCTTACCCTACTATTGTTATTTAACTTCCGTTTGTACGTACTTTTTACTTACATCTACTAGCGCTATGTCTTTGATAAATTCGCGCCCTAGTAATACAGGGTGACTCATTTGAGAGCGATCCGCCAATGTAAATTGCGCTTTTTCATGGATATTTCCAACTTTTACCCATAATTCGATCACAGCTCGACGTTCTGTCTGGTCATTCGTTGACTGACGAATTTTTACATACCGCACAACGGGCGCTTCAATCCATTTTTGGTCTTCTACAGCTTGTGCTTTATCAGCCAAATGGAATCTCACCCAGTCTTTACCGTTACGTTCGAATTCTTTGATGTCGACAGCATTTAAAGAAGAGGTGGTTGCGCCAGTATCAACACGCGCATCAAAGCTTTGTTTGATCGAGTCGATAGACACTTTTTCGATTCCGCCAAGGATGGTCGGTTGTAACGTAGTAGTGACAGGAGTAGCGGCAACGACGACGGGTTCTTCTTGCTCTAGTTCTTCAATTACCTTGTGTTCCATACTGGTTAGGTGAACATCTAATTGACTAGAAAGAGTGGTGATTTCGTCTTCTAAGCTTTCAATATAATCACTTTGATTACTTAGTTGCAGTTCAAGATTTTGAACCTTATTTGCGATGTTTGTCTCTGAGCGGGCAATAGCGTCGAGAGTTTCTTGGTGGTAGGTAGCACCGTTCGTGAGGGTACAACCAGAGAGCAAACCAACCGCCACGATAGGCGATAATCGCTTAAACATATAAAAAACCTTTGAGAATTAGAGAATAGTTCAGACTATTTAGTAGTTTATCCCACAAAAAAGGACGCGTGAAGCATCCTATTGTAAGAGTCTGGTCATATTGAATCGCTATGTGAGCGCTACGAAAATTATTGTGATCTGAGTTCGTTCATTTGTTAAGCATGAGCACGGATTTTATACAATTCATGCTCTTGCTAATCAAAACTTACACATATAAATAACTAAGACTTAGTGACCACAGAGTTCATGGCTTTGGTCTTATAGAAATTACGGTTTCGTCGCAACAAGAACGGCACGTCTTGGTGCAGGGTGACCCTCAACAGTTTTACTTGGATCGTTCGGATCGAGGTAATCTGGAAGGGAGTTGTGTGTCATCCATTCTGTTGTGCGTTGTTCGCCAATCGTCGTGACATTTTCGTCAACGATACGCACGTTTTCAAAGCCAACCTGTTCTAGCCAGCGTTTCAGTGCGCGAGCAGAAGGGAAGAAGTACACATTTCTCATTTGCGCGTAACGGTCAACAGGGACCAATACCGCATTCTCGTCACCTTCAATCACCAAGGTTTCAAGAACCAGCTCACCGCCAGATGCCAATTGGTCTTTTAGCTGAATCAAGTGATCCAGTGGTGAACGACGGTGGTACAGCACACCCATGCTAAATACAGTGTCGTAGGCTTCTAGTTTTGGCAGTTGCTCAATACCTAAAGGTAATAGGTGAGCACGTTGGTCATCGCCCATTAACTTACGAATAGCTTCAAACTGAACCAAGAATAGGTGAGAAGGGTCGATACCCACCGTTAGGCGTGCGCCTTCACCTAGCATGCGCCACATGTGGTAACCATTGCCACAACCTACATCGAGCACCGAGCGGTTTTTCAATGGAGAAATATGAGGAAGGACACGGTCCCATTTCCAGTCACTGCGCCACTCCGTATCGATATGAATATCGTGAACGGTGTAAGGACCCTTCCTCCACGGATGAAAGGTCTTTAGTAAGCTTTCTAACTTCTTAAGTTCACCCGTGTGAAATGGTGTCGAGCTACCAATGGTTACTGAGTTTTTCAGATCAACTTGGTCAGGCACGCCTTGAGGGATTTTATTCAGTGCACGTAACCAACGGTCGAAGTCACCGTGCTCTGCATTTTGCCAATCCGTCAGCTGTTGAGGAAGAACATTGAGCCACGGCTGTAGGCGAGTGTCTTGGGCAATGAGTTGATAAAAATTGGCAAAATTAAACATAGTTTTTCACTGAGTTAATAGGGTCAATAAACCCTAAAATAAAAATTAAATTTGTCATTCCCTACAGTGAGGGACGAACATGATAGGGAATCTCGGTTTATCGTACTTGATAGAGATCCCCCAACTCGCTCGTTCCTCGCTCTTGAGGATGACGTTTTAGTTCGAGCTGACTGGGTATGTGCGCTATTTAATCGCGAACATTGAACCAAAGTTGAAGCATTGGAACCACACTTCGCTGCTTGAGAAGCCAATCTTATCAAAGCGTTCCTTGTGGACAGGGATCGAGTCTGGACGCATCACGTTTTCGATTGCACTGCGTTTTTGGCTTACTTCAAGCTCGCTGTATCCATTGGCACGTTTGAAATCATGGTGCAGGTCGATAAGCAGTTCATTTGAACTTTCATCTTCGAATACGTATTTTTCTGACAGAATTAAGATCCCGCCCGGGCGCAAGCCTGCATAAATTCTCTCAAGCAGAGCGTATCGGTCGTCGGGAGACAGAAATTGCAGCGTAAAGTTAAGAACAACAACAGAGGCGTCTTTAATTTCTACTTCACGGATGTCGGCTTCAATGACTTCTACTGGCGTGTCACTGCGGTAAGCATTAACGTGCAACTTGCAGCGTTCAACCATCGCTTGTGAATTATCAACAGCGAAAATGGTGCAGCCTTCTTGCTGAATATGGCGACGCATAGAAAGTGTCGCCGCGCCAAGAGAGCAGCCTAGGTCATAAATATTTGAATGTGGCTTTACAAAGCGCTCAGCCAGCATGCCAATTGCGGAGATGATATTGCTATAGCCAGGCACCGAGCGTTGGATCATATCCGGAAATACTTCAGCAACCCTTGCATCAAAGGTGAAATCACCAATTTTATCAATAGGAGCGGAAAAGATATTGTCTGTGTTGCTCATGGCATTTTCTCTCGACAGTCAGCGTAATTGGCACAAAATTCGTACCAAATAAAAGGGGACGTATTTTACGTAAAAAAAGCGCCACTGTCACGAAAACTGAGATTTAGCTCAAGGTTCGAAGTTACTGATAGGTGATGGGTTAAAACATCGAGATTTGATGATTGCCTTTCTGTGCTGGAAATTGAGCGAGATCAGGCAAGATAAGTGACGTATTTTCAGACACTTGCTTTTGCAGCTGCTTATAAATAGCTATCGCAAGTTCAGGTGCGTGATTATTGTCTGGGGTGTGGATCATTAAATAGGGCTGTTTGCCTTCATTAAGCCAGCTTGGAATTTTGGCAAACCAAGGTTTAAAAAACTCAATATTAGGTTCTTGGTCTGGGTGACCAATAAATCTAACCATAGGGTTATTGGCGGTCGCAATCGCATGCACGGGAACGCGCGGCTTTTTCTGATGAGCATCGATAACGGCTTCCGTTGTTGGTGGTGCGGAGAAAACGGGACGGCTATCCATAATAATGCGATTGATCCCTTCTTCTATTAACCAATGATTGAAGCGCTTTTCCGCATCGCCCTTATCAAAAAAACCAAGGTGACGAACCTCTACGCCGAGCTGCATATTTTGGGGGAACAAGGTACAAAACTTTTGCAGGGCAGGGAGCATACTAGGTTCAAAACTGTGTGGTAGCTGAATCGTCCATTGGCCAATACGGTCGTGCAGTGGCGACATGGTCATTAAAAACTCTTTGAGCTCGGCTTGGCAGTGCCTAAGTTGTTGCTGGTGGGTGATGAACTTTGGCAGCTTGAAGGTGAACCTAAAATCATCGTGACTGGCGGCTTTCCAGTTGTTAACGGTCGACATACTCGGTGTGGCGTAGAAGGTCGTGTTGCCTTCAACCGTATGAAAAACTTGTGTGTACTTTTCTAGGCGTTTGGCAGGCTTGGTGCCTTTGCCATAGAACTGACTTTGCCACTCGGAATGAGACCACATGGTTAATCCAAGTCTTAGAGGTAAAGTTTCTGTTGTTATTACACGATCATCCATCTATTACACCGTTATTCATCACGCGATCAGTCATTACAAAAAGTTTTTGGTTTGAAACGAAAATCTACTTTACGAGAGTTTTGCTGATTAAGGTACTTTCGAGATATAATTAGCGCAATTTTTTCGGTTTTGATGAATCTTTGCGCACTTGATGGGCTAAAAAGCAGCAAAGCCAGATAAAACACAATAAATTCGAATGTGGAAGGTCGATTTTAAACGAGTTTCCGCGTATAAATGTTCCTTTGCTCTGTTGTGTGGAATGACCACTGACAGCTTGGAAACTAGTAAATAATTAAGAGATTGGGAAATTCATTATGCGTACCCATTACTGTGGTAACCTGAACAAGTCCCTGGCGGGACAAACTGTAGAATTGTGCGGCTGGGTAAACCGTCGCCGTGATTTAGGCGGTCTTATCTTTATCGATATGCGAGATCGTGAAGGCGTCGTTCAGGTTGTTGTCGATCCAGATATGAAAGATATCTTTCCGATCGCTAACCAACTGCGTAATGAATTCTGTATCAAATTTACTGGTGAAGTACGTGTTCGTCCTGACAGCCAAGTAAATAAAGATATGGCGACGGGTGAAGTTGAGCTTTACGCAACTGGCCTAGAGATCATCAACCGTTCAGAAGCGCTTCCACTAGACTTCAACCAAACGAACTCTGAAGAGCAGCGTCTTAAGTACCGTTACATCGATCTTCGTCGTCCAGAAATGAGCGATCGTATCAAGCTTCGTGCACGTGCTTCTAGCTTCGTTCGTCGTTTCTTAGATGAGAACCTATTCCTAGACATCGAAACACCAGTACTAACGAAAGCGACACCTGAAGGCGCTCGTGATTACCTAGTACCAAGCCGTGTTCACAAAGGTAGCTTCTACGCACTTCCTCAATCTCCTCAGCTGTTCAAGCAATTGCTGATGATGTCTGGTTTTGACCGTTACTACCAAATCGTTAAATGTTTCCGTGATGAAGATTTACGTGCTGACCGTCAGCCTGAATTTACTCAAATCGATATCGAAACATCGTTCATGTCTTCTCAAGAAGTGCGTAACATCACTGAGAAGCTCGTTCACGATATGTGGAAAGAGCTTCTAGATGTTGAACTGGGCCAATTCCCAGTTATGCCTTTCTCTGAAGCGATTCGTCGTTTCGGTTCTGATAAGCCAGACCTACGTAACCCACTAGAATTAGTAGACGTTGCTGACTTGGTTAAAGACGTTGAGTTCAAAGTGTTCTCTGGCCCTGCGAACGACGAAAAAGGTCGCGTAGCGGTTATCCGTGTACCAGGTGGCGCTAAGCTAACTCGTAAGCAAATCGACGGTTACGCAGAGCATGTAGGTATCTACGGCGCGAAAGGTCTAGCTTGGATGAAGGTTAACGACCGTGCTGCTGGCATGGAAGGTATCCAATCTCCAGTTGCTAAGTTCCTAAACGAAGACGTGATCAACGGCCTTCTTGAGCGCACTCAAGCTGAATCTGGCGATATCATCCTATTTGGTGCAGATAAAGCGAACATCGTTGCTGAAGCAATGGGCGCACTTCGTATCAAGCTAGGTGATGACCTAGAGCTAACAGATAAGAAAGCGTGGGCTCCTCTTTGGGTTATTGATTTCCCAATGTTCGAAGAAGATGGCGAAGGCAATCTTCACGCTATGCACCACCCATTCACATCACCACTTGGTGTGAACGCGGAAGAGCTAAAATCTAACCCAGCAGCAGCTAACTCTGATGCCTACGATATGGTAATCAACGGCTACGAAGTCGGCGGCGGTTCTGTACGTATTCACAGCGCAGAAATGCAAACGGCTGTATTCGGTATCCTAGGTATCGAAGCTAAAGAACAGCAAGAGAAGTTCGGTTTCCTACTTGAAGCACTTAAGTACGGTACGCCACCACACGCAGGTCTAGCATTCGGTCTTGACCGTTTAGCAATGCTTCTTTGTGGTACAGAGAACATCCGTGACGTTATCGCATTCCCGAAAACAACAGCTGCAGCATGTCTGCTAACAGACGCGCCAAGCCTAGCAAACCCAGCATCACTGGAAGAGCTAGCAATCGCTGTTAACTTAGCGAAGAAAGAAGACTAATCAAACGATTAAGCTCAACTTTCTAATCAAGCAGTGAGTTTTCGATGGAGCTTAAGTCTTAAATAGCACTTAAGCTTTCAACAAAACTTAGTTTTTGATAGAACTTTTTCTTTCGCAGAACAACGAAATGCCCGTTAATTTGACGGGCATTTTTTTTTGCGTTCGATATACTAAGCTCATAAAGCATGTATAAATAATCAGTATTGAAGTTATGTCTATTATCTTAGGGATTGACCCTGGCTCTCGCATTACCGGCTATGGCGTGATTCGTCAAAATGGTCGCCATCTATATTACTTAGGTAGTGGTTGTATTCGCACTTCCGAGAAAGAATTGCCAGGTCGCTTAAAGCAAATCTATGCGGGCGTTAGTGAGATCATTACTCAGTTTCAGCCTGACGTATTCGCGATCGAACAAGTGTTCATGGCGAAGAATGCCGACTCAGCACTTAAGCTTGGACAAGCTCGTGGTAGTGCAATTGTAGCAGCGGTGAATGCTGATTTGCCTGTACATGAATATGCGGCTCGTTTGATCAAACAAGCTGTGACAGGTAATGGTGGTGCTGATAAGTCGATGGTTCAGAACATGGTGATGAGCATGCTCAAGCTACCTGCCAAACCACAGGCTGATGCTGCTGATGCTCTCGGCGTAGCGATCACTCACGCTAACACCAATAAAACCTTGGTTGCACTGGCAGGTAAAGCGACAGGTGCGAGAAAAGGACGCTACCGTTAATCCCCCCATCGCTTTCTAGAAGTTTCTTTCGATGAGCCTTACGCCCCGTTTGGCTCATATCAAAACAATACGCACCTAAATCCTGGATGAAATGAGATCTTTCGAACAGAACCCAGATAATAACATTGCGTATCATTTAACATGTTATTAACATTGGTCGGAGGTCTTACAAGTTAATCAAGGATGATCACTGATGAACCCAATCAAGCTGTGGCGCGCGCTGTTTCTCCCTAAAAGCAATGGGTGGAGTAACAACGAAGTCAGACAAGCCGATATCTTATTACTCTTCACTTTTATCGCATTCTTCGTGGGTGTCTATAGCTTAATCAAGTGGACTAAGCACGAAGAGCAACTTCTGATCGCCACATCTGTATTTCTTATCGTATTCGAACTGATTTCTGCACTGCTACTTCGTGTGACGAGTAAGCCGAGCCTTGCACTTAACTTTGGTTTTGTCGGCATGGCTGTCCACGCGTTGAACATCATTTACCAAAGCGGTGGGGTTGTGGCTTCCACTCAAGCTTATTGGGTGCCTTTGTTAGTGGTCGCTTTCTTCTTATCAGGAACACGAATTGTGGCTTTGGTGTGGAGTGGACTGGTTATCGGTGTTTCATTAGTGATGACCTCAGCACATCTCAATGGATTTGCATTTCCCCAGCTTGAGTTAACCCCTGATGCGGTAGTGGTAGAAACTTGGTCCGGTGTGATTATGCCGTTGGTGGTCATCTGTATTGCTCAAGCCTTTACCGCTAAGCAAAAAGAGGTGGCAATCGAAATGGCAGAGGATGCGATTTCAGAAAGCCAACATGTTGCCAACCAAGCGACGCAAAGTGAAGGTCAGCTCTCTATCGTGCTCGACCAAGCCAATTCGAATTCGGAGAGTCTTCAAGGTGTTTCGGTTCATTTAGATCAGCAATCACAAGACTTGCATGCTCAAGTTGAGGTGTTGAATGTCAATTGTGAATCTCAAGCGAGCGCTGCAGAAGAGATGAGCCAACAACTCCATCAAATGACTCAAGGTATCGAAGAATCCAATTCATTTGTGGGTGAACTGAAAGAGCGCAGTGAAGCGGTTGGAACCAAAGCGCAAAAGAGCTCCGAGTCATTAGAAGCCTCAACCAGTGCAATCAGCCAGATCATTCAAAGTAATCAAGAGATCATGAAAGTCGCTGATTTGATTACTTCCGTAGCCGAACAAACCAACCTATTAGCACTTAACGCAGCAATTGAAGCCGCTCGAGCCGGTGAACAAGGACGAGGTTTTGCTGTGGTGGCCGATCAAGTGAGAGAGCTATCGGCGAAAAGCAGTCATTCAGCAATAGAAATTCGAACCTTGTTAGATCGCAGTAAAGAAGAAGTAGAAAACGGTCGAGCCATTATTGAAACTACGGCGAATGAAATGAACGGCATCATCTCTGAGGTGCAAACCATTTCTACTGATGTTAATCAACTGACCAATATTATGGCGATGCAGATGAGCTCATTGAAAGAGCTCGACCTTGCCAGTTCAGAAGTGGCACAGAGCGTTGCAGAAACCAAATCCGTGTCAGGTTTAGTCGCTAATTATGGTTCTGAACTGACCGGGCATGTCACCTCAGTAAAAGAACTGGTCGAAAGCCTGAATAGCGTGGTTTCCCAAGCTAAGCAAGCTTAAATAAATCACCTTAATAAACACAAAGAACTGGATAAGCATCCAGTTCTTTTATATTCTGTCCCTCAAATAATATTCCATCAAGAGAGTGAATTGTGATCGGACGCCTACGCGGTACATTAATAGAAAAACAGCCACCAGAGTTGCTAATCGAAGTCAGTGGTGTTGGTTATGAAGTACAAATGCCAATGAGCTGTTTTTATGAATTACCAAACGTTGGCGAAGAGGCAATTATCTACACTCACTTTGTCGTACGTGAAGATGCGCAGCTACTTTATGGTTTCAATACGGTAAAAGAGCGTGCTCTGTTCCGTGAAGTCATCAAAGCAAATGGTGTCGGTCCTAAGCTAGGCCTTGGCATACTTTCAGGCATGACCGCTAGCCAGTTTGTTCAGAGTGTTGAACGTGAAGATATCTCTACGCTAGTTAAACTTCCGGGTGTGGGTAAGAAAACCGCTGAGCGTCTTGTCGTTGAAATGAAAGACCGCTTGAAAGGGTGGGGAGCAGGTGATCTGTTTACGCCTGCAACGGATGCAGCGCCTATGGACTCTATGCCAACGGTTCACGATGCTGAAGAAGAAGCAGTAAGCGCACTACTTGCACTGGGTTATAAACCAACTCAAGCCTCTAAAGTTGTTGCTCAAGTGGCTAAAGATGGCATGACAAGTGAACAATTGATTCGCGAAGCACTAAAGTCGATGGTTTAATACCTCATATACTTGTTCTACAAAATAGACTCATTCACTTTGCCTTTACACTGAGTCAAGAAGCGCAGAGTCAGGAAGAGCAGAGTTAGGAATAACAGAATTTATGATTGAAGCCGATCGCCTGATTGCACCGGATAATCCGGTCTTTAAAGATGAAGATGTCATTGATCGCGCAATACGCCCTAAAGCACTTGCCGACTATCAAGGTCAGGACCACGTTCGTAACCAGATGGAGATTTTCATTCAAGCCGCTCAAATGCGAAATGAAGCTCTGGATCATCTGTTGATTTTTGGCCCTCCCGGTTTAGGTAAGACCACGTTGGCAAACATTGTTGCCAATGAAATGGATGTGAGCATCCGTACCACTTCAGGCCCTGTTCTTGAGAAAGCCGGTGACCTTGCGGCGCTACTGACTAACCTTGAAGAAAATGATGTGCTGTTCATTGATGAGATCCACCGTCTAAGCCCAGTGGTTGAAGAGGTGTTGTATCCCGCAATGGAAGATTACCAATTGGATATTATGATTGGTGAAGGCCCTGCGGCTCGCTCTATCAAGATTGACCTTCCTCCTTTTACTTTGATTGGCGCAACCACTCGTGCTGGCTCACTGACGTCTCCGTTACGTGACCGTTTCGGCATTACCCAGCGTCTTGAATACTACAAAGTAGAAGATCTTCAAAATATCGTTCAACGCAGCGCGGATTGCCTTGGCCTATCTCTGGAGTCTGAAGGTGCATTAGAAATTGCTCGCCGTGCGCGTGGTACACCACGTATTGCTAACCGTCTACTACGTCGTGTTCGTGACTATGCGGAAGTGAAAGGCGATGGACATATCTGCCCAGACGTTGCAGATAAAGCACTCAACATGCTGGACGTTGACGCCAAAGGCTTTGACTACATGGATAGAAAGCTTCTGCTTGCGATCATGGAGAAGTTTGGTGGTGGTCCGGTTGGTATCGACAACATGGCAGCTGCGATTGGTGAAGAGAGAGACACCATTGAAGATGTGTTGGAACCTTACTTGATTCAGCAAGGTTACTTACAAAGAACGCCAAGAGGTCGAATCGCGACCGACAGAGCGTATTTACACTTTGGAATAGATAAACCGTCTAATCGTTAAATTATTCATTTTCAAAGATCCCAGTTGCATAAGCGCTGGGATTTTTTGCTTTTTATTGAATAACAACTCTTTGAGCGATTCGATAAAAAGGCTGAATAGCCTCTGTCAAAAATGAAAACTTTGATTGCAGGTTTGATTTAGCTAGCAAAAAATGAAATAAGTTGTCATATTTTTTGTTAATACTTTATAGGTAGTTGTAATTTGTATGTTGAAGTGGTGCTGAGCTTTTGTCACAGATATCATGCGCTGTTATTAACAGAGGCTAAATTGGTGTGATTTTAATCATGATTGTACAAAAATAACTCTAATTTGCTCGAATAAAATTGATACAAATCAACGCAAGGTTCTCCTATAAACCTTTTGAAACATACTGATTTTACCAGTAATATTAGCGCCAGCTATATTAGCTCATGCTTAACAATAATCTAACTATAACGGTACGTTTTTGCTACAAATTTCAATTTGTAATAACAATTACACAAATTGTTTTAACATGGATTTTTGCGGTGAATAATCACACAAGTGTCATTCAGCCGACACAAAGGAGTTACCATGATTGATGTTGTTGATCTGTCGCGATTGCAATTTGCATTTACAGCGATGTATCACTTCCTATTTGTTCCACTGACTTTAGGTATGGCATTTCTACTTGCCATTATGGAGTCAGTTTATGTAATGACTGGCAAGCAAATTTACAAGGACATGACTAAGTTCTGGGGTAAATTGTTTGGTATTAACTTTGCTCTTGGTGTAGCGACAGGCTTAACCATGGAGTTCCAGTTCGGTACTAACTGGTCTTACTATTCTCACTATGTTGGCGACATCTTTGGTGCTCCGCTGGCTATCGAAGCGCTTGTTGCATTCTTCCTAGAGTCTACTTTTGTTGGTCTTTTCTTCTTCGGTTGGGACAGATTGTCGAAGCGTCAGCACTTAGCGGTAACGTGGTTAGTAGCTCTTGGCTCTAACTTCTCAGCGCTTTGGATCTTGGTAGCGAACGGCTGGATGCAAAACCCAGTGGGTGCGGAATTTAACTTTGAAACCATGCGTATGGAAATGGTGAGCTTCGCTGAAGTTGTCCTAAACCCAGTAGCGCAGGTTAAATTCGTACACACAGTAGCGTCTGGTTACACTACGGGTGCAATGTTCATCCTTGGTATCAGCTCATACTACATTCTTAAAGGTCGTGACCTTGCCTTTGCTCGTCGTTCTTTTGCGATTGCAGCATCTTTCGGTATGGCGGCGATCTTGTCAGTAATCGTACTAGGTGATGAATCTGGTTACGAGCTTGGTGAAGTTCAAAAAGTGAAGCTCGCTGCGGTAGAAGCCGAGTGGCACACTGAAGAAGCACCAGCCGCATTTACTGTTTTTGGTATTCCAAACCAAGAAACAATGAATACTGACTACGCAATTAAAATCCCATACGTAATGGGCATCATCGCAACGCGTTCGCTTGATACTGAAGTAACGGGCCTACGTGACTTACGTGATGATCACGTTGATCGTATCCGTACTGGTATGTACGCATACGAGCTACTTGAAAAGCTACGTTCAGGCGATAAGTCTGAAGAAAACATCGCAGCGTTCGACGAAGTGAAAGGTGACCTAGGTTACGGTCTGCTTCTTAAGCGCTACACAGACGACGTTGTTGATGCAACAGAAGACCAAATCCAAATGGCTGCGGATGATTCTATCCCAACTGTTTGGCCTCTATTCTGGTCATTCCGTCTGATGGTTGCTTGTGGCTTCATCATGCTGTTTGTATTCGGTGCGGCGTTTGCTCAAACGTGTCGTCAGAAGATCGAACAGAAACCATGGGTACTTAAAGCGGCGCTATTCTCAATCCCACTACCTTGGATTGCAATTGAAGCAGGTTGGTTTGTTGCTGAGTTTGGTCGTCAGCCATGGGCGGTTGGTGAAATCCTACCGGTTAACGTGGCTGCATCAGCACTGACTATTGAACAGCTTTGGACTTCTCTATTCGCGATTCTTGCACTGTACACAGTGTTCTTGATTGCTGAAGTTTACCTAATGCTGAAATTCGCACGTAAAGGTCCAAGTAGCTTAAAGACAGGCCGTTACCACTTCGAACAAAACGATAACTCTGTTGAAGACAAAGTTAGCCGTTCAGTCGAAGTATAAGTGAGGGAATATTATGTTTGATTACGAAAGCTTACGACTTATTTGGTGGGTATTGATCGGTGTTCTACTGGTTGGTTTCGCCGTAACTGATGGTTTCGATATGGGTGTTGCAGCTCTTTCACCTGTTATCGGTAAGAGCGACACTGAACGCCGTATTATGCTAAACACGATTGCCCCTCACTGGGATGGTAACCAAGTTTGGCTTATCACTGCGGGTGGTGCATTGTTTGCTGCATGGCCACTGGTTTACGCAACGTCGTTTTCTGGTTTCTACTTCGCAATGTACGCGACGTTAGCAGCGCTTTGGTTACGACCACTCGCTCTTGATTACCGCTCTAAGATTGAAGATCCAAAATGGCGTAAAACTTGGGACTACGCACTTTGCTTTAGTGGCACAGTACCACCAATCATTTTCGGTGTGGCATTTGGTAACCTACTACAAGGTGTTCCATTTGAACTGAACGAATTTATGATGTCTAAGTACCATGGTACGTTCTTCGCTCTGCTTAACCCATTTGCATTGCTTTGTGGTGTGTTGGCTCTGATGTTGTTCGTGATGCAAGGTGCAACATGGCTTCAAATGAAGACAACAGAAGAACTGCACAGTCGCGCTCGTAATGTTGCTCAGATCACTGGCCTAATTGCTATTGCTCTGTTCATTATTGGTGGCTTCTGGGTTCAGTCTATTGAAGGCTACGTAATCACTAGCACGATGGACACGTTTGCTGATTCAAACCCACTAAACAAAGAAGTATCACTTCAAGTTGGTGCTTGGATGACAAACTTCGAAACGTATCCAGCAATGTGGGCTGCACCGATTCTTGGTGTAGTAATGCCACTGCTTGCTGTGATTGCATCTCGCTTTGAGCGTGGTGGTTTCGCATTCTTGTTCTCAAGCCTATCTAACGCTGGTGTTATTTTAACGGCTGGTTTTGCAATGTTCCCATTCGTAATGCCATCAAGCCTGAACCCTAGCCATAGTTTGACTATGTGGGATTCAACAGCGAGTGAGCTAACGCTTGGTCTTATGACCGGAGTTGCGGCGGTAATGGTTCCTGTGATTCTTGGCTACACAACTTGGACATACTACAAAATGTTCGGTCGTCTAGATAAGAAACACATCGAAGATAACGACGTTTCAGCTTACTAAGCTAGAAGTTAAATAACTTAGGAGAAATTTTATGTGGTATTTCGCATGGATTTTGGGTGTACTTCTAGCATGTGCATTCGGCATCATCAATGCTCTATGGTTAGAGCATTCAGAAATGATGGATAAAGACAGTGAGTAATCTCGCGGAGCAAATCGCTAAACTGCATCAACCAATGGATAAGACTCTGTTAAGAGCTTTATCCCTCGTATTGGGTTTCATGCATGTTGGTTTAGTGATGTGGGATCCTGAAGCGTATGCGACAAGCATCGGTGGCTTTAACGCGATCATCGGGCCAATGTTTATTTGGGCAGTGTGCTCAAGCATGGTTTACGGTATCGGGTTTAAGCCTAGAGCTTGGATGTGGCAGCTACTGTTTAGCCCATACGTTTCACTCACAATTTTGCTCTACCTAACGGTGTTGCGCCTTTTATAAAAGGCAGAAGATTTAGGTTCATAACGACGTGAACCTTTATACTTGTTGGGTTTTTAGCCAAAAAGAGGTCATCTTATACAGATGGCCTTTTTTTTCGTCTATTAAATCAAAAAATTCACAGCGATATACTATTAATGATAAGGAGTTAGGTTATAGTGAGATCTTTATCGTTTTGGATTGTGGTATCAAATTGCAGGGAATATCTAAGCCATTTACGTGGCCAGTGACAGTGTATTACGAAGACACCGATGCAGGTGGTGTTGTATACCATTCAAACTATCTTAAGTTTTTCGAACGCGCTCGAACTGAGATGTTGCGCTCAATTGGCGTCTCTCAGCAAGTCTTGTTAGAACAAAATATCGGTTTCGTAGTCCGACATATGGACATTGATTTTATTCAAGGTGCGCGACTTGATGATTCTTTACAAGTCATTACAAATATTTACGAGTTGAAGCGAGCTACCTTGGTCTTCTGTCAAGAGATCGTAAATCCTGATGGCAAGGCATTGTGTAAAGCAATGGTTAAGGTAGCATGTATCGATAATCAAAAAATGAAACCCAAAGCAATGCCAACATTTATTCTCACGGAGCTAACGAATAGTGACTGCTGAAATCTCAATCTTAGGCCTAATTTTAGAAGCTAGCTTACTAGTTAAGATGGTCATGCTGATTCTTATGGGCATGTCTGTTGTTTCTTGGGCAATGATCATAAAAAGAAGTAAAGTATTATCTCAAGCTTCTAAACAAACTGACGTATTTGAAGATAAGTTCTGGTCAGGCGTTGATCTCGCAAAACTGTACCAAGAGAGCAATAAGCGCAAAGACGAGCTTTCTGGTACTGAAGAAATTTTCTACGCAGGCTTTACTGAGTTTGCTCGCCTTCGTAAATCGAATGCAACATCTCCTGACTTCATTATGGAAGGTACTGGCCGTGCAATGCGCGTAGCGGTTGCCCGTGAAGTAGACGAGCTAGAAACCAACTTACCTTTCCTAGCAACGGTCGGTTCTATCAGTCCATACATCGGCCTATTTGGTACGGTTTGGGGCATCATGCACTCATTCATCGCATTAGGTGAAGTGAAGCAAGCGACATTAGCAATGGTTGCTCCTGGTATTGCAGAGGCACTGATCGCGACAGCAATGGGCCTATTTGCAGCAATTCCTGCTGTTATGGCTTACAACCGCTTTAGCAGTCGAGTCGGTAAGCTAGAGCACAACTATGCGACTTTCTCTGAAGAGTTCCACAGTATTCTTCACCGTCAAGCGATGGCTGGCAGGGAATAATAGATGGCCGGATACCAACCTAAAAAACGCAAAATGACAGCAGAGATTAACGTTGTACCTTACATCGACGTTATGCTTGTTTTGCTGATTATTTTTATGGTGACTTCGCCATTCGTTACTCAAGGCGTAGACGTTGAATTGCCTAAGGCTTCAACGGCCCAGTCTGCACAAGATCTATTGGGTGACGACAATGCGAGCTTTATTATCGTTGAAGTGAACAAAGACGGTGAGCTTGGTTTGAGTGTGAACAACGAAGAAGTACAGCGTGGCTTATCAATGGAAGACATTATCGTCCGAGTGAAAGCCGAGCTGTCTCTTAAGCCAAACTCTCCAGTGGCGGTTGGTGGTGATGCCGCAACGCCTTACGCTGAAGTGGTTTTATTACTTGATGAATTAAGCCGTGCAGGTGTGCCAAAGGTTGGCCTATTAACGGATATAAGGGAATAGCTCCGTAGCATTCATGAAAGCGAATAATAAGAAATCCAATAATTTTAGATCACCGCTTCTTATCTCTCTTGGGCTGCACGTCATCTTATTCGTTGCGCTTATTTGGGGGGCGGATTTCACAATGTCGGAACCAAAGCCTACTGGGCAGATGGTTCAAGCCGTGGTGATTGATCCTCAGTTGGTTCGCCAACAAGCTCAACAGATTCGTCAACAAAGAGAAGCGGCGAGTAAGAAAGAGCAAGAGCGTCTAGACAAACTAAGACGCGAAAGCGAACGACTTGAAAAAAATCGTAAAGCTGAAGAAGAGAACATTCGAAAGCTGAAAGAAAAGCAAGCTAAAGAAGCGAAAGCCGCTCGCGAAGCGGAAAAGCGTCGAGTTGAAAATGAAAAACAACGTAAAGTTGAAGAGGCTCGTTTAAAGCAAGAACAAAAGAAAGCCGCTAAAGCAGAAGCTGATCGTAAATTGAAAGAAGCAGCGGTTGTGAAAGCGGAAAAAGAGCGCAAAGCCAAAGAAGTGGCGATAGCTAAAGCTGAACAAGAACGCGTGGCAAAAGAAAAGGCCGCGAAAGAAGCTGCAGATAAAGCTCGTAAAGAAAAAGAAGCCGCTGAACGTGCTGAAAAGCAACGTATAGCGAAAGAGAAAGAAGCGGCAGCCGCAGCGGAGAAAGCGCGCAAAGCAAAAGAAGCTGCAGCAAAAGCTGAAAAAGAGCGTAAACAGCAAGAAGCAGCATTGAACGACATCTTTGCTGGGTTGGAGACTGAATCGACTCAAAACTCTTCAGCAAGACAACAGTTTATTAGTGATGAAGCACAGCGTTACGGCGCTATTTATACCCAACTGATTCAGCAGAACCTGTTGTTAGAAGACAGCTATAGAGGGCGGTCATGTCGAGTGAACCTTAAGCTGATTCCAACGGGCTCTAACGCAATATTGGGTAGCTTAAGTATCTTAGATGGCGATAGCCGTTTATGTGCAGCAACCAAGCGTGCTGTGGCGCAAGTGCAATCTTACCCGTTGCCGAAAGACCCAGACATTGTGAAATCACTGAAAGACATTAACTTAACTGTATCACCAGAGTAAAAGGACGAACTTGTGTTAAAGAAACTATTACTGAGTTTTGTTTTCTTAATAGCTACAAGCAGCCAGCTTGCACACGCGGCACTGGAGCTGGTTATTACAGACGGTATTAACTCCGCAAGACCTATCGCTATTGTCCCTTTCCGTTGGGAAGGTGCAGAGCCATTGCCACACGATGTATCAGCAGTTATTGCATCTGATTTACAACGCAGTGGTAAATTCAGCCCAGTTGCAACAAGCAAGATGCCACAGACGCCTTACAGCGAAAGTGAGGTGGATTTTGATGCTTGGACTAACTTAGGCGTTGATTCATTGCTAACCGGTAGCATCACTAAAAATGCTGAAGGCCAATATGTAGTCAACTACCAGTTGATTGACATTGTTCGTGGTCAACTGACCAAAGGGCAAAGCCGTGCGTTAAGTGATGAGGGCCAACTGGTACTTTCTAAAGATCACGTGTTGTTCAACAAAAAAGCGACGGTTCCGGGTAAACGCTTGAGAGAGTACGCACACCGTATTTCTGATTTAGTGTATGAAGAACTAACTGGTGAGAAAGGCGCGTTTTTAACTCGTATTTCTTATGTGGTAGTGAACGACAAAGATAAATACCCATACCAACTTCGTGTTGCTGACTACGATGGTTTTAACGAGCGCTTGGTGCTTCGTTCTAAGCAACCTCTAATGTCACCGGCATGGTCACCAGACGGCAAAAAGCTTGCTTATGTGAGTTTCCAAAATGGCCAAGCTGAAATATTCATCATGAATATTTACACGGGTGAGCGTGAGAAAGTAACTTCATACCCTCGTCATAATGGTGCGCCAAGATTCTCGCCAGATGGTAAAACATTGGCATTGGTATTGTCTAAAACAGGCAGCCTTCAGGTGTACACACTTGACCTTGCTAGCCGTAAGCTGACTCAAATTACTCGTGGCCGTTCTAATAACACGGAACCATTCTGGCACCCAGATGGCAAGTCTCTTATTTTCACATCGGATCGTGGTGGTAAACCACAGATTTATAATGTAAATTTGTCCAATAATTCGACTTCTCGTATTACTTGGCAAGGTAGCCAAAACTTAGGTGGCCAGATCACCCCTGATGGTCGATTCCTAATCATGGTCAATCGCAGTAATTCGGGCTTCAACTTGGCTAAGCAAGATTTGGAAACCGGTGCGGTTCAGGTGCTAACAAAGACATTGTTAGATGAATCTCCAAGTATTGCGCCAAATGGAGGTATGGTTATCTATAGCTCTATTTACAACAAAACAAACGTATTATCGATGGTTTCTATCGATGGCCGTTTCAAAGCTAGATTACCGGCAACCAACGGACGTGTAAGAGCGCCTGCATGGTCACCGTTCCTCTAGTTAAAGTGATATATTCTTTTAGCTATTGATAGTGTTAACTATTGTGGCAATTAACTATCTATAGCACTTAGTCGCTGTAGAAACTAAGTTTGATAACGTAAGGAAAAAAAGATGCAACTTAACAAAGTTCTTAAAGGCTTGATGATTGCACTACCAGTGATGGCAGTAACGGCATGTAGCTCAACTGATGAAGCAACATCTGCAACTTCAGGTACTGAAAGCAACCAAACAACTTCAGGTTCAGAAGGCAACGTAGACACAACTGTTGTAACGCCAATTGATGCTAACGCTCAACTGTCTGAGCAAGAGCTTAAAGAGCAAGCGCTACGCGAAACTCAAACAATCTACTTTGCATTCGATAACTCTACTATCGCTGGCGACTACGAAGAAATTCTAGCAGCTCACGCAGCTTACCTAAGCAACAACGTTGACATGAACGTTACTATCGAAGGTCACGCTGACGAACGCGGTACTCCTGAGTACAACATCGCACTTGGCGAGCGTCGTGCACAAGCTGTAGCGAATTACCTACAAGCTCTAGGTGTTCAAGCAGACCAAATCTCTATCGTAAGCTACGGTGAAGAGAAGCCACTTCTTCTAGGTCAATCTGAAGATGTGTATGCTAAAAACCGTCGCGCAGTACTAGTTTACTAATTTTAGTAGGCTATATAATTGAGGAATTGCCTCATGTTCAGTAACACAAAGCGAGTCATTTTGCTTTCGTTACTGGCAAGTGCAGCGAACATCGCGTTCGCTGCACCAGCTCCAGTATCCGATCTCAATAGCACCGCAACCAATTCATCATCCTCTTCTCGAGCAGCATCTAACGAATCAGATATTGAGCGTTTAGAGCGCCTGCTTCAAAATCGCAACCTCGTTCAGCTTCAAATGCAACAGCAAATCGACGGCATGGCACTGGAGATCAGTGAACTTCGTGGTGAACTGGAACGAAACAGTTACGATATGAAGCAAATGCTAGAGCGCCAACGTGAACTGTTCATTGAACTGGATCGTGTAAGAGGCGAGGTGAAAGCAGCAGGAACAGCAACGGTAGCAGTAGCGGCGAGCGAAGGCTCTAAAGACGCTTCTGGTACGTTCAGTACTGATGTGGATGAGCAAACCGCTTATCAAAATGCTGTAGATATGATTCTAAAGCAACGAGACTACACGGGTGCTATCGCAGCATTTCAAAAGTTTCAAAAAGACTTCCCAGATTCAACCTTCACACCTAACTCACACTACTGGTTAGGTCAGCTTTATTTTGCTAAGAAGCAAGATAAAGAAGCCGTGAAGAGCTTTGCCGCTGTTGTGTCATACAAAGACTCAAATAAGCGAGCAGATGCACTGGTTAAGCTTGGTGACATAGCTGCACGCAACAACAACGCGACGCAAGCTAAGAAATATTACCAACAAGTCGTTACCGAGTACCCAAACAGTGCTTCGGCTAAAGTGGCTAAAACCCACTTATAAAACAAAATAGGGGTGCTCAGGTACCTCTTTTTTATACCTGCTTACTTCCTTTTAATATTTACTCAGTAGGTTTGTGACGCCAACGCATCACCTTGTTTATGCGTTTTAAGTATTAGCTAGTCACCGCTTGCAACCAATCCTTTTTGATCCCAATCGCTGTCCTGTGTAGAATACTCAAATCCTCGGAAGAAGTTGCGTAGAGCAAGAGCAATGAGTCATATACTAGATAAAATCGATACAGTTTACCCGTTTCCGCCTAAGCCAGTTCCATTGAGCGACGCTCAAAAACAGGCCCACATCGCAAACATCAAAAAACTACTTCAAGAAAAAGATGCAGTTCTAATTGCACACTACTACACCGATCCTGAAATTCAGGCTCTGGCAGAAGAAACTGGTGGTTTCGTTGGCGATTCATTAGAAATGGCTAAGTTTGGTAACCGTCATTCAGCAAGCACTTTGATCATCGCTGGTGTTCGTTTTATGGGTGAGTCTGCAAAGATCCTTACCCCTGAAAAACGCATTTTAATGCCAACGCTTGAAGCTGAATGTTCACTTGATCTTGGCTGTCCTGCGGATAAGTTTACAGAATTTTGTGATGCTCACCCCGACCACACAGTGGTTGTATACGCGAACACCTCTGCGGCTGTTAAAGCACGTGCAGATTGGGTCGTTACGTCGAGCATTGCTTTAGAAATTGTTGAAAGCTTAGATGCTGAAGGCAAACCCATTATTTGGGGGCCAGACCGCCACCTAGGTTCTTACATTGCAAATCAAACTGGCGCTGACATGTTGCTTTGGCAAGGTGAGTGTATCGTTCATGATGAGTTCTCAGCTGATGCTCTGAAGAAAATGAAATCGGTCTACCCAGAAGCGGCTATCTTGGTTCACCCAGAATCACCAGCAAGCGTGGTTGAACTGGCTGATGCTGTGGGTTCAACAAGCCAACTGATCAAGAAAGCGAAAGAGCTGCCTCATCCACAGATGATTGTCGCGACTGACAAAGGTATTTTCTTCAAGATGCAGCAATTGGTTCCTGAAAAAGAGCTGATTGAAGCGCCGACTGCGGGTGCTGGTGCAACGTGTCGCAGCTGCGCACACTGTCCTTGGATGGCTATGAATGGCCTTGAAGCGATTGAAAATGCACTTGAGCATGGTGGTGAGCAACACGAAATCTTCGTTTCTGACGAACTACGCGTTAAGTCTCTTATTCCATTGAACCGTATGCTAGATTTTGCAGAGCAGTTAAATGTGCAGGTAAAAGGTAACGCGTAAGCCGTTCTTTTATCTAACGTACGAAAAACCAGCCAATAGTGCTGGTTTTTTTGTACCTGAGTATAGGGCGACCATATCAATCTTGTGGTCATGTATCTTTTTCTGATGATACATCTTGTTGATATCATTTATTTTTTCTAGCATGTAACTAAGAGAAATGGATTAGAGGCTCGAATGATAATCTGGTTACAACTCAAACGCTGGATCAAAGCAAACATCTTTGTTTTGAATGGCAAAAACTTACTGTTCACTTTTCTTGGCTACATAGTTCTATCGTGGTCGATGCTGTATTTGGCGGGTGAAACAGATTTAACCAGTTCGGTTACCGTATTTGCTTACTACTTGGTGGTCACGGCTTCTACAGTTGGTTATGGTGATTTGTCACCAACCACAGCTGCGGGGCAGTGGATAGTCATTCTATTTGTGATTCCGGGTGGACTCAGCCTTTTTGCCGCATTACTCGGTAAAGTGGCAACAGAAGGTGTTGAATATTGGCGAGCGGGCTTGCTAGGGAAAAGGAGAGTTAGAGTGGACAACCACATTTTGATGTTGGGATGGAATGAACAAAGAACTATTCACCTCATCCGCATGCTGCAACACGAAGAAACGGGTAAGCGACCAATCGTATTATGTACTCGTTCAGATATCGAAAACCCGTTACCCGGTGAAATCAATTTCGTCAAAGTAAACAGCTACACCGATGGAAAAGAGATGGAGAAAACGGGTATTGAGTCTGCGAGTTGCATCCTGATTGATAACCCAGAAGACGACATCACCCTGTCTGCAGCACTTTACTGTGCTAACCGAAATCCGAAAGCTCACTTACTGGTTTATTTTAAAGATGAAGCGCTGAGCGACCTGCTACATAAACATTGCCCAAACTCTGAATGTATTCCGGCTGTGGGTGCAGAGATGCTAGCAAAGGCTGCAGTAGACCCAGGTTCAAGTGCGCTTCATCAAGAGCTATTGAGCTCAACAAGAGGTATGACACAATATTCAACGTATTTCCCTGAAGACGCTGAGCCTGTCACCGTCGCGCCTATTTTCTCTGTGTTTAAAGAGAAGTACAAAGCAACGCTGATCGCGATTGATACGGGGAGTGGTATAGAACTTAACCCAGAACTAGACCAAGTTGTCAGCAGCGGTACTAAACTATTTTATATCGCCGACGAGCGAATTGATGACTTCGATTGGAAAGGCTTCTAGATCTACTATTTTAATCTCGTCCAAAAACGAAAAAAGGCCTCATTGTGAGGCCTTTGGGTATGTATACAGCTAACTTTATTGAGCTTCAGCCAGGGCAATACCACGCTGCGTTAATCCGCAAAGCATTACAGGAACAGCGTTAAAGATCTCTTCAAATTGCTCTAGGCCTTCGATGCCTTGCTCTGCAAGTGTCGCAATTGACGTTTCTGGGTCGTAAAGCATGCTCAGTGAAAGCAACACACCGCCCACGAGTGCGTTGTCTTCGCTCTCTTCAGGCATCAATGTTTCCCAGTCATCACGGGCGATCTGCCAGCCTTGAAGTAAGCCTTCACAGAAATCGCGAGCAGCGGTATTCACCACTTCTGCATCATCCAATTGGCAAGCTTCAGGCCAAACCCACGTTCCTTCAATTAGCTCAGGACGTGTTTTATTCCAAAGCGTGATGATAACTTCAATGTAGCTCTCTAGCTGCTCACCATCCGTAAAAGGCGCGACTTCTTCGCCACCCCATAAGAACGGTAGCCACTCATGAGGGGTTAACACATTAGGTGCCGCAGCCATTGCAGTGACAAATCCCATTGTTTTGTGTTCTGTGATTAGCTTTCCTTCCAACTCTGGAAGCGCAAGAATATCTTGTAAAGTCAAAGTGAGGTACCGTAAAAGGGAACATATTTGCGCTTATAGTACCAATGAACTTGTGCCAATCAAGCTTCAATCTAAAAAGGCTTGATGTCATGGATGATAAACACTAGGTTTAACAGAAAAGAAAACAATAAAAGAATTATGCAGATACGGTCGTCTTTAAAGAAAAAAAGTATGGTAGCGCTTGGGTTATACCTTGCGATGTTTATTGCCATTGTCGGTAGTGTGACGTATTACGTCGTAGAATCCCCTGTGCGCGCCAAATTACAACAAAACCTCGACTTGCGTACGCAACTTTTATCCGCATTGATTACAGAGCCGCTCAGCAGCTCTCAAGGCTTTGTTGATAGTCTAGTTGGCTTTGCTCAAGCGCATCGTAACGGTGATGATGTTATTCCGCTCTTTAAGTTCATGTTGGCGGCGAGCGACGATACGATCGTCAGTGCTGGAATTTGGCCTGAACCTTATGCGCTTGACCCTGAAAAGCTTCTTAACAGCCACTTTTTCAATAAAGCCGACGATGGGAAAATTGATCAGCTGTTTTCTTACAACAACCCTAAAAACACCCCTTATCAAGAAGAGTATTGGTACACCTCTGTAGTCAACAAAAAACAAGGAACGATCTCTTGGAGCGATGTCTATATCGACCCATACACACACGTTCGAATGATTACGGCGTCTTCCCCTTATTATTACGACGGCATTTTTGCAGGTGTTGCCACGGTGGATCTCTCGCTCGAAGAGCTGCTTGGCTTTATTAAGAACCACGCCGAAGAATATAATCTTGGCATTATGCTCAGAGATAAACTCAATCAAGTGTTAGTTTCACATAACTTCAATCTCGTTGAAGGGATCTACATCAGTAGCAATCAATTTGGTGATTTCGGTTGGCAAGTGGATGTAGTTAATTCTAAGTCACGTGTAGCAGACGAAGTATTTCGTCAGGTGATGAGTATTGAGGGCGGTATTGTTCCGCTATTGCTACTTTGTGTGATGGCGGGCTATTACTTATTGAACCGTTATTTGATTAGTCCAATTACAACGATTGCCGCACAGCTAGATAGCTCGAAAGCCGGCGAAATCATAGATGTTGACTACTCAAGTGAAGACGAAATTGGTCACTTGATTAAAACGTTCAACGAAAAGACCATTTATCTTGAAGCGGAAAAGGTTAAAGCTCAGGCATCCACCAATGCAAAAACCGCTTTCCTTGCGACCCTGTCACATGAAATTCGTACCCCTATGAATGGGGTATTGGGTACTGCTCAGATCCTATTAAAAACGCCTCTAAATTCTGAACAAGAGAAGCATCTTAAGAGTTTGTATGAGTCAGGTGATCACATGATGACCTTACTTAACGAGATCTTAGATTTTTCGAAGATCGAGCAGGGGATGTTGGATCTTGATGAGACTCGCTTCCCACTCGATTCGATCATCGGCAGTATCAACAGTGTCTACTTCACACTCTCTTCAGAGAAAGGGCTGCAATTCAAAGTGTATTCTGAGGTGCCTTCTGGTCGTTGGTACTTCTCAGATAAAGCACGTCTACGACAAATCTTGTTTAATCTTTTGAACAACGCGGTGAAGTTTACTTCCAGAGGCTTTGTCGAGGTGTACTTGAAAGAAGTCATAGAGGGGAGTGACACCTATCTTAGTATTCGAGTTCGCGACACCGGAATTGGTATTTCTAAGGAGGCTCAAAAGCGTATTTTCAAACCTTTCGAACAAGCGGAGTCTTCCACAACAAGACGTTTTGGCGGCACAGGCCTTGGCTTAGCGATAGTGAAGAAAATTGCCCAACTCATGGATGGCAGTATTACCGTCACCAGTGAAGAAGGGATAGGCACGAGCTTTGATGTTCGCTTGAAGATTCAGCCATGCCAGCCTGGCGAGATAGAGAGCTTGCCACATAAGAAGTTAGACTACTCAGGCTTAAAAGTATTGATTGTCGAGGATAACCGAACGAATACGGTGATCATTGAAACCTTCATGAGCAGCAAAGGTTTCACTTGTAAGAGCGTCGAAAATGGTGAACTTGCAATACAAGCCGTGGTTGCCGAGCGCTTTGATTTGGTACTCATGGATAACCATATGCCAGTGATGGATGGCGTTGAATCAACCACTGCGATTCGTGCTTTGATAGGTGATGTGTCATCGGTACTGGTATTTGGTTGTACGGCTGATGTCTTTAAAGAGACTCGCGAACGTATGCTAGGGGCGGGTGTGGACTACATTATCGCTAAGCCGATTGATGAGCGTGAACTGGATGACGCCTTGTTCCGTTATTCAAATAAGCTTTACCAATACCATGAAGTAAAAGCGGATGCTCTCGAAAGCCAAGATGTAAAAAAACACGACTCGAAAAGTAAAAGCGAGTCACTGCCTAAACCTGATCTGCGAAATAAAGATAACACCGAAGAGCTATTGGTGACGCTGTATGTGGCGCTAGAAGACAACAACCTAGAACTGATTCAATTTGCACTAGAGAGTCTACGTGTCCACGTTGAACCTATGAACAACGCTGAACTTACTGAACAAGTCGATAAAGCGCTAGAGCAGGTTTCTTTAGGAGCACCACCTACACAAGATGTCATTAATATCATTACCGTAAATCTACCGATGGCTTAAATGTTGTTTAATTACGGTAAGTAAATGACGAATTGTCTAATATTTGACCTTGGTTTAGTTTTTTGGTGGAAGCTACTGCTTTTGAAGAGGTTTTTGGTTGTTAATTTACAACTTGATTTTTAATTTGGAATGTATGACTGCTAATCTTATGATTTAATAGCGACATTGTCTGGTGGGGTGTAAATACACCTTGTTTATATGTTACTAATTCACTCAATAGGCAGTGATATATTTTAGGTTTGGCGTCGATGAAGTCTCGTGGTCCATTTTGTATTCGAAACGCAGCTGCGGATACATTTGCTATGGTCGTTTTCTGTTTTATTTCAGGCATGATCGTAGAAGTGTTTATTTCTGGTATGACATTTGAGCAGTCTCTCGCTTCTCGAACGTTATCTATCCCAGTGAACATTGCTATTGCTTGGCCTTATGGTCTTTTTCGTGATTGGTTTTTACGTAATGGTGCAAAGCTTTCACAAAGTTCGTTGATGAAGAATATTTCTGACCTTTTAGCTTACGTGTTGTTCCAGTCGCCTGTGTATGCCGGTATTTTATTGGCGGTGGGTGCTTCAAGCGACCAGATCGTTACGGCTGTAACCAGTAATGCGGTTATCTCGTGTGGTATGGGCGTACTTTATGGTTACTTCCTAGATATGTGCCGTAAATGGTTTCGAGTTCCAGGCTACTATCAACAAGCTTAAGAAAAGCAACAAGCGTAAGTGCAGCGAAAGAATGAAATTTGGTTTGTTTTTGATCTAATGAGTTAATTTGTAATCGAACAAACCGAAAAAGGCACTTTTTTTGAGAATGCCTCTTGACCAAAGCAAGCAGAATCAATAAAGTAGCGCCTCGTTGAGTGACAAGCTCAACACACAATTTGTGGAAGGATGGCTGAGTGGCTTAAGGCGCTCGCCTGGAAAGCGAGTATACGTTTATAGCGTATCTGGGGTTCAAATCCCCATCCTTCCACCACTATTCAAAACCCTAGCAGAAATGCTGGGGTTTTCTCGTTTTAGAGCCCCTATATTTCACGTCATCTACATCCATCCCTAGTATCAGTTCCTTTAATCATTTCTTTATAGTTATTTCCTCTATTAATGGCGTCGCAGAATGAACCATATTTGGTGTTTTTATCATCGATAAACGCTTGATCTTTTGGTATGAATCTAGATTATTAATAGTACGAAATATTATTAATAATCTAACTATTAGGAATTCATTACCCCATGACAGAAACCCTAGTTTCTCCAATGCTCTCTTTTACTATCGCGATTTCGTTACTGTTTATCGGTAAAGGTTTGATTGAACGATCTGAAGTATTAAGAAAGTACTCACTACCAGAGCCTGTGATTGGTGGCTTTGTTTGTGCTGCGACCGTAGCGGCGCTTTACTATATTTTTGAAATCCAAATCACCTTTAGCCTAGATGTCAGAGACTTTTTACTTCTCTACTTTTTTGCTGGTATCGGACTCCAAGCGGATATTAAGACACTGATTAAGGGTGGGCGTCCGTTGTTCATTCTATTGTTTCTTGCTGCCGTCTTTATCGTTCTGCAAAACGTGGTAGGGATGGCTGTAGCTTCTGGCTTTGGAATGGATGCGAAAGCAGGCTTGCTGTCCGGCTCTGTTAGCTTAATAGGCGGCGTAGGTACAACGTTAGCGTGGGCGCCAATGTTTGTCGAAGAGTTCGGTATCGCTAACGCGCTAGAGCTAGGTGTGGCGTCAAATACGGTTGGTTTAATTGCTGCGTGTGTGATTGGTGGTCCAATTGCCAACTACCTACTAAACAAGCACAAAGTGAGCCCATCCAATGAAGAAGAAGTGACAGTTGGTGCATACCAAGAAAGTGAAACTCGCACTGAATTGAGCCATTACGGTGTCTTGTGGGCGTGGTTGATTCTCAACTTAACACTGATGCTCGGTTACAGCCTGAGCGAAGTTATCGACTCGATGGGCTTAAAACTGCCGTTATTCGTAAGCTGCTTAATTGCCGGTATCCTCATAGGAAATATTGGTCGAGCATTGTTCAAGAAGCGCCGTACACAAGAGAAAATTGCTCAAGGCCGCAAAGGCTTAGCGATGATCTCTGACATCTGTTTAGGTATGTTCTTGACCATGGCCTTGATGGGGCTGCGTATCTGGGATCTCGATGGACTGTTTGGCTATATCTCTGTTGTCATGAGTATCCAGATCCTGCTTTCGCTGCTATTTACGATATTTGTCGTTTATTACTTGATGGGAAGAAACTACGACTCTGTGGTGATATGTTCAGGCTTCGGTGGTATCACCCTTGGTTCGACAGCAACTGCAATTGTTAACATGACCGCGGTAACTCACCGCTATGGCGCAAGCCCACAAGCATTCATTGTGGTGCCATTAGTGTGTGGGTTCTTTGTTGATTTGATTAACGCGTTAGTGATCAGTTTCTTTGTTGGTCTGTAGTGACTTCCTAGTACTTTCTTGTCATTAACTAGAGACAACTCTCAGTAGCTTGCTCGATTGAGTGAGCGCTTTGATTCTTGGGTGACTAGCTCAAAAATACGCCATATTTTTCTATCAATCTGTATCTTTTGTCTACTAATTTTTGAGAATATCGTATTTATTAAACCTTATATTTTCATGCTGACCGCTTCTTCCTCTCTATTCTTTTTTGTAGTTGTAATATTATAAATAAGGTTGACTTTTCGTGAGAAAAATCTCTTACGATCATATTTATAATATCTTCGATTTTTGTTTTTTATTCTAAATTAATTAAAAACTTTGATTGTTTTTAGTGTAACTAATAAACACAAATTAAGTTTTTAGTATAAAAATTTCAATTAGTTTATTGTTATGGTTTCTTTGTGATGGGCGTTGAAATAGTTTATTTTTCAACCGTACATCTACTTATTATGATTTTTATCACACTTATAAAAAATATAATAAATTAAATTTTACGGTTTTTTTTGTTTTATGCTTAAAAGATTAAGTCAATTTAAACAGTTGGTTATATTGTTGCTTTTGTCATTTGCGTTTCTTGGTGAGTGTTAATTGAACAGAGAAAAAATTAACATCACAAATTTTTGATCGAAAATTAACCATTCTACTGGTGTGGTAATTTGAATGTTATTAAATGAAGATATAACATGCCGGCAAATTTATTAGACCTTGATGCCATATGTTTACAAGTATAAAAAAAATCCTTGTACTTTTTGTGTTTTTTGGGATCGCTTTTACCACTGGCTGTCAGTCAACTAAGCCAACTTGGTATTCGAAACCTCAAGCAGATACTAACGAGTATATCTATGCGGTGGCACAGGCAAGAACTCTGTCTCACGCAAAAAAAATTGCAGTGAACAATATTAATGAGAAGCTTTGGACTCAAGTTGAATCTTCTTTTTATATGCGTGAAACCGCGCGTGACACGAATGGTACCGGGTTTTCAAATAGCTTAGTAGACAACAAAGTAAATACGAAAACCGAATCATTGACCCTTAATGGTATTGAATATGTACAGATGGAAGAGAACGCTCTCGGGGCATTTGTCGAAGTTAAAATAAAGAAGAATTTAGTGACTCAGCAGTTAATACGTGAAATTCAAGATATTAACCGCAAAGCACAGAGAGAAATCGCAGCCCTAAAACATCAAGATAAACTGCTTTGGTGGCTGGATAACCGTAACGCATATCAAACGCAGCAGGATGCATCAGTGCGTATTGCGATGTTGTCGCCTTTAAAACCGACCTATCAAGCTGACATCAGTTCAATTGAACAACTGGTTGTTACTCATCAAAAAGTAAGCAGTGAGATCAATATTCGCCTTTCGTCTGATCGAGAGTCGAGTAAGGCCGTCCAGTTATTAGGCAACCAACTTTCTGTATTTAATATTGCCACATCGACATCTAAGAAAAAGAACCAAACACATATTCTGAAGGTGGATTCAGAGCGACGAAGAAATAAAGTAGGTGATGCATTTATTTCAACACTGGTTTCGAATATCAAAGTTGTCAACATGAATTCGAAAACAGTATCTCGCAGTGAAATTATTTCTACGGGTAATTCTGTCACTAACTACAAATATGCCGACGAAGGGGCTGCTCGCCATTTCGATGAGCAAGTAAAAGAAAAAGGGATTTGGGCAGCGCTAGGTTTAATCAAATAGCAAACTCCAGATTCTAGAAAAATAAAATAAAACGAACATGTTCGGAGCGAATAAATGTTAAAGAAAACGTTAATGGCTAGCGCAGTACTGGCAACTTTGTCTGGTTGTGCTTCAGTGAGTGAAGTATGTACCCCTGATACGCGCGTAGAAATTGAAGCCGCTGACATTCAGTTGCCTTCTTCAGACGACACTAAAGTTGTGGTTCTTCCTGTAGACCTTGAGTTTAAGAACTCAGCATCGAAAAAGATGCAGGCGGCAATGCGAAATGCATTGGAAACACAGATTGATGAAACAGGCGCAAACCTTGTTGACCGTAAAATTGCCAACAAAGTAAAAGGTGAGATCAAGCTAGCTGAACAAAGTGGCCGTCTAAGCAGCAAAGGCGTACCAATCGCTGACTACGCTGTTATCACAGAGATTACTCGTGCTGATCTTTCAACAAAATTCAGTGAACGTGACACCTACGAAAATAAAGACGGTGAAACGAAAGAAATTCCAGCGTCATGTAGTTATGACTTTGATGTAGAGGCGATTGCAAAAGTTGTAGCTCTACCAAGCATGGAAGTAATGAAGCGTATTAAGCTTGAAGGCGATTACTACTCATCATCAGAAACAAATAACTCTCGTTGTCCGGTTAGCGAATCAGGCTACGGTTCAATGGCGGCGAAAGCTGCAGCAGAAGCTGTAGAGCACTCTAGTGAACTAAGCAAAATGCTAGCGGCAAGTGCACCGGTTTTAGAGATGCGCCAATGTGCTGCTGGTACTCAAGTACGCATCGCTATGGGTAAGCAAAAGAAAATTAAACCGGGTACGGACATTCAATTTTCGAATGCGATGAAATCGATGGAAGGCGAGACTGAAATTTATCCAATCGGCGAAGGTTACGTAGTAAACAATGAAATAAACGCAGTCACTGATAAATATTCATGGGTTGTGATTGAAGAAGAAACCTCGCTTAAGATGAAAAAGGGTACTACGGGTAAAATGATTCCAGAAACATGTGATTGGAAAGATTTGGAATGCACACTTAAAAATTCTGGAATTTAATTTATGAAAAAATTACTTATTGCAACATCGCTAGTAGCAGCTCTAGCGGGCTGTCAGAGCAATAACGCGACCGTTAAAGAAACGCAAAACTTTGCGCCTTGTACTTTCCCAGATGCACCTACTGTATCTGCTCCGGGCTGGATCTGTGATGTGATTCCTACTGACATTGCTACTGCGGCTAAGGGATACGCGAAGAAAAGCGCTGCGGGTATGAGTGTTATGCGCAAGATTGCTGTAAATGATGCGCGTGTAAACCTTGCTGCTGAATTCGAAACTGACGTAAGCAACTTATTCCAAGCTGCGACAGAGGGCGTAACATCAACCTCTTCTGCTGAAGGTTTAACGTTAGTAACAGAAGAAGTTAAAGAGACGTTTGAAAATATCACTAAGTCCGTAGTGAACAAAACGCTCACAAACAGCCGTGTCATTGTAAGTCAAGCTAGCCCTACTGGTGGCTTGTACGTTCTAGTTGGCATGGACCAAGCGGCTTATGATGCGAACATGAATAAGGTTATCGACGAAGTCGGTGGTGAAGATTCTGCACTTTGGGATCAATTCAACAACGAGAAAGCAGCTACAGATCTTGCAGCGGCATTCGATGCTTTGAAAAAATAATCGTGGTATGACGATTAGTTAAAGTGAAAAGGCCGCCGATTGAGTGGCCTTTTGTTTCTATGTATTTTAGGGCGAGACAATGCAATCTCGGAGTTAGTTATGTATAAAACGATCACCAAAACAGGGTTAGCGATAGCAATCTCTATGGCAATTAGTTGCCCTACGCTTGCGGTGTCAGATAACCAAAAACAGCAGTTAAACAATGCAGTGGTTAATGCCAGTCAATCCCAAGAAGAAAGGCTCAAAGAGTTCCATGCTTATGTAAATGCGTATTTGGATGAGTATGAACAATGGCGTGACGAATACACCAATCAGCTTGATGAACGTCGTACAGACCTTATTAAAACGTGGGGTGAAGGGGAGGTTTCTTCTCAAACCACACAAGTTGAATACTCCCAAGGTGATCAAGTTAAAACCGCTGTGGATTATGAAAATAATACGGCGACCGTTTCTGTTTTAGTTGATAAACACAGCAGTGCAGAAGAGATTGATGATCTTGTAAAGGGAATCCCGATAGAAGTTGCAGGGCAAGTGGTAGAGCTATCAGACTTGAAAGCTCAAGACCACGAGGTTTTGTATTCTTGGGAAAAAGAGCAACAAGAAAAGGACTTTGTAATCGAACAGACGCAAAGTCAAATGAATGAGCTTGATGTTCAAGCTGAGCGCCTTATTCAATCAAACACGGGCATTCCAGATTCATTCATTTATCAGCGTGCTCACAACAAAAAACTGGCACTCCTGAGCAAAGCGCAACAGCGTATTGCAGCACAGACTAAGCTGTACGATGAAATGCGTGCTAAACACGGAATTGAAGTAACACGACTAGAACCTCAGGTTGAAATCGTTGAACTGGTTGAAAAAGGAGAATCCCCTAAGGAAGTCGTGAAATCAGAGCCAGTTGCAGAACCAAAGCAACCTTCGAAAGTGGTTCAAATGACCGTAGAGGACGCAGCTGAAAAAGCACCTGAAACTCACGCTGTGAAACCTAAGCCTGTAGTGGAAGTGGCTGCTACGCCAGTGAAACCTAAAAAGGTGGTCACCTACAAAGTTAAACTTCCTGAAAACAGCTTAAAAGCGCGTGCAAGCAAGTACAGTTCTTTAGCTGAGAAAGAAAGTAAAAACTGGGAAATAGATGCAGCACTGATTATGGCAATTATGCATTCTGAATCCGCTTTTCGCCCTGATGCTAAATCACACGTACCGGCGTTTGGTTTGATGCAAGTGGTACCAACCAGTGCGGGGCATGACGTGAACAAACAAGTTCGCAATATCGATGCGCCAATGAAGGTTTCGGACTTGTATCAGCCTGTCATCAATGTTGAAACCGGTACCGCTTATTTGGATATCCTAAACAGTAAGTATCTGCGTAAGATTGAGAATGATGAAAGTCGTTTGTACTGTGTGATTGCGGCTTATAACACTGGCGCTGGTAACGTTGCCCGGGCATTCAACAAAGATCGCTCAACGAGTATCGGCAAAGCATCCAAAGTGATCAACAAAATGACTCCACAAGAGGTGTATAACCACCTAGTTGCGAAGTTGCCATACGATGAAACGAAAAATTACTTGAAGAAAGTGAACAGCCGTATTGCATTATATAAGTAAAGCTTTTTGAAGCACTTGCGAAAAGCATGTGCTTTAACTTTTTGAAGAGGTGAGATTAAATATGTTTAAGATTTTCGCTTTATTTTTCATCGCTATTGGTATTTACCTAGGCCTTAATTACAGCGACGAAATTGAAGATATCATGGATACCGATGCGTTTGAGCGAGTACAAGAGAAGGCTGAAGACGGTACAGATGCGTTAATGGAAAAAATCGATGAGATCAAAGGCTAAAAATGTTTGAAGAGCAAAACAAGGAAATTCAAAAAGATATTCAGGAAGAGTTACAAGAACTTCAAGATACCCAAGAGTCTTTGTTGGAAGAGCAGCAGAAGGGCGGGATAGCTCGCACTATTGGTCTAGTGTCGGTTATTTCCATTGCTTTGGGTGGCTTCAATGACAGTTTTGATGCGCTGGAGAAAATGTTTGATTTCGGCTTATCTCAAATGACAGACATTCCATCACATAGAAAGCTAGAGAGAATATATATTCGTTCATCCGCTGAAGCTTTGGATCAAACTTTTGGTGCGCCTGTCTATATCAAACGCGCTTCAACGAATGACGTCATTAAGTATTACCAAGACGATAACTTCATTCTTTCTGCAATTACCCGAGACAATGCGATCGTTGCTTATCTTGTTTTCCCAAATGAAGGCTTCGCCCCGGAAACTCTAGAGCATGCTGGTGGCTCGGAGTTCTTTTCTCAGACGTTTAGCTCAATTGAGAGTGTTAACGAGATCCGTGCGTCGTTTGCAAGAACAGGCAACTACTACATTGAAGAGAATAATGGTGGCGAATTTGGCTATTTATATTCATCAATCAGTGGTGCAAGCGAGTTTATTTCTCCGATGTCACAAGATAATAGGAAGCTTCTTTCGGAAGTGGTGGATGCATTGACAATGGATGAGAACATCGTAGAAAGTGTTCAGTCTTTGCGTAGCAACGCAAAGCCAAATTTTTATGGGTACAGCACGTTAGGTGTGGGAGCTTTAGAAGAAGCGGTTCTGTCTAATACTGAGTACCGATTAATTCATAAGATTTAGAACTTCTTATTTTTTCTCTAGTCTCTTTGGAGGCTGATTTTCAATGAGTGATTTCGAAATGGCAAATATTGAATTTGAAGCTTTTCTAGATAAGCTGAAAGTAAATAAAAGAGTGATTGTCCAAGCTCATGACTTCCCAGACCATGATGCATTGTCTTCGGCGTACGCTCTGGCTTACTTATTAAAAAAGAAAGGATTTCAAACATTTATTACCTTTCATGGCTACATCGATAGAGTGTCACTTAGGAATTTGATCGATTGGTTAGAGATTCCAATCTATGAGCCAAAAGACTTGAAACTACAACCAGACGACAAGATTATTGTTGTTGATGGTTGTATTGGTGAAAAGAACGTTACTGACGTTCCTGGCTTAGAAGTCGCAGTGATTGATCACCACCAAGTCAAAGTACCTGATTTTGTATGGTATTCCGATGTGCGAGCAAATTATGGCGCAACAGCAACCATGATGGTCGAGTATTACCGCTATTTTTCTTTGCCGATGCCACAAAAAATTGCAACAGCACTATTGGTCGGTTTGAGCTTTGATACCGCTAACTTTACTCGAGCTGTGGGAGCTGCTGACCTAAAAGCACTGTTGTATCTTCAGGCGAAGGCCGACAATAGTATGGTCAACAAGATTTGTCGTAATCAGGTCGAGTTCCATGAGTTGCAACTTTTCAATTCGATGCTGACAAACTTACGCCGTGAAAAAAATGCAGCATTTGCGGTGCTTCCTGAAGGTTGTCCTAAAAATATGCTCGGTGTATTAGGTGATTTTCTATTAAGTGTTGATGAGCTTGATATCGTAGTGCTCACTGCGAAGAGTCATGAGAAAACCTTTATCTCTCTTCGTTCAGAGTGTTCCAATAACAATGTCGCAAATATAGTTAAAAGGGCACTGAACGATAAAGGGATCGGTTTTGGAGGTGGGCATTCTCACATGGCTGGTGGCATCATCAACAATCAGTTTCAACTCAATGATGACCTTGATTATGTCTATGACTTGATTCGACCGAACCTAGTACTCAGCGTTTAAACTGTTTGTTGACAATACCGGGTACCTTGAAATCAGTTTAATAAAAGTAGTGCTGTGTCTAGAGTAAACGGTACTACGTGTATCAACGGTTGATGTGCAGGCTTGAAGTGACTCGGTGCACAAGTTAGTAAGTGCAAACACGATCTTGATAAATTGGCATACATGTTCGCAGCAAATTTGTGAGACGCTTGATTCAGTGTCAGTCGAATCACAAGGAAGTTGAATGCACCACTTTAATATCCGTGCTCTCGAGTACTTAAACGCGTTATCAAAATATGGGTCGTTACGTAAAGCATCTAAGATGATGAACGTTGACCCTGCCGCGATGAGTAGAATGCTGACACAGTTAGAAGCGCAAGCGGAAATGAAAGTATGGGAGCGCAACAACCGCCAATCACTGTTAACTGAAGTGGGTAATGAACTGCTGAATTACTACCGTTCCATTGTTCGGGGAGAGGCCGCAGTACTTGCTCGACTAACCAAGCTTAAAAACCTCAAAGGAGGCAATGTCAGCATTGCCATCGGTGAAGGGTTTATTACCAACTTGGTGTCAAAGCCGATGCAAACCTTCATGACTCGTTATCCTGATATCAATCTTTCTATTGAGATTGCTGGGGCATTGGACGCTGTCAAGATGTTGGAAGATCAACAGATCGATTTCGCGATTACTTATGCTTCTGCACCGCACCCTAAACTGCACTCCCACGTTGAACGCAGCCATCCGCTGGAATTGATTGCTCCGAAAGGACATTTCCTTACGATGAAAGAAGCGCCTGTGACACTGCAAGATATTAAGGATGTGTCTTTGGCGTTGATCGACAACTCAACAGGGATGGGTCGATTGGTCAAGCAGGCCGAACAAATCTCCCACCTTACCTTACAGCCGAAGCTTCAAACCAATTCGGTCACTGCACTGACTAACTTTGTTTCAGCAGGATTGGGTGTAACCTTTATGCCTAAGCTCACCGTGATCGATGAGATAAAGTCCGGGCAGATTGAAGTGCTTGCGACCGAGTTGGAGGTGCTATCGAAGGCGACGGTTAAGGTTCAATCTTTGAAAGGTCGCGCACTTACGTTACAGGCCGAAACCTTGTTAGATTTCTTACTCGAGAACGCCACTTTCTTGAGTCATGACGCTTACAATATCTAGGCATAGTAGATTCATGTAACGATCCCTCCCAAGCTCCCAAGCTCCCAAATACCGCCAATATCACAGTTCCAAACTGTCGAATTCGTTTTTAAGTCGAATTGAGTTTTTGTCAACGCGATCTCTATTGTTAAGTCAACACGTGCGGAATAAGTTACAAAGCATTAACGAAACGAGTTTTAGACTGACAGCTGTGTTCGGCTGGTTTTGGCTTTGTCGGGCATTAGGGGAAGAGAATGGAAGTTATTGTAATTGGCAGCGGTGTTATTGGATTGACCAGTGCTTGGTACCTGGCAAAAGAAGGTCACTCGGTCACGGTTATTGATCGTCAAGATAGCAGTGGCAAAGAAACCAGTTTTGCGAATGCAGGGCAAATTTCTTATGGCTATTCTTCACCATGGGCGGCGCCTGGTATCCCTTTGAAAGCGATGAAATGGTTAACCCAAGAACATGCCCCTCTCAAAGTAAAGCCTTCGCTTTCTCCTGAGTTAGTTTCTTGGGCGACGAAGATGCTCGTCAACTGCAACGAAGCTAAATATGCACAGAACAAATCGCGGATGTTGAGAGTCGCGAACTACAGCCGAGATTGTCTGACTGAGCTAAGAACCAGTGAGCAATTGGCTTATGAAGGTAGGCAGAAAGGGACGCTACAAGTGTTTCGAAGCGAAAAGCAATTGGATTTCATTCAGCAAGACATGAAGTTGCTACAAGAGAGCGGGATAGAGCACTCGTTGTTTGACGTTGAGCAATGCCTATCCATTGAACCAGGTTTAGCGGACGTGAAAGATAAGCTGGTGGGTGGCCTGTATTTACCACATGATGAAACTGGTGATTGCCATCAATTCTGTTTAACTTTGACTGAGAAAGCCAAGCAACTCGGTGTTAGGTTCGTGTTTGATACTGAAGTGGTCAAGCTCAATTATCAGAATCAAACTATTGAGAGTATTACCACGACTCAAGGTGAATTCAAAGCGGACGCTTACGTGGTCGCTTCAGGAAGCTATTCTCGAGACTTGTTGAAGCAAGTCGACCTGTCTATTCCTGTCTATCCAGTCAAAGGGTATTCGCTGACATTGCCTATCGTGAATGCAGATAAGTCACCGGCCTCGACTGTAATGGATGAAACCTACAAGGTGGCGATGACGCGTTTTGATGACCGAATTCGTATTGCGGGTACGGCAGAGCTCGCTGGTTTTGACTACCTAATCCCAGAAAAACGCAAAGCCACGATTGATATGGTGATCAAAGATCTCTTTCCACAAGCGGGTGATTTTTCAAAGGCTGAATACTGGACTGGGCTAAGACCAATGACGCCAGATGGCACGCCTATTATCGGCAAGACTCCGATTAAGAACTTATTTACCAATACGGGCCATGGAACATTAGGTTGGACGATGGCGTGTGGTTCAGGGAAGATCTTGGCAGGCATAGTCAGTGGTTCTTCAAGTGATATCAAAACAGATGACTTGAGTATTCATCGTTATTTGTAACAACATGATGTAATGATGGTGAAAGTAACCCCATTCTAAGTTTTAGAATGGGGTTACTTTTCTGAGTGGATGTCGAAGGTTATCTGGTGGTGGTTTCTAGCACATGGGTAAATCTATCCCACGATTTCTGGTCAGCTTCTTGTTGATAGTTGTTTGAGCCGAATACGGTAAAGGCATGTGGCGCACCACTGTAGGTGATCATTTCATGCGAAACCTTGGTTGTTTCAAGTTGAGCGGCAAGGCTGCCAAAATCTTCCATTGTAATCATCGAATCTGCTGTGCCATGGAATACGACAACCGGAGCTTTTGTCTCAGAGTAGTCTTGTCCTTTAGGTGTCGATAAACCGCCATGGAAGGTGACATAAGCTTTTGATGGGATACCCGCACGAGCGGCTTCTAAAACGGCAGCGCCACCAAAGCAGTAACCCATCATCACGTTGTTATCTAAGTTACCACCAAGCCTTTTCGATTCCATTGCTCCCGCATTAAGTAGTGCACGCATTTTTTCTCTGTCTTTATACAACTCGCCTGTGTGTTGTTTTTTGTCTTTCACTTCGGTCGGGCGAATGCCTTTACCAAATAGGTCGATGGCGAACACGTTGTAACCGAGTTCGTTGAGCATCTCAGAACGTTTCTTTTCGTAATCAGTTAAGCCATCCCAATCGTGAATTAGCAGCACCAAAGGCGCTTGGTCACTGGCCTCACTCCAATAACCTTCGTAATCCATACCATCGACTTGGTAAGTGATGTTTTCTCCTGAAATCGCAGAGAAGGGCAGTAAAACTGAAAACAGGCCGAGCGTAGTGATTGTTCGCATGCGTGATTCCTTTCGATGACAATTGACGTTCCAATCGAAAGTATAGATAACGCAATGATTCTCGCCAGATTTCTGTTTCTAACTTGAAATGTATGGCAGGGATAGCCGGTGGCTATTGCTGATGAATAGCCATCGAGAGGGAGTGCGATGGCTGTTTTGTGATGTTCTCAGCTTACCAAAACTTGAATAGCTAAACTGGGGAATAAAGGAAAACAACTACCAAGATGCGTTGGTTTTGCTAATGCTCATCTCTGGATACTTACGCTGATAGCGTGGCAACATCGATTCATTGCCTAAGATGCCACCTTGATGGATATAGATGACGGTTTTGGTTGGGTTCTCTTCTTGCCATTGCTCTAAGCCTTGCCACATCAATGGGTCGTAGAGCAGGTCGAATTCAATATCCGTTTGTTCTTGTAGATCCAACCAAGTTCGATAGTCCTGTTGATACAGCTTACCAAAGTGGTGCTTGGTTTTGAGCGGTAAGATCTGTGGGTGATCGGATTCGCCAAGTTCATTGAATTGCTGCGTTAAATAGTCATTACCGCCAACACACGCACAGGTTAACACCGGGATGTTATGCACTTTTAAATGCTTATGCAGATACAAAGCCGTACTGCCGGTGCCTGCTGGTAGTGCAACCACAAAATCGTGTTTGTTTTCGAAGCGAATCCAGCTGAGTATCTCCATCGCCAGTTGCTTCACTCCGTATTCAGAAAGCTGAGAGCGTCCACCTTCAGGCAATACAATGCACTGAGAATCTGGCTGTCTTATTTGCTCAATATACTCCTGAGGATGAAGCTCAGAGCCCGTCTCTTTGACTGAAATCACCTTAGCGCCCAAGTCTACAGCGCCACGGTAATTGCCGATTGGACGTTCTTGTAGCCATTGAGGAAGGTGGTCAACGTAAAACTCAAGCGTCCAGCCTTTAATTTTTGCAAGTGCAGCGAGTGAGAATAGAGAGTTAGCTTGTGCAGAACCGTAGCTGATTAAGGTTGTCGTATTCGGGTGTTCGTCTTCGAGTAGCTTCATGAACTTTCGTGCTTTATTGCCGCAAAAGTGAGAGTGGAGTTGATCGTCACGCTTCAAGAAAAAGGTGTGGTCGTTGTATTGATGTTGAGTTACAGGGCTATTATTTAGTTTCATCGCGCTTAGACAAAATGCTGACTAAGAAGCCAGCATTTTTAGTTCAAATAGGACTAACAAGTATCTAGTAGCCTGCAAGTGCTGTAAACCAACTAAATCAAGTTTTCGTCGGATATTGAGTACAGCTCTAAGAGTTTATTTGGTGCTGATCTAGTTTATGTAGATGTTTGTTTAGATGAGGTTGAATCTGTCTGAAAGGCGATTCTGGCAGTGCACCCTCCAGAGTTGCGATTGACTAACTCAAAACCCCAATGGAAGCGTTGGCACAAGTCGTCGACAATCAATAAACCTAATCCATGACCATTCGGATTGTATTGTTCCTGAAGGCCTTCACCTTGGTCTTCAATCACAATACTCTGTTCAGACAGGGTAACCGTGACAGTGCCACTATTGGTCGCTGCAATGGCATTCCTCAATAAGTTGCCGACCAACATATTCATGATCGCGCTGGTGGCTTGAATGGTCGGCTCTGATTGAATGTGTAGGGATATCTCGACTAGCTTTTCATCCGCCTGTAATGAATTCTTGGAAACGATAGCTTCTAACTCTTGCTGACTAAACAAGCGCAGCGGTGCATCGTCACTGTTTCTTTCATAACGAACTAAACCGAGCAGGGCATCGACCATTTCTGACATCTGGATTATGGCTTCATCAATGCGCTCAACCTGACGAGATTGAAATTCCGTTGTTTCGCTTCTTAATAGCAATTTATTCGCACCACGAGCGACCGTTAGTGGGGTTCTTAATTCATGACTTGAATAACGAGCAAACGCCTGTTCACGTTTGATCAAGGAATTGATTTCTCTACGGTATTGATTGAGTTGGTCTGTTAACTGACGAAACTCAACAGCTGCACCTTCACTGACATCAAACTCTTCATTAAGGTTGAGCTTATTCGACTCAAGCTGTTCAGAAAGAGAGTTGAAGGGCTCAATCAGTCTCTTAGATAGGCGATAGAGCAACGCACCAAAGCCAAAAATCAAGATAGAAAGCAGTGTGAGTACAAAGGTGGTCGCGTACATGAGTTCAGAAACATCCAACTCAACAAGGTCTATCTCGGAAAGCAGGATAATTGGAAAGGTTTCTCCTTCGTCAGTGTATTCTCCCACATACACCATACGAGATTCTGGTTCTTCGCCGACTTCACCAATGAAGCTCTCTTTATCTTTAATAAACTTGTAATATTCGGCAGGAATGAATGAAGGATCGTTATAGGCGATTGTCAAATCATCTATTCTTAACTCACCACTTTCTCCTGCTTGAAATAACCTTACCGCATAATCTCGGTCAATCAGGATGCGTCTTTCACCGACCCGATCTTCTGACATGTAAAGCGCGGCAACAAAAACGACATAGACGAATGCAGATACAATCACGGCCATCAACCCAAAGAAAAGCGCTAGGCGGCCTGTGAGGGTTTTGGTGCTTGTCAGAACATTTGAAATCAATTCGATGGCTCCAGACGGAATCCAACTTTAGGAACGGTAATCAACATCGGGGTGTCAAAAGGTTTGTCGAGTTGATTACGCAGTTGATAGATATGGCTACGTAACACATCGTTGTTGGGCTCGTCTTCTTGCCATAGCTTGTAGGAAATATCTTCACGAGTCACTACTTCAGGTGCTTTTTGGCACAGCATCTCAAGTATGGTGTAAGTGGTTGGGTTAAGCGCGAGCAGTTTGTCTTTACGGTAGGCTTTACGGGTTTTTTGATCAATGGTGAGTTCATCAAACTGAAGCTTAGAAGAAGCCACTTTTCCTCGGTAACGACGAACAAGCGCGTTCATTCTGGCTTCCAAAATATCCAAATCAAAAGGTTTGGTTAGATAGTCATCGGCACCATGCTCAAACCCTTTCAACATATCATCGCGGCTATCTAACGCGGTAAGCATTAGAATAGGCGTTGCGTTGCCTTGGTCTCGCAGTTTATTACAAACCGTGAGGCCGTCCATTCTTGGCAACATCAGATCCAATATGATGATATCAAATGAGTTTTCCAACGCGAGTTGCAGGCCGAGTTCGCCGTTGTCCGCATAATCGAGTTCCATGCCAATACACTCAAAATAATCAAATAAGACACCTGCGATTTCACGGTTATCTTCGACTAATAGAACTCGTTTCATTTTGATTCTCATACAGAAATAGACGGTAACATTATCCTGAGTGAGCGTGAAAAATATGTCAATAACATAACTTTCACTTATGGGAGGGTAGATTGGATTCAGATTAAAAAATAGAAGAACGTATTATGTCTGAACTTCATATAAGCCGCCCCAAGATATCTACATCGCAGATCAACCCTGCGGTTTCTCTGTCTATCATTGTGCCTTTTTACGATGAACAAGAGGTATTGGAAGAGTTCCACTCTCGCCTTACCAAGGTGCTTGATAGCTTGCCCATCAAGAGTGAAATCGTTTATGTCGATGACGGTAGCAAAGACAGCAGCTTGGAGTTGGTGAGTTCATTCACTTCAATCAATAGCTCAATTTCTGTTATCGGTTTAAGCCGTAATTTTGGCAAAGAATCAGCGATGAGCGCAGGCCTCGAGCACTGTCGTGGACAAGCGGTGATTTTGCTAGACGCTGACTTACAAGATCCACCTGAGCTGATTCCGCAAATGATTGCCAAGTGGCGCGAAGGTTATGACGTCGTCAATATGCAGCGTAGCCAGCGCGACGGTGAAACGTGGTTTAAGAAGTTTTCAGCAGCGAGCTTTTACAAAGTAATGAACGTGGCTGCGAAGATTGATGTTCCTGAGAATGTGGGTGATTTCCGACTGTTAAGCCGAGAAGTTGTCGACCATATCAATCAGCTTCCAGAACGTAACCGCTACATGAAAGGCATTTTTTCATGGCCGGGTTTCCGACAAGCGACGCTCCAATTTAAGCGTGATGCTCGCTTCTGTGGTGAGACCAAGTGGAACTACCTTAAGTTAATCGGTTTGGCGATGGATGGGATTACCTCGTTTTCTATCCGACCTCTGCGTATTGCGACGGCCGTTGGTGGTTTAGTGGCGCTTACTGCTTTTGTGTATGGCGTCTTCATCGTATTCAAAACCATTATGTTTGGTGAGCCTATCACGGGTTACCCGTCAATGATGGTCGTGCAACTTGCCCTTGGCGGTATTCAACTCCTGAGTATTGGTTTAATGGGTGAGTACATAGGTCGTATTTTCATTGAAACCAAGAATCGTCCTTTGTATCTGATCCAATCGGTGGTCGATACACCTGCATTAAAAACACATTTCAAATTAGAGGAGTCAGCATGAGCCTGAACAGAACGCACCTATGGTATTTGTTGGCTTTTGCACTGGTTCTAAGACTCCTATCTTTGGCGACTTATCCGTTAATGGATACTACGGAGGCGCGCTACGGAGAAATGGCTCGCTTGATGGTGGAAACCGGCAATTGGTTAACACCTCAGTTTGATTACGGCATTCCTTTTTGGGGCAAGCCACCGTTGTTCACATGGATGAGTGCTGCGGGGATTGAGCTGTTTGGTTTGAGTGAGTTTGCTGTTCGTGCACCTCACTGGTTAGCGGGAGTAGCGACAATTTTGTTAACCGCTTACATGGCGAAGCGAACTGGACAAAGTGCGTTGGTTGCCGCGGTAGTGTTGGCGACATGCGGTATTTTCTCTATTGCCGCGGGCGCTGTGATGACAGATATCGCGTTAACCTTAGCGATGACCATTGCCATGTTAGGCTTCTACTTGTGCTGGCTAGGAGGAGAGGGTTGGAAAGGTGAAGGCAGTGCGAAGACTAATCGATCTTGGGGTTATGTTGGTTTCATTGGTTTAGCACTAGGCTTGCTTGCAAAAGGGCCAGTAGCGATTGTCATTATGGGCATCGCCGTGTTCCCTTGGTTAGTCTTACAACACGGCTTCTTTGGTGCTTTCAAAGTGTTGTGGCAACGCTTTCCATTGTTGTCTGGCTTGGGTGTGATGCTAGCGATTGCTTTGCCTTGGTACATCATGGCTGAAATGGCAACACCGGGCTTTATTGATTACTTTATTGTTGGCGAGCACTTTAAGCGCTTTGTTGTGAGTGGCTGGGAGGGAGATTTATACGGTTCTGCCCATGACCAAGCAAGAGGCATGATCTGGCTGTTTTGGCTTCAAGCAGCTGCGCCGTGGTCGATTGTATTACCTATATTGGCATTTGCTCGACGTAAGAAAATTGCAGAAATTAATACTGAAAATCGAGGCTTGTTTTCATTTCTTGTCTGTTGGTTGATTTCACCTCTGATTCTTTTCACTATGGCGGGCAATATTCTCCCAGCTTACGTCCTGCCAGGTATTCCGGCCCTTGGCTTGTTGATTGCTATACTCGTAGTGGAAAAAGATAAGAAGTGGTTCTCGAGCGTGGCTTTGGTTCTACCTGTGTTGCTAATGATTGCTATGGTCTACCTGAATCTCGGCAAGGCGAACGAGAAAAGTGACCGTATTATCTTCGAACAGATTACGGATTCTGCGCCAAGCTTTTACGTGGGTAAACGACCATTCTCTGGGCAATTTTACAGTCATGGTCAAGCGAAAAGACTTCTCGATATCGAGCAGATAGATGGCATTGATAAGTTCTATCTGATTGGTAAAAGATCTGAAGTGGAAACCAAGATTAAAGAGAACGCATTAACGTGTATTCTAGAGCCAACGGTGAAAATAAAGCGTGCTTTATTCAGCTGTCATAGCTCAAGCATCAAGCCAAATCTATCGTTGAGTCATATTCAAAGTGGCAGCGATGTTCAGCGTTAACTCGGGGTTACGAATGTTCAACAACAAGCTTCAAACGCACAGTCAGAGGTTACAGTCCCACCACAAGGTGGTTCGATTTGCTGTGGTTGGGGTTGGTGGGTTTGTTGTTGATTGCTTAGTTTTTGCGTTATTGCATTATGCCGTTGGGCTGCCTTTGATGAGTGCACGGATAGGATCTTTCATTGCAGCCGCCACGACAACGTGGTTTGGTAATCGAGTGCTAACTTTTGACTTCAAAGGGCAGGGTAGTTGGTCAGAGAAGTTGATTCAGTGGCAAAAGTTCATGTTTTCCGCATCGATATCGGCGATACCTAATTTGCTGTGCTTTAAGCTGATGACGGAATTGCTTCCTGCATTTACTGGGGCTGTATTTATCGCAATGGCCGTTGGTATCTTGGTGGGTATGGTCACTAACTATTTGTTTAGTCAGTATTGGGTCTTCACCCGTTAAGCTCCCTTGTAATCAATTAGCCAAGTAAAAATATTGGTAACAGACACAAAAAAGCGCAGCTAAATAGCTGCGCTTTGTGTTTTATTATCGTGAATTGTATCGGTTCGCTATATTAACGCTGTGTTGCGCGCTGGCGATTCTTTCCGTTACTTGCAGGTTTACCACCTTGACCATTACCCGCTTTGCTGCGGTTTGGCTTGCCATTCCCGCCGCCATTGCCTTGAGATTGCTGACTAGCAGGGGCTTTTTTGATGAAGCCAGTCGCTGGTTTATTCGCGTTACCATTACCGTTCTGCTTTCCGTTGCCCTGATTGCCGTTACCTTGGCTACCTGTTGGCTTCTTACCACCCGGTTTAGGCTTATTGCCACCTGGTTTAGAATGGTTACGTGGGCTTTCGCCGCCAAGACCCGGTTGAGCTTTACTGTGCTTAGTTGCAAAACGTTGCGAGCCGTGACGACCAGACTTACGACGCTGTGCCGGTGTCTGAGCCTCAAAGTCTTCTTCTGGCACTAAGCAGTTCGCTTTGTCACCAATTAGGTGCTTTTTGCCCATGCTGATCAGTGCTTCACGGATGATCTTCCAGTTTTCTGGATCGTGGTAACGAAGCAATGCTTTATGCAGACGACGTTGACGATCACCTTTAGGTACTGGAACATCTTCACGTTTTTTGTATTTCACGCGCTTCAGAGGGTTAGTCTCTGAGTAGTACATCGACGTCGCATTACACATTGGCGATGGGTAGAAGTTCTGTACTTGGTCACACTCGTAGTTGTGCTTTTTCAGCCACAACGCAAGGTTAAGCATGTCTTCATCTTCCGTGCCCGGGTGAGCAGAGATGAAGTAAGGAATTAGATACTGTTTCTTACCGGCTTCAGCGCTGTACTTCTCGAACATCTCTTTGAAACGATCGTAAGTGCCCATGCCCGGTTTCATCATCAGATCCAGAGGGCCTTTTTCAGTGTGCTCTGGAGCAATCTTCAAGTAACCACCAACGTGGTGAGTCACAAGCTCACGTACGTATTCTGGAGACTCAATCGCAAGGTCATAACGAACGCCTGATGCGATCATTACTTTCTTGATGCCCGGAACCTTTCTCGCTGAGCGGTAAAGATCAATGGTGTGCTGGTGGTCTGTGTTCAGTTTTTCACAGATTTTAGGGAACACACATGATGGGCGACGACAGTTAATTTCAGCTTTAGGATCAGAACAACCTAGACGATACATGTTCGCCGTTGGGCCACCCAAGTCAGAAATGGTACCGGTAAAGCCAGGTACTTTATCTTTAATGTCTTCGATTTCATCCAAGATCGATTCTTTCGAACGGTTCTGGATGATACGACCTTCGTGCTCTGTGATTGAACAGAAAGAACAACCACCAAAACAACCACGCATGATGTTAACCGAGGTTTTGATCATGTCGTATGCAGGAATTTTCGCTTTGCCATACATAGGGTGAGGAACACGCTTGTAAGCAAGGCCAAACACGTAATCCATCTCTTCAGTTGCAAGAGGAATTGGCGCTTGGTTTACCCATAGCTCGCGGTCACCGTGGCGTTGAATAAGAGCACGACCTGAATACGGGTTAGTCTCTAGGTGCAGAATACGGCTAGCATGAGCGTAAAGAATACGGTCGTTATTGAGCTTTTCGAAACCAGGGATACGAACCGCGGTTGTTTTTGCATCGTGACGAGAAGGACGAATAGTAATTGGCTGCGCCTTTACTTCTTCTTTTTCATCTTTCTTGGTATCACATTGTGTTTCTACTTCGTACGGGTTAACCGGAACGTAGGCTTTGTTCGGTTTTTCGATACGAGAAGAATCGATAATTTTGTAACCTTCAGGCGCTGCAGGCAAGTTGATAGCAGTACCGCGGATATTGGTCAGCGTAGACATGTCTTCGCCATCGGCAATGCGGTGTGCCACTTCAACCAGTGCACGCTCAGCGTTACCGAAAAGAAGAATGTCTGCTTTTGCATCAAACAATACAGAGCGACGAACTTTATCAGACCAGTAGTCGTAGTGCGCAACGCGACGTAAGCTTGCTTCAATACCACCAAGAACGATTGGCGTGCCTTTGTAGGCTTCACGACAACGTTGAGAATAAATCAGAGTTGCACGGTCAGGACGCTTGCCACCTTCATTGTTTGGTGTGTAAGCATCGTCGTGACGAAGTTTGCGATCAGAGGTGTAGCGGTTGATCATGGAATCCATGTTACCCGCTGTGATGCCGAAGAATAGGTTAGGTCGACCCAGTTCCATAAAGGCATCTTTACTGTCCCACTTTGGTTGGGCAATGATGCCCACGCGGAAACCTTGAGCTTCAAGTAAACGGCCAATGATAGCCATACCAAAGCTCGGGTGATCGACATAAGCATCACCAGTTACAATAATTATGTCACAGCTATCCCATCCAAGAGCATCCATCTCCTTTCTACTGGTAGGCAAAAAGGGTGCTGTTCCGTAGCACTCGGCCCAGTATTTTTTGTGTTCGTGAATAGGAATGATATCGCTGTACATATTTCAACCTCTGATTTTTGAGGCGGGAATTATAGCGGCATGAGCCTAGACTAGCCAGTAGAACATGCCCCTGTTAGTTCTGATGTCTTTCGCCATTTTGCAGATAATACTGACAAAAGAACCATACAACAGCATAGTTGAAACCTTGAATAACGTCGCTAATTTGTGATTTTGATTAGTGTTCGCAGCAGTTTTTGATATTATTCGCGAAAATAAGTCTGAATAAGTAGATCCACAATGGTCGAATCATTATTAGTACAATTTGCTCCCATGCTATTAGGAGCTCAACTGATCTTAACCCTCATCTTGGTGAAAGGGGATATTTGCCCGGGACAACGTGGGCGTATTCACAAGATGTTACCTGCGATTGGCGTGCTTTGGCTTGCTGTTGCTTCATTAAGAATTGAAGCGTTTCTTGTCGTGTTCGCGATCTTTTATTTCTATTCTCAAGTTCAAACCAAGAAGACACGTGATTCTGGTCCTATTTGGGTGATGTACCTTGCGTGTGGTTTGGCGCTTTCATACGTTGCTATTCAAGCGACTGAGCAAGCAACCACCGTCGGTATTATTACTACTTTACTGCTAATAGCACTGTTGGGGGCTGCGTTTGGTCATTTACTGCTGACGATTGCGAGAACACGCTTACAAGCATTTCACCGTGTTCTGCCTGTTGTGGGCGTATTAACCGGTATGCTGGTGGTTTTGGCGACGGTCGTAAATGTTTATTCTCTGTCTGAAGCTCAATTAGAGCCAATGATTTCAACCCTACTGTTTAGCTTTGCTTTGCTAATCTCAGCTATCGTAGTGTGGTGTTGGCATCTATTGTTCGTTAAAACCCCTGAAAAACTTCAGCTGACTATTTCATTGTTGATGTTATTGGTGGCGGCCGTTGGTTTAACGCCAGTTTGGGCGATGTAGGCGGTTACTGATCTCACACGCCTTTCGGTGTTGAATCGAAAAAGTGTGATCTGTTTTTTAGCGTGGTGTTGGTAAGCGTTCTAAACTTAAATCTAGTCGGTGTGTTCGTTAGGAGTACGGGATGGATTTAAGCAACGTCAAAGGTTTCGATAGCATTATTTTGCTGGGAATCGTGAATGAAAAACTTCGCTTAGAATGCGATAGCTTTGAAGAGCTGATCAGTATGTATGAAATGGATATAGAAAGTGTTGTAGGTAAGCTTGATATGCTTGGCTATCAATACGATCCATTAACTAACCAGTTTAAGTCTTATCCAAGATAAGCAGCAAACTGGCGCATGTTCTGTCGTTTGTGAGTCAGCTATCGATTGTGAGCCAGTATCGTGAATGAACAAGTACCGCCATCGTCGGTACTAAAACTAAAAGAAGAAAGTCACAGATAATCTGTGACTTTTTTGTTTCTGGCGCATGCCTATCAGGTTCAACGCAGGCATAAACTAACCCAACAACGCGTCTCTTAAACGACCTCAATGCCATCTAGGTGACTCTTACTTTGCTGTCTTGCCGTGCTAAAGAAAGCTTGTAGGTAACGTTTGTCTTTTTCTGAGTTTCTTACCGCTGCGAACAACCTTCTTGAAAGCCCTTTGCCTAATGGTTTGCTGGCAATGAGTCCTTGCCTTGAAAATTCACTGATCGCCCAGTTTGGTAATGCTGCGACCCCTAAGCCTGCTGATACCATTTGTACCAACATTAATGTGTTGTCTGCTTGTTTCCATTTCTTAGGTTCAACGCCTGCGGGTTGTAAAAAGTGTTTCACTACATCGAGACGCTGTTTTTGAACCGGATAAGAGAGCATCGTAATATCACTAAGATCTTGCGGTTCAATACTCGGCTTTTCGGCTAAAGGAGAATTGATCGCGGTGATAAGACGCATCTCAAAATCGAAAAGCGGTTCGTAGTGAACTTCAGAACGGGGCTGTATATCAGAGGTGATCACCAAATCGAGTTCTCCAGCCATCAATGCCGGTAGAGGCTCGAACCCAAACCCTGACGAGAAATCTAAGGTCACGCTTGGCCAAGCAACTTGGTATTCCTTCAAAGCGGGCATTAGCCATTGGAAGCATGAGTGACACTCGATCGCCATGTGCAATCGGCCATTCACATCCTCTTTTAGGCTCGCCAACTCGTTCTCTGCTTTAGCAATCTTTGGCTGTATCTCATCCGCGAGCTTAAGCAAGATCTCACCCTCAGAGGTGAATTTCACTGGCCTAGTTTTTCGTAGGAAAAGCTGACCGCCAATACGCGCTTCAAGGTCTTTCAATTGATGAGAAAGCGCTGACTGAGTCAGGTGAAGAGAGGTCGCAGTGGCTGTTAACGATCCGCTGTCTCTCAAGGTGGTCAATGTTCGAAGGTGTTTAAGCTCTATCATGAGTATTCCTCATATTCCCTAAGCCAATTCAATATTTCTTAATAATCACCCTACGGTGTTTTTGATCCTTTGTAAACGTCTAGATGTCCAGATGGATTTAAACTGTTCATCTTTGGATGATTCAAGATGAATATTATTAATAAACAAGATGAATATTTGGACGTTGTCCATAGATCGGATTAAGGCGATAGTTTAGCCATCCAGACGCCTTTATGGGAAAGTGAAATCATCAAAGGCAGTCTGACCGGAAATTAAAATTATCGAATAAGGAACAGACTCATGATGACAACAACGCATATTCTTGGCTACCCACGTATCGGCGAAAAAAGAGAACTTAAATTCACGCTCGAGAAATACTGGCGCGGTGAAATCGATCAATCTGAGCTCAAGCAACTCGGCAGCGAATTAAGAAATCGTAACTGGAATGTACAAGCTGACGCGAATCTAAGCTTTGCAACTGCGGGTGACTTCGCATGGTACGACCATGTTCTAACAACGACTCTACTTCTAGGTCATGTGCCAAAACGTCATGCTGGTGGAGCAGAAGATGAAAAAGCCTTCCCAGATCTGGATACCTTGTTCCGTGTAGGTCGCGGTCAGTCTCAAGTTCAGTCTACTTGCTGCGGTGGTACGCATACGTCTAATGATGGCACTAAAGACAGTTCGGCTGCTTCCGACATGACGAAATGGTTCAACACCAATTACCACTACATTGTTCCTGAGTTCAGTAAAGACGACACCTTTGAAGTGAGCTGGCCGCAGCTGTTTGACGAAGTGAACGAAGCGATAAAAGCAGGACACAAAGTTAAGCCTGTACTTCTCGGTCCACTGTCATATCTGTACTTAGGCAAAGAAGTGGAAGAGGGCTTTGACCGCTTGACCTTGCTTCCACGTTTGCTTACTGCTTACCAAGCGATTTTGGCAAAACTCGCCAAGTTGGGCGTTGAGTGGGTGCAAATCGATGAGCCCATTCTATCTCTGGAACTTGAGACTAAGTGGGCAGATTCATTCAAGTTGGCTTATCAAGTGATTCAAGGCGATGTGAAACTATTGCTGACCACTTACTTTGATTCTGTGACTGATACGTTAGGCAAGATCGTGGAGTTGCCCGTCAACGGCTTACACATCGATTTGGCTGCCGCACCGCAGCAACTCGATGAAGTGGTGAATAAGTTACCGGAAGATTGGGTACTTTCTGCGGGTGCAATCAATGGACGCAATGTTTGGCGAGCAGACTTAGCTTCTCAGCTTGAGTTACTGCAACCTGTGAAAGAAAAGCTAGGCGATAAACTATGGGTCGCAAGTTCATGTTCATTGCTGCATAGCCCGGTTGACCTTGAGTTAGAAGAGACGCTTAGCGAAGAAGTGAAGAGTTGGTTTGCCTTTGCAAAACAGAAAGTGACCGAGGTGAGCTTATTGGGTGCGGCGTTAGACGGCGATCAAAATGCCATTTTAGCGTGTGAGACTTACAGCCAACCTATTGTTGCACGCAAGAGCGCGACTCATGTGAACAAGCCTCAGGTACGAGAGCGCCTTAATACCATCACGAAAGAACTAGCAGATCGAAGTGCGCCTTATGCAGAACGTGCGGCACATCAGTCTGAAGTTCTCGGCTTACCGTTATTACCAACTACAACCATTGGTTCGTTCCCACAAACAGGGGAGATCCGAGTTCAGCGCAGTGCTTACCGCACCGGAAAACTGAGTGAAGCGGAATATAACACTGCACTGAAAGGTCACATCGCGGATGCCGTTAAGCGTCAAGAAGCACTGGATTTGGATGTGCTTGTTCATGGAGAAGCTGAACGTAATGATATGGTGGAGTACTTTGCAGAGAACCTAGCAGGCTTTCAAACCACCAAGTTTGGTTGGGTACAAAGCTATGGCTCTCGCTGCGTGAAGCCAGCGATTGTGGTCGCGGATATCGAGCGTGAAAAACCAATGACGGTAGAATGGTCGACCTATGCTCAATCTCTGACTTCAAAGCAGATGAAAGGCATGCTGACAGGACCAGTCACTATTCTATGTTGGACATTCCCACGTGAAGACATCTCACGCAAAGAGATCACCAATCAATTGGCGTTTGCTCTGCGTGATGAGGTGTCTGATTTACAAGATGCAGGCATCAACATCATTCAAATCGATGAACCTGCTATTCGCGAAGGTTTGCCTTTGAAAAAACGCGACCACGCAGAATACCTAGAGTGGGCGGTCGATGCCTTTAAGATCTCAGCGGCGAGTGCTAAACCAGAAACTCAGATCCATACCCATATGTGTTACAGCGAGTTCAACGAGATCATTGATTCAGTAGCCGCGCTAGATGCCGATGTGATTACCATTGAGACTTCTCGCTCGAACATGGAGCTACTGAAAGCGTTTGAAGAGTTTAACTACCCGAATGCGATTGGGCCGGGTGTTTATGACATTCACTCACCAAACATTCCTTCAGAGGAGTGGATTGTGGATTTACTTAAGAAAGCGGCAGAAAGAATCCCAGCAGAACGTTTGTGGGCGAACCCAGATTGTGGATTGAAGACGCGTAACTGGGCAGAAACAGAAGCCGCACTGACAAACCTTGTGTCGGCGACTAAGACACTGCGTAAAGAGTGGGAATCAGCTGAGGTATAATTCAGTCTAAGATTTTGATTGATCCGTTAATCCACGATGAACCACAACAAAGGCCTCGCATTTGCGAGGCCTTCTGGTTTTATACTTGTTCGAATCTCGAGCTAGAAACTAGCTGCTACTTTGACACGTATCTTTACTGATCAGCTTCTCAACGATCAGTTGTCCGCGAGTGTTGCGAATCTTGATGTTGTAAGCCAAGCCCATGTCGAGGTTTGCTCTTACTTCAGAGTTGGTGCAGTAGCTATTCACACTCATGTCTACAACTTGGTTTAAAGGTTTAGCACCTTTTGCATCTTGGTTGTAGATCATCATGATTTCGATAACCGTGTTCTTTGCCAGCACGCGCATGACCGACAGCGGGCCATACTCAATCGGAAGGCCTGCGGATAAAACGCCAGCGCGATGCTGCGCCATCATTTCTAGTTGTCTTTGTTTGTCTTGTTCACTTGATGAGCTGCAGCCTGCAAGCAGAACAGCGGCCAGTGAACCGATAATCCATTTTTTCACGTTAAAATACTTTCTTGAATGGTTTAACAATCACATTTTGGTAGACACCTGCAGCAATGTACGGGTCTGCGTCTGCCCATGCCTGTGCATCGTCTAAAGAATTAAACTCAGCAATCACAGTAGAACCTGTGAAGCCCGCTTCACCAGGGTTATCTGAATCAATCGCTGGCATTGGACCTGCTGTCAAAAGGCGGCCTTCATCGTGAAGTGTTTGTAGGCGTTCTAGATGTTGTGGGCGAACACTTAGGCGTTTTTCTAATGAATTTTCGACGTCTTGAGAAAAAATCACGTACCACATATTGAGATATCCTTATTTTACTTCACTAAATTGAGGGCGTTTAAATTCGCTATCTTGCTAATTTACGCGAACTAATGGGTATTGGAAGAGCTAATGATAAGAAATTGTGAAATGGTGCGGGAGAGTGAGAAGGTCTTTAGCATTTTTAATCGAAATGGCTAAAGACCTTACAGTGCGATAGGGCTGTCGAAAGTACTATTTATTAATTGGGCGGGGTTTACCGCTTTCGTCTACAGCAACGTAGTTGAATGTCGCGCCACATACCTTGTAACGATCGCCGATGCCGTGATCAAGTACCGGCTTAACCCATACTTCTAGGTCGATATTCATCGAGCTACGACCAATCTTGGTGCAGTCACCATAAACACATACCACATCACCCACTGAAACTGGTTGTTTGAACTCGATACTCGATACTGAAACCGTGACTATCTTGCCGTTAGAGATCTCTTTCGCCAGTATCCCGCCAGCAAGGTCGAGCTGAGACATTATCCAACCACCGAAAATCTGGCCTGCTGCATTGGTATCAGAAGGCATCGCCAAAGTGCGAAGAAGTAAAGAACCAATTGGGTTCAAAGTTGATTGAATAGTCATTGTTGTACTCTTAATGGTATTGATTGTTTTAAATTTAAATAGATGTGTTTGTGGGGCTCGCGGTGGTCGTATTTTTAACGTATTCACCGAACACAAACAATCAGTGGCCAATGATCACGAGTATCATTGGCCACTGTTAAATAGCATATTGATAATAATTGTATCAAAAAGGGGATGAGGACTCATCCCTTAGGGTTACTTCTCGTCGGTATTTTTATCCGTTAACTCTTTCTGCTGGTCTTTTTGTAAATGCTGGTCTTTTGGCAAATGCTGATCTTTTTGTAGATGCTGGTCTTTTGGCAAATGCTTATAAATATAGACACCCGTTAGCAAGGTAAATGCAAAAGTAGCGATCAGTAAGCCAAACACTTTGAAGTTTACCCAAACATCCAAGGGTAGGCTGAAAGCAACGTAAACGTTGAGAATGGCACATAGAGTAAAGAACAAAGTCCAAGCCCAGTTGATCTTGCTCCATACCGCTTCAGGAAGTGTGATCTCTTTACCCAGCATGCCTTTAATCGCTGACTTGCCCATGATGTGACTGACGGTCAGGCCGATAGCGAACAATGCATAAACGATGGTTACTTTCCATTTAATGAAGTTGTCATCGTGCAAGAAAATGGTCATGCCACCAAATACGGCAACCATCAGAAAGGTGATGATCTGCATTTTCTCTACTTTCTTGTAGATGACGTATGTCAAAACGATTTGTACTGCGGAAGCAACAATCAATGCACCTGTAGCCGTGTAGATGTCATACATCTTATACAGCGCAAAGAAAATAATGAGAGGAATGAAATCAAGGATTTGCTTCATGTGGCACTGACTGTCCAGTTAGTTGAGTTGCAGACAGTCTAACGAAAACTGTCTCGATGCTAAATAGCCCGAGACAATTGGGTGCTAATTAATTCCATGTAAATGCTTTATCTAGTCGGATCTTTTCATCATCGAGTTGGATAACGTTATCGCATTGATGTGGTTTGGTAGCGAGGTATTAGCTTCTTGATATCTTCAAGGTAACCTTCGCTCTTTAAGCTGTCTAAGGTGTTTTCGAGCTCTTGCTCACTCATGGCAAAACACGTCGATTTGCCTGTCGTTAGGTCGAGATACTCGTGATATTCACGCTCTGTGAAGTGGCCAATTCTGTCCATTAATAAGGTTTTAATTCCATGGTGAATCAAGCCGTAATACGTATGTCTTTGTAAGGTCATAGCCTATCCTCCGTGACAAGCTGCAGTGAAACTGTTGCAACCTGCTGTATATTGGTTGGGTTATCTATGACAAAGCAATTCGAATGCCATTTTCTCTAATTGAACGGAACATTTTCCCTACCAAATAGAATTGAATTTCTTTTCAAACAGTTAAAGCAAGGTACGTTCTATTCTCTGACAACCAATACGTAACAGACATACAATAGTTTCATTTTGAGAATGGTGAATTTCTCATTATGACGTACTACTGCCGATTATAGTGGAGCCTACCAACGATGATTGCCGCTAATCGACGAGCCAATCAACCAGCGTAGATAAGGATGTATTTTGTCGATTCTTAGGCTGCAGCAAGAAGTAACCATTTCCAGAAAAGACACTGCCTTCACTCACTTTTACCAACCTGCCCAAATCAATATCTTGCTTAGCCAGCGTGATATCGCCTATGGCAATGCCAAACCCTTGAATAGCTGCGTTCATCGCTTGATCAAGTGTCGCGAATTGTTGGTTGTTCTTACTTGAAAGGTCATGACTTCCTATGTGCTCTAACCATAGTCGCCAATCACTTTGCTCATTGTTGGCGTGTAACCAAGTGTATTGAGCGAGCTTGTGTGGCTTGATGATAGTAGAAGCGCTACTTGCAAGATGGCCCTGAGTAATGCTTTGCGCCTGGCAGACCGGAGCCAGCTGCTCGTTGAACAATAACTGACTCACAATCGATTGTTGGTTTGGCTTCTTTCCATAGGTGATTACGGCGTCAAACGGGTCAAAGCTTGGTTCAAAAACGTGCTTGATGGTCGACGTGAGCTCGACATCAATTTCAGGGTAGGCTTGCTGAAAAGACATCAACTTGGGTAGCAGCCAAGAGGTAATACAGCTTGGTGCGTTGAGTTTGATCTTGGAGGGAGAGCTAGCCACTTGATTGAGAGCCGATTGCAGCTGATGAATCGTTCCTTGTATCAGGGGAACCAGTTCTTCTCCTTTCGGCGTTAAAGACAATCCTCGAGCATGGCGATAGAAGAGATCACAGCCAAGGCTTTCTTCAAACGACAATACCTGACGACTTACTGCACCTTGCGTAACATTGAGCTCATGTGCCGCTCGCGTAAAGTTGAGATGCCTTGCCGTCGACAAGAACGCGAGCAAGGTTTTAGTTGAAGGAAGTGTGCGATTCATATCTTTACCTATGACTTTTTATCATGGCTATTATGTGATTATTTCGATTCATTTATCAATAGTGTTCTGTTTGAATGTAAATACTTAATCATCATTTGTGATTCAATATGTGTATAAGTCACATTTTTTGAATATGAAGGCAGTGGTGAAGACATTGTGATTTTGTGAAAGGGATAGCTTCTTGACATCTTTTATCGATAGTTTAGTACCTCAGGCTGTAAAAAAATTAATACCTTACCAATCGGCAAGAAGAATTGGTGGTGATGGACGAGTCTGGCTAAACGCCAATGAATTGGAAAGCTCGTTGTTTCCAGGAGAAGCAAGCCACAATAGATACCCAGATTTTTTACCGCAAGATATTGCCAAAGCTTATCAAGCGTATTGCGGAACTGATG
>Ga0310122_10000004_pt1 | contig 253656 bp, 206 predicted proteins | sample CB6_Bottom_1051__FD_203503 | JGI IMG/M metagenome (GOLD analysis project Ga0310122, IMG submission 203503) | Marine microbial communities from Western Arctic Ocean, Canada - CB6_Bottom_1051 | ecosystem: Environmental > Aquatic > Marine > Oceanic | place: Canada: Western Arctic Ocean... | reverse complement strand
TTGCCTTAACTAACGGCTTAATATCGAAACCGTTGCGCCCTTAGCTCAGCTGGATAGAGTACCTGGCTACGAACCAGGCGGTCGGAGGTTCGAATCCTCCAGGGCGCACCACTTTTAGGGTTTTCATTAATCCTGATGTTGAATGTTTAGTTTTGCTTTATAGTCTTAACTGCTTTATTGCCTTAACTGAAAGCTTAATATCGAAACCGTTGCGCCCTTAGCTCAGCTGGATAGAGTACCTGGCTACGAACCAGGCGGTCGGAGGTTCGAATCCTCCAGGGCGCACCACTACTTAGGGTTTTCATTAATCCTGATGTTGAACGTTTAGTTTTGCTTTATTGCCTTAACTAAAAGCTTAATATCGAAATCGTTGCGCCCTTAGCTCAGCTGGATAGAGTACCTGGCTACGAACCAGGCGGTCGGAGGTTCGAATCCTCCAGGGCGCACCACTATTTAGGGTTTTCATTAATCCTGATGTTGAACGTTTAGTTTTGCTTTATTGCCTTAACTAACAGCTTAATATCGAAACTGTTGCGCCCTTAGCTCAGCTGGATAGAGTACCTGGCTACGAACCAGGCGGTCGGAGGTTCGAATCCTCCAGGGCGCACCACCTTATTAAAGAAAGCCTCGTTTATACGAGGCTTTTTTTATGTCCGCTGCAAATTTGTTGCGATAATGTTAAATTTTGTCGTTGTTTAACCTGTTGTATTTAAAGTAATTCTTGATTGCTTCTTTGTTATTCCACCTTTCTCATATCATTTCTAAGAAAAGCCCCGTTTAAGTCACAGTTTAAATATCTATAAATGACGTATTTGACAGATTTATGTGATCTGATAGGCGAATAATTAACCTTATGTGTGCGTTATCCGTAACAGAACCTTAAACAAAATTGACAAACTTTTACCAATCGAGATAATCCATGGGTCGGGATCACTATTCGCTGAAATCCTGCACGTATGTCAGGATGACGAAGAAAGGAAGCAACATGACTAATATTGGAAGCCTGCTAGGAGATGCGGCGACTCTAATGATAACGGGGATGTCCGTTGTCTTTATTTTCCTAACTATTCTAGTTTACCTCGTTCGGTTGATGTCAAAACTGGTACCAGAAGAAGTACCAGAGCCGATCGCAGCACCTAAAAAAATTAAAAAATCACAATCAAACCCTTCAGCTGTTAGTCCACAGGTAGTGGCAGCAATTTCGGCCGCGGTTCATCAATACCGTGCGTCTACTGCTAAGTAGCATTTAAAGGATTAAAAAGGAGTTTATGAGCATGTCTAAACCACTAGCTATCACAGATGTGGTACTTCGTGACGCGCACCAGTCACTATTTGCTACTCGTATGCGTATCGAAGATATGCTGCCAATTGCGGCAGAACTGGATAAAGTCGGTTACTGGTCTTTAGAGACTTGGGGCGGCGCAACGTTTGATTCGTGTATTCGTTTTCTAGGAGAAGATCCGTGGGAGCGTTTGCGTGAGCTGAAAAAAGCGATGCCAAACACACCAATGCAGATGCTACTGCGTGGTCAAAATTTATTGGGTTACCGTCACTACGCGGATGATGTAGTAGAAAAATTTGTTGAACGTGCCCATAAGAACGGCATGGACGTATTCCGTATTTTTGATGCGATGAATGACGTACGTAACTTTGAAACAGCAGTGAAAGCAACGATTGATGTTGGTGGTCACGCTCAAGGTACGTTGTCTTACACAACCAGTCCGGTTCACAACTCAGATACTTGGGTTGATTTGGCTAAACGCCTAGAGGATCTAGGTTGTCATTCACTATGTATCAAAGATATGTCAGGTTTATTAAAGCCGTATGAAGCGGAAGAGCTGATTACACGTATCAAATCATCGTGTGACGTTCCTCTAGCGTTGCATAGCCACGCGACAACAGGTCTATCGACAGCAACAGCGGTTAAAGCCGTTGAAGCGGGTATCGATATTCTAGACACCGCTATTTCTTCAATGAGCTGTACTTACGGTCACACGCCAACCGAAACGGTTGTTGCGATGTTAGAAGGTACAGATCGTGATACCAATCTTAAGCTTGATCAGATCGAACCCATCGCGGCTTACTTCCGTGATGTACGTAAAAAGTACGCGAAATGGGAAGGTCAGCTAAAAGGTGTTGATTCACGTATCTTGATTGCTCAGGTTCCTGGCGGCATGTTAACCAACATGGAAGGCCAGCTTAAAGAACAGGGCGCAGCCGATCGTATGGACGAAGTGCTCGAAGAGATCCCTCGCGTACGTAAAGAGCTGGGTTACATTCCTTTGGTAACACCTACTTCTCAGATTGTTGGTACTCAAGCGGTTATCAACGTTCTAACGGGTGAGCGCTACAAGAGCATCACTAAAGAGACTGCTGGTCTACTGAAAGGTGAATACGGTCAAGCGCCTGCTGAGGTTGATGCTGAACTACAAGCGAAAGTGTTAGATGGTGCAGAGCCAATCACGTGTCGTCCTGCTGATTTACTTAAGTCTGAAATGGATACGTTAACGACAGACCTTTTAGAAAAAGCGAAATCAGATGGCATTTCACTCGCTGAAGATACCGTTGATGATGTACTGACATACGCACTTTTCCCACAAGTCGGCCTTAAGTTCCTTAAGAACCGTCGTAACCCTGAAGCATTTGAACCTGCACCAACTGCAGAAACGGCAGCTCCTGTTGCGGCACCACAGCCTGTTGCAGGCAGCATTGAAAGCTACAGCGTGAAGGTTGATGGTCAAGTTTATGATGTTGAAGTTGGCCCTCAAGGTGAACTGACATCGGTATCTCCATCAGCGAAACCAGCACAAGGGGCTCAAGCTGCACCATCTGCGGCTTCTGATGCAGAAGCAGTTCCAGCTCCATTAGCAGGCAACATCTTCAAAGTGATCGTTCAGCCTGGTGCTGAAGTGGCTGAAGGCGATGTGCTACTGATCTTGGAAGCGATGAAAATGGAAACGGAAGTTCGTGCTGCTCGTGGTGGTATCGTTCAGGAATTGAATGTTAAAGAAGGCGATGCAGTTACTGTAGGCGCTCCACTACTAAGCTTAGCGTAAGGGAGTACCATGGAAGGATTGATGACCTTATGGTCTGAAACAGGGATTGCTAACTTTGAGTTCGGCCAGATTTGTATGATGCTGGTCGGTTGCTTATTGTTGTTTTTGGCAATTCGTAAAGGGTTTGAACCGTTACTTTTATTACCGATTGGGTTTGGTGCTGTATTAGCAAATATTCCAAATGCTGGGTTTACTGATCCCGGTGGTTTGCTTTACTACGTTTACTACATTGGTATTGAAACGGGTATTTTCCCACTGCTGATCTTTATGGGTGTTGGTGCAATGACGGACTTCGGTGCGTTGATTGCTAACCCTAAAACGTTATGGCTAGGTGCTGCGGCTCAGTTTGGTATCTTCGCAACGCTATTTGGTGCGATCTTGCTGAACTATGTTCCAGGAATGGAATTCTCAATGGCCGATGCTTCGTCAATTGCGATCATTGGTGGTGCCGATGGCCCAACCGCGATCTTCTTGGCGAGTAAGTTATCACCTGACCTACTAGGTGCCATTGCAGTTGCGGCATACAGCTACATGGCTTTGGTTCCTATTATTCAGCCACCTATCATGAAAGCGCTAACGACGCCGGAAGAACGCAAGATTAAGATGGCGCAGTTACGTCACGTTGGTAAAGCCGAGAAGATCCTTTTCCCGCTTGCTGTATTACTGATGACGATTCTGTTCCTACCTTCAGCAACACCTCTAGTAGGTATGTTCTGCTTGGGTAACTTAATGCGTGAAGCGGGTGTGGTTGATCGCCTTTCAAAAACAGCTCAAAACGAACTGATTAACGTCGTAACTATTTTCCTTGGCCTAGGTGTTGGTTCTAAGCTTCAAGCGGACACGTTCTTGAACTTAGAGACGCTGGGTATTTTAGGTTTAGGTGCGGTGGCGTTCAGTATTGGTACGGCGGGTGGCGTGTTAATGGCGAAGTTGCTTAATCGCTTCTCTAAAGAAGACATCAACCCATTGATTGGCGCGGCCGGTGTATCAGCGGTTCCGATGGCGGCTCGTGTGGTAAACAAGGTTGGTCTTGAGGCAAACCCTCAGAACTTCTTGTTGATGCATGCGATGGGCCCGAACGTAGCTGGTGTACTTGGTAGTGCGGTTGCGGCGGGTATTCTATTAGCTCTAGTGGGTTAGTAGGTTCCTAGGTCACGTATCGTTACGTTAATTGGTCGTCAATTTACGAATGAGCGGTTAACTTAGCCTTATTAAATGGTTTATAGTCAAAGGGATGCTTTCGCATCCCTTTCTTTTTATCAATTAGGGTGCTTGCTCATTAGGGCTTTTATCAATCAAGGAAATGTGGAAATGGAAAATAAACAGATAGCGATTACTCAATTCGGCGATGTCGAAAACCTCAGTATTCAAACCCGTGCTATTCCTGAGCCTAAGGCTGGAGAAGTCGTGGTTAAAGTTTCCTTTTCGGGCATTAATCCGATTGATGTTAAAACCCGTGCTGGTCTAGGTTGGGCTGCAGCACAGAACAAAGATAACCTGCCTTGGGTACCTGGTTATGACATTTCAGGGCAAATTGTCACGCTAGGCGAACAGGCAGAGCGTTTTACTGTTGGTGATAACGTTGCTGGCTTTATTGGTTTCCCACTGCAAGGTGGCGGTTACAGCCAATATGTGTGTGTCCCAGAAGCGGCATTAAGCATGGTTCCTGATTCGGTGACTCTAGAAGCGGCCGCAGCATTACCATTAGCCAGTCAAACAGCAGCCCAAGCGCTCAACAAAGCTGAAGTGAAAGAGGGCGATCGCGTACTTATCTTAGCGGGTGCTGGCGGTGTTGGTCATCTAGCGGTTCAAATCGCCGTGGCGGCGAAAGCCGAGGTTTATACAACTTGTAGCGAAGCGAATCTTGATTACTTAGCAACGCTAGGCGCTCATGCGATTAACTATAAGTTTGCGCCAGCATCGGAAAGAGTCTCTGATGTTGATGTGCTGATTGATTTGGTCGGTGGCGATACCGCTCTCGATGCATTGAAGTGTCTAAAAGATGGCGCAAGAGTGGTGACAGTCCCAACTTTATCTGCAGAATTGATCTGCGAAAAAGCAACATTATTAGGCTTTACTGCATCAGGCATGCTGGTTGAGCCAAACCCAGAGCAAATGGACACTATGCTGTACATGGTCAGTGTTGGATTGCTCAAAACAGAAATTCAAGGTATCTACCAGTTAGACGAAGCGCAGTCAGCTCATCTACAGGTTGAAACCGGACATACCAGAGGCAAGGTACTACTTAAAATGCAAGAAGGTTGATAGGCAGTGCTAGAGTTTTTTAATTCTCTTTTCGAAAATATAGCACTGTGGTTCTCTGACTCGGCGCTGTGGGTGCTCTTCATCAGTGGCTTCTTGAGTGCCACGTTGTTGCCCGGCGGTTCAGAAGCAAGTCTGGTTGCAGCCTTGAGCTTAGATCAGTTCTCAACATCATCGATCATTCTTCTAGCGACACTCGGTAATACTTTGGGGGGCCTGACCAACTATTGGATTGGTTTATGGTTGCCTAATCGAACTCAATCTGAAAAGCATGGTCATAAGGCTATGGCTTGGCTGAGCCGTTATGGTTACTGGACACTGTTATTCAGTTGGTTACCCATCATTGGTGATTCTTTGTGTCTGGCTGCCGGTTGGCTGAGAATGAAATTTATCCCTAGCGTTATTTTGATAGCGATTGGCAAAGCCGCTCGCTACAGCTTACTTGCTGCTATCTACTTCGGTTTTTTCTAAGGAGAACCTATGAAAAAGGTTTTACTTGGTACATTTTCTCTTATCGCCATTGCTGGCTGTTCTTACAATGTACCTAGCTCAACACCCTTCTTTTCCTCGTTACCGGAAGGCGTCACTCTGTTAGAAGAGGTTAAGCCTTCTAAAGATAAAGTCGTGATTCCTTATGCGAAGTATCAGCTTGAAAACGGCTTGACCGTTATTCTTTCTCCTGATGATTCGGATCCACTTGTTCATGTTGATGTGACCTATCATGTGGGTTCTGCTCGTGAACAGATTGGCAAATCAGGCTTTGCTCACTTCTTTGAACACATGATGTTCCAAGGCTCTGAGAACGTCGGTGATCAACAGCACTTCAAGATCATCACCGAAGCGGGTGGTTCGTTAAATGGCACCACCAACCGTGACCGCACTAACTACTTTGAAACCGTTCCTTCTAACCAACTTGAAAAAATGTTGTGGTTAGAATCAGACAGAATGGGTTTCTTGTTAGATGCGGTTTCTCAAAAGAAATTTGAGGTGCAAAGAGGCACGGTTAAGAATGAGCGAGCGCAAAGCTATGAAAACCGCCCTTACGGTTTGATGTGGGAGCGCATGGGAGAAGCGCTTTACCCTGAAGGACACCCGTATTCGTGGCAACCAATCGGTTATGTTGAAGACTTAGACCGTGTGGATGTGAATGACCTTAAAGCCTTCTTCCTACGCTGGTATGGCCCCAATAATGCGGTGTTGACTATTGGTGGTGATATTGATGTTGATGACACGTTAGAGTGGGTTAACAAGTACTTTGGCCCTATCCCTCAAGGACCTGAAGTTAAGGCGGCAGAGAAGCAACCTGCAGTGCTGACTGAAGACAAGTACATCACCTTAAAAGATAATATTCGTCAGCCGATGGTGCTTGTTGGTTGGCCAACAACGTATCGTGGTGAAGAGACGCAGGCTTCATTGAATGCACTGTCCAATGTGTTAGGTTCTGGTACCAACAGTTACCTGTATCAAAACCTCGTAAAAACTCAAAAAGCGGTGAGCGCAGGATCTTTCCATGATTGTGCTGAACTTGCATGTACCATGTATGTGTATGCGATGGGTAATTCAGGTGAAAAAGGCGATTTGACGGTTCTGAACAAAGAGCTGATGGATACCTTAGGTCAATTCTCGAAAGAGGGCGTTGAACAAGAGCGTTTAGACCAGATCACTGGTATGGCAGAAGCGGATGCAGTTTTTGCACTGCAAAGTGTTAAAGGCAAGGTTTCACAGCTTGCGTCTAACCAAACCTTCTATGGTCAGCCGGATCGCATTGAATCGCAACTCGATCAAATTCGAGCGGTTACTCCAGAAAGCGTAAGTAAGGCATACCAAGATTTCATCGAAGGCAAGCACAAGGTTACGTTGAGTGTGGTTCCTAAGAAAAAACTCGACTTAGCGGTTCGTGAGGCTACCTTTACCACACCTGCACGTACCCTTCCTGAATACAGCAAGGTGACGGAAGACCAACTGGATTTCAGAAAGGCGCCAAACACATTTGATCGCAGCGTGATGCCAGAAGTGAACTTTGGTGTTGAAGCGACCATGCCTGAGTTGTACCGCATGCACTTTGCGAACGGCACTGACTTGATTGGTACCGTGACCAGTGAAACGCCGACAGTACAGCTGCAAATTCAACTTCCAGCTGGCGAGCGTTATGTTCGAAAAGGGCAAGAAGGCTTAGCGAATCTAACGGCTTCGATGATGGAAGAGGGATCGACTAAACGAACGGTTGAAGAACTACAGGCGACCTTAGATAAGCTTGGCAGTAGCGTTAGCATTGGCGCAGGCAGTTATACCACGGATATCTCGGTTTCAACGCTAGAGAAAAACCTGCCTCAAACCTTAGCGATCGTACAAGAGGTTCTGTTTGAGCCTAAGTTTGATGAGCAAGACTTTGAACGTGTTAAGAAGCAGATGCTTGAAGGTGTTGTCTATCAGCATCAACAACCAAGCTGGATGGCTTCTCAAGCAACCCGTGAAGTGCTATTTGGCGACAGCATTTTTGCTCGAGCAAGCGATGGCACCAAGGCGTCTCTATCGGATCTAACCTTAGATGATGTGAAAAAATTCTATGCACAACACTACACACCGGAAGGTGCCAATATTGTTGTTGTGGGAGACATCTCGAAGAAAGAGGTGGGAAAACAGCTACAATTCTTTGAACAGTGGCAAGGAGATGCGGCACCACTAACGCGTCCTCAGATCATCAAAGAGCTTTCAGGACAGCATCTGTATTTAGTTGATAAACCGGGTGCGCCGCAAAGTATTGTTCGTTTAGTGCGTAAAGGTTTACCTTTCGACGCGACTGGTGAGTTGTATTTGAGCCAGCTAGCCAACTTTAACTTAGCCGGAAACTTCAATAGCCGTATCAACCAGAATCTACGTGAGGACAAAGCCTACACTTACGGTGCGAGCGGTTACTTCGCGAGTACGCGTGAAACTGGTGCGGTAGTATTTAGTGCTCAAGTGAGAGCCAATGCGACGGTTCCATCGATTCAAGAGTTTATCTCTGAGCTAAATGAATTTAGTCAGAGTGGATTAACTGACGAAGAGGTGAAATTTATGCGCCTTGCCGTCGGTCAACAAGATGCACTCAAATACGAAACACCAAGTCAAAAGGCTGGGTTGCTGAGTAATATTGTTGCGCTGAGCCTTGACGAAGATTACCTGCAACAACGTAATCAGATAGTTGAAACGGTCTCAAAAGAGACGTTAAACAAGCTATCTAAGAAATGGTTTGACCCGAATGATTATCAAATAATAGTTGTTGGCGACGCGGCTTCGCTTCGTCCTCAACTAGAAAAGTTAGATATTCCAATAGAAGAGCTTGAAATCATTCGTTAGAGTACACATTAAAGGGGGAGGGAAAAGACTCTATTTTTCTCCTCCAACCTAATTTATGATAGTTCTAATCAGAACGATATAAGATAAGTGAACTGAATTTTGACTGATTTTGCTGCGCGACTAAAGCAAGTTGCAACCAACCCTAAGACCTTCTCTCAATTTGGTCGTGGTGTTGAAAGGGAAACGTTACGCTACACGGAAGATGGGCATCTTGCTACTGGGCCGCACCCAAAGGCTTTGGGATCTGCGTTGATGAACGGATGGGTAACGACCGATTTTTCCGAGTCGCTACTGGAGTTTATTACGCCTGTTTCTAACGACGTTCCGACGCTTTTGAATCAGTTGTCTGATATCCATCACTTCACACAAACCAAGTTAGATGGCGAAAAGATGTGGCCGCTTTCTATGCCTTGTTACGTAGGCAGTGAAGATTACATTCAGCTAGCGCAATACGGCACCTCTAACAACGGCAAAATGAAGACGCTATATCGTGAAGGCCTAAAGCGCCGTTACGGTAGCCTGATGCAGATTATTTCAGGTGTTCACTTCAACTTCTCTTTCCCGGATAGTTTTTGGGATAGCCTGTTTGGAGAGCAAACCGAAGAAGCGCGTTGTGAATCTAAGTCCGATGCTTACTTTGGTTTGATTCGTAATTACTACCGTTTTGGTTGGTTAATTCCTTATTTCTTCGGTGCTTCACCTGCACTATGTCCTTCTTTCATCAAAGGAAGAGAGACAAAGTTACCTTTTGAGAAGGTTGGCGAGACACTGTATCTGCCAAAAGCAACGGCACTTCGCCTGAGTGATCTTGGCTACACCAATAGTGCTCAAAGCGTATTAAAGATTGGCTTCAACAGCCTAGACCAGTACCTTGAAGGTTTGAACCAAGCGATCCGCACGCCATCAGAAGAGTTTGCTGAGATTGGCACTAAGGTTGATGGTGAATACCGTCAATTGAATAGTAACGTTCTTCAAATCGAGAACGAGCTTTATGCACCAATTCGCCCTAAGCGCGTGGCGAAAAGTGGTGAAAAACCATCGGAAGCACTGGCTCGTGCTGGTGTTGAGTACATCGAGGTTCGTTCTTTGGACGTAAACCCATTCAGCTCAATTGGTATCAATGAGCAACAAGTTCGCTTCCTCGATCTATTCTTAACTTGGAGTGTTCTATCTGACTCTGCTGAGATGGATAACTGCGAACTTGAATGCTGGCGCGATAACTGGAACAAGGTGATCTTAGAAGGTCGTCAGGTTGGTTTAGAACTCAAGATTGGTTGTGATGGCGAGAGACTGTCTCTGCAAGATTGGGCTAAACGCGTATTCAAAGATCTTCGTGTTATCGCTGAGTTGATGGATGCTGAGCAAGGTGGTCGTGCATACCAAGAAACGTGCGATACGCTTGAAACTTGGATTGATAACCCAGAGCTGACCATTTCTGGCCAGTTGCTAGAAGAGACCAAAAAATTAGGTGGCTTGGGTAAAGTGGGTTGTGCGTTAGGAAAAACGTACGCTCAGCAACACAAAGCACACCAATATAAAGTTTACTCAGCTGAGTTGATGGAAGCGGAAGTTCAACGCTCTGTGATTGCTCAGCAACAAAGTGAAGAAGCAAGCACTCAAGATTTTGACAGTTTCTTAACGGATTATTTTTCGTATTTAAAAGCATAGCGAGACTTTGGTGGAAAGGAAGCAAACCTTATTAGGCCAGCCTAAACGCGTAAGTGGAAAATGGTTGCCAGTAGTGACTGTTGGTGTTGTCTCTAGCCTATTGGTTGGATGTGCAACGCCACCGCCAAAGCAGCAAGATAACTTGTGTAGCATCTTCAGAGAACAACCGTCGTGGTATGAAGATGCTCTCGATATGCAAGAAGAGTGGGGCACGCCGATCAACGTAGCGATGGCTTTTGTGAAACAAGAGAGTAGCTATCGTCATGATGCGCGCCCGCCTAAAGATTACATTCTTGGCTTTATTCCGTGGGGACGCGTGAGTAGTGCCTACGGTTATGCACAAGCTCAAGACCCTGCTTGGGATGATTTCCAAAAGGCGACCAATAACGGTGGCTCAAGAACCAATTTTGATGATGCATTGATGTTCATCGGTTGGTACACCAGCGAGACGCGTCGTCAGCTTGGTACCTCACTATGGGACCCGTATAACCAATACCTGGCTTATCATGAAGGTCGTGGTGGTTATAAGCGTAAGTCATACAATAGCAAACCATCGTTGATTAAGGTGGCGCGCAAAGTCGAACAGCAAGCAAAAGATTATGGATGGCAGCTTAAACAGTGTCGTAAAGAACTAGAAGACAATAGAAGTTGGTTTTTCTAAAGCCAACCGTCACGGAGAAGAGCAATGCCTTTATTAGATAGTTTCACTGTTGATCACACGCGCATGAACGCACCTGCAGTTCGTGTAGCTAAAACAATGCAAACCCCAAAAGGGGATACCATCACTGTGTTTGACCTGCGTTTTACTGCGCCAAACAAAGACATTCTATCTGAGAAAGGTATCCATACTCTAGAGCACCTATACGCAGGATTTATGCGTAATCAATTGAACGGTTCAGATGTAGAGATCATCGATATTTCACCAATGGGCTGTCGTACTGGTTTCTACATGAGCCTAATTGGTACGCCTTCAGAGCAGCAAGTAGCAGACGGTTGGTTGGCTGCAATGCAAGATGTGCTGAAAGTTGAGAATCAAAATAAGATCCCTGAGCTGAACGAGTACCAATGTGGTACTGCGGCAATGCACTCTTTGGATGAAGCTAAAGATATCGCTAATGCGATCATCTCTGCCGGTATCTCTGTAAACAAAAATGATGAACTGGCATTGCCAGAGTCGATGCTGCAAGAGCTTAAGATCGACTAGTCATTGTTAGTTCACCTTGAATACGCTTCACTCTAGATACATTTCACTCTAGAGACAGAGTGAGTTAGATACTAAAAGGCCCGGTTCAATGAACCGGGCCTTTTTCGTCAACGTATTTTAGGACGAGACATATTTTAGAGCTAGGCAGTTGTCGCATGTGAGCTTGTGATTACTCACTTAGTTATCCCAGTCCAGCAAACCACTTTTATCCGTTAACTATCTGCGGGAACACGCGAACGAGCTTGATACGGTTCTCTTCGAGTTCAACAATTTCCATTGGATGACTCGCAACCTGAACACTCAGGTGACTTTCTGGAATGTCTTCAAGGTGTTCCAGTATTAAACCATTAAGTGTTCTTGGGCCGTTTGTAGGTAGTGTCCACTGCAAGCCTTTGTTTATGTCACGGATATTGGCGCTGCCTTCAATCAAGAAGCTGCCATCGCTTTGCGGTGTGATCTCTTCAGATAAGCTTGGTGCAATTGAGGTCGTAAACTCACCAACGATTTCTTCTAGAATATCTTCAAGGGTAACCAAGCCGTTGATATCGCCATACTCATCCACAATCAAACCGATACGCTGTTTATTACGCTGAAACTTAAGTAGTTGAATATTGAGTGGTGTCGCTTCAGGAATAAAGTAGATCTCATCCGCAGCACGCAGCAGTGTCTCTTTATTGAATTCGTTCTTTTCAAGCATCAAGCGGTAAGCTTCTCGTAACCTAAGCATGCCAACTACTTCATCTATCTGGTCACGATATAACACAACACGCCCATGAGGGGAGTGAGTTAATTGGCGAACGATAGATTTCCAGTCATCATTGATGTCGATGCCAGTGATTTCATTTCGAGGCACCATGATGTCGTTCACGGTCACGTGTTCTAAATCTAAAATAGATACCAACATATCTTGGTGGCGTTGAGGTATTAGGCTTCCCGCTTCATTTACCACGGTTCTCAGCTCTTCAGAGCTTAAGTGGTCGGTCGCATCGTGACGGGCTTTGACACCTAAGATACGAATAAAACCGTTGGTAATGAAGTTCACCAATATCACCAATGGTGACAGTACCTTCATCAGTATCATCAAAAGGATACTACTGGCGTAAGAGACACGCTCTGGAAACAGAGAAGCGATGGTTTTTGGGGTTACCTCGGCAAACACGAGGATCACGAGAGTCAGGACACCGGTAGCAATTGCGACGCCGATATCCCCGTAGATGCGCATACCAAGAATAGTCGCGATCGCAGACGCAAGAATGTTGACGAGATTGTTGCCGATGAGAATGAGGCCGATCAATCTGTCTGGGCGGTTCAGAAGTTTTTCTACGCGTTTGGCACCTTTATGACCCGTATTGGCCAAGTGCTTTAAACGGTAGCGGTTCAAGGACATCATGCCCGTTTCGGAACCAGAGAAATAACCAGAAATTACAATGAGACACGCGAGTAGCGCAAATAAGATACCCGTTGATATGTCGTCCAAAACTATTCTTTTCCTATTTGTGTATCTTGATTAATTTATGACCGAACATGGTCGAGATGTCAATTGAATCTAACGGACTCAATATTTTAAAGGCAAGGTGTGTGAGACATTGCCTTCATTTTACAGACTAATTCAGGATGATTTCCTGAACGAAGCGGCTACCGAAGTAGGCTAATGTGAGCATGCTGGCACCGGCAAGTGCGAACCAAGTGACTTTTTGTCCACGCCAACCTTTCTGATAGTGACCCCATAGAAGGATGGAGTAGATAACCCAAGCAATAAAAGATAATACAGCCTTGTGTGCTTTTCCTTGAGCAAACATATCTTGTACGAAGATAAGGCCAGTCAATAAAGTACCTGTTAATAAGCCATTACCGATCAGAATGATCTTGAAAAGCTGTCTTTCCACCATCATTAAAGGAGGTAGGTTAGGGTTTATCACTAACGCTTTTTTCTTTTTAAGTTTGTGATCTAGCCACGCAAGTTGTAGCGCGTATAGCGCACCGATAGTCAACGTCGCGTATGAGAACAAAGCCAAAGAGATGTGCAGTAGCAGCTTTGGGTCATTCTCTAGATGTTTAATGAACGTGCTTGAAAGAAAAGTGGCAGCCATCAGATTTAGAGCTGCGAAGCTATAAACAACCGGCAAGATGAACCACAAACGGGTTTTGAGCATCGCACCGCTCATGACCAAAGAGATGATTAAACTGATCAATGAAGCAACGTTCAAGATACTGAGGTTTTGGCCACTGGCATTAAAAATTAAATCGCCAAGCAACCAAGCATGGAAAGCTAAAGCAAGTAATGCGCTGATAAACACCGTTTTTACGCGGATTCCTGTTTGGTGCACGAGACCTGGAATGATCGTGGAAATCGCCATTGTATAAAGAAAGGCTGCTGCGATCGCAATAAGACTGTCCATGGTATCCATTTAAATGATTACTAATTGGCGAATTATACCTCGCATCGCTCTTTGGGGCTATGGTGAACCTCATTCAATTCCAAGTGAATAATGTCTCACATCACAAGCGTGGATGATTAACGCTCTACAACGGGTATGACTCTAATCCGCGCTAATGTATACTCACAGTAATAGTCGCAGTTTTGAGCGAAGAGAAAACTATGTTTGATAATTTAACGGATCGTCTATCCAAAACGCTGAAGAACATCAGCGGTAAAGGTCGTCTGACCGAAGACAATATAAAAGAGACGCTGCGTGAAGTACGTATGGCGCTACTTGAAGCCGACGTTGCACTGCCCGTTGTCCGCGATTTTGTTAAGCGCGTAAAAGAAGGCGCTGTGGGTGTTGAGGTTTCTAAATCTCTAACACCTGGTCAAGAATTCATTAAGATCGTTCAAGCTGAGCTTGAAGCGGTGATGGGTGAGTCTAACGAGGCTCTTGACCTAGCAGCACAGCCGCCAGCCGTTATTTTAATGGCAGGTCTACAAGGTGCGGGTAAAACCACATCGGTAGGTAAGCTATCTAAGCTCCTGACTGAGCGTGACAAGAAGAAAGTTTTGGTTGTGTCTGCCGACGTTTACCGTCCAGCGGCGATCAAACAGCTTGAAACGTTAGCAAGCGATGTTGGCGTCGACTTCTTCCCATCTTCAGCTGATCAAAAGCCTCTTGATATTGCAAACGCTGCAATCGACCATGCGAAGAAGAAATTCTACGACGTGCTAATTGTCGATACTGCTGGTCGTTTGGCTATCGATGAAGAGATGATGGGCGAGATCAAAGAGCTTCATACTGCAATTAAACCAGTAGAGACTTTGTTCGTTGTTGATGCAATGACTGGTCAAGATGCTGCGAACACTGCAAAAGCTTTTGGTGATACGCTACCACTAACCGGTGTTATCTTGACGAAAGTTGATGGTGATGCGCGAGGTGGTGCTGCACTGTCTGTTCGTCATATCACTGGCAAGCCGATTAAATTCTTAGGTGTTGGTGAAAAGACTGACGCACTAGAACCATTCCACCCAGATCGTGTTGCTTCTCGTATCTTAGGTATGGGCGACGTACTGTCTCTTATTGAAGACCTACAGAAAAACGTTGATACCGAGAAAGCAGAGAAACTGGCTAAGAAGTTCAAAGAGAAGAAAGGCTTTGACCTTGAAGACTTCCGTGAGCAGCTTGGTCAGATGAAAAACATGGGCGGAATGATGGGCATGATGGATAAGCTTCCAGGCATGTCTCAGCTACCAGACAACGTTAAAGATAAAGTTGATGACAAGATGTTCAAGCAAATGGAAGCGATCATCAACTCTATGACAATGAAAGAACGTCAGCGTCCAGACCTAATCAAAGGCTCACGCAAAAAGCGTATTGCTGCAGGTTCTGGTACGCAGGTACAAGATGTAAACCGTATGCTTAAACAGTTCACTCAAATGCAGAAGATGATGAAGAAAATGCAGAAAGGTGGAATGAAAGGCATGATGCGCAACATGCAAGGCATGATGGGCGGCGGTGGAGGTATGGGCGGAATGGGTGGTGGTTTTAACCCGTTTGGTCGATAATCTACAAATGTAAGCTTTAGCTGCGTTACTTTTCATAGTGTTAGCCGTGTCACAGAAAGTGTTCGGTTGCTATGTTGGTGAAAAAATAGCTAAACCCCTTGCATTGCACCGGAATAAGAGTAAAATTCCGGGGCTTTAATTTGGCACGAGACCCCAAGCTATTTACTTATACTTGGGGTTAATTATTTTATTAAGAAAGCAAAGAGGACGACATGGTAACCATTCGTTTGGCACGTCACGGTGCAAAGAAGCGCCCATTTTATCAAATCGTAGTTGCGGATAGCCGTAACTCTGTAACTGGCCGTTTCATCGAGAAAGTAGGTTTCTTTAACCCTACTGCTCAAGGTCAAGAAGAAGGTCTACGTCTAGACCTAGATCGTGTTAACCACTGGGTTGGTCAAGGCGCATCTCTATCTGATCGTGTAGCTAAGCTAGTTAAAGACGCTCAAAAAGCGGCTTAATTCTTTTTTAAAGAGAAATAGCTTATGTCGATGAAGGGTAAAGAAACGATGAGCGAGCAAAATAATAGAATTGTCATGGGTAAACTTGGGTCTACCTATGGTATTCGTGGCTGGCTTAAAGTGTTCTCCTACACAGACAATGCTGAAAGCATATTTGATTACAGCCCTTGGTATTTAAACCAAAAGGGTAAGTGGGTTGAGTACAAAGTTGAGAGCTGGAAACGTCATGGCCAAGGTTATGTATGTAAGCTAGCGGGATTAGATGTTCGTGAAGACGCGCAACTGATGACTAACTTTGAAATTGCTATTGACCCTGCTTCGTTACCTGAATTGTCAGAAGATGAATTCTACTGGCGCGAATTGTTCGGTATGCAAGTTTTTACCACTAAAGGTTACGACCTTGGTGAGGTCACTGACCTATTAGAAACTGGCTCGAACGATGTTCTAGTAATTAAAGCAAATCTTAAAGATGCTTTTGGCCAAAAGGAACGGTTAGTACCGTACCTTGAAGAGCAAGTGATCAAGAAAGTTGATCGCGAAGCTCGCCGGATCGAAGTTGACTGGGATCCTGGATTCTAACTCCAAATTACAGAGCGAGAGAACACATGTGGGTTGGCATTATTAGCCTGTTTCCTGAAATGTTCCGTTCTGTTACTGATTTTGGAGTAACAGGTCAAGCGGTTAAAAAAGGTCTTTTATCTATTGATACATGGAATCCTCGCGATTTCACTCATGATAAACATCGCACTGTTGATGATAGACCTTACGGTGGTGGTCCTGGCATGTTAATGATGGTTCAGCCTTTGCGCGATGCTATCCAAACTGCCAAGCAAGCAGCACCGGGAAAGACGAAAGTAATCTATCTTTCACCTCAAGGTCGTAAACTCGACCAGAAAGGTGTTGAAGAGTTGGCAACAAACGAGAACTTGCTTCTTATTTGTGGCCGCTATGAAGGGGTAGATGAGCGCATTATTCAATCTGAAGTCGACGAAGAATGGTCGATTGGAGATTTTGTGATGACGGGTGGCGAACTGCCAGCCATGACGTTGATTGATTCAGTCTCTCGGTTTGTTCCGGGTGTACTTGGAGATTTCGCTTCAGCAGAAGAAGATTCTTTTGCAAATGGTTTGCTAGATTGTCCCCATTATACGCGCCCTGAGGTGCTAGACGATAAAGATGTGCCATCGGTACTCAAGTCTGGAAACCATAAGGACATTCGTCGCTGGCGATTAAAACAATCGTTGGGCCGAACTTGGCTAAGAAGACCAGAGCTCCTGGAAAACCTAGCTCTGACTGACGAACAGGAACAATTACTGGCTGAATTCATTAAAGAGCAACGCTCTTAACGAAAAGCAAGCAGTAACCTATTAAATTTAGTATCAGTTTATTCTAGGAATTTATACAAATGAGCAACATCATCAAGGCTCTTGAAGAAGAGCAACTAAAATCAGACCTTCCTAAATTCGCACCAGGTGACACTGTTGTAGTTCAGGTTAAGGTAAAAGAAGGTGACCGTGAGCGTCTACAGGCTTTCGAAGGCGTTGTAATCGCTATTCGTAACCGTGGTCTACACTCTGCATTCACAGTTCGTAAGATTTCGAACGGTGAAGGCGTAGAGCGTGCGTTCCAAACTCACTCTCCAATGGTTGATAGCATCGAAGTTAAACGCCGTGGTGCAGTACGTCGTGCCAAGTTGTACTACCTACGTGAGCGTTCTGGTAAGTCAGCTCGTATTAAAGAGAAGCTTACTAAGAAGTAATTCTTTTTGCATTCTATCGATAAAAGCGGAGCCATTTGGCTCCGCTTTTTTGTGTCTGCTATTTAGAGTTATCACAGATAAGAGAACCCCAACTCACTTGTCCCTCGCTCTTGGGGATGACGGACTAAAACGAAACTCACATTTAACTGCATTCCCTAGACTGACGAAGGAAGGAGTAGGGAATCTCTATTCGTACCATGCTATAGGCAATAAAAAAGGATTGACGTTAAACGCCAACCCTTCAAAATTTACTCGCTACGCTAAGTGGCTTAGTGCGGGTCTTCCGACCAACCATCGCTATCTGACATGTCTGGTGCGCCAGCAATGCTGTTCTCTTCGTCTGCCCATTCACCGAAATCAATCATCTGACATTGCTTACTGCAAAACGGGCGGTGTGGGCTTTGTTCGCCCCATTCAACGTCGGCATTACATTGAGGGCATTTAACGATGGTGATTTTTTTCGACATAGTGATTCTTAATTAGAGGGTATTGTAAGAAAGAGTTTAGGCTCGAGTGAAGGCTCAAGCCAAACTATAAAAGAAAATTAATTAGCTGCAGACAGCCAATTCAAATTCGATGTCTTGAGTACAGGCTTGTCCTGTTTCAAAGCTCATGAACTTAACGGCAAAACGGTTTTTATGCCCGGAGATCATCGGGTAAGCACCGTATTGCATTGGAATAGAAAGGCGAAGGATATTCGCTTCATCAGCATCACTCTGGAAGAAGCCAGCGCGAGCAATTTGCTCTTTAAAGTGACCAGTCTCTCTGGTGAGCTTTAACCATAGTGTTAGCGCTTCATACAGAGGCTGTAGGCTATCCATCCAAGCTTTGGCATCTCGCATTCTCTTATCTAGAGGAAGATGCAGCCAATAATGCAGTGCGGGTAAATCAAAGCAGCATGAGCCACCTGGTAAATTAAAGCGTTGACGTATGGCACTCAAGAAGCGGTCTTCTTTAAGTGACTGCCCAAAACGCTCCGCCTGCATCAGTTCACGATAGATGTTACTAATATCGTTGAGTAGTGAAGTCAGCATCTCTTGATCGACACCTTCAACATCTAACCAACTTTTGTAGGTTACACGCTGCTTCTCAATATCTTTTGCAAGTTCACTCTTGAGTTGGATCTGTTCGAAGATTTCAACCAGATCAAAGATGGAACGGAAAAAGAGTTGATACTGTTGAGCATCGGAAAATGTAGAAGACAAGTGCAGCTGCCTCAAGAGTGATTCAACTCTTAAGTAGATGCGTGTTTTCTCATTTAGAGGATGTTCAAATTTGTGGGTGATCATCGAGCAAACCTTCATTCAACATTATTCTATTCTGACCCATCTACAGTACTGATTGCCAGATACTTTTGATGTAAATCTGTGATTTGAGGCAAAAGTTCTTGGTTTTTAGTATGGTTTTTAATCACGTCATCTGCAACTGCTAAGCGTTGTTCTCTTGAAGCCTGTGATTTTAAAATTGATGCAACTTGTTCCCTAGAAACATTATCACGACTCATCGTACGCTCTATTTGCACTTCTGTTGGCACATCAACGATTAATACGCGATCGGCCATGCTTTGCATTTGGTTTTCAACCAATAGCGGTGCGACTAATAAACCATAAGGGGATGTGACTTTAGACAGGTCACTGTCAATTTTGTTACGGATCATGGGATGAAGCAGGTCATTGAGCCATTGTTTCTCTGTGGGATCCGAGAAGATTAACTCACGTAGCTTACTTCGGTTGAGTGCTCCATCTTCAAGTAAGATAGCATCACCAAAATGGTCGGTAATCTGCTTTAAGCCGTCACTACCCACTGCAACGACTTCGCGTGCAACGATATCAGCATCGACAATATCAATATTAAAATGCTCATTGAAGAGGTTAGCAACGGTGGTTTTTCCACTGGCGATACCACCGCTTAATCCGATAATGATTGCCATGGTTAAATTCCTAGTACAGAAGTGAAATACCAACCCATGATGTCGTTACCCCACATCAAACTCACCCAACCCGCAATTGCAAGGTAAGGTCCAAAGGGAAAGGCTTTATCTATGCCTTGTTGTTTCAAGCGAAGTTGAATCAATCCGAAAACTAAACCGACAAGTGAGGATAGAAGAATGATCATTGGGAGATGTTGCCAACCAAGCCACGCGCCAAGCGCAGCCAGAAGTTTGAAGTCGCCGTAACCCATGCCTTCTTTGCCTGTCAGTAGTTTGAATAACCAGTAAACAGACCATAGCGCTAGATAACCTGCCATTGCGCCAATCACAGAATCTTGAAGCGATACTGGGCTGATATTAAACAGAGCTAACGCGATACCAGACCAAACTAAAGGTAAGGTAATTTGATCTGGCAGCAGCATAGTATCGAGATCGATAAAGGTTGCGGTAATCAATGCAAACGTGAAAAAAATCAGAGCGATGGCGTAGTAACTGAAACCAAAGTGGCTCGCGACTACGGTACAAAGTATCGCCGTAAGCAGTTCGACCAATGGATAACGAGCGCTGATTGGGTTAGCACAGCTATGGCACTTGCCCTTTAAGAACAACCAACTTAATACTGGAATATTGTCGATGATTCTTAATTGGGTTTTACATTTCGGGCAGGTAGAACGAGGGATACTGAGATTGAACTTTCCCTCTGGTGCTGGAATTTTATATTGAGAGAAATACTCCGAGCACTCTTGTTGCCACTCTCGTTCCATCATTATCGGTAAACGGTGGATGACTACGTTGAGGAAGCTGCCGATAAGAAGGCTAAAAATGAAAGCTAATACGGGGAATAGCCAAGGATAGTAGTGAAATACTTCCATAGTGTCCTTTACCACTTAATCAAGGTGAGCAGAGGTTGGCTGCTCATGGGTGTTTAGTTGCTTTTAACTATCCTAACACACTCATAAGATTAAAGATCGGTAAGTACATCGCGACAACAAGTCCGCCAACTACGGTGCCTAAAAATACGATGATCAGTGGCTCTAGAATCTTACCTAGGTTATCGACGGTGTTGTCTACTTCAAACTCGTAAATGGAAGCGACTTTATTGAGCATATCATCAAGATTTCCGGACTCTTCACCAATCATCACCATCTGCAAAACCATCTCTGGGAAGGCATTGGTATTGCGCATTGCAATGTACATCGGCATGCCTGCGGCAGTTTCACGGTGAACCTCGATGATGGCCGATTCATAATGCAGGTTACCTGCGGTTTTAGCCGTTGTTTTAAGGCTGGTTAAAATAGGAATCCCTGAACTAAAACTGGTTGAAAGTGTTCGGCTGAATTTTGCAATCGATGCTTTGGTGATGACAGTACCCAATATCGGAAAACGTAAGCCAAGGCGACTGGTTGAAAGCCGAATCGAGTAGGATCGCTGACGCAGTTGCTGAAAAGACAGAATTAATAAACCAATACCGATGGCACTATAGAAACTATAAGCCTGCATCCAATGGGAAAGGTAAAGCACTTGCTGGGTGAACCAAGGTAAGTCTGCTCCGAAACCAGAAAACATCGATTCAAATTCAGGAATGACCATGGTCAGCATTAAGTAAGAAACGGTAAGAGCAACCGCTACAACCATTGCTGGGTAGATGAGAGCTTTTATAACCTTGGATTTTAGTTGCTCACTCTTTTCACGATAGGTCGCCAAGCGTTCAAATACTTGTGCAAGGTTGCCGGAGAGTTCGCCTGTCGCGACCAAGTCGGTATAGAGGTCATCAAAGTGGCGGCTTGCGGTTCGCATCGCTTTTGAGATTGGCGTGCCGGCTTCTACACCTTTGCAGATGTGCGATAAAATCGATTTCATTTCTGCTTTGCGGTGATTGTCTGACACCAGCTTGATGGCTTGCACGATCGGCACACCAGTCGCCAACATGGTAGCCAGTTGGCGAGTCAAAATAGTGATGTCTTTGGCTTTGACTCGATGGGTTAAACGAGTGATTGCTGAGATGCTTTTCTTTTTGATTTTCTTAATCTGAATGTGTTGTTCTTTGAGCTTCTCCCGCACTTCTAATTCGGTGAGCGCTAAGCTCTGCCCTGATACTTTCTTGCCAGAACTATTAATTCCCTTCCAATGGTAGTTTTTTAGTTGTGATTGTTTGCTTTTACTACTCATTTTCGCTCCGTGAATTATAGGTATAGAACACGTTGTAGCTCTTGATAGCTGGTGGTGCCTTCAAGCAGTTTATCTAGCCCAGATTCTTGTAAAGTTCTCATGCCTTCTCGACGTGCCAAGTTTTCAATGGCTAACGCGTTCGGTTTGTCTATCAGGCTATTTTTCAGTTGGTCGCTAAACGGCATGACTTCATAGATACCGACTCGCCCCGAGTATCCCTGATTACACTCATTACACCCTTGTGAGCTGGCTTTGTAGATGATTTGGCTATTGGGAATAGAGTGGCGTAGAAATATATCAGGTGAGTCATCAGCGGCTTTACAGTGGTCGCACAATCGTCTTGCCAGTCGTTGGGCGATAATCAGGCTTAATGATGAAGCGAGGTTAAAGGGTTCTATCCCCATATGAGAGAGGCGAGTCACGGTTTCTGCTGCAGAATTGGTGTGCAGTGTCGAAAGCACTAAGTGGCCTGTTTGCGAGGCTTTGATCGCGATCTCTGCGGTTTCCAAATCACGGATCTCTCCGACCATCACCACATCAGGATCTTGTCGTAAAAATGATCGCAACGCTTCAGCGAAACCAAAGCCGATCTTAGGCGTCACTTGTACTTGATTGATGCCACACAGGTTAATCTCCACCGGATCTTCGGCTGTTGAGATGTTGCGTTCTGTAGTGTTAAGAACGCGAAGGCCAGTATAGAGAGAAACCGTTTTACCGCTGCCGGTTGGCCCTGTCATTAAGATCATTCCTTGCGGGCGTTTCAATGCATTAAGGTAGAGTGCTTTTTGAGCCTCGCTGTAACCGAGCTTATCGATATCGAGATTGGCAGCGCTGCTGTCTAAAAGACGAAGAACGATCTTTTCTCCCCATAATGTTGGCAGCGTCGATACACGCATATCAATCGCCAGCTCGTCGTTTAAACGTAATTTAATACGACCATCTTGAGGTAAGCGACGCTCGGCGATATCGAGTTTGGCGAGAATCTTCAAGCGCGCCGATAGACGACGACTTAAGTGAGAGGCGGGCTGTTGGATCTCGACAAGGATGCCATCGCAACGTAGACGTACGCGGTAGTTTTCTTCATAAGGTTCGAAGTGGATGTCCGATGCGCCTTTACGTGCTGCATCGACTAGAATCTGATTGATAAAGCGACTGACAGGGGAGTCATCTTGGCTGAGGTCTTCAATGGACGTTATCTCGTCATCAGATATCTCAACAAGGTTAGCGAGCTCATCTTGGGTGATCTCTTTGCGCTTTGAGTCTTGCCCGGAAATCGAACGGCCATACAGCTTTCGTATTGCACTTTCTAATTCAGAGTAGTTAGCGACAACCAATTCAATCTGTAATCCGGTTGCGAATCGAAAGTCATCTTCAGCTTGTAAGTCGGTCGGATCAGCCGAGGCGAGCGTAAGAGTAGAACTAGAAACTGAAATCGGGATTGCTCGATATTTGGTGATCAGCTCACGAAGCCCCAATTGCTCACACAAGGTTTCGTAGTCAGTACTAGCTAGTTGTACTAACGGTAAACCGAAAATGGTTTTGATATTGCTTGCTAAGGAATCACCGCTAAAGAACTCCAGAACGAGCAAAGCTTCAGGTGTCGAAATACCTGAAGCTTGTACTTGTTCCGCCACGGCTTGTTCTTGAGTCAGGCTAAGTAAGCCAGCCTGACGAAGAACGGTTGGGAGGTTGGTTAGCATTGATATTATTACTGGCAACCATCAATTGCTGGAACGCTCCCTGTTCGTGCACAACCCCATCCTGCATCACTGCTACGTGTAAAGGTAATAGTGTCTGATGAAGTCATAGAACTATTATTACCAAATTCGAACGATAATGTTGGAAGGGCACCAGATAAACTCGATGCGATAGTACCTAAGTCATTGGCATCACTTGCTGTTCCGAGGTTAGTCGTAGTAGCGGCTGAGGCAACCCCATTCTCTTGATAATACAGTTCAGCAGTAGTCATGATTGACCTTAGAGTTGCAAGTCCAGAAGCGGCCTCACTTTTTGCCACATAGTTTTGATATGCAGGTACTGCGATAGCTGATAAAGCACCAATGATCGCCACTACAATCATCAATTCAATTAACGTAAAGCCTTTCTGATTTGTTCTTTTGTTTTTGTTTTTCATTGTTCTATTCCATTGTTTAGTTTGTTTCAGCGCAAGCACTGGTTGATGGAAAGAATAGAAGTCGGAATGGGGAAGTGGAATGGTGTTCAGGTTTGGCCGCGAGTGGTTTCGTGTTTATTAGTGTGGTGTTTCATATGGCGCGCAAAATTATGCGACCAACTTAAATAAGTGATTGAAATACTGATAATTTAGGTAATAAAAAAGGCACTGTTATCAACAGTGCCTTTAACGGAAATATATTTACTATTCAGTTAATTACGCTTTAAATCTCATGGATAGGTCCATCGCTTTTAGATGCTTAGTCAGTGCACCAACAGAGATGTAATCAACACCCGTTTCAGCGAACTCTGCGATAGTGTCGAGAGTGACGTTACCTGAGTTTTCTAATGCAGCGCGACCTGCATTGATTTTCACGGCTTCACGCATCATGTCTGTAGTAAAGTTGTCTAGCATGATGATGTCTGCGCCAGCACTGATCGCTTGCTCTAGCTCTGCTAGGCTCTCTGTTTCTACTTCTACAGGTTTACCTGGATTAAGCTCTTTTGCTGTAGAGATAGCTTTCTCAATACCACCACAGGCAATGATGTGGTTTTCTTTGATTAGGTAAGCATCAAAAACGCCAATACGGTGGTTGAAACCGCCACCACAAGCAACAGCGTATTTTAGTGCGCTGCGCAGGCCTGGAATTGTTTTACGAGTGTCTAGCAAGCGGCATTTTGTGTGCTTAACTTTGTCTGCGTAGATTGCTGTTGTAGTCGCACAACCCGATAGCGTTTGAATGAAGTTCATTGCATTACGCTCACCGGTTAATAGTGCACGTGCTGGGCCAGTTAAGCTACAAAGCGTTTGGTTTGGTTCAACTTTGTCGCCATCTTCTACGTTCCACTCGATAGTCACTTCACCGCCCAATTGCTTAAACACTTCATCAGCCCAAGCTTTACCACAGAACACACCGTGCTCACGGGTAATGATGGTAGCGCTGTTGATTGCGTCTGCTGGGATTAGACTTGCCGTAATATCAGCCGCTGGATCTAACGTTCCGCCTAGATCTTCTTTGATGGTCTCAGCCACTGAGCGAGTGATCTCTAGAGGCAGTTGCTCTTTTAAGTAGTCAAGGCGTTGGTGGCTGTTATGTGTGTTTTTCATCGCAAATCTAATCTTGAAAGGGAGTGGGAATGGAATGATACTCTTGCTTAACTTCAAATTAAAGAGGCTAGCGTGACTGCTCTATGGGTAAGGTCACATCTTATTGTGCTAGCAGAAAAGAAAGTGAGACCAAGATGACGATCAGCTTCAATGGATGGTATGACAACGCTCGGCATGTTCCTTCCCCGTATTTTGATGTTAGACCTAGCGTCGACGATATCTCTCTGCTGGTGGTTCACAACATTAGTTTACCTCCGGGGCAATTTGGTGGGCCTTACATCGAACAGTTTTTTACGGGCAAACTTGACCCAGAAGAACACCCGTTTTTTCAGGTGATTCACCAAATGGGTGTTTCTGCACACTGCTTGATTCGTCGTGATGGTGAGGTTGTGCAGTTTGTTTCGTTCCTTGATAGAGCTTGGCACGCTGGCCAGTCCAGCTTTGCAGGCCGTGAAAGGTGTAATGATTACTCGATTGGTATTGAACTGGAAGGCAGTGACTTTGTGGCTTACACCGAGCAGCAGTATCAAGCGCTTACCCAATTAACGGAAACACTGGTATCGAGCTTCCCTCAAATTACCACTGAACGAATCACAGGCCACCAATATATTGCGCCTCTGCGCAAAACCGATCCTGGCTTGGTTTTCGACTGGCAGAAATTTAAAGAAAAGCTCAAGGGCTAAGCCTCAATTTTAAGATAGCCTTACTGCTGTTAGGCGTTGAATAGTCAACGCCTGGCATAATGACTTGTGAATTTTTGTTGTTGCTATGTAAAGAAAGTGGTGGAGAGGAGAGCATCAATAAATCGAGAGTGTGACGAGCTTATCAAACGCTAATTTATTAAAACTTATGAACAGAATTTCCATCCTAAATGTGCGCTTGGTTTGATTTTTAAACAAGTGGCACTAATCTTTCTGAAACAATTCATTTTTATCCTGAAACTTTCTAGCACGAAACCTCCCCAAAAGTATTACCCCTGTAAATGGTAAGACCAATTTGGTTGCTGTTTTAAATTTCATTTGTTAAATCATGGTTAATTCATGCTGTGTTCTATGATGCAGGTCAATTTTGCACTGGACAGTGGCGTTTTAATTATGTTAATTTCTGCCCAACTTAAAATTGGTATTACCAATTGTCAGCGAAGAAAAAGAAGAACAACAAACTATGGCTTATCAAAGGATTCGTCAGCCAAAACTCTCGGACGTCATCGAACAAGAGTTAGAAAGGTTGATAGTGGAAGGAACACTGGCTCCAGGGCAGCAGTTGCCGCCTGAGCGCGAACTAGCGAAACAGTTCGATGTGTCTCGTCCTTCAATCCGAGAAGCGATACAACGTTTAGAAGCAAAACGCTTGCTTACTCGCCGTCAAGGTGGAGGTACGTTTGTTAGCGAAAATATCTGGAAAAGCTTTTCAGATCCTTTGCTTAATTTGTTGTCGTCCCATTCTGAAACCCAACTAGACTTGTTGGAATCGCGTCATGCGATGGAAGGGATTTCGGCTTACTTTGCGGCATTGCGTGGCACTGATGAAGACTTTGCTCGAATTCAAGCATGCCAAGAAAAAATTCACGGCGCGCAAGATAAGGGTGATATTGAAGCCGAATCTGCAGCAGTGATGGCTTTTCTTATTGCTTTAACAGAGGCAGCGCACAATGTGGTGTTATTGCACATTGTTCGTAGTTTGGCTCCGTTACTCGAACAAAACGTCTTAGAAAATTTAAAGCTGTTGCATCGTCGTAAAGACGTTGTGGAGAAAGTGAGTATACATCGAGCTAACATTGTAGATGCGATCGTTTCAGGGCAGCCAGAACAGGCGCGTGAAATGTCACATTCTCATTTAGCTTACATCGAAGAAACATTGATGGATTTGACCAAAGAAGAATCGCGCCGCGAACGTTCTTTACGTCGAATTCAACAGGGTAAATAGCCGTAATACTTCGGCTATTTACGTGTTTAGTAGAATCCAACTAACAAAAAGGATAGATCGCCATGTCTGACATGAAGCATGACGTTGATGCTCTGGAAACTCAAGATTGGTTAGAAGCTCTTGAGTCAGTAGTACGTGAAGAAGGTGTAGAACGTGCACAGTTTTTACTAGAACAAGTTCTAGATAAAGCGCGTTTAGATGGTGTTGATATGGCTACAGGCATCAACACAAACTACATCAACACAATTCCAGCAGCACAAGAGCCAGCTTACCCTGGTGACGTAACTCTTGAGCGTCGTATTCGTTCGATTATTCGCTGGAACGCAATCATGATTGTATTGCGTGCTTCTAAGAAAGACCTAGACCTTGGTGGTCACATGGCTTCTTACCAGTCAGCTGCAGCGTTCTACGAAGTATGTTTCAACCACTTCTTCCGTGCTCCAAATGAGACGGACGGTGGCGATCTAGTTTACTACCAAGGTCACATCTCTCCAGGTATCTACTCTCGTGCATTCGTTGAAGGTCGTCTAACTGAAGAACAGCTAGATAACTTCCGTCAAGAAGTTGATGGTAAAGGTATCCCTTCTTACCCGCACCCGAAACTGATGCCTGAGTTCTGGCAGTTCCCTACTGTATCTATGGGTCTTGGTCCGATCTCTGCGATCTACCAAGCGCGCTTCCTTAAGTACCTTGACGGCCGTGGCCTGAAAGAAACTTCAGCGCAACGCGTATACGCGTTCCTAGGTGACGGTGAGATGGATGAGCCAGAATCACGTGGTGCTATCTCTTTCGCTGCGCGTGAGAAGCTAGACAACCTATGTTTCCTAATCAACTGTAACCTACAGCGTCTAGACGGCCCTGTAATGGGTAACGGTAGCATCATCCAAGAACTTGAAGGCCTATTTAAAGGCGCAGGTTGGAACGTTGTTAAAGTTATCTGGGGTAGCAACTGGGATTCACTACTGGCTAAAGACACGACTGGTAAGCTTCTTCAACTGATGAACGAAACTATCGATGGTGACTACCAGACATTCAAATCTAAAGATGGCGCATACGTACGTGAGCACTTCTTTGGTAAGTACCCAGAAACAGCTGCACTAGTTGCAGACATGACTGATGACGAAATCTTCGCTCTTAAGCGTGGTGGTCACGATTCTTCTAAACTGTTTGCTGCATTCAACAATGCACAAGAGACAAACGGTAAGCCAACTGTAATCCTAGCTAAAACTGTTAAAGGTTACGGCATGGGTGATGCGGCTGAAGGTAAGAACATTGCACACGGTGTTAAGAAAATGGACATGACTCATGTTCAACACCTACGTGATCGCCTAGGCCTAGAAGACCTTCTTTCTGATGAGAAAATCACAGAGCTTCCTTACCTGAAGTTAGAAGAAGGCACGCCTGAGTACGAATACATGCACGCTCGTCGTAACGCTCTTCACGGTTACACGCCTGCACGTCTTCCTAAGTTTACTCAAGAGTTCAAGGTTCCTGAGCTAGACGCATTCGCACCTCTACTAGGTGAGCAGAAGCGTGATATCTCTACAACTATGGCTTATGTACGTACGCTAAACATCCTTCTTAAAGATAAGAACATTGGTAAGAACATCGTTCCTATCATCTGTGATGAAGCTCGTACATTCGGTATGGAAGGTCTATTCCGTCAGGTTGGTATCTACAACCCACACGGTCAAGAATACACACCTGAAGATAAAGGCATCGTTTCTTACTACAAAGAAGCAACGTCTGGTCAAGTTCTTCAAGAAGGTATCAACGAACTAGGTTCTATGGCTTCATGGGTTGCTGCTGCAACTTCATACAGCACAAACGATCTACCGATGATCCCGTTCTACATCTACTACTCAATGTTCGGTTTCCAACGTATTGGCGACATGGCTTGGTTAGCAGGCGACCAACAAGCTCGTGGCTTCCTACTAGGTGCTACTGCAGGTCGTACAACACTGAATGGTGAAGGTCTACAGCACGAAGATGGTCACTCGCACATTCAAGCGAACACGATCCCTAACTGTATCTCTTACGATCCAACGTTTGCTTACGAGCTAGCGGTTATCATGCAAGACGGTATCCGTCGCATGTACGGTGAGAACCAAGAGAACGTTTACTACTACCTAACAGTAATGAACGAGAACTACGCAATGCCAGCAATGCCAGAAGGCGCTGAAGAAGGCATTCGTAAGGGCATCTACAAGCTTGAATCTCACGCTGGTGCTAAGGGCAAAGTTCAACTAATGAGCTCTGGTACTATCATGAACGAAGCGCGTAAAGCCGCTGAAATTCTAAGCGAAGAGTACGGCGTAGCATCTGACGTATTCTCTGTAACGTCGTTCAACGAACTAACTCGTGACGGCCAAGCGGTAGAGCGTGACAACATGCTTCACCCAGAAGCTGAAGAGAAAGTACCGTACATCACGACTGTTCTTGGTAAAGAACCTGCAATCGCAGTGACTGACTACATGAAGAACTACGCTGAGCAAGTACGTGCGTACATGCCAACTGAGTCTTACAAAGTACTTGGTACAGATGGTTTCGGCCGTTCTGACAGCCGTGCAAACCTACGTCGTCACTTCGAAGTTAACGCTGGCTACATCGTAGTTGCAGCTCTAACTGAACTGGCTAAACGTGGTGATATCGAGAAGTCTGTTGTTGCTGAAGCAATTGCTAAGTTCGATATCGACACTGAAAAAACTAACCCGCAATACGCATAAGACTGGCATTAAGGTAGGTAAATACAATGACAATCGAAATTAATGTACCAGACATCGGTGCTGACGAGGTTGAAGTAACTGAGATTCTTGTAAACGTTGGCGACAAGGTTGAAGAAGAACAGTCACTGATCACTGTTGAAGGCGACAAAGCTTCAATGGAAGTTCCTGCGTCTCAAGCGGGTATCGTTAAAGAAATCAAGATTTCAGAAGGTGATTCTGTTTCTACTGGTTCTCTTATCATGATCTTCGAAGCGGAAGGTGCTGCAGCAGCACCGGCTGCGCCAGCAGTTGAAGCGGCGGCACCTGTTGCAGCTGCTCCTGCAGCGGCAGCTGAACTTAAAGAAGTTCACGTTCCTGATATCGGCGGTGATGAAGTTGAAGTAACTGAAATCATGGTAGCTATCGGCGACGCAGTAGAAGAAGAGCAATCTCTTCTTACTGTTGAAGGTGATAAGGCTTCAATGGAAGTACCTGCACCATTCGCTGGTATCGTTAAAGAAATCAAGATCGCTTCTGGTGACTCAGTATCTACTGGTTCTCTAGTGATGGTATTTGAAGTGGCAGGTTCTGGCGCTCCAGTTGCAGCAGCTCCTGCTCCAGCGGCGGCACCAGTTGCAGCAGCTCCAGCAGCATCTGCTGAGAAAGAAGTGAACGTTCCAGATATCGGTGGCGACGAAGTAGAAGTTACTGAAATCATGGTAGCGGTTGGCGATACAGTAGAAGAAGAGCAATCTCTAATTACTGTTGAAGGCGACAAAGCTTCAATGGAAGTGCCTGCCCCATTCGCTGGTACAGTAAAAGAAATCAAGATTGCAGCTGGCGACAAAGTGTCAACAGGCTCTTCAATCATGACTTTCGTTGTTGAAGGCGCAGCTCCAGTAGCAGTAGCGGCTCCAGCACAAGCAGCAGCTCCGGCAGCAGCACCTGCACCTAAAGCAGAAGCAGCTCCAGCAGCTGGCGACTTCCAAGAGAACGGTGACTACGCGCACGCTTCTCCAGTTGTTCGTCGTCTTGCTCGCGAATTTGGCGTTAACCTTTCTAAGGTTAAAGGTACTGGTCGTAAGAGCCGTATCCTTAAAGAAGACGTTCAGTCTTACGTTAAAGATGCACTTAAGCGTCTAGAGTCTGGTGCTGCAGCATCTGGCAAAGGCGGCGACGGTTCTGCTCTTGGTCTACTACCATGGCCAAAAGTTGACTTCAGCAAGTTCGGCGAAACTGAAGTTCAGAAGCTTTCTAAGATTAAGAAGATCTCTGGCGCTAACCTGCACCGTAACTGGGTAATGATCCCTCACGTTACACAGTGGGACAACGCAGACATCACTGAGCTAGAAGCATTCCGTAAAGAACAGAACGCAATCGAAGCGAAGAAAGACACTGGCATGAAGATCACTCCACTTGTGTTCATCATGAAAGCTGTTGCTAAAGCGCTAGAAGCATTCCCAGCGTTTAACTCTTCTCTTTCTGACGATGGCGAAAGCATCATTCTTAAGAAGTACGTAAACGTGGGTATCGCAGTTGATACACCAAACGGCCTAGTTGTTCCTGTCTTCAAAGACGTGAACAAGAAAGGTATTTACGAGCTATCTGAAGAACTAATGGTTGTTTCTAAGAAAGCACGCTCTGGTAAGCTAACAGCAGCAGACATGCAAGGCGGTTGTTTCACAATCTCTAGCCTTGGTGGTATTGGCGGTACTGCATTTACTCCAATCGTAAATGCTCCAGAAGTAGGTATCCTAGGTGTATCTAAGTCTGAGATTAAGCCAGTTTGGAATGGTAAAGAGTTCCAACCACGTCTACAGCTTCCACTGTCTCTATCATACGATCACCGCGTGATCGATGGTGCTGAAGGTGCACGCTTCATTACTTTCCTAAACAGCGCACTATCTGACATTCGTCGTCTAGTACTGTAATTGAGAAAGTAATTATTAAGGTGACTTTCGGGTCACCTTAATTCTTTATATAAAGACTATTTTTAGAGAACAGTTTCCGGCATTTCTCATAAACTGCGGGGGAATTGTTGTCTAGCTCACAGGCTAACTTAAAGCTACTTTCACACTGTTAACATCTCTGTAAAATGTTTCCTGTTTGAAAGCCCAATAATTTTAAGAACATCTACTCAGCCTGTTAGGGATAATGACTACAAGAGGTCACAATGAGCAAAGAAATTAAAGCCCAAGTTGTTGTACTTGGTTCAGGTCCTGCTGGCTACTCAGCGGCATTCCGTTGTGCGGATTTAGGTCTAGAAACAGTACTAGTTGAACGTTACAGCACTCTTGGTGGTGTATGTCTAAACGTTGGTTGTATTCCATCAAAAGCACTTCTTCACGTATCTAAAGTAATTGAAGAAGCAAAAGCGATGGCAGAGCACGGCGTTGTATTCGGCGAGCCACAAACGGACATCAACAAAGTTCGTATCTGGAAAGACAAAGTAGTTGATCAACTGACTGGCGGTCTTGGCGGTATGGCTAAGATGCGTAATGTTACTGTTGTTAACGGTTTCGGTAAGTTTACTGGTCCTAACAGCATCGAAGTTGTTGGCGAAGAAACGACAACAATTAACTTTGATAATGCAATCATTGCAGCGGGTTCTCGCCCAATCAAACTTCCTTTCATCCCACATGAAGACCCACGTATTTGGGATTCTACGGATGCACTAGAACTAAACGAAGTACCAGAAAAACTGCTTATCATGGGCGGCGGTATCATCGGTCTTGAGATGGGTACGGTTTACCACTCTCTAGGTTCTAAAGTTGAAGTTGTTGAGATGTTCGATCAAGTTATCCCTGCTGCGGATAAAGACATCGTTAAAGTCTTCACTAAACGTATCAAGAACAAGTTCAAGCTAATGCTTGAAACTAAAGTGACTGCTGTTGAAGCGAAAGAAGACGGTATCTACGTTTCAATGGAAGGCAAAAAAGCACCAGCTGAAGCTGAGCGCTACGATGCTGTTCTTGTTGCTATCGGTCGTGTTCCAAACGGTGCACTTATCGACGCTGAAAAAGCGGGTATCGAAGTTGATGAGCGTGGTTTCATCAATGTTGATAAGCAAATGCGTACTAACGTTCCTCACATCCACGCGATCGGTGACGTTGTTGGTCAACCAATGCTTGCTCACAAAGGTGTGCATGAAGGTCACGTAGCTGCTGAAGTTATCTCTGGTAAGAAGCACTACTTCGATCCTAAAGTAATTCCATCAATTGCGTACACTGAGCCAGAAGTTGCTTGGGTAGGTAAGACTGAGAAAGAAGCGAAAGCGGAAGGCCTGAACTACGAAGTTGCTACTTTCCCTTGGGCTGCTTCTGGTCGTGCAATCGCTTCAGACTGTGCTGACGGTATGACTAAGATGATCTTCGATAAAGATACTCATCGCGTAATCGGTGGTGCTGTTGTTGGTACTAACGGTGGTGAACTTCTTGGCGAAATCGGCCTAGCAATCGAAATGGGTTGTGATGCAGAAGATATCGCACTTACTATCCACGCTCACCCAACTCTACACGAGTCTGTTGGTCTAGCTGCGGAAGTATTCGAAGGTTCAATCACTGACCTTCCAAACAAAAAAGCAGTAAAAAAGAAGAAGTAATTCTTCTTTAGCCACTCGCTAATGTTTTTAAAAGCCGCTGATTCGTCAGCGGTTTTTTTATATCTGAAGTAAGGAACAGTAACGTTTCACTCCGAGATGCGAGTACGCTGCGCTTCGGGATGCGAAGAGCCATTCCATTCTACAAAAAAAGGGTTGACCGATTAGGCCAACCCTTAAATCATTTTTCTCGAATCTACTTATAAATGCACAGCATGTTCAAGTAACTATCCGTTAAGCTTGAAAGCTCTTCTGGCGTTTCTACACGTTTCGCTTGAATGAACAGTGAGTAGCAGATGCCGTGGAATAGGTTCGCTAGATGTTTAGGATCGTGATCGTCGCAAACTTCGCCGCGTTCGATCGCTTTACTAAACATGTTTTGTACTAACATTTGGTTAGTGCGGTTGGTGGTTACGAATAGAGGCCATACTTCATCACGAGTCGAAGCGCTCCATTCAAACCATACGTTCAACCAATGGCTATCGTGAGCCACTAACGTCACCATTTCAGTCGCAATATTATGTAGGTTTTGTTTTGCGTGAATATCCAGATCGATATTGTCTGAAAGGAAGTTAGAGAATTGGCGTACAACATGATTAAGCACTTCATCAACCAGATCTTCACGGGTAGGGAAGTAATTAAATACCGTTGCTACAGACACCTGAGCGATGTCTGCAATATCAGCGTGTCCACCACGACCGATACCGCGGCGAGAGAATACCTCAAGAGCGATTTCCATCAATTGAAGTTTTCTTTTTAAAGGTGAAAGCCTAGTTCTAGGTCTCTTAGATATTGAGTCCATTTTATTTTCCTTGCCAACGAAATTTTTATATTAATGATTTTATTATTATTTAAGCCAAGATGAGTGTAATGGTGCATATGCGAATGGTCAATCCTTTGAGCTTGTTTTATAGACAGTTACATCAAACTTGATACATAAAGCGTGATCAGGATTGATGTGAAAGGAAGCGAGTATTGGATAGGGCATCAGCGCACATTTAATTGAGAATCTCACAGTAAATTAGAACCATAAGGTGGTGTGGGTATTTGAGCAGTGCTAGACTTACTCACAAAATTGAGCGACACAACTGACGAAACTGTCAACATTCGTCGCAATCACCAAATAAAATGAGAGCAGTATGAAGCATACAGTTGAAGTCATGATCTCTGAGCAAGAAGTTCAGGATCGAGTGAACGTACTAGGCAAGCAGATCTCGGAGCACTACAAAGGCAGTGAAGATCTAGTTTTAGTTGGCTTATTACGTGGATCTTTTGTCTTTATGGCGGATCTTGCTCGTGCTATCGATTTAACTCACCAAGTTGATTTCATGACCGCGTCTAGCTACGGCAACGGCATGGAAAGCTCACGTGATGTTCGTATTTTGAAAGACCTTGATGATGATATCCAAGGTAAAGATGTTCTGCTTGTAGAAGACATTATCGATACAGGTAACACACTGACTAAAGTGAAAGAGATTTTGAGCCTACGTGGCCCTAAATCTATCGAAATCTGTACGTTATTAGACAAGCCTTCTCGCCGTGAAGTGATTGTCGATACAAAGTGGATTGGTTTTGAGATTCCTGATGAGTTCGTTGTTGGTGTTGGTATCGACTACGCACAAAAATATCGTCACCTACCGTACATCGGTAAAGTAGTACCTCAAGAGTAATCACTGCTCTGTGAAGAAAAACAAAAAAGGCTCGTACAATGCGAGCCTTTCTTATATCTACTGGTTAGACGTTAAAGGTTAACCAAGAGTGGGAGACGATAGGATTTTTTCAAGCGCTTCTAAGTGACTATTTTCTAACGTGTCATTACTTGAACAACGAACGCCAAGGTCTTGTAGCTTGCCGTTACCAATACCATAAACTACGCCGTGGATTTCAATATCTTGTCCACGTTCCCATGCGGTTTGCATGATGGTTGAGTTACCAAGGTTATAGACTTGCTCAGCAACGTTAATTTCGCACAACTTGTCACCCCATTGTTCACGAGGTAGAGATTCAATTTGCTTACGGTACTTAAGGTAGTTATCGCGAATGTGGAGTAGCCAGTTGTTGATTAGGCCAAGTTTAGGGTTATCAATCGCTGCATTAACACCACCACAACCGTAGTGACCGCATACAATGATGTGTTTAACTTTGAGTACGTCAACGGCGTATTGCACAACGGATAAGCAGTTGAGATCGGTATGAACCACTTGGTTTGCTACATTTCGATGAACAAACAGTTCGCCAGAATACAAACCAGTGAGACGCTCGGCCGGTACTCGGCTATCAGAGCAGCCAATCCATAGAAAGCCAGGGCTTTGCCCTTCTTCAAGCGTTGTAAAATACTCAGGTCTTTGAGAGCGAATTTCTTCAGACCATTTAGAGTTGTTTTCAAAAAGCTGTTTAATCTCTGGCATTTTGCGTCTTACATCCCTTCATTAAGAATTGTAACTATACACAATGTTACAAATTCAATCCCGTAAAAACTGCGTCAACACGTACTCATCTGACGTGTTCTAGTCGTTAAGATCATTAACTTAGCACAGAAACTACCATCTGGTTATAAGTCATGAATAATGTGATTGAATTAACACTTTCTGTCTGATTAACTCATTTGTTAAAGTGATAAGGTTTGTCATTTTCATCATCAGGAAGGTGTGTTTTGTTTGGAAGTCGTTTTGCGGATATCAGTCTCAAAGGAGACATGTTTGGCGGTGTCACCACAGCCATCATCTCATTGCCTTTAGCGTTGGCATTTGGTGTTGCGTCTGGTGCGGGCGCGGAAGCTGGCCTTTGGGGCGCCATCATGGTCGGCCTATTTGCCGCACTGTTTGGCGGCTCAAGCAGCTTGATATCAGAGCCTACCGGGCCGATGACGGTGATCATGACAGCAGTGATGACAAGTATGGTGGCCAAATATCCTGAAACCGGAATGGCAATGACCTTTACCGTGGTCATGATGGCGGGTGCTTTTCAGATATTACTTGGTACCTTAAAGCTCGGAAAATACGTTACTTTGATGCCATATAGCGTGATTTCTGGGTTTATGTCGGGTATCGGTGTTATTCTGATTATCTTGCAGTTATCACCATTGTTAGGACATGCGGCTCCATCTGGCGGGGTGATGGGCACGCTTTCCGCATTGCCTGATACACTGGCTAATCTTAAAATCAGTGAGCTGTTTTTAGGGGCATTAACACTCGGTATTCTGTTTGGCTTCCCGGCTAAATATCGTAAGTATGTGCCCGCTCAACTGGTTGCTTTGGTTGCTGTCACCCTTTTATCCGTCATTATTTTTGATACTGACTCTATCCGCCGTATCGGTGAGATCCCTGCTGGTTTGCCCTCTCTCGTTATTCCGATAATCAGTTCTGAACAATTTACGACCATGGTTATTGATGCCTTGGTGCTGGGTACGTTGGGTTGCATTGATACGCTTCTGACTGCGGTTATCGGAGATTCACTGACTCGTAAAGAACATGATTCAGATAAAGAACTTCGTGGCCAAGGCATCGCGAATATGATCTCTGGTCTGTTTGGTGCGCTACCCGGTGCGGGCGCAACCATGGGTACCGTAACCAATATTCAGGTGGGTGCTCGCTCTCCACTTTCTGGTGTTATTCGAGCCTTAGTTTTGGCATTGGTGGTATTGGTTGCTGGTGGCTTAACCGAACCAATCCCTATGGCGGTATTGGCTGGCATTGCGATGTATGTTGGTTTCAATATTCTTGACTGGAGCTTTATCCAGCGAGCACACAAGGTGAGTTATGCCGGCATGGGTGTAATGTACGGCGTGATGCTGTTGACTGTATTCGTGGACTTGATTATTGCTGTCGGACTGGGTGTTTTTATCTCGAACATCCTGATTATTGAAAGATTGAGCCGAGAGCAAGCCAGACAAGTTAAGGCGATCAGTGATGGTGATGATGAAGATGATATTCCACTTACCGATAGCGAACGTCAGCTACTGGATAGTGCCAATGGTAAAGTGCTGTTCTTTTACCTTTCTGGGCCGATGATATTCAGTGTTTCAAAGGCGATTTCACGTCAGCACTCTAGTATCTCTGATTATGAAGCGATGATTCTAGATCTGACAGATGTGCCTATGATTGATGTGACGGTTGGGCTTGCACTAGAAAATGCGATTAAAGATGCGTTGGATGCGCAGTGTGAAGTGTACTTGCTGTGTCCGAATGAGAATACTCGTCAGCAGCTAGAGAAATTCCACGTTCTTGATCTTGTGCCGGAATCCAACACTTACCGATTCAGATATGAAGCTCTGACAGCTGCAACAAGCTATGTTGATAGAGATGAACATCAATTTGAGTCAGTCTAATTTTCAGCAATAATCTGACATGAATCAGTTATAGACGCCAAATCTAGTATTGGTGATTAATGCCGTTAAGTGAATAACTTAACGGTATTTTTATGTTTGCTGAACACTGAATTGGTCTTCACATAGCTAATATTCTTGTTCGCTTTCGAAAGAAACCCTCACTCGGTATTTGTATTAATCGTTAATCAACGATAAACTTGTTTGCAAAATGGCCGAGTAAACAAGTTTGGGTTAGTTTTCTGCTAGCTCGTTTTAAGCATTACTCTCTTCCTCAAGCTCGGTCATCAACATCTTATCTATAGCAAATGGCAGTCTATCTCTATGTATGCATTAGAAATTGAGCAATTAAGAAAAACTTATGCAGGGGGCTTTGAGGCTCTTAAAGGCGTTAGTTTACAAGTAGAAAAAGGCGATTTTTACGCTCTGCTTGGTCCAAATGGTGCAGGTAAATCAACCACCATTGGTGTTATCTCTTCACTGGTTAACAAAACTTCAGGTAAGGTCAAAGTGTTCGGCTACGACATTGATACCGATCTGGAGTTGGCGAAACAGAACTTAGGTCTAGTGCCTCAAGAGTTTAACTTTAACCCGTTCGAAACCGTTGAGCAGATCGTACTACAACAAGCGGGTTATTATGGTGTGCCAAAAGCACTGGCGAAAGAGCGAGCGAAAAAATACTTATCTCAGCTCGATTTGTGGGAAAAGCGTGGCGAACGTGCACGTAACTTGTCTGGTGGTATGAAGCGTCGTTTGATGATCGCACGTGCGCTGATGCATGAGCCTCATTTGTTGATTCTTGATGAGCCAACGGCGGGCGTTGATATTGAATTACGCCGTTCAATGTGGGGGTTTCTGAAGGAGATCAATGAGAAGCAGGGCATTACTATTATCTTGACGACGCACTACCTAGAAGAAGCGGAAATGCTGTGTCGTAACATTGGTATCATTAACCGTGGTGAGCTGATTGAGAATACAACAATGAAGTCGCTGCTGGGTAAGTTAAGTGCAGAGACCTTTATTCTTGATCTTGAAGAGGGCGCGACTGAACCTAAACTTGAAGGTGTGAATAGCCAAGTGATGGTTAATGGTTCGCTAGAAATCGAAATCGACAAGAACCTAGGTTTGAATACCATCTTTGCTCAATTGAGTGAACAGCAGGTGAAAGTCCTCTCTATGCGTAACAAAGCAAACCGTTTAGAAGAGCTATTTGTGAGTATTGTCCGTGAGGGGAGTAAATAATATGTACAGCCTATATTGGACCGCTTTCTGTAGCTTGTTGACCAAAGAGATCAATCGCTTTACTCGTATCTGGGTGCAAACGCTTGTCCCGCCAGCGATTACCATGACGCTGTATTTCATCATCTTTGGCAACTTGATTGGTGCGCGTATTGGTGAAATGAACGGCTTTAGTTACATGGAATACATTGTTCCCGGCCTGATCATGATGTCGGTGATCACTAACTCATATTCCAACGTTGCTTCGTCGTTTTTTAGTGCCAAATTCCAGAAGAACATTGAAGAGCTGCTTGTAGCGCCAGTTCCTAACTACGTGATCATTGCTGGTTTCGTAATGGGCGGTGTGGTGCGTGGCTTGTTAGTGGGTACCATAGTCACCTTCGTATCGCTTTTCTTTGTCGACCTGCAAGTTGACCATTGGGGCGTGATTATTGCGACAGTATTTCTAACGTCGGTTGTGTTCGCTCTGGGTGGCTTAATCAACGCTGTATTTGCACGCACGTTTGACGATATCTCTATTATCCCGACCTTTATTTTAACGCCGCTGACGTACCTTGGTGGTGTGTTTTACTCGATCAGTCTATTGCCTGAATTTTGGCAAGGTGTGTCGAAACTGAACCCAATTGTGTACATGGTTAACGCGTTCAGATATGGCTTCTTAGGCGTGTCTGATGTGGGGATTGTAACGTCGTTTGGTGTATTGGGTGTGTTTATCGTAGCGCTGTATGGCGTTGCACACTACCTAGTGACTAAGGGGATTGGCTTACGTAGCTAACCTTTGATTAATCTAAGTAACAGGTAAAGAAAAAGGTCGATATAACATCGACCTTTTTTATGTTTTGCGTTTGGTGTTCTTGTTTTGCGTTAAGAGCAGAAGCCGACTATTCAGCCGTTTCTTCTTTTAATTCTTCTTTTGTTTCCGTAACCAAATCTAGAACTTGGTTATCGATAAGACGCGTCTTACCTAGGAAAGCTGACATCAGAATCACAGCTTGAGTCGTTTCTGACGTGATCGCTTGCAGCGTTTTCGCATCACAGATAAAGATCTCATCCGGTTGTAAGTCAGCTGCGCGTAGCTGGTCAGTCGCATCTTCAATCACTGACGCGTAATCATCGCGGCCACCACGAATAGCGCTACTGATCCAACGCATAGTGCGCGCTAGAACTGGAGCTCGTTGACGCTCGTCAATCGTTAGGTTGCTATTGCGAGAGCTCATTGCCAAGCCATCCATTTCACGAACGGTCGCTACACCGACAACTTCAATGTCTAACGCTAAATCTGTTGTCATCTGGCGAATAACAGCAAGTTGCTGAAAGTCTTTCTCACCGAAGCATGCAAAGTTTGGCTGAACGATATTAAACAGTTTAGCGACAATCGTTGATACGCCGCGGAAGTGACCTGGACGAGACGCGCCTTCAAGCATGTGAGATATGCCTGGAACTTCAACAAACGTCTGTTTATCTAATCCATCTGGGTACATGACTTCTGGTGTCGGTGTAAACACGAGCTCAACACCTTCGGCTGTTAACTTACTTAAATCAGCTTCTAACGTACGAGGATAGTTGTTCAAGTCATCAGTACGATCAAACTGCATCGGGTTAACAAAGATGCTTACCACAACAATATCAGCCAGTTCACGAGCTTTCTTGACCAGAGTCAGGTGACCTTCATGCAGGTTTCCCATTGTCGGGACAAAAGCAACCGTACGTCCATCACGCTTAAACTGTTTAATCTGCTCACGAAGAGCCGCTATTTCAGCAAAAGTTTGCATAGTTACTCCTAAGCGATTGTATGAGCATCATCAGGGAAACGTGCGCTCTCTACTTCTTCTTTGTATAGAGCGACGGCTGTACGCATATCACCTGTTTCAGCTAGGAAATTCTTAGAGAATTTCGGCATGTAGTTCGCAGAAATACCGAACATGTCATGCATAACCAAGATCTGACCATCGGTAACATTACCTGCGCCGATACCGATAACGGGTACGTCACAAGCTTCTGTAATTCTTTTTGCCAATGAAGCGGGCACACATTCAAGGAGAACGATTTGAGCACCTGCGTTTTGCAGTGCTAGCGCATCAGCAACCATTTTGTCGGCTTGCTCGTCGTCACGACCTTGTACTTTGTAACCACCAAAAATGTTCACAGACTGAGGCGTTAAGCCTAAGTGTGCACATACTGGTACGGCACGTTCTGTTAGCATCTTCACAGTATCAACCAACCAGCTTCCGCCTTCGATTTTTACCATGTTCGCACCAGCACGCATCAAGGTTGCAGCGCTCTCACAGGCTTGCTCTGGCGTTGCGTAGCTCATGAAAGGCATGTCAGCCATAAGAAGACAGTTTGGGCTACCTGCGCGCACTGAGCGAGTATGGTAAGCAATGTCTTCAACGGTTACTGGTAATGTGTCGTTATGGCCTTGTAGAACCATACCCAGTGAGTCACCGACAAGCAGAACTGGCATTTCTTGGCTTTCGAATAACTGAGCAAAGCTCGCATCATAAGCTGTCGACGTCGCGAATTTACGGCCTTCACGTTTGCATTTGATCAGGTCGTTAATGGTTACTTTTTTCATTGGTTTTCCTTAATGCGCTTGGCTATTGTTGCCAAACATTGAGCCCGTTCTTATCAACTATTTTGAGTAGTTCTGTCAGCTCAGTCCCATCAGGGAGTTGTAAACTTGGTGCGATTTCAGCAAGCGGGTAAAGTACAAACTCTCGTTCTTTCATTCCGTAATGAGGAACGATTAAGCGCTCTGAATCGATCACCTCATTGCCGTATAACACAATGTCGAGGTCCAAAGTTCTTGGCCCCCAACGCTCGTCTTTACGGACGCGCCCTTGCTCTAGCTCGATCTTTTGAGTGCAATCAAGTAGTTCAATTGGCGTTAATTCGGTTTGGATTGCTACTACCGCGTTGATGTAGTCAGGTTGGTTTTGCGGCCCCATTGGAGTGCTACTATATAGCTGAGAGGTCGCAATAAACGTTGATCGCGGTAGGCTTTTTAGCGTTTCGATAGCCAAGTTTGCTTGGCTAACTGGGTCGGCAAGGTTGCTGCCGACCGCAATATAAGCCGTTATCATTCGGACTGCTTACTCTTTTTGTTTCGGTAAGTCTTACGGCGACGATGACCTGATTTTGATGGTGCTGCAACGTCGTTAGCCATCGCTTGGCGCATGTTGCGGCCTGCGGTCTGATAACGCTCCCACCATTTTGCTAGTTCTTTGGTTTCGCCACCCTCAATCTCGCCACGCATTTCTAGGAAGTCGTAACCAGCACGGAACTTATTCAGTTCCATAAGACGAACAGCACGTTTACCGTTACGACGAGGCAGTCGCAATTGCAGTTGCCAAACTTCACGAACGGTCGCCGTGTGACGACGAGGAATAGCAATAGACTTAACTTGCTGGTCAAGAATGATGTTGCTCGCTTCCATTATCGCATCGTAATGCGCCATACCCTGCTCAGCGACAAGCTTGTCTGCAAGCTTGTTCATTGGGTACCAAAGAATCGCTGCAAACATAAATGCAGGGTTTACTCGCTTGCCATCTTCGATGCGAAGATCGGTTGAGTCGAGTACTAAGTCAAGCATCTGCTCTGTATGAGAGTCGTAACCTTCCGTGAAGTGCTCTGCAATTGCAGGGAACATCTGTTGGAACAGATTGTATTCACGCATTAGGTGATAGGTTTCTAAACCGTGACCTGATTGAAGTAATTTCAGAGACTCTTCGTAAAGGCGCGCTGCTGGGATATCTTTTAGCAGGTGTGCCAGCTCTTCGATAGGGTCTGCCGTGTCTTCTTCAATATCGAAATCCAGTTTAGCGGCGAAACGCATCGCGCGAAGCATACGAACCGGGTCTTCACGGTAGCGAGTTTCTGGATCGCCAATTAAGCGGATCAGCTTGTCTTCTAAATCTTCCACACCACCCGCGTAATCGTGAATGCTGTAGTCTGCAATGTTGTAGTACATCGCATTAATAGTGAAGTCACGACGCTCTGCATCTTCATCAACATTGCCGTACACGTTATCGCGTAGCAGCATGCCTTCATCAGATTGCGCAGATACGTTTTTCGATGGCTCTTGGTGGTGGCCACGGAAAGTTGCCACTTCAATGATGTCACGACCAAACATGATATGTGCTAAGCGGAAACGGCGACCGATAAGGCGACAGTTTCTGAAGAGGTTTTTGATTTGTTCTGGTGTTGCGTTGGTCGCAATATCAAAATCTTTTGGCTGTGAGCCTAATAAGATATCGCGAACACCACCACCGACTAGAAATGCGTCAAAACCCGCACCATTCAGGCGATATAGCACTTTTAGTGCGTTGTCGCTGATCTGCTTGCGTGAAATATTGTGCTCTTGACGAGTATATATATTCAGAGCTAATTCGTGGAATCCGCGTTGTTCGCTTGGGGTATTGTCGTTTGTATTCATTAGTTTAGAACAAAGTAGGTATCGCCAACTTTGTTTTTCTCTTAGTCCAAAGTGGTAGTGCAGAGTTTAATTGCGGCTAATGATAGCTTAGCGCGAGCCATTTGAGAACATCGTCTGCTTAACCACTGCAGTTGGTTATGGCATTTTTATGTGTCGTTTTTGCTATTTACCGTTAGTTTTGAGCTAATCGCTGTGCTCTTTTTGTAAACTATCAGGTAACTGGCTGACGTTCCATTGCTGAGTTCCCCATAACAAAATCTCATCCATTGAAGCCTCACAGAGGGCATGCGGGATACCAAAACCTAAGAATCGCATAGCGTCGAGCAGCGTTGGTTTTGGGTTGTCGAGATCGATCGCGGTGGCATGGTTCTGTTTTGACAGTTTATTCCCCAAGCCATCGGTTGCCAATGGTAAGTGCAAGTAACTCACGGTTTTTTGCTTGAGTGTCTTATACAAACTGATTTGTCGACCTGTAGGTTCTATCAGGTCTGCGCCTCTTACGACTTCTGTTACCCCTTGCTCGATGTCATCAAGGACAACCGCCAAGTTATAGGCAAACAATCCATCTCTGCGTTTGATAATAAAATCTTCTTCAGCCAATGCTTTAGGGATTTGAATCGTGCCGTGACGAACATCGTCAAAAGACTCGACTGGAAAGTCCATGCACAAGCGCACGGCTTGTTCGCCTGAATCAATCAAACCTGCGTTTCGGCAGTGACCATTATAAAACCCACCCAGAGACTTTATCTGCTTGCGTGTGCATTGACAGTAATAGGCTTGCTTGTCAGCGACCCATTGATCAATTTGAGCTTGGTAAAGGTCATGGCGTTGGCTTTGGTAGACGACTTCGCCATCCCAAAATAGGTGGTAAGCCTCAAGCGTCTTAAGAATGAGGTCTGCAGCGCCGGCCATTTCTCTTGGTGGGTCGAGGTCTTCCATGCGAACTAACCATTGTCCTTGGTTTGATTTCGCTTGAAAGTAGCTACCAAGAGCTGCAACTAGTGATCCAAAATGAAGAGGACCTGACGGTGATGGTGCAAAGCGCCCGATATAATTCATAAGTGAAAAACCTAATCTTGATGGTACCGCAGTAGCCGATTCTTAAGACGTTTATCTATTACTTTGGTTCGTTTAGTCATCGTATTAATACGTACAAACAAGTCAAAGCTGTTGATTTGCTATCAAAATCTTGAAATATTCAGCTTGGATAACAAACAAAAAAGGGAGCCAAAGCTCCCTTTTTTACATCCGCAAGAATTAACCTTGCATCTGTTTCTCTTTGATCTCTGCAAGTGTTTTACAGTCAATACAAAGGTCAGCAGTTGGACGAGCTTCAAGACGACGAATGCCAATCTCGACACCGCAAGAGTCACAGAAGCCGAAATCGTCTTCTTCGATCTTGTCTAGTGTCTTCTCAATTTTCTTGATAAGACGGCGCTCACGGTCACGGTTACGTAACTCTAGGCTGAATTCTTCTTCTTGAGAAGCACGGTCAACTGGGTCTGGGAAATTTGCTGCTTCGTCCTGCATGTGGTGCACAGTACGATCAACTTCTTCCCTGAGCTGGTTGCGCCAAGCTGCTAAAATTTTTGTAAAATGTTCCGTTTGCTCAGGTGACATGTATTCTTCACCTGGCTTTGCTTGGTACGGTTCAACACCTGCGATGGCTAGGATGCCTAGCGCTTTTTTCTTAGATTCTGGCATACAGCATCTCCTATTTACACCTAGTCAACTGCAAAGCAGCTAATTTTAAGGCGGGTATCTATAGCAGAAAGAACGAATGGTGGCAAATACTCTTGTTCAAACTTGCAATCAATGTGAATAGTTCAGCATTTTTGCTTAGCTATTGATAAATTCAACAGCTTGTTTTAGTTGTATTTGAGTACTGCTGAGCTCTGCTTTATAGCAAAGCACTTCAACACCAGCGTCTTGTGCTTGTTTAAGTAATAACGAATATTTGGCGTCTATATGGTGTGCCGCAGACACTTTTTCAATACCTGAATGCAAAACAGTGAATAAAAGTACGGCTCTATTTCCAGATTCGACCATTTCTGTGAGTTCACGCAGATGTTTCTGGCCTCTAGTGGTGACCGCATCAGGGAAAAAACCTTGCCCTTTGGTTGACGCTTGTTGTTTAGTTGATATTTGTTGCTTAGTGGACGTTTGTTGTTCATCAAGCAAAGTGACGCTTTTTACTTCGATATAGCAAGGCGGCTTTTCGTTATCTTCAAGCAGAATATCAATTCGACTATTCTCACTGCCATATTTCACTTCGGTTCGTAACGCGTTATAGCCTAAGAGTTCAACTATAGTATTATTTTCAATTGCTTCCACTGCCAACTGGTTTGCTCGCGCAGTATTTACACAAATACGGTGACCTTTGTCTGTTTCTGAGATCTCCCAGCTGTTTGGGTATTTTCTTTTTACATTATCTGAGGTTGAGTACCACACCGTATTGCCAGGGGTCGCACATCCCGTCATTGCTCCAGTGTTAGCGCAATGAATAGTACGTTCGCTGCCGTCTGGAAGTTGGATGTCAGTGAGAAAACGTTTATAGCGTTTAATAAGAGTCGCTGGCTCTAATGGAGGATTGAAGTGCATATTACTTATTTAGACAGGTAGGTTTTTATGTACAATGTTGCCAACATTACACCACAAGGTTCTCCCATTGCCACAACTGCCCATAGAAGCTGTGATGCCAGATCTGCTCGCTGGCGTAGAAACACACACTCAACTTATTCTAAAGGCCGCTCCCGGTGCGGGTAAGTCAACATTCTTCCCTTTACAGTTAGTTAAGACCAACGCCGTTCAAGGCAAAATCATTATGCTTGAACCGAGGCGTTTGGCGGCAAGGAATATCGCAACTTACTTAGCCAACCAATTGGGAGAAAAAGTGGGAGAGAGCATAGGTTTTAGAGTTCGTGGTGAATCTAAAACCAGCAGTGCGACTCGCTTGGAAATCGTAACCGAAGGGATTATGACGAGAATGATCCAAACCGACCCTGAATTGACTGGGGTTGATATGGTGATCTTTGATGAGTTCCACGAGCGCAGTATCCATGCAGATACCGCGCTGGCTTTTAGTTTGGAGATCCAAGAAGCACTGCGTGATGATCTAAAAGTGGTGGTGATGTCGGCAACCTTAGATCAACACGCGCTGCAATCTTTGTTGCCTGATGCCAAGTATGTTGAATCACAAGGGCGAACTTTCCCGGTCGACTTCCGTTATCAGCCATTAGGCTCGAATGAATATTTAGCCCCTAAGATGGCCAACGTGATTTGTTCTCTGATGGAGAAACAGTCAGGCTCACTTTTGGCTTTCTTGCCGGGTGTCTCGGCGATTAAGCAAGTCGAATCTCAACTAGAACAACTCGCCAGCGATATCGATGTGTGTCCTTTGTACGGTCAGCTTAGCTTCCCTCAACAACAAAAAGCGATTGCGCCATCAGAGAAAGGGCGTCGAAAAGTTGTGTTAGCGACCAATATTGCTGAGACTTCTTTAACGATTGAAGGCATTCGACTGGTGGTCGATTCCGGGCTTGAACGTGTGGCAAAGTTCGATCTGAAAACCGGTATTACTAAGCTGGAGCAAGTGAAAATCTCGCAATCTTCAGCTGAACAAAGAGCGGGTCGTGCAGGGCGAATCGAAGAGGGCTTGTGTGTTCGCTTGTACAGTGAAACACAGTTGATGCAGCAACCTGCTGTGCCAGAACCTGAGATTCTTCATTCTGATTTGTCTTCGTTGGTGTCTGAATTGACACAATGGGGAGCCGCAAGTGCTGATGAATTGCAATGGTTAGACATTCCACCGAAAGCTTCAACAGAACAAGCTAAGCAACTCTTACAAAACCTGGAACTGTTAGACGGTAATGGTCAATTTACGGCACTAGGAAAACAGGCTCAACGCTTAGGAATTGAACCTCGCATCGCCAGTATGTTGGTTAAAGCGCAGCAAAGCAGCCAAGAGCTACTGAATGTCGCGATTGTTGCTGCCGCTTTACTTGAAGAGCCAGAGCGCAATGTGACGGATATTCAGCATTCGTTGCATCGACTGAAGCAAAGAAAACACTCAAAAAATAGCGTTGTGATGCAGCGAGCGAAAAGTCTCGCGAGCAAACTCAAACATCACTTAGATTTGTCACAAGTTGACGAATCATTGCTACCATTAGTGCTTTGTTTTGCCTTCCCAGACCGAATTGCACAAGTGAGAAGCGCAACCAGCAGTGCTTTCCTTCTTGCGAATGGCCACGGGGCTGAGGTTCGTGACGATGATCCATTGGCGAACAATGACTATATCGTAGTGATTGATTTGATGCGCAGCACAGGGCGAGCCAGTCAGATTTTCTTAGCCACCGCCGTTGATATTTCGCAGCTAGCAGTTGAATTCCCAAAACTGTTTGTGCGTTCAGATTACGCCGATTGGGATGAAAAACGTGGCCGCTTAGTTGCAGAGCAGCGAGTGTCTCTGGGCAAGTTGATTATCAGCACCAAAGCTTTACCAGAGCCTGATGCGAATCAGGCGAGCAAAGCGCTACTCAATTATATCGCTCGATGCGGGTTGGATCGCTTACATTGGACCCCTTCGGCTAAACAACTGGTTGAGCGGGTACGCTGTGCAGAACTTTGGATGCCTGAGCATGATTGGCCAGCGATGGATGATGCGAGTTTAGTTGAACATCTTGATGAGTGGCTGTCGCCGTATTTAAATGGCATTAAGTCTGCCAAAGGGCTGTCGAATGTATCGATTGAACAAGCACTGTCGGCATACCTTGGTTGGCCGTTGAATCAAGAAATTGATCAATGGCTGCCTACCGACTATCTGATGCCGACGGGCAATAAAAAAGCAATTCGCTACCAGTATCAGTCTGAGCCAGTGATCTCAGTACGAATGCAGGAAGTCTTTGGTGAACAAGACTCGCCATTGATCGCGCAAGGGCGTAAAAAAGTGGTGCTTGAGCTACTTTCTCCAGCACAACGACCACTACAAATCACTCAAGATTTAGCTGGCTTTTGGGCTGGCGCGTACAAAGAAGTACAAAAAGAAATGAAAGGCCGTTACCCAAAACATCCTTGGCCAGATGACCCTGCTAACCATGTAGCAACCACTAAAACTAAACGACAGTTGAATCGATGATGACCAAAATGTTAACGCCAAAAAAGGCACCACCTAAAAAAGCGCCAGCAAAGAAGTCACCAGCGACCAAAGCCAAGCCCAGAAAGCCAAGAGCAGCAGCGAAAAAGACTAAACCTAAAGCGAAGCCATCTGGTAAGAGAGGTTGGTTGAAGATCCTGTGGGGCATTTCTTGGAAAGCAGGCTTGGCACTTGCTGCATTGCTGTTGTTCGTCGGTATTTATCTTGATTCAGTGGTCAAGCAGCGTTTTGAAGGTCAGTTGTTTGATTTGCCAACCGTGGTTTATGCGCGAGTGCTGGACCTGTCTCCGGGAACTCAGGTAAGTTTGGTACAGGTTAAGAATGAGCTGGATGTACTCAATTATCGTAAGGTGAACGCTCCTCGTCACCCTGGCGAATACTCTTCTTCCTCAACCAAGATTGAAATGATTCGTCGCCCGTTCGAGTTTGTCGATGGACCGGAAGCGGATCGTCATGTGATGCTGCATTTCAGCGGTAACGAGTTAACTCGTATTCAGTCGCTAGAGAAGAAAGGCGACATGGGGTATCTGCGTGTTGAACCGAAAATGCTTGGCATGCTTGAAAAAAGCAGCGATGAGCAGCGTCTGTTCTTAAAACGTAATCAGTTCCCTGAGGTGATGGTTGATGCATTGCTGGCAACCGAAGACCGAAATTTCTATCAGCACGATGGGGTATCGCCACTGGCCATCGCTCGTGCGATGGTGGTCAATGTAAAAGCAGGGCGAACCGTACAAGGTGGTAGTACGTTGACGCAACAGTTGGCAAAAAACCTGTTCTTATCTAGCGAGCGCACATTATGGCGTAAGGTTCGCGAAGCCTATATTGCACTTATCTTGGATCATCGTTACAGCAAAGACCGCATCTTAGAAGCCTACTTAAACGAGGTTTATCTTGGGCAAAATGGTGGGCAAGCGATTCATGGCTTTGGATTAGCATCTCGCTTGTACTTCGGGCAACCGATTCAAGAACTCCGAATCGACCAACTAGCACTGCTGGTCGGCATGGTCAAAGGACCTTCGTATTACAACCCGGTTCGTTACCCTGAGCGAGCTAAGACTCGACGTGATTTGGTTCTACGTTTGCTGATGCAACAAGACATATTGACGCCGAAACAGTACGAAGAAGCCGCAAGCCGAGACTTGGATATTCAAGATAACCCACGTATTGCGAGCCGTCAGCCCGCTTACTTCCAGCAAGTAAACATTGAGCTTAAGAGATATGTCGGTGACCGATTTGAAGCACAGAAAGGCATTCGAGTCTTTACCTCTCTGGATCCGGTGTCCCAAGACAAGCTAGAGAAGTCGATTGCTCGTAAGGTGCCTGATTTATCTAAAACGTCAGGTAACAAGCTAGAGGCTGCTGCTATTGCCGTGGATAGAAATACTGGTGAAATTCGTGCGATGGTTGGTGGTAAGCGTACTGGCTACGATGGCTTTAACCGTGCCTTGAATGCGAGTCGTCCTATTGGTTCTTTGGTTAAACCAGCAATCTACTTAACCGCACTAGATCAACCCCAGAAGTACACGTTGGCGACAACATTGAAGGACACGCCACTGAGCTTGAAAGGCAGTAAAGGCAGCGTGTGGAGCCCGAGAAACTTCGATCGTAAGTTCCGTGGCGATGTGCCCTTGTATGTGGCGCTTTCTAAGTCTTACAACGTACCAACGGTTCGTTTGGGCATGCAGCTAGGTATTGATAGCGTTTCGGATACGATTGGAAAATTGGGTGTCGATAAAAACGAAATTCGCCCAGTGCCATCGATGTTTTTGGGTTCATTCTCATTGACCCCATTTCAGGTAGCGCAGATGTACCAAACCATCACCAACTCTGGCCGTATCGCACCTTTGTCTGCGCTTCGTTCAGTTGTTGATAACGATGGTGAGGTTTTATATCAGTCGATCCCTCGAGTATCACAAAGCGTTGACCAGCAAGCAGCTTGGTTGACAACTTATGCCATGAAACGTGGTGTGTCTGAAGGTACGGGGCGTTTCCTACAAGGTCAGTTTGCATGGGCAGGATTAGCCGGTAAAACGGGCACCAGTAATGATAGCCGAGACAGTTGGTTCGTGGGTGTTGATGGTCGCGAAGTCACTACCATCTGGCTAGGGCGCGATGATAATAAGCCGACTAAACTCACGGGCTCTAGTGGTGCGCTACGTGTCTATGCCGATTATCTGAAACATCGAACTCCAGAGCAGTTACTGTTGCCTTGGCCGAATGGCATTACGACGGCAAGTTTTACTCGAACTTCTCAAGGGGCTTTAGAGTTTGACTGTGATGGTACGGTTAAACTGCCGGTTTGGGATGAGAATGGAAACATTAAAAAGGGTTGTGAAAGTCAACCAAAACAGTGGCTAAAAAAGCTTTTTCAGTGGTAAAGTCGTAAAAGAAAAGAATGACAAGGATAGTTTAAAGAATGATTTCTCGTTGGATAGTGAGCGGCTTAGGCATTGTCGGTACTGTGATCAGTTTTCAGCTGTTTGCATCTACTGTGACACCGGTGGAACAATCTCAGCAAGCTGGACAAGCTCATAAAAGACCAACCGTTGCTGTTGTGCTTGCTGGTGGAGGAGCCAAAGGAGCGGCTCACATTGGTGTACTTAAAGCGCTAGAAGAGATGCAAATCCCGGTTGATTACATTACCGGTACCAGTATGGGCTCATACGTTGGTGGTCTTTATGCGACAGGGATGAGCGCAGACCAGATCGAGAGCTTTATTTATACGGTTGATTGGAATCGCGGTTATCGTGATCGCGTTAACCGTAGTGATCGTCGTGTACGTGACAAAGAATATGAAGACCGTTACCAACTGAACACCGATCTCGGTTTAGGTTGGGGCGAAATCAAAGCTAGGAAAGGTGTGGTTCAAGGTCAGAATATGTTGCGTATTCTGCGTGAGACCACAGGTAACCTATCTCCACTCGACTCTTTTGACCATCTTGCTATTCCCTACCGTTCAGTCGCAACTGACATTATTGAGCTTGAAGAAGTGGTCATCGACCATGGTCACCTTGTTGATGCGATGATGGCCAGTATGTCAGTTCCCGGCGCGCTTCCTCCTTATGAATTAGATGGCCGAATGCTGGTTGATGGTGGTGTCACCAATAATATGCCAGTCGACGTTGCTAGAGCGATGGGCGCGGACATCGTCATTGCGGTGGATATCAGTACCAATTACAAAGGCAAAGAAGACTTCACGAATTTTCTAGCGGCAGCTGACCAACTCTCTAATTATTTGGTCCAACGCAGCACTCAAGAGCAAGCTGAAACACTGACGGATGATGATGTTTTCCTACGTCCTGATGTTGGGCAAATGGAGACAACTGACTTTGATAAAATGCCATCGGCTTTTCTCGCGGGCTATGAAGCCGCTAAGCAGCATACTGATGAGCTTTCTAAGCTATCGCTCTCAAATGCCGATTATCAGCATTATATCGAGGACAAACAAAAAGCACGCAGACAGCTGAAACATGGCGATAAGACTGTCGTCGATAGGGTGGTCATCAACAACAACACCCACTATTCAGATAAGTTGATCGAAAACCGCTTAAATCTCGATTCTGGTGAGGTTTTGAAAACCAGTGAAATCGAATCTAAAGTGAAAGATCTCTATGCACTGGATAGATTTGAATTGGTCACTTATGAGTTTGATAATGTTGATGGCGAGGATCAACTGTTAGTGGATGTGAACGAAAAGTCTTGGGGCCCAAACTATCTCAACTTTCGATTCTTTCTTGAAGATGACTTCTCGACTACCAGTCAATACTCACTCGGTGTCTCAGCCAACTTTACCGATATTAATAAGCATGGTGCAGAACTAAGAACCAATATCGAGATGGGTACTGACAAACGAATTGAAGCGGAACTTTACTCGCCATTCTTTTCGAGTCAAAAACTGTTCACTTCAGCATCGGTTGTTTACAGCAAAGAGAACAGAAACCTACCAGCAGATATTGACGATATTGAAGAGCCGACACTGGACGTAACGAAAGATTACCTCCCAATGACGTATAGTGAATATGTCGGTGAATTGGCATTAGGCTATCAACCAACGTTGTGGCAAGAGCTGAAATTTGGTGTTCGTTATACTGATGGGGATGTTGAGGTTTCTTCGTTACCCTCATTGGGCAGCGGTGGCTACAAGCGTATTGGCGGGTTTATGGGGTATCGACTCGATACTTTGGATAACTTCAGCTTGCCGACCAAGGGTTACTTTGTCGATTTAGAGTACCTCGTCTCTCATGATGATTTTGATAACGACAGCTCTGTTGGTGAATCGGATTTAACGTCTGAGAGTGATACGGTTTATGAATTCTCAGCTAATTTCATGGCAGCAAAGAGTATTGAGAAGCATACTTTAGTCGCAAAGCTTGATTACGGTATTGTAGAGAGTAAGAACTCGATTTTTCCTATTGATCCCAAAGAGCTTGGCGGTTTCTTAAACCTGTCAGGTATTCCAAGGAATAGTATGATAGGTCAGAACTTGGCCTACACCAGCCTTATCTATCGTTATAAGTGGTTTGAAAATGACTTCGGCCTCTTTAAATCACCGTTCTACGTAGGTGCATCCATAGAACATGGTGGTGTTTGGTCAAACAATGATTTAACCATTGATGAAGCACCAATGTACACCGCAGGTTCTGTTTTTGCTGGTGTCGATTCGCCAATAGGACCGATTATTTTGGCTTATGGTCGAACTGAAGATAACTATGATTCGGTCTATTTGATTGTCGGTACTTCCTACAAATAATCATGCGTAGAGTAGCCGTTTAACTGCGTAATTAGGCAAAAATAGTGGGACTTTCGTCTTAACTTGCTATGTTGGTCAAAATGATAAGATTTTAATTTAACGTTAAATTTGCTATTCTATCGCCCACAGTTTGGCCTCTATGACGCCGCTCATCAATACAAATTGAATGACAAAAATGGCAATGGAGAGCCAAGTTTCCAAGGATGTTCACTTCTTTATTTTACTAACAATTATGAAGGTAAGAAGTGAACCGCAATGAGAGGAAAAAAGTCGTGCTTGAAGCCTACCGTAAACACGTCGAAGAACGTGCTGCCGAGGGAGTTGTTCCAAAACCACTAGATGCTGAGCAGGTAGCTGGCCTAGTTGAACTTCTGAAGAATCCACCTCAAGGTGAAGAAGAAATCATTCTTGACCTACTAGAAAACCGCATTCCACCGGGTGTAGATGAAGCTGCTTATGTAAAAGCGGGCTTTCTTACGGCTATCACTAAAGGTGAAGTGACATCTCCACTAGTAAGCAAAGCAAAAGCTGCACAACTGCTTGGTACTATGCAAGGCGGTTACAACATCGAATCTCTAGTATCTCTACTAGATGACGCTGAACTTGCTCCAATCGCTGTTAAAGCCCTGTCTCATACTTTACTTATGTTCGATGCGTTCTACGATGTCGAAGAGAAAGCGAAAGCAGGTAATGCTTCAGCACAACAAGTGCTTCAATCTTGGGCTGATGCTGAATGGTTTACAGCTAAAGACAAAGTAGCGGAAAAAATTACCGTTAAAGTATTTAAAGTCACTGGTGAAACGAACACCGATGACCTATCTCCAGCGCCTGATGCATGGTCACGTCCTGATATCCCAGTACACGCGAAAGCGATGCTGAAAATGGAACGTGATGGCATTACTCCTGACGAACAGGGTAACGTTGGTCCAATCAAACAGATTGAAGAAATGCAAAAAGACGGCATTCAACTGGCTTACGTTGGTGATGTTGTTGGTACAGGTTCTTCACGTAAATCGGCAACGAACTCAGTGCTTTGGTTTATGGGCGAAGATATCCCATTCGTACCAAACAAGCGTACTGGCGGTGTTTGTCTTGGTGGTAAAATTGCACCAATCTTCTACAACACAATGGAAGATTCAGGCGCACTACCCATTGAACTGAACGTACAAGACATGAACATGGGCGATATCATTGATATCTACCCGTACGAAGGTGTTGTTCATAAGAACGGTTCTGTGATTTCAAACTTTGAACTAGGCAAAGTTTTGCTAGACGAGGTTCGTGCTGGTGGCCGTATTCCACTGATCATTGGTCGTGGCCTAACAGGTCGTGCTCGTGATGCTCTAGGCCTAGCTGAAACAGACCTGTTTGCTAAACCAATCGATCCATTAGCTTCTGATAAAGGCTACACGCTAGCTCAGAAGATGGTAGGTAAAGCGTGTGGTGTTGAAGGTGTACGTGCTGGTCAGTACTGTGAACCTAAAATGACGACAGTGGGTTCTCAAGATACTACGGGTCCTATGACTCGTGATGAACTGAAAGATCTGGCGTGTCTTGGTTTCTCAGCAGACCTTGTAATGCAGTCTTTCTGTCACACATCTGCATATCCTAAACCGGTTGATGTAAACACTCACCATACGCTACCTGATTTCATCATGAACCGTGCGGGTGTTTCACTTCGTCCGGGTGATGGTGTTATTCATTCATGGCTAAACCGTATGCTTCTTCCTGATACTGTAGGTACAGGTGGTGACTCGCATACTCGTTTCCCTCTTGGTATTTCATTCCCTGCGGGTTCTGGCTTGGTCGCATTTGCGGCGGCAACAGGCGTTATGCCTCTTGATATGCCTGAATCTATCTTGGTTCGCTTTAAAGGTGAAATGCAACCGGGTATCACGTTACGTGACCTAGTACATGCCATTCCACTTTACGGTATCAAGCAAGGTCTACTAACGGTAGAGAAAGCAGGTAAAATCAACGAATTCTCTGGTCGTGTACTAGAAATTGAAGGTGTTGAACACCTGTCTGTAGAGCAAGCATTTGAGCTTTCTGATGCATCTGCTGAGCGTTCAGCTGCAGGTTGTACTGTTAAGCTATCTCAAGAGTCTATCGATGAGTACCTGAACTCGAATATCGTTATGCTTAAGTGGATGATTGCTGAAGGTTACGGTGATGTTCGTACGATTGAGCGTCGTATCACGGCAATGGAAGAGTGGGTAGCGAATCCTGAGTTGCTATCTGCTGATTCAGATGCGGAATACGCGCATGTTATCGAGATTGATCTTGCTGATATTGACCAACCAATCCTATGTGCGCCAAACGATCCAGATGATGCTCGTCTTCTTTCTGATGTTCAAGGGACAGAGATTCAAGAAGTGTTCATCGGTTCTTGTATGACCAACATTGGTCACTTCCGTGCTGCAGGTAAGATGTTAGAAGAGTTTAACGGCTCACTAAATACTCGCCTATGGGTTGCTCCGCCAACGAAGATGGATAAAGACCAACTGACAGAAGAAGGCTACTACGGCATCTTCGGTCGTGCTGGGGTACGTATCGAAACTCCTGGCTGTTCACTATGTATGGGTAACCAAGCTCGTGTTGCTGATGCTTCGACGGTTATGTCGACGTCAACACGTAACTTCCCGAACCGTTTGGGTAATGGTGCGAACGTTTACCTAGCTTCTGCTGAGCTTTCTGCTGTTGGTGCGATTCTTGGTCGTATCCCAACGAAAGAAGAGTACCTAGAGTACGCTGAGAAGATTAATGCAACCGCTGCTGATACATACCGTTACCTGAACTTCCATAAAATGGGTCAGTACACGGAAAAAGCAGATACCGTTATCTTCCAAGAGCCTGCATAAGCGCTTTATAGATAATCAGTCAGTCGCTACTGCATTGCAGTAACGTACTCGCTGCTAATACAACGCCTTCTCTATACGAGAGGGCGTTTTTGTTTGTGCGCGTTGCTAGTGGCTTGTTCTTGGTGATTTGTTCTTGCTGATTTTTTTATTGGTGGTTTAGTGCAGCATTAAACACACTCGATCTCTCGTAGACTTAGCTATATACTCTCGCCTCATTTTTGCTACACCCTCTTTATTGAATCCTCTTTTTATTAGAGCTTTGGAGCCTTATGGAATTCGAATTTACTAGAAACACTCTAATGGGTGAATACTATGTGAAATGCAGCATGGGTCATGAAATTGTTGGCCGCTGGCTTCAAGAAGAGATCGGGAAAGATAAGCAGAAACTGGGTCACGTGATGGCGTTGATTGAACAATCTCGACAGGATCTGAGTAATGAAGTGACGCTGCTTGGCAAAGAGATCAGCCTTGCTATCAATGAAGATGACGTAACGATTCAGGAAAACGTGTTAGCGCATGAGCAAGAGATGGAAGAGGGCAGTGAATTCGACTTCTATAACTGTGAAAGCCAAGCAAGCTGTGGAATCGATGATTTCGAGCGACTTATCGAACGCTGGATGGACTTTTTAGGCTATTAAGGTCTAACTTTCTACTCGCTAGTTAGCCCCTATTTTTAAGTCATTTAGAGCTTTGAAGGCTTGATTGCCCAAAACTGGAGCAACAATAGCGCAACGCATTAAGATAGTGAAAAGGCCGCACCATATTGGTGCGGTCTTTTTCGTTTTTATGATCTTATCATCTACATATTATTTAAAATCAATGACTTAATATTTTGGCACGCTACTTGGATTGTAATTAAGAGAATTAACGGATTAAGTGAAGAATTTAAGGAACGAATATGAAATTAATAAATGCCATTGTTAAGCCATTCAAATTAGACGATGTACGCGAAGCGCTCTCTGATGTGGGTATTGAGGGTATGACAGTTTCTGAAGTGAAAGGTTTTGGTCGTCAGAAGGGACACACTGAATTGTATCGTGGTGCGGAGTACCAAGTGGATTTCCTACCAAAAGTGAAGCTAGAGATTGCTACCCAAGCTGAAAACGTTGACCGAGTTGTTGAAGCGATTAGCCAAGCAGCACATACCGGAAAAATCGGTGATGGCAAAATTTTTGTGTATGACCTAAGCCAAGCCGTACGTATTCGTACTGGTGAAATGGATGCTGAAGCACTTTAAAGAATTACAAGGACTGGAGACTTTAATATGGAACTTACGACAACAGTAATGGAACTACGTTACGCACTAGACACTTTTTTCTTCCTCATTTCAGGTGCGTTGGTCATGTGGATGGCAGCAGGCTTCGCAATGCTTGAAGCTGGCCTAGTTCGTTCAAAGAACACCACAGAAATTTTAACCAAGAACATCTGTTTATACGCTATTGCTTGTACGACTTTCTTAGTGGTTGGCTACAACATTATGTACGTAGATAACGGTGAAGGTGGTTGGTTGCCTTCATTTGGTACTTTAATTGGTACTCAAGGTGAAGGCGCAGACCATTCACTAGAATCTGACTTCTTCTTCCAAGTTGTGTTCGTTGCAACGGCAATGTCGGTCGTTTCGGGCGCAGTGGCTGAGCGTATGAAGCTTTGGTCATTCCTTATCTTCTCTGTGGTTCTAACAGCGTTTATCTACCCAATGGAAGGTTACTGGACTTGGGGTGGAGGCTTCCTATCAGAAGCAGGTTTCAGTGATTTCGCAGGTTCAGGTATCGTGCATATGGCTGGTGCTTCGGCTGCGCTTGCTGGCGTATTGTTACTCGGTGCTCGTCGAGGTAAATACGGTAAAAATGGTGAAATCTACCCAATCCCTGGTTCAAACATGCCGTTAGCAACATTAGGTACGTTCATCTTATGGTTTGGTTGGTTCGGCTTCAACGGCGGTTCTCAGCTAATGGTTTCAGACTTTGAAAACGCGACAGCGGTTGGCCAGATCTTCCTTAACACCAACGCAGCAGCAGCAGCTGGCGCAATCGCAGCATTACTAGTATGTAAAACAACTTGGGGTAAAGCAGACTTAACAATGATTCTTAACGGTGCGTTAGCTGGCCTAGTAGCAATCACTGCAGACCCTCTATCACCATCACCTTTATTTTCTGTAGCGATTGGTTCGGTATCTGGTGCCTTGGTTGTATTCAGCATCATTGCTCTAGATAAAGTGAAGATTGATGATCCAGTGGGTGCTATCTCAGTTCACGGTGTATGTGGCTTCTTCGGTCTAATGGCTGTGCCTCTAAGCAACGCGGATGCAACGTTTGGTGCTCAACTATTGGGTGCAGCAGTAATCTTTGCATGGGTATTCGGAGCTAGCCTAGCGGTATGGGCAGTGCTTAAAGCAACAATTGGTATCCGTGTAACCGAAGATGAAGAACTAGAAGGTATGGACATGCACGATTGTGGTGTTGGCGCTTACCCTGAATTTGTATCAGTCAAGTAATCAAAGAATAAAGCTTAATGTAGACAAAGAGTAAGCTAGTTTAAGAAACCCCATAACCATTGGTTATGGGGTTTCTTGTTATTTATGTCTAAGCAACAATGATCTTTCAAGAGAGAGTGAGCGAGTATTTTGAATAGGAGATGACATGAATATCTCTTGAAATACATTGTTACAAAAGTGCGAGCTTGATGGTGCTGAGTAGACGAATTTTTTGTCGGACATCATTGTAATTATGTTACTGATGAATATAATAACGCAACTGATATAGATTATCATTTCGATATAAAGGATTTTACAATGAAAAAACTGCTAACACTTTCAGCTCTAGCGTGTAGTGTGATTGCCCCGACAGCAATGGCTGCGGAAGAAGTGAACGTATACTCTTACCGTCAACCTTTCCTAGTTGAGCCTATGTTCAAGGAATTCACGAAAGAGACTGGCATTAAAGTAAACGTTAAGTTTGCTAAAAAAGGTTTAGCAGAGAAGTTAGCTCAAGAGGGTGAATACAGCCCAGCTGACGTTGTATTAACTGTCGATATCAGCCGTTTATCTGAACTAACTAAACAAGGTCTAGTTCAGTCTGTTGAAAGTGATGTACTTGAAAAGAACATCCCTGCTCAGTACCAAGATACTGCTAACGAGTGGTTTGCTCTAACAACTCGTACACGTAGCGTTTATTCTTCACGTGACCGTGTTGGTCGTCTAGGTGAAGAGTTCACTTACGAAGATCTAACTAAGCCTGAATTTAAAGGCAAAATCTGTACTCGTAGCGGTAAGCACCCATACAATGTTTCTCTAGTATCTTCGATGATCGCTCACAAAGGTGAAGCTGAAACGAAAGAGTGGCTAGAAGGCGTAAAAGCAAACCTAGCACGTAAGCCTCAAGGCAACGATCGCGCACAAGTTAAAGCGATTAAAGAAGGTCTATGTGATGTTGCTCTTGGCAACAGCTACTACCTAGGTAAGATGGTTAACGATAAAGAGCAAAAAGCTTGGGCTGACTCTGTTTACATTAACTTCCCTAACCAAGAGACAACAGGTACTCACGTGAATATCTCTGGTATGGCAATGGCTAAATACTCTCCAAATGAAGAGAATGCCGTTAAGCTAATGGAATTCCTATCTGGCAACACAGCGCAAAGCATGTATGCAGAAGTGAACTACGAATACCCAGTGAAAGCAGACGTTAAACCTTCTGAGCTTGTTGCTTCATGGGGTGAATTCAAAGCTGATACAATTTCTCTAGACCAGATTGCTGACCACCACGCAGCAGCAATCAAGTTATTAGATGAAGTTAAGTTCGATCTTTAATTTATTACTGTAGGCTTCGGCCCAAGTAAAATGACAACCTCAAGTCGCCATTTTCGGTCACTTGGGGTTGTTTGTTTTTGGAAAATCACTTTTTGATACAAAGCTCGTCGTTGATCCCTTGAGTTATTAGCATCTCACCTTGAAGTCGTTACAGTATATGGGTATAAATAACCCCACCATTAAAAGGATATGAGATGTATTTGCAAATGCATTTGTGTTTCATTAAGCCTCGTTGTAGTTAGGCGATGAAAGAAAAGAATTATTTATGGAACACCAGTAGCGGCATTATTGCAGTATTGCTGGTTTTACCGATCTTAGCGATTTTTACGACGGCTGTTGGAGAAACAGATGAGCTATTTTCTCATCTGATGTCCACAGTGATGCCCACCTATGCTTACAATACGGTGGTTTTAGTCATAGGAACCATGTTCCTGTCTTTAGTTTTTGGTATTCCGTCTGCTTGGATTATGGCAATGTGCCGTGTGCCGGGTGAGCGTGTTTTACAGTGGGCACTGGTACTGCCATTAGCTATGCCAGGCTATATTGTCGGGTATATCTTTACCGATTGGTTCGACTTTGCAGGCCCTGTTCAAGTGCTACTGCGAGATCTGACTGGGTGGGGACCTGGTGAGTATTGGTTCCCGGATATTAGAACGTTATCGGGTGCCATTATTGTTCTGTCCCTCGTTCTTTACCCGTATGTTTACTTGTTGTGCCGCGCGGCATTTATGGAGCAAAACGTCTCCTTATTGCAATCCGCTCGGTTGCTAAAATGTTCACCTTGGGAAAGCTTTCGTCGTATCTCTTTACCGCTTGTTCGTCCTTCTATGGCGGTAGGTCTATCGCTTGTCGCAATGGAAACCATCGGTGACTTTGGTACCGTGAGTTACTTTGCAGTCAACACTTTAACGACAGCGGTTTACGATACCTGGTTAGGTTACTCAAGTTTAACGGCTGCAGCGAAAATATCGGCAATTATGCTGGTTATCGTGATCCTACTGTTGAGTTCAGAGCGCTATAGCCGTCGTAAACAGAAACTGTTCCAGAATCAATTTAGCAGTCGTGAAGACTTTCGCTACGACTTGTCCGGTTGGAAAAAATGGTTGGCACTGTTCTGGTGTTGGGGATTAGTGTGCGTTGCATTCTTGTTTCCTCTCGGTCAGTTGATGATCTATGCCTACAAATACTTTGCGCAAAGCTGGACGCCTGAATTCAGAGAGTATGCGGTTAACAGCCTTTATGTGTCAGTAGTCGCGGCGATTATTGGCGTTATCATTGCGATGATTGTGAATTTTAATCAGCGTGTTAGCCCAAGTAAGAAAAATCAGGCTTACATGCGTATTGCTTCGATGGGCTATGCCGTTCCTGGCACCGTGTTAGCGATTGGCGTGATGGTACCTGTGTTGTTTATGGATCACTTGGTCAATGACATCGCTAAAGTGATGGAGTGGGGACGACCTGGTTTGATCTTCTCTGGTTCCATGTTTGCGCTTATCTTTGCAATGGTCGTGCGTTTTTCTGCAGTGGCGATCGGCAGTATCGAAAGTAGCTTGAGTAAAGTATCTCCTTCATTGGATATGGCTTCTAAAACCATGGGTTGTAATACCAACCAGATGTTACGTCGTGTCCATTTGCCTTTGATTAAACGCGGCGCGTTGATCGCAGGTTTACTGGTGTTTATCGAATCAATGAAAGAGCTAAATGCGGCATTGCTGTTACGTCCTTTCAACTTCGAAACATTGGCGACCTATGTTTATAACTATGCCTCAGATGAGCACCTAGAGTTGGCAGCAATGCCTGCTGTATTATTGGTGTTGGTGGGTTTAATTCCTCTGATCATCGTTAACCGTTCTTTGGAGCAGAAACACTAATGAGTTGTGCATTATCAATTAAAGATCTGACTTGTAAATATGAGTCGCAAACCATCTTGGAATCGCTCTCGTTAGAAGTTGAGCATGGTGAAATTGTTTGTCTTCTTGGTGCCAGTGGCTGCGGAAAAACGACTTTGCTTAAGGCGGTTGCAGGCCTGCTTCCATTAAGTAGCGGAATCATGAGCTTGAACTGTCAAACCATTGATGATGGTGATAATTGGTTGCCACCAGAGCAACGAAACATCGGTATGATTTTCCAAGATTACGCCCTGTTTCCGCACCTGACGGTAAACCAGAATGTCGGTTTTGGCCTTAAAGATCTCTCTGATCAGCAAAAGAAAGAGAAAGTCCAAGAGATGTTGGAGCTGGTTCATTTAGATGAATTCGGTGACCGATACCCACATCAACTTTCTGGTGGTCAACAGCAGCGCGTAGCGATTGCTCGTTCTTTAGCATACAAGCCAGATTTATTGTTATTGGATGAACCTTTCTCAAATATCGATACTCAGGTTCGCCATGAGTTGATCTCTCAGATTCGTAAAATATTTAAGAAGCAGGGTGTGACAGCTATTTTTGTGACTCACAGTCGTGAAGAGGCGTTCGCGTTTGCAGATAAGATGGCAGTAATGAACCATGGTGTGATTGAACAGTATGGTTCGGCATCGGAGCTTTATTTCCATCCATCGAGTAAGTTCGTTGCAGACTTTTTGGGCGGCGGCAGTTACCTCAATGCACAGCGTATTTCAGAGCTGGAGTTTGAAACCAGCTTGGGTGTGGTTGAAGCTAAACCACAAACGGAGATTGAATTTGGCAGTGCGTGTGAGCTTCTTTTAAGACCACAGCATATCCAAGCTAGTTACGAACAAGACAGTGCTATTTCAGTACTAGAGCAGCAATTTATGGGCGACCACTGTCGTTATGTTATTGAAGCACACGGTCAAAAGCTATTGGCAACCTCGTCAGAAGCGCTTGAAGTTGGTATGCCGGTCAACGTAAAAGTGGATACCAAAGGCGTATTGGCTTTCTAATTAGGTACAATTCATAGTACCGATAATTCGTGATGAACCATAAAAAAGCCCAGCACTTTAATGTAAAGTACTGGGCAAAAGCTCTTCATCTATAGGGGTTAACAAGGCAGTGATTTGTTAAGTCCCATACAAGACTGCTGCGCTCTATAAGCCTATAGAGAGAGGAAGTCTTTCACTTTTTGAAGAACATGTTCTGCCGTGTCTTTATCTTCCATTTCAGCGAAGATTCGTAGCAATGGCTCAGTTCCTGAGAAACGAGCAATCACCCAGCCGCCATTCTTGAAGTACACCTTGGCACCATCTTCATAGCTGACTTTTTCAATTTCGTATTCAAATTCAGGCAGTTGTTTTTCGACGTAGATCTTGGTGTAGAGCGCTTCCTTCTCTGAAGGTTTAAACTTGCAATCGCCTTCTGCCGTATACGCATAGCCATACTTAGAGTAGATTTCATCAAGCAGCTCAGAGAGTTTCTTACCTGTCACACTGATCATCTCAACCAGTAAGCTCGATGCGAACACGCCATCCTTACCTTTGATGTGACCTCTAATGGTTAAACCGCCAGAGCTTTCACCGCCAATCAGTGAATCATCGGCTTCCATTTGAGAGCTGATATGCTTAAAGCCTACAGGAACCTCAAAGCTCTTCTCACCATGATCAGCTGCCACTTTATCTAACAGGTGTGTGGTGGCGATGTTGCGCACGACAGAGCCTTTCCAGCCTTTGTATTCCAATAAATAGTAGTAAAGAAGCAGTAACACTTCGTTAGGGTGAATGAAGTGACCTTTCTCATCAATGATGCCCAAACGATCGGCATCGCCATCGGTACCAATACCAATGTCATAGCCTTCTGCTGCTACCAAATGCTTCAAGCGATACAGCGTAGCTGCATTAGGAGATGGCATGAGACCACCGAAATCTGGGTTCTTACCATCGTTGATCACGTCGACATCACAGCGAGCGCTGATTAACACGGTTTGCAGTGCGTTTTTTGCCACGCCAAACATTGGGTCAATCAGGACTCTTAGGTTGGCTTGTTTAATCGATTCGATATCAATAGCGTTAATGATCGAGTCAACAAAGGCGTTCATCGGATTGATGATTTCAATTTCTTTGTCATTCAATGCTTGTTCAAAATCGACTCTGACGACATCTTCACTGGTTAGGGTCGAAATCTGTTGTTCGATCTTTTCTGTGATGATCTCATCAGCATCTCGGCCACCTTCAATGAAGATTTTTATGCCGTTATAGTCCGCTGGGTTGTGAGAAGCGGTAATACAGGCTGAGTAAATACATCCCATCTCTTTTGCTTGGAACATCACGATAGGAGTCGGAACGAACTTGTCGATAAAGCTCACTTTGATGTTGTTGGCTGCCAATACTTCAGCAAACCAGCACGCGGCTTTATCTGAAAGGAAGCGGCGGTCATAGCCGATAACGAAGCCGTTTTTCGCTGCATCTTCATTATTGATGATGTTAGAGAGTGCTTGTGCCACTAAGCGGACGTTTTCTCTAGTGAACTCTTCACCAATAAACGCGCGCCAGCCGCCAGTACCAAATTTAATCATTAGAAAATCCTTTTAGTCTCACTATCTCAAGCCAGTAAAGACTTGAGATAGGAGCTGTTCATCAAATTAAGTGATTAGCCGAGTACAACGATAACTTCGTTCACGCTGCCTTCCGCTTGTACTGGAATTGCACCTTCAACCTGTTCACCGTTGATAGTGATAGAGGCAACACCTTTGCTTACCGCATTCGGGTTCTGCACGGTGATGTTGTAAGTTGCGCCACGCCATTGACGAGTTACTTCAAACTCAGGCCAATCAGTCGGGATACATGGATCAACTGTTAAGCCTTCAAAGCCTGTACGAACACCAAGAATGAAGTTGGTTACCGCGAAGTAAGCCCAACCAGAGGTACCTGTTAACCAAGGGTGGTTTGCACGACCATGGTCTTGGTGATCTTTACCCATGATGAACTGCACGTACGAGTATGGTTCTGCGTAACGCGTTTCAATCATGTCGTTTTGGTTGTACGGGTTAAGTGCGTCGTAGAACTTCATAGCACGGTCACCACGACCTAGCTTCGCTTCTGCTACCCAAGCCCATGGATTCGGGTGAGAGAAGATTGCACCATTCTCTTTAACGCCTTGGTAAACGCGAGTTACGAAACCGATATCGTCGTTTGGTGTTGCGAATGAAGGAGAGTTTAGGTGCAGGCCATATTCTGAGAAAAGGTTCTCATCGACAGCGTCCATCGCTTTCTCGCCACGCTCTTGAGATACCGCGCCAGATAGAACCGCTAGCGTGTTTGACTCAAGGTGCACACGACCTTCAGCTTGTTGAGCGGTACCAATCTTGTCGCCATTTTTAGTCAGACCACGGATGTACCAGCCACCCTCGTCATCCCAAAGGTGCGTTTCACACGCTTCGCGAACGTTCGCTGCCATTTCAGTGTATTTACTAACGTCAGCATCATTATTACGGAACTTAGCTAGGTCTAAGAATTCTTGTAGAGCCCAGAAGTGTAGGAATGAAACCATTGAAGATTCACCACCACCTAGGTTTAAACAGTCATTCCAGTCTGCGCGAAGACCCTTACAGATACCTGTTTGACCTACGTATTCTGCAGAGAAGTTAAGTGCGGCTTTCATGTGTTCGTAAACCGTTGCTTCACCCCCATCTGCGTATGGAATCACTTCGTCAAAGAAATCGTGTTCACCGGTTTCCATCACGTACTTGATGATGGTTGGCACGATCCATAAGTGATCATCAGAACAGGTATCGTCAATGCCGTGGATCTTGTCGTCGTCTGACGGTGTTGGAACAACCGTTGGCGATTTTGAAGGCTCAACGTCTGCTTTCTCTGGATCGAACCAGTCAGGATCGAACAAGTGTAGACCGTAGCCCGCTTTGACTTGGCCACGAAGCAGATCGATAATACGTTTCTTGGTCATTTGTGGGTTGGCATGAGGTACTGAGATCGCGTCTTGCGCAGTATCACGGTAACCAAGGCCAGTACGACCACCGACTTCAATGAAGGATGCAAAGCGCGACCAAACTACACAGGTTTCCGCTTGGTATAGCGTCCACGTGTTGATCATGGTGTCTAAGCCTTCGTTTGGCGACTTAACTTGGAACTTGTTGCAGCGTTCATCCCAGTGATCTTTGATGCCTTGGAAAGCCGCATCTACATTGGCAGTGTCTTGGTACTTCTCACGTAGGCGTTCACCGTTGCCTTTACCGATACCGAGTACATACGCAAAGCGGACTTCTTCACCCGGTTGAATCGTAAATTGCTTGTGCAGAGAGCCACAGTGGTTGTAACAAGTTTGAGCGCTGTTAGAACACTTACCATTTTCAACCGCAATTGGATTTGCTTCATCACGGTACATGCCAAGGAAGTTGTCACGTTGGCCATCATAGCTGTCTGGTGAGAAGGTTGACGCTAGGTAGTAGAAGCCTTCAAAGTCGTTGGTGTTGTAATACAAGTCGTATTCCAGAACACCTTCTTGGTAAGACGTACCTGCAGAGTACAGAGACATCTGATGGTTCTGGTTATCTGATTGAATATGACTGAAAGAGAACTCAACAAATGAGAAAGTGCTGATGGTTCTTGGCTTGTCAGTGTTGTTCTTCAGCACGACGTCCCAAACTTCAGCATCTTCTCCCTTAGGAACGAATAGCGTTTTAGTTGCGGTAATACCGCTGTATTCACACTTGAACTTAGAGTATGACAGGCCATGACGAACTTCGTAGTTCGCTTCATCTAGGCTTTTTGCCACTGGCTGCCAAGAGATAGACCAGTAATCACCCGTCTCATCATCACGCAGGTAAACATAGTGCCCTGGACGGTCGAATGTGCCGTTTGGACGGAATTTAGTAACACGGTTGTATTCCGGAGAATTGTAGAACGAGTAACCGCCCGCATTGTGCGAAATTACGGTACAAAACTTTTCAGTACCTAGGTAGTTGGTCCAAGGTGCTGGTACATCAGGGCGAGTGATGACGTATTCGCGATTGTCGTTATCGAAATAGCCGTATTTCATTGTCATTTCCTTTTTAACAAACTGCATCTATGCAGCTAATTTTTAAATAGTGATGCTGAGTCTTATCTGACTGAGCACCTTAATTTGAGTTAGCAACTTAATTTGAGTTAGCAACCGCTCGATATGAGTGTCGCTTTGATTTTGTTTTACTGAGCTTTCCAAGGGTTGCGATAATCAACATTGAGTCTGTCGAGTAATGGCAGATGCCCCTTTAGGCGAGATAGGTAATCTAGCCAGTTTCGGTTGTTTTTATGTGTCCAACATCCTTCAGCTAAAGCGCTAATTCTTGGGAATACCATGTAATCCATACGCTTTTGGTTGGTGACGATCTCACACCATAGAGCACACTGAATTCCGCGGATCCGCTTACGAATTGGGTCGGTGTCGGATATCTCAGCAAGTGCTTCGTAGGTGTAAGCTTGTTCTAATGGGATAACGGCAGCCCAATCTACGCCCGGTTCTTCCGGTGCATAATCTTGGGTCATGTCGAGATAGGTAAACTGTGCAGGTTGCAGAACCACATCAAAGCCTTGGCGAGCGCAATTCACTGCAGCTTCTTCACTGAGCCACGAGTAGATGATGGTCTCTTTACTGACTTTGTCGCCGTGTTGCGCTTCTTCCCAGCCCACCATGCGCTTGCCAAGTTGCTTGAGTTTGTTCTCGGCATAACGGAATAGGTGGCCTTGTAAGTCTTTGCTGTCTTGATATTGATGCTCTTTCATCAAAGCTTGAGCAGCTGGGCTGTTGGTCCACACGCCCGGTGGCACTTCGTCTGCACCCATGTGAATTAATTCGCTAGGGAACAGCTCTGCCACTTCTTCAATAACGGCATCTAGAAATTGGTAAGTGCCTGGTAAACCTGGGTTTAGCACGTTGTCGTTGTAGTGCTGAATGCTCTTGTATTGAGTGATATCAGCTTGCTCTACCAGCATGTCTGGCAGTGATTTGATTGCGGCGCGACAGTGTCCTGGGATATCGATTTCAGGAATAACCGTGATGCTGCGTTGCTCTGCGTATTCAATCACTTCGCGAATCTGTTGCTGCGTGTAGAAGCCGCCATAGTTATCCGCAATGTGGGTGTATTGCGGTTCTAATGCATGGTCAGGACCACGCCAAGCGCCAATTTCCGTTAGCTGAGGCAGGCTCTTGATCTCAATTCTCCAGCCTTCATCATCGGTTAGATGCCAATGAAAAACGTTGAATTTGTACTGCGCCAATTGGTTGATTAAACGCTTCACTTGATCCACTGAGTGGAAGTGACGAGCGCAATCCAACATCATGCCTCGGTACTTGAAACGAGGTTGATCGGCGATTTTGCAACATGGTATAGAAAAACTCTCGGCATCCAGTTGTCGAACCAATTGAATCAAGCTTGCCACGGCGTGTGTAAAGCCAGACTGGCTGCCTGATTCAGCAATAATCTGTTGTTCAGTGATGGTGAGCTTGTATTCGGCTTCATCTAATGTCGGGTTGCTGCGAAATAGCATGTCGCAACTTTCGTCTTTTGAAAGTTCAGCTGAAAGCGCGTTCGAAAGAGACAACTCAAAGGTCGAGAGCAATTCTTGCTGAAACCAAGAGACTGCCTTATCAGCAAGATGAGATTGAACCTCAATTCTGCAGTCGTTATTTAGCGCGAAGTTACTTAGCGCGAAACTACCTTGCTGAAATTCGATCTGATTCGGCTGAGGAATCAATGCCACTTGAGCTGCGCTTACTTCAGGAATTTGATTGCGTTCACGGTATGGCGAAGCCAAAACAATGGGTGATATCGCGACAGGCAGTACCGATGTTTCCCCATCATGATGTGACTGGATAAAGGCATCGTTAAGGCCATCAGAATAGAAGCGGAATGGTGCGCTTTGAATACTGAATTCAAGGTAGAAATGGTTATTGGCTTTTAACACTGGCGAATTTGGTTTGAACGAGCAAAAGCTTCCTACTTGAGTCAATTCACCTTGCGACAAACTCTCAGGAAGGATGAATCGGTCAAAGGCAAAATGCAGTGACCAATCTTGTACGTCGAGGTCACTTAAGTTATGTACCGTAAGGCCGAATCGGCAGTTATTTTTTTGTTCAGAAAGAACAGCTAAGTCGATGCGATAATTCATATAACTTCCCTGCTAAGCCTGTTGATACAAGTTGTGTTGTGATTTTCCGGCAAACATCAATGCGCCTTCGATAGCGTCGAATTGAGGTTTAACGATCCATTGTTGTACTGGTGGTGATAGCCAGTTGAGAATACGCTCAGCGATGCTTCCCATTAAGCACACCTTGTCAGCGCCTTTTCGATGCAGTGCTAACACAAACATTTCGATATCAGCTGCAGTTTGCTTGAGCATCTCGATAGCCAGTTCATCGCCTTCATTTGCCAGTTGAAAAATAACTGGAGAAAATTGACCGTAATCTTTTGGAATCGCGCCTTTTGACCACGCCACGATCGCATCAACATCATTATTGAAATGATTCATAACGTGTTTGGTCAGCGCGGTTTTGTTGCGAATGCCATCTTCAGCGAGTAGAACTTGCTGAATTAAACGAAGGCCCATCACTGCGCCGCCGCCTTGGTCTGAAATTGGGAATTCACGACCGCCAACAACATGTTGTTCGCCGTTGTTTAGGTAGATACCACATGAACCTGTGCCACCAATCATGATTGCACCGTCTTGGCCGTTGTGAGCACCAATGCAAGCGCCGTAAGCGTCTGTATTGAGTGTCATACTTGCGAAAGGGTGAGCTTGTACCATGAAGTCGAGCCATGCTGATTTTTGCTCTGCGCCAGCTAGCGCCAAACCAACATGCATATTAGAAAAATCCTTAGAGTCGAGTTGGCTTTGTTGTGCGGCTTTGGTGATGGCATCAACGATAGAGTTCATTGCAACATCAACACCCAATAGAATGTTGGCACTGCCACTCTTTGCTTCACCAACCAGCTTGCCTTGGTCATCGCGAATTCGAGCTCGACAAGAAGTGCCTCCACCATCAATACCTACGTAGTAAAGAGTCATGATTATTGCTCCTTACTTTGTGCTAGGAAGTTGAATTGCGCAGCCGTTGCCAATAGGAACCAAGCGCCGTGAGGGATCCATTGCTCACCCCAGCGCCAGTTTTGAAGCATGTCGTCTTTTTGAGCTGATGGATTGAATGCGATGTCTTGTTCGTCTTCGAAACCAGCCGTGATGCCGTTGCAGATCCCGCCTTTCGCATTGAAGAAACCAAGCTGTGGTAGATAGTCTGGGTTGTTATGACCGTGACCATCGAGCATGCACATGTGGTAAGGATTCAATCCTAAAATCCAATCAAGGCTGTTTTGTGAAAGCTGGATTAGACGCTGTTGAAGGTCATTATCTTTAATGTGCGGTTGAACTAGGTAAGCCATGGTTGCGAGTGAACCAAGGCGAGCATTTTCACCTTGCCACCAGTAACCTGTCTCGTTCTGTTGAGCGACGAAGAAGGCATCACGTTTATCACCATCGACAGATTTAACGTACTGTCTTGGGTAGCCGAATGGGTTGATGACTTTGTCGGTAATATTGATTTCGAACTGACAAGCTTTTTCAACAACCGAGCGAGCTTTTTCTTTTAGCTCTGCATCGGTTTCATTGCCGATGTATTCGCATAGCGCAATCACCGGAAGGCCAGCTTCTGCTGCATGAAAGTATGGGCGAGAGCCATCAGAATTTGCAGACCAGAAGTGCTCAAATGAATTATCTGACTGTTGGCGAGAGATTAAACGAGTCGCCCAAGTTCTTGCTTCTGTTAGGTATTGCTGGTCTTGAGTTACGCGATACAGCTCATTGGCTGCGAGTAGGGCGCAATACTCATCGATGATGTTCTCTTCGCCATCGTTTAGGTACTGAAGGTTGTGTTCTTTAAGGTGCCAATAGCCTTTCGCAGCTGTATTAAGGTAGGTTTGGCTAGAGTAACTGCCAGAGGTTTCAAGCTCAGATGCAGCAGCCAGTGCTGCAATAGCAACGCCTGCACCTTGTCGGTAGCCCGCCTGTAAGTCTGTTGATTTATGACCTTCTTGAGTCGCATAAGCGCAGATGTCGCGCTGATTGATATCTTTGCTCCATTTGTCGAATACCGTCATATAGAAGTATCCGTCGGCGTCTTGCATACGCACTAAGAAGTCGGCACCGAACAGAGCCTCTTCCGTTAGGCGAGTCATGGAGAATTTTGGGAAGTCTGGGTTATGGCTAGTCAAGCGTACACTTTTTAGCATGTTCCAAACGACCATTGGAATTTGTTGTGGGTTTAGGTAGTTACCATAAGACAGGTGGCTAAAATACTTACTGACATCTCCTGATGCGTCATACCATCCTCCGTGGACATCGACGTATCTGTCGGTACCTAGAATTTGTGCTTGTCGATCTTTTTTGTCGAAAATACCGCCACAGCGTTGTGACTTAAAGTAATGAAGCACATCAGAGAATGTGTGGTTCATTAATAGGTTGCTACCAATCTCAAATACTTCTGAACGCAGGTTGTCAAAACGTAGGTAGTAGCGACCAGATTCAGTAACTGAACTGAAATCGATAGTGAAGAATTGCCCTTGATGCCAATTTGCTACGCGGCCTTGTTTAACCACATCAAAACTTCCGACAGTCATATGATTGTCTGCACAGACGAGTAAAGCCGTAGTGCTCGATAGACGAGCTTTCTTTGTTTGTAAGATAGCTTGCTTTGGGCCTGTGGACTCATAGCCAATATGGTTGGTCAATAACAGCATCAATACTCTCCGACAGTCCTAGTTTCTATTGGCTAGGTACTTGAATGTTTTGGATATAAATAGTTAGGGTCCGCAGACCCTAACTTGGACTTTATTGCTTAGCTTTCGTGTAGGTAACAACGTACAAAGTGGTTATCAGCTAACTGTGTAACCCCTGGCAGCTGTTCTTTACACTTGTCCATCGCGTGAGTACAACGGCCTGCAAATGGGCAACCTGCTGATACTGGTGTCCAAAGTGGGATCTCCCCTTTGTTACCTGCTAGTTGGTCGTGGATCGATTTCTTAGGATCTGGAACTGCCGAAACCAATAGCTGAGTGTAAGGGTGTTGAGGGTTAGCAATAACGTCATCGGTATCGCCCCATTCCACCATGTGTCCAACGTACATTACGGAAAGATCTTCAGCGATGTAACGAGCCGTTGCGATGTCGTGAGTGATGTAAAGTAGAGACATTTGCTTCTCAAACTTCATCTCTTCCATTAGGTTCAAGACACCTGCACGAATCGATACATCAAGCATTGAGGTTGGCTCATCTGCGAGAACAACTTCCGCACCTACCGCGATGTTACGTGCAAGGTTGACACGTTGACGCTGGCCACCTGAGAGTTGGTGAGGGTACTTTTCTGCCGTCGCTTGCGGTGGTACTAACCCCACTTGCTCTAGAAGATCGTATACACGTTCCTGTAACTCTTTCTTGTTGCCCGGAGATACTTTTTTGTGGATCAACAAAGGGCGAGCGATGTGGTGGAAGATATTGTGTGTTGGGTTCAGTGAACCAAACGGGTCTTGCCATACCATCTGCACACCTTCACGGTAGTGCATGAGATCTTTTCTGCTTGAGATCTCTTGGATATCGCGACCTTTGTATTCGATCGTACCGCCCGAAGGCGCGTACATTTTTGCGATCATTTTTGCTGTTGTTGATTTGCCTGAACCAGACTCACCAACCACCGCTAGGCCACGGCTTTTGTACATCTTGAATGACACGTCGTTAATCGCACGCATCATTGGGGTTTGAATGGTGGTACTGCTTATTGGGAAGTCTTTTACGACATTCTTGCCTTCTACCAATAATTGACCGAAATCTTTGCTCATAATTGTCTCCAGAATCCTTGTTTGCTTTGCTTGCTTTTCGACGGTCGAGCCGCCTTATTCGTTATCCACGCTGATTCAGCGTGCAAGCTATAGCTTTCTTTGTACTATTGGGTCACCGTACAGGTGGCAGTTAGACAAGTGTCCCGGGTCGATAGAGCGCAGCTTGGTTGGCACCTTAGTACAAGCTTCATGTACACGGTCACATCGAGCTTGGAAACGACACCCTTCAGGAATCTCTAAGAGGTTCAGAGGGTTGCCCGGAATACCCGCTAGTTTTGTCTTTGGCCCTGTTAGTGGAGGGAAAGAACTACCCAGCCCTTTGGTGTAAGGGTGGTAAGGGTTTTCTAGAATATCTTGAGAGTTCGCGACCTCGATAAGTTCACCGGAGTACATGATGCCGATACGGTCAGAGAACTCGACCATCAATGACAAGTCATGGGTGATGAACAGAATTGAGAAACCAAACTCTTCTTTTAGTGCATAGATCTTTTGTAGGATTTCGCGTTGAACAACCACATCAAGCGCGGTCGTTGGCTCATCCATAATGATCAGCTTTGGATTCAATGCTAAAGCGATAGCAATAACTAAGCGTTGACGCATGCCGCCAGAGAATTGGTGAGGGTAGTCACTCAATCGGCTTGGGTGAATATCGACAATTTCAAGTAGACCTTCAGCGCGTTGCTTAGCTTGTTCACGAGTCATGTTGGTGTGATGCATAATCACATCACAGAACTGCTCTTCCATTGGAAGTACAGGGTTGAGTGCGTTCATCGCACTCTGGAATACCATCGACATCTCGCTCCAGCGGAACGCTTGCATACGTTCGTCACTGTATTCAAGGATGTTCTCACCATTGAAGATGACTTCACCGCCACTGATGTAAGCGGGTGGCTTATGAAGACGCATGAGAGAGAAAGCAACGGTTGATTTACCACAGCCAGATTCACCAGCTAAGCCGAATACTTCACCCGGAGCGATGTCAAAACTTACGTTATTACACGCGCGAACATCGCCAGACTCTGTGATGTAATCCACGCATAAGTTACGGATTGAAATTAGTGGTTCAGACATGATTATTTATCTCCGCTCCAAAGTGCATTTTGTGGTGGTAGTTCTGGTTCACGTTCTTCTTTATCTTGAGCCGCTAGTTTTTTCCAACGCTTCATGCCTTTGTGAGAACGCAGTTGCGGGTTGGCAATTTCATCGACCGCGAAGTTAAGTAGAGCGAGGCCAGTTACAAGTAGTGTTAATGCGATACAAGGAGCCAACAGTTCCCACCAAGCGCCAATCAGCATTGATGAAGAGGTTTGAACGTTGTAAAGCATAATGCCCCAGCTGATTGTGTTCGGGTCACCAAGACCTAGGAACGAAATCGTAGCTTCCATCATGATTGCGTACATCACCGAACCGATGAAGCTCGCGCCAACGATAGAGATAAGGTTTGGAAGAATCTCTACGAAGATGATACGGAATGAAGATTCACCCAAAACTTCAGCGGCTTTTACAAACTCTTTTTCACGCAATGCTAACGTTTGGGAACGAACAACACGCGCGCCCCAAGCCCAGGACATAAAGCCGATAACTAAGGTTATGGTGAGTGGCCCTGCCTCACCGATAAAGGCTGCAACTACAAACAGTAATGGGTATTGAGGAATAACCAGCATGATGTTCATTGCGGCTGTCAAAATGTCATCGACACGGCCGCCAAAGTAGCCCGCGGAAACACCGATAACCGTTGCTAGTAAACATACGGTAAGGCCCGCACCAAAACCTACAGCCAGAGATACACGTGCGCCGTATACCACTTGTGACCAAACGTCACGGCCCATACGAGTTGTCCCCAGTACGTGATCTGCCTTCTTAGACATGATAAGTGTGCGACGGTCGTCTGCTAGGTTTTGAGCAACCCAGCCGTCAGGGTTCGTTTGTGCAGACTTAACGACGAAGCCAGGGTACTCGTGTGGGTTACCTGTACGCTTGTCTGGTACATGTTTGGTGATCAACGGAGCCGCAATAGCACCAAGAATAAAAATACTTAGGATGATGACACCGGTTAGGGCCATCGGATTGCGCCAAATGAGTTTTAGAATATCTTTCATGATTATTTACCACCCTTACGAAGACGAGGGTCAAGAACAACGTAAAGCATGTCTGCAACAAGGTTAAAGAACAGCATGAATAGCGTCATGATAAGCAGTTGGCCTTGCAATACTTGGTAGTCACGAGCGTTAATTGCGTTGAAAAGTACGCTACCAAGACCTGGGTAGTTAAAGATGATTTCGATAATTAACTGACCGCCGATTGCCATACCTAAAGACATCGAAAGTGCTGTCACACTTGGTAGCATCGCGTTACGAGCTGCGTAATTGAATACCACTCGGTTTTCGCTAAGGCCTTTGCCTTTCGCCATGGTGATGTAGTCTTCTGCGAGTAGGTTGATCATGTTGTTACGCATGTTTACTAGGAAGCCACCAATTTGAACAACCGAAGCACATACCAGAGGTAAGAAAGCGTGGTAAGCAACGTCTTTGATGAATGCCCAACTTGTCCAATCAGGTATCGTACCAGCGGTATAGGCGTAGCCAGTTGGGAACCACTTCAAACCAATTGCGAAGGTAAATAGCGCAAGCATTGCAATAACAACTTGAGGAACGGCTTGTAGAATAAGCATCCCTGGAGTAACAAAGGCATCGTATTTACTGCCACGTTTCCACGCTGCAAAAATACCTAGGATTGAGCCAATCGAGAAAGAAAGAATAACGGCAGTGCCTGCTAAGAATAGCGACCAACCGAATGCGCCACCTAGCAGTGTATTTACTGAAAGTGGGTAGAATTGAATTGATGTACCAAGCTCCCAGCTTAGAATGTTCTTCATGTATGCGCCGTATTGAACCAGTAAGCCGCCATCAACGAAGCCTAATAGTTCTTTCATTGCCGCAATACGCTCAGGAGTAACTTGAACAGAAGCGTTCGCAAACATCATGGTAACTGGGTCACCAGGCATTGCTCTTGGAATAATAAAGTTTAACGTCGCTGCAACTAATAGCGCGACAAAATAAAATGACAAACGTCTTAAAAAATAACCCATAACTCACACCTTACTCACCCAGATTGTTTCCCTGTTTCTGGATTCAGGTCGCTCCTAGCGAAATTTGGAACGAAAAATCCCCTGACGACTAGCGCCATACTTTCAATTGATAGTGTGGGGATTTTTATAAGCGGCGTAAGAAGTTACGCCGCAAAGATTGAACGATTACTTATTTAACTGGTTTTAGGTCCAGTACATGAAGTAGACGCTCTGGAATACCAGCCCAAATGTTTGGACGGCCTTTTGGATTTTCTTCGTTCCACCAACCAGTGAAGCGAGTCGTGTTGTATTGGTACATGTAAGCACCAGACATCACTGGGATTGTCACTTGGTCTGCAGCGATGATTTGCTGGATACCGTGTGCAATATCTAGCTGTTCGTTCTTATCAGCCGTTTTGTAGAAGCTGTTTAGAAGACCATCTAGTTTGTCGTTTTGGTAGAAGTGCATCGCGAAACGAGGCATACCATCACCAGATTGTAGTGATGAGTTGTAAGCACTGTTCCAGTACGTGTATGGATCCGCACCGTGGAAGTAGTTTGTGTATGCTACGTCGTATGTACCTTCAAGCATTGCTTGGTTGTAAACAGAGAAGTCAGGTGTACGAGCTTTCGCTTTAATACCGATTTCGTTTAGTTGTTCTACCGCTAGTTGAACTGTGTTGTTGAAGTCAGTCCAGCCGTTTGGCGATTGAATCATTAGTTCGAAAGACTTGCCTGATGGAGTATCAACAAAACCATCTTTGTTTACATCTTTGAAGCCAGCGTCAGCAAGAAGCTTCTTCGCGCCTTCAGCGTTGTAAGTGTTGAAGCCCTTGTACTTGTCGTGAGTTTTTTCATCAGACCAAGCTTCAAATGCGTAGCCAAGACCCGATGCGAAATCGTTCACAGTACCGCCACCGTAGAATGCGATATCGATGATAGTTTGACGGTCAAGAGCCATAGAGAAAGCACGACGGAATTCAACGTTGCTCAATGCTTCATGCTTCGCAGCATCAGGGTGCTTGAAGTTAACGATGAATGCCTGTGTACCTGCTGGCGGGTACCAGTAGTGGTGTTTAGGGCTAGCTGCAGCGTATGTACGATCGATATCTGGAACGAAAGAAGACGTCCAGTCCATTTCACTGTTTACAACTTTACCTAGGAACTGGTCGTTGTTCGCAATTTGTGGAACTCGTAGACAGTCAACATCTAGGTTGTCTGCATCCCAGTAGTTCGGGTTAGCACATTGGATGTATAGCTGAGCTGTAAACGTATCGATTTCTGTAAACGGACCAGAACCTACTGGGTTCTCATTGGTAAACGTTGATGGATCTTTCACGTCTTTCCAGATGTGCTTAGGTACTACTGGTACTTTAGCAATCTCGTAAGGTACGTTCGAGTTAGCTTCTGTTAGGCTGAACTTAACTTGGTAGTCGTTCAGTTTTTCTACAGAAGTTACCCAAGAGTTGATTCCAGATTGGTCAAGCTCTGGTTTCTCTTTTACAAGGTTGAAAGAAAAAACAACATCATCAGCAGAGAAAGTTTCTCCGTCAGACCATTTAACACCCTTACGAATGTCGAAAACTACGCTCATCAGATCATCTGACATTGTGAAGTTTTCAGCTAGACGGAACACAGGAGTGTTACCGTGCATTTCGTTAAATACTACTAGCGGCTCATAAAGGAAGTCGGTTGTAGTATGTAGGTTGGTAGCACCAAGGTACGGGTTAAAGTTACGTACGAATGTAGTGTACTCTTTCGGGTGAATAGTCAACTCACTGCGTTCTGCAGCTGTTGCTACTGATGCAAAACCTGTTGTAGCAGTTGCAATAATTGCTGTTGCTATTGCTGTTTTTTTTATATTGGCAAGCATAGCTGTTCCTTACTATTTGCTTTCATTTCACTAATGGATTGAATGTTATCTGTCGCTAAATTGTTTAGTAGATACACACTCTAGTTAAAGGCCTACCTCTTCTTCATTGCTCCAGATTCATCGTTGATTCTGAGAAGTGGTAAGAGTGGCCTGTAGGCCTTTGGCAGGAGTAAGAAAACACCTTATCGATGAATTAATCAAACTCGTTTCCCGTCAAAAACGTTAAAAACACACAATCCCACGTCATTAACGTCAAAACGGGGTGCTTTGGTGGTTTTTTGTGCGCAATTGTTAAGGTGATGTGACTCGCATTTGGTTTTGCTGTATCGGTTGGGTGTAAGTGGTCACTAACTACCTAGGCTTTTTATTATAAAGCTTTAGGCTAGGGTTTTGTAATTGTAGATCTTGGTCACTTGCCGCTTTTACGTTAAATTTCCCTAGAAAATTAAATCTGCCGTTCTGTTGTGACTCGCTTCTCAAACTGCAACAAAGAGTAAGATAACGGTCAGATATGATTGAGAATAGAACGAAAAGTACTGACGGTTACGAGCACGCACTGTGCGTAATTGGCGTGAATTCCTCCTTGTTTAAAGACGTAAAAAAAGTGCGTTGCAAGCGTTGGGATTCTACTTTTTGTGATTGTTAGGCGTACAAAAAAGCCCACGCTAAGTGGGCTCCATTATTTACAGTATCGTGATCTTACTTCAGGGTTAGCTGGTCAGTAGTTTCTGTAGTTTATCCCTTAGCATCTCGATATGAGTTCTTTCTGGTGTTTGTTCTTTACAGTGCTCAAGTATGAATTCGATAGAGCTCAGTACCGTTCGCCAGCGAGGTGTTTTCGGTAGAGTTTCTACTCGTAGGTATTTGTCTAGCGTTCTAGTTTGTAGGGTACTGCGGTCTAAGTAGACTCGCCATAAGCCACTCTTTTCTGCGAAAGCAAACTTGGTCTCCCCAGTAACAGACTCCCAGTAGATAATGGCATTGGTCATGACATCGACTAGTACTTCACGCATCAGCTCTTGCTTGTTTTTACCCTCACCGGTTGCCTTATCAGCAAGGCGAGTAAATTCACCGCCAAGCTCCTTCAACTGTTGAAGCTTATCTTTGTCACCTTCAAAGGCGTAGCTTGAAAGTGCCTCAACCGCTGTTTCAAGGTTATTGACTCGGTTTGAGTTAACGCCACCACCGACATTGAAGATATACATGGTGTCGAGCCCTGAGCCTTCAGGTAGCTTAAGGATATCACTTGGAATGCGCTGACGTGTGTCGTCTATATAGATATCAATATCACCACAGTAGTGAGCTTGTTCCACCTTCAGGTATTTAGGCGCGATGATCTCGTCGGCCATTGAGCGCTTGAGTTGTTCTTGCCCACGTCTAAACAGCTTAGCAGCCGCTTCGTTGGCGAAGCGAATACGTTGGTCATCACGAATACAGATGATGGCCTCAGGGGCTGATTCTAGCTGCTCTAGCAAGCGCCCTTGAGTTTCTAGCAGGTTAGCTTCAACCATGGCCCTGTGTTTAAGCTCTAGTTGCAATTGATCATTCTCAAGACGCCTTTGCTCAGCTTTGCTTGCTGATAAGTGAGCCGTAATTCGCGCCGCCAGTTCTTGTTTGTTGAACGGTTTAGACAAGTAATCGTTGGCACCCGCTTCGAAACCGCGAACACGGTCTTCCGCTTGGTTGAGTGCCGTTAGCATGATGATTGGCAATTGTGCATGATCGTATTGCTTACGCAGTGCTTCACAAACCTGATAGCCGCTCATACCTGGCATCATGATGTCGAGCAGAAGTAACTCTGGTTTCTCTTTTTCAATCAGTTCAATGGTCTCAGGGCCGTCACAGGCGGTGCGAACTCGATAACCTTCTAGCTTCAAGAAGCTGTCTAATACGCGCAGGTTCACCGGCTCATCATCGGCGATAACCAATAACGGGCCATCTGGGTTTTCACTGATAGCGCTGTTTTCTTGCTGAGTGTTATCAATTAAATCCGGCGCTTGGAAGTGTGAGTAGCTCCCTGACTCACTGTAGCTATCCAGTTCTTCTTGGGTAGCTAAAGGTAATGTGAAGCTGAATGTAGTGCCAAGCATCGGCTGGCTACTTACATACAGCGAACCACCCATCAACTCGATTAACTGACGACTGATGGATAACCCAAGGCCGGCACCTTGGCGATAGTTACTTGCGTCTTGGCCAGCTTGAATCAATGGCTCAAAGATGTGTTCAAGATATTCAGCAGGTATACCTTGGCCGGTATCAACAACTTGTACTCGAATGTTGTCGTCGATGACGCTTGCTGAGATAACAATCTTACCTTCTGATGTGTACTTGATGGCATTGCCAACCAAGTTATACATCACTTGCTCAAGTCGTTGAGGATCCGATGAAACGAGCCCTAAATCACTTGGCACTTGGTTAATGATGCGGATTGGCTTGTTACCTAACAGGTGATGAGATAACTCAAGTACTAAGCTGGTGGCTGCAGATAAATCAACAGCAGACTTCTTAATATCCAAGCTGCCATAGCGCATCTTGTGATAATCAAGCAGGTCATCAACCAGTGTCGCCAACCTCTGGCCACTATTGATGATGATATCCAGTTGGTACTTCTGGTTGGCCGGAATAGGACCGTTAGCACCAGATATTAGCGCTTCAGCGATACCAACCATGCCATGCAATGGCGTTCTCAATTCATGTGAGGTGGTGGCTAAGAATTCATCTTTAAGTTTGTTCGCCAGTTGCAACTCTTCGTTTTGCTTTTGAATGGTCTTAAGGTTGTCCTCAAGCTCACCGTTTTGGCTCTTGATGAGCTGCATTTTTTCACGGATCGATCGCTGCATTCTTTCGAAGCTAACCGCGAGTCGGCCTATTTCATCTTTGCGTTCGGTATTGATCATGGTTTCATCAAGATCACCTGCAGAGACTTTCTCGGCAGCCCATGTGAGCTTGAGGAGAGGAGAAGTGATGAAATTGGACAGATAATGCGATGCAACAAACACAAGAATGATCGCTGTGAGCATCACGATCACGAAGATCTTCTCTAACTGATGAATACGGGCAAACGCCTCTTTTTCTGGCAGCTCTACGACAAGAGCCCATGTTGCGTATTTCAGCTCAATTGGGGTATATGCTGCGATGATCGCTTGATCTTGAGTGTTGTTGAACGTACCAACGGCTGTTTCGCCAGCCAATGCTTTGTCGACAACGTCTAAGCTTAAATTAATCGACTCTTGCGAATGGGCGAGGCTGCGTGGCAGGTGATCATCCCCCACAAGCAGTGTTTGAATATTTGAACTCTTGTTGAGATCCGCAATTAGCTTCGTAATCCCATTGATTGGCAGCCTAAACATGGCGTAACTGTGCAGGTAGCCTTGTTGAACAATAGGCGCACCTAACCAAGCCGTCTGCTTACCGTTCTCATCTTTAAAGTCAGAAACGATAACCGGTGTATAGTCCTCGTTGGATTTACGTTTGTCTTTTACGTCTTTTGCTAAGCGTTGAAAGGTAACGCCTAGGTTTGAATCTTTGTACTTACCTGTTAGCAAGTTAGTGCCGTAATCATCACGCTTAAAGATTGAGTAAGCGACGTTACCGTTAATGTCGACTAATAGAATGTCATCAAAGTCTGAACGCTTAAGCAATTCTTGATATGAGTTATGGTAGCGCTTGTGAAGCAGTCGATAACGTTCGCTGCCAATAAAGCTACTAGATTCTGGAAGAATCGATGTCTTGATTTGATCGCCAGAGCCTTGAATGTAACGCTGCTGCGCATTACTGCGCGCTTCATCAATATCTAACCCTAAGCGTTGGAACGCATTGATTAAACCATAGAATCGCCCGCCACTGGCATTGGCAAGTTCTGAGCGAACAAAGCCCATGACTTGGGACTCTTGAGCTTGTAGGTAATCGACAATTTGCTGTTGCTTAGTATCACGGACCGAAACAAGGTGCGAAGTACTTTGTTCCTGAAGATCCTGACTGTGCGACTGGAGGAAAAATATCGCGATAAGTGTCACTGGGGTAATACTGAGGACAAGAAATGCCAGCATTAGGGTATTTTGAAGGCGCTTAAACTTCTGCTTACGATAGAATCTAAACATAAATTGGGTACTACTTTCCTTTGATGTACTGCTAAAAGGGCTGAAAACAAGTACAGAGAATAGAATTAACGGGTTCCAATTTAACGAAATTAACGAGTTTTTTTACTTTGACAAGTAAGTGGTATTTAAAGCGTGTGCAAAAGCTCATTTTTATAGAGTTTTGACAAAAATATGAACAGACAGCGCAGATAATGACCCTGCGCTGTGCTAGATAGGCTATTTGTTTGCGTGGTAGATCGCGAATTTAGTGGTCTTATTTAGAGTCGCGCATTTTCCAAACGCTTGTTCAATAATTGGAACGTATTTTAAGAAACTGTTCGCAACAATAATCATCTCGCCAGAACGCTTCAAATGCTTAGGAGCCTGAGCAAGTAAGGTCTCAGTTGCGCTGTAGCTTGTATCCAAACCAGAATGGAATGGTGGGTTACTGATGATGAATTGGTAGTCTTTTGATGTGTCGGAATAGACATCTGAGGCGAAGACATTTCCCGTTAAACCGTTCGCTTCTAACGTAGCTTGGCTTGATGCCACGGCAAATGCACTGATGTCGCACATTTCTAGCTCGATATCAGGGTAACGAGATGCCATTACCGCGCCTAGTACACCTGCACCACAACCGAAATCCAGTACCTTACCTTTCAGCTTTGGCAGAGTATCAAGTAGCAGTTGGCTACCTACATCAAATTGGCCGTGACTAAACACACCTGGAAGGCTTTTTACAGTCAGTGACTGCTCATCAATGTTAACCGTATAGGTTTTAAACCAGTCTTGCAGATTGAAGGCTTGTGGTTGTTCGAAGCATTGACCCCAGTAGAAAGAGCAACGGCGCGCTGAATCGTATTTCACGACTTTGCCGTAAGGAGCGAACATCTTCTCGATACTTTTAACACCAGAACGATTCTCGCCAACTACGACAATCTCGGTATCTTTACCTAGCTTGGCAAATAACATCGCCAACAGAAATTCCGCTTCTGCTTTAGCCTTTGGCCAGTACAGCATCACTAAGTCGGCTTTGGTTTCTTCGGTAAACTCCGCACCATAAAAACGTTGGATGGTGTTGCAGCCTTCTAATTGACGGTAGTAGCTGTAATTAGAGGTAAACACGGTGACTGATTCACAATGTTTCGCTAATTCAACAGGGAATAAGTCTTCTGCCTCACCTGCAACTAAAACATGTTTGCCTTCAAAGTAGGCGAGTTGACGTTGAGCAATCTGGCTTGGGGCAATATAAGCTGACATAGGACACTCTATTGAATCGTTAGCAAAAAATGAGGGCGGATTTTCGCATAATCCGCCCAAAGCTTGAAGTGTTTAATACGGGTTCGCCAATCAAGTTGACGTCAAGTTCGTTAACTCTTGTCTTGCTGATTTAAAAAGTCTTTAAACTCTTCATCATAGATGTTGAATAGGACAATGGTAATCGCAAAGATTAGTGGGCCGTAGATAAGACCAATTAGGCCAAACAATTGAATACCACCTAACAGTGAGAAGAAGATCATCAAGGTATTCATGCCTGCACTGCCTTGCATCAGCAGTGGACGCAACAAGTTATCAATAGAACCAACAATCGCTACACAATAAACCGTTAGGAAAATAGCCCACGTTGTATCGCCTGTTAGGAACAAGTAGGTCGCCGCAGGGATCCAGATTAGAGCGGTCCCCACAACTGGGATGAAAGAGGCAAAGCCCATCATGGTGCCCCAGAATAGGCCTGGGAAACCGGCAATCCACATACCTAACCCGCCCGCAAAACCTTGCGCTATTGCGGTTAAGAATGAACCCATTACAGCTGATTTCGATACTTGCTCAATCTCGGTTAGCAATTTGTCTTCTTGGCTACGAGATAAAGGCAAAATATGACGAACAACGCTGATGATTTTGTCGTGATCTCTTAATAAGAAGAACAGAACAAACAGCATCAAGAAGAAATCCATCAAGAAATTGGTCGCATCACCAAGGATTTTTGCACTGATACCAACCAGTTTTGAGCCAAAGCTGGTCGCAAATTCACCGACTTTCTGTGCGATGGCTTGAGGCTCAATGTTGTCGAAAGGCAAGTAGTTATTCACAAATGACAGCGCTTTGACCACTAATGGGTGTGCAAATAAAGTCTGAATACCGCCGTGGGTCACCCATTGGTAGGTGTTCTGAGAGAACAGAGAACCTTGCTGAACAATTGCTGCGAATACTGCCAATAAAGGGATAACAATAATGAAAGTCAGAATCACACAAGACAGCAGAGAGACGATGTTTTCTTTATTCGGGAGCTTTTTTTCAAGCCACTCATGGATCGGGAACATCAATAGTGAAATGATAAAGGCCATCACGATTGAGTTGACGTACGGCTCTATAAGCAAGTAACAAGCATAAGCCGCCGCAAGTAGGGCAATGATGATCACCCAGTGGCTGGTATTGATTTTGAGTTTTTCTGACACGTTAATGGTCTCTATATTTGCGTTCTGAGTTTATAATGGCTGCAAAACAGAGAGTTAGCAATGAGGAGTTTTGATAATGGGATGCTGTAATAAAGATAAGAAATGCCAAGATGAAGAACAGCAAACAAAAAAAGAGATCCCATGGTTCAGAATGTTCCTTGGCACCTTGATGTTGTTGGTTTTTCTTTTCTGGGAACGTTAGGCGTTTTAGGTTCAGTTTTAGCCTTAATCGAAGGGTAAATAAGCTGTCATATTTGTGGTTAGCGAGCGTGATGTATTAAAAAGGGCTGCATCTAATGCAGCCCTAAATTCAATCGGTTAGCGACTTATAAAGTGCTTTCGACTATTTACTTTCAGCAGCAATGATCGCAAGAGAGCGATCGGCAGCTTCTAGTGTTGCATCCAGTTCTTTTGAACCATGAGCAAGAGAAGTAAAGCTTGCTTCGAATGCTGACGGTGCAAGGTAAACACCGTGATCTAACATTAGGTGGAAGAAGCGCTTGAAGCGTTCGACATCACACTTAGTTACATCTTCGTAGCACGTCACTGTTTCTTGGTCAGTGAAGAAGAAACCAAACATACCGCCAACTTGATGAACTAACATCGGGATGCCGTGCTTGTCAGCAAGTTGCTTGAAGCCATTAGCCAGTTGCTTAGTTTTTGAAGCTAGACGCTTTTCGTTGCCTTCTTCTCGTAGAAGGTTCAAACATGCGTAGCCAGCAGCCATTGCAACAGGGTTACCTGAAAGCGTACCCGCTTGGTAAACAGGGCCAGTTGGTGCGATGTATTGCATCACGTCTTTACGACCACCGAAAGCACCCACAGGCATGCCGCCGCCAATCACTTTACCAAGACACGTTAGGTCTGGCTTGATGTTGTAGTAAGCCTGAGCACAACCTTCAGCAACGCGGAAACCTGTCATTACTTCATCAAAGATCAGCAATGCACCTTCTTGATCACAGATTTCACGCAGACCTTCGTGGAAGCCTTCTACTGGAGGGATGCAGTTCATGTTACCCGCTACAGGCTCAACGATGATACAAGCGATCTCGCCTTTGTTTGCTGCGAAGATTTCACGTACTGAATCTAGATTGTTGAAGGTTGCTGTTAGCGTTAGTTTCGCAAAATCAGCTGGTACGCCAGGAGAGCTTGGTTGACCTAAAGTCAGTGCACCAGAACCTGCTTTTACCAGTAGGCTGTCTGCGTGACCGTGGTAACAGCCTTCAAACTTGAGAATTTTGTCACGACCAGTAAAGCCACGAGCAAGACGAATCGCACTCATTGTTGCTTCTGTACCTGAGCTCACCATACGCAGCTGTTCCATTGATGGAACCATCTCAGAGACAAGTTCAGCCATTTTGATTTCAGTTTCGGTTGGAGCTCCGAAGCTAAGGCCGCGTTGCGCTGCATCAATGACAGCTTCACGGATAACTGCGTGGTTGTGACCAAGGATCATTGGGCCCCAAGAGCCAACGTAATCGATATATGCTTTCCCATCAGCATCAAAAAGAAGTGGGCCGTCAGCTCTATCAACGAAGATTGGAGAACCACCTACACCGTTAAAAGCGCGCACTGGAGAGTTAACGCCACCTGGAATAGTTTGCTGTGCCTTTTGATACAGTTCTGCTGATTTGGTCATTGATATATCCTCTTTTGACTGTCGGACCAATTGGCACGCATTGTACCTATCCAGAATCCAACTAGGAATGCTTTCGCCGATATAATCCCCCGAATCTGGTTGTTTTGTGTGGTTACACGTTTTAATTGTCAGATATGGGCGAGTTTACGACAGTAAAAGGAACGATCCTGTGGTGAATACTTGAACGTTTCAGTCAGGTATTAGATAATCACCAGAATATAAGAAAATACTCAACAACTATGGTCTCGAATTAGATTTGTATCATGTTGTTTTTGACACAGGTAAGAGAGGTTGTCGTGAGCGAAGTAAATATCCCATTGTCTTTTTCTGATGCAGCAGCTACACGCGTACAAACGCTAATTGCTGAAGAAGAAAACCCAGAACTAAAACTGCGTGTATACATTACAGGTGGCGGTTGTAGTGGTTTCCAATACGGCTTCACATTTGATGAAAAAGTAAATGATGGCGACACTACTATTGTAAACAGCGGTGTTACGCTGGTTGTTGACCCAATGAGCCTACAGTACTTAATGGGCGGCATGGTTGATTACACTGAAGGCCTAGAAGGCGCACGCTTCTTTGTGAACAACCCGAACGCGACAACAACATGTGGCTGTGGTGCATCATTTAGCGTCTAACGTGAACTGAAAGGTAGCTTGATCTGAGAGCTACATTAGAAATATTTTAAACGCTGAGCTCATGCTCAGCGTTTTTGTTTTTAAGAAATACATCATATAAAACAGACAGTAATTCGACCTATTCTAGCCATACATACTAAGAGACATTTAAGGTGGGAATGTGTAACCATTATTTGATTTACCTGGATTATAGTAAACGCCATATTTTTTAAACTGTCGATAGAGTCCAACTTCGTTGGGTGTGGGTCTGTTAAGGTTACCGCTGTGCATCAGGATGTTGCATATGACAGTGTTAAGCTAATTAGCGCGCCTTAATAACATCGGACAAAAGGATTTGCTATGCCCACTCTATTTTCTAACTCTTCACTTTTTCAGAAACTGAAGCAGCCGTGGTTGGTTTCTCTGATTCTAGTTGTACTGTTGTCGATTTGGCTTGGTTTAGGAGTGGGGCAAGCGGAAGAGTCACCTGAAAAAAAAGCGACAGAAATTCCGTTGGCTAAGGTTTCCTTTCAAACATTTACTTCATCACCGACCTTTAAAACGATTGATCTCTATGGTCGAACGGCGCCCGATAGACATGCTCGTTTGGGGGCTGAAGTTGCGGGCAAGGTTGTTAGATTGAACGTTGTTAAGGGTGATGCGGTTAAAGTTGGACAAGCCATTGCTCAGATAGATAAAGGTGATTTAGAGATTCAACTAGAGCGAGCATCTGCGTTATATCGCTTGAAGCAGAAAGAATTCAAAGCGGCGCAGTCTTTGAAGAAAAGAGGGCTGCAAGGCGAGATAGCCTATACCACAGCAGAGGCTTCACTAACGGAAGCAAAGGCCATGAAGCGCAATGCGGAATTGGCTCTAAAGAACACAGTAATCACATCACCTTTCTCTGGTGTGGTTCAAGACTTGATGGTGGAACTGGGCGATTTCGTTGGCGTTGGCGACCCTGTCGCAGGTGTGATTGACCTCGATCCTTTGGTTATTGAGGCCGATGTCAGTGAGCGCCATATCCAGCATTTGCTAGTCAATCAATCAGCTTTGGTTCGCCTGTTAGGGAGAGAAGAAGCGGAAGGTCGGCTGCGTTACGTCTCTCGAATCTCTTCTGCCTCAACCAATACCTTCCCAATAGAGATTGAAATTGATAACTCCAAAGGCCTATTACCTGCAGGTGTCAGTGCAGAAGTAACACTCAACCTAGAAACAAGAGATGCAATCAAGATTACACCTGCCATGCTGGCACTGGATGAGGCAGGTAACCTTGGGGTCAAAACTTTGGTTTCAGTCGATGACTCACCAACCGTGAAATTTGTAGGCATTCAGCTAGTAAAGGCAGAGCAAGATGGAGTTTGGCTCACAGGACTTGGACAACGCGTCGATATCATCACAGTAGGCCAAGGGTTTGTGCGTGATGGTGATTCGGTGATTGCTGTTAAGCAAGGCGCTGAACTCTCTAACGTAACCGCAGAGTAGGAGATAACCGATGTATTCAATTATTGATGCAGCCTTGTCTCGTGCTCGAACAATGCTCTCCCTTTTAGCGTTAATTCTTGTCGCCGGTGTCGTCACCTATATCACGATACCCAAGGAATCGAGCCCAGACATTACCATCCCAATTATCTATGTTTCGGTCGGGCACCAAGGGATCTCGCCAACGGATGCAGAACGTTTATTGGTTCGACCGATTGAGCAAGAGCTTAGGTCAATCGAAGGCGTAAAAGAGATGACAGCAACCGCAGCAGAAGGCCACGCCTCTGTGGTGTTAGAGTTTAATGTTGGCGTCGATCTTACTAAAGCGATGGCTGATGTTCGTGACGCGGTTGATCTGGCTAAGCCCAAATTGCCAGAAGATAGCGATGAGCCGACTGTAAATGAAGTTACCCTCGCTTCTGAGCAGCCTGTGTTGTCAGTGGTTCTGTTTGGTACCGTGCCTGAGCGCACCATAGTACAAATCGCTCGAGAGCTCGGAGATAAACTCGAAAGTTATCGTCAGATCCTTGAAGTCGACATTGCAGGCGATCGCGATGACATCGTCGAGATCATTGTCGATCCGCTATTGATGGAGAGTTACAGCCTAGATCAAGCGGACATCTATAATCTGATTGCTTTGAATAACCGAGTGGTGGCCGCAGGCTTTGTTGATACAGGCTACGGGCGTTTTTCGGTCAAAGTCCCTTCTGTGTTTAACTCTTTAAAAGACGTACTAGAGTTGCCAATCAAAGTGGATGGTAAACAGGTAGTGACCTTTGGCGATGTGGCTACAGTTCGTCGAGCGTTTCGAGATCCTGAAAGCTTTGCCCGTTTAGATGGCAAATCCGCGGTTGTCTTGGATATCAAGAAACGTGCGGGTGAAAACATCATTGAAACCGTTGAGCTAGTCAAAGCGGTAATGGCTGGTGCTCAGCAGCAAGCTGAATGGCCAAATAACCTGTTGGTCAAATACACCTGGGATGAATCTAAAGATGTGAAGATCATGCTCAACGATCTTCAAAATAACATTCTATCCGCCATCATTCTGGTAGTGATCGTTATCATCGCGATTCTTGGTGTGCGAACCGCATTATTAGTCGGAATTTCAATTCCTGGATCATTCCTCACGGGATTGTTGGTGTTGTCTGTGTTTGGTCTAACCGTCAACATCGTGGTGCTGTTCTCGTTGATCATGGCGGTTGGTATGTTGGTCGATGGCGCAATTGTGGTGACCGAGTTTGCCGACAGGCGAATGCAAGAAGGTGAAGGGCGTAAAACCGCTTACCGAGATGCAGCGAAACGAATGGCGTGGCCAATAACTGCATCAACGGCTACAACCTTGGCTGCATTTGCTCCGTTACTGTTTTGGCCGGATGTAACGGGCGAATTCATGAAGTTCCTGCCATTAACGTTGATTGCAACCTTAACCGCTTCATTGATTATGGCGTTGTTGTTTGTGCCTGTACTCGGTGGTTTGATTGGTAAACCTCAATACGTATCGCCCAAAAGCCAAACGAGAATGGTGGCACTGCACAACGGTGATTTCTCACAGGCTACAGGCTTAACCAAAGCCTACTACCACACGTTGTCGATTGCGATTAAGCACCCCTTTAAGATTCTTTTCAGTGCCATATTACTTGCGGTTGCGGTGGGTTTTACTTATTCCAAAGCGGGTCTAGGTGCAGAGTTCTTCCCAGAAGTTGATCCGCCATTCTTTAACGTCAAAGTTCGCTCCCATGGTGATCTGTCTATCCAAGAGAAAGATGTCATCATGCGTGATATTGAGTTGATGATGCTCAATCATGATGAGTTCGATACCGTTTATACGCGTACGGGTGGTGATGATCAGATTGGTTTGATCTCGATTACCCCTGTTGATTGGCAATACCGTCGCAGTGTTAAGGCGATCATTGAAGAATTAAAGGTGTACACCGATCAATACGCAGGGGTCGAGATTGAATATAAGTTTCCAGATGCAGGGCCTCCGGTTGAGAATGACTTAGTGATTGAGCTCTCGGCAAGAACACCAGAGCAGCTGAATCAGGCTGCAAAAATTGTAAGAAACTGGGCGGATGGCAATCAGGCGCTGACCAATATAAGTGATACCGCGAGTAAAGATGGCATCGATTGGAAAGTGGATATTCGCAGAGATGATGCTGCGCGTTTTTCGGCTGATGCGACCTTGGTGGGTAATACGGTTCAATTCGTCACTAACGGGCTAAAGATTGGCGATTACCTCCCAGATGATTCTTCAGAAGAGGTCGATATCTTGGTGCGCTACCCAAGTGATAAAAGAGATATTGGGCGCTTTGACCAACTAAGAGTCAAAACACCAGCAGGCTTGGTGCCGATCACTAACTTTGCTCAGATAGTGCCAGACCATAAGCAGGACACGATAAAGCGTCTTGATGGTAAGCGTGTCGTGAACATCATGGCGGATATGGAAGAGGGTTATAACCTTGCACTCGAACTGCCAAAGATTGAGCGAGCGTTAAGTGAGTTAGGCTTACCAAGTAGTGTCGAGTTTCGTATTCGTGGTCAAAATGAAGAACAAGAAAACTCGTCAGCCTTCTTACAAAGTGCTTTCTTAGTTGCATTGGCGGTGATGGCTTTGATTTTGATTACTCAGTTCAATAGCTTCTATCAAGCGTTTTTGATTCTTAGTGCGGTGCTGTTCTCAACGGTTGGTGTGTTTGTTGGTTTGCTTATCTTTCAGCGTCCGTTTGGCATTGTGATGTCTGGTATTGGAGTGATAGCGCTGGCGGGAATAGTGGTGAATAACAACATCGTGCTGATCGATACCTATAACCAGCTAATCAAAAGAGGCTTGGATAAGCGAGATGCGATTCTAAGAACCGGTGTTCAACGTTTAAGACCAGTAATGCTGACTACGGTTACCACCATTTTAGGCTTGATGCCGATGGTGTTAGAAATGAACATCGATTTGATTAATCAAAAGATAGAATTCGGCGCGCCGAGCACTCAATGGTGGTCTCAACTTGCTACAGCCATTGCGGGAGGTTTGGCCTTTGCAACGGTACTAACCTTGGTGCTGACACCTTGTCTGTTGATGTTAGGGCGAGATAAGAAGCCCGATATGATCCAAAGCAACGACGATGAACGATAAATACTAGTTCGACGGAAATGAAAAGAGCGCCTTGGTGGGCGCTCTTTTCGTTGGTTTAGATGGCTATTAATCTAATTAGTCGCTAGTCACCTAATTAGTTGCTAGTAACTGGCCGTATCGCTCTAGGTTACTCAATCGAATTTCTGAGTTCGCAATAAATGTTGCTTTTGCTTTACCTGTTAACGACTTAGATTGCGGTAATTTCACGGTACGCGCATTTTTATGTACGCCATTAACCAAGAATTCATAATGTAAGTGTGGGCCAGTCACACGGCCTGTACCGCCCAAAGTACCAATGGTTTGGCCTTGTTTAACTCGTTGACCTGTTTTCACCATACGTCGCTTCATGTGCAGGTACTTGGTGATGTAGGTGTTGCTGTGGCGGATAAACACGTAGTTACCATTAAATTGGTTGTAACCAGACTTCTGAACAATACCGTCACCGGCTGCCCAGATAGGCGTGCCAACAGGAGCTGCGTAATCGGTGCCGCGGTGAGCTCGAACCTTACCGGTTACTGGGTGTCTCCTGGTAGGATTAAAGTTTGATGTTACGCGACGAAAATCAATTGGTGAGCGCAAGAACGCTTTCTTCATTGCTCGACCATTTTCATCGAAGTAGTTGCCGCTCTTATCATCCAATACCGCGGTAAATGAATCGCCTTGGTTTTTGAATACGGCTGCCATGATCTTACCGCGACCAACCACCTCACCTTCAACCACTTTCTCTTGGTATAAGATTTTGAAGCTGTCGTTCTTACGAATATCTAACGCAAAGTCGATATCCCAACCGAAGATACCGGCGAGTTCCATGATTTGGTTTGCGGTTAAACCTGCGCTAACGCCTGCATTCCAGAAGTTAGACGTGATGTTGGCTTCAGCGTAATTGTATTGGTAGGCAACTTCTTTTTTGTCGAAACTTGATGAGAAAGAATCGCCAGACTTAGTGATCTTGAAGCTTTCAAACGCACTAAGTTGTCGTTTTAACTGAATAAGGTCGTTGTTCTCATCGAAGCCGAACTGCAATACATCGCCAGGTCTTAGGTTAGACAGCTGCTTCTTAATATCGTTATTGGTATTGAGTAGCGTGATCAGCAAGCGGTATGAGAGGCCAATACGTTCAAATAAGACAGAGGTGCTTTCGCCAGAACGAACGGTGTATTTCTCCCAATTAAGCACAGCCGTCGGCGGTGCGTCACTCGAGCTAACAAGTGCAGATGCATTGATAGTCAGTGGGTAATGTTTCCCCACCACTAAAGCGCCCGTATCGTCACGTAAACTGCTGACATCGGGGAGTAAGAAAATCGCGACGAAAATTACGGCACTAAAAAATGCGATAAAAGCCCGGTGCAAAATAGGAAGGCGTGCAAAAATAGACAACATGTTCCGGTTCGTTCTGTAAATATTATGAAAATCGACGACGGAATAGTGTAACTGGTTTCAAAATACATCGCTATTCAAGTAAGATGTCTAATTATTATATTTTTGCCAAATCTGTGGGAGTGAACAAGAATGGCGAGTATTGAAGCTGCACTAGCCGAGATCAAACGTGGCGTAGAAGAACTGATTCCAGAAGACGAACTGATTGCTAAATTAAAAGAAGGTCGTCCTTTACGCATTAAGCTGGGTGCCGATCCAACCGCTCCAGATATCCACCTAGGCCATACGGTTATCTTTAACAAGCTTCGTGCTTTCCAAGAGCTTGGTCATGAAGTGACATTCCTTATTGGTGATTTCACTGCAATGGTTGGTGATCCATCAGGTAAGAACTCAACGCGTCCACCGCTAAGCCGTGAAGACGTATTGAAGAATGCTGAAACTTACAAAGAGCAAGTATTCAAGATTCTAGAGCCTGCGAAAACACAAATTCGTTTCAACTCTGAGTGGCTATCTGAGCTTGGTGCTGAAGGCATGATTCGTCTTGCTTCTAACCAAACTGTTGCTCGTATGCTTGAGCGTGATGACTTTAAAAAGCGTTACGCTGGTGGTCAACCGATCGCAATCCACGAATTCATGTACCCACTTCTACAAGGTCACGACTCTGTTGCACTAGAGAGTGATGTTGAGCTTGGTGGTACTGACCAGAAGTTTAACCTTCTAATGGGTCGTGAACTGCAAAAAGCAGCAGGTCAAAAACCACAAGCGGTATTGATGATGCCATTACTTGTTGGTCTAGACGGCGTTAAGAAGATGTCTAAGTCTGCGCACAACTACATCGGTATTAGCGAAGCACCAAGCGAGATGTTTGGTAAGATCATGTCTATCTCTGACGATCTAATGTGGAGCTACTACGAGCTACTGTCTTTCCGTCCACTTGAAGAAGTGGCGGAACTGAAAGCTGGCGTTGAGGCGGGCAAAAACCCTCGTGACGTTAAAGTACTTCTAGCGAAAGAGATCATTGCGCGTTTCCACAGTGAAGCCGATGCTGAAGCCGCTGAGCAAGAGTTCGTTAACCGCTTTGCTAAGAACCAAGTTCCTGATGAAATGCCTGAATTTGAATTCGAAGCCGGCCTACCGATTGCGAACGTTCTAAAAGAAGCGGGTCTTGTAAACTCTACTTCTGATGCGATGCGTATGATCAAGCAAGGCGCTGCTAAGCTTGAAGGCGAGAAGATTGAAGACAGCAAATTCGTACCTGAAGCTGGTACTGCAGTTTACCAAGTAGGTAAGCGTAAGTTTGCTCGTATTACTATCAAGTAATATTAAATCTCAATGATTTAACGAAAAGGCATCTACGGATGCCTTTTTTATTGCCCCTAATTATTGACAGGAATTTGACGAAGTTTTTGAACGGCTATTGCTACACTATGCGCGCTGCCATATTGACAGTAATTCTGGAGATTTTTATGAACAATACCGACCATCCTCCTAGTTTGAATGGAGAAGAATAACCTGTCTCGGTATTGATCTATTGTCCTGCCGTTCGGGTAGGGTATCTTTGTTTTTCCCCCTCATTCTTTTCCACACACTAGATTCTAACAAGTAGACACACCAGTAGCTTTCAGCTCTTGGTGCGCATAAATCTATAAATCTATAAATCTATAAACTTATGCTATTTGTTTTGATGGTCGTTACCTTTGCCAATCGGGAGATTCGCCATGACGGTAATGAACAACACTTTTTTATCTATCGAAGCTTTGTACACAGAGCAAGACATCCAAGCTGTATCGAATGCATTTCAACAGTATGGGCGTGAGCAACAAATTAACCTTTTAAACCGAATGCCACTTGAAGATGCGGTGTTAGTACTTGGGCAATGCTCTCTCAGTATTATTCAGACTTTACTTAGTGAGCTAGAAGAGCAGGGCTTTGAGAAGCGCTCTCGACATCTAGCTCACCAACTAGGGCTGATCTACTCAGAGGTTGAGCCTCAACAAGGTTACCTTTCAACTGGAGTGCTAAGCCACGTAAGGCAACGTATCGGTTGGATTATTGCCTTAGCGCTGTTGGGTATTGTCTCTGGGCTTATCATTGCTCAGTATGAAGACATCCTCAGTCAGCTAGTACTTCTGGCGATCTATATGCCGGTGATCGCTGCTGCTGGGGGTAACACCGGAACACAAGCCGCGACTCTGGTCATCAGGGCTTTAGCCACGGGCGAGTTGAAGAAGCGCCAATGGGCGAACGTTTTATGGAAAGAACTTAGAGTTGCCATCTGCTTGGCGCTTGCGATTGCCTTGGTGATGATAGGCCGCATCTTACTGTTCAGTGACAACCAATCAACGGGTGGCTACGACATTAATATGATTGCTTACGCGATTGCTGTCGCTCTGTTTATTCAAGTGACAATATCAACCGTGCTTGGCGCTGGATTGCCGATTGTTGCTCGGTTATTCAAGTTAGATCCTGCGGTGCTGGTGAGCCCTGTACTGGCTTCAATTGTCGATATTTCGGGGATGTGGATTTACTTCACGGTAGTGAATTCATTCTTGGGTATTGCTTAACGCTTTTAAATAAAGACTCTGAAAATAAAAAGCACCGCCGAAGAAAAACATCTTAGGAAGAAAAATGGCGCTGAAGATCTTAAATCTTCAGCGCCATTTTTATTGTTTAAGTAGAAGCTTACAGAGAGTTAAACATTACTTAGATTTGCTTTGTGTTTGACTGAATTCGACCACATCTTTGTAGAAAGCACGTTCAAACTGGGTGATTGGTGCTTCCACTGGTTTGTCTGGATCTTGTTCTTCAGGGAAGTAATCACGGACAAATTGCACAAACAGAGAGTTTGGTTTTCCCGCCTTATCTAATCCGTATCCCGCCATGTTGTAACTGCCGTATAGAGAACCACTTTTGGCGATAATGTTGCCTTGAATCGGTGCTTTTCTCATGCTTTGACGGTATTTGAGCGTTCCATCAGTGCCAGATGTAGGCATAGCCTCAATCAGGTTGAGCTGTTGATCGTTTTCCCAGATATAACGAAGCACTTGAGCCATGGTCTGTGACCTCATTCGGTTATTTCTGGATAACCCTGAACCATCGACGAGCTGCGCTTTGCTGAGGTCAATATTAGCCTTGGTCAGCAGTATCTGTTTTATTGCTTCTGTGCCGTTATTGAAGCTGCCCGGTTGGACATAAAACGTTGCACCCAGTGTTTTGGTTAGGTTGTCTGCTATTAGATTGTCTGATTTCTTCAGCATGGTATCGAGCAGTTCGGGAAGCTTTTCAGAATGATGGCTCGCGACTAACGTGGTTTTGTTTACTTTCGCTTTTTTACCAATAATCACATCGCCTTTAACTTGGATTTTCAGCTCTTCAAGAAGCGATGTCACGACTTGATAGGTATAAAGCTCGGGGTTTTGAATCGCAAACTTGAGTGGTAGTGGCTTCTTACGCTCTACTAAGCAACCAGAGAGCTTGTAAGCGTTGTCTGGAGTGGTAATGAGCTCTAAGTCGCATTGTGTCGCCTTCTGCCCTGATCGAGTTACGGTGGCTGCGGTGGTTGTCACGTCTATCGGATAGTGAGCGGGAATATAGACACGAGTGCTGCCGTTATCTTTTGTATAAATAGAGGCTTGTGCGCAGTTGCTGTCTAAGGTCATCGCACTCGAAGGCGCGCTGTAACAAACGCCTAGAATGTCCCAAGGCCAGCCAACGGCTCGCTGATAGCCCGTAAAAGTAGAGTTATCTAGGTATAAGTTGCCTTTGATAGTTCTGGATTGAGACTTAGCGTATTGAGCTAAAAGGCTTTTAAGCTGTTCTCGTTGTAGGGTCGGGTCGCCACTAAATGAAATGATTGAGTCATTCCCAGAACGGGCAATGCTGGTCGTGTAGTGAAAGTCATCCCCTAACTCCAACTTAGCCGCTAAAGCTGTCACCAGCTTTAAAGTACTGGCGGGCGGGTAGAAGCCATCACTGTTGGAATTCATTTTGTTTGAATCGCCTCTCAGGGATTCCAAAATTACACTTGTGCTACTGCCATCAGGCAATTTATCTAGAGGGGGGTAAGCGAAAGCGTTAACTGAGAAAGCGCTAATGGAAAAACTACATACAAGTAGTGTGGATAGAAGGCGCATAGAAGATTTCTTGGATGGCTGATGTTTTCAGTATACAGATATAAAAAACGCCCGCTAGATAGCGGGCGTTTTGATTCTCAATTAACTAATTAATCAATTAGATAATCAGAATTAGAAGTCGTAACGTAGACCTAGAGCTAGCTCGTCTTCAGCATCTGCTTTTGATGCAGGGCCGTTAAGAAGGCCAACTGAACCTAACTTGTCACCTTCAGAGATAAGGTTGAAGTTGTACGAGATGTACGTACGGAAGTTAGGCTTGAAGTAGTAAGTCGCATCGATAGCAACGTTGTCAGCTGAAGTTTCACCGTCAGTTTCTGCGTTGTTGTACGTTAGAGTGAATGCAGTTTTATCTAGCGTGTACGCAGTTGCGAATTCGTAACCAGTGTAATCGCCGTTTTTGTCTGCTAATTCACCGTCAGTGAATGTACCAGCAAAGTATAGAGCTTCAGTGCGGAAAGATGCCGCTAGCATGTACTCGTTTTGCTCGTCTTGATCAGCGTAACCTGCACCTAGCTTAAAGCCAGAATCGCCGATTGCGTAGATACCAGATAGAGAGTAGCCGTCTGCGTCGTTGTCAACGAACTCACCAGCAGCGTTTTCTGAACGGTCAGCAAAACGGTAGCTTGCTTTAACGCCTAGGTCTTGGAATTGACCTTTGTATGAAACCATGTTGTCTGAACGGTCAGCTGCTGCAATTTTGTATGCCGCTGAGTTACCGTGGTAAGACATGATATCGGTAAAGTCAGTGATAACGCCTAGCGCACCGTCGTTTTTACCGTAAGTTACTTCACCGAATGTACCGCCGATACCAGCGTATGTGTAACGGTTAGTGATGTCGCCGTCGTTGTTATCAGTAGAGCCGCCGTTTTCAGCAGTTGTGAATTCGCCTTCGTAGAAACCAACACCGTATAGGCCGTCTTGGATTTCAACTTTACCTAGGAAGTTAAGACGTACACGTGTTTTGTCTTCAGCTTTGCCATCTTTTAGAGATAGACGAGCTTCAGCACGACCACCGATCTCTAGAGAAGTGCCGTTTGAGCTGTATACAGAAGTGCCGTCGATACCACCAGCTTGTTTGCCGTCCGCTGCTACTGCGTTAGTAGCAAGAGCTGCAGCCGATACAGCAAGCGCGATCATAGTCTTGTTCATGTTATTAATTCCTAATTACTGTCCATAGAAGTTTTATCAAGGATTTGAACCCTTTTGTGTATTGCCTGTATTAATCAGGCTTCATAATCATGATTAGAACAGAAGTCTGAAAAATGCCAGTGCAATCCATGGGTTACTTTTTACCTCTAAAGTTCCATAGTCAGTTAGTAAAATGATATAAAACTAAAAAATGAACACTGTTTTATTATATCTCTTGTTGTTTAAGTGTATGTTTTAAAGTGTTTTTTATAAAAGTGTGATCTGTGTTTATTTTGTTTGTTTTTTGTTTTTTTAGGTATTTAACTCCCTGCTTATTGATGGGGGAGTTATTATTCATTTTTGTGATGTCTGTAATTTAGACCTAGATAAAGCTTTTATAACGCAAAGTGGAATAAAGGTGATTTAGCCATAAAGTTTGTTTACACTAAGCCAAATCGTTTTGTTTCTATCACCCAATAAATGCGTTGGGTGTATTTATGTTGGCCAAAGAAAGCTTTGGCATAGAGGTAAAAAATGGAAAAGGTTCCAATGACAGTACGTGGCGCTCAGAAGCTACGTGACGAATTAGATCGCCTACTTAAGCTACGTCCTATTATTTCAGCAGCTATTGGTGAAGCACGTGAACTCGGTGACTTGAAAGAGAATGCAGAGTACCACGCCGCTCGTGAAGAGCAGGGTATCTGTGAAGCTCAAATTCGAGATATCGAATACAAGCTATCGCTAGCTCAGATCATCGACGTAACTCAAATGGATAACACAGGCAAGGTTATCTTTGGTACTACGGTTACTTTGATTGACGTAGATACTGATGAAGAGTTCCGTTACCAAATCGTTTCTGAAGATGAAGCTGAAATCAAAACTGGCCGCATTTCGGTGAAATCACCGATCGCTCGTGGCCTTATTGGTAAGATGGAAGGTGACGAGGTTATTATCTCTACACCTGGCGGTGATAAAGATTTCGAAATCGACAAAGTAGAATACATCTAATTGAATTTACTTTGGTTCTAATAAGTAAAAAGGTCGCTAATGCGACCTTTTTCGTTTCTCACGCTACACTAAAAGATAAGCACGGTGGCTTTCTTATTGTGGAGCTAGCTTGATGTCAAACTAGCTTATTTGCGTGGAATCTCGATTTTACGTGCTTCTGACTGACGGAACAGTACTAGAACTTTACCGATAGTCTGTACTTTCTCAGCTTTAGATTCACGTACAATTGCATCGATAATCAGTTGCTTAGTCTCACGGTCTTCTGATGCAACTTTAATCTTGATCAGTTCGTGGTGGTCTAGAGCCAATTCGATTTCCGCTAGAACAGCTTCAGTAAGTCCATTTGCGCCCATTAGCACTACAGGTTTTAAACTGTGAGCTAGGCCCTTTAGATGCTGCTTTTGTTTGGTACTTAGGTTCATTACGCGGCCAATTTTATTTAGTATTAGGGTTGAAAAAACCTATTTTAACGCCATCTAAAGCTGAAGACTATAATTTATTCAGCAATTAGTACTTTCCTCCAGTTTAGGTATCCAATGAGCAAACAGAAACACTCGGCCAGTTCAGGCCGTTGGTTGAAGGAACACTTCGACGACAAGTATGCAAATGAAGCAAGAAAAAGAGGCTATCGTTCGCGTGCTTATTTCAAAATGGAAGAGATTCAAACGAAAGATAAATTGCTGACTCCTGGGATGACCATTGTGGATTTGGGCGCAGCGCCTGGCGGTTGGTCTCAATATGCTGCTAAGATTATCGGAGACAACGGTCAAATCATTGCTTGTGACTTGCTACCTATGGATCCGATTGCTGGAGTGAGCTTTTTACAAGGCGATTTCCGCGAAGAAGCTGTGCTAGAAGCTTTATTGGAACGTATACAACCAAACATGGTTGATGTCGTGATGTCTGATATGGCACCTAATATAGCAGGCAACAATTCTGTGGATCAGCCAAGAGCTATGTATTTAGTTGAATTAGCTTTGGATATGTGTCGACAAGTTCTAGCTACCAATGGTAGTTTTGTTGTAAAAGTATTCCAAGGCGAAGGGTTTGACCAATATGTTAAGGACGTCCGTGAGATGTTTAAAACAGTTAAAGTGAGAAAACCCGACTCTTCTCGAGCTCGATCTCGTGAAGTGTTTATCGTAGCAACTGGTTACAAAGGTTAACGATTCTCTTCCAAGAGTGAGAGTTAACAACATGGCTACAGGTTACAAACTGTAGTACCCTACCTTTAATTACAATTAGTTATCGAGAGGCTTACACCTTGAGTGACATGGCAAAAAATTTAATTCTGTGGCTTGTTATCGCGGTAGTGTTGATGTCGGTATTCCAGAGCTTCGGCCCTGGGGAAAGTAACGGCAGAGCAGTAGATTACACCACATTTGTACAGGAAGTTGGCCAAGGCCAGATTCAAGATGCACAGTTCAATAACAGCGAGATCACTTTCACACGTCGTGGTGGTGGCTCTAAGTATGTAACTTACATGCCTGTTTATGATCAAAAGCTACTTGATGACTTAATTAATCAAAACGTAAAAGTTCAGGGTACACCACCTGAAGAGCAGAGCCTGCTTGGCACTATCTTTATCTCATGGTTCCCAATGATCTTACTGATTGGTGTGTGGATTTTCTTCATGCGTCAAATGCAAGGCGGCGGCGGCGGTAAAGGCGCGATGTCTTTTGGTAAGAGCAAAGCTCGAATGATGAGCGAAGAACAAATCAAAACGATGTTTGCTGATGTTGCTGGTTGTGACGAAGCAAAAGAAGACGTGAAAGAGCTTGTTGATTATCTTCGTGACCCAAGTCGTTTCCAAAAGCTGGGTGGTAAGATCCCGACAGGTATCCTGTTGGTCGGTCCTCCTGGTACTGGTAAGACATTGCTTGCAAAAGCAATTGCTGGTGAAGCGAAAGTACCGTTCTTTACTATCTCAGGTTCTGACTTCGTTGAAATGTTTGTTGGTGTCGGTGCATCTCGTGTGCGTGACATGTTCGAACAAGCGAAGAAAGCAGCGCCTTGTATTATCTTTATCGATGAAATCGATGCTGTTGGTCGTCAGCGTGGCGCTGGTGTTGGTGGTGGTCACGATGAGCGTGAACAAACACTAAACCAAATGCTGGTTGAGATGGATGGTTTCGAAGGTAACGAAGGTATTATCGTTATCGCTGCGACTAACCGTCCAGACGTACTTGACCCAGCATTGCTTCGTCCAGGCCGTTTTGACCGTCAAGTAGTGGTTGGTCTACCAGATGTACGTGGTCGTGAACAGATTCTTAAAGTACACATGCGTAAGGTTCCACTATCAGGCGATGTTGAACCATCTCTGATTGCTCGCGGTACACCCGGTTTCTCAGGTGCAGACCTTGCGAACCTTGTGAACGAAGCGGCTCTATTCGCTGCTCGCGGTAACAAACGCAATGTATCGATGGTTGAGTTTGAATTAGCGAAAGACAAAATCATGATGGGTGCTGAGCGCCGTTCAATGGTTCTGACTGAAGAAACGAAAGAATCGACGGCTTACCATGAAGCTGGTCATGCAATTGTTGGTCGTTTAGTGCCTGAGCACGATCCAGTGTACAAAGTATCTATCATCCCTCGTGGTCGAGCGCTTGGTGTTACTATGTATTTACCAGAACAAGATCGTGTAAGTATGAACCGTCAACACCTAGAATCGATGATTTCTAGCCTATACGGTGGTCGTCTTGCTGAGGAATTGATTTACGGTTCAGACAAGGTATCGACAGGTGCATCAAACGATATTGAGCGTGCCACTGATATTGCTCGCAAGATGGTGACTCAATGGGGCTTCTCTGAAAAACTAGGCCCTCTTCTTTATGCAGAAGAAGAAGGTGAAGTTTTCTTAGGCCGCGGAATGAGCAAAGCGAAACACGTCTCGGATGAAACCACTCGACTTATCGATGAAGAGATTCGTATCCTAATTGATCGTAATTACGCTCGAGCGAAACAAATACTCGAAGACAATATGGATTTAATGCACTCAATGAAAGATGCATTAATGAAGTATGAAACGATTGATGCGGGTCAGATTGATGATTTGATGGATCGTAAAACCGAGATCCGTGAGCCTGCTGGTTGGGGGGAGCAAGTAAAAGCAGAACCTGCAAAGGAAGAAGCCAAGCCTGAAGCTGAAGTTAAATCTGAAGAACAAGCTAAAGCCGAACCAGAAGCTGAAGAGTCGAAAGTTGAAGAAGTTAAATCTGAATCAGATGATACTCAAAACAAAGATTCTTAATCGCTAAGCTATAAATTAAAACCCTGAGTACGCTCAGGGTTTTTCTGTTTATAGCTCAAGGTGTTTTTTTACTCTTTAAGACCTGCCTTTCATGATATTAAAAGCAAACAATAAAACACTCGTTTTAGACCGCCCACATGTAATGGGTATCCTCAATGTCACCCCTGATTCTTTCTCTGATGGCGGAAAATTCAACTCATTAGACAATGCATTGCTGCAAGCTGAACGAATGATTCAAGCAGGCGTTAGCATTATTGATATTGGTGGTGAATCGACTCGTCCTGGAGCACCGGACGTTTCCTTAGAGGAAGAGCTCGCTCGAGTTATTCCTGCAATTAAAGCGATTCGTGCCAAGTTTGATGTTTGGATTTCTATTGATACCAGCAAAGCGGAAGTGATGCGCCAAGCTGTTGAAGCGGGTGCTGATTTGATCAATGATGTACGCGCTTTACAAGAGCCAGGTGCCCTACAAGCTGCCGCTGAGGCTAATGTTCCTGTTTGCTTAATGCACATGAAAGGCCAACCAAGAACCATGCAAGCTAGCCCAGTTTACGACGATGTTCTAATGGATGTTGAAGCATTCCTACAAGAAAGAGTGGAAGCTTGTGAGGCTGTAGGAATCTCAAAAGAACAGCTGATTCTGGACCCTGGTTTTGGTTTTGGTAAAACCATTGAACACAATTACCACCTATTAGCGCACCTTGAAAAATTTCATACGCTTGGGTTGCCAGTTTTAGCTGGGATGTCGAGAAAGTCGATGATCTTTAAGCTACTGGACAAGGCCCCAGCAGATTGCATGGTAGCCAGTGTCACTTGCGCGACTATTGCAGCAATGAAAGGCGCACAAATTATTCGCGTTCACGATGTTGAAGATACATTGGAAGCGATGAAGATAATCGAAGTGATGAATAACAATCACTAATAATAATTAAGGAAAATCAATATGTCTGATAAAAGACGTTACTTCGGCACAGATGGTGTACGTGGCAAAGTTGGCCAATACCCGATTACACCTGATTTTGTTCTGAAGCTTGGCTGGGCTGCAGGTCGTGTTCTTGCGAAGCAGGGCACCAAGAAAGTGATCATTGGTAAAGATACTCGTATCTCTGGCTATATGCTTGAGTCTGCGTTAGAAGCTGGCCTTGCTGCTGCGGGTCTTCAGGCTACGTTTACTGGCCCAATGCCAACACCTGCTGTGGCTTACTTAACACAAACTTTCCGTGCTGAAGCTGGTATCGTTATCTCTGCATCGCATAACCCTTTCTATGACAACGGCATTAAGTTCTTCTCTTCTGAAGGCACTAAATTGTCGGATGACATTGAGTTGGCTATCGAAGCTGAACTAGATAAAAATATCGAGTGCGTGGAATCTTCTGCATTGGGTAAAGCTGTACGTTTAAATGATGCAGCTGGCCGTTATATTGAATTTTGTAAAAGTACATTCCCACACAAAATGACGTTAGCGGGCATGAAAATTGTGGTGGATTGCGCACATGGTGCGACTTACCACATTGCGCCAGCGGTATTTAAAGAGTTGGGCGCTGAAGTGATTGCAATGGGTGTTGAGCCAAATGGTACTAACATCAACCACGAAGTGGGTGCGACAGATGTGCGTGCTCTGCAAGCTAAAGTACTTGAAGAAAAAGCAGCGTTAGGCCTAGGCTTTGATGGTGACGGTGACCGTATCATCATGGTTGACGAGCTAGGCAACAAAGTTGATGGTGACCAAATTGCTTACATCATTGCTCGTGATGCACTGCGTCGCGGTGAGTTGAAAGGTGGCGTTGTTGGTACACTAATGACCAACCTTGGTATGGAAAATGGCCTTAAGCAATTAGGTATTCCATTTGTACGTGCTGCTGTTGGTGACCGTTACGTCATGGAGCAACTTCTTGCTAAAGGCTGGAAGATCGGGGCAGAAAATTCGGGTCACGTTATCCTATTGGATAAAGTGACGACGGGTGATGCTATCGTGGCTGCTCTGCAAGTGTTGGCTTCAGTTGTTGATAGCGAAATGACACTGAATGAGCTGTCTCAGGGCATGACGTTATACCCTCAAGTTCTAGAAAACGTTCGTTTCAGCGGAGATTCAAACCCACTAGAAGCCGAAGCGGTAAAAGCAGCGGTTGTAGAAGTAGAAGCTGAGCTTGGCGAGAAAGGTCGTGTGCTATTACGCAAGTCTGGTACCGAGCCACTACTGCGTGTCATGGTTGAAGGCGAAGATGCTGAGCTTGTTCAATCTTCAGCGCTTAAGATCGCAGATGCAGTAAAAGCAAACTGCTAATTTAACCTTTTACTTAACCGGCGAAACGAATAGCGCCTGTGATTAGAAGTGATTGACTTATATCACGGTCAAAAGATATCACGGTCAAGAGATATAACGGTCAAAAGAGACGTAAATGAGTTTTGTGTCGCTTTTGACCTTTTTTTAACCATTCGCTTGGTAAAGGCTTATTTTTTAGCAAATTCCCCTTGTCAGCCATCGTCGCATTCGCTAGTATTGCTCGGCCTTCAGTTAGGAGGTCGCTAGCCTTGTTCTCAAAAATAGTTTTTTGAACGGCGCTGGCTCAACAATTAGGAACATAGGTGGAAAAATGTTTACAGTTCTACTTGTGATTTACCTGTTGGCAGCGCTTGGTGTAATTGGCCTAGTGTTGATTCAACAAGGTAAAGGCGCAGATATGGGAGCCTCTTTCGGTGCTGGCGCTTCAAACACTGTGTTTGGTGCTGGTGGCTCAGGAAATTTCCTTACCCGAATGACTGCAGTTTTTGCAACTACATTTTTTATCCTTAGCTTAGTGCTTGGTAATATGTCTACACATAAAACTGAGTCACAATGGATTGACCCGACTCAAGGTCAGGTAATTCAGCAAGCTGAAGATGCAGTGAGTGAAGTTCCGACGCAAGGCGACGAAATTCCACAATAAGCTGCAAAGATTTGATGCCGAGATGGTGAAATTGGTAGACACGCTAGCATGAGGTGCTAGTGCCTTAGGGTGTGAGGGTTCGAGTCCCTCTCTCGGCACCATGTTTACAAACTTGTAAAACATCTTGTTGGGCGTATAATGCTCACAAGTCGGACGCGGGATGGAGCAGTTTGGTAGCTCGTCGGGCTCATAACCCGAAGGTCGTCGGTTCAAATCCGGCTCCCGCAACCAATTTCAATGCTATTATATAGCTTGTATTGGTAGCAAGTTTGCACAGTGTGAACCTCACTGTGAGTTAAGTGTGATATCGAATGTGATGACACTTAACATATAAGGGTCCAGCAACAAAAACCCCGGCTTATACGGGGTTTTTTGTTATCTAAGCATTTGTAAATGCCTTTAGATGATAATGTTTGCTTGGAATTTAAATTGGGCTTTGAGCCCTTTTTTTGTTTCTGGAGTGGTTAAATGACTGGTTTAGAGAGACAACTTACTGAAATGCTTGACGCTCCAGTAGCAGCATCAGGTTATGAGTTAGTTGGATTAGAATTTATTCGTGCTGGTGAGCACTCAACGCTACGTATTTACATCGATTCACCAAATGGTATCAATGTAGATGATTGCTCTGAGGTTAGTCACCAAGTAAGTGCCGTAATGGACGTTGAAGATCCAATTTCAGTGGCTTATAACCTTGAAGTGTCTTCACCAGGTTTAGAGAGACCACTGTTCAAAGCAGAGCATTACCAACAATTTATTGGTCACGAGGTAAGCATCGTTTTGAAAATGGCTGTCGGCAACCGTCGTAAATGGAAAGGTGATATCCAATCTATCGAAGGCGAGACAGTGAAAGTATTGGTTGAAGGACAAGAAGAAGAATTCGTCCTGAGCAATATTGCGAAAGCTAACCTGATCCCTAAATTTTAGTTCTCCTAGAGAGAAGAGCTTAAGAGGCTAGATTAATGAACAAAGAAATTTTGGCGGTAGTAGAAGCTGTTTCAAATGAGAAAGCAGTTCCTCGTGAGCGTATTTTTGAAGCGCTTGAAATCGCGCTTGCAACGGCAACAAAAAAGAAAAGCGAATTAGAAATTGAAGTTCGTGTAGAAATTGACCGTAAAACGGGTAATTTCGAAACTTTCCGCCGTTGGGAAGCTGTTGAGGAAGTTGAATTCCCAACAAAAGAAATCTCTATTGAAGCTGCAAAGTACGATGATCCAGAGATCGAACTTGGCGGTTTCATTGAAGATGATATCGAATCAGTAACGTTTGACCGTATTACGACTCAAACGGCTAAGCAAGTTATCGTACAGAAAGTACGTGAAGCAGAACGTGCTCAAATCGTTGAACAGTTTATTGACAACGAAGGCGAGCTCGTAACTGGCGCAGTTAAGAAAGTTAACCGTGACACAGTTATTCTAGACCTAGGTAATAACGCTGAAGCGGTAATCCTTCGTGACGACCAACTTCCTCGTGAAAACTTCCGTCCAGGTGACCGTGTTCGTGGTCTTCTTTACGCAGTTAAACCAGAAGCTCGTGGTTTCCAGCTTTTCGTTACTCGTTCGAAGCCAGAAATGCTAGCTGAACTATTCCGCGTTGAAGTGCCTGAGATTGGTGAAGAGCTAATTGAACTTAAAGGTGCTGCACGTGACGCTGGTTCTCGTGCTAAAATCGCTGTGAAAACAAACGACAAACGTATTGACCCTGTTGGTGCGTGTGTTGGTATGCGTGGTGCACGTGTACAAGCTGTTTCTAATGATCTTGGCGGTGAGCGTATCGATATCGTTCTTTGGGACGATAACCCAGCTCAGTTCGTTATTAACGCAATGGCGCCTGCTGATGTTGCTTCAATCATCGTTGATGAAGATGCACACTCTATGGACATCGCTGTTGAAGCCGATAACCTGGCACAAGCGATTGGCCGTAGCGGTCAAAACGTACGTCTAGCTTCTCAACTAACGGGTTGGGAACTGAATGTAATGACTGTTGCTGATCTAGAGAAGAAGCACCAAGAAGAAGCAGTTGCTTCTATTGAAAACTTCATGAAGCACCTAGACATTGAAGAAGACTTTGCTCAAATGCTTGTTGAAGAAGGATTCTCTACACTTGAAGAAGTGGCATACGTTCCTGTGAACGAGCTTCTTGAAGTTGACGGTCTAGACGAAGGTATCGTTGAAGAACTACGTAACCGCGCGAAAGACGCACTGACTACTCTAGCGCTAGCGAAAGAAGAGACTTTCGACGGTATTGAGCCTGCTGAAGACTTACTTGCACTTGAAGGTCTTGAGCGTGAAATGGCTTACAAGCTAGCAGCAAAAGGCGTTGCGACATTGGAAGACCTAGCTGACCAAGGCGTTGATGAACTAGAAGGCATCGAAGACCTAACTGCAGAGCGAGCAGGCGAGCTGATTATGGCTGCGCGTAACATCTGTTGGTTCGGCGACGAAGAATAATTCAGCAAGGAGAGAAAGCGGTATGACACAATTAACAGTTAAAGCACTGAGTGAAGAGATTGGTACGCCAGTTGACCGCTTAATTGAACAACTTGCTGATGCAGGAATGAAGAAAGCAGGGTCGGATCAAGTGACTGATTCAGAGAAGCAAACATTGCTAACGCACCTTAAAAAGGAGCATGGCGATACTTCAGGCGAAACAGAACCGACTCGTTTAACTCTTCAACGCAAGACCCGCAGCACGCTAAGTGTTGCCGCTGGAGGCGGTAAGAGTAAGGATGTTCAAGTAGAGGTACGTAAAAAGCGTACTTACGTGAAGCGCAGCACTATTGAAGATGAAGCGAAACGTGAAGCTGAGGAAGTAGCTAATCGTGAAGTGGAAGAGAAAGCACAACGCGATGCTGAAGAGCAAGCGAAACGTGATGCTGCAGAGAAAGCACAGCGCGAAGCCGAAGAAAAAGTAACACGTGAAGCGGATGCAAAACGTGATTCTGAAGAGAAGGCTCAACGCGCACAAGCTGAAAAGGCTAAAAAAGACATGAATTCAAAAAATGCAGACGCTAACGCACAAGCGAAAAAAGAAGCGGATGAACTTAAAACTCGTCAAGAGCAAGAAGCAACTCGTAAAGCCGAAGCTGAAGCAGCTAAGCTTGTTGAAGAAGCTCGTAAGTTAGCAGAAGAAAACCAAGAACGTTGGTCTGAAGAAGAGAAGAAGAAGAAAGAGCAAGAGAAATCTGCGGATTACCATGTGACTACTTCTACTTATGCTCGTGAAGCAGAAGATGCGGCTGATAAAAAAGATGAGAAAGCTCCTCGTCGTCGCAAGAAGAAACCTGCTCCAGCAGCTCAACCTGGCAACAATCGTGGTGGTCGTAACCAACGTGGTCGTGGCGGTAAAGGTAAGCTTGCTAAACCAACTTCAATGCAGCAAGGCTTCGATAAGTCAGCAACTGTTGCTAAATCTGATGTTGCTATTGGCGAAACTATCGTTGTTTCTGAACTGGCTAGCAAAATGTCAGTTAAAGCAACTGAAGTTATCAAAGTAATGATGAAGATGGGCGCTATGGCGACTATCAACCAAGTGATCGACCAAGAAACAGCACAACTTGTTGCTGAAGAAATGGGCCACAAGGTTATCCTACGTAAAGAAAATGAACTAGAAGAAGCAGTGCTAGCTGACCGTGATAGCGATGCTGTCGCAGAGGGTCGTGCTCCTGTTGTTACTATCATGGGTCACGTTGACCACGGTAAAACTTCTACACTTGATTACATTCGTAAAGCACACGTTGCGTCTGGCGAAGCTGGCGGTATCACACAGCACATTGGTGCTTACCACGTAGATACTGACAACGGCATGATCACGTTCCTTGATACTCCTGGACACGCGGCGTTTACAGCTATGCGTGCTCGTGGTGCTCAAGCGACAGATATCGTTGTACTTGTTGTTGCCGCTGATGATGGCGTAATGCCACAAACAATCGAAGCAATCCAGCACGCGAAAGCGGCAGGCGTTCCTCTGATTGTTGCTGTGAACAAGATCGACAAAGAGGGTGCAAACCCAGACAACGTTAAGAATGAGCTAGCTCAATACGACGTTATCCCTGAAGAGTGGGGCGGTGAGAACATCTTCGTTCACATCTCTGCAAAACAGGGTACAAACATCGATGGTCTTCTAGAAGCTATCCTTCTTCAGTCTGAAGTTCTTGAGCTTACAGCGGTTAAAGAAGGCATGGCATCTGGTGTTGTTGTTGAATCTCGTCTTGATAAAGGTCGCGGTCCAGTTGCAACAGTACTAGTACAGTCTGGTACTCTTAACAAAGGCGATATCGTTCTTTGTGGTCAAGAGTACGGCCGTGTTCGTGCAATGCGCGATGAAAACGGTAAAGACATCGAAACTGCAGGTCCATCTATCCCTGTAGAAATTCTAGGTCTTTCTGGCGTTCCTGCTTCAGGTGATGAAGCAACGGTTGTACGTGATGAGCGTAAAGCGCGTGAAGTTGCGAACTACCGTCAAGGTAAATTCCGTGATGTTAAACTAGCTCGCCAACAAAAAGCGAAACTAGAGAACATGTTCGCGAACATGACGGCTGGTGAAGTTGCTGAACTTAACGTTGTACTTAAAGCTGACGTTCAAGGTTCTGTAGAAGCAATTGCTGACTCTCTACTGAAACTGTCAACTGACGAAGTTAAAGTTAACATCGTAGGTTCTGGTGTTGGTGGTATTACGGAAACTGACGCAACGCTTGCAGCTGCTTCTAACGCTATCATCCTTGGTTTCAACGTTCGTGCTGACGCAACTGCGCGTGGTACAGTTCAGAATGAAAACCTAGATCTACGTTACTACTCAATCATTTACCAACTGATCGACGAAGTTAAACAGGCAATGGGCGGTATGCTTGCTCCTGAATTCCGTCAAGAGATCATTGGTCTTGCTCAAGTTCGTGACGTATTTAAGTCGCCTAAACTTGGTGCAATCGCTGGTTGTATCGTTACTGAAGGTACGATTAAGCGTAGCAGCCCAATCCGCGTACTTCGCGAAAACGTTGTTATCTACGAAGGTGAACTAGAGTCACTTCGTCGCTTTAAAGATGACGTTCAAGAAGTTAAAAATGGTTACGAGTGTGGTATCGGCGTTAAGAACTACAACGACGTTCGCGTTGGTGACCAGATCGAAGTATTCGAAATTGTTGAAGTTAAACGTACTCTAGACTAATCAGTCAGTACGACTCGACATATTGACTAAGGTTACTAACATTACCTGTAAAGGTAATAAGTAATCGGTTGTTGAATACACCATGGGGGGCTGGTAATTACCAAGCCCCCCATCTTTCTAAGTGAGAAAAGAAAATGTCAAAAGAATTTAGCCGCACACAACGTGTGTCTCAGCAGCTTCAAAAAGAGCTCGCACTTATCCTCCAACGTGAAGTTCGTGACTCACGCATTGGTATGGTAACTATTTCAGATGTAGAAGTGTCTCGTGACCTTGCATACGCAAAAGTGTTCGTGACTTTCCTATGTATCGGTGAGCAAACACCTGAATCATGTCTTGCTGCTCTTAAAGAGCATGAAGTGCCAGTTCGTATGGCTCTTGGCAAGCGTATTCGTCACCGTCTAACGCCTGAAGTTCGTTTTACTTACGACAACACATTGGTAGAAGGCATGCGTATGTCTAACCTTGTAAGTGAAGTACTGAACGATGACAAGCGTAAGCAAGAAGAATCTGGCCGCACTGACGAAACTCAGTCTAAGGATGAAGAGTAATGGCTCGCCGTCGTAAAGGTCGCCCTATAAACGGGGTAATTCTGTTAGATAAGCCAACAGGCATTTCATCTAATGATGCACTGCAAAAAGTAAAGCGTATTTACTTTGCAGAGAAAGCAGGGCACACCGGTGCTCTGGATCCTCTTGCGACTGGCATGCTGCCAATTTGTCTTGGTGAAGCAACGAAGTTCTCTCAGTTTCTTCTAGATTCTGATAAGCGCTACGTTGTTGTTGCGAAGCTTGGTGAGCGTACCAACACCTCAGATTCTGATGGTGAAGTGGTTGAAACGCGTGAAATCAACGTGACTCAAGAGCAACTTGAACGCTGCATTGCAAGCTTCAAAGGTGAAACCGACCAGATTCCATCAATGTTCTCAGCATTGAAATATCAAGGTAAGCCTTTGTATGAATACGCACGTGCGGGTATCGAGGTTCCTCGTGAGTCTCGCAAGATCACTGTGTATTCTATTGAGCTACTTCGCTTTGAAGGCGATGAAGTTGAGATGGAAGTGCATTGTTCTAAAGGGACTTACATCCGTACAATCACCGACGATCTTGGTGAAATGCTAGGTTGTGGTGCTCACGTGACAATGCTTCGTCGTACTGGTGTTGCAAAGTACCCGTATGAACGCATGGTTACCTTAGAACAGTTGAACGAAATTCTAGAGCAAGCACAAGCGCAAGAAATTGCACCTAAAGAGTTGCTTGATCCATTGCTAATGCCAATGGACACGGCTGTAGAAGACTTACCTGAAGTTAACCTGAATGCGGAACTGACTGATCTTGTTCAGCACGGTATGCCCGTTCAAGTCGCAGGTGCTCCTGCTGAAGGTACCGTTCGCATGACAAGCGGTGAAGAGAAGCTGTTTGTTGGCGTTGCTCAAATTGCTGAAGATGGCCGAGTTGCACCGAAACGTTTGGTTGTTTTCAGAGATGAAGAGCCACAAGCGTAACGCTGAAACCTAGTTAGGTATTGGCGCTGAGTCGTGAAAAGCGAGTAAATAATATAGAAAGCGAGCCCTTAATTTTAATGGTTCGCTTTTTTCGTTTTTCATGAGTTCGATTGTTATTGCACCAACTCGTAAACTTCCCTATAATCCTCGGCTCGCGTAGCGGCTGAATCAGAGATTGGCTGCTACAAATATAAACTTACTCTTATCAGGAGAGATTTATGTCTCTGAATGCAGAAACTAAAGCAGCAATCGTTGCAGAATACGCACAATCTGAAGGCGACACAGGTTCACCAGAAGTACAAGTAGCACTACTTACTGCTTCTATCAACCACCTACAAGGTCACTTCAAAGCGCACAAACACGATCACCACAGCCGTCGTGGTCTATTACGTATGGTTTCTAGCCGTCGTAAGCTTCTTGATTACTTGAAAGGCAAAAACCTTACTCGTTACCAAGATCTAATCAAGCGTCTAGGCCTACGTCGCTAATAGCGATGTCTGCAAAGACAGTTTGAAGAAAAGGAGCATTTATGCTCCTTTTTTTGTGCCTGTAAGAAAATGTTTGGCCGGATGCACAGAATATCATCTGGCTTTTTCTGATAGGAAATATCTCTCCTAATAAAAATAGTTTATACTACGCCCGCCTATGCGTTTTCAACGCTGGGCAATCAACCTCTCAAGACGTTACAGTCACAGATGTCGGCCAATAGGTCGCGACTATTCAAAGGCGGATTTGGTCTTAATTCGGCGTATGAACTCATACAAAGAAGCATCATTCCCAAGTCTCTTTTCACTAGTCGCGATTGGTAATATCTTGAGTCAATCTTCACTTAATCTAAAGTCATGACTTTAGAGCTAAGGATATACAATGTTTGAAAAACCAGTTGTAAAATCGTTCCAGTACGGTAACCACACCGTTACTCTAGAAACGGGCGTAATGGCACGTCAAGCTACTGCTGCTGTAATGGCGACTATGGACGATACATCAGTATTCGTTTCTGTTGTTGCTAAGAAAGAAGCTGTTGCAGGCCAAGATTTCTTCCCTCTAACAGTTAACTACCAAGAGCGTACATACGCTGCGGGTAAAATCCCTGGTGGTTTCTTCAAGCGTGAAGGTCGTCCTTCTGAAGGCGAAACGCTAACAGCTCGTCTGATTGACCGTCCAATTCGTCCACTTTTCCCAAGTGCGTTTAAAAACGAAGTTCAAGTTATCGCTACGGTTGTTTCTATCAACCCTGACGTAAACCCAGACATGATCACTATGATCGCAACGTCTGCTGCGCTTGCTATCTCTGGTGCTCCATTCAATGGTCCTATCGGTGCTGCACGTGTTGGTCACATCGACGGCGAACTTGTTCTTAACCCATCAAATACTGAGCTTGAAAACTCTAAACTAGACCTAGTTGTGTCTGGTACAGAAGGCGCAGTACTTATGGTTGAATCTGAAGCAGATAACCTATCTGAAGAAGAAATGCTTTCAGCTGTTGTTTACGGTCACGACCAACAACAAGTTGTAATCAAAGCAATCAACGAGTTTGCTGCTGAAGTTGCAACTCCATCTTGGAACTGGGAAGCGCCAGCAGTTAACACTGAGCTTAAAGCTAAAGTTGCTGAGCAAGCTGAAACACGTCTATCTGACGCGTACCAGATCACTGAGAAAATGGCGCGTTACGAGCAAGTTGGCGCAATCAAGAGCGACACTGTTGAAGCTCTAATTGCACAAGACGAAAACCTAGATGAGCGCGAAATCCGCGGCATGCTTGGTTCTCTAGAGAAAAACGTAGTACGTAGCCGCATCATTGCTGGCAACCCACGTATCGATGGCCGTGAAAAAGACATGGTTCGTGCGCTAGACGTACGTACTGGTGTTCTTCCACGTACACACGGTTCTTCTCTATTCACTCGTGGTGAAACTCAAGCACTTGTTACTGCAACGCTTGGTACACAACGTGATGCTCAAATCATCGACAGCCTAATGGGTGAGAAGAAAGATAACTTCCTTCTACACTACAACTTCCCTCCATACTGTGTAGGTGAAACTGGTTTCGTTGGTTCTCCTAAGCGTCGTGAAATTGGTCACGGTAAGCTTGCTAAACGTGGTATCCAAGCAGTAATGCCTTCTGTTGACGAATTCCCATACACAGTTCGTGTTGTATCGGAAATCACAGAATCTAACGGTTCTTCTTCAATGGCTTCTGTATGTGGTACATCTCTAGCACTTATGGATGCTGGTGTTCCAATCAAAGCTTCTGTTGCGGGTATCGCAATGGGTCTTGTTAAAGAAGGCGACGATTTCGTTGTTCTTTCTGACATCCTTGGCGACGAAGATCACCTAGGTGACATGGACTTTAAAGTAGCAGGTACTAACGCTGGTATCACTGCACTTCAAATGGACATCAAGATCGAAGGTATCACTAAAGAGATCATGCAAATTGCTCTTAACCAAGCGCAAGGTGCACGTAAGCACATCCTTTCTGTAATGGATGAAGCTATCTCTGGTGCTCGTGAAGATATCTCTGAATTCGCTCCACGTATCCACACAATGAAAATCAGCTCTGATAAGATCAAAGATGTTATCGGTAAAGGCGGCGCAGTTATCCGTGCTCTTTGTGAAGAAACAGGTACTACAATCGAAATCGAAGACGATGGCACAATCAAGATTGCTGCTACTGAAGGCGCAGCTGCTCAAGAAGCTATCCGTCGTATCGAAGAGATCACTGCTGAAGTTGAAGTTGGCCGCATTTACCAAGGTAAAGTTGCTCGTCTAGCTGACTTCGGTGCATTCGTTACTATCCTTCCAGGTAAAGATGGTCTAGTACACATCTCTCAAATCGCTGACAAGCGTGTTGAGAAAGTGTCTGACTACCTAACTGAAGGTCAAGAAGTACCAGTTAAGGTTCTTGAAATTGACCGTCAAGGCCGTGTACGTCTAAGCATGAAAGAAGCAGTTGAAACGCCAGCTGAAGGCGAAGCACCTGCTGCTGAGTAATTCTTAGCCTATTAATGGGATTATCGCTTTTTAGTGATTTCTAACCCGTTGGTAAAAAAGCATGTTATAAAGGGGAGCATATCGCTCCCCTTTTTTATTGCGGTCATAACAGGAGTAATTATTTGTGAAATGGTTTCAAACCGCGAGTATGTGTTTACTGCTTGTACTAACTGGTTGTGCGACAACATCAGATAACACCTCACGTTGGGTTTATCCACCAATGGCTGTGCCGCTTCAACCAAGTGTTCAGCAAGAAGTGCAAATAGCGCGTCTTAGTCAGTTATTACAGCGCCCAGATTTGAACGATGAAGTTCGAGCTAAAATGTTGTTCGAGCGTGGTAATTACTACGACAGCGTTGGCCTGCGCGATTTAGCGCGTCTTGATTTCAATCAGTCTCTTTCATTGAACCCCGCTCAACCTGATATTTTCAACCTTTTGGGTGTTTACTTTACGCAGGTAGGGGAGTTTGATGCCGCTTATGAATCTTTTGATTCTACGTTAGAGCTGGATCCTGCAAACTCATATGCAGAACGAAATCGCTCTATCGCACTCTACTATGGCGAGCGTTATGACTTAGCGAACGAAGAGATGATGAAGCACTACGCCGATGATCCTAGCGATCCGTTTCGCGCTCTGTGGCTTTACATTATTCAGCATGAACTCACGCCAGAACAAGCAAAGCTTGATCTTCAAAAGCGTTACGAGAGCCGTGACGAACAGTGGGGTTGGGTATTAGTTGCGATCATGCTTGACGATATTACCGAAGAGCAGGCATTCAAAGCTATTCTAACCGGGACTCGTGACAATACGCTCCTAGCTCAACGTCTGACTGAAACGTACTTCTACCTTGCTAAGCGCCACCACATGAATGGTGATTACGCGAATGCTATCTCTTTGTACAAATTAGCGGTTTCTTTTAACGTGTATGAATACGTAGAACACCGTTACTCTTTCTTAGAGTTAAGCCGTATCTTCACTACGCTTAAAGCCGAGCATTTAGCGCAAGTTAAGTTGGCTGAGGCCGAAGAAGAAGCTAACGCTAAGTAAGCGATACACTTCGATTCCGAAAAGCCGCTGCCTGTCAGCGGTTTTTTTATGCTCCTTTTTATAAACAAGGGGGGGGTCTCGTTTTTGATTGCATTTTATTTAAACAAGATTAAAATAGTTAGCCTTGCTAACTAAATGTAAATTCTGTGGTTGGAAATCTATGCTGGACCAAAATCTAGAAAAAATTGAACGCTTTGCTTCTAAGATATGGCGAACTCAAGTTAATGAAGATCCTATCTGCCAGTTGAGCTTCAATGAGTACGATTATTTGAAGGTCATTCAAGCATCGTTAGAGCCTATTCGACTAACAGACCTCGCTATTGAGATGCAGGTGACAAAACCTTCTGCGACGACTATGGTTCAAAGGCTAGAAAGAAAAGGTCTAGTTGAGCGCAAAGCGTCTCTTGAAGATGCGAGATCTAAGCTGGTGATTTTGACCCAAAAGGCTGAAGTCGGTTTGGAAGAAGAAAGTAAAATCTATCAGGTCATGGCACAGATACTGGAAAGTCGCTTGTCTGAGCAAGAATCCCACCAGCTGAACCTATTATTAAACAAGGCTTTGAAATAAATAATTTAGATATTTAGTTAGCCTTGTTAACTAGTTTTAAGAGTCATATCCCATTGATATGCGACTCACTGAAGAAAGTAGAGTAAGAAATGAGTAACTCAATTAGTCGTCAATTCTGGCGATACACAATTCCTACGGTAGCGGCCATGTTAGTTAATGGCCTTTACCAAGTGGTGGATGGTATTTTCATTGGCCGTTATGTGGGGGCCGATGGACTTGCGGGCATTAACGTCGCGTGGCCTGTTATTGGGTCGATCCTCGGTATTGGTATGCTAGTGGGCGTGGGGACGGGTGCGCTTGTCTCGATCCGTCAAGGCGAAAAAGACACGAAAGGCGCTAAGCAGATCTTAGCAACAGGTCTAACATTGTTGTTGGCGATAACCCCCATTGTTTCTGGATTGTTGTTTCTGTTTGCCGATAACTTCTTGCTTTGGCAGGGTGCTGAAGGGCGAGTGTATGAACTAGGCCTGCAATACTTACATATTCTGATTGGCGCTAGTGTCTTCACTTTAGGCTCTATCGCGATGCCGTTTTTACTGCGTAACGATGACAGTCCTAACTTGGCCACCATACTGATGATTGTCGGTGCGGTGATTAACATTGTATTGGATTACCTATTTATCGCGCAGCTTGGTTGGGAGTTGAAGGGTGCAGCATTGGCAACCGCAATTGCTCAGTTTGTGGTAACGGGTTTGGGGTTGGCTTACTTTTTCTCACGTCGAGCAAACTTACGCTTACGTTGGAATGAACTGAGACTGAAGTTATCGGTGATTCCTGAAATCTTCGCCATTGGTACCTCGAGCTTCTTTATGTACGCTTATGGTTCGATGATGGTGGCGCTGCACAATGCCTTGTTCTCTCAATATGGCGACCAGCTGATGATTGGTGCTTACGCTATTTTGGGCTACATAGTGACGGTTTATTATCTCACGGCGGAAGGTATTGCCAACGGCATGCAGCCATTAGTGAGTTACAACCATGGTGCGCGTAATCAAGCCAATATTCGTAAGTTACTTAAGATTGCGATGGTGAGTTCAGTCTTGATCGGTGTCGCGTTTGTATTGCTGCTGAACGCATTCCCACGTGAGTTCGTTTCTGTGTTTAGTTCGGATGAACCTCAGCTAGTCGAGTACACAGTGTTGGGTATCCGACTGCACATGTTTGCACTGGCGCTTGATGGCTTCTTGGTGGTAGCGGGTGCTTACTATCAGGCGGTGAACAAGGGCAGTAAGGCGATGTTTGTAACGATAGGCAATATGCTTATCCAGTTACCTTTCTTGTACATCATGCCTAAATTGTACGGTGTGCCGGGGATCTGGATTGCCTATCCACTGTCTAACATCGCGCTAAGCGTAGTGGTTATGATTATGCTCTATAAAGACGTAAAGAAGCTCGACGATGCGCCGCTAGAAACAGTGACAGCATAGGTCGCTTTTCTTGAGCTAAATAAAAAAAGGTCTAGCGAATGCTAGACCTTTTTTGTATCTGTTGCTGGCTAGTTCAATTCGAATAACTAGATGTTCTTAACGTCTAAACCCGCAAGTTGGTGCCAATAACCGTTGCATTGGCGGCTTTCAATGGTCTTTGGATTTTTACCTTGTTCGTTCGCTCTGAAGTTATTGATTTCAGAGAAGGTATCGATGCCCAATGGGCTTAAACGAACCACATCAACCAAGTCATGCATGCTCGGTAGATCATTGACTAGGTTGTAGCAGTAACCGGATTGAGTTTGAATACCGTTAAGGTTAAAGACTGACTGGCCTTCTTGGCTATCGACCTGTAGGCCGGTAGGGTATTTGATGCAGCAGGTTTCGCAATCGTCTTTGGCTTTGTTTTCTGCGCGAGCGGTAAAGCATCGTGCTGAGTAAGCAAGCGGTAGGTAGCCGTGGCTAAATACCTCTACTTCGAACTTATTACGGATATTAAGCTCTTCGCACTGTGTCATTACGTTGCTTAGCCATTCGCGAGAAAGCTCAACAGGCATACACCAGCGCGTCATACCTTGCTTTAAGAACAGGTTAAGAGTGCGTGCATTGTAGGTGTTAACCGCCGGGCCAACCACAAAAGGCACTCTGCTTTCGCTTGCTAATTGAATCGCAGACACGTCGTTGGCTTCAATCGCAAAGTCACCGTTATCAATGTACTTCTTCATGATGTTGACTTCGCTTGGTGCTTCTAGCAATGCCATGGTGGAAAGTACGACTTGCTTACCTGAAGCCGACAGCTCTTTGGCAATATCCATCCAGTGTTTTGCTTTCATCTCACGACGCTTTGAACACACGGCTTCACCTAGATAGATGATATCAGCAGAGCTTGATTTCGCTTGTTCATAGAAGCTTTCAACGTCTTGTTTTGGCCAAAAATAAAGAAGAGGGCCTAATGCGTATTTCATTGAGTTCTCCATTTGGCTCTATTGCCATTTACGGTGATAAGCGCCAAGCGTGGTTTGTGTACCTTCAGATACATTCGCCAGTGTCGCATTCCAAGCTTGTTCCACTTGGTATTGTTCTGGGTTCGCTAAGTAGCGGTCGATAGCTGCGCGCCAAGTACGAGTCACTTGCTCGACATAAGCCGGGCTACGTTGGCGACCTTCAATTTTCACAGAGGCAACGTTGGCAGAAAATAGCTCAGGCAACATAGACAGCGTGTTGAGGCTGGTTGGCTCTTCAAGTGCGTGATAGCGTTTACGCTCACCATCGATTTCTGCTTCAAAGCGGCCTTTACACAGCGTTGGGTAGCCCGCGTTTTCGCCGGCTACGTACTTGTCGATAAGAATCTCATTCAAGCGTGACTCTAGGCCTGTTTCTGTTTCTTGCCAGCGAACGTATTTTGCTGGAGAACAAGCACCAACGGTATTGGGTGACTCGCCGGTCATATATGAAGAGAGGTAACAACGACCTTCCGCCATGATGCACAAACTACCAAAAGCGAATACTTCAAGGTCAACGTCAGAGGTGATGTTACGAGAAAGCTGTTTGACCTGATGAATCGACAATACGCGAGGCAATACCACACGCTTTACATTGAAGTTCTTGTGGTAGAAGTCGATTGCAGCCGCATTGGTTGCAGAAGCTTGAACCGATAGATGCAATTCTAGTTCTGGATATTTGTTTGCTGCGTACTCAAGCACTGCGATATCAGCAATGATCAGTGCATCAACACCCAGATCGGCGGCGTTGTCTACGGCATTTGTCCAGCGTTCGAAGCCATTTGGGTGAGCAAAAGTATTTAAGGCAACGTGAATTTTCTTGTTGCGGTCATGCACATATTGCACAGCACGATCGAGCTTTTTACCCGCAAAGTTAAGGCCTGCAAAGTGTCGGGCATTGGTATCGTCTTTGAATCCGATATAGACAGCATCCGCACCACAATCAATAGCGGTTTTCAAAGCAGGTAAGTTACCCGCTGGGCATAAGAGTTCCATTTGCTCACTACCAGTATAATGAAATTGAAGCGAGTATTTTATGAAGAATTATGAATGACGGAATTGATGTAAGGCAGGTTTAGATGGATAAATCTGCTTTTACTCCGTTTGGGGTACTGACTAGTAAGGCTTTTGTGCTTTGGTTTGGCTTTTGACAGGGTGATAGTTGAATCGTGTACTAGTTCTTATGGCGACGATTTTGGGCAAACAGCTCTTCGACGTCTTGTTTCGGTTGTGGGCGATAGAAGTGGAAGCCTTGGATTGAACTGCAGTTGAGGTTAGAAAGCAGGGTCGCTTGTTCACTGGTTTCGACGCCTTCTGCCACTACAGTTAAATCGAGAGATTTACCCAGGTTGATGATGTTTTCAATCACAGTGATTTGCTTTGGTAGCGTATCGATATCAGAGATAAACGCACGGTCAATCTTAAGCTCATCAATTGGGAATCGAGCCAAATAAGACAGAGAAGAGTAGCCCGTACCAAAATCATCGATAGATAAAGCAAAGCCGAGTTTCTTTATAGCGTTAAGCATTTGAAGTGTGTGTTCACTATCACTCATCACCGCGCTTTCTGTCAGCTCAAAAGTAATCGCGCTTGGATCAAGCTCTGTTGAACGAAGTAACTTTTCAACGTAATCAATCAGTTTCGGGTTACCAAATTGCTCTGGAGACAAATTGATAGCCACTCTACCTGGAAGGATACCTTGCATCTTCCAACGCTTAACCGTGGCAAACACTTCACGCATTACTACACGACCAAGCTGTTCGATAAGACCAGCTCGTTCCGCTACAGGGATGAATGCTGCAGGGCTGATGTAGCCTTCTACTGGGTGCTTCCAGCGCACTAACGCTTCTGCACCGTTGATGGTGAAATCACGCGCGTTGACCTTAGGTTGATACCAAACCTCAAGTCCATTCTGTTGCAGTGCTTTTTGCAGCTCTATCTCCAACCACAATCGCATACGCGCTTCTTTGTTCATCTGTTCGTTGAACTTGATCAGGCGGTTACGTCCACGATCTTTCGCTTCATACATTGCGGTGTCTGCATTTTGCAGCAAGATACGAGCATCGGTGCCATCTTGAGGAAAGCTCACGCTGCCAATCGAGCAGGCTAAGCGCTTACTAAAGTGGTGAAGATCGAAGGGTTGATTGATCAGGGAAATGATCTTTTCAGCGAGCATTTCAGGCGTTCGCTGATGTTCAGGTTCTGGCAGGATAATACCAAACTCATCCCCGCCTAAATGACCAATAACGGCCTGACGAGGCAGTAAACGTTTTAGGCGTGAAGCAACCTCTTTAATCACTTTATCGCCAATGTGATGACCGAGTGAATCATTGATATTCTTAAAGTTATCAATATCTAAGTAGAGCATCACAACTGGCGTATCGTTTTGAATGAACTGCTCAAGACGTTTGGTGAACCCAACTCGGTTGTAGAGCTTGGTCAGTGCATCGATGTAGGCATCTTCACTGTTTGCAGGCGTATACTGCTTTGTGGTCTCTTGTGCATCTTGGATAAGCACAAGCTGAGTGTTACTTCCAAGAATAGTGGTGGAGTCGATGTTGAGTTGAACCTTACGTTCAAAGCCGCATCGGGCACCCGTTAAGCAAACCAAACCAGACTCAGAAATAATAGAACTCAGGTTATTATTGAAGACTGTTTTGGTTTGTTCATCGATGAATAATCGTCCCAACTCTTCGCCAATTAACTCGGTGGTGGAGTTAAAGCCGAGCAAGCGTGCTGCTGCTGGGTTTGATGACAAGATGTAGTCACTTTCAACTAACAGTAATCCGTCAGGGAGTAGGTGAGATAGCTTGTGGAATTTCGCTTCGGATTCTTCTAAAGAGCGGGCAAGTACTTGGTTTTCTGATGTGTCGAAGGCATGAAAGACAATGTAGTCGGTTTTGTTGCCATTCGTCAGCGGAGATAGGCTGAAATGAAGGCTGGTATCGAGGTCAGTTTCGTTGAGCGTGACTTCGGCCTCAATCGTTTCACCATTGAATGCACGCTCATAGTAAGGCTTAAGGTGTTGGTAGAATTGCTCACCTAATGTTTGGCGGTCATTCATGCCAGCAAGCTCGGTTTTACTCAAACCAGCAATATCGCAGTAACGCTCATTAACCATAAAATAGTTATGTTGGGCGTCAAGTACCGCAAAAAAGAACGGACTGTTTGCTGTTAGCTGGGTAAACCAATGTTGTAGTTGCTGGGGAGGCATCAAAGTACTACCAATTCTCCAAGAGCTTGAATATTCACTATCGATAAATATTTATTACTTTTTGTGTGGCTATCGATATTTACCTGTGAGTGCAGCGATCCGCTGTAATTCTCATGACCTGAGTTACTATAACTGTGATTTTCAGGATATTAAAGGTCGAGTATCAAACCGAAGTTAATTTGATACATAACAGTAACTGAGATTTCAACATCATCTATGATGCATTCCATATTATTGACAAAGTTACGGATAAGTCACGTGATAAACAAGATTCGCACTCAACTAGTTCAAAATGCCGCATCAATTTTGCGATCTCCAGTCCAGTTATTGCCTAAAACAGTACAAAAAAGAGCCTTATTGGAGGCGCTTAAGAATGTCTTTAAGGAAGCTTTAGAGGACGGTGACTTTGAATTCTTAGAAGACAAGTGGCTTAAAGTCTCAATAAAAGATATGGGGTTAAGTTGGTGTATTAGCTATCAAAATGAGCAACTAGTTGTAGCTGATAACGAGGTTGTTGAAGATGTAAGCTTTAGCGGAAACCTTAACGATCTTGTGCTGATTGCCGGGCGTAAAGAAGACCCAGATACGCTTTTCTTTCAACGTAGACTGTCTATTGAGGGCGATACAGAGCTTGGTTTAGAAGTCAAAAACTTGATGGATAGCGTAGATTTAGACGTATTGCCGACTCCTATGAAAACTTTGTTAAATCAATTAGCTGATTTTGTGCAGAAGGGAGTACAATCCCCAGATACACAAAGTGAGGTAATGAATGCTTATTCGAACTGAAGCACCGGCAGATATACTTGTCATTGATCGTTTATTGAAATCTGTTTTTGAAACAGATGCAGAAGCTAATTTGGTTATGAGCTTGCGTGAGAATAGCCATTTAACGCTATCGCTGGTGGCTTGTTCTGATGAGGGCGAGGTGGTTGGTCACCTGATGTTTAGCCCTATCACTCTCCATGGTGACGATCATAACTGGCAGGGACTTGCGCCTCTCGCAGTGAAAGAAGAATACCGCAATCAAGGTATTGCCAAATCACTGGTTGAAGACGCATTTTCTACATTGGTAGATTTCGGTTACCCAGCCTGTGTTGTGCTTGGTGATCCTGCTTACTACGGCCGCTTTGGTTTTAAGGCTGCGAGCGAGTTTGGCCTGAGTTGTGTTTGGGATGTACCTGAAGGTGCTTTCCAAGCGATTGAGTTGGTAGAAGGTGTGTTTGCTGGGCATTCTGGTGAGATTGCTTACAGCCCAGAGTTCAACGACTTATAAGCTGATTTACCACGTAATCCGATACAAACTGATTTAGTCTAAATAAAGGAGCTTGATGCTCCTTTATTTTTTGTTAGTATCAGCCCCAATGAGCTCCTTTTCAGTTCGCTCTAAGAAGAGCAATACCAACAAACCTAAGGTTACACCGCTAGATATGTCACAAACACACGCACAATACCTGCAAGAGATGGGCATCAGCCAATGGGAGCTTAGTCACCCAGAGCGTTTGGTTGGCTACGAATCTGAATTGATTCCACTATCGAGCGACTGTAAGTTGCTACTGGTTTCGCCTGAAAAACCTCAGGAAGATCTCGCTGTGATGTTTGAACGCGTACTTAAAAGTATCAAGCTCGACTTATCTCAGGCTTTACACCTTCAACCACAACACTTGTCTGCTGTGGATTTAGGTTCGGTTGAATGGGTATGGTTTGCTGGTTGCGAATCTGCCCATGAACTGAAGGCAAAAACACTTCAATCTCCATTACTGTCTGACATTAACGGTAATAACCAACATCGCCGCGACTTATGGCAACAAATTTGTGCTTATGACTAATCAACTTTTACCAACTTCAGAACAACACCTAGACGCAATTTGGCAAATTGAGCAGACCGCGCATTCTCATCCTTGGTCTGAAAACATGATTCGTGATCTTAATAGCCGTGGAGGCAGCCACCGTGTTTTAGAAGTCGATGGAAAGGTTGTCGGCTATTTCTATGCTCAGAACATTGTCGGTGAAGTGACTTTGCTGACGATAGCAGTTGACCCTAAGCAGCAAGGTAAAGGCTACGGCAAGGCTTTGGTTGAGCACTTTCTCGATATGTGTGAACAAGCTGACGCGGAAAGTGCTTGGCTGGAAGTTCGCGAAAGTAATGTGAATGCTTTTAATCTTTACGAGAAGGCTGGTTTTAATGAAGTTGACCGTCGTCGTAACTATTACCCAACCAAGCAAGGCAACGAAGATGCGATCATTATGAGCTATCTTTTTATGTCGTTTAGTTAGGGCGTGTTACGTCTTTTAGCCGACTAGATAACTAACCACAGAATTAGCCACAAAATAGGGTGTAAACTGACCCTTTAGAAAGTGACTCGCTTTCTGTATAATCCGCACACAGAATTCAAGGGCAAGTATTATCTACTTGCCCTTTTTACGCTTTAGATCAGCAAAGGGCGACTATGTCTTTCCAACAAGAAGTGAGCAAACGTAGAACGTTTGCAATTATCTCTCACCCGGATGCGGGTAAAACCACGATTACTGAAAAAGTTCTTTTATTCGGAAACGCAATTCAAAAAGCGGGTACCGTAAAAGGTCGTGGCTCTAACCAGCACGCTAAATCTGACTGGATGGAGATGGAAAAAGAACGTGGTATTTCGGTAACCACGTCGGTAATGCAATTCCCATACAATGATTGCCTAGTAAACCTACTCGATACTCCAGGACACGAAGATTTCTCGGAAGATACGTACCGTACACTAACTGCGGTTGACTCTTGTTTGATGGTTATCGATGCTGCGAAAGGTGTCGAGGATCGTACTCGTAAACTGATGGAAGTAACGCGCCTACGTGATACTCCAATCGTAACGTTTATGAACAAACTTGACCGTGACGTTCGTGACCCAATGGAAGTGCTTGATGAAGTGGAAAGCGAGCTAGGTATGGCTTGTGCTCCAATCTCATGGCCAATCGGTTGTGGTAAAGAGTTTAAAGGTGTTTATCACATTCATCGTGATGAAACGATCTTGTACGAATCTGGCCACGGCCATGAGATCCAAGAAGTTCGCATCATTAAAGGTTTAGATAACCCTGAACTAGACGAAGCTGTTGGCGAAGATCTGGCGAGCAGTGTTCGTGAAGAGCTTGAATTGGTTATTGGCGCATGTCCTGAGTTTGATCTCGATTTGTTCCTTGCTGGTGAACTAACGCCTGTTTACTTCGGTACGGCATTGGGTAACTTTGGTGTTGACCACATGCTAGATGGTTTGACTAAGTGGGCTCCGGGTCCTCAAACTCGTCAAGCTAACGAGCGTGATGTTGAAGCGACAGAAGAGAAGTTCTCTGGCTTCGTCTTTAAGATCCAAGCAAACATGGATCCAAAACACCGTGACCGTATCGCATTCATGCGTATCGTTTCGGGTACTTACAACCAAGGTATGAAGATGAATCATGTTCGTACTGGTAAGAATGTAAGTATTTCGGATGCGGTAACTTTCATGGCGGGCGACCGTGCGCGAGCTGAAAAAGCGTATGCTGGTGACATTATTGGTTTGCATAACCATGGCACAATCCAGATTGGTGATACCTTTACTCAAGGCGAAAGCTTGAAGTTTGCTGGTATTCCAAACTTCGCGCCTGAGCTATTCCGTCGTATTCGTCTACGCGATCCACTAAAGCAGAAGCAACTTCTAAAAGGTTTGGTTCAGCTTTCTGAAGAGGGCGCAGTACAAGTATTCCGTCCTATGCAGAACAACGACCTGATCGTTGGTGCGGTTGGTGTACTTCAGTTCGACGTGGTTGTAGCGCGCTTGAAAGCGGAATACAACGTAGAAGCTATCTACGAAGGTGTTAACGTTGCAACAGCTCGCTGGGTTGAATGTGATGACGTGAAGAAACTAGAAGAGTTCAAACGTAAGAACCAAGCTAACCTAGCGTTAGATGGTGGTGATAACCTGTCTTACATCGCACCTACAATGGTGAACTTGAACCTAGCTTCTGAGCGTTTCCCCGACGTTCAGTTCCGAGCGACGCGCGAACACTAATAGTGACAGTTCCACATAACACAGTTGGATAATATTAAAGCCGAATTGCTTCTAGCATTCGGCTTTTTTGTTACACTAAGAGTACACCGTTTTGATGGAGTAAAGCGTGTTTGACCTCAATTTAGTAAAGCCATTTCTCTCTGTATATCAACAAAGATCGATCACCAAAGCTGCTGAATCATTAGGGCTAACTCAACCTGCAGTCAGTGCTGCAATCAAAAGGTTTGAAGCGGTCGTAGGCTATGCATTATTTGTTAGAGTGGGTCGCTCAATAGAACCAACCTCGATGGCGCACAAATTAGCAGGCCAACTGTCAAGTGCGTTAGAGTTGATGGAAGGTGCTGTATCTAGGAAGCGAGACTTTACGGTTTACATCCCTGTTAACCTTCTCCATAAACTACCTATGCTCAATGGCGTTCAATTAGTTGAATCACCCATATCTGTCGATCATATAATTGAAGATATTCGATTGAATCGGGTCGACCTAGTTGTGGATACTGGTTTACCAAAGCAGGCGAGTCTAGAGTCTGAATTTGCGACTACTGACAGGATTCTTCTTATGAGTGACCCTGAAGTGAGTAAATTTGGTGAACGAATTTTCATGGAAGAGTTTCTTGCAGCACGGCATGTAACCTTGAAGCTACTGCGACAAGATACTCAAATTGTCGACTTCCTTTCTGAAAAGAGCTTTACTCGTGATGTGGCGATTGAAGTTCGAAACCTAACGAACTTAATCTTAGCAGTAAAAGGGACCGACTATATTGCAGCTATCCCGGTTAGCATGATCCATTTAGCGAAAACTTTCGGTTTACAAATCCACGAACCTCCATTTGCGATGCGCCCGGTGGAATTCGAATTGTTCTACCACAAAAAGTATCAAACTAATGGGCAACACCAAGAATTACGAGAGAAGATAAAAGAGTTATTAAACAATTAGAAATCGAAGGCTAATCCGAATTCAACGTAATTATCGGCTTCAGGTCTTATGGTGTAAGTGACGGAAGGCTTTATGTATTTTAGGTTTATGAATGTAGCGACTTCGTAGTAGTGGGAGTTTTGTCTTGAACTCAACCTATCGAGGCTTCTATCTTGCCAGTGCCACTCATCGTCTTTAATGCCTATTTCTTGATTGTACTTAACAAGAAAGTCAGCATAGCTAATAGGGCTCCACAGAAAGCCAGCACTATAGTCTATAGAATCTGCAGCTATTTTTTCTACGCATACATTTGACTTACAATACTCTTGATCAAAAGCGTAGTTGTAATTGATATCTCCGATTAAAGTCCAATTATCGTGGATTAGCTTTGCTACGAAAATACCGGTTGTAATCTCATCTTCACTGACTTTTAATGTGTTTTCAGTGTAGTACGTGTCCCCTTGCCAGAATGAATATCCCAACCCTGCTTGCCAGTAGTCTTGAGTATCAACCTCTCCAAAAACACGCAATTTATCATTGATTTGATAGTTTATATCAAGTGTGGCGACTGTCTTATCATTGTCTGGGCTTTGAGATAAGCTGACGGAAAAGATATCTGTAAAACGCTCAATAGATTCAACAAGGGTGTCATTTGCAGATGAATGAAAAGGAAAGGTGGAAGCAAGTATTAGTAGAAAGCGTTTCATAATTAAATTCCGCATCGCTTTCCTTAGCTAGTGAGTAAAAACACCCGATAATAGCGTTTACTATTATCGGATGAGAGGATTTAACTTGGTTTTAGATTAACCGCGTAAGCGTTGTTGAATGGCGGATTTAGCTTTTTGTAGCTTAGTTGGGTCGATAGATTGAAGTTTGCTACGGTCGATGTTTGAACCATCAAACACATGGTCGTGATTCTTTGTCTGAATACGTACACCGTCGTCTATTTTTGAAACAGTCGCAACCCATTGACCGTTGGCTTTAACTAAAGAAAATTGGTCAGAGGTAACATCACCTTCTACACGCAGTAGCGTTTTCTTAAAGTCTCCGTTACCTATGAATACGAGTTCGTCATCTTTACGTTGAACAGTACCTACCCATTCGCTGGTGTTTTCGTCGATAACGTGGATTTCGCCGTTAATGATCTTAACTGTGAGAGCTCGCTCTTCCATCTCGGGACGGTCTTCACCGAATTCAGGAGACCAACGTGGAGTATCGTCAAAGTCCATGTCTGGATGCTCAGGAGACGCAGGTAGGTTAGGACGTAAGCTATCAACTACAATAGTTCCATTGCTTCCCGTGATCTCAAAACCACTATCCACACGCTCAACAGTTGCTAACCATTCGCCATTACCTTTAACGATGGCTGCGGTGCCGTTAGATTCTAGGTCGCCCTCAATTTTTACTAGCGTTTTTTCGAAGCCGCCGTTGCCACGGAAAATGATTTCACCATCTTTACGTTGAACAGTACCTACCCATTCGCTGGTGTTTTCGTCGATAACGTGGATTTCGCCGTTAATGATCTTAACTGTGAGAGCTCGCTCTTCCATCTCGGGACGGTCTTCACCGAATTCAGGAGACCAACGTGGAGTATCGTCAAAGTCCATGTCTGGATGCTCAGGAGACTCAGGTAGGTCAGGACGCAAGCTATCAACTACAATAGTTCCATTGCTTCCCGTGATCTCAAAACCACTATCCACACGCTCAACAGTTGCTAACCATTCGCCATTACCTTTAATGATGGCCGCAGTGCCGTTAGATTCTAGGTCGCCCTCAACTTTTACTAGCGTTTTTTCGAAGTCGCCGTTGCCACGGAAAATGATTTCACCATCTTTACGTTGAACAGTACCTACCCATTCGCTGGTGTTTGTGTCGATAACGTGTATTTCGCCGTTAATGATCGTAACTGTGAGATCTCGTTCTTCCATTTCTGGTCGGTCTTCACCAAATTCTGGAGCCCAACGTGGAGTATCATCAAAGTCCATGTCTGGATGCTCAGGAGACGCAGGTAGGCTAGGACGCAAGCTATCAACTACAATAGTTCCATTGTTTCCCGTGATCTCAAAGCCACCATCCACACGCTCAACAGTTGCTAACCATTCACCATTACCTTTAACGATGGCCGCAGTGCCGTTAGATTCTAGGTCACCTTCAACTTTTACTAGCGTTTTTTCGAAGTCGCTGTTGCCACGGAAAATGATTTCACCATCTTTACGTTGAACAGTACCTACCCACTCGCTGGTGTTTGTGTCGATAACGTGTATTTCGCCGTTAATGATCGTAACTGTAAGATCACGCTCTCCCATCTCGGGACGGTCTTCACCAAATTCTGGAGCCCAACGTGGAGTATCATCAAAGTCCATGTCTGGATGCTCAGGAGACGCAGGTAGGCTAGGACGCAAGCTATCAACTACAATAGTTCCATTGCTTCCCGTGATCTCAAAGCCACCATCCACACGCTCAACAGTTGCTAACCATTCACCATTACCTTTAACGATGGCCGCAGTGCCGTTAGATTCTAGGTCACCTTCAACTTTTACTAGCGTTTTTTCGAAGTCGCTGTTGCCACGGAAAATGATTTCACCATCTTTACGTTGAACAGTACCTACCCACTCGCTGGTGTTTGCGTCGATCACGTGGATTTCACCGTTAATGATCGTAACTGTAAGATCACGCTCTCCCATCTCGGGACGGTCTTCACCAAACTCTGGAGCCCAGCGTGGAGTAACGTCCACTTCTACGTCTGGGTTTTGTGGGAGATAATCCGTACCATTATCGCTATTTGAACTAGATGAAGTGTTCAAAAGTCCCGCTACCAACGCAGCCGAAGCCGCACCAACAGCTGCCCAGGTACCGTTTGATTGTTTTTCATAGGCTATGTCATCTAATGTTGCCGTAGTGCCTGGCGTTGCATTGGCATATTGTTCGTTTAATTTATACTGAACAGAAGCATCGATAGCGTTCATCTGCCCGTCAATAAGTTGAAGTGTTTGTTGGTTAGCTAGTTCTACGTCAACTTGAGGTGCAGAAGCAAAAGCAGGTGCTGCTAATACGCTAGAAATTGAAATGGCTAAGAGTGATGCTTTCATAAAGTAGGATCTCGTTATTGAATGGAGCGTCTTGCTATCAATGCCTCCTTGGCAAGTGCGTTTATTATTCGCTGTGGTGAGATTTTCCACAAGATAGCCAGCTAGTGTTGATGTATAAATGTAATTTATGCTTTTACGGTTTACAGCTTGTTTATTGAGCTTTAATGTAATTTGTATGTGTAGTTCTGATGCTTTGTTTTATGTGTTGCTTTTTTTTTGTGAGCGTTAAGACAAGACTTGAGGTAAATATGTTGGGTTGGATAAAAGCTTGGATTAAGAAATACGATAAGTGGTGTGAAGAGCTTGGTTTAACGCCTGAGAACAAGCGCAGTTGTGTTGCTTATCGTCGTGATCGCCAAGGGAAACAAACAGAGAGTAGGGAAGATGACACAGCAAATAAGTGACTTTCCGCTGTTTGATACTCATTGCCATGCGGATTTTGAGGCGTTTGAGCAAGGTTTTACACCGGATCAAAGTATTGATAGCTATCTTAAAGAAGCGAAACAAGCTCAAGTCGAGAAGATTCTTATTCCTTCTATTGGCCAAAGTAACTGGTCGAAGCTCGATAAAATCGCCAAATCTTACCCTAATGTTTACTACGCCTTAGGTTTCCACCCTTACTTTTTAGAGCAAGCCAATGACGAGCAATTCTCAGAGCTTCGCCAATTACTCTCATCAAGAACCGGTCAATGCGTTGCGATAGGAGAGTGTGGTCTCGACTTTTTTGTCGATGTCGAGCGGGAGAAACAAGAACGCTTTTTCATCCAACAAATGGAGCTAGCGAAGGCATTTGAGCTGCCTTTGATCATCCATGAGAGGAAGTCTTATAACCGACTCATTGAATTATTAAAGCAGCACAAGTTCACTTTTGGCGGGGTGATTCACGGTTTTTCAGGGAGTGAACAGCAAGCTTTGGCGTGGATCAAGCTCGGTTTCTATATTGGTGTCGGTGGAACGATTACTTACCCAAGAGCACAAAAAACACGCACAACCATCGCAAAACTGCCTCTTGAATGCTTGGTATTGGAAACGGATGCTCCGGACATGCCCATGTATGGAAACCAAGGAAATGTTAATCATTCCAAACATTTAGTTACGATCTTAAATGAACTATTTTTGCTTAGAAAAGAGCCAAAGCAATCGGTTGCAGCGCAAATTTGGCAAAATAGCCATCGTGCATTCGGTATATGTGAATAAAATCGAAGGTTTTTGTTTATCGTTTGCGTAAATTGCACTGAGCTTGTGATTTGGTTCACATTTGCGTGTGAATGGTACATGAATCTTGTACGAAAGTGTGAGGACGGCATTACTTTATTAGTGGTCGCATGAGTATAATTGCCTCCGCTTTATAGCCCCATTTTGTAACACGCCAATAAATAACTAATAAGGAAGTCATAAACTATGAGCCTGTTTATGAGCCTCGTCGGAATGGTTGCACTGATTGCAATCGCAGTACTACTATCTGACAACCGCAAAGCTATTAATCTAAGAACAGTGGGTGGCGCTTTCGCTATCCAATTCGCACTTGGTGCATTCGTACTTTACATCCCTTGGGGTCGTGATCTACTTGCAGGTTTCTCTGCTGGTGTAGCAAACGTGATCGACTACGGTAAAGACGGTACTGGTTTCCTATTCGGTAGCCTAGTTAACTTCTCAGTTGACGGTATCGGTTTCATCTTTGCTTTCCAAGTACTACCAACTCTGATTTTCTTCTCTGCACTTATCTCTGTACTTTACTACATTGGTGTAATGCAAATTGTAATCAAAGTTCTTGGTGGTGGTCTTCAGAAAGCTCTAGGTACTTCTCGCGCCGAGTCTATGTCTGCAGCAGCAAACATTTTCGTTGGTCAAACAGAAGCACCTCTAGTTGTTCGTCCTTTTGTTCCTAAAATGACTAACTCCGAACTATTCGCAGTAATGTGTGGTGGTTTGGCTTCTGTAGCTGGTGGTGTACTAGCAGGTTACGCATCTATGGGTGTACCTCTAGAGTACCTAGTTGCAGCGTCATTCATGGCAGCACCTGGTGGTCTACTCTTCGCTAAAATCATCAAGCCTGAAACTGATGAAGTTGACGAGAACCTAGGTTCAGACATCGACGGTGGCGACGACAAGCCTGCTAACGTTATCGATGCAGCTGCTGGCGGTGCGTCAGTTGGTCTACAACTAGCACTTAACGTTGGTGCAATGCTACTAGCATTCATCGGTCTAATCGCTCTTATCAACGGTATCCTAGGTGGCATCGGTGGTTGGTTCGGTATGGAAAACCTAACTCTAGAACTTCTTCTAGGTTGGATCTTCGCACCGCTAGCATTCATCATTGGTGTTCCATGGGAAGAAGCAACTATCGCTGGTTCTTTCATTGGTCAGAAGACAGTTGTTAACGAATTCGTTGCATACCTAAACTTCGTACCATACATCGGTGAGAACGCTCAAATCGTTGAAGCGACTGGCCAAGTAATGTCTGTTAAGACTCAAGCAATTATCTCGTTCGCTCTATGTGGTTTCGCAAACCTTTCTTCAATTGCGATTCTTCTAGGTGGTCTAGGTGGTATTGCACCAAGCCGTCGCCACGACATCGCACGTATGGGTGTTAAAGCGGTTGTAGCTGGTACTCTATCTAACCTGATGGCAGCAACAATTGCTGGCTTCTTCCTGTCTTTCTAATCAGTTAGAAATCGATATATAGACGCCATAATAATATCGCCCCGTAGCAAGAAATTGCTGCGGGGCTTTTTTGTTTTTGGGCCTAGTGATTTTGAGCATTAGCACGAGTGAATGCTTGGAGTCGAAAATGGGTCTAGAATGTTTTTTTGAGATACAAACCGTTTGCGTTCTAAGGAGCACTACAATTTATTGATGGATACCTATAATGTATAAGCTTAAGGGACAGGATGTCTCTTGTTGGCAAGAAAGTAACTGCTTGGATTTATCTAAAGGTTATTCTTCTGGGATTAAGCCAAACTTAGCGATACGCTATAGATGTTAGACACAACATGACTGATTTGTTGTGCCATAGACCAAACTGGTACTGTGCGGTGACAAGGATTGCAATTGATAGCGAAAGTTATCAAGTCTTCAGGGAACCAAGTCCGTTCATTTGTGACTACTGAGCATTACTAAAATATCCATCTATACTGGATGGGTGGCTAAGTAGTTAACTATTTGAATATATTGATCGGAGATAGAAATGAGCGATTTAAAAGCAGCAGCTCTACGTGCACTTAAACTTATGGACCTAACGACGCTAAATGATGACGATACTACTGAAAAAGTAGTGGCGCTTTGTCATGACGCGAAGACTGCAGTTGGTAACACCGCTGCAATCTGTATTTACCCTCGCTTCATCCCAGCTGCTAAGAAGGCGTTGCGTGAGCAAGGTACTCCAGAAGTACGCATCGCGACTGTAACTAACTTCCCTCATGGTAATGACGACATCGAAATTGCTGTTGCAGAAACGAAAGCAGCGGTAGCGTACGGCGCAGACGAAGTTGACGTAGTATTCCCATACCGTGCTCTTATTGCTGGCAACGAAGAAGTTGGCTTTGAGCTAGTTAAGCAATGTAAAGCCGCTTGTGGTGACATCACGCTTAAAGTGATCATCGAAACTGGTGAGCTAAAAGAAGAAGCACTGATCAAGAAAGCTTCTCAGATCTGTATCGAAGCAGGTGCAGACTTCATCAAAACTTCAACAGGTAAAGTGCCAGTAAACGCGACTCCTGAGTTCGCGCGCATGATGCTTGAAGTTATTCGTGACATGGGCGTGGCTAAAACTGTTGGTTTCAAACCAGCTGGTGGCGTACGTACAGCTGAAGATGCTCAAGCTTACCTAGCAATGGCTGATGAGCTACTAGGCGCTGAATGGGCAGACAACATGCACTACCGTTTTGGTGCTTCAAGCCTACTGACTAACCTTCTTAATACATTAGAAGTGACAGACCAGACTGCTGATCCAGCAGCATACTAATTTACTCGTCATGTTTGACGCCGCAGCGTTGTTGACTGCGTAAGTTCATCCTAATCACATAGAGCTTCTATGCTCATAGGAATGAACTAACTGGTCGCCTAGCTGCAACGCCAAATATTTAGAGTATTGATAATAACAAGTCTGTTTGATGGAGTGGCGTTAAGTCACTCCATATTACCTCTTTCCCTACACACCATACTCACTAGAGTTTGGGAGGCACTAATGTATCTACCTCAAGAAATTATTCGCAGAAAACGTGATAACGAAGTTCTGACCACAGAAGAAATTAACTTTTTCATCCAAGGTGTCGCTAAAAACACGGTTTCTGAAGGCCAAATTGCCGCATTCGCAATGGCTATCTTTTTTAATGAAATGACGATGCCAGAACGTATCGCACTAACATGTGCAATGCGTGATTCAGGCATGGTGATTGACTGGAGCCACATGAACTTTGATGGCCCAATCGTTGATAAACACTCTACTGGTGGTGTTGGCGACGTAACTTCTTTGATGCTTGGCCCTATGGTGGCAGCATGTGGCGGTTTCGTTCCAATGATCTCTGGTCGTGGTTTAGGCCACACTGGCGGTACGCTAGACAAGCTAGAATCTATCCCTGGTTACAACATTACACCAACCAACGATGTGTTTGGTGCCGTAACCAAAGAAGCTGGCGTGGCGATCATCGGCCAAACGGGCGACCTAGCGCCGGCTGACAAGCGTGTTTACGCGACTCGTGATATCACAGCAACAGTAGATAACATCTCGCTAATCACCGCTTCAATCCTATCTAAGAAACTGGCTGCTGGCCTTGATTCTCTAGTGATGGACGTAAAAGTCGGTTCAGGCGCATTCATGCCAACGTATGAAGCTTCTGAAGAACTAGCAAAATCTATCGTTGCAGTAGCAAACGGTGCAGGCACTAAAACAACAGCAATCCTAACGGACATGAACCAAGTTCTGGCTTCTTCAGCGGGTAACGCAGTTGAAGTCCGTGAAGCGGTTCAATTCCTAACTGGTGAATACCGTAACCCACGTTTGTTGGAAATCACGCTAGCATCGTGTGCGGAAATGTTGGTGCTGGGTAACCTAGCAAAAGATTCAGATGAAGCGCGTGAAAAACTGATGGTAGTACTGGATAACGGTAAAGCAGCAGAGTGCTTCGGTAAGATGGTAGCGGGCCTTGGTGGTCCAGTAGATTTCGTAACGAACTACGATAACTACCTAGAAAAAGCAGAAATTGTTAAACCAGTGTACGCACTCGAAAGCGGTGTAGTATCTGCGATGGATACGCGTGCAATTGGTATGGCTGTCGTTGGTATGGGCGGTGGTCGCCGCGTAGCAACAGACAGCATTGATTACGCAGTCGGTTTTGATAGCTTCATTCGCCTTGGCGAAGTAGCAAGCGACGATAAACCATTAGCAATGATTCATGCTCGCAATGAACAACAGTGGCAAGAAGCTGCGACGGCATTACAAAATGCAATCACTGTGGGCGGAGAATATACAGCAACGCCAGATGTTTACCGTCAGATTCGTTCTGAAGACGTGTAAATAACAGATATCGGTATACCTCGTGTATACCGATAAACAGAGTTCTGGTGCAAAGAGCAATAAGTTGGTGAAGAAAATGAAAAGAGCATTTATTTTAGTTTTAGATTCATTCGGTATCGGTGAAACAGCGGATGCTGACACATTCGGCGATGTAGGTTCGGATACAATGGGTCACATTGCTGACCATTGTGATCAAGGCCTTGCAGACAACGCGGATCGTAAAGGTCCACTAACGCTGCCAAACCTGTCTAAGCTAGGTTTAGCGATGGCTCACAAAGAGTCTACAGGTCGCTTTGCTCCTGGTATGGACGCAGACGCTGAGATCATTGGCGCTTACGGTCACGCGGCTGAGCTGTCTTCTGGTAAAGACACGCCATCAGGTCACTGGGAAATCGCAGGTGTGCCGGTATTGTTTGACTGGGGCTACTTCACCGACAAAGAGAACAGCTTTCCAAAAGAACTGACTGATCGAATCCTTGAGCGTGCTGGTCTGTCTGACTTCTTAGGTAACTGCCACTCATCGGGTACAGAAATCCTGGATAACCTAGGTGAAGAACACATGAAGACTGGCCTGCCAATCTTCTACACTTCTGCAGACTCTGTTTTCCAGATCGCATGTCATGAAGAGACATTCGGCCTACAAAACCTATTAGATCTTTGTCAGATTGCTCGTGAAGAGCTAGCTGACTACAACATTGGTCGTGTTATCGCTCGTCCGTTTATTGGCGCAGGTAAAGGTCAATTCGAACGTACTGGTAACCGTCGTGACCTTTCTGTTGAGCCACCAGCGGCGACGGTACTTCAGAAACTGGTTGATGAGAAGGGCGGCAACGTTCACTCAATCGGTAAAATCTCTGACATCTACGCAGGTTGTGGTATCACTCAGAAAACCAAAGCAACAGGCATTCCAGCGCTATTTGAAGCAACCAAAGAAGCGATCACTGAAGCGGGCGACAACACAATCGTGTTCACTAACTTCGTTGATTTCGACTCAGCATACGGCCACCGTCGTGATGTTGCCGGTTACGCAGCTGCGCTTGAGTACTTCGATGGCCGTATCAATGAAATCATCGATATGATGAAAGAAGATGACGTGCTTATCCTAACTGCAGACCACGGTTGTGACCCAACATGGCCGGGTTCAGACCATACTCGTGAACATATCCCTGTGATTGTTTACGGTAACAAGGTTCCAGCAGGCTCTCTAGGCCGTCGTGATACCTTCGCTGATATCGGTCAAAGCTTAGCGTCATACTTTGGCACATCGCCAATGGGATACGGTACAAGCTTTCTGTAATGGTTAACTAAGAGAGAGGGAAACCTCTCTCTTCTTTTTTGTTTTGAGATTAAGGATATTTTCAATGGCTACTCCACATATTAATGCTGAAATGGGTGATTTCGCTGACGTAGTTCTAATGCCTGGCGATCCGCTACGCGCTAAATACATCGCTGAAACCTTCTTAGAAGAAGTGGTTCAGGTGTGTGATGTTCGTAATATGTTTGGTTACACGGGTACTTACAAAGGTCGTAAGGTTTCGGTTATGGGGCACGGTATGGGCATTCCATCTTGTTCTATTTACGCGACTGAGCTGATCAAAGACTTTGGTGTGAAAAAGATCATTCGTGTCGGCAGTTGTGGTGCAGTGAGTGAAGATATCAAAGTGCGTGATGTGGTGATTGGCATGGGCGCGTGTACTGACTCAAAAGTGAACCGTATTCGCTTTAAAGGCCATGACTTCGCGGCTATCGCAGATTACAAAATGGTGCGTGCGGCAGAAGATGCAGCAAAAGCGCGTGGTGTAGACGTAAAAGTGGGTAACCTGTTCTCGGCGGAGTTGTTCTACACGCCAGATCCAGAGATGTTCGAAGTGATGGACAAATACGGCATTGTTGGCGTCGAGATGGAAGCAGCAGGTATCTATGGTGTGTGTGCTGAATACGGCGCAAAAGCTCTGACTATTTGTACTGTTTCTGATCACATCAAAACTGGTGAGCAAACCACATCAGATGAGCGTCAAACGACCTTCAACGACATGATGGTTATCGCACTAGACTCTGTGCTTCTTGGTGATCAAGAGTAAGAGTTACTTTGTGGTTTAAGTTGTTTCTAGCTCTCGAATAAATATAGCTAGCCAAATTAACAGATAGCAAAAAGCCCCGTCGCTGCCTGAGCGTCGGGGCTTTTTATTGGTAATTATGTATTACTGAGCGCTATTTCTTGGATTCTGAAGGCTATGTCATTTCAATCGAAATAATTCATCTTGCCTAATCCGAGGTTTTTATTCCGTGATTCCAAGACCCAAGACCTTATAACAAAGCTTATGAGTTTGCATTCTTAAGCAGCAAGTTCTCACCAGACTTGGTTTTTCTTCTACGAATGAGCATGACAAACAGCACGCCACTGACAAACCCCATCAACACCATGCCGATCATGTAGCGATCACTTTTACGATAATGGTGATCAGAAATCGCCGTCATCTTACCCGTTTCAAAGGTCACACGAATGAATCCAATGATCGCTTTCTCTGGAGAGTAGATAGGTTCAACTAATTGCTGTCTGCCGATACTTGCTGTTGAAAGTGGCGTGTCTAAGCCTAGAACTTCGCGTACTGAGAGTGCTTTTTCACTCGAAGCCAGTCGAATCCCCTCTGCATCGTATATCGTGGTATCGAATACCAAGCGATCCTGAGACAGCTGATTGGTGAGATCAAGCAGTCGCTCTTGGTCTTGCTGTGTGATCGCTTTACTGGCAGAAAGTGATGCCTGAGAGATAAGCAACTTAGTTAGCGTTTCTAGCTGCTTTGCTTGGATCTTCTCGTTACCTTTACTGATCACGACTGTATTTTTAATCGTTACAACGAACATAGTAGCCAGCAAAATGAGGGCTAGCATTCGTAAAGCGTTACGTATTGAGAACAATGATTCATTCATGTTTCACGAAGCCTGAAATAAACAAATGTTATGATTAAGACATATTGAGACTTGCGTTTTCAAATTGCAATAGGTTAACGTTTAGCATAGTTAATTAGGAATCATACACATGGACGCTCAGAAATATCTGCCGATTAAAAGGCATACAACATTATTAACTCGACTCCCCGAGACTCGTTTCGCTTCTCAACTCGCTAAAGCCAAAGCCAACTGGATTGTATTCGGTGAGTATCTATCACCACAATCATTCGATGACATCGATTTTTTCACAGGCACTTACAACACCATTCTTGATACGTGGAAGGTAGGGCATTATGAAGTGGCTTTGATGTCAGGCAACCTAACACCAGCACACGAAGAAATCCTACAGGCCTTAAAGCTTGATTATGCTTGCCTTAGCGAGGTCCCAGACCTATCTAAGCCAGGTTTGATTGTAATGGATATGGATTCCACAGCGATTCAAATTGAATGTATCGATGAGATTGCAAAGCTAGCTGGAGTGGGGGAATTAGTCTCTGAAATCACCGAGCGAGCAATGCAAGGTGAGCTCGACTTTGAACAGAGCCTACGTCAACGAGTAGGCGCACTGAAAGGTGCGGATGAATCTATTTTGGAGCAAGTGCGTCAATCATTGCCATTCATGCCAGACTTGGTTGAGCTAGTGAATACTCTGAATAAGCTTGGTTGGAAGACGGCAATTGCTTCAGGTGGCTTTACTTACTTCTCTGACTATCTGAAAGATACGCTTGATCTTGACCACGCTCAGTCAAACACGCTTGAAATCATTAATGGTAAATTGACGGGTGAAGTCTTAGGCGATGTTGTTTCGGCGCAGACTAAAGCGGATATCTTGGTAGAGTTGGCTGAAGAGTACGAATTGGAACTGCATAACACTGTTGCCGTTGGTGATGGTGCTAATGACTTGGTTATGATGGGTTCTGCTGGTTTAGGCATCGCCTACCATGCGAAACCAAAAGTAGAGCAACAAGCTCAAACCGCTGTGCGTTATGCCGGTTTAGGCGGGGTACTTTGCATCTTGTCGGGTGTACTAGCTAAGCAGCAAAAAATCAGCTGGCAAGCGAAGCCTTAGTCATATTTAGGGCGGTATAACGGATACAAAAAAGCAGGCTATCAGCCTGCTTTTTCTATTTCATGTTCAAGTTAAGACGCCGCTGTAGGCTAGCGTGTCAGCTCCAATCGAATCAACACTTCATCGGTAATATCTTCTATCTCACCATAACCAATAAAAGCCGTGACCTCATTCTCTAGCTTCTTAGCTTGGTGCATGCTGATGCGTGAGAGCTCTTCTAAATCAGATTGGAATAAACTCGTTAGCGGATTAAAGATAGGTGCAGTAGTGACTCGTAGTACATACACGTCACCTAAATGCTGAGCTTTCTTGATGAATAAGATGCGTTCCTTTGCCGAGGCGAAGTCTTTGACCAACTTCGTGTGTACGGATTGGATCTTGTCGCCAAACTTAACCGCAGCAATATAGACATCATGGTGTTTAGGCTCAGCACCTTCAATTCTTTTCAGTGGTTCAGCCAACAGCGAGTTAGAGTGCCCTTTGAAAATAGGTTCGAGAGAGAACTTTTGGTTGTGGCCAAGCTTAGCGAGCAGTGCTAAGTGTTTATTCAGCGGGAAGTTTACGCCAATGATCTTACAACGCAGTGTTGAGCCCGGTTTATCAATGAATATTGGGTTGCTGACCATCTTGCTCAGCAAAATGTTGTGTAGAGACTCGAGCAGAGAATGTGTTGGCAGTATCTCTTTTTTCTTAATCAACTTACTTTGGTTTTGATCGATAAGCCCATTGAGAAAGGCGATAGTGCGCATTGTCTTCGTGTTCTCGGCGATAACCAACTGAACGTTGCGACCATTCGGGCTGACTCGAATCACGTGGTAAGGCACGGTGCTTAATGGCAGGTTTTTGTCGTAGAGCTGCAGTTCATTGAAGTTTACTAATACCGGGTCATTAATCTTGAGTACCATCGGATGCTCAAGAGCAATGCTGAGTCCACGTTTTGAGATATCTAAGGTATGTCCGTTAGCCGCGGCGCCATCTTGTGAGGTGAGCTGTAACGGTGACTTAAATTGATACCTCGGTTCTTTACGACGAGTTTGAGAGTCGAAGTAGATACTTTGAATATTCCCCACTACAGAACGCGGGTGACGGAAGCGGTTCAGTTCACTGCTTGGAATGCGCGGTTTTTCACTCAATAGATAGTCAGCCGCACTTTCGTGATCGCCAATCTCTTGTAAGATTCCACAATGCGTCAGTTGTGCTGAGCTTTGAGCTAACGTATCCGAGTGCTTGGCTAAGGCTTGTCGCTCGGTGTCTGAAAGTTCGAACACCGAGAACTTGAACGCCTTCCAGCTTTTACGTTTCCCCCCGATGTGCCAGAACAACTGTCTTTGCTCTCGAGAAGCTTCAGGAAGCATCATTGAGTAGAACAAGGTCTTGTCTTGATGCTCATGAGTAAACGAGTAAATAACGTTACTGGTTCCCTTTACGCCAGGTTTAGCCAGCAAGTTCATTCGTTGTTCGTTGAACAGGGTACCCAATGCTTGTTGGTTTCGTTCATCGTGCCAGTATTGCCACAGCGGATGGTTGTTATCCGTTAGTAGAGCAAGCTTTAGTTCACTGCCGCTAAAGAAAAGAGGAAGATTACAGGTGTGCTTAAGATAGGTGTGTTCGATACCTCTAGTACGAGTTCGAATGATTCTATCTTGATTCTCATGGCTGGTTTTCTTGCTTGAGCTATTCAAAGACTCATCAAGCAAGCGGGCTACAATATTGTTATTGCTTACCTTGATGGTTCTTAAAAATTTGACGGCGTTATTCTCGTAAGACTCATCAATGCCCAGAACGCGGAATTCGACCGCTTGGTAAACATCGTTTTCTTGCGACTTTTCGATAAGCTCTGTGAACTTAACGCTGATGATCTCACCGAGGTTGTACTTAAAGGCACTCGGTACCTTGAATTTTGCACCCGACGGGGAGATATCAACCGTCACACCATGTAGGCTTTGGCCTTTAGATGTGGTGATCTCAACCTGTGAGCTAATCTTGAGTCTGTTTTCTTGACGCTTTAAGTCGTAACCGAGGTTAATGGCTTCCGCTTCATACGGGCTATTAGCGTTAGTGAGATCTTGATTATGTTGAGACGAGGTTTTAACGATATTACGAAGTGGCTGAGTTCGCGGAGTCATCACTAACTCCCACGCGCCCTCTGTATAGCCTTTAAACTTTTTAGTACCACGTTGATACGCGTTCAAAGCAATATCATCAAGCCAGTGTTTACGACCATCTAACGTAAATTGACGACATTCAGTGTCAATACGTCCGCGTAAATCAATGCTCTTTGTGCACGGAGCCATGATACGATTCAGTTCCATTTTAACGAGCAATTTCAGAGACGGGGATTCACCTTCTGTCATTTGAGAAAGAAGGAAGTCGAAATCCTCAGCGTGGTAGGCTGGGATGAGTCGCTCTGCTACAGATAGAATTTCAGATTGCTGCATACTTTTCTTGTTAGAATGGACGGTACGTTTATGTTATCGACTAGTTTAAATCGATCTTTAAGTATAAGTGGTATGACTGCAACTTTTATTTTCACCCGTACGGTCAAATAAGTCACAAATTGACAACATCATTGTGTAACTGAGTAAATTATTGAGGTTTTATGGCAAAGGCAAAACGAGCTTATGTGTGTAATGACTGTGGTGCTGACTTTCCACGTTGGCAGGGGCAGTGCAATGCATGTGGTGCTTGGAACACGATTACCGAAGTTAGGTTAGCTGCTTCACCTCAAGTTGCGCGTAATGAACGACTCAGTGGTGGTTACGCAGGTGGGGCAACAGAATCGAGCGTTCAGACATTATCGGAAATTAACCTGCAAGAAGTCCCTCGCTTTAGCAGTGGTTTCAAAGAACTCGACCGCGTGCTCGGTGGTGGTGTCGTACCTGGCGCTGCAATTCTGATTGGTGGTAACCCTGGTGCCGGTAAATCAACGCTGTTATTGCAGACCATGTGTCAGCTCTCTTCTCAGTTGCCAACACTTTATGTCACTGGTGAAGAATCACTGCAACAAGTCGCGATGCGTGCCTCTCGACTCGGTTTACCGAAAGAACATCTCAAAATGCTCTCTGAAACCAATGTTGATAAGATTTGTCAGATTGCCGAAAAAGAGCAACCTAAGATCATGGTTATCGACTCAATCCAAGTTATGCATGTCGCTGATGTTCAATCATCGCCAGGGAGTGTTGCTCAAGTTCGTGAGTCAGCAACCGCATTAACGCGCTATGCGAAACAGAACAACGTTGCGGTGTTCTTGGTGGGGCACGTAACTAAAGACGGCACATTAGCGGGGCCAAAAGTACTGGAACACATTATTGACTGTTCCGTGTTGTTAGATGGCGGAACCGATAGCCGCTTTAGAACGCTGCGCAGTCACAAGAACCGTTTTGGTGCGGTCAATGAGTTGGGTGTGTTTGCAATGACAGGCCAAGGTCTTAAAGAAGTCAGCAACCCATCGGCTATTTTCTTGTCTCGCGGCGAAGAAGAAACCTCGGGCAGTTCGGTCATGGTTGTGTGGGAAGGGACACGTCCACTTCTTGTTGAAATCCAAGCGCTGGTGGACTATTCCCAGCTCGCTAACCCGCGTCGTGTTGCTGTTGGTCTAGAGCAAAACAGGCTTTCACTGTTATTAGCCGTGCTGCATAAACATGGCGGCTTACAAATGGCTGACCAAGATGTGTTTGTGAATGTCGTCGGTGGTGTTAAAGTAACCGAAACCAGTGCCGATCTCGCATTGGTGATGGCACTACTTTCTAGTTTTAGAGACCGCGCATTACCAAAAGATGTGGTGGTTTTTGGCGAAGTAGGCCTAGCGGGTGAGATTCGACCTGTACCGAGCGGGCAAGAGCGCTTAAATGAGGCATTTAAACATGGCTTTAAGAGAGCGATTGTTCCGGCGGCCAACATGCCAAAAGGGGGCATTCCAGGAATGCAGATCCACGGTGTGAAAAAATTATCAGAAGCAATTAATGCTTTTGATGAGTTGTAATTGAGCTCACTTCAGCTACTCTATACAGCAGAAATTCAGTCTAACTTAAACGCTATTTTCGCTTTAAGTTAGCACTAAACTTAACAATCATTTAGATTGTTTCTACAGATTGCCTTTTTCTATATGTTAGAAAAAGGCAAAGTTTTTTAGTCCCAAATGCATGCAAAGCTATCAGTCTTCACAGATTGTGATATACTCTGCGCGCATTTTATATCCTATTAACAGAGTAAGACAATGGCAGATTTATCGAAATACAGAAACATTGGTATTTTCGCGCACGTTGATGCGGGTAAAACAACTACCACTGAGCGTATCCTTAAGCTAACTGGTCAGATCCACAAGACTGGTGAAGTACATGATGGCGAATCAACTACTGACTTCATGGAACAGGAAGCTGAGCGCGGAATTACTATCCAATCAGCAGCTGTAAGCTGTTTCTGGAATGGTCACCGTCTAAACGTTATCGATACTCCTGGACACGTTGACTTCACAGTTGAAGTATACCGTTCTCTTAAAGTACTTGATGGCGGTATCGGTGTATTCTGTGGTTCTGGTGGTGTTGAACCACAATCAGAAACTAACTGGCGCTACGCTAACGAATCAGAAGTATCTCGTCTGATCTTCGTTAACAAACTAGACCGTATGGGTGCAGATTTCTACAACGTTGTTGACCAAGTTAAAAACGTTCTAGGCGCAACTCCTCTAGTTATGGTTCTACCAATCGGCCGCGAAGATGAATTCGTGGGTGTTGTAGACCTTCTAAGCCGTAAAGCATACGTTTGGGATGACACTGGTCTTCCTGAAAACTACGAAATTCTAGATGTTCCTGCGGACATGGTTGATGACGTAGAGCAATACCGTGAAGAGCTAATCGAAACTGCTGTAGAGCAAGACGATGACCTAATGGAAGCTTACATGGAAGGTGAAGAGCCTTCTATCGAAGACATCAAGCGTTGTATCCGTAAAGGTACTCGTGACCTAGCGTTCTTCCCAACTTACTGTGGTTCTGCATTCAAGAACAAGGGTGTTCAAATCATTCTTGACGCTGTTGTAGATTACCTACCTTCTCCAACTGAAGTTGATCCTCAACCTCTAATGGACGAGAACGGCGAAGAAACTGGCAACCACGCTATCGTTTCTACTGAAGAAACGTTTAAAGCGCTTGCATTCAAAATCATGGATGACCGTTTCGGTGCTCTAACTTTCGTTCGTATTTACTCTGGTAAATTGAACAAAGGCGACACGATTCTTAACTCATTCACAGGTAAAACTGAGCGTGTTGGCCGTATGGTTGAGATGCAAGCTGATGACCGTAACGAACTAACTAGCGCACAAGCTGGTGACATCATTGCGATCGTTGGTATGAAGAACGTGCAAACAGGTCACACTCTATGTGATCCTAAAGATCAAGTAACGCTTGAGCCAATGGTATTCCCAACTCCAGTAATCTCTATCGCTGTATCTCCAAAAGATAAAGGCGGTTCTGAGAAAATGGGTATCGCTATCGGTAAAATGGTTGCAGAAGATCCATCTTTCCAAGTTGAAACTGACGAAGAAACTGGCGAAACTATCCTGAAAGGTATGGGTGAGCTTCACCTAGACATCAAGGTAGATATCCTTAAGCGTACTTACGGCGTTGACCTAACAGTTGGTGCTCCTCAAGTTGCTTACCGTGAAACTATCACTCAAGCAATTGAAGATAGCTACACGCATAAGAAACAGTCTGGTGGTTCTGGTCAATTCGGTAAGATCGATTACCGTATCAAGCCTGGCGAACCTGGTTCTGGCTTTACGTTCTCTTCAAAAGTTGTTGGCGGTAACGTACCTAAAGAATTCTGGCCTGCTGTTGAGAAAGGCTTTGGTGGCATGATGGAAAACGGCGTACTAGCTGGCTTCCCTACGCTAGACGTTGAAGTTGAACTTTACGATGGTGGTTTCCACGCAGTCGATTCATCTGCAATCGCATTTGAAATTGCAGCGAAAGGTGCATTCCGTCAATCTATGCCTAAAGCTGGCGCGCAACTTCTTGAGCCAATCATGAACGTTGACGTATTTACTCCAGAAGATCACGTTGGTGATGTTATCGGTGACCTTAACCGTCGTCGTGGCATGATCAAAGATCAACAAGCTGGCGTAACTGGCGTTCGTATTAAAGCTGACGTACCACTTTCAGAAATGTTTGGTTACATCGGTCACCTACGTACAATTACTTCAGGCCGTGGCCAATTCTCTATGGAATTCGCACAGTACTCTCCATGTCCAATGAACGTGGCAGAAGAAGTAATCGCTAAAGTTAAAGCAGAAAAAGAAGCTGGTAAGTAATTAGCCCTTTTCTAAATTAACTAAAAAAGCCCCGCAAGTGAAAGCTTGCGGGGCTTTTTGTTATCTTACTCTTGGAAGATTAAGATTAAGATTAAGATTAAGATTAAGATTAAGATTAAGATTAAGATTAAGACTAAGACTAAGACTAAGACTAAGACTAAGACTTAAGAGTTCTGTTTTAGCTCAATGTAAATCGACTCAACCTTCACTCGAGCCCAGTCTGTTTTACGCAAAAACTTTAAGCTAGATTTAATGCTTGGGTCCTTTTTAAAGCAGTTGATGTTCACCATGTAACTCAACTCTTCCCAACCGTAATGTTCAACCAATTCAGTCAGCAGCTTCTGTAGAGTGATACCGTGAAGTGGATTATTGTCTTGTGTCATGAGATGTTCTCGCCATTTATTTGAGCTCAGTATATCAGTTTCGCTTTATGAATTATCAGACCATTTAAGTTGGTAATCTGTATCGATAATAGTTAACTCTTCTCGACCTCTATTCCCAAACAGCCGAACCTGACTTTGCATCCAAGCTTCAAAGCGTTTGATTTTCTCGCGATGAAAGTATCCAGCTGGCGCACATAGGAAGTAATTGTATTTGGGCTTAAGTGCGATGTTACCGATTCGAACGAGCTTCTTTTCCTGCAAATACCGATACACCAAACTGTGCTTCACAAGAGCAACGCCTTGTACGGATAATGCACCTTCTAAAACAAAATGCGAGCCATCAAATTGCAATGATGAGCGTCCTGCCTTCGCTCCAACAATGTCTAGCCATAGATTCCAATCCATATCAGGCCAGCGGTCTTCAATTAGCTCAGCTTTGTGTAGATCATCGATGTTATAAATACCATGCTTCTCTTGGTAGATAGGGTGGCAGACAGGGTAAACCACTTCGTCCATTAACCAACGTGATTCAATATTTGGGTAGTTACCGTGACCATACCGAACGCAGACATCGACATTAGAATCTTCAAACGTCACTAGCTTATTGGTCGGTTCAATCAGCATGGATAGGTCAGGGTGGCGATCGCGAAAGTCGCCAATTCTAGGTACCAACCAGTGTTGGGCAAATGATGGCACAGTTGAAATAGAAAGTTGAGTAGGGTTTGGGTCTTGGTTAATTCGCCTCACACCATCTTGAATGTGGGCAAAGCCTTTCTTCGCTTGCAGGTAAAGCACTTCACCTTCGTGAGTGAGTACTATTTTTCGGTGCTGGCGAATAAACAAGTCTGCGCCTAGCCATTCTTCAAGTTGGCGAATTTGTTGGCTTACTGCTGCTGCCGTGACAAACAGCTTTTCAGCTGCGAGCTTAAAACTGCCAGTTTCAGCCGCAGTATAAAAATAGTAGATCCCTTGGAATGGTGGGGTGCGTTCTCTCACATTAGTTTTCCTTAACTGAATGTCAGTATCTATCGTTTGTCGATGTTGCTCTGTTGGTCGATTATTGACCATAACAAAGCGAAAGATCAACAGGAGAAAGGCTATGAACACGATAACAGCGACATCAAGGGCTAACCAATTATTCTTATCATCGTTATCAGTTAAGAAATTCTATTCTAACTTTGAGCGTTATCTTCAGAATCGTAGAACCAGACAACAGCTGTCTGAGTTACCAGAGTATTTATTGAGAGATGTCGGGATTACGCAGAATCAAGTCGATAAAGAACTGAAGAAATCGTTTTGGGAGTGAGTCAGGGCAACGTAGCTTTTACTGAACGCAGCTTTTACTGAATGCAGTTTTTACCCAACATAGCTTTGTCGGCGTGGAAGAGTTACGTTGCTATTCTGTGTTTAGTTATTGGGGAACTGTTTATTTCAGTAGCTGATAGACAGAGCTAGTTCTCCAATACCTCGTTTACTTCTTCATGTAACCAATGAGTAAACGCAGTAACTCGTTCTTTTCTTGGAGAGCTAGGATCAAAGCATAGGTTGACCTGAACACCGGGCGTCATCCCAATATTGAATGGCTTAACGAGTAGACCGCGTTCGATAAAATCACCAGCCAAGCTATCTGTAGCAAGGCAGACCCCATGTCCAGCCATGACAGTCGTTAACCCCATATCAAAGGTACCTACTTTCATCCACCGCATCGCTTTGTCTTGAGTGGATATGTTGGCTTGTTTGAACCACTCTTCCCAAGGAAAGCATCCGCTATTAAATTGAATTAACCAACATTTGAGTAATTGTTCTGGTGACGTGAACTTTAAAGAGTTGGCCAGTTCAGGCGAACAAAAAGGGTAGATGGGTTCGTTGATTAGCATCTCAAGACTCAAGCCTTCTTCAACGCATAGATCTTCGCCCTGCAGAATAGCCACATCAATCTCGCCATGTTTTAAATTTGGGGTATCAGACCCTGTGAGCACCTTAATTGGGATCTCTGGGTGCTTTACCGAGAATTTCCAAAGCCTCGGTAGCAGCCAGCGGGAAGCAAATGAAGGAGGGCTGCTAACAACAAGAACGCCTTGAAGGGGCTCTGATTGGATCTTATTTAATCCTACTATTATCGCTTCGAATCCGTCCGAGACATGTCTAAAAAGTGTGTGCCCTTCATGCGTCAAAGTCATTGCACGCCCCTTACGAATAAAGAGCTTACATCCAAGCTGTTCTTCTAACTGTCGAATCTTCTGGCTGACGGCTGCTTGAGTGACGAACAGCTCTTCAGCCGCTTTGCTGTAATTGCTCAAGCGAGCCGCAACTTCAAAGTAACGGAGACCTGAAAGGTGACGCAGTCTATTGTCCATAATCTCAGCTTATAGTTCTTGTTAATAATGGTTGTTCGATTATCGAACAGGTTGTTTTCATAATAGCGATAGAACGATGGCGAGCACAAGAGAGAAATTATGGAGTTATTAATCAATTTGAAGAGTTTTTTTGGTTATAAAATCTTTAAAAACAAGGTAATGGGAGTCAAGATTGGCGAGACTAAATCTAATAAGGTGTTATGTGTAGAACAGTTAAGTCATCGAGTAAAAGAGGATTTAGGATTAAGTAGCGAGAACAGTAATGATTCAGACTACACCAAATATTTATAACTTTTTGTTATCTTAAGGGAGTCATAAGGGGTGTTTGTGAGGAAGGTCTCTTTGGGTTAGCTCTATCTAACTATTCAATAATAAACACTGAAAGTATTTTTATTTTATTCGCTACTAAACTAAATGCTTATTTTTAATTTTTGCTGTCTTATATTTGAGACTGTAGTGGTGATTTATATAGAAACAACAGCAGTCTGATTTATATCCTTACTTTAGCGAATAGATATAAAACAAACAGTTATTTGGGTGGTGAATAAATTGGGATTTAGATTCTATTTTATATTGGACGTTATTTTTGTCTTTAACCAACTGAAAATAATATATTTTAATTACTATCGATATTGATAGCGGTAGCAATCGTATTACCTTTAAATACCCATCGAGTATAAAACTTGAACAACTCATTTATCAACTCTATATCTGTAATGTTGAGCTTTTCTGTATCTCCTAGGTTTTCTATTGGGCTAGATAGGGGGAATAGAAAGGCTAAAGGGTGGGGGGCTGTATGAAATCTATTTCAAGAGGTTCAGAACGTAACCGCTATCGAAGCGGTCTAAAATCCAAAATAAAAGGTATCGCTATTATCGAATTTACGATTGTGGTGAGCCTGTTTTTTGCGCTTTTTTTAACGGTTGTTGACCTTGGTATTTATGGGTTCGTTAAACTGACTATGCAACACTCGGCAAGGGAGGGCGCAAGATACGCCATTACAGGTCGTTCTGACTTGGATCCTGACTCATCGAGTGATCGCGAAGCGGCAATCTTAGAAAAAATTTCTCAATCGTCGAGCGGTTTACTCGACAAAGTGATGGATGTCCAAAACATACGTGTTGAAGATGTTTACGGCAATGCTGTCACCGGTTTTGGTGGTTCTGGGGACATTATTTCTATTCATCTTGATTGCGAGTGGCCATCTGTAAATCCCTATATGTATGTTTTGCTCGATGACGGGAAGTTTAAATTTACCGTTAGCGCGGCAATGAAAAACGAAGCGTTTTAGGGAGGACAGGATGTTTCCTTTTAAGATAAAAAAGTTCGCTGAGAAAGGGTTTGCGGCAATCGAAATGACGTTAATAGCACCTTTGTTTATGCTGCTTATTGTTGCGGCCGTAGATATCACGCACCTCATTCAAGCCAACCACATTATCATCAGTATAAGTCGAGAAGGTGGAAACATTATATCTCGGAGTAATACTGATACCCCGCAAGAAGTGATGGACATTATAGCAACGACATCGGGAACATTGGATTTGACGCAAGACGGCGTTATTTACATTACCGAGGTGGTTGGTCAAGAAGATGCTTCTCCGTACATTAAAAGCCAATACCGATGGAACCAACACGGGTTAAGTAAAAATAGTGCTATTTGGTCGAGCTGCAGTAATTGGGCAAATGATGGGGAGTGTTCTGATGTGGATGCAGATGATCCTCCGCTCATTAACAATTTAGCCGTTGCGCTTGATGATGGGGAGATCGTGTACAGCGTAGAAGTATTCTATGACTATTCGCCGATTTTTAGTCGAGTATTCGATGAGGAATATATTCTGAGCGATACAACATATATGTAAGGGAGGTTTAAATGGATAAGGGAACCCCAATCAAATATCGTTACAATCGTGGGTTAGTGGCTTTGATGTCAGTCATCGCATTGCCTTTTATTCTGTTAGTTGTCGGGCTTTCTGTTGATGCTGGACGTGCTTATATTGTTAAGTCAAAATTATTTGCAGCAGTCGACGCGGCTAGTATTGCCGCTGCAAGAGCGGTCGCCAATGGCGAAGATGCAGGGCGTGCCGCTGCTCAAAAATATTTTACAGCAAATATCCCGGCCGACTTTTATTCAGCAACACCTAGCTTGGGCGCAGTCAATTTCTCCTATGATTCATTCGGTAATATCTCGATTGATATTTCAGCTACGGCACAAGTGCCCACCATATTTTTACCGTTAATAGGGTTAGACACCTTTAACCCTGGCGTGTCAGCACAATCTATTCGTCGCCCTGTCGATCTAGTATTAGTGATTGATAACACAACTTCTTTGAGGCTTGGGAGCATAGGTGATGTTACTCAAGATGTTATTGATAGGTCTAAGTCATTCGTTGAAAATTTCCATGAAGGGTTTGACCGAATTTCATTGGTTAAATTTGCTTTCGGAGCTGAGGTTCCAGTGGGATTCAACGCGACTCGTGGCCATAGTCGAAGTACTATCAAATCGGAGATAGATAGCTTTAATTTTGGTAGTACGTCTAATGCACAATATACCAATGCGTCGGAGGGGATCTATCGAGCTTTAAATGAGCTTAGAACGGTTACCGATCCCGCTAACTTGAAAGTGATCGTGTTCTTCACTGATGGAGCGCCAAATACCTTTGCGACAACGTTTGATTTTGAGGACGGTGATTCGCATACGGGAGCTATTCGATCGAGTGATGGTAGCAGTGGTACGCCCCGAGGGCTTTGGAGACATGACTCGATAGCAACGACTTTAAGTGGAGGTTATGAAGGGCGTGACATTGATGACCATATTAGCGAGATGCCCGATTACTATACCGCTCATGATTCAAGTGCAACTGAGTTCAATATTTTAAATCCGACTCATACGGTGCGCCCGGTAGCACAATATGACCCTGATAGTCATTCGGCAAATGATCTGTATACCAGAGTGAATCGTGTGGCACGTAATTTAGTGGAAGACATTGCTGAAGCCGCGAGAGGGGAAGATATTTACGTCTTTACCTTGGGGTTAGGTTCATCATTAACATCGGCAACCGGACCTGATAGTGAGTTTGGAGAAGACTTACTGTTACGAATGGCAAATTCTAGTGCGCTTTTGGATGATCCAGATTTGAGTGCGGATTATGACCCTGCCCAACTAGAAGGTGTGTATTGCCATGCCATCGATGAGGAAGCATTAGGTCCTTGCTTCGATGAGATGTTGGATGTGATTATCCGTTTAACCTTGTAACGTCTTTCTGGTTTAGCACTTTTACATATTGATAGGCTAAAGGGAGCTCAATCGAGAGATTAGAAAAATAAAAGAGGGAGCTTTTCGCTCCCTCTCAATGCTATGTGTATTTTTGTCGTCGGTTATTCTTCCCAAACTACCAATTTATCTTTGGGCCAGTTATGACCGACTTCATGGTATTTCTGCTCAAGGATATGTCGCTTTATCTTGAGAGTTGGAGTAAGAACACCATTATCAATGCTCCATGGTTCCTTAATCATCAGTACGCCTTTGATCTTCTCATGCGAAGCTAACTGTTCGTTCATTTTTTCAATGACGCGTTTGCTTGTTCTTTCGTAACGAGCCCGATCAAAATTAGGGAAGTCATGCGGTACTACCAGCAGGATAGGGCCAGGTAAGCCTAAGCCTATCAAACACATCATTTCTACACGACTGTACTCAAAGAGTTTATTTTCGATGGGTACAGGAGCGACAAACTTACCTTTAGCAGTTTTAAAGGTATCTTTCTTACGTCCACGAATCGTTAAATAGCCTTCGCTGTCAATATCACCAATATCACCCGTATGTAGCCAACCTTCTGAGTCAAAAGACTCTTGAGTCGCAATATCATTTTTGTAATAACCAGAGAACATGCCTTTGCTTCGAACTAAAATCTCCTCGTCTTCTGCAATTTTTAGTTCAATGCCCGGACCTGCATTACCTACAGTACCAATTTTGTCTGCTCTAAACGGGTGGTTAATCGTGCTGTAGGCGAAAGACTCAGTCATTCCCCAAGCTTCGGTAATGTGTAGGCCAACACTCTCATACCATGCAAGTAGAGCTGGTGATACCGGAGCTGAGCCACAGCCGAGAACACGCGCTTGGTCTAAGCCCAGACCGTCAGCCAGTTTCTTCTTAATGATGTTATTCACAAATGGAATTTTAAGTAAGAAGTTCAGTTTTTTCTGTGGCAGCTTATCTTGGATTCGTTGTTGGAATAGAGTCCATAAACGAGGAACTGAGATAAACAAAGTTGGACGGTGCATTTTTACATCGTCAATAAACGTGTCTAAAGATTCTGGGAAAGCAGTGACTACACCCCCCATTACGGACGAACCAAAGATGTACACTCGTTCGGTGATATGGGCAAGCGGCAGATAAGAAAACAGACGGTCACCGGGTTGGATACCAATGTGATCGATTAATCTCTGAACTGACCATGTAAAGGCACCATACGTAAGCATTGCGCCTTTCGGTAACCCAGACGTACCCGAAGTATACACAAGCGACATCAGCTTATCATCGTGATGCTGAGGTCTTTTGGTTGAGGGTTCATGTGTCTCGATAAGTCGCTCAAAAGTGTGCTGGCACTTAGCGGCAGTATCGTAGGGTAACGAGATACTAATTAGACTCGGATTATCATCGAGTACTTTTTGAGTCGCAGCAGGATCATCAAGCTTACCTGCAATTACGATTTTACTTTCACTGTGTTCAATACAGTATTGAATGGTGTCTGCACCCGCTGTTGGAAAGATTGGGACGCTGACAAAATCTCCTAACATCATGGCAAGATCACAGATAAACCACTCTGCACAGTTTTTTGAAACGAGAGCGACTCGATCGCCGGGTTGGGCTCCGAGTCCTTCTAATGCGGACGCCAGTTTTAGTGCTTTGTCGGCCACTTCTTTATAAGTGAATTCAACAAATTGGCGGTTAATGATTTGTTTTAAGTAGACTTCATCTGGGCGTTCTTCTGCCCATTTTAAAATCATGTCATTGGGTGTAGGGAGAGCTGTTGCTTTTTCTTGGCTAAACTCGTTAGGCTGAATCATTGTCTAACTCCATGTTTTTCGCTAAGTTATTTTTGTTAAAATCATGTTAAATGTACCATGATTTTTTCTTTTAGGGAGTAAAATTAGCGTTTTCTGTTATCCGTGCAGGCACGTCTGTAACTTGCGGGTGTTACTCCGGTCCTTTTCTTAAAGATTCTTGAAAAATACGACACATCCTTGTATCCACATTGGTAAGAAATAACAGCTATTTTTGATTCGGTATCGGCTTCGATTAACTTTTTGGCTAATAGGATTCGTTTATCGCACACAAAGTCCCTAAAGCTTACCCCAAAGTGTAGATGAAACTTCTTAGAAAAGTAGGTTGTTGAACAATGGCACTTTTCCGCGATTTCTGTTTCTCTGATTTCTTTGTTGATGTTGTCCATAACAAAGTTAACGACTTCAGAGGTAAACAACTTTGCAGGTAGCTGATTATTGTTATTCGTATCTCGGTCGAGATCAAAGTGAGGCTCGAAGATATGTTGCGTTTTACGCTGCAGTTCTTCGAACTTACTGGTCAGATGATTACTGCTCGTTTCTATTATAAAGAATATATTCTTATGATTTCGAACGATATTAGGTATCTGACCTGAACAAATAATGACTATTCGCTTGTTCAGGTTTTCGCAAATAGATAATGCCATTTTAAGTAGTTGAAGTTCATCCGTTCGATTCAATATATAGAATACCAACCTTACATCTAAGTTACTGATTATAGATATGTCTTGTTTATGATTTTTAACAGGGAAGTAATGACTAATTTTATTGGTAATAATTGAGTTGAAATCACTGTCTATATCAGAAAGTAGTGGTGTTATTATTTTCATTATTATTGAACCTGTGTCATATCAAAATAAACGGTGATATATACATGTAAAAATAGCATTTATTAAATAGATTAGAACTACCACAATAAAGTGCAAGTAAATGGCAAAAAAATCCTAACCAAATATATTGTTCAGCTCTAGATTTAGTTTACAGGTAAATAAAACCTGATACGTAAATCAAGGAGAGATTCTTATGAACAACTTATTGAAAAATATTAAAGAATTCATGAATGATGAAGAAGGTCTAACCGTCATTGAGTATGTGATTGGCGCAGCTATGTTAGTTTTAGGGTTGACGACCATATTTAGCGGAATAGGCAGTGCGTTGTCAACGAAACTAAGTGCGATTGTTGGTGCGATTAGTACAACAACTGCACCATAGCAATCATGAATTTTAAGGGAATTAAAAAGCAGAAAGGGTTAACCATTGTCGAGTACATTATCGGTTCAGCTTTGCTTGTTTTTCTTGCTTGGGCAATATTCTCTGGTATAGCTACTGCATTATTCAGTAAATTCTTAATAATTGTGTCAGGTATATAAATGAATGATAAGTGAATCTCTAGTATTTTGGATGCTATTAATTGTCGTATCAGTGTTCGATGTTAAAGAAAATCGAATACCGAATAAAGTTCTGATTTTATTTATGTTGTTGTTCTTTATTTTGTCAATTAGTAGTGGCTCTACTTGGGATTCGCTTGCCATTTCTTTGGTTGGGTCAGCAGTTTTTTTCGTTTCAGGACTTTTTTTATATTTCTTACGAGCAATGTCTGCAGGTGATGTGAAGTTTTTGGGTGTGATAGGTCTATATGTCGGATGGGGAAACTTACTCGATACTTCTTATTATATTCTCATTGCTGCAGGGATAATAGCTACTTTTTATTTGCTTTATAACCGTGCCAACAGTGAGTCTCTAACCGTTAGAAGTTATTTTGAAGAAAAACTAATGTTAGTTAGTGGGGTTTCAACAAATACAAGAAACTCGCCTAAGGCACATTCTCGGTATTCTAATAAGGTGACGATGCCTTTCGCGCCTTCCGTTGTTATAGGTTTAGCGATGTATAGCTATTTTACATAGATCAAACTAAATCACTAATCGATGTGTTGGAGAGGACATATGGATATGAGAGGGATACCTTCCCCGAGCAATTTAAAGCCTCAAATATCAGCTCCAGTGGTACCGACTTCCATCGAAATGCTTGGTGTTCCTGAGGTTGTTGTTGAAAACCTGTTGCTCAAGCATCTGTCAGCTTACCCTAAATCTGATGTGCTGGAACTTTCCAACTATTTGTGTGTGGTGACACATATTGTCGAAAACGGACTTGCGGTACTCAGAAATAAATCCCTTATCGAAGTATTCCAACCTACATCTACTTTGTCTTTGGAATCGTCTTCTCATAGTCACGTCCGTTATTCCTTGTCAGAAAAAGGCTTAGAAGAGGCCGACCTTGCGTTCAAACGAGATGCTTATTTAGGTCCGGTTCCTGTTTCTCTCAAACAATATACTGAAATTGTAGAGCAACAAGATTTAAGGGCAGAGCTTGTTACTCGTCCTGATGTGGAAGCGGCATTAAGTGATGTTTACGGCGTTCAAAAAATGATCTCCGTGTTAGGGCCGGCAATAAACTCGGGTAGGGCGCTGTTGTTGTATGGACACGCTGGTACAGGTAAGACTTTTGTTGCGTCTCGTATTGTCAACGCGCTTCATACTTCCGTTTTTATCCCCTATGCCGTTTATGCGCTAGGGAATGTCATTAAGGTTTTTTCAGCGCAACATCATACCCCGTTAGATCGTAATGGCAGTGAGCAAACTGTTTCACTCCGAGATCAATACGATAAGCGATGGCTCAACTGTGAACGTCCTAATATCCAAGTGGGCGGAGAGCTCACCATGGACATGCTTGAAGTGAATCACTCCGAGCACAATCGCGTTTGGTTAGCTCCTTTACAAATGATGGCCAATAACGGCATTTTTGTTATTGATGATCTGGGGCGCCAACCCATGCCAGTGGATGCTTTGCTCAACCGCTGGATCGTACCAATGGAGTACTTCTTTGATCACCTGTCATTACCGAATGGGCAACAAATCACCATGCCATTCGTTTTAACACTCGCATTTTCTACCAATTTGAATCCTGAAAAGATCAGTGACCCTGCCTTTCTACGTCGCTTGGGCTACAAAATAGAATTCAAGCCTCTGAATCAGCAAGATTATGAAGCTCTGTGGGTGAGCGTAACTGTTGATAAAGAGATAGAGCTGCAAGATGGTTTCTTTGAGCGTTTGTCTCAAATGCATACGCTGCACAAAGTACCGCTTTTCCCTTGTTTACCGAAAGACCTTGTTGGCATTAGCAAAGACATTCTTTCGTTTGAGCAACTCCCACCTGTTATCACATTCGACATTCTAGCCATGGCATGGAAAGTCTATTTTACCTCTGATGGACACGAGGAAGAGAATAATGAATAAGAGTCAAGTTTTCCTACTGTTTTTACTGTCCGTAGTATTCGGTTTAGCCGCTGTATTTTTCGCTAAACAATGGATGGACAATCAAGTTCAACCGACGATTGAAGTCGAGCAAGTTGAGCGTCATCCGGTTGTAGTGGCATCTCAAGAAATTGAAGCTGGAACCATAATTGAAGAGCAATACTTAACAATGAAGTTGATGGAAGTTGATTGGATCAATGAAAACAACTATTCGGATAAAGCGGAGCTTATCGGAAAAGTAGTCGCCAATACTATTTATTCCGGAGAGGTGCTTCACAAGTTACGTTTTACTGTACCAGGAGAGGGGTCAACACTTGCTGCTCTCATCCCTGAAAATAAACGTGCGGTAACGATACGTGTTGATGATGTTATTGGTGTGGCCGGTTTCTTATTACCGGGGAATAAGGTTGATATTCTCAATACCGTTTCTTACGGAAAAAATTCTGCAGCGACTCAAACGGTCTTAAAAGACATTAAGGTTTTAGCCGTCGACCAAACGGCTAAAACGAAAGAAAACAGTCCGATTATCGTTCGTGCGGTAACACTTGAGATGACGCCAAAAGAGGCGGAGAAGCTTCTCACGGCTAAAAGCAAAGGTAGTATTCAGCTGACCTTGAGAAATCCACATGAAGTAGAGAAAAAAGTGGTTCGTCGATATGTGCCTAGACCAAGTGTCACCATTATCAAAGGTACAGAAACATCTAGTGTGCGCGTCAAGGATTGAGGTGAGATATGAAAATATTATTAGCGTGTGTTTTTAGCCTGATTTGTTTTTCGGCAGCCAGTGTTGCTGCACTGCAGACGGGAAAAACGGTCACGGTTCCACATCACAAATCTACGCATGTGGTGCTGTCGGGAAAAGCGGCGAAGGTTTCTCTTGGTGATCCTGAAGTTTTAGACATTGTGATTTTGAAATCTAATGAGTTGTTCTTAATTGGTAAAAAATTAGGGGCGACAAACTTGATGGCTTGGGATTCGCGAGGTCAGTTGATTGAGTCGATTAACATCGAGGTTACTCATGATCTTAATAGCTTAAAGTCAAAGCTATACGAGTTTCTTCCTGATGAGACGATTGAGGTTCATAGTGCGCAAAACCGTTTGCTGTTAAGTGGGCAAATCAGTAATCAACAAAAAATGAATGTAGCGATGCGAATTGCCGAAACTTATGCGGCAGGACAAGCAGCGGATGATGCTAAAGAAAGTGGTAGTGAGCAAGCAGCCGCAACGGGTGTGATCAACTTGATGTCTATTGGTGGCGCACAACAAGTTATGCTTGAAGTGACGGTCGCCGAGGTTCAGCGAAGCTTAGTGCGAAAGTTCGATGCTAACTTCCATTTCTTCCAAACCAGTGGTTCTAACTTTTCGTGGGGCGCTTCATCAGTCCCTGCAGGTGTATTGGGCGCAACGCCAATTTTCGATATCCCAACCTCTACTGATTACGGTATTTTAGGTTCTTTCATCGATAGTAATACCTTGTTTACTTTTGCTCTTGATGTCGCGAAGCAAAACGGTGTGGCTAAGGTATTAGCAGAGCCAAACTTAACCGCATTGAGTGGCTCAAAAGCTGAGTTCCTAGCGGGTGGTGAATTTCCTATTCCTGTTCCCGACGATGATGGAATTACCATTGAGTACAAGGAATACGGTGTCGGGTTGAAATTCATACCTACCGTACTCAGCGATAAAAAAATCAATCTTAACCTAGCGGTTGATGTGAGTGAGATAGCTAACAGCAGTTCATTGACTATCGATCCTGGTTCGACGAATGCGACCTACTTTATCCCACCAATCACACGTCGAAGTGCATCTTCTACGCTTGAGCTTGCTGATGGCCAAACTATCGGTATTGCTGGGTTGTTGAGTGAGAATGTACGAGATGTCAGTAACAAAATGCCGGGTATTGGTGATGTACCGATTTTAGGTCAGCTTTTCAATAGTCAGGAATACATATCGGGTGAAACCGAGCTTGTTATCCTTGTCACACCTCGACTCGCCAAACCGGTGGATAGAAGTAAAATTACGCTGCCAACTGATGCCTTTGTAGATCCTAATGACCTGGAATATTACTTATTAGGTAGAAGTGCTTACATTGCTGAGCCTTCTGATTCTGAAGACAGCAGCAATACAAATTCAGACAAAGGAATCGCGCCAACTGATGGTGGCAGTGAAGGTTCATTTGGTCATGATTTATAAGGAGATAGATATGATTAGAACAATGATGGTCTTTCTCGTCATTCTATTAGCGGGTTGCGCGAATGACGCACCTTTGGGTCAGTCGGTTGCTAAGCTGCAAGCAGAACAAACGTACAACCCTAATGCGACTCAAGAGAACTTACAGGTTTTACCTGATGGTACCGGAGAGCGAATGCAAGCTGGGTACGATAAGTATGTGGGTAAAGGTGATGAAGAACTCTCCGGAAGTAGCAGCCAGGTTTTAAAGAGCTTTAATTAGTTTGGAGGTACTTTATGTTGTATCAAGTATCAAGAATGCCTAAAAAACAGGGCGGATTGGTGGTCATATTTGTGACCATTGCGCTGTTAGTTTTCCTAGCCGTATCTGCCTTAGCGGTGGATATAAATCATATGTTAGTGAATAAAACTCGCCTGCAGAATGCGGTTGACTCTGCGGCTTTAGCAGCAGCGACGATTTTAGATAACAGCAAAGATCAAACTGCGGTATCAACAGAAGTTACATCAACATTAAATGCAATGGCGGGATCTTCTGGCAATCATGAATTTGATTTTTCGACTGCTGTAGTAACCGTAGAGTACTCGAATGATCCGCAAGATTTTATTGGAGTGGCAACGTTCGGTGCTGACGATGATGTTTATGTGCGAGTCAATGTCAGTTCATTGGATATGGATGAATTCTTTATTCAGATGTTTGGCTTGGCCAAAAGTGTATCTGCAACCGCTGTTGCAGGGCCAAGTTCTGGTCAACAAGTCGTAAACAACATTGTACCGATTGGAGTGTGTATTGGTGATGGAACCTCAGATAATGATGTAAATGAAGATGGCTATCACGATACTACTGGCGCGGAAATTACCAACGTATTTGGTTATGAAGTCGGTAGTGTTCAGGCGCTTAAAGTCGGAGACAAAAAGCTGTCTCAGATGGGGAATGGTAACTACCACTTGCTGGACTTTGGATCTGGTGGGAGCACAGTTAGAGAAGCTTTGGCTGGATACTATGATTACTCAGTTGCGATTGGCGATGATGTCACAACTAAGCCCGGAGGAACGGTTGGCCCTACAGGTCAAGGGCTGAACACTCGTTTTGGTGATTACGGTGGAGGATTGGCGAGTTCAGATTATCCTTCCGATTACGTAACAACAGAACCTAGTTCTAAAATTACGATAGACAGCAAAACAGGCGATATAGACTTTGATGGTTCTTATACCTATGCGCAATATGAGGCCGCTACAAACGCATGTATTGCAAATAACGGTTCTGGTTGCGTTTCCGGTGGTACTGCATGGCGACGTATCCTCCCAATTCCTATGGTCGACTGTTCAGGGAAAAGTGGTGGAGTAACCAGTTTTACTGTAGAGAAAATAGGGTGTTTCTTCTTATTGCAAAAAGCGCCAACAAACAATTCTGGCACGCCTGCTGTGTTTGGTGAATTTATACACTCTTGCAGTGTCGCTGGTGGTTCTAGTGGCTCAGAGTCATCCACTGAAGGTCCATATACGATTGTGTTGTATAAGGATCCTGATGGAGAGGGGTCGTAGTTATGAATAGTAAATTCAAAAAACAACAAGGTTTTGCTGCGATTGAAATGATGATTGCGACACCGGTTTTACTGTTTTTCTTGGTGTTGGTTCTTGAGCTGGGAAACATTTTAATCCACTACAACATCATCTCGAAATCTGTTCAAAATGGGGCTCGTTATGCTGTTAGTGAGGTTTATGGAACTCAAGGTGGAACAGTAGCACCTACTGCAGAAATTCAAAACATAGTGGTTTATGGGAAGAATACAGTCGGTACTGCAATACTCTCTAGCCTTGTCACTTCCGATGTGACAGTTACCCCTCCTTCTGTCGATAGTTATGTGCGAGTAACGATTAATTACAACTATGTTCCGCACTTTTTATCTATCCCATTTTCATCGGAAAGTTTATCGGTTCCTTTAAGCGTCTCGTCCGTGATGAGGGTTTTCTGATGAAGTTAATCAAGAAACAAAACGGTTTAGCCATCATTGAGTTTACGATTGTTTCTTGGTTGATATTCTTGCTGATTTTTTTGATTGTCGCTTTGGGGGCTTATGTCTTTTCACTGCAAATAGTAAACGAAGCGACAAGAAAAGCAGCAAGGTTAGCCACCGTTTGTTACGTGTTAGATCGCGATAATATTGCAGGGGTTGTTGTAGAAGACATACCAATATTAGGTTTTAGTGATAGTAATTTGGAGGTTGCGTATTTGGATTCTTCAGGCGCTGAGATTACTTCTGATCTTGAAGCAAACCTGAGTGCGATTAAGTTTGTACGAGCAAGAGCCACAGGTTATGGCATTCAATTGATCAGTAACCTAAGCTTTTTAGGAACGGATGGTTTTTTGGCTGCACCTGCATTTGAGACGATTTTGCCGTCTGAGAACTTAGGTGTGATAAGAGCGAATTCAAATACTAGGACAAGATGTCCGAAACAAATACAGGGTGAGTAGCATGGGCGAAGCAATTGATATTTTACCTAATGAAGACGATGCAATTCGCCTTAAGACCAACTTGAATGTATGGCTGATTTATAACAATGAGAATTTTCATGCTCATATGAGACAGCAATTGAAACGTTGTCGAAACGTGCATATTGAGTCTTTTTCTTTGTTAGGTATGACTGAAGAGTATGTGAAGAATATTGATGCTCCAGATTTAATCTTTGTTGAAGCAAGCGGTGGCTGGGCTCAGAAAATGGTGGATTTGCAAAGCTACAATCTGCAGTTAGAAGAGCATGATTTATCTTTGGTTGTGTTTGGTGATGAAAGTGACAATGGGTCATTAAAAATAGCGCTAAGACTCGGTGCTTCGGATTTTTTGTCTCACGATATATCTATCTCTGGTCTTCTCCCCTTACTAAAGAAAACAGCGGCAGAGAAAATTGAAAACTCGAGCTACGGAGAAGTGTTCTTATTTATCAACACTAAAGGTGGTATGGGGGCGACAACCTTAGCGCTCAATACGGCAGTAGAAATAGCAAGTTATCACCCGAATGAGGTGCTGTTGCTCGATATTGACCTCCAGTTTGGTGTTATTCCTGAGTATTTGAATATCACGCCGACCTACAGTATTTCTGATGCCATCGATAGCTCAAATGATTTGGATGAGATGTCTTTGAGTAGCTTGGTGAATAAGCACACATCAGGGTTACACGTTTTAAGTTTCAAGCATGAAAATAACGCAGATGATTATGAACATGCTCAGAAAATCGGGAAGTTACTGCCCGTATTACGTCGCTTCTATCGCTATATTATTATCGATTTTTCTCGAGGGTTGGATCATATCTTCGCATCGGCTATCTCTCCTGCGACTAAGGTGTTACTTGTTGCTCAACAAACCTTAGTTTCGGTTAAAAATAGTAATCGATTAATTCGAACGCTCAAGTTTGAGTACGGATTGCAGCAGGACTCAATTGAGATCATTGTGAATCGTTATGAAAAGCGACAAACCATCAAGCTAACAGACATAGAACAAACCGTTGGAAAGCATGACATCCATTTAATGCCTAATGATTTTAAGGTGGCTCTTGAGAGCGCCAATTTAGGTTTGCCGTTGGTTGAATCGAAGAAAAAGAGCTCGATTACACGGTCGATTATTGATTTGTCCCATATCCTTTCTCCTCCAGAACAAGAAGAGAAAGGTTGGCTTAAAAAAATATTTTCATAACACGTTTGTTACAAGCATATATGAGGGATCGTTATGTTCTTTAAACGAAAAAATATTAATCCGGAGTTTGAAAAGAAAGTAGAACAGTTTTCCCAAGAGGAAGACGGCGTTGTATCGCCCCTCATTCAGAAAGTAGCTAACGTATCTCATGAAGCTAAGAGTTTAGAGGCGAGTGAAGAGCAAGAGAAGTCGGTAAATGAGGCGAAAAAAGTCTTAGAGCAGGAACTGTCGATTAAACACTACTTTCATAAACAGCTACTTGAAACATTAGATTTAGGTCTACTTTCTAGTTTGGATAAAGAGCGTGCCAAAGTAGACCTTCATGAAGCGATCGTTCAGTTAATGGCGGATGACCAAAGCCACGCATTAAGTGCTGAGGGGCGTAAGCGAGTCATCAAGCAAATTGAAGATGAAGTATTCGGCCTTGGCCCACTTGAACCATTGCTCGCCGATAAAACGGTGTCAGATATTTTGGTCAACGGACCTAAAAGTGTTTATGTCGAACGTCGAGGCAAATTAGAAAAAACACCGTATACGTTTTTAGATGATCGTCACTTAAGAAACATTATTGATCGTATCGTTAGTCAGGTTGGACGCCGGATTGATGAAGCGTCACCGATGGTGGATGCTCGATTAGTTGATGGTTCACGAGTGAATGCCATTATTCCCCCTTTGGCCTTAGATGGTCCTTCCGTATCTATACGACGTTTTTCTGTAGACAGCCTAACCATGGATAATCTGCTGGAATACAAGTCAGCCTCCCCACAAATGGCAAAGTTCATTGAAGCTGCAGTAAAAGGTGAGCTTAATATCCTTATTTCTGGTGGTACAGGTTCAGGGAAAACGACGACTCTGAATATTTTTTCTGGGTTTATTCCTAGAGATAAACGGATTATTACCATAGAAGACTCTGCTGAATTACAACTGCAACAGCCGCACGTAATTCGTTTAGAAACACGCCCAGCGAACCTTGAAGGTAAAGGTGAGATCAGTCAGCGAGAGCTGGTAAAAAACACCTTGCGTATGCGACCTGACCGTATTGTTGTCGGGGAGGTGCGTGGTAGTGAAGCTGTCGATATGTTAGCGGCAATGAACACGGGTCATGATGGTTCACTTGCCACAATTCACGCGAATACACCTCGTGATGCTCTAAGCCGTGTTGAGAATATGTTCTCGATGGCGGGGTGGAATATTTCAACGAAAAATCTCAGAGCGCAGATTGCTTCTGCTATTCATTTAGTGGTTCAAATGGAGAGACAAGAAGACGGTAAGCGTCGGATGGTCAGTATCCAAGAGATCAACGGGATGGAAGGAGAGGTTATCACTATGTCCGAGATCTTCCATTTCCAGCGTCAAGGTATAGACGAGAATGGTAATATCTTAGGTTATTACACTGCAACCGGTGTGGTTCCTCAGTCTCACGACCAGTTAGTTAAGCGTGGTCTTGACTTGCCGTTTGAGCTCTTTACCGAATCACATAGTTGAGGAGCCGATTATGGATAACGTAACTGTATCGTTGGCCCTATTGTTTGTCGCAGTGTTGTTTATTTCGCAAGCCTTGTTATTGCCAGCTGCCGGTAAAAAAGCCAAGCACAAAGAGTTATCTCGTCGCTTAAAAGAGACGCAAAGAAATATTGATGAAGAGAGCTTGTCTCTCTTAAAAGAACATTACAACAAAGAGTTATCACCACTCGATCGAAAGTTGATTGTTATTCCTTTCTTTGCCGATCTAAAACGCATGCTTGAGTTAGCAGGCCTCAAGCTCACATTAAGCCGCTTCTTATTAATCGTATTTTTGTGCGGAACGTTATTGGCTTTGATTGCTTTGGTATTCAATCAAGTGTGGTTCATTTGCGTTGCCGCTTTCGTCTTTGTTTGGGTTGTTGCTTATCTATTTGTACAAAACAGAGTGACTTACAGAATGGCACGGTTTGAAGAACAGTTGCCAGAGGCCTTAGATATTATTCGTCGAGCTCTACAGGCGGGCCAGCCATTGGTTCAGTCTTTTAATGAGGTGGGCGAAGAGATGCCAGAGCCTATCGGGGTTGAGTTTAAGAATACCTATAACTTACTGAACTATGGTTACGATTTAAGGCTCGCTATTTTACAAATGACAGAAAGAGTACCGACGGTATCGATGCTGGCTTTCTCAAGTGCGGTCATGTTGCAGAAAGAAACGGGGGGTAATCTCTCTGAGAATCTGCAAAAAGTATCTGAAGTATTAAGAGCTCGCTTTAAGCTAGAAAGAAAAATCAAAACCCTATCCGCTGAGAGTCGACTTTCTGCTTGGATACTGACGCTTTCTCCTTTCGCCCTGTTTTTCGGTCTTAAATTCGTAAACCCTGAATATATTGAGCCTTTGTACAGTGACCCTAGAGGGATTTCTATGGTCAGTGTCGGCGTGATTTTGTTGGCGATTGGGGCGTTGTGGATAAGAAAAATAATAAATATCGAGATATAGATTATGGAATTCTTTGATTTAGAAGTATGGAAACAAACACTATCTGAGTTCGGTATCAGTAGCCAAACCCTACTTTACGGGATGATTCTTCTGACTACGATGCTGCTTACTCTTACTTTAGGTTTTCTTTTTGTTGGCACTCGCTCTCCGTTGGACAAAAAGTTAAAACAAATTTCTGGAGGGAATCACACTGGCACTCGCAAACCTTATGACTTTACCAATACTTTGGAGTCGCTGACGCCATTCATTGGACGAGGGAATAAAAAAGATAACGAAACGTATTCAGAAAAATTAATGCATGCTGGATACCATGAAAAGAGCGCACTTTCAGTGTTTTATGCCTTCAAGGTACTATCAGCATTAATTGGTTTTGTCTGTGCATTTATGGTGTTTTACTTGGCTATAGGTGGCAGCTACAACAATTTATTGATTGTGACGTGTGTTTTTGTCGGGACGTTCTTCCCCAATTTTGTATTGAGTAAAATGCAAAAAGAGAGACAGAGAAAAATCAGGAATGGGGTTCCTGATGCTTTAGACCTTTTAGTGGTTTGTACGGAATCAGGCCTAGGTTTTAATGCTGCTCTAGGGCGTGTCGCTAACGAGTTATACATTTCCCAACCCGAATTGGCTGATGAACTTGATACGGTGTTTGCCAAAATACAAGCAGGTGTCACGATGCCAGATGCTTTGAGTCAACTTGTAGAAAGAACGGGGTTACATGAATTGGATGGCCTTGTTTCTTTGCTCTCACATGCTTCAAGAATGGGGGGGAGTTTAGCTCAGACCTTACGTGACTATACCGAAGATTTTCGAGATAAACGCCAACAAGCAGCGGAAGAAATCGCAGCAAAAATACCCACCAAGATGTTGTTCCCAATGTTGTTATTTATTTGGCCATGTTTTTTTATTGTTGCCCTTGGACCAGGGATGATGATTGTTATGGACGCATTAAGTGCGCCAGGAGTAGGTTTATGATGCGAATGAACAGAATGGTTTTACTTTTACTACCGCTATTGATTCTCGGGTGCGCCTCTTCTGATGAGCCAACTAATCAGTTTGATGCCGAATTGTATTCGGGTAAGCCAATTGACACCCTAACCAGTGACGATCCACCGGTCAGTGAAAAAGAAGCAATCATGCGTGGTGATGTCGCTCTTAGAGATAACAACATCGATTTAGCTCTCTATGAGTACATCCGATCTCTGTCTTTTCCTGAACAAGAGTTTCACGATAAAACGCTATTTACGATCGGTCGAATTCACTCATCGAGAGGTAATTACGCACTCGCTGAAAAAGCGTATTTGGCGGCATTAGATTTTAACCCTGCGCATACTGAAGTATTAGAGCAGTTAGGTGTTTTATATACTAAGCAGCGCCGTACAGACGAAGGTCGAAGCTACTTCTTTAAAGCGATCAATGCAGACCAAGTTCGCTTAAAAAGTAGTAGCACGATTAAAAACTACCAAGCGTTAAGTCAAAGTGAAGTGGCAGGCTTGAAGGTTGACAGTATGTCTCCTGCTTTGGCTTACATGGGAATCGGAGTCTTGGAAGATGTAGAAGGCAAACATCAGATAGCCCAAGAGTATTTTAAAAAGTCGCTCACTATCGATAAAACTTCAGTGAAAGCTCTACTGAATATGGGTTATTCCCATTATATGTACGGCAACTACAAAGAAGCGTATCAATACACTCGTTCGGCTTTAGAGATCGAACCTAATAATGAGAAGGCTCAGAACAACCTTGCTCTCATTTATTTGGCATCAGGTGATGTAAAAAAAGCAATAAATGTGTTTATGCGTCATATGGATGCACCGGAAGCTCTGAATAATGTTGGTTACTTTCTAATTATTCAAGGTCGACCTGATGAAGCGATTCCTTACCTGCAACAAGCCATCGACAAAAAACCTTCGTATTACAAAATCGCCAATGAAAACCTAAATCGAGCGTTAGCCGAGGTGAGAGAAATGAAGGAGAGCACACCAATATAGTGTTGTTCTATGAAGAGTTATTCTTCTTATGGTAAATAACGAAAATGAATTAGCCCCTGATGAGTGTCCTTATCAGGGGCTAATATTTGTAACTCAGTTTTGTATCTAAAGTTGGGTATCTAAGTACTTAATTATAAATAGTTAAGCATCGCACCAGTTGCGATAAAGGTACCAACTAAACCTACAATCGGCATCTTCATTGTTTTCAATAACCATACGCCAACAATGATCAGAGCGAAGTCTATGCCGCTGCTCACTGCGCTTGTGAAGATGGGTTGGTATAGAGCTGCAAGTAATAGACCAACAACTGCTGCATTCACACCGGTAAGAGCACCAGCCACCAAAGGTTTACTCGCAATTGCCTGCCAGTTCTTCAATACACCCAGTAGCAGCAAGAAGCCCGGTAAGAACACCGCAATCGTTGCGAGCAGTGCCCCTGTAATCGGTGCCGATGGCATTAACACATAACCGAGGTAAGTAGCTAACGTAAACATCGGGCCAGGAACCGCTTGCGCTGCGGCATAGCCTGTTAGGAAGGCATCTTGAGACAGTTGGTCACCAATGCCATTTTGTAGCAGCGGAAGTACCACGTGGCCGCCACCAAATACTAGGCTGCCTGCTTGATAGAACAAGCCAAATACTTCAATGCCTTGAGAGTAAGCACTGAATAGAGGCAGACCAACCAGTAAAGCAACGAAAATCACGAGTGGTGTTAACGATATCTTGTGCGTCGAAGGTGCTGTTTTTAATTCGTGTGAGGTTAAGAACTTACTGCCAACCATAGCAGCAAACAATAGAACTAATACCTGAGGCCAGATCCCAGGAATTAAAAGTAGAACAATCGCGGTTATCACACACAGTGCTGTTGCTATCTTTGATTGGCAAAAGTTTTTGTACATGCCGAAAGTGGCGTCAGCTACAACCACGACCGCGAGTAGCTTAAGTCCGTGGATGATTGAAATGAAAAGCGGTGCTTCCAACAACTGGTTGCTCACTAAGGCCAATATCAACATTAGGATGACAGAAGGGGAGGTGAAGCCGACAAATGCGGCAATCGCACCGGTTAAGCCACCTTTTTTGTAACCAACCGCGAAGCCAACCTGACTTGAGCCTGGACCCGGCAGAAATTGACTGAGAGCGACAATTTGCCCGTACTCTTCGTCGGATAACCAATTCAGTTTCTCAACAAAGGTTTTACGGAAGTAGCCAATATGTGCCGCTGGTCCACCAAAGCTAATCCAGCCAAGCCAGAAAAAGGTTTTAAAAATTGAAAGCATGATCGATTCCAGATAAATGTTTAGCGTAATTTAGGCGGAGTTGAACTATGATTCAAATTAATTGTTTTAATTATAACTATGAATAATATGGGATTGATTTGTGGCTGATTTTAACTGGAAAGGAATTGACCTTAACTTATTGATTGCACTGCAAGCTCTATATAAAACAAACAGTGTAAGCAAGGCAGCTGAACGTTGTTATGTCAGCCAATCAGCAATGAGTCATAGCTTACAAAGACTGAGAAAGCTGTTTGATGACCCTTTGTTTGAGCGTGTCGGTAGTAAGATGGAAGCGACCGACCGAGCGATTGAATTATCAAGCACTGTCGATGCGTTGCTTAATACTATTCAATCTGAAGTTCTGTTGTCCAAAAGGTTCGAAGTTGATAGTTATAAAGGCAGCTGGAAGATCGGACTTACCGATTACGCGGAACAGATGTTTGGCCCAATGATCTTCGATTTTATTAAACAAGCTTCGCCAAACTCTCAAGTTGCATTTCTTAACGTTAATCGAACCAATTACCAGCAGGTATTTGAAGAGGCTAAGCTAGACATTGCGATAGGCAGCTTTGGTGAAGTGCCTAAGCTATATGGCATTGAACATCTCTATACCGAGCAGCACGTTTGCTTACTTGATAGCTCAGTGCTTGGTGTTGAGCTTCCGATGTCGCTAGAGACATTTGTTTCTGTCGATCATGCATTAGTTTCCCCCAATGGTTCTCTAAAAACGGGCGTAGACATGAAATTAGCGGAACTTGGTTATGCGAGAAAAGTTGCGATTGCATCGAGTAATTTTTTGACGGTAAAACGGCTGATAAGTGGAAGAAAGTTGCTGTGTATTGTGCCTAAGTTGGTCGCTCGAACTGACTCTAATATGGAGAATTCGCTGATCGCTGTTGCCCCGCCGATAGAGGTTCCTGATTTCGACATTCAACTTGTTTATCGCAAAGGAAAGCAACTCGATGATAAAAACATCCATCTGAGAAAAACCATTAGTCAGGCGGTTGAAGAGGTAACAGGTCGAGGAGAGTAGCTCGTTATCCGATGTGATAAGGGGCGGTACATATCTAGTTTATGGGACTTTGATTAGTGGTTTTCGTCTTCGCAACCAGTACCCAATAGCATGCCAAAGAGCGACGACTAATATCGCCCCTAAGTATCCGTCGATTGCATAGTGCCAAGCCAAGTGAACGGAGCCGATCTGGACAATTAAAGCATAGCCCCACGCTAAATATCCCAGTTTTTTGTTCAACCTAAATGCTGTCATTGCCATTAATACGGCGATAGTGACATGCAAACTAGGCATAGCAGATATCCCCGTTCCTCGGCCTCTTACGCCTGTAATATAGCTATCCCAAAGCATATCCTGCGCGGATAGCATCCAAAGTGGGAATAGATTCGCTTGCTTTAACTGGAGGTCCTGCGCTTGTAGACGTTCCATTAACCTAAGATAGAGATCTTGTTCATAGAAGTGGTGAAAGTAGGCGGGGCCCGCAGACGACAACAGCGTCGCTATGACGTTACCTAGGAGAAACCAAGATATCAAGAAGGTGAGGATAAACTGATTACGAAGTTGGTCATCTTTTCGATAGATGATGAAAAAAAGTAACATCCCCCACATCAGAAAAAACCATAAGTTGTATAAGAAGTTCATCACCAAAGTTGAAGCTGCATTTGGCAGGAAGAAGTGTGTGATTTCCCATGGAGATACGCCAAAGTGCAACCACTTATCTAAGTGGTAAAAAGCGAGGTCTAAAGTGTAAGGGTTGAAGTGCGGGATGAGTGACTTGATAAACGTGTAACTCGAAAATGAGATGTTCAAAGCGAGCATTAACAAGGTAAAGTAAATGGGTTTCGAGATAGGAAATAGCAATGATTTCACTTTTTTGATGAACCGTATGGTTGGTTTCTTTTCTCTCTTAAACAGTAAATAACAATAGTAATAAGTTGCCCAGATAATAAAAGTGACATAGCAAATAGTCATTAAGACATCGATATAACTATAGATGTCATACTTCATATTATTTGGGACAAATAGGTTGATGGTTAAGGTGAGCGGAGCAATGAATGCCACGTACCATAAAATCAGTTTGTTTCTTCTGAATTCATGAAGTAAAGACGACAATAAGTTTGATTGTTCTTTTTGAGGAGCGGGTTTGGCGGTGGTCGTCTCTGAATCCATATAGCCCTTCATCAAGATTTCCTATCATGATTAAAGGTTAGTTCATTTGAGCTGGTTTTCTACTTTAGCTTTATTCGATTTAGCAAAAATAACCGAAATAATTCCTTCCATTTTTCGCAACCCGACTATACTTAATTTACGACTCAAAGCAGTCGTAAAGAATAGGCTTTTTGATTTACCTAAGTAAAAAAATGGTTATATCCTCATGATATAGCTTAAAAAACTACCAGGCTAAACGGACTTAGTTGGTCTTAAAGCGCTAGCTCCCCCTAGCGCTTTTTCTTTTATGTCGATTCTGGCAAAAGGGTCTGAATCCTTTTTAGCAGTTGCTCGATCTCTTGTTTTTCATAGTGAGCCGTCACCTTAGGTTGGCTGCTTTCTCTTGGGAGTAATGCCGTTTCGATATGGTGCTGCAGTAAAGCATCTTGTGAGTTGGCGTTGAGCTTCTCTGCAAGTACCACAGCTTGTCGACCAATCGTGGTGAAGTCTTGTTTGATGGTGGTCAGTGGTGGATTAAAAAACGCACTGTCCTCGATGCCATCAAAGCCGACGACAGCAACCTTATCAGGGACAGGTATCTGCAGTTCTTGCAGCGCGCGTAAAGCGCCTAATGCCATCTGATCACTAGCCACTAACACGGCATCAAATACGGCTTGTTTAGCGACAGCTTCTCGAACACCAAGATAACCACTTTCTGCTTGCCAGTTTCCTTGATATTGATACTGCACCTTACTCTCTGCATCTGATAACGCGGCTAACCAACTTTGATGGCGAATCTTTGAGGCGCTGGATTCGTTCGGACCAGTGATTAACAGGAAGTCCGTTCGTCCGCTCTCAAGTAGATGTTGAGCCGCCAGTTTTGCTCCTTCCGCATGATCACCGCAAACATAGTTCACTTGGCTGTTAGAGGGGACATCAATGAAGATTAGGTTGAGGTGCTGATATTGTTCCACTAACCATTCTGCATCGGCACTCTTTAATGGCACATTCAGAATAATGCTGTCGACCTGTTGAGCCATCAATTCACGAATGGCCTCACGGGTGTTCGCGAGATTAGGCTCGGAAACAACAGAGAAAGCGACGCCATAACTCATATCATGAGCCTGCATTCGCACGCCATTGGCGATCATTGCTGCGCCATGCAGTGCCATATCGAGCGTGACTAAGCCAACGCTGGTGGACTTGGCTCGACTGAGCATTTGAGCACCTTTATTGGGTACATAACCCAGTTGCTTTATGGCGGCGTTAACCTTGTTGCGGGTGGATTCCGCGACGTCTTGTGAGCCATTGGTTACTCGAGATACCGTTTGGGTGGATACCCCTGCCAGTTTTGCTACGTCTTTGAAGGTGATACTCATCGCTCTGCTCATCGAATATTTTAGAGTGAAATAAGCCTACCGAAATTTACCAAACTAAACTCTGCTCACTCTCAAATAAATGTCTTTTAAAACATTAAAAATGTTTCCGGAAACAGTCGATCTTGTGCAAATTTTTCGAATATTAAAGCCAATTTACATCACGATTTTGTGGGTTTTGGATACTAATCTGGCGTGATGGGTTCACTATTATTTCTATATTATGTTTACGAAAACAATAGAGATTAGTAATGAACGAATTTATTCACTTAAAGAGTAAAAACCATAGTTTGATCATTAAATCAGGGCGTGTTCCAGAGGTTTTGCATTGGGGGGCAAAGATCGCAAGTATTGATGAAGATCTTCTGCTTTCGACAGAAAGACCGATTTCTCAAGCTCGACTTGATGTGGATGTGCCACTTTCTCTTTGCCCTGAGTTAGGCAGTGGACACTTTAACGCTCCAGGCATTGAAGGTCACAGAGAAGGGCGTGATTGGGCTCCTGTCTTTAAGACCGTTCGTTACGATGCTCAAGATCAAGAGGCGTGTTTTTTCCTTGAAGACAAGGTTGCTCAACTGAACCTTAAGGTAGAGATTAAGCTGGATTCCGAATCTGACGTCGTCCAAAAGCGTGTAACCGTCACCAATAAAGGCAGCAATAAATACTACTTGAACAAGCTTTCTTCAACGCTGCCATTGCCGAATCATGCCAACGAACTCATGACGTTCCATGGCCGTTGGTGTCATGAATTTCAAACGCAACGTCAGCGTTTTGAACACGGCGGCTTCATGCAAGAGAACCGTCGCGGTCGCACATCTCACGAGAATTTTCCGGGGATGTTTGCAGGGACTCAAGGGTTCTCAGAGCAACATGGCTTGGTGTGGGGATTTCATTTGGGCTGGAGCGGTAACCACCAAATGCGCGCGGATGTTCGTAGTGATGGTCGCCGCTTTGTTCAAGCGGGAGAGTTATTGCTAGCGGGTGAATCGATTCTAGAACCAGAGGCTACTTATCAGACACCTTGGCTCTATGGCTGTTACAGCAATTCTGGCTTGAACGGTATTGCTCAGCGTTTTCAGCAATTTGTTCGCGACAATATTATTAAATTCCCAACCGAAAAACCTCGTCCCGTTCATTTAAACACATGGGAAGGGATCTATTTTGATCACAAGCCTGACTACATCATGAAGATGGCAACAGAAGCGGGCGTGATGGGCGTTGAACGTTTCATTATTGATGATGGTTGGTTTGTGGGGCGTGATGGTGAACGTACCGCACTGGGCGACTGGTATTTGGATGAGGTGAAATATCCAAATGGCTTAGAGCCTGTGATTGAACATGTAAACCAACAGGGTATGGAGTTTGGCCTGTGGGTTGAACCTGAGATGGTTAGCCAAGACTCTAATCTTTATCGAAATCATCCTGATTGGGTGCTTGGTTTACAAGGGTATCATCAACCATCTGGTCGTTGGCAATACGTGTTAGACCTACAAAATGAAGCGTGTTTTAACTACTTGTATGAACGCCTCAATGCGCTTTTGACTCGATACAACATCACTTACCTTAAGTGGGACATGAACCGAGAGTTGGTTCAACCTGGGCATGAAGGTAAGGCTGCTGTGCATGGTCAAACTAAAGCGCTATACCGCCTTGTTGATGAGTTGAATTTAGCGCACCCAGAAGTCGAGATTGAATCTTGTTCTTCGGGCGGCGGCCGTATCGATTTTGAAATTCTAAAACGAACACATCGTTTCTGGGCATCGGATTGTAATGATGCCTTAGAGCGCCAAGCCATTCAGAAAGGCATGAGTTACTTCTTCCCACCAGAAGTGATGGGGGCGCACATTGGCCCAGCAGAATGCCACTCAACCAACCGTCGTCACAGCATCAATATGCGTGGTGTAACTGCACTCATGGGGCATATGGGTGTTGAGCTTGACCCTGTTAAAGAGTCACCGGAAGAGAAACAAGCATTCTCACATTACATCTCACTGCATAAGCAATTTCGTCATGTTTTGCATTCTGGTCGTAGTTTCCGAATGGATCCTTCGGACAAAAATCAGAATATTTATGGCGTTGAAAATGACGATGAAATGCTGATCACCGTGTGCCAATTAGCGATGCCTGAATATGCTTTGCCTTCGCCACTTCGTATTAGCTGTGTGGAAGACAACGCGATGTATCAAGTGAAGTTAGTGGACATGCCAAAAACCAGTTTTCAATTGATGAAACAGCGCCCCCAATGGCTCGACAAAACGTTGACCCTGAGTGGCGATAACCTCAAGGAAATTGGATTGACCTTACCGATTCTAGACCCAGAGTCAGCCTTGATTGTTCATCTGAAAAAGATATGAAGCGTTAACTCTGAGCTCCCCCTACAAATAAAATTCTAAATATAAAAATATAATCGGCAGCGAGGAATTGCTGCCGCAATAACTAAACTTAAGGAAAACAAAATGTCTATTACAGTTCTGCTGTCATTCTTGTTATTTACTGGTTTTGTTGTCGCGTTTACCTACAACAAAGTTAAAAATGACAAGAACACCTCACAAGACGGTTTCTTTCTCGGCGGAAGAAGCTTAACCGGTGGTTTGATTGCCAGCTCCCTAATTTTAACCAATTTAAGCGCGACTAGCTTTGTTGGCATGAGTGCACAAGCTTATACCCACAACATGAGTGTCATGGGGTGGGAAGTGGCCTCTGGTGTCACTTTGGTGATCATCGCTCTGATGCTGGTACCGCGTTACCTGAAGCAAGGGATAACGACGATTCCAGACTTCTTAGAGAGCCGTTACGACATGTCGGTGAAGAAGTTTGTGACGTTACTTTTCTTGTGCCAGTACGTCATCAATATCTTGCCAACCACACTTTATGCTGGTGCCGTTGTTTTGGGGGAGATCTTTGATGTTCAAGCTCTGCTAAATATTTCAGAGTTTAGTTCAATAGCACTTATTTCGGCGACGATTGGTCTACTTGGCTTCTTTTACGCGATTTATGGCGGCCTAAAAGCGGTTGTGATTGCGGATACGATTAATGGCGTAGGCCTGATTGTTGGCGGCATGATGATCCCCGTGTTTGGTTTGATGGTGTTGGGCGAGGGCAGCTTTGGTGCTGGCTTGGATATTCTGCTTTATGCAGCGCCAGAGAAGCTGCAATCGGTTGGTACAGAGACTGATCCACTGCCGTTCTCAACCTTGTTTACAGGTCTTCTACTTGTGAACCTTTACTACTGGGGTACGGATCAATCAATCATCCAGCGTGCGTTGGGTGCTAAGAACTTAAAAGAAGGTCAGAAAGGGGTGATTCTTGCTGGTGCGATTAAGGTTATCTCTCCGCTGTTCCTAATCATTCCAGGCATCATCGCATTCCACATGTTTGGTGCAGATGCCGGTAATCCAGACACTATGTACACGCGCTTGGTAAACGAAGTTTTGCCTAAGCCGTTGGTTGGCTTCTTTGTCGCGGTTATGTTTGGTGCCATCCTAAGTACATTTAATGGCGTGCTTAACAGTTCGACCACTCTATTTGCATTGAATGTCTACAAGCCTTTGTTTGGTCAAGGCAAAACGGACGAAGAGCTGGTGGGTAAAGGCCGTATCTTTGGCGTTGTGATCGCGATTATCTCGGTATGTATCGCACCATTCATCATGTACGCACCAGAAGGTTTGTTCCAATATCTACAAATGGTAGCGGGCTTCTTCAGTGTGCCAATCTTCACTATCGTGTTTGTGGGTTACATCTCTAAACGTGTGCCAGCTCTAGCGGCTAAAGTGGCATTGGTGGTATTTGTAAGTTCATACGCTGCGATGCAGTTAGTGTTCAAAACACCTATTCACTTCTTACACCAATTGGCGATTCTGTTTGTTGTATGTACAGCGCTGATGTTCATCATTGGCTACTTTATGCCACGTGAAGATGATTACGTGATGCCTGTGAATGAAAACATTGATGTTACGCCTTGGGCATTCCGTTTCGAAGCTTCAGCTATCATTCTCTACATGGTATTAGGTGCTTACGTGATGTTCTCTGATGTTGGTTTTGTCTCGGATGATCCAACCATCATGCAGGTGTACGGTGTGTGCGGCATTGTAATGTTAGTCGGTATTTTTGGCCGATTAGCAAAGCGTAAGAAAGCGCTTGAAGCTGCCGCATAACCTCCACTGAGCCTGCTATTCGTTCTTTTAAAATGAGCTTGATAAGTAAAAGGATCATAGTAGGCCAATGACTAAAAAGGCATCTCAATTGTAATGAGTGAGATGCCTAACATATTGTTTTTATGATTGGTTATTGTCTGGCTACTTACTACTTACTACTTACTACTTACTACTTACTACTTACTACTTACTACTTACAAATTTACAAAGAGAATCGAGTCCATTTCTTCGCTCGCCAGCGACGAACCATGATCAATCCTCGGAACCATTCATCCATCGCGATTGCCATCCAAGCACCAAATACGCCATAACCCCAATGCACACCAAGTAAATAACTCATCGCAACGCCAATGCCCCACATGCTAAGAATGCCCATTTTGATAGGGAACTTAATATCGCCTGCGGCTTTTAAGCAAGAAATGAAAATCAGGTTAAACACGCGACCAGCTTCTAATAATATCGAGCCTGCGATGAGTGCGGCAGTCAGTGCGATGATCTCTGGATCTTGAGTGAAGAGATCCAAAATCTCGAATCGGAAAATATAGACCACGCAGGTAATGGTGATAGAGGCGATGAAGCCAACTACAAAATAGTGTTGTACACGATTGGCTATCTCATCTATCCAACCCTTGCCGATGTAGTATCCGGTTTGGATTTGGCTACCTTGACCGATAGCTAAGGCAAAAGCAAAAGAGAGGCGAGCGATATTTTGTGCGTAAGTAAACGCAGCCAGTGAAGAAGTGCCCATCTGCACCACAAAGAAGGTAATACTGATTTGCGCCATGTTGTAAGAGAGTACTTCTCCAGCGTTCATAGAGCCGATCTTCATGATTTTTTGATAGATAGCTTTAGGCACAGATTTGAACTGTTTCATCGGTAGGTCAATGCCTTTGTTTCTTACGACACCGATTAAGATCAATAAGCCGATCACTTGGCTAATGACTGTCGCTGTTGCAACCCCTTGTACGCCGTACACTGGCAACCCGAAAGGTTGGTAAAGTGCGCAGTAGTTGCCGAAGATGTTGATCACACCTGCAATCATGTTGATGACCATCGGTGATTTTGAATAGCCATGGCTGCGTAGAATCGTGGTGAGAACGACACCTATCGTGACATTAAAGGTGAGAGCACCACTGATAAGCAGATACTCTTGAGCGTACTGTTCGACTTGAGCTTCCAGTTGGTAGAGCGGAATAAAATATTCAGCACCGAGAATCGCAATAATACTGAGTAACACACCGGTAATAATGGCCAAGATAATGCTCGCCACGCCCACATGAGCGCTCTCTTGAGTGCGAGAGGCACCGTTATATTGTGCGATTAGGATGCCTGTACCGCTGCTGACCATGGTTGAGACGATGATCAGAAAAAAGGATATCTGAGAGATAACACCAACGGCAGACACGGCTTTGTCTGAGTACCCCGATAACATGAATACATCACTGGTGTTGAGTGCGGTTCTTAGAAGAACTTCGATAAAAATTGGCCAGGTGAGCGCAACGATTCCCATGCGTTTATTTAGGGTGGAATCAGCATTAGGCATTTGGGTTTTCTCAGAAAGGGGTAAGCGACACTATAGTTTAGCCATTATTGAGTAAACGACTATCAAATTAATGTCCGGATAGCTATTAAGGGTAAATAAAGTTCGAATAAGCCTTCAGAGGCCAACATTTAGGTGTGAGTTATGAAACTTTTGAGAGATGTTTCATAAGGTAAAGAGGAAGAAAGTGGAAGCGTTTAACTACTTAAAAGTGGCACAAGAAATGAGTTTGAAATGAAGTGGTAAAGCGAGCGACATTGAGCTAGCTTTACCGTTTTTAAATGCTTAGTTAATTCTCTGACCTTCAGCATCAAACAGATGGCAATCTTTTGATGAGAAATTTAGATTGAGAGACTGATAACGTGCAACCTCTTGATCTCCGGGTAGGTGGACCTTAAAGCTATCAACACCACATGATTGGCCAAACATATAAGTACTATTGCCCAATCGTTCTACCACTTCGCTCTGGAACTCAATAGTGATATCTGACTCGCCATTGATCTCCAAATGTTCTGGTCGAATACCAAGAGTCAATTTTTGTCCTTCGGCAAGGCCATCACTTGGCAATGGTAGAGTCATTTTATTAAGTCCATTGACGGTCAGTTGGGCATGAGTTTCTGAGGTGCTGTTCACGATACACGGTAGGAAGTTCATTTTCGGAGAGCCAATAAAGCCAGCCACAAACTCATTTTGTGGAGAATGATACAGTTCGAGAGGTGAACCCACTTGCTCCACTCGACCGTCTCTCAGTACTACGATTTTGTCAGCAAGCGTCATTGCTTCGACTTGATCGTGCGTGACATAAATCATGGTATTTTGCAGATCTTGGTGTAGTTTGGCGATTTGTAACCGCATATCGACACGAAGTTCAGCATCTAAGTTTGATAAAGGTTCGTCGAATAAGAACACTCTTGGGTTGCGAACAATTGCTCGACCAATAGCAACACGCTGACGCTGTCCACCTGACAGTTCTTTCGGTTTACGTTTCAACAAAGGGTCTAGTTGAAGCGTTTTCGCTGCACTAGTGACTTGTTTCTCGACGACTTCTTTAGCTACCCCGTTCATTTTCAGGCCAAAGCCCATGTTTTCTTCAACCGTCATATGCGGATAAAGGGCGTAGGATTGGAATACCATCGCCACACCACGCTCGGCAGGATCGACATCGTTAACCAGATCATCGCCAATATGGATCTCACCTTCAGTAATCTCTTCCAAGCCAGCAACTAAGCGTAAGAGAGTTGATTTACCGCAACCAGACGGTCCAACGAATACTACGAATTCGCCGTTACTTATTTCTAGATCAACACCATGGATCGTTTGAACATCACCATATCGTTTGATGACCTGTTTTAAGCTGATATCAGCCATGCTCTCTCCTTGCTTCGTTGGACTGCATCTCTTTGCCTTTAAAACATACGCTTTCATCAGAAATTTGTTAGGTGCCTCGCATGATTTATTGATCGTGGTCATATAAATCTGGCGATCTATACTGATTTTTGTGGAAACGTTTACAAAAATAAAACATAACTGTGCGTAATATTATCAATAAGCCTAATATTTGAACGTAATTACCATAAATGCTGAGTTGCTAGATTGAATTTAGAAATCTAGGTGGAAATTAATCAAATAGTAAATGAAGCTTTTAATACAAGGAATTTCGGGAAATGGAGCAATCTGTGAAAACGATATACCCAGAAAATCGCATCCCATCGGCGAAAAAGAAAAGGCGCATTAGTTCTAAGGTGTCACCTTGGCTGTTCTTGGCGCCAGCCATCGCTATCTTCTCTCTCTATGTTATCTACCCCATCTTGGACAGTATCTGGCTGAGCTTCTTTGAGTGGGATGGGTTAGGCGAAAAAGAGTGGGTGGGGCTTGAGAACTATCGTGAGCTATTTGACTCAGATGCTTTTTATACTTCGTTAACGAATAACTTCCTTTGGTTGATCTTCTTTATGCTTGCGCCACCGTGTGGCTTAGCGATTGCCCTTTTCTTAAACCAACAAGTGAAAGGCATTCGTGTCGTTAAATCCTTATTCTTCTTTCCCTTTGTTATTTCTCAAGTGGTGGTCGGCCTCGTATTTTCTTGGTTCTATGATCCGTCATTTGGTCTTTTTAATATGGTACTGGGTACCTTCGGTTTTGAGCCCGTTTCCATACTCGCTGATGAAGACTATGTGACCTACGGAATCATCGCTGCTGGTCTGTGGCCACAAATTTCTTACTGCATGATCTTGTATCTCACGGGGTTGAACAACCTCGATCCAGAACAGTTGGAAGCGGCGCGACTGGATGGTGCAAAGAAGTGGCGCATGCTCTGGTATGTAGTTCTTCCTCAACTAAGACCGGCGACTTTTATCGCCGTGGTCGTGACCGTGATTGGTGCCCTGCGTTCTTTCGATTTAGTGGCAACCATGACGGCGGGTGGACCTTGGGGCAGCTCAACGGTACTGGCGTATCAAATGTATGAAGAGTCTATTTTTAACTATCGAATGGGTTACGGTGCAGCGGTTTCTGTGGTGCTGTTTCTGATTATGGATATCTATATCGCTTACTTCTTGTGGCGCATGTTAAGGAGTGAAAAATAATGTTTCCGCAACCAATTCAAAAAGCCGGTCGCTTTACTAATATCAGCTACCGAGTCGCGTTACCTATCTCGATCGTGATGTGGTTGTTACCGCTTATCGCTGTGATGATGACGTCGATTCGTTCAATGGATGACATCAACAAAGGTAATTACTGGGGCTGGCCGAGCGAGATTCAGTTCATTGAGAACTACACCCAAGTTTTTACCTCGACCTCAATGGGGCAGTACCTAATCAATAGCTTGATGATCACACTGCCAGCGGTCGCAGGGGCTGTCGCACTCTCGACTCTGGCTGGGTATGCCTTGGCGAAATACAACTTCAAAGCCAACGTTTGGATATTTGCGATGTTTATTGCGGGCAACTTTGTTCCGTTCCAAATTTTGATGATTCCAGTGCGTGATTTAACGATTGGACTTGGCCTTTACGATACCCATTGGGCGCTGATTTTCTTCCATATCGCTTTCCAAGCCGGATTTTGTACCTTGTTCATGCGTAACTTTATTGTTGGGATCCCTGATGCCTTGATCGAAGCGGCGCGTGTGGAGGGAGTCAGCGAATGGAAAATATTTTGGCATGTGGTGCTGCCTTTAGTTCGCCCTGCATTAGCGGCGTTAGCCGTGTTGGTGTTTACCTTTATTTGGAATGACTTCTTCTGGGCTCTAGTACTGGTTCAGAGTGATGACGTTCGCCCTGTGACTGCGGGTTTGAGCTCACTGCAAGGCCAATGGCTGGCGTCTTGGCAGTTTATGTCGGCGGGTGCCGTGGTTGCGGCTATCCCACCGGTAGTGCTGTTCTTTACCATGCAAAAGCACTTTATCGCAGGCCTGACATTAGGTGCGACCAAAGGGTAAATAACGAGATAAGAATCGATACACGAATCTAGCAATAGCGACGGCTTTAGTCGTTATTGCTACCGACATCCCGAATGGATGAATCATTGAAGAGAAACTAAAACACGAACAACCCTACGAGAGAAAACAATAAGAATTGGACTTAGAGAGCTTAGCTCCATAACAAGGACCTCAATATGAAATACGTGAAACATATCGCTGCCTCTGCAGTGCTCGCTGCCTCCATGTCTGCAACATCGTTTGCAGGCACCTTAGTCATCAACTCTGATGCTTCTGATCCAGCGCCAAAAGAGGCGTGGGGTGAGATCATTAACCGCTTTGAAAAAGAAAACCCAGATATTACGGTTAAGTACAATTTGTACGATCACGAGTCGTACAAAACAACGATTCGTAATTGGTTGGTCACTTCGCCGCCGGACGTGGTTTTTTGGTATGCGGGTAACCGAATGAAAGCCTTTGTTGACCGCGGCCTGTTTGAAGATGTTAGTGATATTTGGACTGACAACAACATGAAGCAAGACTTTGCGTCAGCCGCACCTGCAATGACGGTGAACGGCAAGCAATTTGGTGTGCCATACACGTATTACCAATGGGGTATCTACTACCGCAAAGACATCTTTGAACAGTATGGAATTGCTGAACCTAAAACATGGGATGATCTGAAATCGGCATCGGCAACGCTGAAAGAAAATGGTGTAGCACCGTTTGCGATTGGTACTAAGTACTTGTGGACTGCTGCGGGTTGGTTTGATTACATCAACATGCGTACCAACGGCTTGGATTTCCATATTCAGTTGATGGAAGGCAAGGTGCCTTATTCTGACGAGCGTGTGAAGAAAACTTTCGCTAACTGGGCTGAGCTTGTTGAGCCTGGTTACTATCTAGAAAATCACGCCTCTTATTCTTGGCAAGAAGCTCAACCTTTCTTGTACAACGGTAAAGCGGCGATGTACCTGATGGGTAACTTTATCACGCCTAACTTCCCTGCTGAGTTAGATGGCAAGATGGATTTCTTCCAATTCCCTGTGATCGACCCAAGTATTCCGATGTCAGAAGACGCGCCAATGGATACGCTACACATTCCTTCAAAAGCGAAAAATAAGGAAGATGCACGTAAGTTCCTAGAGTTTGTTGCACGTGCGGAAAACCAACAGCTGATCAATGAGATGCTGTTACAAATTCCGACCAACAATAAAGCCAAAGCCAAGTCAGATCCGTTCTTAGATAAAGGTGTAGCAATGCTCGCTTCTACCGATGGTACGGCTCAGTTCTATGACCGTGATACCGATCCTGCGATGGCCAAAGAGGGCATGAAAGGTTTCCAAGAGTTTATGGTTCACCCTGACCGAATCGAAAAAATCTTAAAGAAACTCGATAAGGTGAGCAAGCGTACCTTTAAGTAATACGTTATCTGCCGCAGCGACTCTTGCTGCGGCTCTTTTCCTTTTCAGTTTGTCATTGCCAGTGTTATTTGATTAGTGTTCGTCGTTTTGAGCACAAGAGGCACCCAATACAACCTGCCTAGTACTACTTGCAATGATTCACTATATTCGGTTTATCGTAAGGAACACTCAATGAGAACTTTCTCTCAAACCATCTCTGCCCGCGAATGGGAAAACCAACACATCACTCATCATAACGTTGTTGAGGCTCATGCTCCTTTGAATGGTTACACCTCTTTGGCCGAGGCTGTGGGGAAGAACTCGTCACGCACCTTGTCTCTTAATGGGGTTTGGAAGTTTCAGCTGTTCGGTTCGCCTGAGTTGGTCGGCGAAGAGTTTGTCTCTGAACATTTTGATGATTCCTCATGGAAGTCGATCGCAGTGCCAAGCAACTGGCAGATGCAAGGCTTTGATAAACCGATCTATACCAATGTGAAATATCCTTTCGCTGATAACCCTCCCTTCGTCCCTAGCGATAATCCGACAGGGCTCTACCGAACACATTTTAACTGCATGGAACCGGAGCTATTAGATACCCATAGGCTGACCTTCGGTGGCGTGAATTCCGCATTTCATTTGTGGTGCAACGGCAAGTGGGTTGGCTATTCGCAAGACAGTCGATTACCGGCTGAATTTGACGTGTCTGAATACTTACAAGCAGGCGAGAACACGCTAGCCGTCATGGTGCTGCGTTGGTCTGATGGTTCCTATCTTGAAGACCAAGATATGTGGTGGCTGAGTGGTATCTTCCGCGACGTCACCTTATTGAGAAAACCAAAAGTCGCCATTGAAGATGTTGGTATTGAGACGCAGCTAGATGCTTGCTATCGCGATGCTGTTTTAAATATTTCTACGCAAATAACCAAGCACAGCAATGATGTAGAAGGCTGCGATAAGCTGAAAGCTGAACTTTATGATGCTCAAGGACAGTTGGTTTGTGAACCTCAAATCGTGGGCTTTGGTGAGCGAGTTGTGGATGAGAAAGGGCCTTGGTCTGAAGTCGCTGAACACCGTATTTCAGTGGTGAACCCGAACAAGTGGAGTGCCGAATCACCTTATCTGTATCGTTGTGTGGTGTCATTGCTCAATGAACATGATGAGCTTGTCGATTGTGAGGCTTACGATGTCGGATTTCGATGTATTGAAATTACCGATAGTTTGCTCAAAGTTAACGGTAAGCCGTTGCTGATTCGTGGTGTGAATCGCCATGAACATCACCCTGAATTGGGTCACACCATGACTCGAGAAGGGATGATTCAAGACATCAAACTGCTCAAACAAAATAACTTCAATGCAGTTAGAACCGCTCATTATCCTAATCACCCATTATGGTATGAATTGTGTGATGAGTATGGCCTGTATCTGGTTGATGAAGCGAATGTGGAAACCCATGGTCAATTTCCGATGTGCCGTTTATCCGACGATGCGTCATGGTTGAGTGCGTACATGAGACGAATGACAAGGCTAGTGGAGCGCGACAAAAACCACGCCAGCGTGATCATTTGGTCGTTGGGTAATGAGTCGGGGATTGGTCGTAATCACCATGCGATGTATCAATGGGTGAAACAAACTGACCCAACACGTCCCGTTCAGTATGAAGGTGGCGGGGCAGATACAGCAGCGACCGATATTTTATGTCCTATGTATGTGCGTGTTGATTGGGATTTACCTGTGGTTGAGAGTCAACCTGAAGTGACACCTCGCGTTGGCATTCGTAAAGCGATCGCTCTACCAAACGAGCGTCGTCCTCTTATTCTCTGTGAGTACGCCCATGCAATGGGGAACAGTCTGGGTAGCTTTGATAAATATTGGCAAGCGTTTAGAGACAACCCAAGATTACAGGGCGGATTTATCTGGGATTGGGTCGATCAAGGGATCACCAAAACCGATTCGAGCGGCAAACAATATTGGGGCTATGGTGGTGATTTCGGCGACGAGATTAATGATCGCCAGTTCTGCATTAATGGTTTGGTATTCCCAGACAGAACGGTACATCCAACGCTGCATGAAGTGAAAAAGGCGCAACAGTTTTATCAGTTCAAGCTGGTTTCTGCATCACCACTGGTGATTGAGGTACACAGCGAACACCTATTTGTGACCAGCAGGGTTGAAACGTTGAATTGGACGGTTACCCAGAATGGTGTGGTGACTAGCGATGGTTGTATCGAATTGATGGTTGGTGCGGGTGAGAGTGTTCAGATAGAACTCAATGGTGTGACTATTCCTCATACGGCCAATGCGCTTAATTGCCTTAACCTAGAAGTGGTATTAAATGCCAATACTGCGTGGGCGAATAAAGGCCATGTGACGGCGATTGAACAGCTTACCTTACCCACTCAGCCGCAATTGATGTTGGATGCCAACCTCTCTCAATTTCCACCGAAAGTGACTGAAACCGACGCGCTGCTGACGGTGAGTGGCGATGCTTATCAAGTTGAGTTCGACAGGTTATCTGGGACATTAGAGAGCTGGAAAATCAAAGGGGTGGAACAGCTTGCGAGTGGTCTTCGAGATAACTTTTATCGCGCACCATTAGACAACGATATCGGTGTCAGTGAAGCCAACCGCGTCGACCCTAATTCATGGATAGCACGCTGGCAGGCGATGAGGTTGGATAGGCTTACTCCAGAGTGCATCGAATTTTCATCCATCACTCAGAAAAACGGGGTGTCGGTGACGGCAATCATTGCTCACACAGTGGAAGGGCAGGTTCGTTTGTTGTCGACTTGGCGGTACCAATTATTTACCGATGGTGAGGTTAAGTTAGATGTGGATGTTCAAGCGGCGAAAGGTTTGCCGTCTCTGCCACGAGTCGGTTTTGAGTTTGCTTTGAACCATGTGCCTGACGGGGTGGAATGGTTTGGTCGTGGGCCACACGAAAACTACCCAGATCGAAAAATGTCAGCCCATATGGGGCGATATCAGCAGAACATTGAGCAAATGCATACCCCGTATATTTTCCCTTCTGATTGCGGCTTGCGTTGCGATGTTCGTGAGGCAAAGGTTAGTAAATTTGAACTGCAAGGAGACTTCCATTTCTCAGTCAGTCGTTTTGGGTTACAGCAGCTACAGAAGGCAAAACATACTTGTGACTTAACCGAACAAGAACAGCTGTTTGTTTATGTGGATGGCTTCCATATGGGGGTTGGCGGTGACGACTCATGGACACCAAGTGTTCATGATGAATACAAATTATTGAAAGAGCATTACCATTATCAGGTGCGCTTCTATTGTGGTGAGAACGGTCAAAGTACAGCGAATGGAGTAAAAGGATCATAGTAGGCCAAATAGTTTAAATGCTTGTTTGTTCGATTATTTGGCTTCAGATATAAAAAAGGCACTCAACATAACGCTGAGTGCCAAAGCCTGAAATTTGTTAAATCGCCGTATCTTATTGAGCCGGTGTATTAATGAATCTCAGAGGACAGGTAAAAAGGTTCGATTTACTCTGCGTCAGTAAAGAAATCGTTGTAAAGCATGTACAAGTGAGCCGCACTCCAAGAGAAGTTTGGTGCGCCTTGTTGTTCGCCGGTTAGTGGGTTGTAGTTTTCACGGATTGGACCGTCTTGAACTAATCCATCGGCGTGGTCAAAGAACGCACCTGCCATTTCAATCGCATCGTCACGGTAGCCGTAGCTATCCATGCCTTTTAGGCCGAAGTAGAATTGATCCACCCATACACGTCCACGCCAGTAAATGTCTGGACCAAATGCAGGGCTAGAAAGCGCTGCTGTGCCTAGTGGAACGTAGGTATTGAACTCTTCTGTATCTTTCATTACAGAGACAACTGCATCAGCGTTAGCTTGAGTGGCAGCTGCATTGAACAATGGTGACCAACCTTCAGGGCCTTTACCACGCTCTACAATCGGTTTACCTGCACAGCCATTCGCTAGTGGTTTGTCTTCGATACGAATGTCGTAGAAGAAGTTAGTGCCTTCGTCGAACATACAGGTGTTGATGTAGTTCGATAGATGCTCAGCTTTTTCACGGAACTCTTTCGCTTCTGCGTCTTTACCAAGAATGTCAGCCATTTCTGCTAGGTACTTGTTATCGCTGTACATATAGCTTGCTTGGTCGACAGATTCTTGCAGTAGTGAGTAGCCCAGTAGCGTGCCATCTTCAGCGCGGTTTTGAGCGAACTCAACATCCCAATCGCTGCGCTTGCCGCCATTCGCTACATACGCGTCTAGCTGGTCTTTATCGATGAAACCAAATGCGGCTGCATCGTCACGACCTGACTCCCAAGACGCGGCAGTTTGTGCTGGGCTTTCGATGTAATCGTAGTTACCTTCAGCAATCACTTTATCCAGTGCCGCTTGGCCTATAACTGTCTCGTGCTTATCGCCACGAACCACAGTGAAGTACATTTCACCTTCAGGTGTATTGTGTGCTTTATCGCGTGCTGCGCCGTATTCAGGTACGCCGTTGCCGTTGTTGTCACGGTTGCGCAGCCACCAATCGTGGTATGCCACGAGCTTTGGATACATCTCTTCGAGCCAAGCTTCATCGCTGGTGGTCTTATAGACTTCCATTACTGCCCATGCTGCTAGGCTTGGTTTGGTGTTACGTTCATTCCAGTTACCGCCATCGCCGCCACGTTCTGGACTTAGGTTGTAAGCGAGTAGATCGGGCACGTAACCTTCATCCCAAGGACGAACGGCATCGTCAGCCTGAATTTGGTAAGCGAACATCGCGCGGATGTTATCTTTCGCTACATCTGGGTTGAAGTGAGCCATTGCGTAGGCTTGCTTCCATGTGTCCCAAGGCCAAGTTTGGTTGCCCGAGAACCAACGTGCGGTCACGGATGGTGTCACAGAGTCAAACTCCATCGCACCTGCAGCGCCACGCCAGTTACCGTTTAGGGTTTCCATCGCTTTAACCGCAACACGCTCTTGCCCTGGTGTCGCGTTCGGGTTGGTTAAACCCATCTCAAGATAGCCTTCCCAACGTTCTGCTGATGCCGCTAAGAAGTCGGTAGGGTTTGCCATGATCTTTTTGATTTCAGGCTGTTCCGCTTGCGCTTCTTCTGCCGTTAGAACATGCGAGTATGTGGTGTAGATAGTCGTCGATGCTTCAATGTTTGCCGTTGAAGTAAACGCTAAACCATCAACCGTGGTTTTAGTTGGGATCGACTTGTGAACTTGGTATTCAGACTCACCAGAAGTCAGTAGATCCCATGTCGAACGAACTTTACCGAAGGTCACCTTTAGGCCATCGTCGGTTGCGACGATTTGACGGTCATACTCAGGGTAAGTTTCAGCGATTGTTTTGTCGGTTTGTGCCACGCCTTGTTTAGCGTGCGTCTTTTCTAGCAGTTCACCATCCCACACCAATTCAACCGGTGAGTCGGTAGTGATTTTGGTTTCTAGCAGAGAGGTACGGTTTGAAGCAAAACGCATCGTCATTTCTACGGTCACATCGTCAGATTTTAGCGTCTGAATCAATGCTCCCGGTAGGCTGTAAGCTTCCATAGTGAAAGCCACTTTTTTGCCGTCTTTGAACACGCTTAGGCGGTCGAAGTTATCAGCCATGAAGTTGATGTATTCTTCGGTAAGCAGTGCTGTACCTGGGAATCCGCCCATGCCTTCTGCACTGTCTGGCAGCAGGTGACCGTGCCATGCACCTAGGTCGAAGAATGGGTTAAAGCGTTGGTGGTCATCGAAGTCGTAGTCACGCATGTATTCAGGTGAGCCAGTACGGTCGATAACGTTCTTAAATTCGTTGGCTTGCAGTTGCTCTGTGTCAGAGCCAGAGCTTGAGTTTGATGCACAACCAGTAACGATAAGGGCTGCACCGATAGCGAGAGCTGCGAATGATTTATTCAGTTTCATGATCAATTCCTGTTATTACCAGTAGAAGTATTGCATTGCGAACACCTGAGCGTCGCCGATTTCAGTGTCGCTGCCTACGCCAAAGCGGCTATCGAAAGCAGTCGCAAACGCGCCGTTGCCGTATTCATACCAAACGCCAGCATTGATGTAAGAGGTGATTTCTTTGTCGCCATTGTCACCGTCAAAGTTTGCGTAGTTGTAGGCTGCAGATAGGTAAACGCCTTGTGCCGCTTCGTACCATGCACTGGTTTGAATACCAGACTCGCTACCGAAAGACTCTTGGTTGCCTTTATCTGTATCGTGCCAAACACGAGTGGCGAAGTTTTTGTACTCAGCACCCAATAGCAATAGTTCACCACCATCGTTGTTACGAACTTCACCACCACCCATTAGGGTTAAGTCGTCGGTCAGATCGTATTGAAGGTAACCATTGACCATGGCGTTCTTATCTTTCCATTGGTCTGCGAAGCTGTCGTATTTACCGAAGTGAACAAGAGCATCGTCTTCCGAGAAGTCAGACTCTGGCGCGAAAGAAACGCTGTAGCGAAGCTTGCCTTCTAGGTTTTGAATCTTCACACCAAGGTGCACGTCTCGCGTGTTTGAGATCGCGTAGCCGTATTCAACCGTAGGGTCACCCCACCATTGAACGTCATCTAATGAAGAGTCCATACGACCAATCATGAATTCTGTTTTGTTATCTGTGCGGTAGCCAGCGTAAAAGCGGTTGAAACCACCTTCAAAGCCGCCCCAGCCGTGGCCCGTTGCCCAAGCATTGCCTTCGTCGTCGGCTTGTACTGTCCAGCCTTCCATATAAGCAAGACCAAACCAATTACCGTGCTCGATAGCCAAGCCAGCTTCAATGTAAGTACCGTCTGCGTAGCGGCCTTTATCATCACCTTCGAGTGCCACGTGACCACCAAGGCCAAGCTCACCATAAAAGTTAAATAGGGTTTCAGTTTCTGTCTGAGGAGGCTGAGTATCACTGTGGTTTGCTGCGGACTCTTCCGCGTGGGCAGTGGTACTTAAGGCAGCAAGAATACAGCTTGTAATAAGAGTGTTTTTAGTAAAACTACTTTTCATTTTAATCACTTCTGTGTCGGGGTTATAAATGAAGGTTCGCAAGCAGTTCTGACTTCTAATATGGGGTGCTCTTCAAGGCGTATTGGTCAGGTTACTTACGATCGCAAAACCAATATTAATGATAATTTTGATGTTTAAAATTAATTAGGTTTAAAAGTGCGATCTATTTTTAGTAAATATTTACTTTGTTTTTATTTTGACTTTCAGTTGAATTTGCAGAGGTATGGCTAGGGTTGTAAGTATTCGGTAGGTGAATTATTTGATGGGTGGTTAGATTGTTGGTTCGAATGCTTTGATTCTTGAATGGCTTTGATTTAATCGAGATGGTTAGTGGAAATGTACCGACAAATAAAAAGGCACTCACCAAATGTGAGTGCCTGAAGTTTAAATGCGAGTGCCTGAAGTTTAAGTCAGAGTGCCCGAAGTTTAAATCAGAGTGCAGGGAAAACTAAGCGTTCGCCGGTTCAGGTTTTGCTTCTAGTTTTTTCTCTTCTGGAGATAAGCTTTTTTCATATTTGCCGTACTTCCACCACGCGTAGCCAAGGAAGATAACAATCCCGCCCACGTTGTAGAAGATGATGGTCATGATGTCAGCACCTGTTGGGAAGGTTGACGCAAAGAAGCCAACAGTGAAAATGCCGATCAGAATCGAGACCACGGTAATGCCTGTCATACGTGAGCCCATTCTGAAATCACGAGGTAAGTGATCCAACTTCAAACGTAAATTAAGGTACGCGATCATGATGAATAGCGGTGGCAACATCGATGCTGCAGCTGTCATGTTGATAATGGTACTCATCAGATCTTGAACCGTATCGGACGCCAGTGTCGGAATGAACATCAGTGGAATCACAATCAAGAACTGAATCCAAGCCGCACGCTCTGGAACGCCTTGTTTGTTTAGAGCGACCGTTTTCTCACCGAAGATACCTTTAGGGATCTCTGAGAAGAAAATCTTAACCGGAGTCGCTGTCCACATCAGCAGAGAGCCTAGCATCGCCGTGAATGAAACCACGCCCACAAAGCGATTCATTAGGATTTCAGACAACCCAAAGTGTCGTGCTAGCCCTTCGAATACCTGCACTGAACCGCCAGTAAATTTAAGCTCTTCTCGCGACACAAACACGTTTGCAAGCACAGAGCCCACAGAGTAAAGCGCACCAATGAAGATACCGGCAATGATGATCACTTTAACGAAAGACTTGTGACCGCCTTTGATGTCGTTAACGTAAACCGCTACCGATTCTGCACCGCCAGCCGCCATGAAGATCCAAGTGATTACCCCAAGGAATGCCCAGTTAAAGCTTGGTGTCATTGCTTCAATGGTGATTGGATCTGCTGGCTCGATACCACCGACCAAAGCACCGCCAGATAACAAGATGTAAGACATCGTTAGCAGCAGCATCAGTGATGATGTTAGTGAGGTGATGGGACCTAGTAGTTTCGCGCCATTGTTTGAAATGTGCGTAGCAATCGCAAACAAAATGGTACTGAGGATCGCCGTGGTGATTGGCGTGAATATGTACTCAAACCCTAAGAACGCATACGACGCATAAGCGATGATTCTAGGCAGCAGAGAGGTGAAGAAGAACAGGTTAACAAACCAGTAGGTATAAGCCGAAATAAACGCCCAGCGGCCGCCTAGAGAGCTTTTAACCCAAGAATAAACGCCCGCTTCAGAGTTTTTATTCAGTGACACAAACTCTGCGACGATCAAACAAAAAGGCACAAAGTAAAAAATGGTGGCTAGAAAGAACATCGGCGCCGAGGAAAGGCCTATCTCGATGTTGTTGTTAATGATGTTGTTGAAGCTGTATACCGCCGCGAAGGTCATAGACAGTAGGGCAAACTTGCCTATCGTACTGCGTTTATTTTCGGACATGATGTTCTCCGGTGAATCACGTTGATGATCGTTATAACTTGGTCCTAGAGAGGGAGGCTCTAGGCCGCACTTTTATTGTTATGTTGGTTTGGCAAACACCCGCTTTGTTTTGTCAGGGTTGGCTCATTGTTGTTTTTATAGATTTACGATCGGACTTCTTAGCGCTTTTCATTCTTGATTTTCAGTAAAGTTATTACCAAAACAAAGAGTTAAAGGTTAAGAGGTTCATCAAAGAGATTGTTTGTTTCATAAACGACGATTTGTAAGGCTTGTAGGGGCTTTTTGTCGTTTTTAAATATGAACTCGTTCGTCTCTTCAGCAAGAAGATTAAAGATTAAGCGGAGGGAAGTTAATCAAAATTGATCAAATGTGTGACCTTGAGTAAATAAATTTAGTTAATGTTTTACCTTTGTTTTTGTTCGGGTTTTATTACGATTTAATTAACGTTTTTCGTGAAGTAAATCCTTGACGGAATGGCGTTTTTATTTTCGGGTGTTGGTTTTTAATTGTCTGATTTAAAACAAAAAAGCGCCATGACAGGCGCTTTTGAAATTAGTTCTAATGCTGCTAAGTATTACGATTGTTTAGCCGCTTCTAGCTTTGCATCTTTACCTGCTTGCTTCTTTTCAAAGCGAGAGATCCACCACCAAGCGATAGCTGAGAATACAGCCGTCATAAATACGTTGACGAAGAACGCTTGCATTAAGTCTACACCCGTTGGGAATGCTGATGCCGTCATGCTGACAACAAAAATACCGATAAGTACTGACACAACAGACATACCTTGAACTCGAGTACCCATGCGGAAGTCACGTGGTGTATCGTCATGCTTCAAGCGGAATACAAAGTACGCCACCATGATGAAGATAGGCGGTAACATTGCGGTACCTGCTGTTAGGTTGATTGCTGTGTTCATCATGTCTTGTACAGACTCAGAACCGAAGCCGTTAACCACTAGCATTAGGAATACGAAAGCGAATTGCCACCATGCTGCGCGAACAGGCACGCCGTGCTCGTTAAGCTCAGTCGTTTTCTCACCGTAAACACCTTTAGGGATTTCAGAGAAGTGAATTTTTACTGGCGCTGCTGTCCACATCATCATCGAACCGAACATAGCGACGAACAGAATGATACCGACGAAGCGACCCGTTAGAGATTGTGAAATGTCGAAGTAGTTCGCCATACCAGTGAAGATTTCAACCATGCCGCCAGCATAAGTGAGTTCATCACGTGCAACGAATACGTTCACTAATAGAGAACCGACTGCGTACATGATACCAATAGCGATACCCGCGCTGATGATCACCTTGATGAAAGACTTATGACCACCTTTAACATCGTTTAGGTAAGCGGCTGCGGTTTCTGCACCACCGGCTGCTTGGAAGATCCAACACATAATGCCTAACGTTGCCCAGTTGATGGTTGGTGTCATGGCTTCAAGCGTGATTGGCTCTACCGGCTCATGGTTACCACCGAGTGCCATCATTGCACCGATAACGTAAACCGCGAACAGTGCAAATACACCGTATGCCACGATCTCTGCAATTTTACCTAACCAGCTCGCACCTTTGGTCGAGATGTGTGTCGCTGCTGCAAACAGACCTATTGAGATTGCCGAAGTCACTATCGGAGAGAAGGCGTACTCGTAGCCAAGCATCGCGTAAGACGCGTATGCGATAACGTTGGGCAGTAATGATACAAACCAGAATAGGTTCACGAACCAATAGAGGAATGAACCTAAGTAGGCCGCTTTTGAACCCAGCGGTTGTTTAAGCCAGTCATACATGCCTGACTCAGAATTTTTATTTGCAGATACGAATTCAGCAATAATGAACACGAATGGAATGAAGTAAATAAGGGTGGCGAGCAAAAAGATAGGAGCAGAACTCAATCCCAATTCGATGTTGTTATTTACAATGTTGCGAACGTTAAATACCGCTGCAAATGTCATGGAGAGCAAGGCAAATTTACCTAACTTACCGCGTACAGATTCAGACATAGTGTCCTCCAAGGGTCACGTAATTATAGTCGTTATTTCTTTAGGCTTCCTTGTAGGGAAGAAGCGTAAAGGCGTTGTGCAGTGTGACTGAGCCTTGAACGGCAAGGCTCGGTACACACTGTGAATAGATCTTGTTGTTGCTTTCGTTTGTTTAGCTCCAGTTACTTACTTATTAAGGAAGTAACCGTCTTCGATAGTCACTTTTAGCACCACTTTACGAACTCGGTTATCACCGTGGAATCGGTAGGCTTTGCTGTTATCAAAGATCGCCACTTGGCCTTCAGCTAACTCGCAAGTCTCGCCGTTACCCATTAGGTGTTCGCGGTCAGTCTCATCGCTGTAAGCTTGGATTTGCTCTAGCTCTGACTTGGCTGCGAACTCGACGGTTTCACGACCTTCTAGGTAGTAATGCACGTCGAAGTAACGACTGTTGCCAGTAAAGTTTTCGGTGTTACGAGCCACGCCGTCTTCAATCATGTAAACCAGTGAGTCACCAATGGAATACATCACGCCATCTTTGATGTTGCCGATGTTTTCAATCGCTTCTACACAGCGTTGCCATTTACGACCGTCGCGGTAAACGACTTTAAATTGCTCTAGGTTGTCTAAAACGATCATCGCTTATGCCTCGTTCTGTTGTGGTTGAGCTTTCGGTGTATTCGCCGTAAAAAACTCATCGCCAAAGTTGTGATTGATTAGGTGCTGCGCGTCGCAATCGCCTGCTTGGAATGGAATCAGAGTTAAGCCGTAACTGAACTCGTCCATGTAAACTCGGTAAGAGTCGAGCACTTCGCTGCCCCAAGAGTTCGAGCCTAAGCCCATCACTTGGTGATCTAGGTTTAGCGTGATGTAACCGCTCTTCTCTAGCTCAATGGTGTGTTGTGCTTGGTGAAGGTTTTGGTTGGTGTAGAACCATGCGCTGAAGTTGATTTCTTGCTGTGGTTTTACTGCAATACCATTACCCGCGCGGCTTGAAAGCGCAGCCCAACGAACGTGTTGTCGGTTGCCGTTGTTTTGTGGGAACGGGTAGTTCTCGAACATGTCAGCCACGGTTGATTGGTAAACATCAATCATGTTGGCTTGCTTGCTGTCTTGGTAGTTCTCTTCAGGACCGCGGCCGTAGTATTGAACTTGGTCGAAGTCACCGTTAATGCCCATGTCGAAACCAATTACTGGAATCACGTGAGGGTAATCACCGTAACGTTCGCCACTTAGCTCAACGTTCAGTTGACCTTCAGCACTGATTTGGTAGCGATACTCACAACGCATGCCGAAATCAAATACTGGTGGAGCAACGATGCTGGTGGTGGTGATCTCTACCTTGCCGTTAACTTGCTCAACGTTTAGCGTGCGGAAGTGCTCTTGCATGATCTGTAGGTGTGCAGGCTCCCAGTAACCATCGTGCTCTTGCTTATGGTTATCGATCATTGGCTTGAAAAAGTTCAGCTTAGGCTCAGACTTAATTAGTTCCTCGCCATTCACTAACCATGACGTCAGTTTGCCGTTCACTTTCGAGAAGTTCAGAGCAAAGTTGTGGCCTTTGATTAGGTAGGCTAAGCGAGATTCTTCAACATTCAGTGCTGTCGCATTATTGCTAGTGAAGGCGTCAAGTTGTGCAGTGTTCTCTTTCACTTGGAACTGATAAACCGCAATGTCGTGGTTCGCTTCGCTGTATGAAGTACGAGAATCCTTACGAACTGTAAAGTTCACAAACACTTCACGCTCATCAAGCTCTGGCAAATTAAGCGTCAGTTCACGGCTAGAGTTCTCAGCCAGCTCTTCAACCTTGATATGCTGTACCGCAATGGTTTTACCCTCAGCGCGGATTTCCGCAGTGATGGTGTAGTCATCGATGTTTGAGAACCAAAGCTTGTTGTCTACTGTGAAGGTGCCCGTTTGTGCATCGAAATCGCGAAGCTTCACTGGGGCAATCACTTGTTTATATTCTTTCAAGCCAGGGCCTGGCGTTTGGTCTGGGTAGATCAAACCATCCATACAGAAGTTGTAGTTATTCGGATAGTCACCGTAGTCACCGCCGTACTTGTAGAACTCTGTGCCTGCTTCATCACGCGCCAGAATGCCGTGGTCACACCATTCCCAAACATAGTGACCTTGAATCGCGTCATGCTTGTAGAACACGTTTTGGTATTCGGTTAAACCGCCTGGGCCGTTACCCATTGCGTGTGCGTATTCACAGATGATGCGTGGTTTTTCGTGTGGGAATTCACCGAAGGCATTCATTAGTTGAGCACGTGAGTACATGGTTGAAACGATGTCGACCACTTCAGCATCACGGTCTTCTTCATAGTGAACTAGACGGGTGTCATCAATCGCTTTTGCTGCATCGTACATAGAACGGATGTTGCAGCCGTAGCCTGATTCGTTGCCTAGCGACCACATGATGATAGAAGGGTGGTTCTTTTGAGCGTGAATGTGACGTTCGATACGTTCAACAAATACCGCTTCCCATGCAGCATCGTTAGTGATGCGGCTTAGGTCGCCAACGTTGGCAAAACCGTGTGTTTCGACATCAGTTTCGCCCATCACGAATAGGCCGTAGATATCACACAGTTCGTAGAAGCGTGGGTCGTTCGGGTAGTGCGCTGTACGTACTGAGTTGATGTTGTGTTGCTTCATCAGTACTAAGTCTTTCTCGACGCGATCCATGCCAACAGCACGACCTTTCAGGTGGTCGTTGTCGTGACGGTTCACACCGTGCAGCATCACGTACTTGTTGTTGATGTAGAACAGACCATCGCGAACTTTAATATCACGGAAACCAACGCGTTGTGGAATCACTTCCAACACCTTGCCGTCAGCGTCTTTCAGCGTAAGCAACAGTTGGTATAGGTAAGGGTTTTCAGCGTTCCATTGAACAGGGTTAACCACATCAATAGAGAATTGAGTATCTACATTGCCACCAGTCTTATGATTAGGGACGGCTAAGCTATCTACAGAGCCTTGCGAGATAACTTGGCTGCCATCAAGCAATGCGTACTCAAGGGTTGCGTTTACCGCTGCTGCTAGGTTTTCTAGTTCCACTTTGCACGACAGAGTAGCGCTTTGGTAAGCGTCGTCGAAGTCAGTGCGAACGGTAACGTCTTGAACGTGCAGCTGTTCTTTGCCCACTAGGTAAACGTCACGGAAGATACCGCCCGTCCACCACATGTCTTGGTCTTCAATGTAGGTTGAGTCGGCCCATTGCATCACGCGAATAGAAAGTAGGTTGTTGCCTGCTTTTACGTGGCTAGAGAGATCGAACTCAGCTGTGAGGCGGCTGCCTTTGCTGAAACCCACGTACTCGCCGTTTACGTAAACTTCGAAGTAAGTCTCTACGCCATCAAATTTGATGATGGTTTGCTTATCGTCCCAGCTTTCGCCAAGGAAGAAAGAGCGTTGGTATGCGCCTGTTGGGTTGTCTGATGGTACGAAAGGCACATCAATTGGGAATGGGAAACCTTCATCTGTGTATTGAAGATCACCGTGGCCTTCCATTTGCCACATGTTTGGAACCGTAATGTGGCCCCAGTCTTTCATTTCTTGAGAGTAGAACTCTTCAGGAACTAATAGTGGATTGGTGAAATAGCTAAAATTCCATTGGCCACTCAATAGTTGGAAGTGGCTGCTAAGTTCACGCTGAAACGTTTTTGCATTCTTTTCTGATGCGTATGAGAAGAAGTATGCACGCGGTGCCATACGGTTCTCATGTAAGTTCAGGAAGTTTTCCCAGTTGTTCACGTTGCCTCTCTCTCGGCCTAAATGCAATTTGCTGACCGACGTTCTTATGCGTAATTGGGTCGTAGTGAATACGAGTATTTTTGGACTGAGGTGATTATTAGTAAAAGTTTTACTAAATGAAATTAGTGAAAACGTTTTACTTTAACTCCATCACGTTTTTTATGGTCTTTTTACAGTGCTGTGTGATCCACTTAAAAGAATACTATTGGCTGTTTTATGAAGCAGGCTAAAGAGGCTGGTATGTGTATATAGGCGTATGTGATAGGCACAAAAAAGGCCACCTTCAATAAAGGTAGCCTTAGTTTATCTATTTGATACTTTTAACTATTTTGTCGTGTCACGCAGCTTTAATTTGCTTGGTACATAGACACGTAGTGGGATAGTACGGCCGTCGCGTACTTTCTCAATCAACAGGTTAACGCCTTGAATTCCCATTAGTTCAGAGTGAATACGAACAGTCGATAAAGATGGGAAGGTAAATTTAGCTGTTGGGATGTCATTTACACTGATCAGCGCAATATCTTCAGGAATGTTTAATCCGTGCTCATGAACGGCTCGTAAAACACCAATTGCGATGGAATCTGACGCAATAAACATGGCTTTAGGGTAGTCGCCAGTCGCTAGCATCTGTTTTGCAAGCTTATAACCTGAAGAGCTAGAGAAGTCTCCACGATAGATGTCTTGCTCGCTGACAACGTTCTTAAGGCTACCGTATTCAGCAAAGGCGACTTCGCGAATATCAGGAGTGTTGACGTTATCTTGTCCGCCAATAAAACCAATGCGTTGATAGCCTTGGCTGATAAAGAAGTTGGTGATCTCTTTGCTGATCAAAGCCAGGTCGATATCGACAGAGTCATAAGGTTCAGAGTGATCAGTGAAATCGACATAACAGATATTATCGCTTAGCTTTTTGGCTTGTTCGATAACCTCCGGTGTCATTCTTCCCACCAACAATACACCAGTGATAGGTGCTGAATTTACGTGTATTTTACTTTCATAACAGTTGGTTAGTTTAATTTCCATCTTGTCACATTGGGTTTCAATCCCGTGGCGAATCGATAGATAGTAAGGGTCATTCACTTCAGCTTCTTGCTTGTAGTTATACAGAGCAAGGAAGTGATGATTTTGTTTTTTACTGCTAACGGCTTTTCGTGAGCTGCTGGTTTTGTATTCCAACTTCTCTGCAATTTCAAAGATACGCCTTTTGGTCTCTTCCTTGACGCTTAATGTTGGATCTTCATTGAGAACCCTTGAAACTGTAGCCAATGAAACATGTGCTTCAGTCGCGATATCTTTTAACGTTGCCATACTCACTTCCTGTTATTGGAACATTGCGCTGCTTTGAAATTGGTATTTAGTAAAAAAGCAATGCACCTCTTTATTCTACAGACCTATTGTAATCAAACTGGAAGTCATTGCATTAACTTTTAGTAAAATAAATGCTCAACTCCTCTATGATGTCTCAAATCTGACTATCTATAATTATCTTATTAAAATTCAATGAATTAGATGTATTTGTTTATAGGTTCTACCTATGTCACGTTCCGTAACAATGATATGAGTTAGTGTAAACGTTTACACTTCGTGGTTTTGATCACAGAATTATAGTCAAAATGGCTGCTACTATTTCTGGCATACGGTGCTACTGAGCTGAATATCAGTTCGAGTTAGTCCAAGAATGACGACAAAGAGAGGTTGATTGTGAAAGTACTGGTTACGGGCGGCATGGGTTACATCGGAAGTCATACATGTATTCAAATGATACAGGCGGGTATGGAGCCAATCATTGTTGATAACCTTTGCAACAGCAAAGAGCTAGTACTGGAGCGAATCGAATCATTGACCGGTAAGCGACCAACTTTTTATCTTGGCGACATTCGTGATCAATCTTTTCTAGATAGCGTTTTTTCAGAAAACGATATCCAAGCTGTGATTCACTTTGCTGGCCTGAAAGCGGTTGGGGAGTCGGTGTCCAAGCCTTTGGAGTACTACGATAACAACGTCAATGGATCATTGGTGTTAGCTCGCAGCATGAAGAAAGCGGGTGTGAAGAGCATTGTATTTAGCTCTTCGGCTACCGTTTACGGTGATCCAGAAGTAGTGCCAATTACTGAAAGCTCTCCAACGGGTGCAACAACTAATCCTTATGGTCGCAGTAAGTACATGGTCGAAGAATGTTTGAGTGATTTGTTCAACGCTGAGAACGATTGGAGTGTGACATTACTGCGTTACTTCAACCCAGTTGGCGCCCATCCATCGGGCACTATGGGTGAAGACCCACAAGGTATCCCAAACAATCTGATGCCGTTTATTGCTCAAGTAGCGGTAGGTCGTCGCGACAAATTGGCTGTTTTTGGAAACGATTACCCAACAGTCGATGGCACAGGTGTTCGCGACTATATTCATGTTATGGATTTAGCGGACGGACACGTAGCCGCATTGAAAGCGGTTGGCGAGAAGGCGGGTTTACACATTTACAACCTAGGCACGGGCAAAGGCTCAAGCGTACTCGAGATGGTTGAAGCCTTCGCACAAGCATCGGGTAAGCCAGTTCCTTATGAACTTTGCCCACGCCGCGCTGGTGATATTGCTGAATGTTGGGCAAGCACTGAAAAAGCAGAGCGCGAGCTTGGCTGGAAGGCGACGCGTAGCGTGATGGAGATGACGGCAGATACGTGGAATTGGCAGTCGAATAACCCGAACGGCTATTCCCCTTCGTAATTGAAGCCGCAGCGTTGTTAGCTGCAACTCCAATTTCTTTGGGGAAGGCAAAGACAAGATATGAGAAAAGCGAGATTCCAGATATCTCGTGCCTCGATTCTGGAATGACGGATGAGCATAAGGCTATGAAGTGGTTGCCTTTGCACAAATAGCACAACGAGATCACACGTCATTCCCTACAGCGAGGAACGAGCGTGATAGGGAATCTCCTTGTAGAAGAATTATTCATCTTGGTGAATTGACCAAGACACAAAATTTGAGAGCAATCTAAACATGTCAAAAGTTGAATTTAACCCAGTAGACCATCCGCACCGTCGTTATAACCCATTAACGGGTCAATGGATCTTAGTATCACCGCACCGAGCAAAGCGTCCTTGGAGTGGCCAAGATGAAAAACCATCGACAGCGCAGCTTCCTGCGTATGAGAAAGAGTGTTTCTTGTGCCCAACCAATACGCGTATTTCGGGCGATGAAAACCCAGATTACGACGGCACTTATGTATTCAGTAATGATTTCGCGGCGTTGATGCCTGACTCACCTGATGCTCCAGAGTCTGATAACCCTCTATTCAAGACTCAAGGTGTACGTGGGTTGAGCCGCGTGATCTGTTTCTCTCCGGACCACAGCAAAACGCTGCCGGAGCTTCCGGTAAACAAGATCCGTGGTGTTATCGATACCTGGAATGAACAGATTGAAGAGCTAGGTAAAGACTACCTGTGGGTTCAAGCGTTTGAAAACAAAGGTGAGACCATGGGCTGCTCTCAGCCACACCCACACGGTCAAATCTGGGCAAACAGCTTTTTACCCAATGAGATTGAACGCAAAGAAAAACTGCTAAAAGAGTACTTCGAACAACAAGGTTCTAATCTTTTAGTGGATTACGTTGAAGCTGAAATGAAAGACGGCTCTCGTACTGTGGTTGAAACTGAACATTGGATTGCTGTGGTGCCTTACTGGGCAGCGTGGCCATTTGAAACCATGTTGCTGCCAAAAACACACATCCGCCGTATGAGTGAACTGACTGACGAGCAGCGTGATGATTTAGCGCTTGCGATTAAGAAGCTGACGAGCCGTTACGACAACTTGTTCCAATGCTCATTCTCTTACTCAATGGGCTGGCACTATGCGCCGTTCTTCGAAGAAGGTACTGACATCGACCATTGGCAGCTACATGCGTTGTTCTACCCGCCACTGTTGCGCAGTGCTTCGGTTCGTAAATTCATGGTCGGCTACGAAATGTTGGCTGAGTCTCAGCGTGATTTAACCGCAGAACAAGCGGCGCAGCGTCTGCGTGATTTGAGTGACGTTCATTACAAAGAGCAGAAATAGCCTGTTTCGTTGATAGTAAAACTAATCGATAACTCGGTTACTAAATAAAAAAGCGAGATTCCTGATATCTCGTCCCTCGATTCTGGAATGACGGCAGGTGAGAAGCCGATGTTGTCATTCCCTACCGTGAGAGACGAACGAGATAGAGGATTTAAAAGAATTAAAGTGGTGCCGTAAAGGGGCCATAACCAATTGAACAAAGAGTTTAACCAGAGAGTTTACTTATGTCTGATCTAATCCAAAACGTGAAAGCATCTTTTGAGCAAGTCCTTGGTTACCAAGCGACTCATATTATCCAAGCGCCAGGTCGTGTGAACCTGATCGGCGAGCACACTGACTACAACGATGGTTTTGTTCTACCGTGTGCCATTAACTACCAAACGGTAGTGGCAGCGGCTAAGCGTGACGACAACATCGTGCGCGTAGTATCAGTAGACTACGGTAATGCAGTGGATGAGTTCGACTTAACTCAAGAGATCACATTCCAACAAGATAAGATGTGGGCTAACTACATTCGTGGTGTGGTGAAGTGCTTAAAAGGTCGTGGTTTTGAATTTACAGGTGCAGACATCTCTGTAACGGGCAATGTACCTCAAGGTGCAGGTTTAAGTTCTTCAGCGGCACTGGAAGTAGTCATCGGCCAGACATTCAAGGTGCTTTACAACCTAGAGATCAGCCAAGCTGAAGTTGCATTGAATGGTCAGCAAGCCGAAAACGAATTTGTAGGCTGTAACTGCGGCATCATGGACCAAATGATCTCTGCAGAAGGTCGTGCAAACCATGCGATGCTTTTGGATTGTCGTAGCCTAGAAACTCAAGCTGTTTCTATGCCTGAAGATATGGCTGTGGTTATCATCAACTCAAACAAGAAACGTGGCTTAGTCGACAGCGAATACAACACGCGTCGTGAACAGTGTGAGGAAGCGGCGCGCATCTTCGGTGTTCCTGCACTTCGTGATGTGACCATTGAACAGTTCAAAGCGAAAGAGTCTGAGTTGGATGAGATGGTTGCGAAACGTGCGCGTCACGTGATAACCGAAAATGACCGTACCGTTGAAGCGGCTCAAGCTCTGCGTACTCATGATATGAAACGCATGGGCGAATTGATGGCTGAATCACATGCGTCAATGCGTGATGATTTTGAAATTACAGTCAAAGAAGTCGACACCTTAGTTGAGCTGGTAAAACACGTGATTGGTGACCAAGGTGGTGTGCGTATGACTGGCGGTGGTTTCGGTGGTTGTATTGTGGCATTGGTTCCACCTGCATTGGTTAATGAAATTAAAGCAACCGTTGAGCAGAAATATCAAGCGGCGACGGGTCTAAAAGAATCTATTTATGTGTGCCAAGCGAAAGACGGAGCAGGCTTAGTTGAAGTAATCTAAACGCTTCGAGACTTAATATAGAGCTTACCAACTAAAAAGATCATGGTAGGCCAAATGCTAAAGCCTTTATTTCAGGTAGAGGCTTTTTACTGGCACTAGAAGGAATTTAGAATGACACAAGAGCAAAACCTGCATCAATCCATGACACAAACTCCAGCCTATGATGGCCAACCCGCTCAGTTAGTGACGCTATCAAATACGCGTGGCATGGAAGTGACATTCATGGACATTGGTGCAACATGGTTGAGCTGTATCCTGCCAGTAAAGGGAAATAAAAGAGAGGTTTTGTTGGGTGTTAACTCAATGGAGAACTTCGATAAACAAGCCAGCTATATGGGTACAACTGTTGGTCGTTATGCTAACCGCATAGCCAATGGTCGTTTCAAAATTGATGGTCAAAACTACAAGCTGGAAACCAACCAAGCGGGCAATACTTTACATGGTGGTCCGAACGGTTTTGATAAACGTCGTTGGAATATTGCCGAGCAAAGCGAAACGTCAGTGGTGTTCACTCTAGAGTCTGCTGATGGCGACCAAGGATTTCCGGGGAATTTGAATGTGTCGGTGCGTTATGACATTACCGAAGACAATCGAGTTTCAATTAATTACTCTGCAACCACAGACAAGCCAACCGTGGTCAACCTAACGAATCATGCGTACTTCAACCTACTTGGTGCAGAAGCCGGGCACGATTGTTTGTCACACATTGTGAGCATCAACGCCAATCAGTTCTTACCGACCAACTCGGTAGGAATTCCATTAGGCAACCTTAAATCGGTGAAATCGACCAGCTTCGACTTCAATCAGCCTATGATGATCTCAGAGCGTTTGTTGGGTGATGAACAGCAGAAAGCAGCAAAGGGTTACGACCACTCTTTCCTATTGGCTGATGGCTGTAAGCGCACTCAATGCGCCGCTACCGTAACGTCACCGGATGCGCTCGTCACACTAAAAGTATTTTCAACCAAACCTGCGATGCAGCTATACACCGGAAACTGGCTTGGTGGTACACCAAACCGAAGTGGTGGCAGCTATGAAGATTACGCTGGTTTGGCGTTAGAAACCCAGTTCTTACCTGACTCTCCTAACCACCCAGAGTGGAAGCAGGACAGTTGTATTCTCAAGCCTGAACAAGAATATAACTACCGTACCTGTTACCAGTTTGAATTTTCGGGGGATTCTTCAAACTAGTACGCTCTAGCTCAAAACGGTTATGCCAATTGCTTTTGTTTGTGAATAGAACGATGTGAGTTATCGCGTTGTTCTTGGGGGATGAGCAAAAGTGGCGCTCAACGAGTGTGTGATTTATTAAGCGCGATTGTTGGGTATCAGAGTAAGGTAGGAAAGCCCTAACAGAAGCGATTCTGTTAGGGCTTTTTTTGTTTGTTGTTTGGTGAGTTGACCAGAGCTTAGATTTTCTCTACCGAATTACGGCGCACCAAAGTCGGAGAGAACATCATTGGCTCCGTTGAGGTGTTTTCACCTTTGGCTAAGTGCAACGCGAGTCGTGTCGCTTTCTCTGCCATCATCTGAATCGGGTAGCGAATGGTGGTTAGCTTTGGATGAACATAGCGTGCAATCAAGCCATCATCGAAACCGATGATCGACATTTTGTCCGGCGCTTGAATACCGTTTTCATCTAGGACAGACAAAGCACCTGCCGCCATGTAATCGTTGTACGCAACAATGCCTGTGATCGGCAGAGACTTGGTTAATAGGTTAGTCATCGCGTATTCACCACCTTCACTGGTGGGAGCTGAGTACTCAATATAGCTGTCAGATAACGCTATTTTGTAATCCGAGAGTGCTGACAAGTAACCTTGTACACGCTCATCGGCATCTTCAATGCTGTGCGATGAAGCGATACAGGCAATATTTTTATGACCATGGCGAATCAGATATTCAGTCGCAAGATACGCGCCTTTCTTGTTGTCCAAGAAAATACAACGGTTGGCAATCTCAGCAATATAGCGATTGATCAGCACTAAGCCTTTGACTTCTTTTGCATAGGCAATCAGTTCTTCGTCTGTCAGGCCTTTTGAGTGGATCACTAAGGCGTCGCAACGGCTATTGATCAGTAACTCAATCGCTTGTCTTTCTTCTTCACGATCGTGTGAGCCATTACCGACGAGGATATGCTTTCCGTTCTCACGAGCGACATTATCGACAGCCTTAACCAGCGTGCCAAAAAAAGGATCGGAGATATCACCAACCAACACACCGACGGTATTGGTGCTCTGGCTTACCAGCGCACGAGCATTGGCATTCGGGCGATAGCCGAGTTTAGACATCGCTTTGGTGACGGATTCAATTGAGTTTGCACTTGCCTTCGGAGACTTATTTACGACTCGAGATACGGTTGCAACAGAAACACCAGCTTCCCTTGCGACATCTTTAATTGTTGCCATTTTTAACCTCTATACATTGCTGCATCTATTTAACACCGACAATGAGTGCAAGGCAACGAAACTCTCATTTTACTTCCAGTAATGAGATCTTTACCGCTTGTAATTATTAGGCTTAATGCTAGTGTAAACATTTACATTTTACTTAATTTTAGTAAATGATTTAATGAGTGAAAATAAATCAATATAGGAAGTGAGAAATGGATACTGTCTCTTATGGTGACTTTGCTAAGTTAGAAATGCGTGTCGGTAAGATCATTGAAGTTGTGCGTCATGAAAACGCAGATAAGCTTTACATCGTGCAAGTGGATATCGGTGAGAAGACGCTACAAACGGTGACCAGCCTAGTGCCTTACTACACCGAAGAAGAGTTGATGGGTAAGCAGGTTGTTGTTTTGTGTAATCTAGCGAAGGCGAAGATGAGAGGCCACACTTCTGAGTGCATGTTGTTATGTGCCGAAACGGAAGATGAATCTGAAAGTGTATTGCTGACACCGGAACGTGCGATGCCTGCAGGTATTCGTGTCGTTTAAGATCGTTTTAGGTTGGAGAGCGATCGAGCTCACCAACCTAGATTAACTGGCGATTTAGATTAATTAACGATGTACATCCGTTACCAACGTATATTCATTAGCAACGTATATCCATTAATAACGTACATCAACTAGCTGCGAACAGTCAGTATCAAGCCATCAATCACACTGTGGTGGTGATCTGAAACCCCAGCAAGATTGCCGTATTTAGGCTGGTGGCGATCATTTTCTAATGGGTGATGCCAACCTTGTGTGTGTTGAACAAAGTGCGCCGCAAAGCTTTCAGACACTTCTAAACATCCTGCTAATACCGTATCGACATAGGTTTGAACGATAGGGCTGTTTTCGCAAGGTGCTTGAATCTCGTCTTTGATGTAAACCCAGATCGATTGATCCTGTTTAAACTCATTTTGGCTTTCTATCTGAGAGGCCTTTAATTCGATTCGGTGATAACCACGCTCACGGCGATCAAACTCAGTCAGCGCAATATCATCCACCTCAAGTAAAACTCCATTCACTTGTCCCTCACCGAGATTCACGATCAAAGGTGACAACACATAGCTGTCATCGATCTTACTCCAGTGGCGAACTAGGCCATGCACTATCGCAGGAATCGCTTGTCCTGTTTGACCTGTGAGTTGACGAGAAGAGGAGTTGATCAAGCTACCATAACCAAAAATATACATCGCGTTCCCTGTCTGTTCTTTTGTATTTGAGACTAGTCTTACTATATGTTTGGCTTCATCAAATGTCAGTAGTTTTTTATTTTGCACACTCATGAGTCTAAATGACTTTTATGGGGTGTGTTTTATTGACACTTTTTTGAAGCCTAAAGACTCCTTGTTACTTGTTTTTATTGGCTTTATACCTTTGGCGCGTTTCATGCATTACGTTAGGCAATATTGCAGTGATGATTACTGCATCATGAATTTGACTATGAAATAGCAATTCCCAGAAGCCACTCTTGGCTTGTTATCTGAAATGAGGAACGAGTTTGTTAAATATCACAGATAAAAGTGTAGAAGATGCGATTCCTGCATATCTTCGATTAGGTTTTAGACCTTTCTTCTTTTTAGGCAGTCTCTATGCTGTGATCGCGATTGTGGCTTGGGTCATCATGTTCCAAAACGGTCAGCCAGAAATGCTAAAAGTACCGGCGCTTTGGTGGCACGTACATGAAATGTTGTTTGGCTTTGCCATGGCGATTGTGGTCGGTTTTGTGTTAACTGCGGTGCAAACGTGGACGGGCGTCAATGGAACCAAACACTATCGATTAGCGGTACTGGTTGGTTTGTGGTTAGCACCTCGTATTCTGTTTTGGACCCCCGCACCGTTATGGCTGATCTCATCGGTTGAGGCGTTGTTCTTAATCTTCGCCGCTTACGAAATTGGTTTCCGAGTTGTTAAATCGAAAGGCTGGAAGAATCTATTCTTTGTGCCGCTGTTTATATTGGCTATCGTGGCGAACTTTGCTAGTTACGCAACCATTAAGGGGATGCCTCCATTCCCGTCGTCTGCAGTTTGGCAAGCGATGTTGTGGTGGTTTACCTTGCTGCTATCAGTGATGGGTGGGCGAGTTATTCCGTTCTTCACGGCACGTCGCTTTGATTTTGAAAAAGCACAACCACTGGTTTGGTTAGAATGGTTAGCGAATCTACCTTTGGTTGGCTTATTTGTATTGAGCTTCTTCCCATTGACCTTTGCTCAAGTCGGCAATGAGTTGATGGTATTTGCAGGTGTGACTCAGTTGGTGCGCTTTATCCGCTGGAAGCCTTGGACTACGTTATCTGAGTCCTTGGTGTGGTCGCTGCATGCGGCTTACCTATGCATCCCTTTAAGCTTGCTGCTACGAGGTTTATTAGACAACCCGTTCGCAAGCCACAACATGCTGCACTTGTTTGCGATTGGCGGTTTGAGTGGGTTAATTCTTGCGATGATTACGCGCGTGACAATGGGGCACACGGGTCGTGCAATCTATAAAGGGCCAAGTATGGCGTTAGCGTTCTCGGCTATTTTTATCGCGGCTTTGGTTCGCAGCGTAGGTGTGACTTTCTTCCCGGCGTATTTATTTGAGATGGTGAACATCAGCGCGGGTTTATGGACGTTAGCATTCGGGTTGTTTATCTGGAAGTTCGGCATGATGCTTTTAACGCCAAGAGTGGATGGTCACCCAGGCTAAGCCTATTGATTTTCGAACCCATTTTGAAAGGGAAGCACTGAGCTTCCCTTTTTTGATCGCAGCAAAGCTCCATTCTCAAAGATCCATTCTCTTAGTGAGTATTCTCGGCAAGATATTGGCGCACTTGTGCAATGAGATCTTCTTTGGCGTGAGGCGAGATGAAACTCGCTTCGACAGCATTAATACTGAATTGCGCTAATTCGTTTTTCGTCACTGGGTGAGCATTGGCGACCGCGAGGAAGTTATCATTCATATAGCCGCCGAAGTAAGCCGGATCATCGGAATTGATGGTGACGCACAGTCCTTTTCTCAGCAACTCGATGATGTTGTGTTCTTGCATGGTCTCAAACACTTTGAGCTTGGTATTCGACAGCGGGCAGACCGTCAGCGGTGTGCGTTTAGCGATTAGCTGTTCCATCAAGTCTTCATCTTCTACACAGCGAACGCCATGATCAATACGGGTGATGCCTAATAAGCTCAGTGCGTCACTAATATTTTGCGCAGGGCCTTCCTCTCCGGCGTGCGCGACGGTCAGGAACCCTTGGTTGATCGCCTCTTGGAACACATGCTTAAACTTCTCCGGTGGGTTTCCTTCTTCCGACGAATCCAGCCCGACGGCAATGATCTTATCTTTGTAGGGCAGGGCTTGTTTGAGTGTTTCAAAAGCGCTGTCTTCATCAAGATGGCGCAGAAAGCACATGATCAGCTGGCTGCTGATCCCTAGTTCTTGCGCGGCTTGATTCAAAGCTTGAGTAATCCCACCTATGATGACTTCAAAGGCAATGCCACGTTCGGTGTGGGTTTGAGGGTCAAAAAAGATCTCAGTATGAACCACATTATCTTGTTGGCACTTGAGTAGATAAGCCCAAGTCAGGTCATAGAAATCCTGTTCATGAATCAGTACGTTAGCGCCTTGATAATAGATATCGAGAAAAGACTGAAGATTGTGGAATTGGTACGCGTCTCTTACTTGGTCTGGGTTATCAAAGGGAATCGACACGTTATTGCGCTTGGCCAGTTGGAACATCAGCTCAGGTTCTAGCGTGCCTTCAATATGTAAATGCAGCTCAACCTTGGGTAAATGTTTGATGAAGCTATCCATAGCAACTCCTTAGCTATTTTAATTATGGGCGGAGTAGGTGAGACAGTAGAGTCTGTAAACCTGAGCCTGCAGGTTATCTCTTTCATTTATCTCTGTTTGAGCATAGTTCATTTCATTGTTGTCGATAAAATTGCACAGAAGTTGATGATGAATCGAGAGTTACGAACCCATTGAAATCCGGCGCAAACGATTTGCAGCATGGGAGTGTGATCCGCTGCAAATATTTGCAGCAATATTCATTGATTTGTGCTCTAATACCGCGCTTACCAAGGGATGGTGTTAAAAGATGCTCACTTAGATGGAGTTATCAAAGTGACCGATCCCTTAATGATCTCCCTTAGGAAAAAATAGAACATGTCTAAGAACAAAAAATTTGATATCCGCCTTACAGAAAAACGCAACGGTTGGTGTGCAGAGATTACTCGTCAAGTAACGTCTCGCAGCACAACAGTATCTAAGCGTGAGTCTGGTTTCGAAACTGAAGCTCTAGCACAAGAGTGGGCAGAGAAAGAGCTAGCATCTTTCATCTCAAACCAAGCAGAACGTAACGAGCGTAAATCAGAGCAGCGTAAAGAGCGTGACGAACTACGTCACACTAAAGAGCTTAAAGCTGAGCAAGCACGTGAAGCACGCGCAAAAGCTCGTGAAGAAGAGCAAGAAGACGCTGAGTAATCCAGTGCACAATTAATTTACAGGTCCCTTAATTTTAAGATAAGGGACAAGTAAAAAAAGCCCCGATATAGCTTTTCTCTTTCTAGTTAAAAGTTTATCGGGGCTTTTTCATTTGTGGCGTATTAGTCTGGCTCACGTAACCACTCATGACTGGTGGCTACGTATCTGATTCACTAATTCCCCGAATTCGGTCCTTAGTTGTTTAGCGCTGTCAGCCAATCGTCTTCCGCGACTTCTTCAATGTAACTCTCTACAGACTGTCCCACTTCATCATCATCTTGCTTGAAGTAAGCAATGTGGAATACTGCGTCACCTTCGTTTACCAAAGGTAGAGTTTGTTGACCAATCACGATACCGCCTTTAGTGGTGATTACTTGGCCTTCTTGGTGACCCAATGGAGAACTGATGTAAGCCAGGGTTTGTCCTGCTTCAACTTGTTCGCCAAGCCTTACCATATTACGCAAAATGCCGTCTGATTCAGCGCGGATCCAACTGGTCGATTTACTCAATACTGGCTCTGGTAACTTCTTACGGTTAGGGCGCAGCATGCCGATTTCTTTCATCACTTGATGCACGCCAAGGTAACCCGCACGAATCGCTAGGTGATCAAAACGCAGCGCTTCACCACCTTCGTAAGTTAATACAGGAATACCCAGCTTTTCCGCTTCGCTGCGCAGTGAACCGTCACGCAGTGGAGAATCTATGATCACGGGTGTTGCGAACGCTTTTGCGATGCGCAGTGTTTCAGGGTTCGACAGGTTTGCACGGATCTGTGGCAAGTTAGTACGGTGAATCGCACCGGTGTGAAGATCCAAAATGTAATCACAGTGCTTCGCTACGTTCTCAAAGAAGGTGTGAGCGATGCGTGATGTCAGTGATCCTTTCTCACTTCCTGGGAAGCAACGGTTCAGGTCACGACGGTCTGGTAGGTAACGAGACTTATGGATAAAACCAAATACGTTAACGATAGGCACAACCAGTAGTGTTCCTTTCAGTTTCTTTGGATCAATCGCATTGGTCAGCTGTCGTGCAATCTCAACACCGTTTAGTTCATCTCCGTGGATCGCCGCGTTTACCATCAGTGTTGGGCCCGCTTGGCGACCATGAATAATTTCAATCGGGATTGAAAGTGGAGAATGCGTGTAAAGCTGAGCCGCTTGCAGTTCAATCTCCATTCTCTGTCCTGGCTGAACAGTATAACCAAGTAATTCGAAGGGTTGATTAGGTTTTAGTCTTGCCATTTAGGTTGTTCTCAACATGGTGATAATTCGTTAACACGGAATGTATCAATCGTTGATTTTTAGTACGAATCAATCGCTTTACGGTGACGACAAAACTTTTTTATGGAGGCGTTTCTTAATTGGTTTCTGTTTTTGATTTGGCTAGTTAAAAGGGGTTTAGAATTGTGAATTTCCTGACAATACATTGATTTAACGCTGATATTTATTGTTCGGTTGGTTGGTATTATCCATCGCCATTTTTTGGCGGCCAAATTCAAATATCGAGATCAAAATGAAAAAAACAATTTCAAAAGTTGTAGCACTAGCAGTGGTATCTGTTGCTCTATCTGGCTGTGTGGGTAGTAACGCAGTAACCGGTTATCTAATGAAGTTTAACGTGAAGGCTGTTGATAACCGTTACGCTCGTGGTGGTTTGAACATACTACTTGCACCTGCGTATGGTCTAACGGTTGCTGCCGATTACCTAGTATTCAACTCACTAGAGTTCTGGACGGGTAGTAACCCACTAACAGGTGCTCCGCACATCTTTGATACTAAGACTGATACTTACCTTGATATCAACGATCAGCTTGATAAGTCACTGACTGAAGCGCCAGTAGGCCCGATCACGAGTGCCGATATGATTGAGAAAGGTCAAATGCAGCAGATCGACGAAAACACTATCCAAATGGACATCACTTACCAATCTGGTGAGCGTGCGACGTTAATCGGTGTTCGTGAAGGCGAGATGGTGACGTACTTCATCGACGGCGAAGTCGTGGCACAAACTTCAATTGATGAGCTAGAAAGCTACGCGGCTTCACGCGCTTAATAATTTATTTAGTCACAAGTAGCAGTGACAAAGATTAGATACAAAAACAGGTACTCATTGAGTACCTGTTTTATTTTGTTCTTAATAAACGGTGTTTACTGAAAAGTGCTATTTATTGAAGAGCCCATTTATTGGAAAACACCATTTACTGAAAAACACTAGCGAATCGATTTATGCTTTTTCTGGGATCGCAGCAAGTAATGCAACCATTTGGTTCCAGAACAGCTCAACTGTGTCGATCTTCACTTTCTCATCAGGAGAGTGTGGGAACTTGATCGTTGGGCCGAAAGAAACCATATCCATGTTCGGGTAAGGTTCTTTGAACAGACCACACTCAAGGCCAGCATGGATAACCATGATGTTTGGCTTGTGACCGTAGATGCCTTCGTACATGTCGCGGAAGATATGCATGATCTCTGAATCTGCGTCTGGTTTCCAACCTGGGTAAGCACCAGAGAACGCGATGTTAGCGCCTGCTAGTTCAGCAACAGAGTGAAGCATACTTTCTACTTGGCTACGACCAGAGTCGATAAGAGAACGGATCAAGCAAAGTACTGTGATTGAATCTTCTTCCGTTGTGATAACACCTACGTTTAGAGACGTTTCAACAACGCCTTCAATCTCGTCACTCATACGAATCACGCCGTTTGGACATGCGTTAAGTGCCGCGATAAAGCGAGCTTGGTCTGCTGACGCTAGTGCGCCCATTTCTACAGAAGCTTCTTCATTGAAAGTCACGATGCTGTCTTCTACTTTACCGAGCTCTGTTGAAAGCAGCTCAGTGTAGTAGTTGTATAGCGAAGCTAATTTCTCTTGGTTTGCAGCAGGAACCGCAACCGTTACGAAGCCTTCTCGAGGGATTGCATTACGAAGGCTACCACCTTTGAATTCTACGATGCGAAGGTCTAGCTCTTTTGCGTGACCCGCTAGGAAGCGAGCAATCAGTTTGTTTGCGTTTGCACGACCGGTGTGGATGTCACAACCAGAGTGACCGCCTTTTAGGCCTTTTAGCGTTAGCTTGCGTGTTACGAAGTCAGCTGGAATCGCATTACGTGCAATTTCGAATGTCATTGCGCCGTCGATACCGCCCGCACAACCCATGTACACTTCGCCTTCTTGCTCTGAGTCAGTATTAAGAAGGATATCGCCTTCTAACCAACCCGCTTCAAGACCGAACGCGCCAGTCATGCCTGCTTCTTCATCTACAGTGAGTAGAACTTCGATAGGGCCATGTTGGATTTCGTTTGAAGCAAGAACGGCTAAGCAAGAAGCCATGCCCATGCCGTTATCAGCACCAAGCGTTGTGCCTTTTGCTGTAACCCATTCGCCATCGATGTATGGCTGGATTGGATCTTTTGCAAAGTCGTGATCAGTGTCTTCGTTCTTTTGTGGAACCATATCGATGTGAGCTTGTAGCACGACACCTTTTTTGTTTTCCATACCCGGCGTTGCTGGCTTTTTGATGAATACGTTGCCCGTTGGGTCGCGACGTACATCTAGGCCTTGCTCTGTTGCCCACGCAATAATGTATTGAGCAAGCTCCTCTTCATGTTTCGAAGGGTGCGGGATTGAACAAATTTTATCGAAAAACTGCCAAATAGGGGCAGGGGACAATTTACTGATCTCAGAATGGAATTCAGACACGGATGACTCCTTTTTTATTTGATAACCATATATTTAGGATTTCTATAGGTAAAAACTTAGAATAAAAATCTAAAATATGGGTCTGTTTTGATGGCAACAGCATACCACTTGAGCGTTTTGACGAGTAGCGGTTATAAACCTCAAATACCTCAAATTTTGAAAGCGATCTTGTCCACCTGATCATAATTAAGAGACTTGATGCTTATAAATGGCGCAGGCAAACGTTTGTTTAATTCTATTCTGTAATTTAATTACAGAAATAAGTTTTCAAAATAACCATAATTGGCCAAAAGTGTGACGCATAGCAAAAAATACTTGTAATCTTTTTTCTTTAGGGTATATTAATAACCAACTTCTGAGATGAAGAGTAAATGCTCAAAGGATGAGTCCGTTTTATCGCCTCCAAGGAACCGAGAAATCAAATTCGTTTTTTATTGATTTATTAAGGTGATAGTTATGAAAGGTTTACCATCTGCAATGTTCTGGATTAACAGCTCTGTTTACACTAGCAACTTTGCATACCCTACAAGCTTTGGTTACTAATACCGTAAGCATGTAACTCGAACAGTTTTGTTCACCCCTATATATTGGAATTCTTTTACAGCCCTTTTGGTTGACAGATTCTACCGCCACTCAGTTTTGAGTGGCGTTTTTTTTGCCTGCTACTTTTCCAAACCGCTTTCGCTTGTCACTTTCTTTGCTGTTCTGAGTGGTTGTTTTTTAAACGCCAAAATATCAATTTGCGTCTTATTACTGATCCTGTTGAAAAATACACAACTCTTGTGGGTTTAAATTGAGAATATGATGGCTACATTCTCAATGGAAATAACCGACGGTTGAAAAAACAACCAAGTAATCTTATCGCCTTTATTAACCTTAATTAATTGTTTTTAATGGTTATTTTCCTTACTACTCTTTATTTTTAATCGCTTTGTTTCATACGGCATTCTGATAAATATCGATTAGAGCCTTAATTCTATCTGGAATTTGTTATTTGATAACTTTATAATCCACAGCCAATCGTTTACGCAACCGTTTACTTTTTACCCTTATAGGATTCGATAATGTTCGAAAAGCTATTCAAACTCAGTGAAAATGGCACCAATGTGCGCACTGAAATCATCGCAGGTCTAACCACCTTCCTAACAATGGCTTACATCATTTTTGTAAACCCAATGATTCTAGCTGATGCTGGTATGGACCATGGCGCTGTATTTGTAGCAACCTGTTTAGCGGCTGCTATTGGCTGTTTCATCATGGGCTTTGTTGCTAACTACCCAATTGCTCAAGCACCAGGCATGGGCTTGAACGCATTTTTTACCTACGCTGTTGTAATGGGTATGGGTTATACGTGGCAAGTTGCTCTGGCAGCGGTTTTCGTATCAGGCGTGATCTTCATCTTCTTAAGTATCTTTAAGATTCGTGAATGGATTATCAACTCGATCCCTATGTCTCTCCGTGTTGGTATCTCTGCTGGTATCGGCCTTTTCCTAGCATTTATCGCGCTTAGCAATGCAGGCATCGTTGTTTCTAATCCAGCGACTAAAGTTTCACTGGGCGATATCACTGCGATTGCGCCAATGTTAGGTGCGCTTGGTTTCTTCATTACTATTGCTCTTGTACACCGTGGTGTGAAAGGCGCAGTAATGATCGCGATTCTCGCTATCACAGCGATTGGTATTGCGATCGGTGACGTTCAATACGGCGGCATCATGTCGACACCACCAAGCCTTGCTCCTACATTCATGCAGCTTGATTTCTCTGCTGTATTTGAAATTGGTATGATTTCAGTTGTATTCGCATTCTTGTTCGTCGATTTGTTCGATACCGCGGGTACCCTGGTTGGTGTTGCAACGAAAGCAAACCTAATCAAAGAAGATGGTAAACTACCGCGCTTGAACAAAGCACTGCTTGCTGACTCTACAGCAACATCTATTGGTGCATTGCTAGGTACATCAAACACAACTTCTTATGTTGAGAGTGTTGCGGGTGTTGCTGAAGGCGGTCGTACCGGTCTAACTGCTGTTGTTGTTGGTATCTTATTCCTACTGGCTCTTTTCTTCTCGCCACTTGCAGGTATGATTCCGGCTTACGCAACATCAGGTGCACTTTTCTATGTAGCAATTCTGATGATGTCTGGCCTAGTTGGCATTGATTGGCGTGATCTTACGGAAGCCGCACCAGTCGTGGTAACATGTCTGCTTATGCCGCTGACGTACTCTATCGCTGAGGGTATCTCACTAGGTTTCATCGCTTACGCTGCAATTAAGCTGCTAAGTGGTAAAGGTCGCGACGTTTCACCTGCTGTGTGGGTAATGTCGGTTATCTTTATTCTTAAATACATTTTCGCTTAATCGTCTAGATTTCTGCTTAATCGCTGAAGAGGCTATGTAAGGCATAGCCTCTAATAACATGACAAAATTATTAGGTTTTATACTATGAGCAACAAATTCGTTATCACTTGGGACAACATGCAGACTTACTGCCGTCAACTTGCTGAAAAGCAAATGCCAGCAGAGCAGTGGAAAGGCATCTGGGCAGTAAGCCGTGGTGGTTTGGTTCCTGGTGCAATCTTGGCTCGCGAACTGGGTATTCGTCACGTAGATACGATTTGTATTTCTAGCTACGACCACGATCACCAACGTGATATGACAGTCGTTAAAGCACCTGAAGGTGACGGCGAAGGCTTCCTAATCGTTGAAGATCTTGTTGATAGTGGTGACACTGCACGCAAGCTTCGCGAAATGTACCCTAAAGCGAAACTGATCGCTGTATGTGCTAAGCCATCTGGTGCTGATCTACTAGACGAGTACATCGTGGATATCGCTCAAGACACATGGATTGAGCAACCTTGGGATACTAGCCTAAGCTACGTTGAGCCGGTAAATCGCAAGTCAAAATAAGTGTAAACTTAGTTTTTTGAGAAATGACCCTTTATAGGGTCATTTTTTTTTATATGATTAGTAACAACCATTTCTTATTAAGTATCCCAATGTCTGAATCAGAAGAAACGAGCTCGAACCTTTCGGAAACCTTGTTTGTAAAGCACAAGCAGGCCAAAGAGACCTCAATGCTTACTCGCTACATGCCAAGTTCTGAAGAACTGTTGGATAAAAAGCGTGAAGAGCAGAACTCATCTTGGTATCGAAACCTAAGACGTCTTCAGTGGGTATGGCAAGGCGTTAACCCGATAGAGCAAGAAGCGGTATTGGCACGCATCGCGTCATCCGATAATTCTCGTACCACTGATGAGTGGCTAGATACCGTGATGGGCTACCGCAGCGGTAACTGGGCATACGAGTGGACCAAGCTGGGCATGCAGCACCAAAATCGCTCGAATGAAAAGAGCGGCGAAGAAATGGCTGAAGAGTTGTTTTCAGCATCGCTGTGTTTCAGCATTGCGGGCTACCCACATCTAAAGAACGATAACCTTGCTGCTCAGGCACAGGTATTAGCGAATGCGGCGTATTCTGAAGCGATCAAACACACTAAATTGATCGTCAAACAAATCGAAGTGCCGTATCAAAACAAAAAGATTAAGGCGAACTTACATCTAACCAAAACAGACAAACCACAACCTGTCGTGATCGTGAGTGCAGGTTTAGATAGCCTGCAAACTGACATGTGGCGTTTGTTTAGAGATTACCTAGCACCGAAAAATATTGCGATGCTAACGATTGATATGCCCTCGATAGGGCACAGTTCGCACTGGCCACTAACCGAAGACTCTTCTTGCCTGCATCAAGCCGTGTTGAATGAACTGCCTAACATTCCATGGGTGGACCATCATAAAGTCGGTCTGTTTGGGTTCAGATTCGGTGGTAACGCGATGGTGAGGTTGTCCTTCCTTGAGCAACATAAACTCAAAGCCTGTATCTCTTTAGGGGCTCCGATCCACGATATCTTTGTTCATGCCGACAAACTAAAGCAGATGCCTAAGATGCACTTGGATGTATTGGCTTCGCGTCTTGGTAAAGGTGCGGTGGATATCAATAGCCTTTCTGGACAACTGATGGCTTGGTCATTGAAGGTGCAAGGCTTGCTGGCTAACAGTAAAACCAGTGTTCCTATTTTGGCATTGGCTTTGGAAGGTGACCCTGTTTCACCGCATCTGGATAATCAACTGGTTGCTATTTACAGTGATTACGGCAAAGCGAAGAAAATCAAAACCAAATCAATTACACAGGGGTATGAGCAATCCCTCGAATTAGCGATAAAGTGGCTTGAGGATGAATTATTTAGATGACATTTCTCCGAAATTAGTTAAGCATGAAAAGTGTACAAAGTAAGTACCTGATACTCAGGAAAAATTTATAAAATCCAACTGCGTGCTTTCTACGTATTGCAGTCTGAGTAACGTCATTCTTAACATTGAAATGGAGATTCAATATGTCAGAAGTGACACAACAACCTACGCATTATCGCTTGTTAAACGTTTTAAAGGCTATTGGGCCTTACTTGAGGGAGCCGCAATCAGAAGATGGTCATTACATTTTTGATTGCTTGTCTGTGTGTGTGAACGATAAAAAGTCACCAGAAGAGCGTGAGTTCTGGGGCTGGTGGTTAGAGTTGGATAAGTCGGAAGAAGGATTCTCGGCGAAGTACAACACGGGTAAATACAACATTGATGGTAACTGGGATCCTTTGCCATTACCTAAAAAGGCGGTCGCTGAGGTGTCTCGAACTCAAGAAGCCTTTCACCAAAAGCTGGTTGACGAACTTCAAAAGAAATTTGAAATCGGCGTTCAGTTAGACGAAGAGTCTGTCGAATTCGTCTGATTTTGAAGGTTACTCTTCTCTATAAAGCAAAAAGGTGCGATTTCGCACCTTTTCTGCTTGTGAATTCCCCTGTTGATTGCTAAAACATCACCTCTTATTTGTTTTATTCATAAAAGACTTCATGACAACAAATCATCAAAGCGGGACAACAACACAGCGTAAAACTGTCGTTGTTAAACTGGGTACCAGTGTCTTAACTGGTGGAACATTGGCATTAGACCGCGCTCACATGGTTGAGCTGGTTCGTCAATGTGCTGAATTAAAAAAACAAGGCCACTCTGTGGTTATGGTTTCGTCTGGTGCAATTGCAGCCGGACGTGAGCACCTTGGTTACCCCGCACTTCCCAACTCCATGGCGAGCAAACAATTGCTTGCGGCAGTTGGGCAAAGTCAGTTGATTCAAGTTTGGGAGTCTTTGTTTGCTATCTATGGCCTTAAGATTGGCCAGATGCTACTGACTCGTGCTGATCTCGATGATCGCGAGCGTTTTCTGAATGCACGTGACACGATCAACGCGCTCGTTGAGCACGATATTATTCCGGTAGTAAACGAAAACGACGCAGTAGCCACTAATGAAATTAAAGTGGGCGACAACGATAACTTGTCGGCACTGGTTGGTATTTTATGTGGCGCTGATAAGCTTTTGCTATTAACGGACCAAAAAGGCCTGTTTACCGCAGATCCTCGTAAAGACCCAAATGCTGAGCTCATCAAAGAAGTAAAAACTATTGATGACACACTGCGTAAGATCGCAGGCGGAAGTGGTACTACGTTAGGTACTGGCGGCATGGCGACAAAACTGCAGGCAGCTGATATTGCTCGTCGTGCGGGTATTGAAGTGATTATTGCTGCGGGCAGTGCTGAAAATGTGGTGTTTGATTCATTGAGTGACAACCCACAAGGCACGCGTTTCTTGCCTTTAGCGGAAGCGCTTGAAAACCGTAAACGTTGGATTCTAGCAGGCCCAGCTTCTGCAGGTGACATCGTAGTCGACGATGGAGCGGTGAACGCAGTTAACACTAAAGGTAGCAGCTTGTTGGCGAAAGGGGTTGTTCGAGTTAAAGGCGAATTCTCTCGTGGTGAAGTCACCCAAGTCACAGACAGTAAAGGCAAAGTCATTGCACGTGGTATCGCCAGTTATTCAAGCCAAGACCTAGCAAAAATTGCAGGCAAGCACAGTAAAGATATTGGCGACATTCTTGGATACGATTATGGGTCAGAAGTCATTCACCGTGACGACCTGGTTGTAATCCAAGAGTAGCTCGTGATGATAAGGCGAATCGCCTTTTTACATCCAAAGACAGACAGAATTTAGGGAGAGTTAAACGTGGATTTAACTAACATGGGTATTGCAGCAAAAGACGCTGCTTTTCACCTGGCGACCGCATCAACGGCGCAAAAGAACAAAGCATTGGCGATCATCGCTGATGAGCTAGAAGCAAACGCGGCAACGATTCTAGAAGCGAACGCGAAAGACATCGAACTTGGCCGTGAAGCCGGTCTGACTGACGCACTGCTTGATCGTCTACTTCTCAACGAAGAGCGCTTAACCGGCATCGCTAACGATGTTCGTAACGTGATTAGCCTGAACGACCCTGTGGGCAGCGAAATGGACAGTAAGGTACTGGAAAACGGTATGTCACTGTCTCGCCGCCGTGTGCCACTTGGTGTGGTCGGTGTTATCTATGAAGCGCGTCCAAACGTAACTATCGATATTGCAGCACTGTGTCTGAAAACTGGTAACGCAAGCATCCTACGTGGCGGCAAAGAGACATTCTTCTCAAACATGGAGCTGGTTAAAGTAATCCAGTCTGCATTAGAGAAAGCGGAACTTCCTGCGGCTTCTGTTCAGTACATCGAGAAACCCGATCGTGAACTTGTCTCTCAACTGCTTAAACTGGATGACTACGTGGATATGATCATTCCTCGTGGCGGTGCTGGCCTGCACAAGATGTGTAAAGAGAACAGTACTATTCCAGTTATCATCGGCGGCTTTGGTATCAGCCATATCTTTGTTGATGAGAGCGCTGATCTTGAGAAGTCTGTTGATGTTGTCGAAAACTCAAAAGTTCAACGCCCATCAGCGTGTAACTCGTTAGATACATTGCTAGTGCATGAAGTCGTTGCTGAAGCTTTCCTAACTAAGCTGAAACAGCGTTTAGCAGGTAAGGTAACCTTGGTTGCTGACGCCAGTGCAAAATCACTGCTAGCAGGTTTTGAAGACCAACGTGATGCGGTTGAAGGTGACTTTGACACTGAATGGCTAAGCTACACGTTAGGCGTGAAAGTGGTAGCGGATGTGGCAGAAGCGATTGACCACATGCGCGTACACAACGCGAGTCACTCAGATGCGATCATGACTAATAGTCTAGAGAGCTCAGAGCGTTTCATTAACTCTGTTGGTTCTGCGGCGGTTTATGTGAATGCATCAACACGTTTCACTGATGGCGCACAGTTTGGTTTAGGCGCTGAAGTCGCAGTATCAACCCAGAAGCTGCACGCTCGCGGCCCAATGGGCTTAGAAGAACTGACAAGCTACAAATGGGTAGGTAAAGCGAACTATTTGATTCGCGGTTAACGCTGGTCGTTAATTTTACTCCTCAGCTCATTTTTGAAATTGCTTTTGAGTAGCAATAATCAATGAATCACCACACAAAAGGGCCTTAATTGGCCCTTTTTCTTTCCTAACGTTTGGCAATTCCGTTACACTGATATTCAATTATTTGGAGGTGATATGCATTGTCCTTTTTGTTCAGAGAACGACACTAAAGTAATCGATTCAAGACTGGTAGCCGATGGCCATCAGGTTCGTCGTCGCCGTCAATGCCTTGCATGTAGTGAACGTTTTACGACTTTCGAATCGGCAGAACTTGTGATGCCTAAAGTCATAAAGTCGAATGGAAACCGCGAACCATTTAATGAAGATAAAATGGTGGGTGGTGTACAGCGCGCCCTAGAAAAACGCCCAGTGAGTGCTGATGCGATTGAACTTGCGATCAGTACGATTAAGTCACAACTCCGTGCAACTGGTGAGCGTGAAGTACCAAGCGAGATGATTGGTAACCTTGTGATGGGCCAATTGAAAGAATTGGATAAAGTGGCGTACATTCGTTTTGCCTCTGTTTACCGCAGCTTTGAAGACATCCGAGAGTTTGGCGAAGAAATCGCTAAATTAGAGGATTAACTCTTCAATCATGTCAAACTTTACTCCCCTAGATTTTAAAATGATGTCGCGTGCTATTCAGTTAGCAAAACGCGGCATTTACACCACTGCGCCAAACCCGAATGTGGGTTGTGTCATCGTGCAAACCGACGGTCAGATCGTTGGTGAAGGTTTTCACGCCAAAGCCGGTGAACCTCATGCTGAAGTACATGCCATGCGAATGGCGGGCGACAAGGCAAAAGGCGCAACCGCTTATGTCACGCTAGAGCCTTGCTCGCACTATGGTCGAACGCCACCTTGTGCGGAAGGTTTGATTAAAGCTCAAGTAGCCAAAGTGATTTGTGCCATGCAGGACCCAAACCCAAAAGTTGCAGGTCGTGGTATCAAAATGCTACGCGATGCGGGTATTGAGGTTGAAATCGGTTTATTAGAGCAAGATGCTCTCGACTTGAACCCTGCATTTATCAAGCGTATGCAAACGGGCATGCCATTCGTTCAGTTAAAGATGGCCGCTAGCCTTGATGGGCAAACGGCATTGGAAAATGGTCAAAGCCAGTGGATCACATCGCCAGAAGCGCGTCGTGATGTCCAGAACTACCGAGCAAAATCAGGCGCTGTGTTATCAACTAGCCAGACGGTGATTGAAGACAACGCGTCGTTGAATGTTCGTTGGGCAGAGTTGCCAAGCAGTATCAAAGATCATTACGCTGAAGACGAGCTGCGTCAGCCGATTCGCGTGATTCTTGATCGTCAAAATCAACTGCGTCCTGAGCTCAAGTTATTCCAAACTCCAACATCGGTATTGAGAGTCGCTGAAGCGTCTGCTGATATTGAAGTCGGAACCACAAAGGCAGGTCAGCTCGATTTGCACGATCTGATGCGTCAATTGCCAGCGAACCATATTGATCATATTTGGGTCGAAGCGGGCGCGACATTGGCCAAGAGCTTGATTGAAGAACAGCTGGTGGATGAGCTAATCCTCTATTTAGCGCCTAAACTTATGGGCAGTGACGGACGAGGTTTGATGGGCGCATTAGGGCTCACTTCAATGTCTGATGTGATTGACCTAGAAATTAAAGATGTTCGACAGGTTGGTGTGGATATTCGCATCGTGGCTAAACCTATTATTGCGAAATCAATTGTTACGAAACCTACTGTCGCGAAACCAATTGCGGCTAACCAATAGTCGCGAAATAAATCGTGACGAAACCACAGTAGAAATAGTTACTCCAACTGCATACGTGTTGTTGACAACAAAAAGAGTTTTAAAATGTTTACAGGAATTGTAGAAGCCGTAGGTACATTGAGTGCAATCACTCCCCGCGGAGAAGACATCACCGTAACGGTTAATGTTGGTCATCTTGATATGGCTGACGTTAAGTTAGGCGATAGTATCGCAACCAATGGTGTGTGTTTGACGGTTGTTGAGTATAACGACCACAGCTACAGTGCAGACCTTTCGCTTGAGACCCTGAAAAAAACGGGTTTTGTGGATTACCAAGCGGGCGACAAGGTCAACCTAGAGAAAGCAATGTTACCGACCACGCGTTTCGGTGGTCATATCGTATCGGGTCACGTTGATGGCGTGGGTGAGATTGTTGAGCGTAACCAAGTCGGTCGTGCGATTGAGTTCTGGGTTGAAATGCCATCAGAGATCTCAAAGTACGTGGCTCAAAAAGGTTCAGTCACCGTAGATGGTATTAGCCTGACTGTGAATGATTTACGCAAGAATGCGTTTAAGCTGACGATCGTTCCTCACACCTCTTCAGAAACCACCATTGATCAATTCAATGTTGGTCGTAAAGTGAATCTAGAAGTCGATGTATTAGCGCGTTATATGGAGCGTCTACTGCAAGGCCAGCAGCAAGAGTCTGAGCCTGAATCTCGATTAACGATGGAATTCTTACAGCAGAATGGTTTTGCCTAATCGTTGGTACAAAGTGTGTTAAGCGAGACTTTGTAAAGCGAAGCAATATCATCAGGTTTAAATAGTGTCGGTTCTAGGAAGCAGAACCATTTCAAAGGATATAGAACAATGCCAATTAGTACTCCTCAAGAAATTATTGAAGACATTCGCCTAGGAAAAATGGTTATCCTGATGGATGATGAAGATCGCGAGAATGAAGGCGATTTGATCATGGCAGCAGAACATGTCACGCCAGAAGCGATTAACTTCATGGCGATGTATGGCCGTGGCTTAATTTGCCTAACGTTGACCAAAGAGCGTTCAAATCGCATGGGTCTAGCGCCTATGGTTCAAGACAACAACGCTCAGTACACGACGAACTTTACGGTTTCAATTGAAGCTGCTGAGGGCGTAACAACGGGTATTTCTGCATCAGACCGCGCTGTTACCGTTCAAGCGGCGGTGGCAAAAGATGCGAAAGCGGCTGACTTAGTTCAACCTGGTCATATCTTCCCACTGACAGCTCAAGAAGGTGGTGTTCTAACACGCGCAGGCCACACTGAAGCAGGCTGTGATCTAGCTCGTCTAGCAGGCTGTGAGCCAGCTTCGGTTATCGTTGAGATCCTAAATGACGACGGCACCATGGCACGTCGCCCTGATCTTGAAGTCTTCGCTGAAAAACACGATATCAAATTAGGCACCATTGCTGACTTGATTGAATACCGCAACAACACAGAAACGACGATTGAACGTGTAGCACAATGTCATTTGCCAACAGAGTTTGGTGATTTTGAGCTTGTGACTTACCGTGACACGATTGATAACCAGATCCACTACGCAATGCAAAAAGGCGACTTGTCTGTAGGCGCTCCTTTAGTGCGTGTTCACTTGCATGACACGTTTACCGATCTACTTCATTCAGACCGTGGTACTGAGCGCAGCTGGTCGCTAGATAAAGCGATGAAGCGCATTGGCGACGAAGGCGGTGTGTTGGTTATTCTTGGCAACGAAGAGTCGTCTGATTCTTTGATCCACAAAGTGAAGACATTCGAAGCGCAAGATAAGAACGAGCAGCCAACCATGGCTAAGAAGCAAGGTACCTCGCGTCGTGTTGGTGTCGGTTCTCAGATTCTACAAGACCTAGGTGTTCACGATATGCGTCTGCTTTCTTCAAGCACTAAGCGTTACCACGCATTGGGTGGTTTTGGTCTTAACGTTGTTGAGTATGTTTGCGAGTAAGTCGACATATCTCTGTTTATAGCAACATAATTTACCGATGATTCCAGTAGCTCTTTTGATGATTAGTTTTGCCAAAAGAGCAAAGTAGTTAAGCCCGATTCAAAACGTGTTAAATACACGAGCTTGACTACTGGTTGCTCCTATATGGTTGAGAGCCGTGCTGCGTTATCATCTTTACATCTCCGGTGTCTGTTCTTCTAAATTAGCATTAGATATTGCTCACAGTTTTGTGCTAGAATCCGGCGATTCTCACTTGATGAAAATAGTTAAAGGAAGGCTTATGAAAGTGATCGAGGGTGGCTTCCCAGCGCCAAATGCAAAAATTGCTATCGTTATTGCTCGTTTCAACAGTTTTATTAACGAAAGTTTACTTTCTGGTGCAATCGATACTTTAAAGCGTCATGGACAAGTAAGCGAAGACAACATCACTGTTGTTCGTTGCCCTGGTGCAGTAGAACTTCCACTTGTAGCGCAACGCGTTGCAAAAACAGGTAAGTTCGATGCGATTGTATCTCTTGGTACAGTAATCCGTGGCGGTACACCTCACTTTGACTATGTTTGTAGTGAATGTAATAAAGGTTTGGCACAAGTGTCTCTGGAGTTTTCACTTCCAGTCGCGTTTGGTGTTCTTACTGTTGATACGATCGATCAAGCTATTGAACGCGCAGGAACCAAGGCTGGTAATAAGGGTGCAGAAGCCGCACTTAGCGCACTTGAGATGATCAACGTTCTTTCTGAAATCGATTCCTAATGGGGGCCAGTGTGAAACCAGCCGCACGTCGTAACGCACGTCAATTTGCTCTACAAGCAATTTATTCTTGGCAAATTACTAAAGAAAATATTGCTACCGTTGAAGAACAGTTCTTATCTGGTGGTAAATATGATGAAGAAGAGCATCATGCCGCAGAACCTGCTCTAGCTATGCCAGAAACAGACGTTGCATACTTCCGCGACTTACTGACTGGTGTTGCTCTTAGCCACATGGAACTTGATAGCAAGCTTCGTCCATTCGTATCTCGCCCTATGCAAGATCTGGATTTGATGGAACTAGCGCTTCTACGTTTAGCTATGTACGAGATGACTCGTCGCGAAGATGTACCATACAAAGTGGTTATCAACGAAGCTATCGAGCTTGCAAAAGTATTTGCAGCAGAAGACAGCCATAAGTTTGTTAACGGTGTGCTTGATAAAGCTGCACCACACGTTCGTAAGAAATAAGACGTTCGTATATTGAATCTAAAGGTCAGCTTTTATGCTGGCCTTTTTTGTAACTAAATTTCTGTAATCTCAATAATTACGGTGATTTGTATGAAGACTAAAGATAGGGCATGTGATGTCTGGCGAATTTAACCTGATTGAAAAATATTTTGTAAATCGACAACCACAACGTAAAGACGTACATCTGGCTGCGGGCGACGACTGTGCTTTGGTCAAAGCGCCGGGCAATGTTGAGATAGCTATTAGCACGGATACTTTAGTCGCGGGCACGCACTTTTTAGCAGAGGCAAACCCAGCTTGGGTGGCACACAAAGCATTGGCTTCTAACATCAGTGATCTTGCTGCGATGGGTGCGACGCCTGCTTGGGTTTCATTTGCGTTAACTATGCCAGAAGTCGATGAAGAATGGCTTGCTCCCTTCTGTGACTCCTTCTTCAAGCTCGCTGACTACTTTGGTATTCAGTTAATTGGCGGTGATACAACCAAGGGGCCACTAAGTCTGACATTGACTGTACAAGGTTTTGTGCCAGAAGGTCGAGCACTGCGTAGAGATGGCGCTAAAGTGGGCGACTGGATTTACGTAACGGGTAACCTAGGTGATAGCAAAGCCGGCCTAGAAGTATTGCTTGAGCCAGAACAGAACAAAGTCAAACCTTATGCTCTTGAGCTTGAAGAAAGGCACTATATGAGCGTTCCTCGAGTATTGGCTGGTCAAGCGCTCGTGAACCTTGCTTCGTCTGCTATTGATATCTCTGACGGTGTTATTGCTGATTTAAAACATATCCTTAAGCGTTCTCAGGTTGGTGCGAGCATTGATGTGAGTGCGCTGCCAATTTCTCCAGAACTACGCCAGTTCGCGTCTGATATTGCTTCGGCTCAACAGTATGCGTTGACCAGTGGTGAAGAGTACGAACTGTGCTTTACTGTGCCGGAAGAGAATAAAGGCTCATTGGAAAGTGCTTTGTCACACACTGGAACAAAAGTCACCTGCATTGGCCAGATAAGACCTGTAGAATATTTTGAATTACACAATAATGGTGAACCACTGAGTTGGAACTTAACTGGTTACGATCACTTTAAGGTTAATTGATGACAAACCCACTTTCTCTTATTTCTCTTAAAAATCCTTGGCACTTATTGGCAACGGGTTTTGGTAGTGGCTTATCGCCGATTATTCCCGGCACCATGGGCACGCTTGCGTCGATCCCATTTTATCTATTGCTGGTTCAGTTACCTTTCCCTATTTATGTCATTCTTGTGGTTGTGAGCTGCATTATTGGTATCAAAATATGCCAAGTGACGTCTGATGACATGGGCGTGCACGATCACGGCTCTATTGTATGGGATGAGTTTGCAGGCTTTTGGATCACCATGGGCCTAGTGCCGCTGTTGGGTATTCCTGTTAATGATTGGAAATGGCTATTCGCTGGCTTTGTTCTGTTTCGTTTTTTCGATATGGTAAAGCCTTGGCCAATTGGTTGGTTAGACAAGCGAGTTCACGGCGGCTTAGGTATCATGATTGATGATATCGTGGCGGGTATTATGGCGGCGATTTCGCTGTATGCAGTGGCTCATTTTTCAGGTTGGCTCGTTTAAGAATCAATATCCAAATAACGAACAATAATAGATAAAAACAAGGAATTACAATGTCTAAGAAGGTTTACTGTGTTGCTCAATTTCAGCCTAAAGAAGGCAAATTGAACGAGTTGTTTGAAGTTCTGAAATCACTAGAGCCAAACACAATGCGTGAAGACGGTTGTATCCAATATACAGTGACTCGTCACATTCAGAGCCCATTTGCAGAGGGTGAGAGTTTCCCTATTGCATTCAATGAGATCTGGGCGGACAACGAAGCATTCGAAGCACACTGTCAACGTCGTGAGATTCAACAGTTCTTCCAAGAGCAGTGTGTTGAAGAGACAGGCTTAGTTGAGAACTTCAACGTTGCTATCTACTCTGACGAACCAGAGAACTATGACGCACCTGTGCTTAAGCCTTGTTGCTAAGCAGGCTTAATTGCTAATAACTAACAGCTAAACAACGAATAGTTTATCAGTTAGCAGATACTAAAAAGGTTGACCCTAGGGCCAACCTTTTTTGTTTTGTCGCTTATGCTGTTTGCTTGTGAAAGCTATTTGGCAAGGTAGTCGGAGATCGACTTCTCAATACCTTTCGCATCTAAACCAAGCTCTTCATGCAGCTCACCTTGAGTACCTTGAGCAATAAACTTGTCTGGTAGGCCAAGGTTTAAAACTGGCATCAGTAGTTTTTCTTGCATCAAGAATTCAATCACACCCGCACCCGCACCACCTGCAATCGCGTTTTCTTCGATAGTCACTAGTACATCGTGGTCAGCAGCAAGTTGTTTGATCAGAGCTTCATCTAGCGGTTTCACAAAACGCATGTCTGCAACTGTCGCATCGATAGCGTCTGCGGTTTGAAGTGCACTTTCAAGGAAAGTACCAAAGCTCAGGATAGCGACTTTCGAGCCATCTTTTGCTTTTTCACTTTCGCGAACGATACGGCCTTTACCAATCTCTAGCGCAGTAAACTCACTTTGAATCTCAGTACCCATGCCATTACCACGAGGGTAACGAACGGCACTTGGCCCTGTGTGCTGGTGTCCAGTGTATAGCATTTGGCGACATTCGTTTTCGTCGCTTGGCGCCATGATCACCATGTTTGGAATGCAGCGCATAAAGCTTAAGTCGAACGCACCTTGGTGTGTTTGACCATCGGCACCGACAAGACCTGCACGGTCAATAGCGAACATAACCGGTAGGTCCATGATTGCCACATCGTGGATCAGTTGATCGTAGCCACGTTGTAGAAAAGTCGAGTAGATAGCCACAATTGGCTTATCACCGGCAATCGCCATACCAGTTGCTAGCGTCACAGCGTGTTGCTCAGCAATTGCTACATCAAAGTACTGTTCTGGATACTCTTTCGAGAAACGCACCATACCAGAACCTTCACGCATTGCTGGCGTTATCGCCATTAGCTTAGGATCTTGAGCGGCCATATCACACAGGAAGTCGCCAAAAATCTTAGAGAAAGTTGGTTTAGAGCTGGTGCTCTTAGGCAGACTTGAATGTGCAGGATCGAATTTAGGTACGCCATGGTAGCCAATTGGATCTTTCTCAGCTGGCTCGTAGCCTTTGCCTTTCTTCGTCATGATATGCAGGAACTGAGGACCTTTAAGATCTCTCATGTTCTTCAGCGTTTTAATCAGCTCATTGACATCATGACCATCAATTGGACCAATGTAGTTAAAGCCTAACTCTTCAAACATGGTGCCGGGGACAACCATGCCTTTTAAATGTTCTTCTGTACGACGAACGAGCTCTTTAATCGGCGGAACGCCTGATAGCACTTTCTTGCCACCCTCACGAATTGACGTGTAAAGACTGCCAGAAAGAACTTGAGCGAGGTGGTTGTTTAGAGCACCGACGTTTTCAGAGATCGACATCTCGTTATCGTTAAGGATAACCAGCATGTCATTGTGAATATCGCCCGCGTGGTTCATGGCTTCGAAGGCCATACCTGCGGTAATCGCGCCATCACCAATCACACTCACGACTTTACGGTTCTTACCTTCTTTCTTCGCACTGATCGCCATACCAAGTCCGGCGCTGATCGATGTTGAAGAGTGACCAACAGATAGAGTGTCGTATTCGCTCTCTTGACGCCATGGGAATGGGTGCAGTCCATCTTTTTGACGGATAGTCGACAAGCGGTCGCGACGACCCGTAAGAATCTTGTGTGGGTAGGCTTGGTGGCCAACATCCCAAACCAATTGGTCAAAAGGCGTGTTGTACACATAGTGCAGAGCAACGGTTAGCTCTACTGTACCTAAGCCTGACGCTAAGTGACCACTTGACTGGCTCACCGAGTTAAGAAGATAGGTACGTAATTCATCACAAAGCTGTGTAAGCGTCTCTTTTGGAAGTAGACGCAAATCCTCTGGCTTATCAGCCAAAGCAAGAGTTGGGTACTTTGATATATCAAGAGTCATAGGTAATGCGCGCTTATTGTCTTAGTTCTTGCGCTCGATGACGTATCGGGCGAACTCTTCGAGTGACTGGGTATTGTATGGGATTGCAGCCAAAGCTTGAAGCGCTTCCTGTAGCAGAGTTTGCGCTTTTTCTTGAGCGCCCTCTAAACCTAACAAAGAAGGGTAGGTGCTTTTGTTCAAATCTTGGTCAGAGCCCTGTGGTTTACCCAAAGTTTCGGTATCGCTAATGATATCTAAAATATCATCCTGAACTTGGAAGGCTAACCCGATTGCATCGGCGTACTTATCTAATTGAGGCATCACTTCAAACGCTTTTTCGCCAGCAGCCAGAGCACCTAAACGAATCGCACTCTTCATTAGAGCGCCAGTCTTGTTACGGTGAACTTCTTCTAACTCTTCTAGCGTGACAGAGCGGTTTTCAGCTTCAATATCAAGAGCTTGTCCAATGCACATACCTTGTGCACCAGACGCTTCAGCTAGGCGTTGAATCATTCGAACGCGATTGCTTTCCCCGTCAGCACTTAATGTGCCTTCCGCAAGTATAGTAAACGCGAGAGTTTGTAGGGCATCGCCAGTTAAAATTGCCGTTGCTTCATCGTATTTGATGTGACAAGTCTGATGGCCACGACGAAGTTCATCGTCATCCATTGCTGGAAGGTCGTCATGAATCAGAGAATAGGCATGAATACATTCGATTGCAGAAGCTGGAGTATCGAGTTCTTCAGCGGTACAGCCGAGCATTTCCCCTGTAATGTAGACAAGAAATGGACGTGCGCGTTTTCCGCCTAAAAGTAACCCATAACGCATCGCGTTGATCAGGTTCTGATTTTGGTGTGGCAGGCGATCAAGCCAAAGGTTCAGCTGCTCGTTATTACGTGCTTGATAAGACAATAAAGTCTCGATCATAGGGGATCTCATACAATTCGTTATTCTGGTTGTGGGTTAAAGTCACTAAGTTCTGCATTTTCATCATTTTGCAGTAAGATGCTAACACGCTGTTCAGCATCGTTTAGTTTACTTTGACCAGCACGAGCGAGGGAGATGCCTCGTTCGAACTTTTTCAGCGCATCATCTAAAGCTAGATCACCATTTTCTAGTTGATCAACCAAGCCATCAAGCTCTTCGATAGCCGCTTCAAAGCTCATATTTTCAGGTTTCTTAGTAGCCATAATAAATCTGCGTTTGGAAATATGAACGAACGTTACCCTAGGCCGCTGAGATGGTCAAATGTAACCAAGAAATTTTGCTAGAAAGTTCGTTTTTAAGGGGCTTGAACTCACTTTGGTTGAATAACCTTAGCTTTATCGAGTTTATGCGCTAAGGATAAGAGCAAAGTAAGCCAATAATTGTGATTCAAAAACGAAAAGTGTGATATTTAGGCCAAGAATTTACTAAAAGATCTTATAGTCTGGCCGATAAAAAGATTATCGTCGACGTAGAGCTACAAAAAAGCATGAGGAGTGCTCAGTGGATTTAGCAACCCTAATAGGTTTGATTGGTGGATTTGCCTTTGTAATCATGGCAATGATCCTAGGTGGAAGCCTCGGGATGTTCTATGACACGACATCCATTTTGATCGTGGTGGGTGGTTCAACGTTTGTTGTTCTAATGAAGTTCACCATGGGACAATTCTTTGGAGCCACCAAAATCGCTGGCAAAGCATTTATGTTTAAGGCCGATGAACCTGAAGATCTTATCGCTAAAGTGGTAGAGATGGCGGATGCAGCACGTAAGGGTGGCTTCTTGGCACTTGAAGAAATGGAAATCAGCAACAGTTTCATGCAAAAGGGCATCGACCTATTAGTAGATGGCCATGATGGTGATGTGGTGCGTGCTGCACTGCAAAAAGACATCGCATTAACCACAGAGCGTCATGAGCAGGGCGCGAAAGTGTTCTCTGCATTTGGTGATGTAGCACCCGCGATGGGTATGATTGGTACCTTGGTTGGTTTGGTTGCCATGCTTTCTAACATGGATGATCCAAAAGCGATCGGCCCTGCGATGGCGGTAGCACTTTTAACGACCCTGTACGGTGCAATTCTTTCGAACATGGTGTTCTTCCCAATTGCGGACAAGCTTGCGCTGCGTCGTGACCAAGAGACACTCAACCGTCGTTTGGTTATGGATGGTGTATTAGCGATTCAAGATGGTCAGAACCCACGAGTTATCGATGGTTACCTCAAGAGCTACCTCAATGAAGGTAAGCGCACGATTGATGGTGAACCCGCGTAAGAGGATTTGAAGATGGATGAAGAAAATCCATGTAAATGTCCTCCTCCGGGGTTACCTCAATGGATGGGGACATTTGCTGACTTGATGTCACTGCTGATGTGTTTCTTCGTACTGCTGCTCTCATTCTCTGAGATGGACGTACTGAAGTTCAAACAGATCGCTGGATCGATGAAATTTGCGTTTGGTGTACAAAACCGCTTGGAAGTGAAAGATATTCCTAAAGGTACTAGCATCATTGCGCAAGAGTTTCGCCCTGGTCGCCCAGAGCCGACTCCTATCGATGTGATCATGCAGCAGACCATTGATATTACGCAGCAAACGCTTGAGTTTCATGAAGGTGAATCTGAGCGTGCTGGCGGCACAATGCGTGACCAAGGCAAGATGACGGGAGGCAAGTCGCCAGAGGTTTCAACTCACGACAATCAAAACTCTGAGTCAGACCAACAGCAACAGCAAGCCGAAGCTCAATCGCAAGAGATGGAAACCTTGATGGAAAGTATCAAGAAAGCGTTGGAGCGAGAGATCGACCAAGGCGCGATTGAGGTGGAAAACCTTGGCCAGCAGATCGTCATTCGAATTCGTGAGAAAGGCGCGTTCCCGTCGGGTTCTGCTTTCCTACAACCTAAGTTTCGACCATTGGTTAGACAGGTGGCTGAATTGGTAAAAGATGTACCAGGTATTGTTCGTATTTCTGGCCACACCGATAATCAGAGACTTGATTCAGAGCTTTATCGTTCTAATTGGGACCTGTCATCGCAGCGTGCGGTGTCTGTGGCTCAAGAGATGGAAAAGGTACGCGGTTTCTCTCATCAACGCTTGAGAGTGCGCGGTATGGCCGACACTGAGCCTGTTGAACCCAATGATACTGAATGGCAGCGTAGCCTCAACCGCCGTGTTGAAATCAGCATAATGCAGGGTGAACCGCTTTATAGTGATGAAGTGCCTGTTATTGGTCAGTAGTAGGCAGAGAGACAGCGATTAGTCTTCAGGTACACATACGTTAGTCAGCAGATAGCATCGAAAGCCCAACCTTATGATGAGGTTGGGCTTTTTGTTTTCTGGTCTTCAATGATGCTCTCAGCGGTATTTATGTCGTTTTGAAACCTGCTACTTTTAATAACAGGCGGTTTAATTATCGGGTTAAAGCAACCACTCTTTTCCTTGCTTCACTTTCTCATGTATAATTCGCGCCCTTAGATTTAATATTGATCTATTATTGCTTCAATAACTATGTGAAATGACCTTTTACGTGGTGATGAACCTACTAAAATTTGTGAACCTTATTGGCGTGAAAGTACTATGAAATTTATTGTTAAGCCTCATCCGGAAATTTTTATTAAAAGTGAATCGGTGCGTAAGCGCTTCACAAAGATTCTAGAACGTAATATTCGTACTATTCTTCAGCGTCGTACTGAGTCTGTGGCTGTCTTCAACCGCCGTGACTACATCGAAGTGACGTCTGAGAGCGACAAGTACTTTAAAGAAACACTCGAAGTATTGACGCAAACTCCGGGTATTCATCACTCCCTTGAGGTTCAGCAATCAGAATTTAAAGACCTGCACAATATTTACGAGCAAGTTCTTGAACGAAGCGGTGCTCTTATTGAAGGCAAGACTTTCTCTGTGCGAGCCAAGCGTCGTGGTAAACATGACTTTACTTCTATCGAGCTAGAACGCTACGTAGGTGGTGGTTTAAACCAAGCGGTTGAATCAGCAAAAGTAAAACTGAAAAATCCAGATATTACCGTTAAAGTTGAAGTCGAGAACGAAAAGCTAAACCAAGTTATTGAACGTCATAAAGGCCTAGGCGGATTCCCTCTAGGTACTCAAGAAGATCTGCTTAGCTTGATCTCTGGCGGTTTCGATTCTGGCGTTTCAAGCTACTTACACATCAAACGTGGTTCTAAAGTGCATTACTGCTTCTTTAACCTAGGTGGCCCAGCGCACGAAATTGGTGTTAAGCAAGTTTCTCACTATCTATGGGATAAATACGGCTCATCGGCAAAGGTGAAGTTCATCTCTATCGATTTTGAACCGGTAGTCGCAGAGATTCTTGAGAACGTTGAAGATGGCCAAATGGGCGTGGTTCTTAAGCGTATGTTCATGCGTGCTGGTGGTATGGTTGCAGAACGCTTCGGTATCGAAGCCCTAGTAACGGGTGAAGCATTAGGTCAGGTTTCTAGCCAAACGCTAACTAACCTTCGCCACATTGACAACGTGACCGATACTTTGATCCTTCGTCCGCTTATTAACTGGGACAAAGAAGACATCATCGACCTGTCTCGTAAGATTGGCACCGAAGACTTCGCGAAAGTAATGCCTGAGTACTGTGGTGTTATTTCTAAGAAGCCAACAGTGAAAGCGAAGAAGGGCAAATTAGAAGCAGAAGAAGCTAAGTTTAACTTTGAAGTGCTGGAGCAAGTGATCGAGAACGCTCGAGTTATGGATATCCGTGACATCGAGAAAGAGAGCCAAGAGCAAGCGCCGGAAGTTGAACAAGTTCAAGCTGTTGCTGAGCACGCTATTGTTCTTGATATCCGTAGCCCAGACGAAGAAGACGAAAGCCCACTAGAGATCGATGGTGTTGAAATTAAACATATCCCGTTCTTCAAGCTTTCGACTCAGTTTGGCGACTTAGACCAAGCAAAAGAGTACTTGCTGTACTGTGACCGTGGTGTAATGAGCCGTCTACAGGCGCTTTATCTAAAAGAGCAAGGCTTCCATAACGTGAAGGTTTACCGCCCATAGTGGTATAGAGTAGCCGAATATTTTGCAAAGCCGTTTACTGAAAAGTAAGCGGCTTTTTTATTTTCTATTGTGAATGTTTTACAGTAGGCAGTAAGAGGCGCGAGTTTGTCGAGTTATCATCATGCTCTTTCTTGATATTCTGAGATTGAAATGATGGGGTTTGAGTTGGCTTGTAGATGACCGAAGAAGTGTGAGTATCTGAGGAACTCTGTTACTTTTTAGTGCGATTCAATGGTTCTATTTGTATGTGTTCAGTTGATTATTTGAGTGGGTGTCTGATTCTGTGATTAACGATGAAAAATAACAAAGATTAATTAGTACAGCTATTGATAAACTTGTTGTTATTTTTCTTTGCACATAAAAAAACACCGCCCATAAGGCGGTGTAAACAAATTTGACAGACAGGTCAAAATAAATACAGGAAGTACATGTCTCGTTTCAGTATAGAACTGCAACAAAACATTTGGTAGAACTCTACCCAACTCGAAAAGAACGAGTTTGCAAACACAACATCGCAGGAGCTAAACCAATTGATTCTAGAGAGAATCAAGCCGTTCAGGCTAGCTGCTGCGGGATGAAATATAGAATTTCTCTGGCCGCTAGGCAATGGACAAATTATAATGTTTCAGATAAAAAAAACTAATGCTTATTTAGAGAGTACCTATGTCTCGTCGATTACCCCCATTAAACTCGCTAAGAGTGTTTGAAGCCGCTGCTCGACACTTGAGTTTTACGCGTGCTGCAGAAGAGCTGTTTGTTACTCAAGCTGCAGTGAGTCATCAGATTAAAGCGCTTGAAGAATTCTTGTCTTTGAAGCTGTTTCGTCGAAGGAATCGCTCTTTGCTGCTGACTGAAGAAGGTCAGAGCTACTTCTTAGACATCAAAGATATTTTTACATCACTGGCTGAAGCGACGGATAAAGTGCTTGAGCGAAGTGAGAAGGGCGCATTGACCATCAGCTTACCGCCAAGCTTTGCCATTCAATGGTTAGTGCCAAGGCTTGCAGACTTTAATCAGCAAGAACCTGATATCGACGTACGAATTAAAGCCGTTGATATGGATGAAGGCTCGCTGACCGATGACGTAGACGTAGCTATTTATTATGGTCGAGGTAATTGGTCGGGGCTTAGAGCCGATAAGCTTTATCAAGAATACTTGATCCCTCTTTGCTCACCTTCAGTGTTGCTTGGTACCAAACAATTAGAATCGCTAAGCGATTTAGCATGTCATACGCTATTACATGATACTTCTCGAAAGGATTGGAAGCAGTTCGCTAAGCAAAATGGCATCGATGGGGTAAACGTCAATCACGGTCCTATCTTTAGTCACTCAACCATGGTGTTGCAGGCGGCAGCTCACGGCCAAGGCATAGCACTGGGTAACAACGTGTTGGCGCAACCTGAAATCGAAGCGGGTCGTTTGATTGCGCCTTTTGACGAAGTGTTGGTGAGCAAGAATGCCTTCTATGTGGTTTGTCACGAGAAACAAGCCGATATGGGCCGTATCGCCACCTTCCGCGATTGGATGCTGGCGAAAGCGCAAAGTGAACAAGAGGATTTACTCGATGAATAACGTCATCATTGACGGTGAACATAATCCAATCACCTTTATCTTTGCACATGGTGCTGGCGCAGGTATGGATCATGAATTCATGCAGTCGGTGGCAAAAGGGTTAGCCTTTAAAGGGATACGAGTGATTCGTTTTAATTTCCCTTACATGATTAAACGTGCTGAAGATGGCAAGCGTCGTCCACCTGACAGAGCCCCTAAGCTGCTTGAAGCTTACCAAGACATCATTGAGCAGTGCGATGCCGATAAGCTTGTGATTGGCGGTAAATCGATGGGAGGGCGTATGGCGAGCCATTTGTCTGAAGTTGATAAGGTGGCAGCGATGGCCTGTTTAGGCTTTCCTTTCCACCCTCCAGGTAAGCCAGAGAAGTACAAAGGTGAACACTTAGCTGAGTTACAAAAGCCATGTCTTATTTTGCAGGGTGAGCGCGATACTTTTGGTAAGCGTGAAGAGTTTTCTGATTTCGACCTGTCGGATTCTATTCGTGTTGAATTTATCCCAGACGGTGATCACAGCTTTAAGCCTCGTAAGAGTTCTGGTTACACAGAGCAGCAGAATATTGCCTTAACCGTTGAGAAGCTGTCGGCGTTTATCAAAGAGGTACTCAATGAGAAGTAAGTATTTACTCACGTTTGCAGGTATCTCTGGTGCGATTGCTGTGATGCTTGGTGCCTTCGCGGCTCACGGGTTGAAAGCTATCTTGCCAGAATATCTGCTAGGCGTGTTTGAGACGGGTGTTCAGTATCAGTTTATCCATACTTTAGCGATATTGGCGTGTGGCGCTCTGCTGCAGATGAAACTTGGCGCTAAATCACAAAAATATTTTTTCATTGCGGCAATTTGCTTTATCATCGGCATCCTTTGTTTTAGTGGCAGCCTTTATGGCTTGGCACTGACAGGAATAAAATGGTTTGGCCCTATCACTCCGTTTGGTGGTCTACTATTTATCATTGGTTGGGGAGTCTTCTCCTTCGCTGCTTTGAATATAAAAGAGGTAACTCAGTGAAACACGTACTACTTTATTGTCGCTCTGGTTTTGAAAAAGAATGTGCTGGCGAAATTCAAGACAAGGCAACACAACTGGAAGTGTTTGGTTTTCCTCGCTTAAAGAACAATACAGGCTTTGTATTGTTTGAATGTTATCAAGCAGGCGAAGCCGATAAATTGGTTAAAGAGATTGACTTCCAATCGCTGATCTTTGCTCGTCAAATGATCGCGGTAGCCGCTGAAATCAAAGATCTGCCGACTGATGATCGTATCTCTCCAATTCTTGAGGCGCTTTCTGAGAAAGAAGGTTTCCCACGTTGTGGCGATATCCGTATTGAAACGCCAGACACCAATGAAGCGAAAGAACTTTTGAAGTTCTGCCGTAAGTTTACCGTGCCAATGCGTCAAGCTATGCGTGGTAAAGGTCTGATGACAGCGAAAGACAATGTTAAGAAGCCTGTGCTTCACTTATGTTTTATCGCTCCGGGTCATTGCTTGGTCGGTTACTCTTACCCAACCAATAACTCACAGTTCTTTATGGGCATTCCTCGTTTGAAGTTCCCATCAGATGCGCCAAGCCGTTCTACATTGAAGCTAGAAGAAGCGTTCCACGTATTCATCCCTCGTGATGAGTGGGATGAGCGTCTTGCTCCAGGTATGTGGGGCGTAGATTTAGGTGCGTGTCCAGGTGGTTGGACTTACCAACTGGTTAAGCGTTCTATGTTCGTTCACTGTGTTGACAACGGCATGATGGCGGACAGCCTAATGGAAACGGGTCAAATCAAGCACCATATGGTAGATGGCTTTAAATTTGAACCTGACCGTAAGAACGTGACTTGGATTATCTGTGACATGGTTGAGAAGCCAGCTCGTGTTGCTCACTTAATGGGTGAGTGGATCATCAAAGGCTGGGCGAAAGAAGCACTGTTCAACCTTAAACTGCCAATGAAAGGCCGTTACGATGAAGTACTGCAGGATATCGAGAACCTGAAACAGTTCCTGATTGATAACAAAGTTAAATTCAAGATGCAGGCGAAGCACCTTTACCACGATCGCGAAGAGATCACGGTGCATATTCAGTCGCTTTCGAATATCTCGCCGTACTAATACGCGGTTAATGAACATACAAAACGCTCCTCATAAGGAGCGTTTTTTTGTTATGAGAGGTTTACTCTGAGGTAGGCCACATATCCCAAAGCATTGCTTCCATATTGCTTTCGACATCATCGCTAGTGTTTGAGAAAAAATCCAAGTTAGTGCGAGCTTCTACTTCATCAATGGTTGTGACAAAGCTTTCGAGTTCACTGCTTGATACATCACGGTGCGGCACAATAAAAGCAATCGCATCGTTGTAATACGGGTCGAGAATAACTTTGTAGAATGCACTTGGAATCATAACGCCATTGCCAATAAAGGTTTCATTCCCGTCATAAATTGGGCCTGTCACCACATAGAGCTCTTGATATTCATTGGCAAGGTCACGTACATGCTCTTCTAGCAATCGCCAACCAACTCGATTAAACCCTGGAAGCTGTGGTGACATATTGCTTAGTAAGAAACTTTCTTGCATCGATATTTCGCTGAAGTCCATTGCTGCAGACGGAGCAAGGTGGCCACGGTCATAACCGGATTTGGAGTAGTCGCTTAGTGTTGATTGGGCGTATTCGGGGAGTTCTGAATCGGCTTTAAAGCGGTTACTTCGTTTGAACTGCCCATTGACGCTTTCTGCGGTGACATGATAGGCGACCCAATCAGCATTCTTCATGGAATAGTTGTAGCCAATGGCATAACCGGTTCGACAAAGCATTTGATCAGAGGATTCTGAAGGCAAACCTTTGACTAGATGTTCACCACAGGCTTCGGTTGCGACAGCAAGAGGCGCGATATTAAGTAAGAGGGTAGTTAATGATAATAATAGTATGTTTTTCATTGTGTTTCTCCTTATTGGAGCAATGAAATTAAATACTTATATCAATAAGACTGTGATGAAGGCTAGATGTTAATCAATACTCGATAAGGTATTGATTAACATTATGATTAGGTTGTGAATGTAACGGAGAACACAACAGAAAAGATGAACATCCAGAAGTGTTAAGTTTGGCTGCCAGAGAAGCGAATATCTTGCAGATTGAAGCCCAAATCTATGTCTGTTTTGAGTGCTGAAACGAGCTTACATACGCGAGCCGATTCAATATGCTCATCGAATTTCTTACGATACTTTTTCGGTAAGTCTTCAGCTAGGAATGCCGTTTCTATATCTGGATACGTTGTTAATATCTCTTTGGCAGCTTTTGGTCCAACTCCAGGAATCCCCGGCACTTGGCTTGAGCTGACGCCCGTTAATCCCCAGTAATCTGCGAGCTGTTCAGGTTTTACGCCAAATTCCGCTTCGATAAAGGGTTTATCTAACCAACGGTGCTGAAAGTAATCACGGATCTGTAGCGTTGGTGATAACAGTTGGCAGTAGCCCTTATCCGTAGAGATGATGGTGACCGTTTCTCCGTGATCGGCCACTTTCTTAGCGAGCGTAGCGACTAGATCATCCGCTTCATCACCATCAGATAGCAGTGAATCAATCCCTAATTCCCACCAAGCTTGTTGGATAGCATCAAGGCCTTTCATTAATGGTTCAGGCATCGGCTTGCGGTTTTGCTTGTAGGCAGGAAGGACTTCTGCACGCCAGCCTCGATCTTGTAAATGATGATCAAATACCGCAATGATATGAGTTGGCTTTGATTCTTTTAGGATGCGATTAAGAGTACGAGCAGTAGTGGTGATGGTTCTTGCAATATCGGTTGGGTCCGGCTGAACAGAGTGAACGCGTCGGATGAGATTCAAAGCATCGATAATAACAAGATGGATAGACATAAGTTTCCACTAAATAGGCAATAAATAAGGGGCTGCTAGCCCCTTATAGTAACGTATCATTTGGTGAGTTGAAACGCTGGCGACGTAAACGTCATGACTTGTTTAGCTTTATGCTTATGGCCTGTTATCAATCACTTGTCGTTATTCGCTGCTAGGCATAATTTTATAGCAAGGAACGTAGTCTGTGCCTCCTGGCAGTTTCATTCGATGCTGTTCAACAAAGTCATTCAGCAGTTGGTCCATTTTGGTCATCAGTTCTTTGTCGCCATCAATCAAGAATGGGCCGTGTTTCTCTATCTCTAGAATACCTTCGGCTTTGACGTTACCGGCCACAATACCAGAAAACGCTTTACGTAAATTAGCCGCAAGGCTTTCTGTTTTCTGGTCCATATGAAGATCAAGTGCCGCCATAGACTCATGTGTCGGATCGAAGGGCAGTTGGAACTCAGGCTCAATATGCAGTGACCAGTTATAGCTATAAGCATCGCCGGTCTCTTTACGGTGAGAGCGTACATCTGGCATCGCTTGTTTCATGATTTTCGCTGCGTGTGCTGGATCATCAATCACGATTTCGTAGTGTTTCTGAGCCTCTTCCCCGAGGGTTTCCCCGATGAACTTATCGATAGAGCGGAAGTAAGCTTCACTCTCTTTTGAACCCGTTAATACAATCGGCATGGGTTGGTCGACGTTATTTGGGTGCATCATGATCCCTAAGATATACAGCAACTCTTCAGCCGTACCGGGGCCACCAGGGAAAATAATGATGCCATGTGCCATACGAACGAATGCCTCAAGACGCTTCTCGATATCTGGCATGATCACCAGTTCGTTCACTATCGGGTTTGGTGGCTCAGCCGCAATGATTGATGGTTCAGTTAACCCTAAGTAACGGTGGTCTGTATAGCGCTGCTTAGCGTGACCAATCGCCGCACCTTTCATTGGCCCTTCCATTGCACCCGGTCCACACCCCGTACAGATGTTGAGTTCACGTAGGCCAAGTTCATTACCTACTTCACGAGTATATTGGTATTCAGTGGCGTTAATTGAGTGGCCACCCCAACACACGATCAGGTTAGGTTCTATGCCCGGCGTAAGTGCGCCTGCATTTCTCAAAATACCAAAGACGAGGTTGGTAATATGAGTGGCATTAGTCAGGTTGAGTCTTTGGTTGTCTGCAAGATGCATGTTGACGTAGACAATGTCACGCAGCACTGAGAATAGGTGCTCTTGGATACCCTTGATGATTTCACCATCGACAAAGGCATGCTCTGGTGGGTTGCTCAGTTCGAGCTTGATACCACGCTCACGTCGCACGACTTCAACATCAAACGATTGATACTTGTCGAGCAACTCTTTGGAGTTGTCGGTGTGGCTTCCCGAGTTAAGTACCGCTAACGTACAGTTACGATACAGTTGGTACAGATCACTAGACGCGGTTTTCTTAAGACGCTCAACTTCAAGTTGAGAGAGTAAATCCATGCTACCGGCAGGGCTGATATGAGTGATCATAGTGCCTCCTTGTTGAAAAGAGCAGGGGGACGTTGAAGTGACCCTCTGGCTCGAGAGTGAGAAGCAAACGTTGAAAGTGTTTGGTTAAAGGTGAGAGAGTTAACCAGACGAAACGGTTACGACAGCGTTGCTTAATGGATTATATAATCTTGCTTAACAGTCTATATGAAGGTGCTTAACAGTATATACATGGGTGCTTAATAGCAGATGTATAGATGCTTAAGAGCTAATATAAAATAAATTAAGAGCGTATATACAGCATTGCTTGCCAAGAATGCTTGTTAAGCGAATGTTAATCATTAGCTTAGCAAACATTGAGGGAAATGGTATGTGATAAGTATTTGAAAAAATGAAATAAATTAAATCTAAGGCTGGCTTAGTTCCAAACAAGTTGGTTGGTACCGCGTTGCTTTGCTTTGTTTAGCGTCTTATTAAGTCTCTCTAATACTTCTTCAGGCGTATCAGACTCTTTAAACTGAGTACTTGCCGCACACAAGGTAATCGTGATTTGTTGGTCACGGAACTTAAAGGGTAGGCGGCTTACTTGAGCTTGGATGTTTTGAATTACCTGGTGGCAATATTCATCGGTTTGTTCTGGCAACAGCAAGACAAACTCTTCTCCAGAAAAGCGAGCCACGGTATCGGTTGTGCCTGCTTCTTTAGTAATTGTTCTCGCGATGATTTTAAGTGCCTTATCACCCGCGGTATAACCAAAGCTGTCGTTGATGGCTTTGAAGTTGTCTATGTCGAGTAGCACTACGCGCAGTGAGTGTTGTGCACGAATCCAACGGCGATACTCAAGCTCTAAGCGATCAGTAAAGGCGGTGCGATTGTAAACTTTAGTGAGCGGGTCAAGTAGCATACGCTGAGCCTGATCTTCTAAGCGCTTGCGGTAATCTTGGGTGACTTCATAGAGTGAATCTAACTGAGTCTTCCCATAACTCATTCTCTCTATTAGAGCTTGTTCTTTCTGTTCTGCGTGATTCAGTCTTTCTGAAAGAGAGGCGATTTCAGTGAGTAGCGGATTAATCGTTCGCTTTAAACTATCAATTTCCTTCGCTTTCTCTACAGAGTTCTGGCTCTTAATGACAAGTTCACTTAACTCAGAGTTAAGGCCTTGGCGGTGCTCAAAGTAACTTTGGCTCTGATCGGCATTTTGGTCTGCCGTTTTGATACTGGAGGCCAGCGAAGAGTTTAGCTGATCGATAAATTGTTCAGACTTCTTACGCTCTAGGTTGGTGCCTTCAATTACTAGTTTGAGGATCTGAAGTGTCAGCTCAAGCAGATTTTGTGTGGAAACACCCAGTAGCAGTTTCGCTCGAATATCGGTAAGCAAATCACCCGATTCACCCTCGAAATCGAGTTCAGTGATCAGATGTTGTAATTCGTTTGATAGGTCGGAAAGGAGTTCTTGTTCCGGAGAATGCGTAACGTCGGCAAAATGAGTGCGTGAGTTATTCGCCATAATCTTAATGGCACGCTCATAAATACCGAGAAGTTTCATGGCATGGTCGACTTTCTGACTGCCATTGCATTCGGAGAAGCTAAGTAAGTTTCGTAGGTCGCGTTTAAGCTGTGCTGGAAGGCCTGTTATGCGTTGCAGCGTTTCCCCACTGTGCTTAATGCTATCGTCCAGATATCCGTTCTGTTTATCCATAGCCAACGTTTTCTGCTTAAGCATCCTTTCTAATACTGCCAGCTTTGGGATCATCGAGCTAATGTCTTTTTGCTTTTCTAGCTCTTCCCGAAGGGCAATGAGGTTTTCATCTAAATGGCTGTTACTGCCAACACATGCGTCACTTAAAGATGTGACGATACGCTTTAGAACTTTTTGTTCTCTAATAAATTTGAACGAGGTGTCTCTTTGCGTCAAACGGACCTGCTCCAACTGAAGTTTCAGCTGGTGGAGTTGCGCCTGAATGTCTTTTTCAAGAATGCCCATAGATGTATTAATTAGCGCCGCGTAGACCGAGCTCGATCATTTTGATGAAATTCCGTTGCATCGATAATAACAAAACTAAAAATAAGGTCACGGCTTGCCGCTCTTAACCGCTCGCAAATCAGTCATCTTTTAGCATTTTTTTGATGTTGTCCTCATTCTGGTATGACGATTGTATCTTTATTAACCCTTGATTAATCGCATGTTTACACGCTTCTCTTATGTTACCAGTTGCAAGGCTCGCTGCGGGCGCATTATCGATAGCTTTTAAGTATACCCATTGACTGCTGCGCTCTTTGAGACTGATCTCACGCGCTAGATTCGTCGACATCAATAACACATCGAGCAGTTCTTGGTCGTTAATTGCAGTGTAAGCACGTGGCAGGAACGGGTAGTCAGCGATGCCCATACGGACTGTTCGGTTGATGTTTCGCTCGGGTTCGAAGTTATTAACCCAAGATTGAATCTTTCTGAACAGGGCTTCAGGTGATAAATCACGGTCAGCGTTGGGCTCGATATAAAGCAGGTTTGCATCCGAGAAATGGTAGACACGAGCTGGGCCTTCAAGCTTAGATTTGAGGAATTCGCCAAAAGCATCTTCGAGTTCTAGACCCGCTTTGTAACCGTTCTGCGTGTACATATTACGTAGGAAAGGTAAGTCAATCATCACGAAGCGTAAACGGTCGTTGAGCGGTTCATGAATCAATTCACCAAGCTGCCACTGCTCAAAGGTTTGGCTGGTTTGTTCCAAGGAATTTGAGAGTTTCGCATTCAGCATTCTTAGATTAGGAAGCTTAGAACGCGAATGCGTAAAGAGGTCGGTACGCAGTGAATCGACCTCTTTGGCTAAGGTTTGAATGAGGTAGCCTCGGCGCAGCACAAAGAAGAATAAGACAATGCTGAACAAGAATAGGGCAAACGAAATCTTTTGGAACTTACGATGTTCTAGTTTGTATTTCTCTAGCTCTTGCTCTTGGCCTGCATAGTGCAGAGTTTGTTCGGCAAACTCTTTTTGTTGGCGGAATGCGTCTTCCCCAACACGGTTGAGTTTTTGCTGCTCTAAAGAGACAAGGCTGTTGTATTGCTTGAGATTTGCCAACGCTTGCTGTGGACGACCTGCCTGTTCATAACCCAAAGAGAGTAAATAGTATGAGCGTTGCGACAGGCGCATATTTTCTACCTGTCGCGATATCTCAAGTGCACGTGTCGCATGCTTGATCACATCTTCGCTCTCTTGCAGGTGGTAAGCCAATCCTGCTGATAATAGCGCAGCACGACCTTCCAGTTTTGGAATGTCGGTGTATTCTAGCAGTTCAAGGGCACGGGTTAAGTACTGCTCAGCTAGAGGGTAGTTATAGAGGCGTAAGTAAGTTGCCGATAGACTTAGACGAATATCGATGACTTGGTGGATATCTCTGTCGGTACTTTCGTGGTCAAGGACGTTGAAAAAATGCACTAGAGCAAGGTTATATTTACCTTGTAAGAAGTACACATCACCCATCTTTTTAAGTACTTGAGCTAATATAGGAGAATTTTCAAAGTTATCGTAAAAATCAGCAGCTTGAGATAGGTGTTCTAATGCCTTATCTAAGACTTGGCGCTCAAAGAAAAGCTGTGCAAGCAGGCGATTGACCTTGGCTAAGCGTGAACTCAGGTTACCTTCTACTGATTTCCAGTAGCCATACAGCAACTCAGAGAGTGCGTGGTTGTATTCTTTATGGGTTAGATAAAATTCACCGACCGAGATGTGGTAGTCGATGGTAACTTTTTCTGAGTAACGCTGATCGAGGTAGGTTTTCGCTTCTTGGTAGAACTTCTCGGCTTCGTCGACCTTATTGTCATAAGAGGCGATATCAGCTTTCAGCATGATCAAACGATATGTAATACCTTCTGTTAAACGTAAGGTTTTATTCACCGATTCTAGGTTTGCTTCAATACTTGTCAGCTCTGCTGTGGCTGTGGCTGACTTTCTGTCACTCAGCCAAAGTAAGCGAACTTTTAGGATCTGAAGGTCCAGCTTTAAGTAATTAAGCTTATAGGTTTTTGCTAGCTCAGAGGCTTTGTCGATGTTTTTAATCGCAATACGAATGTTGCCTAGGTTGTATTCCGCCTTCGCTAAGATTTTGTAGGCATCGATGCTGCTGTTTGGCGTTCTAATTGAAGAGTCTGTCTCTTCGCGAGAAATCGCTGAAGGGCTTTTCTCACGTTGATCAGAAAGGACACGAAGCGTTAGGTAGCTGTTGGCCATTTGTTTTGCTTGGCTCGGCTCGATCTCAACCAAGTTATTGGCTTCATTGAGTAGCGCCGACGAATAAACCGACGCATTGACCGATGTGCTTAAGCTTAAAATAAATAGACTAACAACGTATAACCAACGCATTTCAATGTCCCTTTAAAGATTTGGTAGGTTCAAATAAGTGTGGGTGGTTCACGCCTGATTATTGGCGAGCCATACGCTTATTGTGGCTTGGTCTATCTTGCTCTGTTGAACGGTATGGATTGATATCCAGACCACCACGACGCGTGTAACGTGCAAACACGGTTAGCTTCGATGGCGCACAGTATTTCATGATATCAGTGAAGATGCGCTCAACACATTGTTCGTGAAATTCATTGTGCTCACGGAAAGAAACTAAATAGCGTAGCAGAGCTTCACGGTCAATTTGCTTGCCTGAATATGCGATCTCAACGCTGCCCCAATCCGGTTGGTTGGTGATCAAGCAGTTCGACTTCAACAGGTGGCTATGCAGAGTTTCTTCTACTTCTTGTTCGCCAGCAGCACCTTCAAGCAGTGACGCTTCAAAATCATAGCTGGTGATTTGGATATCTTGGTTGTCGATACAGTCACCTTCCATCGTCACGATTGGTTGGTTCGTGTAGTCGGTTACTGAGTTTACATTCACAATCACAGGTTCGCCTGCACATGCAGACAAATCTTGGGTCAGGCGCTCAGTGACTTGAGCCCAGTTTTCAAATTGAGTCTGGTTATAGCTGTTTAGGTACAGTTTGAAAGATTTTGATTCAATTAAATTTTGGCTGGTGGCTGGGATGAAAACTTCACCCACCGCTACTTGTGGTAGGCCGTTGATGTTTAGCCACGAAAGCTCGTACATCGTCCAAATATCATGACCAACAAAAGGCAGCTCGCCGTTTAGCGCAAGATCATCGCGATTAAGGCTACGAGGCACTGGTTGCAATAAACTTGCATCGTATTGGTTAGAGTACTCAGTTTTTTGGCCAAGGGTTAAACCCGCTAGCTCTTTTGCGTCAGAATATTTGCTCATACTTTCGTTTCAAATTCGATTAGAATGGGGTCGATTTTACTGAATCCCCATTACCCTGTCATTAAGTCATCGCTTAATCGGTGTTGAAAGGGCTCGGATTCTATTTATTATTTTGTGTTTAGGAGATTTTCATGACTCAACGTGCTCAAGACGCACTACTTTCTTTTAGTCAGCGATACGTTGACGCGTGGCAGCAGCAACACCAAAGTTTACCTCGTAATGAGGAGTTGGTGGACATCGTATCGCCATGCGTAGAAGAAAAGAGTGGCGACGCCGTGTTGTGGAAGCACTATCCACGTGAGCAATTCGCGGATTTCACGAACGTTGAAACCGGTATTGAGTTGACTCTGCATGAAGACATTAAGACTTTCTACGGTGCACAATTCAGCGCGGATATGAACGCGACTTTTGATGGTAACGAGCTGACTCTGTTACAGATTTGGAGTGATGAAGACTTCGAATGCCTGCAAGAAAACATTTTAGGTCACTTAGTCACTCAGCGTCGTTTAAAGCTAAAACCAACGGTTTTCATTGCCGCGACCGATGCAGAGCTTGATGTTATCTCTATCTGTAACCTGACGGGCAACGTGATCCTAGAGCGCTTAGGCACCAAAAATAGTGATGTACTAGCCGAGACATTGGCAGAGTTTTTAGAAAAGCTACAACCATCGGTATAAAGTGAATCAAGTGAGCTCTTCTAATGAAGACTTTTTATGATGCCAAAAGACTAGGAACGTCAACCTAAGCCTAGGTTGACGATGATATTTACACTATTGGTTAGTTATTGATCCAAAGCTTATAAAAATCACTGTATCCCGACTTGTTTATGTAAAGCCCATTAACTTGTTTCGCTTGAACTACTTCTTCTTGTCCCCAAAAAAGTGGGAGTAAAGAGCTTTCAGAACATAGTTGATTAAACCGCGTGACTAATTGCGGTAGTTGGTCTTCATTTGCTAATTGCTTATGAAGGTCAGATGTGTGTTCTAAAAGTTGTTCATAAGGGTAAATAAATCGAATGGCAGTGCTGGCTAACAGCCATTCATAAAGACCGAACTCTAAGGGTTGTTCTATAACCTCTTCTACAAATAAGAGATCGGCTTGATCTCTAAGCATTTCTGGTGTGCTCGCATTGGGTAAGATAACGACATCCACGATTATACCTGTCTCGGAAATTTTTTTAATTAACCAGTTAGAAAGGTGCTCAAGATACTTAATTGTCCATTTCGGGTGCGTTAAGACCAACTTTCCACTTAATATCGGTGTCGAAATCGGGTTTATAGAGCATGAAGAAGACTCATTTAATGTCATCGGGTGTAAGTTTTCACTGGCGCTAAATTGGTTTCGAATTGATTTTAGGTACTTAAAAAGGTTATCGATCGTGTGGGGTGAAATATCACTACTTTCACGCATATTATAAGCTAAGTATGAAAAGGCTTGGATTAGATGCTTTTCTGTTTCGAGGGCTGGATGATTGAAACTTACAAAGTGCTCAAGTTGGCTGCCTTGGTGTGAAAGCGTTATTTCTTGAAGCAATGCGTTTTTAGCAAAGTAATGTGGGTTCTTTCTTAGTACGACCTTATCTTTATCCCAACAAGATAGTGAGAATGGACCGGTACCGATGGGTATATTTCTCTTCTTAGAGAAGGAAAGGTTGCGACTAGTACAAACTGAAGCATTCGCTGTAGCAAGACAATATAGGAAAAGTGGATTTTCACTTTCTAGTTGAATGCAAACGGCTCTTTCAGGCTCTGAAAAATAGATATCTTCAACTTGCTTGAATAATAGACTAACTGGACCTTGTGTATTTTTTAGTTCTCTAAGGCTAAAAACCACATCATCTATAGTCAAAGGCAATCCATCATGGCAAATTACTTCTGGTCTGATCCAGAGGTAGATACGTTTGCCATCTACCCTGTAATCATAGGCTAGTTGAGTCTCCAATTTCCCGTGTACATTAACTATGAGTAAGGTGTCGTAAAGACTTCGAGCTATTTGTAGCTCTGAAAACCGGTAAGTCAAAGTTGGATTTAGTTCATTAACCCAAGGATATTGAGTGATCACTAGAGAATTTGATTCTTCTTTATTTCTATTGGATTCAAGCATTGCTTGATTTAAAGCGTTGGCCGCAACTTCTTGATAGATATGTAGAATCTTAGCAATAACGTCAAAGTTGCTTGATTCGATTTCACTGCTAACGGTCTGATAGATTGCTTGATACATTGAGACTGTTATTTGGATGGTGCTACTTTTCCCTCTCCCTATACCTGGTTGCCAGAAAATCCAATTGTAATCCCCTAAAATTTTTAGAATGTTGGATGTGTTACGTCGGGATGTGGCAAACACGTTTTCCAGTTCATCTAAGTTAACCTCATAAAGGACTGAATGATCGTAGTGGCCCAACAATTGGTTTAGCCTGCGAAGGCATGTTTCAGTCATATTTCTATCGCTATATAATGTGTTTGGGCTTTTAAGTAAATCGAGTTCTGTGGATATAGTTGAGCTAATCTAAATATAGAGTTGGGAATATGGTGTACATACGCTATTAACGATGTTGTTATAAGCATTATTTGATGATTCTGGTAATGTATGAAACTTTATTAGTATTATATTGGCGTGAAGTGATTGCTAATTTTAACACACCATTATTTCCCTTTTTATTTTTGGGCTAATAATATAACTATTTATAAATAATAGGTGGTTGTTTTTTGGTTGTTATTATAAAGTCTCAATATTGAGACGAGGATGGGATGCACTGCATCCCATCTTATCGTGTTAATGTGCTTTTGGAAGAGTTGTAAATATATTCCACTCTTCTTTTACTTCACCTTTATGCCCTATGACCGTAGCTGTAACCTTTCGATTTAGAGCATGGCTTATTTCATCAATACCTATTGAACTCAGTTGAGTATCACCAAAGCCTACAATCCTTATTCGACTTTCTTTTATGCCAAAATTTATTATTTTGTTACGAACTTGTTTAGCTCTACGTGTCGAAAGAGTCATGTTGTATTGGTGATTTCCGACGTTACTGGCGTAACCTTGAATTTCAATTGCGGTATTCGAATACTGCTTTAAGAAGTTAACCATACCTTTGATTTGCTGATCATAAATTGAATTTATTATATCGGAGTCATTATTGAATAAGATTCGAATAACATATGAATCCTCTGTCTCAACAAGGCTTCCACATCCATCATTGTCTATCTCAGCAAATTGAGGGGTGTCTGGGCAAAGGTCTCTTTCATTGATGACCCCATCACTATCTTGGTCAAACTGGTCTGCAACTTGACTTATAGTCGGGGTTGGGATGTAACTAATTTCATCACTTGCTTGAATGTTGAAAGTAAAAAATAGAAAAGACCAAAAAATGGTTTGTTTGTACATTAGTAATCCACCTTATCTGTCCACTCTGTTGGTAAGTTAACTCTCAATGCATTCAATAGGTTGCCTGTAGAAGTAAGGACTCTATATTTAGCGTATTGCTCGGAGTATTTTGCTTCAACGTAACCTTTTCGTGACTCGAAAAGTTCATTTTCAGTATTCAAAAGATCGAGCAAAGTACGTTTGCCTATTAAGTATTGCTTTTCGTAAGCAATTACTGTTTCAGAAGCCGAGTCCACATGATCTGCAAGGAACACTTTTTGTTGAGATGTCATTTCTAAAGCGCTCCAAGAAAGTTGTAGCTCTTCTTTAACTGATCGATATGCTCTCTCTCGTAAATCTTTGGCTTTGTTTAATTGGTAAGCCATTTCTGAGCTCTTTGCTGAATCTCGACCTCCATTATAAAGATTATAATTAAGTCGTATCATCGCTGTTGTTTCATCGCTACTACCTTTTATTCCTCCAGCATCCTCTTTCCAGCTCTGCTTAGCTTCAAATGAAAGTGTTGGGAAGTAGTTCGATTGGCTTTGTTTATATTGGAATTTTGCAGACTCAACATCCACTTGTGATATTTTAATAACAGGATGAGCTTCATAGGCTTGCTCTTGAGCTAGATCTAACGTTAATGGGATAAAGTTTTTATCGGCTCGAGGAAAAACAAGGGACTGAGGAGCTTCTCCAACAAGGCGTATGAAAGTGGTTTGTGAGTCAATCAAGTTGTTTTCAGCTGCGATTAAATTACTGTGTGCTTTTGCTAGGCGAGCTTCAATTTGCGTGAGATCTGCAGTTGAACTGATGCCCGAATCAGTGCGCTTTTTTATGTCCACGTATATTTTTTCGTGTGTTGCGAGATTACTCTCTGATAGAGCGAGAATCTCAAAGCCTTCAATAGTCTCAATATAAACTCTGACTACGTCGAGTGCTGTATTTTGTGCATTCGATAATAGCTGTAATCGAACTGACTCAGCATCTGCAGAGACACGATCAATATCATTCAGAGTTTTTGAACCATCCCATATCAACTGATTTAGCGTAAGTGATGCTTCTCTACGTGTCATTTCAGTTGATCCGCGAGCGATTTCAGAAGACGGATTAATTGCTTCATATCCTATTCCTGCATCTAAATCCAAACTCGGTTTATAGGCTCCTGTAGATGCATCAATTAAATAGCGTTTGCTTATATATTCATTAAACGCACTTTTAATTTCTGGATTTGTAGCAAAGGTTTGTGATACCGCTTGCTCTAAAGACTGTGCCCAAGAAGGTAGTGGTAATAAAAGTCCACTGCACAGTAAGCTACAGTAAATTAGCTTCAAGGAAATTCTCCAATTTGTTAATAATATTTAAATCATTATTTGTTTTTATTGATTTAGAATGAATGACCATGCTTAAAGAATGTCATTCAATATTCTTAGGTTATTACTGTCTACAAACTTATTTTTAATCGAAAAATATATGTCACTTCTTCAATTTTGAATGTTTTAATAAAATATTATTGTTTGAATAAAAATAAAACCAATTTAAAACATGAAAATTTAAGCCCATAAAAGTGCGTGTTTTATAGGGGCCGTTTGATGATAAATTACCCAATTATTTTTCTTGTCAATAAATGAGCTTGTTGTGTTGGGTTTGATTGATGAATCTAATCGATGATTTCTAGGGGATATGAGCAGTGGTCGACAGAATGAAGTTAGCAGTAGAAACGCATGTTGTTATAGGTTTAGATGGTCAAATTAAAGTAGTCGAACCTGGGCAGCAGTTGTTTCCTGGTGAAATTATTGTCGAAACGTTTGAAGGCAATAAAGAACCTGAAATTACGTTTGTTGATCAACACGAAAATATTGATATATCACCAGATGTTATTGCGTTATTCAATGCTCTCGAAGACGGCTTAGACCCTACTTTATTAGGGAGTGAATTTGCTACCGCGGCTGGAAATGTTAGTGGCTCTAGTTTGATAACTTCTGGAAATATTGAAAGAGATGGCGTGGAAGTTTTAGCGAAAACGTTCTTTGAGACCAAGGGGGTAAATGAAGCTCAACAAGTCACTTTGAACACTGTTTTGAATTCTTCTATTGATGTTATTTCTGAATCAGTATCCGCTATTATTAGTGGAAGTGATGACGGCGCAGTGCAAGAAGACGTGACGCTAACGACGGGTGGCAACCTCAATGTTGACGATCCGGATTTAGACGAAGCGGTGTTTACCGCGCAAACTGATGTTCAAGATGGTAACTACGGCACCTTCAGTATCGATGCAGACGGTAAGTGGACCTATGTGCTCAATAATGACCACGCGGATGTTCAAGCGCTAGATTCAGACTCTACTCCAATTGTTCGCACCTTCACGGTATCAACTGCGGATGGCAGCACGCATGAGATTGCAGTAACCATCACGGGCTCAGACGATGCGGCGATTATCACGCCAAGCATTCCGGGTGATGATAAAGGCGCAGTGCAAGAAGACGTGACGCTGACGACCTGCGGTAACCTCAATGTTGACGATCCGGATTTAGGCGAAGCGGTGTTTACCGCGCAAACTGATGTTCAAGATGGCCACTACGGTTCGTTCAGTATCGACGCGGACGGTGAGTGGACGTACACGCTCAACAATGACCACGCGGATGTTCAAGCGCTAGATTCAGACTCTACTCCAATTGTTCGCACCTTCACGGTATCAACTGCGGATGGCAGCACGCATGAGATTGCAGTGACCATCACGGGCTCCGACGACGCGGCGGTTATCACGCCAAGCATTCCGGGTGATGATAAAGGCGCAGTGCAAGAAGACGTGACGCTAACGACCGGCGGCAACCTCAATGTCGACGACCCGGATTTAGGCGAAGCGGTGTTTACCGCGCAAACTGATGTTCAAGATGGTAACTACGGCACCTTCAGTATCGATGCAGACGGTAAGTGGACCTATGTGCTCAACAATGACCACGCGGATGTTCAAGCTCTGGACGCCGACTCAGATCCAATCACTCGTACCTTCACGGTAAAAACTGCAGATGGCAGCACGCATGAAATTCAAGTAACCATCACGGGCTCAGACGACGCAGCGATTATCACGCCAAGCATTCCGGGTGATGATAAAGGCGCGGTGCAAGAAGACGTGACGTTAACGACCGGCGGCAACCTCAATGTCGACGATCCAGATTTAGGCGAAGCGGTGTTTACCGCGCAGACCGATATTCAAGATGGTAACTACGGCACCTTCAGTATCGATGCAGACGGTGAGTGGACCTATGTGCTCAACAATGACCACGCGGATGTTCAAGCTCTGGACGCCGACTCTGATCCCATCGTTCGCACCTTCACGGTATCAACTGCGGATGGCAGCACGCATGAGATTGCAGTAACCATCACGGGCTCAGACGATGCGGCGATTATCACGCCAAGCATTCCGGGTGATGATAAAGGCGCAGTGCAAGAAGACGTGACGCTGACGACCTGCGGTAACCTCAATGTTGACGATCCGGATTTAGGCGAAGCGGTGTTTACCGCGCAAACTGATGTTCAAGATGGCCACTACGGTTCGTTCAGTATCGACGCGGACGGTGAGTGGACGTACACGCTCAACAATGACCACGCGGATGTTCAAGCGCTAGATTCAGACTCTACTCCAATTGTTCGCACCTTCACGGTATCAACTGCGGATGGCAGCACGCATGAGATTGCAGTGACTATCACGGGCTCCGACGACGCGGCGGTTATTACCCCAAGTATTCCGGGTGATGATAAAGGCGCAGTGCAAGAAGACGTGACGCTGACCGCGGGCGGCAACCTTAATGTTGACGACCCGGATTTGGACG